>OFRN01000001.1_pt1 | contig 595186 bp, 540 predicted proteins | sample 1541701 | NCBI WGS metagenome assembly OFRN01 (sample SAMEA4413046, study PRJEB24355) | metagenome | biome: human; feature: gut; material: faeces | place: United Kingdom | collected 2010 | reverse complement strand
CCGGGGTGGCCGGAATTGGCTTTTTGTACGGCGTCCATGCTGAGTGCGCGGATGGCGTTGGCAAGCTCTTTACGAGAAGACATAACGAAACTCCAGTGCGGTTACAGTTGAGCGGCCAACATGTCTTCCAGCTTCTGCTGGTCGACGGCGAACAGGCGAATGCCTTCGGCGAGTTTTTCCACCGCCATGGCGTCCTGGTTGTGCAGCCAGCGGAACTCCGCTTCGGCCAGCGGGGCCGGTTGGTGGAAGCCCTCGGTGGACGGGGTCAGCTTGCGCTCGACCGGCCGGTCACTGTTTTTCAGCTGTTCCAAAAGGTTCGGCGCGATGGTCAGGCGATCGCAGCCGGCCAGCGCCAGGATCTGCTCAACCTTGCGGAAGCTGGCGCCCATGATCACCGTCTGGTAACGATGACGCTTGTAGTATTCATAGATGGTGCGCACCGATTTCACGCCCGGATCCTGCTCGGCATCGTAGTCGGCGGCAGGCTGTTTGGCCTGATACCAGTCATAGATGCGGCCGACGAACGGCGAGATCAGATACACGCCGGCTTCGGCGCAGGCGCGGGCCTGGGCGAAGGAGAACAGCAGCGTCAGGTTGGTGTTGATGCCTTCTTTTTCCAGCTCCTCGGCGGCTTTGATGCCTTCCCAGGTGGAAGCCAGTTTGATCAGGATGCGCGATTTGTCGATGCCCTGTTCTTGATACATGGCGATCAGCTTGCGCGCTTTGGCGACGCACATGCCGCGATCGAACGACAGGCGGGCGTCCACTTCGGTGGAGATGCGGCCCGGCACGCTTTTGAGGATCTCGACGCCGATATTGACCGCCAGCTTATCGCTGGCGTTGATCAGCTGGGTTTCCTTGCTGCCGCCCTGGCGGCGGGCATAGTCCAGCGCTTCGGTGATCAGCGCCTTGTACTGCGGCAGCGCGGCGGCTTTCAGGATCAGCGAAGGGTTGGTGGTGGCGTCCTGGGGTTCGAACTGGCGGATGGATTCGATATCGCCGCTGTCGGCGACCACCGTGGTCAGCTGCTTGAGTGCGTCTAATTGATTCATTGATAAGCTCCTTGACCAAGCTCAACGTAGGGAAATGAGAACCTTTTTCATCATAGGGGGAACACACTGCATCATCGGGTCGGGAATGAAAATGCGCTTTTTCTGATTGTTGCGATGGATAATAACAATGAATGCCGAGTAAACCCAGGCGGGGCGCGGTTTACGGCGGTGGAGGCGAGGGGGGCGGTGGCGCGAGAGCCAAAAAAAGAAGGGTTCAGCGCCAGGCTGAACCCTCAAAGATGGCCTCATTTGGCCGATTATTTGCTCAGGTTGACGTCGATCGCCTGATAGAAGGCGTTGGCGGTGTCGGCTACATCCCACACGGCAAGGATCACGTGCGAACCGCTGCGATCTGCCGGTATATTGCACTGGTGGGTAACCTGTGCGGCAGGGATGGCGCCGCCGTCGTTGAACTGGCAGAACGGCGTCAGATCAAAGGAGGCGCGGGTCAGCGGCTGCGAAGCGTCCCAGTTCGGCTTGGTGATGAAATAGCGCCAGCTGGTGGTGCTGTGACGCGCGGTCAGCTTCCAGGTAAAGGAGTTCGGGCCGGTTTTCAGGTTGAGCTTGTTCCAGCGCGTCGGCGTTTGCTGATCCAGTTCGAAGAAGGTGGACTTGTCGGCGCTGGCGATGTGGCCGTCAGCCGGGCCGGCCTGCGGGAAACCTTTCAGGCCTTCGACGCTCTGCGGTTCATACTGCACGCTGCCGCACTGGGTGTTGAGCTGCAGTTTGCACTGATAGGCGCGGCTGGCCGGCGATTCGACATAACCGTGAGCATTCGCCTGTTGCGAAACGCCGAACATGGCTGCGCTCAGCAGGCCCAGAGAGAATAGGGTACGGGAAGTTTTGTTCATAAGTCACTCCTGACTGAAATTATGTTGTAAGTTGAGCGTATTTCACCGACAAAATGAGAGGCTAATAACGTAATTGGAAATAACCCTTCTTGTCGGCTTGTTTTATTTTTATCATTCTGGTCGTGCGGCAGAGCGGAATGTTTTAACGGCTATTAACGAAAATTATTATGATGACGATCTTTGATCGTTAGGCTGAATTTATTTAACTGTCACAATGCAAAAATAGAGCGCTATGATGAATTTTATATCAGGTCGTGATGAATAGTATTTAAGATAGCGCTCTCATTTATGAAGTATATTGCTTGTTGCCTTGAGTATCCTTGTTCGATTTGATCGATTTTTGTGCGCCACCACCTTGGGAATTTAGTGTCATTTTTCTTGTTTTATTTTAAAGAGGAATTTGTATGACTAGATTATCCCTGGACGCGATTAAAATAATCAGCACCATTAAGAGCACCGGCTCTTTCTCTATGGCGGCGGAGGCGCTGCATAAAACGCCTTCGGCAATCTCTTATCGGGTTTCCAATATTGAAAGCAAACTCTGCGTGAAACTTTTTCATCGCAATGGCCCCATGATTACCCTGACGGATGAAGGGGAATTTCTCCTGCAGGAGGGCAGCTGGATATTAAATGCGGTGCAGGATCTGGAAAGCCGGGTAAGAAACATCCCCAAGCTGGACAATAATATCCGCCTGGCGGTGGACACCTTCTTCCCGTTGGAGACCCTGACGCAGGATATCCGCGACTATATTCAGCATTGCCCGAACGCCAATATCTCGGTGCAGCGGGAAGCGCTGAACGGCACCTGGGATGCGCTGAAGAACAACCGAGCGGATCTGATCATCGCCATCGGCCAAATCCCCGACAGCGTACAGGCCAAAACCCTGATGCTCGGCAAGCTCAACTTTGTGCTGTGCGTGTCGCCCTCGCATCCGTTCGCGGCGCAGAAAAAGCCGGTGTGCAAGAAGCAGCGCTTGAACGACATCGTGGTTGCGATCGCCGACAGCAGCCATGAACTGCCCAAACGCAATCACGGCACGTTGCCTTTGCAGCGCCAACTGGTGGTGTGCGACGTGGAAAGCAACCTGGCGCTGCTCAAACGCGGCATCGGCCACGCTTTTCTGCCGCCGTCGCTGATCGAAAAGGAACTGGCCAGCGGCGAACTGGTGACGGTGCCGGTGGAGATGCAAAAGGGCGACGAAATGATTTGGCTGGCGTGGCATCCGGCCAGCAAGGGCGCCGGGTTTAACTGGTGGCATGAGCGGCTGACGCGCAAAAGCGATGTTTACAGCCTGATGGGCCGCGAAGTGGTGCGGGATGGCGGCTATCCTTGGTGCCACAACTGAAGGAATAGAGACGAAGGGACGCGAAAATCAAACGGTTAACTCAATGAAAACCCCGCAGCGCTCGGCTACGGGGTTTTTTTATGGCTTACGCCACGCGGCCCACCTTCAGCCAGGCGCTGTCGGAGCCGGGCGCCGAGGTGATGTAACCCCATTTGGTCTGCCAGACGTAACCCTGATAGGACACCAGCGCGCCCTGCGCGTAAGTGGTGCCCGGCACGTAGGCCGGCGCGGTCATGATCGGCAGGTTGCCGGGGCCGACGCCGGTGTAACGCAGGCCGGTGCCCATATCCAGCTGGCTGTCGTCGTAGTCCGCGGCGTTGAAATAGCGATCCAGCGCGGCAAGCAGATCGCCGTTGCGGTTGTCTTGCCCCAGATGCCAGAACATCACGCCGCCCAGCTGCTGCTGCTTGATGTACTTCGCTTTGTATTTGAAGCTTTCGGCATCGTCATAGGTGACGAACAGCCCGTTCTGCGCATGATACAGGTAAGGGGTTTTGGTCTTGTCGTTCCACAACCGCTGATAGCCGTAGTTGCCCTGCAGCATCTGCTCCAGCTGGCGATAGGAGGCGATGCGCGGATCCTTGTCGCGCACGCACTCTTCGCAGCCCACCAGCCAGTAATCGGTGCCCGGATACGGATCTTCGCCCGGCGTGCTGTGGCTGCTGTACTGGCCGCCGTTGCTGCCGCTGACGCCCCTGAAGGCGCGGCCGTAGAAGGGGACACCCATCACGATCTTGGCGCTCGGCACGCCTTCCATCATCAGGTGTTGCTGCACCGCGGCGTCGACCGTCAGGCTGAACGGGCTGGGGAAGGCGCGGGTCAGCTCTTCCCAGCTCCAGCCCAGATTGGCTTCGCGCAGCGCGTTGTAGAAGGTCGGCCCGGCCGCGTCGCCGAACAGCGCCGCCTGGTGGTTGGTGATCTTCTCCCAGGGGCCGGCCAGATCGTAGGTCATCAGGTTGATGTAATCGAGCGGCGCGACGATCTGCGCCAGCTTGCTGTAATAGCGCGACAGGAAGAAGGCGCCGCCGGCGCCGGCGATAGTCAACTGATACGGCAGCGCCTGGCGGCCGTCGGCGACGGTTTGTTGATTCAGCAGGGTGCGGATCTCTTGCAGCGCGGCGATGAAACCGTCCACTTCTGATGCTTGCGGGTACTCCCAGTCGATGTCCACGCCGTCGAAGCCGTAATCCTTCATGATGCGCACGCAGGATTGGGCAAACTTGGTGCGCGAGGCCGGGGTTTTCACCGCGTTGACGTAGTTGGCGTGCGACACGCCCAGATCGTTGGAGTAGTACCAACCGCCGATGGAGAACATGATGCGCAGGCTGGGATTGTGCGCCTTGAGCGCGGTCAGGCGGTTGACCACATCGCGCGCCTTGGCATCGTTGGTGGCCGGATCCCAGGCGCATTCCAGGTTGCTGTTGATATCCAGGAACGAGAAGTTGATGTGCGTCAGCTGTTTGGCTTTGGCCGGCGTGATGTTGGAAACCGGGAACGGTACGACGGACGTATCGGACTCGGTGTAATTATTGATTTGGTTGGTCGGAATAAAATAATACCCAATAACGGCTTTGCGTGTGGACATGGTATTTCTCCAGAGTGGATGTTTTTAAGATGGGACATATTTCCCGCAGCCATTAATGTTTATTTTTCGTGAAAACGAAAGTCGAAATAAATCACGATAACAATGAAATTTTATTCATTGCCGTCAACATTGGCGCTTATGCGTTGTGCCAGCGCTCAGCATGAATGAATTCGACCATAGGGCCTGTATTTATTCATTTGCTTTGTAATAGCATCCTTAACTAGATTCTGATTATCCGATGTCCCACCGGCCGTGATTGGCATTTAATTAAAAATAAAAAAGGAGATGAGCTATGTCCAGCATAGAGCCTGACGCTGTTGGCTTAATAGTCCAGCGAGTATGTGAATATCTTCAGCCGGTATTAAACGCCATTTTGGCCGGCGTAATGGCGCTATTACACGGCGCCTATCGCAACGTGGGCATTCGGCGCCGTTTATTGAATGCGGCGATGTGCGCGTTATTGGCCTGGACGGTGCGCGATGCGCTGGCGCTGATGGGCCTGGAATTAAAGTGGGCGAATTTGGCCAGCGTACTGATTGGCTTTATGGGGGCAGATTACATCAACGCCTTAATTAAAAAGTTCATCGGCAAAAAGACGGGGTTTAAAAATGTTAAATGACATCGAAGAGATTCGTTTTACCGCCCGCAGCGAAGAGAACCTGCGCGGCGTGCACCCGGATCTGGTGCGCGTTATTCGTCTGGCGCTGCGTTATTCGCTGGTGCCGTTTTCCGTCAGCGAGGGGCTGCGCAGCATGGCGCGCCAACGGGAAATGGTGCGCGCCGGCAGCAGCCAAACGCTGCGCAGCCGCCATCTGACCGGTCACGCGGTGGACGTGGTGGCGATGCCGGCGGGTGTGGTCTCCTGGGAGTGGGATTACTACGCGCAGATTGCGGTGGCGGTGCGGCGCGCGGCGCGTGAATGCGGGGTCAACGTCGAATGGGGCGGCGAGTGGAAAACCCTCAAGGATGGCCCGCACTTCCAGCTGGCGTTCCGGGACTATCCGGCATGAGCGGCTGGCTGCAAAAACTGATGCAGGGCGGGTTGCTGCTGCTGTTGCTGGCGGCCATCTGCCTCGGCGGCTACAGCTCGCTGCTGTCGCACCAGTTGGCGTCCGCGCGCCAACAGGCGGCGGAGCTGCAGAAAAGCCTGGCGCAGCAGGCCGGGCTGATCGCCACCCTGCAGACCCAGGATGCGCAAAACCGTGCGCTGATGGCGGCGCAGCAGCGGCAGGAACGGCAGCTGCGCCAACAACACGAGGCTTATCAGAGGAAATACCGTGAAGCGATTAAAAACGATCCCTGCGCCGCTCAGCCTCTGCCTGGCGCTGTGCTTGAGCTCCTGCGCCCGGCCGCCGGCGCCGCAGGCCGTGCCGCTGTTGCCCCCTGAATCGGTGTTCGCGCCCTGTGAGCAACCGCGGCTGCAAGGGGAGACCTGGGGCGATGCGGTAAGCTATACCCTGGCGTTACAAACCTCGTTACACATTTGCGCCGGCCAGGTGGAGACGCTCAACGCCTGGCGCGCCACGCTGCCGCCACGCTGACGGCGGCGCTTCTTCGACTCGTCTCGCGATCCTTTTTTTACTTTTAAAACGGTCTTTCGGCCAAGGTTATGGCGCGCTTCAAAGTTTGTGATGTTTCTCTCACTATACTTCAAGGCTGCGCCCTGTCATTGTACTTGGGCGCCACGGCCCACGGCAGGGCGCAGCCTCAAAGCCTTACCTCAACATAAAAGCAAAAAACAAAGGAATCCATAATGGACGAACAGCTCAAACAGAGTGCCCTTGATTTCCATCAGTTTCCTGTCCCAGGGAAGATCCAGGTTTCCCCCACCAAACCGTTGGCGACCCAGCGCGATCTGGCGTTGGCCTATTCGCCGGGCGTCGCCGCGCCTTGCCTCGAGATCGCCGAAGATCCGCTGGCGGCCTACAAATACACCGCGCGCGGCAACCTGGTGGCGGTGATTTCCAACGGCACGGCGGTACTGGGTCTGGGCAATATCGGCGCGTTGGCCGGTAAGCCGGTGATGGAAGGCAAGGGCGTTTTGTTCAAGAAGTTTTCCGGTATCGATGTGTTTGATATCGAAGTGGATGAGCATAACCCTGACAAATTGATCGACATTATCGCCGCGCTGGAACCGACCTTCGGCGGCATCAACCTGGAAGACATCAAGGCGCCGGAGTGTTTCTACATCGAACAGAAACTGCGCGAGCGCATGAAGATCCCGGTGTTCCACGACGACCAGCACGGCACGGCGATCATTACCACTGCGGCGGTGCTCAACGGCCTGCGCGTGGTGAAGAAGAATATCTCCGACGTACGCCTGGTGGTGTCCGGCGCCGGCGCGGCCTCCATCGCCTGCCTGAACCTGCTGGTGGCGCTGGGGCTGCGGCAACAGAACATCACCGTTTGCGACTCCAAGGGCGTCATCTATAAAGGCCGCGACGCCAATATGGAGCAGACCAAAGCCGCCTACGCCATCGAGGATAACGGCCAGCGCACGCTGGGCGACGCCATCCCGAACGCCGACATCTTCCTCGGCTGCTCCGGCCCGGGCGTCTTGACGCAGGATATGGTGAAAACCATGGCGCGCGATCCGCTGATCATGGCGCTGGCCAACCCGGAACCGGAAATTCTGCCGCCGCTGGCCAAAGCGGTGCGCCCGGACGCCATCATCTGTACCGGCCGTTCCGATTACCCGAACCAGGTGAACAACGTCCTGTGCTTCCCGTTCATCTTCCGCGGCGCGCTGGACGTAGGCGCGACCACCATCAACGAAGAGATGAAGCTGGCCTGCGTGCACGCCATCGCCGATCTGGCGCTGGCGGAGCAGAGCGACGTGGTGGCTTCCGCCTATGACGACCAGGATCTCTCCTTCGGGCCGGAATACATCATCCCGAAACCGTTCGATCCGCGCCTGATCGTCAAGATCGCGCCGGCGGTAGCCAAGGCGGCGATGGACTCCGGCGTGGCGACGCGCCCGATCGAAGACTTCGACGCTTACGTCGAGAAGCTGGCGGAGTTCGTCTACAAAACCAACCTGTTCATGAAGCCGATCTTCTCGCAGGCGCGCAAAGAGGTGAAGCGGGTGGTGCTGGCGGAAGGCGAGGAAGAGCGCGTGCTGCACGCCACGCAGGAACTGGTGTCACAGGGGCTGGCCTTCCCGATCCTGGTCGGCCGCCCGAGCGTGATCGAGATGCGTCTGAAAAAGCTGGGTCTGCAGCTGACGCCGGGCAAGGATTTCGAAGTGGTAAACAACGAGTCGGATCCGCGCTTTAACGAATACTGGGGCGAGTACTACCAGATCATGAAACGCCGCGGCGTCTCGCAAGAGCAGGCGCGCCGCGCGGTGATCGGTAACCCGACGCTGATCGCCGCCATCATGCTGCACCGCGGCGAAGCGGACGCGATGATCTGCGGCACCATCGGCAGCTACCACGAGCATTACGATGTGGTGAAGAACGTGTTCGGCTTCCGTGAAGGCGCGCACGTCGCCGGCGCGATGAACGCGCTGCTGCTGCCGAGCGGCAACACCTTTATCGCCGACACCTACGTCAACGACGATCCGACCCCGGAACAGCTGGCGGAGATCACCCTGATGGCGGCGGAAACCGTGCGCCGCTTCGGCATCGAGCCGAAGGTGGCGCTGCTGTCTCACTCCAGCTTCGGCTCTTCCGACTGCCCGGCGGCGCGCAAGATGCGCAAAACGCTGGAACTGGTGAACGAGCTGGCGCCGGAGCTGGAGATCGACGGCGAAATGCACGGTGACGCCGCGCTGGTGGAAAGCATCCGTCACGATCTGATGCCGGACAGCCCGCTGAAAGGCTCGGCCAACCTGCTGATCATGCCGAACATGGAAGCGGCGCGCATCAGCTACAACCTGCTGCGCGTCTCCTGCTCGGAAGGGGTGACCGTCGGGCCGGTGCTGATGGGGGTCGCCAAGCCGGTGCACATCCTGACGCCGATCGCCTCGGTGCGCCGCATCGTCAACATGGTGGCGCTGGCGGTGGTGGAAGCCCAGACCCAGCCGCTGTAAGCCCGGGTTGAGTGACTGGCCCCCTGCGCCGCTGGCGCCGGGGGCTTTTTTTATGCCTTGCAGCGTGCAGCGATGGCGCGGATATCCTGCGGGGTGGTGCGGCAACAGCCGCCGATCAATTGTGCGCCGAGCGCGCGCCACTCCGTCGCCTGATCGGCCAGGCTGCCGTGCTCGCCGCCGCAGGCGTGCCAGGTTTTGCTCACCGCATCGTAGTGCTCGCCGGAGTTCGGGTAAACCAGCAGCGGCTTGTCGGCCAGCGCGTTCAGCTGACGCAGCGCCGGGGCGACCTTGTCCAGCGCGATGCAGTTGATGCCGATGGCCAACACCTGCGGGTTGCCGCGCAGCGCGGACAGGACCTCCGTCAGCGGCGTACCGTCGCTGAGGTGTTGGCTGTCGCGCAGGGTGAAGGCGAACCAGGCGCCGAGCATCGGGAATTCCTGCAGCAGCGTCAGCAGCGCCTGCAGTTCGGCGAACGACGGCAGCGTTTCGCAGGCCAGCAGATCGACGCCGGCGGCCGCCAGGGCGGCGATGCGCGGGCGATGGAAGGCCATCATGTCATCCTGCGCCAGCCGGTAATCGCCGCGGTATTCCGAGCCGTCGGCCAGATAGGCGCCGTACGGGCCTACCGAACCGGCGATCAGCAGCGGCGCCGCCTGCGGGTGTTCGGCCAGATAATCGCGGCGCGCCCGCTGCGCCAGCTGCACGCTTTTGGCGATCAACGCCAGCGATTGCTCCTGATCCAGGCCGCGGCGCAAGAAGCCCTGCGGCGTGGCCTGATAGCTGGCGGTGATGGCGCATTGGGCGCCGGCGTTGAAATAATCGAGATGCACCTGATAGATAAGCTCGGGATTTTCAATCAGCACCTTGGCCGACCACAGCGGATCGGTCAGATCGCAGCCGCGCGCTTCCAGCTCGGTGGCCAGCGCGCCGTCCAGGATCAGCGTGGGATGTTCGGCCAGCAGGCGGGCGACGGGGTTGTTAACCGACATGTTGTTCTCCCAAAGCGGTTTTTTGCCCGGCGCGCCGGGTCAGGAAATAGGTGAGGTAGCACAGGGCGACGAACGGCAGCCCACAGTAGAGCGCAATGCGCTGCTCCGGATCGAACGCCAGACCGATACAGGCCAGCAGGCACAGCGCAAAGCCGAGGATCGGCGTCAATGGGTAGCCGGGCGCGCGGTATTTCAGGCCGCTTATCGGCTGGCCGCTGCGCAGGTAGGCGCGGCGGAAAGCAAGGTGGGCCGCGCAGATGCTCAGCCACACCGCCACCACCGCAAAACCGGAGATCGCCGACAGGGCGACAAACACCGTGTCCGGCGCGATCACGCTGGTCAGCAGCGCCAGCACGCCGCCGAGCATGCTGAAGGTCAGGGCGTTGATCGGAATGCCGCGCGCATTGACGCGCGCAAAGTAGGCCGGCAGGGTGCGCTGGTGGGCCAGCGACCACAGCATGCGCCCCGAGGCGTACAGGCCGGAGTTGGCCGCCGACAGGATGGCGGTCAGGATCACGAAGTTGAAGATATCGGCGGCGTAAGGCACGCCGATGCGTTCAAACACCAGCACGAACGGGCTTTTGACGATCCCCGCCTGATCCATCGGGATCAGCGCCGCCAGCACGAAGACCGTGCCGATAAAGAACAGCATCAGGCGGATCACCGTAGTGCGGATCGCCAGCGGCACGACTTTTTCCGGGTTCTCGGTTTCGCCGGCGGCGATGCCGATCAGTTCCGTGCCGGAGAAGGCGAAGTTCACCGCCACCATGGTCATCAGGATCGGCAGCGTGCCGTGCGGCAGCCAGCCGGAAGCGGTCAGGTTATGCAGGAACGGCGCCGGGGTACCGTCTTTCATCGGCAGCAGGCCGAACATGGCGGCGCCGCCCAGAATGATAAACGCCAGAATGGTCACCACTTTGATCAGCGAAAACCAGAATTCGCTTTCGGCGAAAAAGCGGGTGGTCACCACGTTAAGCAGGAAAATGGCCACGCAGAAGATCAAACACCACAGCCACACCGGCGACTGCGGGAACCAGTACTGCATGCAGAATCCGGCGGCGGTCAGGCTGGAGCCGAGCGCCACCGTCCAGGTGAGCCAATACAGCCAGGCGACGGTATAGCCGGTGGCCGGCCCCAGATAGCGCGAAGCATAGACGTGAAAGGCGCCGGTTTCCGGCATCGCCACCGACAGCTCGCCCAGGCACAGCATCACCAGATACACCACCAGCGCGCCGATCAGGTAGGCCAGCAGCGTGCCGAGCGCCCCGGTGGTGGAGATGATGTAGCCGGTGTTGAAAAACAGCCCGGTGCCGATCACGCCGCCCAGCGACAGCATCACCAGGTGCCGGGCCTTCATGCTGCGTTTGAACTGTCCTGCGGCGGGTGCCGATGGCTGCATAATAATCTATCCGTATAGACGTCTAAATATCTGAATGGCTATTGGTTATACCCGCAATGCTTTTTCAACGCAATGCGCAGCCGGCGATCGGCGCGTAAAAAAATCATTAAGCCGGATCTATATGCAAATGATAATTATTATCTATAATGTCGCCATTTTCGATAATGGGGCAACATGATGAGATACCTGATTTTATTGGCGGCGTTGGCGCTCGGCGCCTGCAGCCAGGCGCCGGTGAAGGCGCCGGCCAACGACGTCGCGAGTTTGGGGAGCATCACCGATCTGCACAGCGGCGCGACCCTGACGCCGGAGCAGCTGTTGACGCGACTGGCGCAGCCGCCGCGGGTGATCGTCGGGGAGAAGCATGACAATCCTTACCACCATCAGATTGAGCAATGGCTGGTGCAGCAGCTGCCGCAGCGGCGGCCGCAGGGCAGCGTGCTGATGGAGATGATCAACCCGAACCAACAGGCGCAGGTCGACAAGGTCAAGCAGTGGTTGCAGAGCGATCCGACGGTGCGCGACGGCCGCGTAGCGGAGCTGATCGCCTGGCAGCCGGGCTGGAAGTGGGCGCTGTATGGCGGGGTGACGATGGCGGCGATGCGCGCGCCTTACCCGCTGTGGTCGGCCAACCTGGATCGCAGCGAGATTACGGCGTTCTATCAGCAGCCGCAATTCCCGGCGGGGCAGCTATCGGCGCAGCCGGCGGTGCGCAAGGCGCTGGAAGAGACCATTCGCACTTCGCACGGCGGCAAGATTGAGGCCGACCAGTTGCGTGCGATGCTGGCGATCCAGCAGCAGCGCGACCGGCGCATGGCTGAGCGCCTGCTGGCGGCGCCCACGCCCGCGCTGTTGATCGCCGGTGGCTATCACGCCGCCAAATCGGTGGGGGTGCCGCTGCACGTGCGGGATCTGCAACCGGCGGCGGCGCTGACGGTGCTGATGCTGGCGGAGCCGGGCGTACAGGTCGATGCGAACACCGCAGACTACCTGTGGATCACACCATCAGTGAAATGAATACGTTAAGAGAGTGAAAAGGGGTGTTAATTATAGTTGCAAATGATTATCATTAGTAAATGTGATCTGCAATCATTCGCAATTAAGCAAGCTAATGCCCCTATGTTAAGTCAGTCTTACTCCCTCCCGGCCTTTGACCTGCCGCAGCCGCGCTGGGCGCGCGGCCTGCTGCTCGCTCTGGCGGCGCACGCGGCGTTGGTGCTGCTGTTTTACTGGCCGCAGACGGCGCTGGAGCCGGTGGTGTTGCCTCCGCCGGCGGTGATGATGAGCTGGGCGGCGCAGATTGAAGCGCCGGAAAGCAAGCCTCTGCCGCTGGGCCTGCAGCAGGCGGAATCCGCTGCGGCGCAGCCGGCGGAGCAGCAGCAGCAGCCGGATCTGCCCAAGCTGGCACGCGCCGAGAAAGCGAAAATCGTGACGGCGGAGAAGAAGCGCGCCGAACGTCGCCCCCCGCAAAAAACGCAGCCGCAGCCTAAGCCGCAGGAACAGGCCAAAGAGACGCGCAACGCCGCCGCGTCCAGCGCCGCCGCGCCGCAGGCGCAGACGCTCTCTCACCAGACCGCCGCACCGATCAACAGCGACGCCAACAGCAACGCGCAGGCAAAACTGTCGTGGGAGAGCCTGGTGAAAGGCAAACTGAACCGCATCAAGGATTACCCTTTGGATGCCCGCAGCCGCCGGCGCAGCGGCATGCCGCAGGTCAGTTTCAGCGTCGACGCGCAGGGGCGGGTCTCGAACGTTACGCTGCTGGTGCGCTCCGGCACTGCGTCGCTGGATCGGGAAGCGGTAGCGGTGGTGTCGCGCGCTCAGCCGTTGCCGCCGCCGCCGCCGGAGATGCTGCAGCAGGGGGCCGTCAGGGTGACGATGCCGATCGATTTCAATCTGGCGGAGCTGAGCGCCCGCCGTTAATGCCCGCAGGCGCCGTATCGCCGTCGTCCGCCTCTTCAAACTTCGTGAGGGATTATGAATCCGCTGTTATTCACCCCGCGCCGTCGCATCGCGGCCGCGTTCTGGCTTTCTTTAGGCATCGCCGGCGCCGCGCTGGCGCAACCGCAGCCGCCGTTGGCGGAACGCGCGCCGAAAGCGCTGACCGCCCACGGCGAGACGCGCACCGACGATTACTACTGGCTGCGCGACGACAGCCGAAAAGAGCAGAAGGTGCTGGACTACCTGAAGGCGGAGAACCGCTACACCGAGCAGATGATGGCGCCGTACCAGAAGCTGCGCGCCACGCTGTATCAGGAGATGCTGGGCCGCATGAACCCTGACGATCGTTCGGTGCCGTATCAGCTCAACGGCTATCGCTATCAGGAAAGCTACACCGCCGGTAAAGATTTCGCGCGGTATCAGCGCCAGGCGCTCACCGCCGACGCGCCGTGGCAAACCTTGCTGGACGCCAATCAGCGCGCGGCCGGCCATGCCTACTATCGCCTGGGGGCGATGGACGTCAGCCAGGACAACCGCCGGCTGGCGGTGGCCGAAGATCTGCAGGGCCGCCGCCAATACCGCATCTCCCTGCGCGAGATAGGCAGCGAACGCTGGTCGCCGGAAACGCTGGAAAACACCTCCGGCAACATGGTGTGGGCCAACGACAACCAAACCCTGTTCTACGTGCGCAACCACCCGCAAACGCTGTTGCCATACCAGGTTTATCGCCATCAGTACGGTACGCCGACGGCAGAAGATAAGCTGGTGTACCAGGAAAACGATCCGGCGTTCTACCTCAGCCTCGGCCGCTCGTCCTCGCGCGATTACCTGATTCTGACCATCAGCGGCAACACCACCTCCGAAGTGCGCCTGATCGACGCCAATCAGCCGCAGCGCGAGCCGCAGCTGTTCGCCGCCCGGCAGAACGGCCGCGAGTATTACCTCGATCACTACCGCGGCGAGTTCTATCTGCGTTCCAACCATCAGGATCCGAACTTCGGCCTGTACCGCACGGCGGCGGCGGGCAAACCCTGGCAGACGCTGATCGCACCGCAGGCGCAGCACGAGGTGGAGAACTTCAGCCTGTTCCGCGACTGGCTGGTGGTGCAGGAGCGCGCCAACGGGCTGGTGCAGCTGCGGCAAATCAGCTGGGACGGCAAAACCGAGCGCGCCATCCCGTTCGACGACGCCAGCTACATGGCCTGGCTGGGCTATAACCCCGAGCCGGACAGCGATCGGTTGCGCTACGGCTATTCGGCGATGACCACGCCGACCCGCACCTATGAGTGGGATCTGAACAAGGGCGAGCGCACCCTGCTGAAGCAGCAGGAAGTGAAAGGCGTCGATCCCAGCCTGTATCACAGCGAGCGCATCTGGGTCACGGCGCGCGACGGCGTGAAGGTGCCGGTCTCGCTGGTGTACCGCACATCGCTGTTCAAAAACGGGCATAACCCGCTGCTGGTGTACGGCTACGGTGCTTACGGCATGAGCATGGATCCGGCGTTCAGCGCCAACCGCATCAGCCTGCTGGATCGCGGCTTCGTCTATGCGCTGATCCACGTGCGCGGCGGCGGGGAGCTGGGGCAGAGCTGGTACAAGCAGGGCAAGCTGACGCACAAACCGAACAGCTTCAACGACTTCATCGACGCCACCCAGGCGCTGATCAAAGACGGCTACGGCCAGCCGGGGCGCATCTACGCCATGGGCGGCAGCGCCGGCGGCTTGCTGATGGGTGCGGTGATCAATCAGGCGCCGCAGCTGTACAACGCGGTGGTGGCGCAGGTGCCGTTCGTCGACGTGGTGACCACCATGCTGGACGACAGCATTCCGCTCACCACCGGGGAGTACGAGGAGTGGGGCAACCCGCACCAGCCGGCCGCCTATGCGCTGATGAAGTCCTACAGCCCGTACGACAACGTGCGCAAGCAGCGTTACCCGAACCTGCTGGTTACCAGCGGCTTGTACGACTCGCAGGTGCAGTATTGGGAGCCGGCCAAATGGGTGGCGAAGCTGCGGCGCTTCAAGCAGGGCGATTCGCTGCTGCTGCTCTCCACCGACATGACCGCCGGCCACGGCGGCAAATCGGGCCGCCTGGCGCGGCTGGAAAACGGCGCGCTGGAGTACGCCTTTATTTTGGCGGCGGATCGACAGGCGCAGAAATAACCTTCAGCGCCGCGGCACGCTGCGGCGCAATAAAACAATAACAATCTTTTACCGCGCTTTCGGCGGGCTTTTTGCTGGGCATTGTCGGCCATCAAACCTTATTGGCTATTTCTGGGGATATATGAAAATCAAAATGATAGCGAGCCTGATCGGCGCGGGACTGGCGCTGTACGGGCCGGCTGCGGCCGCGCAGGAACAGGCGGAAAATAATAAAGGCAGCGTGGCGTTCAGCCCGCTCAACGTCTCGGCCGCCGACAGCGGCAACAGCAGCGAAAAAGACGCGTTGGCGAGGCCAGGTGCGTTCAGCTCGCGCGACGAAAACAAGAATCTGGAGTCGGTGGACAGCATTCTGCGCAGCATGCCGGGCACCTATACCCAGATCGATCCCGGCCAGGGATCGGTCAGCGTCAATATCCGCGGCCTGAGCGGCTTTGGCCGGGTCAACACCATGGTCGACGGCATCACGCAAAACTACTACGGCAACTCGCCGAGCGACGCAGCGCACGGGGGATTGCCCACCAGCCAGTTCGGGGCGCTGATCGATCCTAACTTTATCGTCGGCGTCGACGTGGCGCGCGGCAATGCCACCGGCTCCGCTGGGGTGAACGCCCTGGCGGGCAGCGCCAACTTCCGCACTATCGGCGTGGACGACGTAGTATTTTCCGATAACCCGTTCGGCGTGCGCACCAAATTCTCGGTGGGCAATAACGGCATCGGCCGCAGCGGCATGATCGCCGTGGGCGCCAAAACCGCCGCCTTTGCCGACGGCGGCAGCCTGGGAGCGATGGCGGCGATCAGCGGCAGCTCCATCACCTCCAACTACAAAAACGGCGCCGGTTTCGACAGCGAGGTGTTCAACGTCGATAAAACCTATCGTCAGAACCCGAAATCCCAGCTGTTCAAGGTGGACATCAAGCCGGATGCCTTCAACAGCATCGAACTGTCGGCGCGCAGCTACCAGAATAAAATCACCCGCCGCCACATCGACAGCGACGATTTTTACCTTAAATATCACTACGCGCCGTTCTCGGAACTGATTGATTTCAACCTGACCGCCAGCACCAGCCGCGGCAAACAGCAATTTATGTCCGACAACATGGCGGGATTCAGCGACAGCACGGCGAAAAACATCTCCGATGCGCTGGATATCAACAACACCAGCCGTTTCAGCCTGCAGGATGTCGATTTCGCCTTCAGCTACGGCGGCAAGCTGGTGCGCAACGAGTATAAGAAAAAGGCCTCCGGTTTGGTGACGGATGACAATCAGGCGGAAAGCATGCCGGTGGGCATTGCCGGCAAACAAGATATCTCCAGCCTGTACAGTGGGTTGCAGGCCAACTACGGCATCTGGCAGGGGAATTTCGATCTGAACTACACCGCCTATCGCCTCTCCGGCTATAAGCCGGCCTGTGACGAACGTGTAGAGTGCTTCCCGCAGGGCGCCAGCAATATCACTCGCAATGAACAGGGTTTCAATCCGTCGGTCATGCTGTCGGCGCAGGTGACGCCGTGGCTGCAGCCGTTCGTCAGCTACAGCAAGTCGATGCGCGGGCCGAATATCCAGGAGGTGTTCTTCGCCAACAGCGGCGGCCAGTCGATGAACCCGTTCCTGAAAGGCGAAAAAGCGGAGACCTGGCAGGGCGGTTTCAACGCCAATGCCCACGATCTGTTGTTCAAGCAGGACAGCTTCCAACTGAAAGCGGTCTATTTCGAAACCAGGATCAAAAACTACATATCCAGCCAAACCTACCTGGTGTGTAAAAACCGCCAGAAATGCAACCGTTCGCAGGCGACGCAGGAAGAGTGGGATAACGCGGACGTCAACGTCAGCATGACCATGTACAGCAACGCCCCAGAACCGGTCAAAATGCGCGGGGTGGAGCTCGAAGCGCTGTACGACGCCGGTTTCGCCTTTACCAAGCTGTCGTTAAGCAAGGAGCATACCTCCCAGCCGACCAACCAGGCCAGCAACGTGTTCGGCGCGGGTGATGTCAGCGAACTGCCGGAATTCTACTTCACGCTGGACAGCGGGGTGCGCCTGCTGGACGAGACATTGACGCTGGGCGGGGTGGTGAAATACACCGGCAAGTCGGTGCGCCTGTCGCCTGATTCCACTCTCGATGAAAACGAACAGTTGATGAAGGAGCCGGCGCCGCATATTCCGACCATTATCGATCTGTACGGCACCTATCAGGTGAATCGCAATCTGCTGCTGAAGCTCAGCGTGCAAAACCTGATGGACAAGGACTACTCGGACGCGCTGAACAAGATGAATTCGCTGCCGTCGCAGTCACAAGATTTCACGCCGACCAACACCGCCCGTGGGCGGACTTATATCTTCGGGGGGGAGTTGCGCTTCTAAAGCGCAGCAGAGCAGGGCGCAGTTCATTCATCACTGCGCCCGCTTTGCTTGCAGCAGCCATTTGTCCAGCTCGTTGGCGAACTGCTGGCGGTCGCGCTGGCTCAGCGCGTTCGGGCCGCCGGTCTGGATGCCGCTGGCGCGCAGGGTATCCATAAAATCGCGCATGTTGAGGCGCTCGCGGATGGTGTCCGGCGTATAGCGCTCGCCGCGCGGGTTCAGCGCCACCGCGCCTTTCTCTATCACCTCCGCCGCCAGCGGGATATCGGCGGTGATCACCAGATCGCCCGCTTCGCAGCGGCGCACGATCTCGTTGTCGGCCACGTCGAAGCCGGCCGCCACCTGCAGCGAACGGATGTACTTCGACGGCGGCGTGCGCAGCGGCTGGTTCGCCACCAGCGTTACGGTGATGGCGGTACGATCGGCGGCGCGAAACAGCACCTCTTTTATCACGTTCGGACAGGCGTCTGCATCGACCCAAATCTGCATCATTTCGGCTCCTGCAGCCAGTCGCGCACCGGCAGGAAATCGCGCGCCAGCGCCGCTTCCGGGCTGCCTGTGTCCGGCTGGTAGTTATATTCCCAACGCACCAACGGCGGCATCGACATCAGAATGGACTCGGTGCGCCCGCCGGTTTGCAGCCCGAACAGCGTGCCGCGATCCCATACCAGGTTGAACTCCACGTAGCGGCCGCGGCGATACAGCTGAAACTGACGCTCGCGCTCGCCCCAGGTCAAGGCCTTGCGTTTTTCGACGATCGGCAGATAGGCGTCGAGGAAGCCCTGGCCCACCGCGCGGGTGAAGGCGAAGCAGTGGTCGAAGTCCGGGGTGTTCAGATCGTCATAGAACAGGCCGCCGATGCCGCGCGCTTCGTTGCGGTGCTTGATGAAGAAGTAATCGTCGCACCACTGTTTGTATTTGGGGTAGACCTCGTCGCCGAACGGCGCGCACAGCTCGGCCGCAGTGCGGTGCCAATGCACGGCATCCTCTGCGAAACCGTAGAACGGCGTCAGATCAAAGCCGCCGCCGAACCACCACACCGGCGCCTCGCCCGGCTTTTCGGCGATGAAGAAGCGCACGTTGGCGTGGCTGGTGGGCACGTAGGGGCTGAGCGGGTGGATAACCAACGAGACGCCCATCGCCTGGAAGCTGCGCCCGGCCAGCTCCGGCCGGTGCGCGGTCGCCGAGGCCGGCAGGGTGGCGCCGGAGACGTGCGAGAAGTTGACCCCCGCCTGTTCGAACACCGCGCCGTTGGTCAACACGCGGCTGCGGCCACCGCCGCCTTCTTCACGCGTCCATTGGTCTTCGGTGAACGCGGCGCCGCCGTCGGCCTGGGCGAGCTGCGCGCAGATGTGATCCTGCAGCGCCAGCAGGAAGGATTTTACTTCAGCGATGTTAGGTAAGCTCATGCGGGGTCTTTATAGCGTCTGGCTGAACAAGGCGCTGAGTATACTCTTATTCGCCGCCCGCGGCATCAGCGGGGTTTGCGTTGGTGGGCGTCGAAGTAGTCGAAGAAGTTAACGATGCCGTCCGCGATGGCGCGGGCAATCTTCTCGCGAAACGCGGTGGTGCCCAGCAGCCGCTCTTCGTTCGGGTTGGTGATGAACGAGGTTTCCACCAGCACCGAGGGAATGGACGGCGATTTCAACACCGCAAACGCCGCCTGTTCGGTGCTGTCGCTGTGCAGGTGGTGTACTGGGCGGATCTGGCCGAGCACGTGGCGGCCGAGCGTCAGGCTGTTGTTGATGGTGTCGGTTTGCACCAGATCGAACAGCACCTGCTGCAGGTAGTTATCCTGATCCTTGTATTTACCGCCCGCCACGTCGTCGGCGGCGTTTTCACGGTTGGACAGGTAGCGCGCCATGGCGCTGCTGGCGCCGCGGTTGGACAGGGCGAACACCGAAGCGCCGGAGGCCGACGGGCTGGTGAAGCCGTCGGCGTGAATCGAAATGAACAGGTCGGCCTGGTGCTGGTGGGCGATCTCCACCCGCTGGAACAGCGGAATGAACTCGTCTTCTTCACGCGTCAGGCGCGCCTCGACGTGATCGTGCTCATGCAGGAAACGGCGCACGTGGTTGGCGATTTCCAGCACGATGTGTTTTTCCTGCGAGCCTTCGTGGCCGACCGCGCCGGAGTCGATGCCGCCGTGGCCGGGATCGATCATCACCAGCTTCTTGGCTCCGGCCGGTTTCGCCGCCGGCTTGCTGTGCTGATTGCGCAGCAGGCCTTCCGCCCTGGCGCGTTGGCTTTTCACGCCGAGCAGCGCCACCGCCAGGCCGGAAAGCAAAAGTTGGCGTCGCGTCGGGGAAACGGCAAGCGGTTTAAAATTGAGGAAGGGTTTACCCTGCTTTTTCATTACGCAACGCTCCGTCGACGTTTCTATTTTGCGACGTTATATCGTATTGATAATCATTAATCGACCCGATAACTATTTCCATTTATTACGCCTGTTACCGGCGATTTCTGGGCAAATAGCGCGGTAAATCGCAGTTTGATATTGCGTAAGTGAATAATCACGCGATAATCAGATAAACACCTTAATTAACAGCGGCCAACATCGATGGAAATTCGCGTATTTCGACAAGACGACTTTGAAGAAGTCATTACCCTGTGGGAGCGCTGCGATCTGCTGCGGCCCTGGAACGATCCGGAAATGGACATCGAGCGCAAGCTGAACCACGATCCGGAGCTGTTCCTGGTGGCGGAAGTCGGCGGCGAAGTGGTCGGTTCGGTGATGGGCGGCTATGACGGCCACCGCGGCTCGGCGTATTACCTCGGGGTGCATCCCGACTATCGCGGGCGCGGCATCGCCAATGCGTTGATCAACCGTCTGGAGAAGAAGTTGATCGCCCGTGGCTGCCCGAAAATCCAGATTATGGTGCGCGAAGACAACGACACGGTGGTCGAGATGTACGAGAAGCTCGGCTACGAGATCCAGGGCATCACCAGCCTGGGCAAGCGGCTGATCGAAGATCAGGAATATTGAGCGGGCGGCGGGCGGCGGCGTTGCACCGCCCGCCGCAGTGCATTACGGCAGCTTTTTGACGGTTTTCACGTCCACTTCGACGCTGCTCCAGTCTTTATCCACTTTGCCTTCCAACTGCACCTTGTCTTTCGGCGTAACGGTTTGGCCGTTCCAGCGCTTGCGATCGATTTCGACCGTCAGCGTGCCGGTGGCATCGCGGAAGGTATAGGTGTCGTCGCCGATGCGCTGCTCGATATTGCCCTGCAGCATCACCCAGGTGTCATCGCTCAGCGATTTCACCTTGTCCACGGTGGTCAGCGCCGCGCTGGGGCCGGAGAAACCGCCCTGAGGCGCGGGTTGCGTTTGGGCCTGCGGCGCGGCCGGATCGAGGAACCCGCCTTGTTGCGCCAGTACCGGTGCGCTGCACAGCGCGATCAGAGCGGCCAGAGTCAGTTTTTTCATGTTGCGCTTCCTTATCATCGTTATCGAAAATCACATCCCGCTGATATCGGGCTGCTTGTTAAGTGCTAACGATTAAAACACACCGATCTTAAGAGCTTCTTAAGGCGACGCATTGAAATTCCCGCCGCCGGCGCCCATCTGTAGCCATAGTCTTTATTCTGTTGGCAAGGAACGATCGTTGAAGCCATTCTCACCCCGGTTTTCCCCGGACGATTACGACCAGCACGGCGCGCTGCGGCTGCCGCTGGGATTTTGGGCCGTGTTGATTTTGCAGGCGCGCACCTGGCTGCTGTTCGTGATGGCCGGCGCTTCGCGCGAGCAGGGTGAAAGCTTGCTGGCGCTATTTTATCCGGATACCCAACGTTTTTGGTACGGCATGCTGCTCGGCCTGCCGGCGGCGCTGGCGTTTTTGCTGAGCGGCCGCCGCCACCAATGGCCGCGGCTGTGGCGCGGCTGGCGCTGGGGGCTGGCTGTCTCCCTGCTGGCGTCGCTCGGCGGCTCGCTGTTCAGTCTGTGGCGCCAGGACGGCGATGCGCCGGGGCTGGAGCTGGCGTTGGCGCTGCTCGATGCGCTGGCGCTAAGCTATCTGTTGCTGAATGCGCGCCTGAAAGCCTGCTTTGCGCCGGCGGAGCACGCCGACTAATTGCCGAGAAGTGCGGCACTTTTCGCATTTTCCGCACTCCAAGCTGGCAACCGTTGGCGTAGTGCGGGCCGTTGTGAGAGGCTGGCACGCAGCAAAATGCCGAGTGCGGCGGGGGCGGGTTACCGCCCCGTGCCATTGATGTTTAAGGAGCTAGAGATGAATATTCGCCCCCTGCTGTTAGGGCTTCCGCTGTTACTGACCGGCTGTTCGAGCATGTCCAATTTTTCCTGGTCCAGCCTGTCGCCGTTCAACTGGTTCGGCAGCAGCCTGGAGGTCGGCGCCAAAGGCGTCGGCAAGCTCAACGCCGGCACGCCGATGTCGGAAAGCGCTATCCACGATGGGCTGGACGGCAACTACCGCCTGCGCGGCGGCATGGCGACCAGCAACGGCCAGATCGTCTCTTATTACCAGGCGCTGTCCGGCGACGAGGTGAAGCTGGTGATCACCGGCGAACCGAAAGGGCGCCTGCAGCGGGTAGACGTGCTGGATCCGCAAGTGGCGACGGAGTGGGGCAACAAGCTCGGCACGCCGTTCGGCGACATGTACAGCAAGGCGTTCGGTTCCTGTAAACCGGGCAGCGGCGAAGACGCCGGTAAAGTGGAGTGCGTGGCGGAGCAGAGCAAGTACGTCACCTACATCTTCAGCGGCAAGTGGGCCGGGGCGCAGGACATCATCCCGCCGGACGACACCCTGAAAAGCTGGACGGTCAGCAAAATCATCTGGCACGCCAAGCCGCAGCAGTAACGCGTTCAACGGGCGTCGGTTCGCGGCGCCTGTCTATTCAAGCCATTACCCCTATTTTCTTTGCGCTGCTGCAAGGCAATCGCCCGTGCTTGCGGTATGATAGCGCGCGTTTGTAACAGGGAACCCGCGCGTCAACCGCCATACCTTACCTGTTGCCGGATTCTGGTATTGAGGATAACAACATGACACAGGTTCAGAGCGGCATTCTGCTGGAGCACTGCCGTTTCGCCATTTTTATGGAAGCCAGCGTACAGGGCGAGTTCGCCGACTTGCGCCAGGGCTGTAAGCAGTTTTGTCAGACGCTGAGCGAGCTGCAGCAGCAGTTCCCCGATGCACGCCTCGGCGCGGTGATCGCTTTCGGCTACGACGTTTGGCACGATCTCTCCAGCGGCCAGGGCGCGCAAGAGCTGAAGCCGTTCACGCCGCTCGGCAAAGGGCTGGCGCCGGCCACCCAGCGCGACATGCTGATCCACATCCAGTCGCTGCGCCATGACGTCAACTTCACGCTGGCGCAGGCCGCGCTGGCGGCGTTTGGCAACGCCATCAAGATTGAAGAAGAAACCCACGGTTTCCGCTGGGTGGAAGAGCGCGATCTGAGTGGCTTTATCGACGGCACCGAAAACCCGCAGGGCGAGCAGCGCCCGGCAGTGGCGACGATTGCCGAAGGCGAAGAGGACGCAGGCGGTAGCTACGTGCTGGTGCAGCGCTACGAGCACAACCTGCGCCAGTGGCAGCGCTTTACCACCGAACAACAGGAACAGATTATCGGCCGCACCAAGCACGACAGCGAAGAGCTGCCGGCCGATCAGCGCCCGGATACCTCGCACGTCAGCCGCGTCGATCTGAAAGAGAACGGCAAAGGCCTGAAAATTCTGCGCCAGAGCCTGCCTTACGGCACCGCCAGCGGCAAGCATGGCCTGTTCTTCATCGCCTATTGCGCGCGCCTGCACAATATTGAGCAGCAGCTGCTGAGCATGTTCGGCGATCTGGACGGCAAACGCGACGCGATGCTGCGTTTCAGCCGCGCGGTGACCGGCAGCTACTACTTCGCGCCATCGCTGACGCGCCTGTTGTCACTTTGACGCCGTTGCCGAAGCCGGCTCGCCCGGCTTCGGTCCGTTTCCCCGCCCCAAAACGCCTCGCATTCCCTGCCTTATAGCGTTTGATGCTTGTAAATCACTAAACGGTATATAAAAGCGTTACAGCTCCGCACCGAGTTATAAATACACTGGTCGTCAATAAGGCGAAAGCCTGAAGGAATGACTCAGTGATAAGGTGCAGAATGAAACAAAACCGGGTTAAAAATCTCGTGCTGAAAGGTTGGCTGGCGGCTGCGCTGTTGGCGAGCGGCGCCGCGTCGGCGGCGGAATTGCTGAACAGCTCTTATGACGTTTCCCGTGAATTGTTCGTCGCGCTGAATCCCGGCTTTGAACAGCAGTGGAATCAACAGCATCCGAACGATAAGCTGACCATCAAACAATCGCATGCCGGTTCCTCCAAGCAGGCGCTGGCGATCCTGCAGGGCCTGCGCGCCGACGTGGTGACGTACAACCAGGTCACCGACGTGCAAATCCTGCACGATCGCGGGCAGCTGATCCCGGCGGACTGGCAGGCGCGCCTGCCGAACAACAGTTCGCCGTTCTATTCCACCATGGCGTTTCTGGTGCGCAAGGACAACCCGAAGGGCATCCACACCTGGAACGATCTGGTGCGCGACGACGTGAAGCTGGTGTTCCCGAACCCGAAAACCTCCGGCAACGGCCGTTACACCTATCTGGCCGCCTGGGGCGCCGCCAGCCAGGCCGACGGCAACGACGCGGCCAAGACCCGCGCCTTCATGACCCGCTTCCTGAAAAACGTGCTGGTGTTCGATACCGGCGGCCGCGGCGCGACCACCACCTTCGTTGAGCGCGGCTTGGGCGACGTGCTGATCAGCTTCGAGTCCGAAGTGAACAACATCCGCAAGCAGTACGGTGAAGACAAGTACGAAGTGATCGTGCCGCCGGTCGATATTCTGGCGGAGTTCCCGGTGGCCTGGATCGACAAAAACGTCGAGCGCAACGGCACCGAACAGGCGGCCAAAGCCTATCTGAACTATCTCTACAGCCCGGCGGCGCAGCAGGTGATCACCAGCTTCTACTACCGCGTGTACGACCAGAAAGCGATGGCGGCGGCGAAGAGGCAATTCCCGGACACCCAACTGTTCCGCGTGGAAGATCAATTCGGCGGCTGGCCGCAGGTGATGAAAACCCACTTCGCCACCGGCGGCGAGCTGGATCAGCTGTTAGCGGCAGGGCGCAAGTAAATGTTGGCGTTGTCGTCCAGTAAGCGGGTGCTGCCCGGATTTGGCCTCAGCCTCGGCAGCAGCCTGTTTTATACCTGTTTGATCCTGCTGCTGCCGCTCACCGCGCTGGTGATGCAGCTGGCGCAGATGAGCCTGGCGCAATACTGGGAAGTGATTTCCAACCCGCAGGTGGTGGCGGCGTATAAAGTGACGCTGCTGGCGGCCGGCGTCGCCAGCCTGTTCAACGCGGTGTTCGGCATGCTGATGGCCTGGATCCTGACGCGCTACCGTTTTCCCGGCCGTTCGCTGCTGGATGGCCTGATCGATCTGCCGTTCGCGCTGCCGACCGCGGTGGCCGGCCTGACGCTGGCGGGGCTGTTTTCCACCACCGGCTGGTACGGTCAGTGGCTGGCGCACTTCGACATCAAGGTCACCTTTACCTGGCTTGGGATCGCGGTAGCGATGGCGTTCACCAGCCTGCCGTTTGTGGTGCGCACCGTGCAGCCGGTTCTGGAAGAGCTGGGGCCGGAATACGAAGAGGCGGCCGAGACGCTGGGCGCCACGCGCTGGCAGAGCTTCCGCCGCGTGGTGCTGCCCGAGGTGGCGCCGGCATTGTTGGCCGGCACCGCCATTTCCTTTACCCGCAGCCTGGGCGAGTTTGGCGCGGTGATTTTCATCGCCGGCAATATCGCCTGGAAGACGGAAGTGACCTCGCTGATGATTTTTGTGCGTTTACAGGAGTTCGATTATCCGGCGGCCAGCGCCATCGCCTCGGTGATCCTGGCGGCGTCGCTGCTGCTGCTGTTCAGCATTAACGTCTTGCAAAGCCGCTTCGGCAGACGCTTGGGAGGAGGGCACTGATGGCTGATGTTTCCGCCTTCAACGGCGCCGAGCGCCCGCGCGTCAACTGGGGCAAGTGGACGCTGATCGCCATCGGCGCGCTGTTCTCGGTGCTGCTGCTGGTGGTGCCGATGATATCGATTTTCGCCGAGGCCTTTTCCAAAGGATTCGGCGCGATGTGGAGCAACTTGCTCGATCCGGACATGCTGCACGCCATTTGGCTGACGGTGTTGATCGCGCTGATCACCGTGCCGTTCAACCTGGTGTTCGGCACGTTGCTGGCGTGGCTGGTGACGCGCTTCACTTTCCCCGGCCGCCAGCTGCTGCTGACGCTGATCGATATCCCGTTCGCCGTTTCACCGGTGGTGGCGGGGCTGATTTACCTGCTGTTTTACGGCAGCAACGGCCTGCTGGGCGGCTGGCTGGATGCGCATAACATCCAGATCATGTTCTCCTGGCCGGGCATGGTGTTGGTGACCATTTTCGTCACCTGCCCCTTCGTGGTGCGCGAGCTGGTGCCGATGATGCTCAGCCAGGGCAGCCAGGAAGACGAGGCCGCCATTCTGCTGGGGGCGTCCGGCTGGCAAATGTTCCGCCGCGTGACGCTGCCCAACATTCGCTGGGCGCTGCTGTACGGCGTGGTGCTGACCAACGCGCGCGCCATCGGCGAGTTCGGCGCGGTGTCGGTGGTGTCCGGTTCGATTCGCGGCGAAACCTACAGCTTGCCGCTGCAGGTCGAGCTGTTGCAGCAGGATTACAACACCGTCGGCTCCTTTACCGCCGCCGCCCTGTTGACCCTGATGGCGATCGTTACCCTATTTTTGAAGAGCGCGCTGCAGTGGCGTCTGGAACGTCAAAATGCGCGTCTCGAGCGGGAGGAAAATCATGAGCATTGAGATTAACGGCATCAACAAGTACTTCGGTCGCACCAAGGTATTGAACGATATCTCGCTCGATATTGCTTCCGGTGAGATGGTGGCGCTGCTCGGGCCGTCCGGTTCCGGCAAGACCACGCTGCTGCGCATTATCGCCGGGCTGGAAAGCCAGAGCGGCGGCAAGCTGGGCTTCCACGGCACCGACGTCAGCCACATGCACGCGCGCGACAGGCGCGTGGGCTTCGTATTTCAGCACTATGCGCTGTTCCGCCATATGACGGTGTTCGACAACATCGCCTTCGGCCTGACCGTGCTGCCGCGTCGCGAGCGCCCGAACGCTGCGGCGATCAAACAGAAAGTCACCCAGCTGCTGGAAATGGTGCAGCTGGCCCACCTGGCCAACCGCTATCCGTCGCAGCTGTCCGGCGGCCAGAAACAGCGCGTGGCGTTGGCGCGAGCCCTGGCGGTGGAACCGCAAATTCTGCTGCTGGACGAACCGTTCGGCGCGCTGGATGCGCAGGTGCGCAAAGAGCTGCGCCGCTGGCTGCGTCAGCTGCACGAAGAGCTGAAGTTCACCAGCGTGTTCGTCACCCACGATCAGGAAGAGGCGATGGAAGTGGCCGACCGCATCGTGGTTATGAGCCAGGGCAATATCGAACAGGTAGGCTCGCCGGAAGAGATCATGCGCGAACCGGCCAGCCGCTTCGTGCTGGAGTTCATGGGGGAAGTGAACCGCCTGAACGGCGAGATCCGCGGCTCCCAGCTGTTCGTCGGCGCGCACCAGTGGCCGCTGTCGTTCCAGCCGATGCACCAGGGCAGCGTCGATCTGTTCCTGCGCCCGTGGGAAATGGAAGTGGCGACCGAAAGCAGCGAGCGCTGCCCGCTGCCGGTGCAGGTGCTGGAAGTCAGCCCGCGTGGCCACTTCTGGCAGTTGACGGTGCAGCCAATCGGCTGGCATCAGGAGCCGATCGGCGTGGTGTTGCCGGAAGGCAACCCAACCCCGGTGCGCGGCGGCCGTTATTACGTCGGCAGCCTCAATGCGCGGCTGTATGCCGGCGATCAGCTGCTGCAACCTGTTGCGTTAGCCAAAAGCGCCTGATAGGTTTTAGCTGCCCTTTTATTCAAGGCAACCCCCGGGTTGCCTTTTTACTTTACGCACACCAACACACAGGCAAAGATCGTGACAACGCTCGAACAATGCATCGGGAATACCCCGCTGGTACAACTGCAACGGCTGGCCGCCCAGGCGGGCAGCGAGGTATGGGTCAAACTGGAAGGCAATAACCCGGCGGGCTCGGTGAAGGATCGCGCTGCGTTGGCGATGATCCAGCAGGCGGAGCTGCGCGGCGAGATCAAGCCCGGCGACGTGCTGATCGAGGCCACCAGCGGCAACACCGGCATCGCGCTGGCGATGATCGCCGCGCTCAAAGGCTATACGCTGAAGCTGCTGATGCCGGAGAACATGAGCCTGGAGCGGCAGGCGGCGATGCGCGCCTACGGCGCCGAGCTGATCCTGGTCAGCCGTGAGCAGGGAATGGAAGGGGCGCGCGATCTGGCGCTGGAGATGCAGCGCCAGGGGCAGGGCAAGGTGCTGGACCAGTTCAACAACCTCGACAACCCCTACGCCCACTTCACCACCACCGGCCCGGAGATCTGGCGCCAGACCGAAGGGCGCATCACCCACTTTGTTTCCAGCATGGGCACCACCGGCACCATTACCGGCGTAGGCGGTTACCTGAAGAGCCAGAATCCGCAGGTGCAGATCATCGGCCTGCAGCCGGCGGAAGGCAGCAGCATCCCCGGCATTCGCCGTTGGGCGCCCGCTTACCTGCCGGGCATTTTCCGTCCGGAGCTGGTGGATCAGGTGCTGGATATCGAGCAGCGCGATGCCGAGCAGACCATGCGTCAGCTGGCGCAGCGTGAAGGCATCTTCTGCGGCGTCAGCTCCGGCGGCGCGGTAGCCGGCGCCCTGCGCGTCGCGGCGGCCCACCCCGGCAGCGTCGTGGTGGCGATCGTCTGCGATCGCGGTGACCGTTACCTCTCCACCGGCGTGTTCGACTGAATGTGCCCTCCCGGCGGCGCGTTCCGCCGGGAAACCCCTTCGCACTTCCCTTTTGACCGACGGCATAGCCGCCCCGCCAGCATGGCGGCTGGCGCCTGCCTGCATGCCAATGCCCTGACTGAAGTAGAGAAATCGCGCGACAGCAGCCACACTAACGGTGGCGAGACGCGAACGGCGATGTGTAAGGATTGAGTAAAACCGGCTGCGGGCCGGCGGAATTGGCGGGAAAATAACGAAAATCGGTGAAGGAGCAAGGCATGAAAATTTTACTGGTCGACGATGACCTGGAGCTTGGCACCATGCTGAGCGAATACCTGACGGGCGAAGGCTTCGACGCCACGCTGGTGCTGACCGGCAAGGCGGGAGTAGAGGGCGCGCTGTCGGGCGACTATACCGCGATGATCCTCGATATCATGCTGCCGGACATGAGCGGCATCGACGTGCTGCGCGACGTGCGTAAAAAGAGCCGGTTACCGATCATCATGCTGACCGCCAAAGGCGACAACATCGATCGGGTGATTGGCCTGGAGATGGGCGCCGACGATTACATGCCCAAGCCGTGCTACCCGCGCGAACTGGTGGCGCGTCTGCGCGCGGTGCTGCGCCGTTTCGAAGAGCGGCCGCAAGAGGCGGACGACGAGGCCGCCATCAGCTTCGGCGAGCTGACGCTGAACCCTTCAACCCGCAGCAGCGAATGGCGCGGCAAGGCGTTTGATTTGACCGCTTCGGAATTCAATCTGCTGGAGCTGTTGCTGCGTGCGCCGGATCGCGTGGTGTCGAAGGACGAACTGTCAGAGAAGGGGCTGGGGCGCCCGCGCGAGGCCTATGACCGCAGCGTGGACGTGCACATCAGCAATATCCGCCAGAAGCTGAGCGCGTTGGCTGGCAGTAAGCTCATTATCGAGACGGTGCGTAGCATCGGCTATCGCATTCGGTAACCTGATATGCGCGGAAGACTGTTCTGGAAAATTTTGCTCGGCTTTTGGCTGACTTTCCTCATCATGACGCAGGCGCTGTGGGTGGCGTTTTCTCTCTATGGCGATCGCTATGTGCCGCCGGAGAACGCTATGGCGCGGCGGGTGATCGGCCTGCAGCTGGCCTCGGCCGCCACCCAGTTGCGCAGCGGTGGCATGCCGGCGCTGGAAGCCCTGATGCGCGACTGGCCCGAGGATGACATGCGTTTGCTGTCGGTGACGCCGATGACCCAACCGCCGCCCGCGCCGGAAGAACCGGCGTTTGAAGGGCGGCGGATGCCGAAAGAGATCTCTGCCTGGGTGCAGACCGGGGAAGGGCAGGGATACTGGCTGAGTTATAACGTGCGCGGGCTGCGGGAAGAGTATCGGCCGGAGCGGCGTTCCCACTTCTTCAACATTCCTGCGCCGATGCTGTGGGTCGGCGGGCTGGGCGGTTTGCTGTTCAGCGCCGTGCTGGCCTGGAACCTGACCCGGCCGATGCGTCAGCTGCGCGGCGGCCTGGATCGGGTGGCGCAGGGCGATCTCTCGGTACGGCTGTTTCCGAAGATGCGGCGCCGCCATGACGAGCTGTCCGACGTGGCGCGCGATTTCGACACCATGGCCGAGCGGCTGGAGCTGCTGGTCAGCGCCCGCGAGCAGCTGTTGCACGACGTTTCGCATGAGCTGCGTTCGCCGCTGGCGCGCCTGCAGCTGGCGATCGGTCTGGCGCGGCAGAATGCCGGCAATGTCGAAACCTCGCTCAAGCGCATCGAACACGAGTCGGGGCGGCTGGACAAAATGATCGGCGAGCTGCTGGCGTTGTCGCGTACCGAACACAGCAGCCTGCCGGACGAAGAGTATTTCGATCTCTATGGGTTAGTGGACGCGGTGGTGAGCGATGCGCGCTACGAGGCGCAGGTGCCCGGCGTGGATATCGTGCTGCAGGCCGAATCGGACGTGGAGTACACCGTTAAGGGCAATGCGGAGCTGATGCGGCGTGCAGTGGACAACATCGTGCGCAATGCGCTGCGCTTTTCCAGCCACGGCCAGCGGGTGACGGTAGCGCTGACGCGCGTCGATAACCAGTTCCAGATCGCCGTCAGCGATCAGGGGCCGGGGGTCGAGGAGGCGAAGCTGTCGAGCATCTTCGATCCGTTCGTGCGCGTGAAGTCGGCGCTGTCGGGCAAGGGCTACGGCCTGGGGCTGGCGATTACCCGCAAGGTGGTGCTGGCGCACGGCGGCCAGGTTGAGGCGCGCAACGGCGATAAAGAAGGCCTGGTCATTACCCTGCGCATCCCGCGCTGGCCGTCATAACGTAGCGAAATCGGGATACGACGAAGGGGATAAAAAAACGGCGCCGAGGGCGCCGTTTTCTTGCTCATTCGCGATTACTTCTTGATGCGGATGATCGGGGTTTCGCCAACGGTCACGCTGCCGGACAGTTTGATCAGCTCTTTGATCTCGTCCATGTTGGAGATAACGACCGGCGTCAGGGTAGACTTGGCTTTCTCTTCCAGCAGTGGCAGGTTGAACTCGATAACGACGTCACCTTTCTTGACGCGCTGGCCTTCTTCGGCGATGCGTTTGAAGCCTTCGCCTTTCAGTTCTACGGTATCGATGCCGAAGTGGACGAACAGCTCAATGCCGCTGTCGGATTCGATAGAGAATGCATGGTTGGTTTCGAAAATCTTGCCGATGGTGCCGTCAACCGGAGCAACCATTTTGTTGCCGGCCGGTTTGATGGCGATACCGTCGCCAACGATTTTTTCAGCGAACACTACGTCCGGCACATCTTCGATATTGACGATTTCGCCAGAAAGGGGAGCGACGATCTCGATAGTGCCCGTGTCTTTCTTGTCATCAGAAACCAGAGATTTCAGTTTATCGAACAAACCCATGATCTTCTCCTAAGCATTAAATTGGGCGGCGTTCCAGTGTCGTGGAAGTTTAGCAGAGCGTTTTTTCTTCGATGAATTTATTGACGCAATTCATCAGGTCTTGTGCCGTTGGCTGTGCCAAGGCCTGCGCTGCCAACGCCTTCACATCTTCGAAATTCGTGTTACGAATAATTTTCTTGATGCGCGGGATTGAAATCGCACTCATGCTGAACTCATCCAGCCCCATGCCCAATAACAACAGTGTAGCACGCTCATCGCCAGCCAGTTCGCCGCACATGCCGGTCCACTTGCCTTCCGCGTGAGATGCATCAATAACCTGTTTGATCAGGCCTAGCACTGATGGGGACATCGGGTTATAGAGATGAGAAATCAGCTCGTTGCCGCGATCTACCGCCAGAGTATACTGGGTTAGATCGTTTGTCCCAATACTAAAGAAGTCGACTTCTTTCGCCAGGTGGTGAGCGATGACCGCCGCAGCCGGTGTTTCCACCATCACGCCCACTTCGATGCTCTCGTCAAACGCCTTGCCTTCTTCGCGCAGCTGCGCCTTCAGCGTCTCGATTTCGCCTTTCAGATCGCGCACTTCTTCCACGGAGATGATCATCGGGAACATGATGCGCAGTTTGCCGAACGCCGAGGCGCGCAAGATGGCGCGCAGCTGAGCGTGCAGGATTTCACGGCGGTCCATCGCGATGCGGATGGCGCGCCAGCCGAGGAACGGGTTCTCTTCCTTCGGCAGGTTCATGTACGGCAGGTCTTTGTCGCCGCCGATGTCCATGGTGCGGACGATCACGGCCTGCGAGCCCATGGCTTCCGCCACGGCTTTATAAGCCTGGAACTGCTCGTCTTCGGTCGGCAGCGAGTCGCGGTCCATGAACAGGAATTCGGTACGATACAGGCCGACGCCTTCCGCGCCGTTGCGCTCTGCACCCGCGACGTCGCGCACGGTGCCGATGTTGGCGCAGACTTCAACCTGATGGCCGTCCAGCGTAATCGCCGGCAGGTCCTTCAGCTTGGCCAGATCGTTTTTCTCGGTGATGTATTGGTTCTGGGCGGCTTTCAGCTGATCGATAACGTCAGCGGTCGGGTTAACGTAAATCTGGTTGTTAACCGCATCCAGAATCAGGTAGTCGTCGTTCTTCACCTGCTTGGTCACGTCGCTGGTGCCGACGATCGCCGGCAGCTCCAGGGAGCGCGCCATGATAGAGGTGTGGGAAGTCCGGCCGCCGAGATCGGTAATGAAGCCCAGCACTTTGTCCAGGTTCAACTGCGCGGTCTCGGACGGGGTCAGATCGGTGGCCACCAGGATCACTTCGTCCTGAATGGAGCCCAGATCGACGATCGGCATGCCCAGAATGTTTTGCAGCAGGCGCTTGCCGATGTCGCGCACGTCGGCGGCGCGCTCTTTCAGGTACTCGTCGTCCAGCTCTTCCAGCGCTTTCGCCTGACCTTCGATCACGGTGTAGGCGGCGGCGTCTGCGGAGGCCAGATCGTCTTTGATTAGGGCTATGATTTCCTGCTCAAGCTCTTCGTCTTCCAGCAACATGATGTGGCCTTCGAAGATAGCTTCCTTCTCTTCGCCGAAGGTTTCGCCAGCTTTGGTCTTGATCGCTTCCAGCTGTTCGGACGCTTTCGCGCGGCCGGCCAGAAAACGCGAGACTTCCTGCTCTACTTGATCAGCAGAGATTTTCTTCCGGTTGATGACGATGTCGTCTTCTTTCAGCAAGAGAGCCTTACCAAAAGCGATGCCCGGTGATACTAAAATGCCTGAAATCATAACCCTACCTTACTCTTGACTGGTGTTAACTAAAAAGACGGGCCGATTACTCAAGCTCTGCCATCAGTTTTACCAAGTGCTCAACGGCTTTCTGCTCGTCTTCACCTTCAGCGGAGATTGTCACTACGGTCCCTTGAGTCAGCCCCAGAGTTTGCAGTTTGAACAGGCTTTTAGCGCTGGCGCTTTTGCCGTTGGAGGTCACGGTGATGTCAGACGCGAAGCCTTTGGCTTCTTTAACGAACTGAGCGGCAGGGCGAGTATGCAGACCATTCGGAGCGGTAATAGTAACTTCTTGCTGGAACATTGATGTTTCCCCAACTTATTGGATTAATGTTGTGGAGCTAAAGTTTAGCCCAGGGGCCTGACTTTAGCTTGTCTGGTTATAGCGCCTGACTATGGACAGGGGCGAACGTTGATGCAACAGAAAACGACGCGTTAGGCACTTCAGATCAAAAAACTCGGCTTTAGACGTCGTTCCAATCCGCTCCCCATTATGCCCGATTCGCCGCGTCGGCGACAGATGAGTAAATCGATTCAGCCTTGACCGGGCCCAGGGGGGATTAATTTTGCGCATCGAAATAATGCACCGTTAAATACTAAAGCCGGCGGGCAAAAGCAATCTTGGACTGCTATAAAGTTTGATCCAGTCCACAAAAAAGCACCCTGCAGGGTGCTTTTTTAGCGATTTGTGCAGTGGCGGAATTACTGCTGCAATTCCTGCTCGGTGAACAGATCGGCGAACAGCGCGGTGCTCAGGTAACGTTCGCCGGAAGAGGGCAGGATCACCACGATGGTCTTGTCGGCGAACGCCGGTTCTTCGGCCAGTTTCACCGCCGCCGCGACCGCTGCGCCGGAGGAAATGCCCGCCAGGATGCCTTCTTCGTCCATCAGGCGGCGCGCCATGCTGATGGCCTCGTCGTTGGAGACTTTCTCGACGCGATCCACCAGATCCAGATCGAGGTTGCCCGGAATGAAGCCGGCACCGATGCCCTGGATCTTGTGCGGGCCCGGCTTCAGCTCTTCACCGGCCAGCGCCTGGCTGATGACCGGCGAGTCGGTCGGCTCGACCGCCACGGTGGTGATGGCCTTGCCTTTGGTGTTCTTGATGTAGCGGCTGACGCCGGTCAGCGTGCCGCCGGTGCCGACGCCGGAGATGAATACGTCGACGTCACCGTCGGTGTCTTCCCAGATTTCCGGGCCGGTGGTTTTTTCATGGATGGCCGGGTTGGCCGGGTTGCTGAACTGTTGCAGGATCAGGTAACGGTTCGGGTCGGTGGCGACGATCTCTTCCGCTTTGGCGATGGCGCCTTTCATGCCTTTCGCCCCTTCGGTCAGCACCAGATTGGCGCCCAGCGCCTTGAGCAGCTTGCGGCGCTCGATGCTCATGGTTTCCGGCATGGTCAGCGTCAGCTTGTAACCGCGTGCGGCGGCAACGAAGGCCAGCGCGATGCCGGTGTTGCCGCTGGTCGGCTCCACCAGCTCTTTGCCGGCGGTCAACACGCCGCGTTGTTCCGCATCCCAAATCATATTGGCACCGATGCGGCATTTGACGCTGAAGCTCGGGTTGCGTGATTCAACCTTGGCCAGAATGCGTCCGTTGCCGATACGGTTCAGACGAACCAGCGGCGTATGGCCGATTGTTAATGAGTTGTCTTCATATATCTTGCTCATAGCCCGTCCTTTAACTCTATGAAAATGTGGGGAACATCGAAAGCATACGCTAACAGTACCGGCAGGGAAGTAAAGAATTGGTATATCTATATGTTATTAGGAAATAAGTTTTAAGCACAATGATAAGGGCGCGAAATGCGCGCCCTGTCGAAAATTCCCGCGCTATCGGCGGTAAAAAGCGGCGGTTATCGGACGAACTGTGAGCGGTAGCGATCGACCCACATGGCGGTGGCGCCGCAGACGGCGACCGGCAGGATCACCAGGTTGAGGATCGGGATCATGGTGAACAGGCTGACCAGCGCGCCGAACTGCAGGTTAGCGGGTTTGTGCTGGCGCAAGGCGCGGCGCATGTCGGCAAAGCTCACCTTGTGGTTGTCGAACGGGTAGTCGCAATACTGGATCGCCAGCATCCAGGCGCTGAACAGGAACCACAGCACCGGCGCCACCGTCTGGCCGATGCCGGGCACGAAGTACAGCGCCAGCAGCAGCAGCGCGCGCGGCAGGTAATACATCAACTTGCGCCATTCGCGCGCCATGATGCGCGGCAAATCTTTGGCGATGCCGAGCAGGCCGGTGTCCGGCAGCGGTTTGCCGGTCAGGCTGCCTTCGAGCTGCTCGGCCAGCAGGCCGCAGAACGGCGCGGCGATCAGGTTGGTGATGGTGCTGAACAGATAGCTGAACACCAACAGCACTGAAATGACCGCCAGCGGCCACAGCAGGTAGCTCAACCATTGCAGCCAGTCGGGAACGTGGCTCATCATCGCCGGGATCCAGTCGCCGAGTTGGCTGAACAGCCACCAGAAAGCGGAACCCATCAGCAGCACGTTGACCAGCAACGGCAGGACCACATAGCGTTTAATCCCCGGGCGCGAAATCAGGCGCCAACCCTCGGCGAAATAGTGAATGCCGCTGGTCGAACGGGAAGGGGGCTGCGTATAGGACATATCTTAAGTTATCTCGTTGTCTGAACAGGCATCATTATCATATAGGGATGATTTTCCACTGGCTAGGGTAGGGTTGGCTGAAAAACCAGCAGAAAAAGGCAGTATAATCATCTTTATTGGCATAAAGTTCAGCACGGACTTGCACTTGTGTGCGCGGGCAAATAGAGTTAAAGAGTGAATGTTTGCCGCGGTGGCAATGTATTGGAACAACAGAGATAGCAATGATGCAGGATTTGCGTCTGATATTAATCGTTGTTGGCGCGATCGCCATAATAGCGCTGTTATTGCACGGTCTGTGGACCAGTCGCAAAGAACGGTCAGCGCTCTTCCGCGATCGCCCAGCCAAACGTTCCCAAAAGGAACGTGAACAAACTCCGAACGACGATCTCGAAGAAGGCGTCGGTGAGGTGCGCGTACGCGCCGCTCACCCGCAAGACGAGCCGTCATTCGGCCATTTCGATGCCGCACGCGAAGAACCCGTGGCCGCGCCGAAGCCCGCTCCGGCGGCTGCGCCAGCGCCCCGCGCCGTTCAGCCGGCTGCCCATCAGACGCCGCCTCCGCTGTCTCAGCGGCCGGAGTATGATGATATCCTGCTGAACAACTACGCGCCGGACGAAGAACCGGCCGAACCGCAGCAACCGCAACCGGCCGCGCGCCGTGAGCCGCGCGTCGACGATCTGCCGCATGAACATGAGGCGCCGCAGGTGGCGGAACCGGCATTCCACGCCGAGCCGGCCCCTGTGCAGCCAGCGCCGGAAGTGAAGCCAGCGCCGGAACCTGCACCGCAGCCGGCGGCTGCGCCAATTCAGGCCAAGCTGAAAGAGACCGTGCTGGTGCTGCACGTCGCGGCCCATCAGGGCGGCGTAATCGGCGGCGAAGTGCTGCTGCAGAGCGTGTTGCAGGCGGGCTTCCAGTTTGGCGAGATGGGCATCTTCCACCGCCATATCAGCCCGGCCGGCAGCGGCCCGGTGCTGTTCAGCCTGGCGAACATGGTCAAGCCGGGGTCGTTCGATCCTGACATGATGTCCGATTTCTCCACGCCGGGCGTGTCGATGTTCATGATGGTGCCGTCTTACGGCGACGCCAATCAGAACTTCAAGCTGATGCTGCAGTCGGCACAGCGCATCGCCGACGACGTGGGCGGCGTGGTGCTGGACGACGAGCGCCGCATGATGACGCCGCAGAAGCTGGAAACCTACAAAGCGCGTATCCGTGAAGTGTTGGAAAACAACGCCTGACCGGGTTGCCGCGCGCACTGAACATCCGTAACAACAAAGCCCCCGCTAGCCGGGGGTTTTTTATCTTTGATGGTGAGCCATGGAATCGATAATCCAACAAATCAATCAACTACGAGCCACACTGCGCCATCATGAATACCAGTATCATGTGCTGGATGCGCCGGAAGTGCCGGATGCGGAATATGACCGCCTGATGCGCGAACTGCGCGAACTGGAGAGCGCGCATCCTGAGTGGGTCACCGCCGATTCACCGACCCAGCGCGTGGGCGCCGCACCGCTGGCGGCGTTCGACCAGGTGCGCCACGAAGTGCCGATGCTGTCGCTGGACAACGTGTTCGACGAAGAAAGCTTCCTGGCGTTTTACAAGCGCGTGCAGGACAGGCTCAAAAGCAGCGATCCGCTGACCTTCTGCTGCGAGCTGAAGCTGGACGGCCTGGCGGTCAGCCTGCTGTACGAAGACGGTGAGCTGGTGCGCGCGGCGACGCGCGGCGACGGCACCACCGGCGAAAACATCACCTCCAACGTGCGCACCATTCGCGCCATTCCGCTGCGCCTGACCGGCGACAACATCCCGCGCCGGCTGGAAGTGCGCGGGGAAGTGTTCATGCCGCAGGCCGGTTTTGAACAGATGAACGAAGAAGCCCGGCGCAAAGACGGCAAGGTGTTCGCCAACCCGCGCAACGCCGCCGCCGGCTCGCTGCGCCAGCTCGATCCGCGCATTACCGCCAAACGCCCGCTGACCTTCTTCTGCTACGGCGTCGGCCTGTTGGAAGGCGGCGAACTGCCGCGCAGCCACTTTGAGCGCCTGATGCAGTTCAAGGCCTGGGGCCTGCCGGTCAGCGATCGCGCCCAGCGCCGCACCGGCAGCGAGGAAGTGCTGGCGTTTTATCGCCAGGTCGAGCAGGACCGCGCGCAGCTCGGTTTCGACATCGACGGCGTGGTGATCAAGATTGACGACATCGATCTACAGGAAACGCTGGGCTTCGTGGCGCGTGCGCCGCGCTGGGCGACGGCGTTCAAATTCCCGGCGCAGGAGCAGATCACCGTAGTGCGCGAAGTGGAGTTTCAGGTTGGCCGCACCGGCGCGATTACGCCGGTGGCGCGCCTTGAGCCGGTGCTGGTGGCCGGGGTGACCGTCAGCAACGCCACCTTGCACAACGCCGATGAAATTGAGCGTTTGGGGCTGCGCATCGGCGATACGGTGATCGTGCGCCGCGCCGGCGACGTGATCCCGCAGGTGGTGGGGGTGCTGGAAGACCGGCGGCCACAGGATGCGCGCGAAGTGGTGTTCCCGCTGCACTGCCCGGTGTGCGGCTCCGACGTTGAGCGCGTGGAAGGCGAGGCGGTAGCGCGCTGCACCGGTGGTCTTATCTGCGGCGCGCAGCGCAAAGAGGCGTTGAAGCACTTCGTTTCCCGCCGCGCGCTGGACGTTGAAGGCATGGGCGACAAGATCATCGAGCAGCTGGTGGACAAAGAGTACGTGAAGAACCCGGCCGATCTGTTCCGCTTGTCCGCCGGCATTCTGACCGGCCTGGATCGGATGGGGCCGAAATCGGCGCAGAATCTGGTCAATGCGCTGGAGAAATCCAAGCAGACCACCTTCGCCCGTTTCCTGTATGCGCTGGGCATTCGCGAGGTTGGCGAGGCGACCGCCGCCAACCTGGCGGCGCATTTCGGATCGCTCGAGAAGCTGTTCGCCGCCGATATCGAGGCGCTGAAAGAGGTGCCGGACGTCGGCGAAGTGGTGGCCAAACACACCCGCAATTTCCTTGATGAAGCGCTCAATCAGCAGGTGATCAACGAGCTGGTGGGCGCCGAGATCGGCATTCACTGGCCGGCGCCGGTGGTGGTGGTCGCCGAAGAGATAGACAGCCCGTTCGCTGGCAAAACCGTGGTGCTGACCGGCTCGCTGAGCCAGCTGTCGCGCGACGAGGCCAAAGATCGCCTGACGGCGCTGGGCGCCAAGGTCAGCGGCAGCGTGTCGAAGAAAACCGATTTGGTGATCGCCGGCGAAGCGGCCGGCTCCAAGCTGGCGAAGGCGCAGGAGCTGGGTATCGCCGTGATCGACGAAGCGGAGATGATCCGCCTGCTGGGTGACTGATGGAAAAGGAAAACCTGCTGGAGATCGCCAATACCGTGATGCCGTTCGGCAAGTACCAGGGACGGGTGCTGATCGATCTGCCTGAAGAGTACCTGCTGTGGTTCGCCCGCAAGGGCGAATTCCCCAAAGGCAAGCTCGGCATGCTGATGGAGATGACGCTGGCGATTAAAATCGAAGGGCTTGACCACCTGGTCAAGCCGCTGAAGAAAAGTTGAACTGACGGGCCCCGGCCCGTCTTTTTTTACCCGCGCGACGCCTGCGCGTTGGCGTTGGGTACCGCCTGTTGCGCCCGCTGCTTGCGCTGATACCTTTTCGCCAGCACCGCACAGGTCATCAGCTGCACCTGATGGAACACCATCAGCGGCAGCACCATGATCCCCACCGTCGCCGGCGGGAACAGGATATTGGCCATCGGAATGCCGTTCGCCAGGCTCTTCTTCGAGCCGCAGAACACGATGGTGATCTCGTCCGCCTTGCTGAATCCCAGCCAGCGCGCCATATAGGTGTTCACCACCAGCACGATCGTCAGCAGCACGATGCTGCCGCCGACGATAAACGCCAGCGAACCGATCCCCACCTGATGCCAGATGCCGTGCGTCACCGCCTCGCTGAAGGCGGCGTACACCACCAGCAGAATCGAGGTCTGGTCGGTTTTGCCGATCAGCGGGCGATGGCGCTCGATCCAGCCGCCGATCAGCGGCCGCAGCAGGTGGCCGGCGACGAACGGCACCAGCAGTTGCAGCACGATCGAGCCCACCTGCCGCAGGCTGCCGGTATCGCCGTGCACGTTCATCAGCAGGCCAACCAACAGCGGCGACACGAAGATCCCCAGCAGGCTGGAGGCGGAGGCGCTGCACACCGCCGCCGCCACGTTGCCGCCCGCCAGCGAGGTGAAGGCGATGGCCGATTGCACGGTGGCGGGCAGGATGCACAGGTAGATGAAACCGGCGTACAGCTCGGGGCTGACGTCGATCGGCGCCCACCAGGCGAACAGCATCCCCAGCGCCGGAAAAATGATGAAGGTGCTGAACATCACCCACAGATGCAGCCGCCAGTTATTGCTGCCGGCCAGGATGGCCTCGCGCGACAGCTTGGCGCCGTGCATGAAGAACAGCAGGGCGATGGCGGCGATGGTCAGGACGTTGAGCCAGCCGACGAACTCGCCGCGCGCCGGCAGGAAAGAAGCCAGCAGCACGGTGGCGATCAGCGTCAGGGTAAAACGATCGGGCAGGAATCTCATGGCGATGCGCTCGGGTAGAAAATCGATGGGGCTATTCTCCCGCGTGGGCATATAATAATTAAATTGATTTATTTAATTTATATATGAATAAAACACATGAATTACTCACTCAAACAGCTGCGGGTGTTCGTCGCTGTCGCCCGCCACGGCAGCTTCAGCCGCGCCGGCGAGGCGATCGGCCTGACGCAATCGGCGGTCAGCCACAGCGTGAAAGAGCTGGAGGCGGAGGTCGGCGTGCGCCTGCTGGATCGCACCACGCGTGAAGTGGTGTTGACCGATGCCGGCCTGCGGCTGGCCAACCGGGTCGAACGGCTGCTGGACGAACTGCAGGCCGCGTTGCTGGATGCGCGCAGCTTTGGCGTACAGCGCAGCGGCACGGTGCGGGTGGCGACCAGCCAGACCATTTCCGCCCACCTGATGCCGCAGTGCATCGCCGCCGGCGAACGCGAATACCCGGAGATCCGCATCATGCTGCGCGATCAGGCGCAGCAGCAGGTACTGCACAGCGTGCGCAACGCCGAGGTGGATTTCGGCATCGTGGTCGATCCGGTGCAGGCGGTGGATCTGGAGTGCGAAGCGGTGCTGCATGAACCGTTCCTGCTGCTGTGCCGCGACGACCACCCGTTTGCTGCGCAGCAAGAGGTGCGTTGGTCGGCGTTAAACGGCTGCCGCCTGGTGTTGCAGGATTACGCGTCGGGCAGCCGGCCGTTGATCGACAGCGCGCTGAGGCAGCAGGGCGTCGAGGCGCAGGTGGTGCAGGAAATCGGCCATCCGGCCACGCTGTTCCCGATGGTGGCGGAGGGGATTGGCATCAGCATCTTCCCGGCGTTGGCGCTGCCGCTGCCGGAAGGGGGGCGGCTCCGGGTGCGGCGGCTGGTGCCGGAGATCAACCGCGCGCTGATGCTGGTGCGGCGTAAAAATCGCTCGCTGACGCCGGCGGCGGAGGCCATCTGGCAGGTCGCGCGTCAGCAGGCGGCGCTGCTGCACCAGCGCCGGCAGGAAAACGCGGAATATTGACTCAGATATAGACGTCCACCGCGTTGAGCGGCGTCGGGCGGTTTACGCCGTCGCCGGCTTGCGCCGCGGCTTTTTCCATTTGCTCCTGCTGCTGCTTTTCCATTTCTTCTTTCTGGATGCGCGCGATCTCGGCCTGCAGCATCTTGATCTGCGCTTCGATCAGCTGTTTCTGCTTCTCGATCTCTTTGGGATCGGCGCTGGAGTCCTTCAGCTCCACCAGCTTTTGCTGCAGAGCCTGAATCTGCCGGTTCAGCGCCTTGATGCGCGCCGAGGCGCGGCTTTCGTTGAGATTTGCCGGTTCGTCATTGCCGTTGGCGCCTTCGTTTTTCTTCGCCTTGCCGCCTTCCGGCTGGTTGTTGACCGGTTTGGCCATCAGCAATTCGCCCTGATGGCCCGGCGCGCTGAAGACGTTGCTGACGCCGGGAACGGTATTTTTGATCGGTACGATCATGGTGATGCTGGTCGACATGGATGCTCTCCCTGAGTCGGTATATCGCTGTTCAGGGTATCGGCAGCGGCGGCTAAATCTTTACCTGCCGCAGGCGCGGCCAGCGCTGCAGCCAGCCTTTGTCGAGCACGCGCTGGGCATAGGCAGCGCGATCGCCGTTTTTCACGTTGAAGGTGATGGTGTCGCCGAACAGCGCCGCGAGCCCGAAGGGAGCCACCAGCGTGAGGCTGTCGTCGGCGTTCAGGCGCGCGCCGATCGCCGTTTCCACTTCGGTCCAGAAGCTGATGGCCTCTTCGCTGTTGCGGTAAGGCGCCCGGCCGCCGCGCAGATGCATGCGCGCCTGATTCTTGACCGACCACGGCTGCGGCAGCCATTGCTGCAGCCGCGCCTCCAGCATGCGATCGCGCTCGGCGTCCGCACGCTCCGCATCGAAGTGGATCACGTCGATATCGTTGAGCGGCGTGGGCTCCACATAGCCGTGGCGCCGATCCCAAACCAGATTGCGTACGAAGCCGGCGCCGAGGCACCAGTCATTCAGGCCGAGCCGGCGCACGGTGCGCAGGGCGGCCATGCGCGCGTCATCTTGTTGCAGCCAGTCGATAATTTGCCGTTGCGGATCCATCACCCCTCCTGTTTTCGCGGCTACTGTAACCCGAAGCGGCGGCGGGTGAAATGGCAGGAAGCGCGATGACGGCGATCGCAGGCAAATTAATTTTCTTCTCTCACTGACTACACTTGGTGCAGGGCTTTTATCTCGTCACTCGGGGCAAGGGAGGGGGCTATGTATCAGGCAACGGTGGGCCAACGCGGCTATCGCTTCGGCGATCTGCGTCAGCTGATGGCGAAGGCTTCGCCGGCGCGTTCCGGCGATTATCTGGCGGAGGTGGCGGCGCACAGCGCCGAAGAGCGCATGGCGGCGCGCATCGCGCTGGCGGACTTGCCGCTCAAGGCATTCCTGCAGCATGCGCTGGTGCCGTACGAACAGGACGAGGTGACGCGCCTGATTATCGACGGCCACGATGCCGCCGCCTTCGAGCCCATCTCGCACCTCACGGTCGGCGATTTTCGCGACTGGCTGTTGAGCGAGCAGGCGGACAGCGCCATGCTGGCGCAGGTGGCGGCCGGCATCACGCCGGAGATGGCGGCGGCGGTGAGCAAGATCATGCGCAATCAGGATCTGATTTTGGTGGCCAAGAAGTGCCGGGTGGTGACGCGCTTTCGCAATACGATTGGCCTGCCGGGCCACCTCAGCGTGCGGCTGCAGCCCAATCACCCGACCGACAGCCTGCAGGGCATCGCCGCCAGCATGCTGGACGGCCTGTTGTACGGCAGCGGCGACGCGGTGGTCGGCATCAATCCGGCCAGCGACAGCCTGCCGCTGCTGGAAAAGCTCAACTACATGCTGGACGACGTGATCCAGCGCTTTGCCATTCCCACCCAATCCTGCGTGCTGAACCACGTGACCAACACGCTGCGGCTGATAGAGCGCGGCGCGCCGGTGGATCTGGTGTTTCAGTCGATCGCCGGTACCGAAGCGGCCAATCGCGGCTTCGGCATTAATCTGGCGCTGCTGGCGGAAGCGCAGCAGGCGGCGCTGAGCCTCAGGCGCGGCACGCTGGGCGACAACGTGATGTATTTCGAAACCGGGCAGGGCAGTTGCCTGTCGGCCAACGCCCATCACGGCGTCGATCAGCAAACCTGCGAGGCGCGCGCCTATGCGGTGGCGCGCCATTTCTCGCCGCTGCTGATCAACACCGTGGTAGGGTTTATCGGCCCCGAATACCTGTATGACGGCAAGCAAATTATCCGCGCCGGGCTGGAGGACCACTTCTGCGGCAAGCTGCTCGGGCTGCCGCTGGGCTGCGACGTCTGCTACACCAACCATGCCGAAGCCGATCAGGACGACATGGACACGCTGCTGACGCTGTTGGCCGCCGCCGGGTTGACGTTCCTGATCGGCGTGCCGGGCGCGGACGACATCATGCTCAACTACCAAAGCACGTCGTTCCATGACGCGCTCTATATCCGCGAGCTGCTGGGGCTGAAGCACGCGCCGGAGTTCGCCGCCTGGCTGGCGGCGATGAACATTACCGACGAACGCGGGCGGCTGCGCGATGCCGCCGCCAATCATCCGCTGCTACTGGCGCTGCAGGGAGAACGCACATGAGCAAACCGGTTCACGTCAACAGCTGGGACGCGCTGCGCGCCTTTACCGATGCGCGCATCGCGCTGGGGCGCACCGGCGCCAGCCTGCCGACCGACGAACTGCTGCGCTTCGGCCTGGCTCATGCCCAGGCGCGCGACGCGGTGCATCAGCCTTTCGACAGCGAGCGGCTGGCGGCGGATCTGCACGATGCCGGTTGGCCCACGCTGGCGGTGCACAGCCAGGCCGCCGACCGCGCCGCCTATCTGCGCCGGCCGGATCTGGGGCGGCGGTTGGCGTCGGATAGCCGCAGCCTGCTGCTCGGTTCGCCATCGCGCCGCGTCGATCTGCTGCTGATAGTGGCGGACGGCCTCTCCTCCAAGGCGGTGCACCGCCAGGCGCTGCCGCTGCTGCAGGCGCTGCGGCCCTATCTCGATACGCTGGGGCTGACCGTTGCGCCGGTGGTGCTGGCGCATCAGGCGCGGGTGGCGCTGGGGGATGAGATCGGCGAATGCCTGCAGGCCCGGGCGGTGGCGGTGCTGATCGGCGAACGGCCGGGGCTGTCGTCGCCGGACAGCCTGGGTGTCTATATGACCTGGGGGCCGAACGCGCGCAGAACGGACGCCGAGCGCAATTGCATCTCCAACGTACGCCCCGAGGGGCTGGATTACCCGCAGGCGGCGTTCAAATTGGCCTGGCTGCTGGAGCAGGCGTTCCAGCGCCGGCTGACCGGCGTCGAACTGAAAGACGAGAGTGACAACCCGGCGCTGCGCGGCCGGGTAACGCCGCTTTACCCCCAGTTGGGCGGCTGACCGAGGGTTTGCTGCAGCAGGGCGGTGAAGGCCGCCAGCCGGGCGGACACCTTCGCCATCGGGCGCAGCAGATAGATGCCTTGCTGCTCATGGCGCGGATCTTCGAGCATCTGCACCAGTTGCCCGTGCTGCACGTCCGGCCCCACCACCCAGTTGGGCAGAAAGGCGATGCCGAGCCCGAGCAGCGCCGCCTGACGCTGCGCGGTGAAGTCGTCGCAGCGCAGCGCCATGGTGCAGCGGCTCATCAGCGCCGCGTCGAGGATCTGCGCCCAGCAGGCCGGCTGCTGCTTGTGGTAGCGGGCGATCAGCCGATGCTGCGGCAGCGCTTCCAGATCGGCCGGCAGGCCATAGCGGGCGACGTAGGCGGGGCTGGCGCACATCACCCAGCGTTGGGTGGCGATGCGGTTGGCGTACAGCGCGCTGTCCTTCTGTTCGCCGATGCGGAGGGCGGCGTCGAGCCGCTCCTGCGTCGGATCGGTCTGGCGTTCGGTCAGATCGAGGTCGACCGACAGCTGCGGGTAGCGTTCCGCCAGCGTCGGCAGCAGCGGCAGCACATAGGTTTTGCCGAAGGTTGGCAGGCAGCTGATGCGCAGCGTGCCCTGCGGCGTTTCGTTCAGCGCGCTCAGCTCGGCGCGAAGGCCGGTGATGTCCGTCATCAGCGCGGCGGCGCGCGTCAGCAGCAGTTCGCCGGCGTCGGTCAGCAGCAGGCCACGGGTGGAGCGCACGAAGAGCGCGGCGCCGAGCGCGCTTTCCAGGGCATCGATGTGGCGCACCAGCGAGGAGGGCACCATGCCCAGCCGGCGCGCGGCGGCGGAAAAGCTGCCCAGGCGGGCGACGTCGAGAAAAATTGGCAGATGTTCTACATAGCGGGCGTCATTCATTTTTGCATTATATGCAAAAGCGTTTCTTATGAATACCCGCTTCTCTGCCGACGGCGCGGCGGCTACTCTGGCTGCGGGTTGACGACGGGCTTCGGCGCCGTCCCATCCCGGCCGCATAGAGAGAAAACGCATAAAACTCGCGGCGCTTAGCACCAAATAGCAGATGTTTTTCCCAGGCCGCGTGAGCCGCCTGCGGAGTTGATTGTCGCTCCAACACCAGATTAACCGTTCAATTTGATAACCGGTTCAGTCTTAATGATTAGTAAGCCTTTACTTTATCTCATTCTGATTTGATGCCTGGTTATCGGCCGGCCAGCCGTGCCGGTTTTTTTGTCGCCTCAGGCTGAATCGTTCCAACTGATGAACGCGCCTTGGGGGGCATCTTGGCTCACCGTCGGTGGGTCTTTTGAACGCGCGGAACCGCGGTTTCGCGCTGGTGGAGGAGTCAGTCATGAACGAAAAACACGGGTGTGCCTGTGCGCGCCATTTGGCGCAGGGTTTTGCCAGGCAGTCGATCAACGCCGGGGAGGGCGAAATCTATCAAATCTCGCTGATGAGCGCGCTCATCGACGGGGTCTACGAGGGTGAAACCACCATTGCCGAGCTGCTCAAGCACGGCGATTTCGGCCTCGGCACCTTCAATCACCTGGACGGCGAACTGATCGCTTTCGACCAGGAAATACACCAGCTGCGCGCCGACGGCAGCGCCCGGCCGGCCGGCCTGCAACAGCAAACCCCCTTCGCCGTCGTCACCTTTTTCCAGCCCAGCGTCAGCCAGCAGTTCGACCGGCCGATCACCAAGGCGCAGCTGCACCAGTGCATCGACGAGCAGGTCGCTTCGCCGAACCTGTTTTGCGCGGTGCGGGTCGACGGCGAGTTCAGCCACGTGGAAACCCGCACCGTGCCGCGCCAGGAGCGGCCCTACCGCCCGATGCTGGAGGCGATAGAAGAGCAGCCGACCTTCTCGTTCCATCAGCGGCGCGGCACGCTGGTCGGCTTTCGCTCGCCGGATTACATGCAGGGCATCGGCGTGGCCGGCTATCACGAACACTTCGTTACCGACGACCGCAGCGGCGGCGGCCACGTGCTGGACTACCAGCTCGATCATGGCCGTCTGCAGTTCGGCGTCATCACGCGTCTCAATCTTCAGTTACCGCATGATGCGGATTTCTTGCGCGCCAACCTCTGCCCAGAGGATTTGGATCGCGCGATTCGTTCCGCCGAGGGCTAACCCCGGCGATCGTTTTCTTAGGAGGTGGAACCATGGCACAGGAAAAAACAGGCAATGACTGGCAATGTGGCGCCGATTTGGTGGTGAAAAACCTGGAAGCGCAGGGCGTCAAACACGTTTTCGGCATTCCGGGCGCCAAGATCGACCGGGTGTTCGACTCGCTGGAGGACGCGCCATCGATTGAAACGGTGGTGGTGCGGCATGAGGCCAACGCGGCCTTTATGGCGGCGGCGGTCGGCCGCTTGACCGGCAAGGCCGGGGTGGCGCTGGTCACCTCCGGGCCGGGCAGCTCCAACCTGATCACCGGGCTGGCCACCGCCACTTCGGAAGGGGATGCGGTGGTGGCCTTCGGCGGGGCGGTGAAGCGCGCCGACAGCCTGAAACAGACGCACCAGAGCATGGATACCGTCAGCATGTTCCGGCCGGTGACCAAGTATTGCGCCGAAGTGCATGCCGGTTCGGCAATTTCCGAGGTGATCGCCAACGCCTTTCGCCGCGCCGAGTTCGGCCGGCCGGGGGCGTCGTTCGTCAGCCTGCCGATGGATATCGTCAATGAACCGGTCAGCGCGCCGGTGCTGGCCGGCTGCCGCTTGCCGCGCATGGGGGCCGCGGCGGCGGACGACATTCAGGCGGCGGTGAAACTGATCCGGCAGGCCAAATGCCCGGTATTGCTGCTCGGCCTGCAGGCCAGCCGGCCGGAGAACAGCGAGGCGGTGCGCCATCTGCTGTACCGCACCCATATGCCGGTGGTCGGCACCTATCAGGCGGCGGGGGTGATCGACGTCAACCACTTCGCCCGTTTCGCCGGCCGCGTCGGCCTGTTCAACAACCAGCCGGCCGATCAGCTGTTGCAGAAGGCCGATCTGGTGGTCAGCGTCGGCTATGATCCGATCGAATACGATCCCTGCATGTGGAACAGCCACGGGCGGCTGAAACTGGTGCACATCGACGTGCTGCCGGCGGATATCGATACCTGCTATCGGCCGGACGTCGAGCTGGTGGGCAACATCAGCGCCACGCTGAACATGATGACCGAAACGTTCACTGAGGCGGTCTGCGTGCCGCCGGAGGTGGAGCTGATCCTCACCGATCTCGGCCGCCAACGCACGGAACTGGCGGAGCGCGCCGCGCGCCGCGGCGGCATGCCGATCCACCCGCTGCGCATCGTCAAGGAGCTGCAGGACATCGTCAGCGACGACGTAACCCTGTGCGTGGACATGGGCAGCTTCCACATCTGGATCGCCCGCTACCTGTACAGCTTCCGCGCCCGTCAGCTGTTGATCTCCAACGGCCAGCAAACCATGGGGGTGGCGTTGCCGTGGGCCATCGGCGCGGCGCTGGTGCGCCCTGGCGATAAAGTGGTGTCTATCTCCGGCGACGGCGGGTTCATGCAGTCGAGCATGGAGCTGGAGACCGCGGTGCGGCTGAAAAACAACATCGTGCACGTCATCTGGGTCGATAACGCCTACAACATGGTGGAGATGCAGGAAGTGAACAAATACCAGCGCAAATCCGGCGTGGAGTTTGGGCCGATCGACTTCAAGGCCTACGCGGAATCCTGCGGCGCGGTCGGTTTCGCCGTGCAGTCGGTGGACGATCTGCGGCCGATGCTGCGCAAGGCGATGGCGATCCAGGGGCCGGTGGTGGTGGCCATTCCGGTCGACTACGCCGACAACTATAAGCTGATGGCGCAGATGAACTTCAGCCAGATGATTTAATTTCATTATCCTCGCGCCGTTTCACCGGGCAGGCCGCATGCGCGCCTGCCCGTTTTTATGCGCGGAATTTGTCCTTTACATCGCTAACCGCATGATTTATTGCTAACCGTTGGGCTGTTTTTTCACCACTGGGGATAGCGCAATGAAAAGAAAAGCAATAACGATCGGGCTGCTGGCGTTGGCGATTACCGGCGGCGCGCGGGCCAATACGCTGGTCTACTGTTCCGAAGGCTCGCCGGAAGGCTTCAACCCGCAGCTGTTCACCTCCGGCACCACGGTGGACGCCAGTTCGGCGGCGATCTACAACCGGCTGGTGGACTTCAAACCCGGCACCGTCGAGCTGCAACCCAGCCTGGCGGAAAGCTGGGAGGTGAGCGAGGACGGCAAGCGCTATACCTTCCACCTGCGCAAGGGCGTAGCATTCCAGAGCAATAAATATTTCACGCCCACCCGCGATTTCAACGCCGATGACGTCATTTTCTCGTTTATGCGGCAAAAGGACGCCAACAACCCGTATCACAAGGTCTCCAACGGCGCCTACACCAACTTCGAGTCGATGGAGTTCGGCACGCTGATCGACCGGATCGTCAAGGTGGACGACAACACCGTGCGCTTTGAGCTCTCCCGCGCCGAGGCGCCGTTCGTCGCCGATTTGGGCATGTACTTCGCCACCATTTTTTCGGCGGAATATGCCGACGCGATGCTGAAGGCCGGCACCCCGCAGCGGGTGGACAACGATCCGATCGGCACCGGGCCGTTCCAGCTGGTGCAGTATCAGAAAGACGCGAAAATCCTCTACAAGGCGTTCGATCGTTACTGGGAAGGCAAACCGAAGATCGATCGGCTGGTGTTCTCGATCACGCCGGATGCGACGGTGCGTTACGCCAAGCTGCAAAAGAACGAGTGCCAGGTGATGCCTTTCCCCAATCCGGCGGATCTGGCGCGCATGCGGCAGGACGGCAACCTTCAGGTGATGGAAAAATCCGGCTTGAATATCGGCTTCCTGGCGTTCAACACCCAGAAGAAACCGTTGGATAACGTCAAGGTGCGCCAGGCGTTGGCGCTGGCGGTCAACAAGCCGGCGCTCATCGAGGCGGTGTTCCACGGCGCCGGCCAGCCGGCCAAGAACCTGCTGCCGCCGACCCAGTGGGGCAGCAACGCGCAGCTTGAAGACTACCCGTATTCGCCGGAGCGGGCGAAGCAGCTGTTGCAGGAGGCCGGGCTGGGGCAGGGGTTCGACATCGATCTGTGGGCGATGCCGGTGCAGCGGCCCTATAACCCCAACGCCAAACGCATGGCGGAGATGATCCAGGCCGACTGGGCCAAGATCGGCGTGCGCGCCAAAATCGTCACCTTCGAGTGGGGCGAATATTTGCAGCGGATTAAAAACGGCGAGCATCAGACCGCGCTGATGGGCTGGACCACCGCCAACGGCGATCCGGACAACTTCTTCGGCCCGCTGTTCACCTGCGCTTCGCTCGGCGGTTCCAACTCGGCGAAATGGTGCTACAAACCGTTCGACCAGTTGATCCTGCAGGCGCGCGAGGAGAACGATCACGCCAAGCGGGTGGCGATGTACCAGCAGGCGCAGGTGATGATGCACGATCAGATGCCGGCGCTGATGATCGCGCACTCGACCATCTTCGAACCGGTGCGCAAGGAAGTGAAAGGCTACGAGATAGACCCGTTCGGCAAACACATCTTCAAGCAGGTATCGCTGGAGAAATAAAGCAGGGCGCCGCGGCAATGCGGCGCCCAAAGGTTTTACCAGCTGTAGCTGACCGTGGCGGTGACGGTGCGGCCGCTGCCGTAGAAACAGGCGTCCACGCCGCCGCAGGACGAAACGTAATGCTTGTCGGTCAGGTTGTTGACGTTAACCTGCAGCGCGGCGCCTGCCAGGCTCGGAGCCACTTCTGCCAATTCGTAGCGCGCCATCCAGTCATACAGCGTAAAGGCCGGCACTTTGTAGGTGTTGGTCGCATCGCCTTGGCTGGCGCCGTTGTAACGTACCCCAGCGCCGGTGGAGAAGCCTTTCAGCGGCCCTTGCAGGAAGCTGTAGGTTCCCCAGGCGGAGGCGGCGTGCGTCGGCACCATCACCAGCGTCTTGCCGCGCTGATCGTCGACATAGGTTTCTTTGGTAACGATGTCGGTATAGGTGTAGGCCGCCATGAGCGCGATGGCCGGGGTGAGCTGTGAATGCACTTCGGCTTCCAGCCCCTTGGAGCGCACTTTGCCGATCTGCTCCTTGTATTTGGTTACCGGGTTGGTGGAGCTGACGTTTTTCTGCGTCAGATCGAACAACGCCAGCGTCAGCAGCGTGTTGCTGTTCTTCGGCTGGAATTTCACGCCGATTTCGGTTTGTTCACCGGTGGTGGGCTTGAACGGATCGGTGCCCGGCGCGCCGGTATCGAGGTTGGGTTCAAACGATGTGCTGTAGCTGATGTACGGGGCAATGCCGTTGTCAAAGGCGTACAGCAGGCCGCTGCGGCCAGTCAGCTTGGTGTCGTTTTGCTGACTGTCGCTGGATCTCAACATGTCCTGAGTGCGCAGCTCGGTCCAGTCGTTGCGCAGCGACAACAACAAATTCCAACCGCCGTAGCTCATCTGATCCTGCAGATAAACGCCGAGTTGGTCCAGCACCTTGCGGTTATCGGTGACCTTCGGCAATGCGCTTTCGTTGACCGGCATGCCGTAAACCGGCCGAGTCCAGTCGAGGAAATAGCCCGCGCTGTCGCCGCGCCAGTTTTGGGTATTGACCTTGCTCCACTTGTAGTCAAGGCCGGTCAACACGCTGTGCTCGACGTCGCCGGTGCTGAATTGCGCTTTCAGTTGGTTATCCAACCCCAGCTCATGGGATTTGACGATATCTTTTTGCGGACGGCGCTGCAGCAGCGTGCTGTTTTTGGCTTGCGACATGAACACCAGATATTTGTAACGTTCATCCACCGTGGTGTAACGCATGTTCTGCTGGAAAGAGAAAACGTCGTTAATATAGTGCTCGAAGATATAGCCGAACGAGGTTTGTTCGCGGCGAGCCTGATTGAAACCGGGATCGCTGACGTTGAAATCATACGGCAGATAGCCGGCGCTGCTTTTGATCGCCACGCCTGAGGTCGGCAGGAAGTTGCGGTAGCCGTTCTCCGGTTCCTTTTGATAGCTGGTCAACAGGGTGAACGTCGTGTCTTCATTGGCGATATAGGTCAGCGCCGGTGCGATGGCGAAGCGTTTTTCCTTGTGATCTTTGATACCGGTCTCTTTGGTGCCGGCGATGCCGTTAAGGCGATACAGCAGTTTGGCATTTTCGTCCAATGCGCCGCCGAAGTCGAAAGCGGCCTCTCCTTGATGCAGGTTGCCCGCGCTCAATTGCAGTTTGCGAATAGCCTGGGCGACGGGCCGCTTGCTGGTCATCGCCACCAGCCCACCCGGGTTGGCCTGGCCGTACAGCACAGAAGCCGGGCCGCGCACCACCTCAACGCGTTCAAGCAGCCAGGGGTCGATCTGGCCGCTTTGATAGCTCAGGCCGTCCAGATATTTTGGGGCGTAACGAAAGCCGCGTACGATCACTTCGTCGCTGCGGTTAGAGGTGCCGCGGTATTCCGCCACGACGCCGCTGGAGTATCGCAGCGCCTGGGCGACGGAAGCCGCATCCTGCTGATCCATTTGATCGCGCGTGACGACGGTGATGGCCTGCGGCGTTTTTACCAACGGCGCGGCGCTTTTGGTTCCCGCCGCGCTTTCTTTGGCGACGATGCCCTGCAGCGGCGCGGTGACGTTTTCCTGTGCGCCGGCGACGACAGTGATATCACGCTCAACGTTGTCGGTTCCGGCCTGTACGCCCGGCGCTAGCAGCATGGCTGAGGTCAGCAAGAGCTTGGCGACTGGGTGACGCAGAGGTTGATTGGCGGTATTTTGGGGGTGTTCTGACATTTTTCATCCCTTAAAAAACAATTTTATATCAAGCTATTGCTGTCTTTTTTCATTTGGCGCCGCCGAGAAGGGCTGCGCAGTTCCTTGCCATAAATGAACGGTGGACGAATCGCTTACCGTTTTGCAGAGCCACGCTTCGAAGTGGCCTTGTTGACCCCAGGCGCGTTGATTTATAATTGGTTACATTTTATTGAAAATACAAATGATTCTCAATACCATTTGCATTATTCAAGAAAACAAAAAACGCCGGGTGCGGTGAACAGGGGAAAAAGGAAAAATGCATTCGCTTCATGCCGATGGCCTGGTGCTCAACCTGCTGCAAAGGCCCGATCTCGGCGGAGAAGATTGGTGGCGTCAGGTCGCGGAGTTGGGAACGCCGCTCGTCGAATCGCTGCCCGCAGCGCAGGTGCGCGTTACCTTTTTCTGGCGCGACCCGTGGGGCGATGAACGGCGCTCGCCGATTAAAAAGGTGTATGTCGATATCAACTGTGTGACCAACCATCACAGCCCTTCGCCACAGAGTCTGGAACGCCGGCCGGGTAGCGATATTTGGTGGTGGCAGTTCACTGTTCGCGAAGATTGGCGAGGCAGTTACAGTTTTATACCCATTGAGACGGCGCAACTGCCGCCCGCTTTTACCGGCGATGCGGCTCAGCGTCGGCAGCAGCAGCGTCAGTGGTGGTGTTCGTTGTTTCCGTTGATGCGCCATGATCCGCTCAATCCGGTGGCGCCACACTGCAGCAGCCGCGGCTTCCCGTTGTCTGCGATACATTTGCCGGCGGCGCCGGATCAATCAGCGTGGCGGGCGTTGGACGCCGGGCAAGCATTGCCCGCCGCGTCTGGGCGTTTGCAGCACTTCTTTTGGCACAGCGAACGATTGGCTAACCGACGCAACATCTGGCTGTACGCCACCGGCGCAGGGGAAGACCGCCCGTTAGTCGTACTGCTGGACGGGCAATTTTGGCTGCATGGCATACCGATTTTTTCCGCACTGGACGCCGAGACGCTTAACGGAAGGCTGCCGTCGGCGCTTTATCTGTTTATCGACGTGATAGACATGGCGCGGCGTGCGGAAGAATTGGCCTGCAATGCGGCTTTCTGGCGGGCGGTGCAAGAGGAGCTGCTGCCGCAGGTGGCGGCGCGTACGCCTTACAGCGACGATCCGCAGCGCACGGTGGTGGCGGGGCAGAGTTACGGCGGGTTGGCGGCGTTGTATGCCGGGTTGCATTGGCCGCAGCGTTTCGGCTGCGTATTGACCCAGTCGGGTTCTTTCTGGTGGCCGCACATTGAAGCGATGATTAACCCGGCTGAGGAGTATGACGCCGACGTCGGCTGGTTGACTGAACAGGTGCGGCGGGGCTTGTGCGCCGCGACGCCGCTGCGCGTCTTTCAGGAAGCCGGTGAAGGGGAGAGGGATATTCATCAGGTCAATCGCCAAATGCATCGGGCGCTGGTGGAGGCGGGGCATCGGGTCGATTATCGCGTATTCGCCGGCGGGCATGATGCCGTCTGCTGGCGCGGCGGTTTGCTCGACGGATTGCGGGCGCTGTTGGCTCCCTAGTCATGGATAAACGAAGGCCGGGCTAACCCGGCCTTTTTCATGCCTGCGGCGTGTCGCAGTGGTAGCGGCCGCGCGGGATCACCAGCGGCGTGTGGGACAGCGGATCGTCGATGATCATGCACGGCATGCCGAATACCCGTTCCACCAGCTCGGCGGTGATGATCTCCGCCGGTTTCCCCTCCGCCACGATCTTGCCGTCGCGCATAGCGATGATGTGATCGGCATAGCGGCAGGCGTGGTTGAGATCGTGCAGCACCGCGATGAGGGTTTGGCCGTGCTCGCGGTTGAGCTGGCGGAACAGATCCAGCAGCTCGATCTGATGCGCGATGTCCAGATAGGTGGTCGGTTCATCCAGCAGCAGCAGCGGCGTTTGCTGCGCCAACGCCATCGCCACCCAGACGCGCTGGCGCTGCCCGCCGGACAGCTCGTCGACGCTGCGGTCCGCCAGCTGGCCGACGTTGGTGGCCGCCATGGCGGCTTCCACCGCCTGTTTGTCGGCCTGAGTCCACTGTTTCAGCAGGCTCTGGTGCGGGTAGCGGCCGCGCGACACCAGGTCCGCCACGGTAATGCTGTCCGGTGCGATCGAGGTTTGCGGCAGCAGCCCAAGCTCGCGCGCCAGCGCCTTGGTGGCGAAGCTGCTGATGTTCTTGCCGTCCAGCATCACCTCGCCGGCGCTGGGTTTCAGCAGGCGGCACAGGGCGCGCAACAGCGTCGATTTGCCGCAGGCGTTCGGCCCGACGATCACCGTGAAGGCGCCGTCGGGGATCGCCACGCTCAGATCGTCAGCGATGATTTTATTGTCGTAGCCCAGCTTCAGATGCGAGGCGTGCAGGCGGTGGCTCATGGCATTGTCATTCTTCATTATCTGCGGGCCTCACGGATGAGCAGCCAAATCAGGTACAGGCCGCCGATGCAGACGGTCACGACCCCGACCGGCAGTTGGATCGGTGCGAAAAGATGTTGGGACACTACGTCGGCGCCGAGCAGCAGCGCCGCACCCATCAGCGCCGAGGACGTCAGGGTGACCGAGGATTGGCCGGCCAGGCGGCGGGCGATCTGCGGCGCCGCCAGCGCGATAAAGGAAATCGGCCCGGCGGTGGCGGTGACGGCGGCGGTGAGGGTGACGCCGAACAGCATCAGCCACAGCCGGCTGCCTTCGGCGTTCACGCCCAGCGCGCGCGCCGTATCGTCGCCCATTTCCAGCAGCTGCAGCCGTTTGCCCATCAGCAGCGCGGCCGCGGCCGCCAGCACGATGAACGCCGTGGCGGGCTGGGCCTTCTGCCAGGTCATGCCGTTGAGCGAACCGGCCTGCCACATGGCGGCGTCCATGGCGCGCTCCAGCGAGGCGGTGATGATCAGCCAGGTATTAGTGGAGACCAATACCGCGCTGATGGCGATGCCGACGATGATCAGCCGGAAGCCGGCGATGCCTTGCCGCCAGGCCAGCAGGTAGATGGCCAGCGCGGCGAGAATGCCGCCGGCCAGCGCGCCGCCGGCGATGTAGTAATAGCCGCCGTTGAACAGGGTGATGGCGATCAGCGCGCCGGTGTAAGCCCCCATGTTAAAGCCAATCACGTCCGGGCTGCCGAGCGGGTTGCGGATAATCGACTGGAAGATGGCGCCGCTCATGCCGAGCGCGGCACCTAACAGCAGCGCCATGGCGATACGTGGCAAGCGCCATTGGGTGACCACGGTGACCAGATTTTTCGGCGCCTCGCCGCTGAGCGCGGCAAAGACCTGCTCCAGCGAGAGCTGCAGCGTGCCGTAGCACAGCGCGGCAACGGCCATCGCCAGGCACAACGCCAGCAGCGAAAGGTTGACCAGCAGCAGGCGCAGCGGCATGCGCCAGTTGATGACGCCGTCCGGGCGGCCGATATGCAACGTGTGGGGCAGACTCATCACAGCCCCCCCAGCGTTTTCTTGCGGCGCACCAGCCAGATCAGCACCGGCGCGCCGATGAAGGCCGCCACGATGGAAACCCGCAGCTCACCGGCCGCCAGCAGACGGCCGAGCACGTCGGCGCACAGCAGTAAAATCGGCGCCAGCAGCATGGAGTAGGGCAGGATCCAGCGCTGGTCGGGGCCGACCCACCAGCGGGCGATGTGCGGCACCATCAGGCCGATAAAGCTGATTGGGCCGACGGTGGCGGTTGCCGCGCCGCACAGCAGCGTGATGGCGATCACCGCGATGACCTGAGTCAGCACCACGCGCGCGCCGAGCGCGATAGCCAGATCTTCCCCCATGCCGATGGTATTCAGCGGCCGGGCGATGAGCAGCGTCAGCAGGCAGCCGAGCAAAATGGCGGGGGCGGTGACCGGCAGCGTGGACAGCGTGCGGATATCCAGCGTGCCGGCCTGCCAGAAGCGCAGTTGGTCGAAGGTTTGCGGATCGATCAGCGACAGCCCGGTGGTGATGCCGAGCAGCACCGCGCCGATCGCCACGCCGGCCAGCGTCAGCCGCACCGGGTTGATGCGCCCGCCCGCCAGCGTGCCGATCAGGTAGACCAGCAGGGTGGTGAGGGCGGCGCCGACAAAGGCGTAGGCCATATAGCTTTCGGTGGTGGCGGCGCCGAAAAACATGATGCCGATGACCACGGCGAAGCTGGCGCCGGCGTTGATGCCGAGCACGCCGGGATCGGCCAGCGGATTGCGCGTCAAGGCCTGAATCAGCGCGCCGGCGGCGCCGAGCGCCATGCCGGCCAAGATGCCCGCCAGCGTACGGGGCACCCGGGCGTTGAGAATGATGGTGCTGTCGGAACCGCTCGCGGCGCCCTGCAGGCTGAGCCAGACGGTGTGGAAGGGGATGGCTTTGGAACCCAGCATCAGGCTGGCAATGATGCACAGCAGCAACAGCGCCAAGCCGATACCGAACCCGGCGATGCGTTTGAAGCCACTGGCGTAAGCTGCGTGCGGTGCGGACGAAAGCGTCCGCTCAGTCGGAGTGGGTACGTTCACACCGGTAACTCCTGTATGATTTTTATTCTCATTGTTATTTGCGTTCATGCGGGCGCTAATAGTAGCACGAGTTTGCGCCCGCATGCACCCGCCGGTTGGTGGCGCAGGTGCGTTGACGATGTTAATAACTATTGATATTTCAATTGATTGAATGTGAACGGTTGCCCTGTTTATGGCAAACGTCGGCAGGAGGCTGACCCGCCGACGGCGTGGTTCAGGGCTTTTTGAACAGCCGTTCGATTTGGTTCAGCATGTTGGTGGCGCTGTAGTAATCGAGGCGGAAGGTGTCGTTGCCGACGGCATAGACGTGCCGCTGTTCCACCGGCTCCAGATGTTTGAGGAACGGGTTGGTCAGCACCTCTTGCACTTTGCGCTCGTTGGTGGCGAACAGGATCAGCGTTTTGCCGTTCAGGCCCTCGGCCATTTTTTCGCCGGAGATCTGGATGATGTCATGGCGTTTACCCATGCTGGTGTTGCCTTTGGCGCTTTCCGGCGGGATGGCCAGCTGGAAGCCGAGCTGGGTCAGCAGCTTGCCCTGGGCGGAACCCGGCGTCCACAGCATGGCCTCGCGGCCGTTGTCGGCATACACCAGCGGAGTGGTCGGCTGCGGCGGCAGCGTGATCGCCTGCTTCACTTGCTCCACGCGCTGTTCGAAACGATCCTCCGCCTGTTTGGCGCCGGTTTCATGGCCGGTGATCTCGCCGAGCTCGCTGGCCAGCTGCTGCCAGCTCTTGTCGCCATAGTCGAGCACCAGCGTCGGCGCAATGGCGGACAGCTGGTCATACAGCTTCAACGCCGAATCACCGCCGGTGGCGGCGACGACGATCAAATCCGGTGCGGCGGCGGCGACGGCTTCGGCATTGGGCTCCACCTGGTACAGCCGTTCGACGTGGCGCTGTTTGGCCACTTCGCTCCACTGGGTAAAGAAGCCTTGCTTATCGGCCACCAGGGGATTTGGGCTGGTGGCGGCGCTGGCGACCACCGGCGCGTCGATAGCCAGCAGCGTGCCGGTAATGGTGACGCTGGTGGACACGATGCGCTGCGGCGGTTTTTCCAGCGTGAATTTCCCTTTGACGCTGTCGATGGTGCGCGGCCAACTGCTGTCGGCAGCGGGGGCGGACGGTTTCTGCCCGTCGCTCTGGTCGTCCGGGCCGCAGCCGCTGAGCAGCAGGCTGGAAGTGGCGATAAATGCAATGAACAGCTGGCGTAAGGATAGGGTCATGAGCGGGCTCTTTCTTTCCTTGAACTAAGGCTTATCAATCCGGCGGCGGATTGGCTGCGTGGTGGATGCCCGCTAATTTACCATCCAAGCCGGCAAAATGATAACCATTCGTATCTCAGCGCGTGGTGAATAGTGAGAATAAGGAGAAAGTGGAGGTGAGTGCGGCAGAAACGAAAAAAGCGCCAAAAGGCGCTTTTCTCTGAATTGGTGGGTCGTGCAGGATTGATTCGGCCTTTGGCCTCACCCTGCGGGCAACGCTGCGCGTTGTCGTATCGCTGCGCGATGCTCGAACCTCTACGGCTCTTCATCCTTCACGACTCGGTAAACTCTATGCCTGCAAGAAGATAAAGTCAGAGTTGGGTGGCGCAGAAACGAAAAAAGCGCCAAAAGGCGCTTTTCTCTGAATTGGTGGGTCGTGCAGGATTCGAACCTGCGACCAATTGATTAAAAGTCAACTGCTCTACCAACTGAGCTAACGACCCGCAGTGTGGTGGGTGATGACGGGCTCGAACCGCCGACCCCCTCCGTGTAAAGGAGATGCTCTACCAACTGAGCTAATCACCCTCATTCGTTCTCATTTTTCTCAACAAGATGGTGGGCGATGACGGGCTCGAACCGCCGACCCCCTCCGTGTAAAGGAGATGCTCTACCAACTGAGCTAATCGCCCCGTCTTGTTGGAGTCGCATTATAGGGATAGTTCAAAGTGAGTCAACGGTTTTTAAAATGATTTCAATCGTTCGCCGCAAATTTAGGCAGGGCGCGATAATTATCGCCAACGGCGCCGATTCTTTGCGCAACGCTATGCGAAACTCGCCGCAAAACGCGCGAAATCGACCGGCGCAATATCGTGTCGGCGTTGAGGAATTAGCGCGTGGTGATACAATGTCGTCCACTCTTTTTTCAATTCCGAGCAATCGTCGGCAACCGCCGACACGCGTTGCGTAATAAGGCAGTGAACCCAATGAAAATCAAAACCCGTTTTGCACCGAGCCCGACCGGCTATCTTCACGTCGGCGGCGCGCGTACCGCACTTTATTCCTGGTTGTTCAGCCGCCATGCGGGTGGTGAGTTCGTTCTGCGTATCGAAGATACCGATCTGGAACGCTCCACCCAGGACGCGATCGACGCAATTATGGATGGCATGAACTGGTTGAACCTGGATTGGGATGAAGGCCCGTATTTCCAGACCAAGCGTTTCGATCGTTACAACGCGGTCATCGACGAGATGCTGGAGCAGGGCACTGCCTATAAATGCTATTGCTCCAAGGAACGTCTGGAAGCGCTGCGCGAGAAGCAGATGGAAAACGGCGAGAAGCCGCGCTACGACGGCCACTGCCGCGACAGCCAGTGCAGCCACACCGACGACGAGCCGCACGTGGTGCGCTTCCGCAACCCGCAGGAAGGCTCGGTGATCTTCGATGACAAAATTCGCGGCCCGATCGAATTCAGCAACCAGGAGCTGGACGATCTGATCATCCGCCGTACCGATGGTTCGCCAACCTATAACTTCTGCGTCGTCGTCGATGACTGGGACATGGAGATCACCCATGTGATCCGCGGCGAAGACCATATCAACAACACCCCGCGCCAGATCAACATTCTCAAAGCGCTGGGCGCGCCGGTGCCGGAATACGCGCACGTGTCGATGATCCTCGGCGACGACGGTAAAAAGCTGTCCAAGCGTCACGGCGCCGTGGGCGTTATGCAGTACCGCGACGACGGCTATCTGCCCCAGGCGCTGCTGAACTACCTGGTGCGTCTGGGCTGGTCCCACGGCGATCAGGAGATCTTCTCCATCGATGAGATGAAAGAGTTCTTCACGCTGGAAGCGATCAACAAATCCGCCAGCGCGTTCAACACCGAGAAGCTGCAGTGGCTGAACCACCACTACATCAACCATATGCCGGCGGAAGAAGTGGCGGTGCATCTGGCGTGGCACGTTGAGCAACTGGGCCTTGAAACCCGCAACGGCCCGGAACTGAAAGACATCGTCAAGCTGCTGGGCGAGCGTTGCAAAACGCTGAAAGAGATGGCGGAGTCCTGCCGCTACTTCTATGAAGACTTCAGCGAGTTCGATGCCGACGCGGCCAAGAAGCACCTGCGCCCGGTGGCGCGTCAGCCGCTGGAAGCGGTGCGCGCCAAGCTGGCCGCCATCACCGTCTGGACGCCGGAAAACGTGCACGACGCCATTCAGGGCACGGCGGATGAGCTGGGTGTTGGCATGGGTAAAGTCGGCATGCCGCTGCGCGTTGCGGTGACCGGCGCCGGTCAGTCGCCGGGCATGGACGTGACCGTGCATGCGATCGGCCAGAAGCGTTCGCTGCAGCGCATCGACATGGCGTTGGCTTACATCGCCGAGCGCGAAGCGCAAGCCTGATTCGCTGATACGCCTTAAAGAAAAGCCCCGTGGAGCGATCCCGGGGCTTTTTTCATGGCGGTGCGTCAGGCTTGCTCGCTAGCCGGCAGCCCCGGGCGGTAGGCGAGGAAATACATCAGCCCGACAAAGCCGGCGCCGCCCAGCGCGTTGCCGAGAAATACCGCGACGAAATTGGGCAGATACTGCTCCCAGCCCATGCCGCCGGCAAAGATGGCCGCCGGGATGATGAACATATTCGCCACCACGTGCTGGAAGCCGATGGCGACAAAAGCCATGACCGGGAACCACATGCCGATCACTTTGCCCGGCACATCCTTGCTGGCGAAGGCTAACCATACCGCCAGGCACACCAGCCAGTTGCAGCCGACGCCGGAAATGAAGGCGTGCAGGAAGTCCGCATCCACTTTGGCCTGCGCGATCGCCAGCGTCTTATGCAAGAACGCGCCTTCGGTCAGGCCCAGCAAATGGCCGAAGAAGTAGGCGACGGCCAGGCTGCCGGCCAGGTTGGCCAGGGTGACCCAAAACCAATTGCGCAGCACGGCGATGGCGGGGATTTCGCGGGCAAACCAGGCCATCGGCAAGGTCATCATGTTGCCGGTCAGCAGTTCGCCACCGGCCAGAATGGTCAGGATCAAACCGATAGGAAAGACCGCGGCACCCAACAGGGCGCCAAAAGAGCCCCATTCGGCCGGCAGGGTGCCGATGACGTGAATATCCAGTAGAAAGCCGGTGGCGATAAAAGCGCCGGCAAGAAAGCCCAGAATCAACAGATTAGCGAGAGGGGCGCGGCTTTTATTTACCCCGGCCTGAACGGCGAGGGCGGCGATTTCTTTTGGTGAATGCAAAGACATGACGGACTCGGTTTATAGTAATGAAGTTTATGGCGCGGGCAGTCTATGCCGCTCGGGAGTCCGACTCAAGCGCATTTCACTAACATTCCGTTAATTAAAAATCAACGTGATATGCAGGGTCTTTTGCCATTTTGAGATGTAGCGCGCAAAATGGATGAACTCTGCACAAAGTGATGATTTTTTGGCGCCAAACATGCTGATTTGGCGGCTTTTTCAACGCTTGATTCAGGAATTCAATTTAGCCGTTGACAGCTTTGAGCGGGTTTCATATTATGCGCCCCGTTCACAGCACAAAGTGATTGTGGAACGGGGCTATAGCTCAGCTGGGAGAGCGCTTGCATGGCATGCAAGAGGTCGACGGTTCGATCCCGTCTAGCTCCACCAACCTTCTTCTCAGAGAGGTTGGGGAATACCGTAACGCCGGTCAAAGCGTACCACTTTTGTGGGGCTATAGCTCAGCTGGGAGAGCGCTTGCATGGCATGCAAGAGGTCGACGGTTCGATCCCGTCTAGCTCCACCACAATTTAAAAAGCCGACCTTTGGGTCGGCTTTTTGCTTTGCGTCATTTCACCTTCGCCGAATGCAGGCCAACAAAAAAGGCGCCCGCAGGCGCCTTGTTATCGCAGTCGATTCGAGGCTTAGCCCAGCACCAGGCCTGCGATCGAAGCGGACAGGATGCTGACCAGCGTAGAGCCGTACACCAGCTTCAGGCCAAAGCGCGACACCACGTTGCCCTGATGTTCGTTCAGGCCCTTGATCGCACCGGCCACGATACCGATGGAAGAGAAGTTGGCGAAGGACACCAGGAACACCGACAGGATCCCCAGGCTGCGCGGCGACAGTTCGGCAGACACTTTCTGCAGCTCCATCATTGCCACGAACTCGTTGGAAACCAGCTTGGTGGCCATGATGCTGCCAACCTGCAGGGCTTCGTGCTTAGGAATGCCCATGATCCAGGCGAACGGATAGAAGAAGTAGCCGAGGATTTCCTGGAAGCTCAGGCCGAAGATAGCGCTGAACACACCGTTGAGCGCGGCGATCAGGGCGATGAAGCCGATCAGCATCGCGGCAACGATAATCGCTACTTTGAAGCCGGCCAGGATATATTCACCCAGCATTTCGAAGAAGCTCTGGCCTTCGTGCAGGTTGCCGAGATGCAGCTCTTCTTCTTTATTGGTGTCGTACGGGTTGACCAGCGACAGCACGATAAAGGTGCTGAACATGTTCAATACCAGCGCCGCCACCACGAACTTGGCGTCCAGCATGGTCATGTAGGCGCCGACGATGGACATGGACACCGTAGACATCGCGGTCGCCGCCATGGTGTACATGCGCTTTTCCGACATCTTGCCCAGGATATCCTTGTAGGCGATGAAGTTTTCGGATTGGCCGAGGATCAGCGAACTGACGGCGTTGAATGACTCCAGCTTGCCCATGCCGTTCACTTTCGACAGCACGGTACCGATAATGCGGATGATGAACGGCAGCACCTTGATGTACTGCAGAATACCGATCAGCGCCGAAATGAAGACGATCGGGCACAGCACCTTCAGGAAGAAGAACGCCAGGCCTTTGTCGCCCATGCCGCCGAATACGAAATCAGTCCCTTGTCCCGCAAACCCGAGCAGTTTGTCAAACAGCGCGGCGAATCCTTTTACGAAGCCCAAACCCGCTTCCGAATGCAGGAAAAAGTAGGCCAGCAGTACTTCGATAACCAGTAATTGAATAACATAGCGAATGCGGATGCTTTTGCGATCGCGGCACACCAACAGGGCCAGGATCGCCACCACCACTATCGCCAACGCAAAGTGCGCAATATGGGACATGTTTGCTCCAAATTTGAGGCAGGCTGAATTTCGGCTGTCATTTTATGTAACGCTACGTTTAAAAACGAGACTTCTATTGCAAATATGGAAAATCATAGCGGGAGTTCTCCTAAAGTGTTGCGCAAAAGCATAAAAAATCAAGACGTTAAATCGGCAATAGGAAATTCGTATTCTTGTGCTAACCTGTCTTTCAGGGGTATTGCAGCCAAAATCCCATCAGAAAAGCACGGAAATCGGCAAGCTCCGCGCTGAACCCTTCGATAAAACCGTTAATGTTGGCTATTACAGAGATAAGTTTTACCGCTCTAAATGCGCTTGATAATTATTATCATTTATATAGAGTGGAGATAAACGTAATTTCAGTAAGGGTTCAACATATGCTGAACAGTCGCGTGGTTGAAACCACCTCCGGTCGCTCCGCCAGAAAAATCAAACTCTCGCTGATGGGGCCTGCCTTCATCGCCGCTATCGGCTATATCGATCCCGGTAACTTCGCCACCAACATCCAGGCCGGCGCCTCGTTCGGCTACAGCCTGCTGTGGGTGGTGGTTTGGGCCAACGTGATGGCGATGCTGATCCAGCTGTTGTCCGCCAAGCTGGGCATCGCCACCGGGAAAAATCTGGCCGAGCACATTCGCGATCGCTTTCCGCGGCCGGCGGTGTGGGCCTATTGGGTGCAGGCGGAGATCATCGCCATGGCGACCGATCTGGCCGAGTTTATCGGCGCGGCGATCGGCTTCAAGCTGCTGCTCGGCGTTTCCCTGCTGCAGGGCGCCGTGCTGACCGGCATCGCCACCTTTTTAATTCTGATGCTGCAAAAGCGCGGGCAAAAGCCGCTGGAACTGGTGATTGGCGGTCTGCTGCTGTTCGTCGCCGCCGCTTACATCGTCGAGCTGGCATTCTCCCAGCCGCAGCTCGCGCCGCTGCTGAAGGGCATGGCGCTGCCCGATCTGCCCAACGGCGATGCGGTATTTCTGGCCGCCGGGGTATTGGGCGCCACCATCATGCCGCACGTGATCTACCTGCATTCCTCGCTCACCCAAATTGGCGGCGAGCACGACAAGGCGGAGCGCTATGCCGCCACCAAAGTCGACGTCGCCGTGGCCATGACCATTGCCGGTTTTGTTAACCTGGCGATGATGGCCACCGCCGCCGCCGCGTTTCATTTCAGCGGCCACAGCGGCATCGCCGATCTCGACGTGGCCTACCTGACGCTGCAACCGCTGCTCGGGCAAGCCGCTGCCACCGTGTTCGGCCTGAGCCTGGTGGCCGCCGGCCTCTCCTCTACCGTGGTGGGCACGCTGGCGGGGCAGGTGGTGATGCAAGGGTTCGTGCATTTCCATATCCCGCTGTGGCTGCGGCGTGCGGTGACCATGCTGCCGTCGTTTATCGTCATCATGCTGGGGATGGACGCCACGCGCATTCTGGTGCTGAGCCAGGTGCTGCTCAGCTTCGGCATTGCGCTGGCACTGGTGCCGCTGCTGGCTTTCACCGGCAATCGGGCGCTGATGGGGGAGATGGTCAACGGCCCTGTGGTGCAAAACCTGGGCAAGCTGATCGTGCTGGTGGTGGTGGGATTGAACGGCTACCTGCTGATCGGCAGCGTGCTGTAGGCGAAAATAGCGCGGGCCGGCATTGCGCCGGCCCGTCGTCGTTAATCGCGGTCGTCATCGCCGTGGCGGCGCCAGCGATCGCGGTCATGATCGTGGTGGTGCTTTTTCTCTTTCTTCCAGTGGTGCTTATCGTAATGCCTGTCGTATTTACGATAGCGTCCTTCATGATAGTAATAGTGTTTGCGCCAGTAGTCGCGGTCGCGCCAGCGATAGCCGTCCCAGTAGTAACCGCGGCGGCTGCGGTCGCCGAGATAGCGCCCCTGATGGCCTTGCCACCAGTCGCGATCGCGCCAGTCGTAACCGTCCCAGTAACGGCCGCGATTGTCCCGATCGCCGATGCGCAGTGAAACGCCCGGCATCAGATCGATGCTGATCCCTTCGGCGTGCGCCTGCTGTGCGGCGGGCAGTACCGTCGCCGCCAAGATGGCGGCCAAGAGTAGAGGTTTAAACATGACTTCTCCTTTCCGCTTGCGCGGCCTGGCCGTTTGTCACTTTATGAAGCGCGTTCATCAGTTTAAAAAAGCGGCCTTATCGTTATTTTTGCTGCAATATCGGCATCATAGCGCCGGCGCATGGGGTTGAATCTGAGAGCCACTCTGAAAACGGCGACGAAGGCCAAGATTTGAGATTTTTCTGGGGGATCGCCGCTCGATTGAGCGGCGGAATTTGTAAGCGATTACAATAAGATTTTCTCGATCTGCGCGAGTTCTTCGTCACTGAAGTGGCGATTGGCCAGCATGCCCACCGCGTCTTCTATCTGCGCATTCTTGCTGGCGCCGATCAGCACCGAGGTAACGCGATCGCCGCGCAGCACCCAGGCCAGCGCCATTTGCGACAGCTTCTGCCCGCGTTGCCGCGCCAGCGCATCGAGGCGGCGCACCTTGTCCAGCCGCTCGGCGGTCAGCTGCTCCGGCTGCAGGAAGCGGCTGCCGCTGGCGGCGCGGGAATCTTGCGGAACGCCGTGCAGGTAGCGGTCGGTCAGCAGGCCGCCCGCCAGCGGCGAGAAGGCGATCGAGCCGACGCCATGCTCCGCCAGCGTATCCAGCAGCGCCGTCTCCGGCCCGCGTTCCAACATCGAATACTTCGGCTGGTGGATCACGCACGGCGTGCCGAGCCCTTGCAGAATGTCGAATGCCTGCCGCGCGCGCTCGGCCGGGTAGTTGGACAGGCCGACATACAGCGCTTTGCCCTGGCGCACCAACAAATCCAGCGCCGCCATGGTTTCTTCCAGCGGCGTCTCCGGATCCGGCCGATGATGATAAAAGATATCCACATACTCCAGCCCCATGCGCTTCAGGCTCTGATCGAGGCTGGCGACCAGGTACTTTTTCGAGCCCCAATCACCGTAGGGGCCGGGCCACATGGTGTAACCGGCTTTGGATGAGACGATCAGCTCATCGCGCCAGGCCCGCAGATCGGCGTTGAGTATGCGGCCAAAGTTCTCCTCGGCGGCGCCGGGCGGCGGGCCGTAGTTATTGGCCAGATCGAAATGAGTAATGCCGCGATCGAAGGCGCAGCGGATCAGGCCGCGGGCGTTGTCGTACAGCGTGGCGTCGCCGAAATTGTGCCACAGTCCGAGCGAGACGGCGGGCAGCTTCAGCCCGCTGCGGCCGCAGCGCCGGTATTCCATGTCTTGATAACGTGAGGGGGAGGCGGGGTAGGACATAGTTATCCTTGTCGGCGAGAGGTGAAGTGCTTTGAGTGTATACGCTTTCACACCGCGCTGCCGGGGGAGCGATCACAGCGTCGGCATGTAACGCCAGGTTGCCGATCGATGCAGGAATCCTTGTTCGAAATTTGAACAGCATCTTCGATACTTAAAGGTAATCGCTCCAGCTGCAGACAGGTGATGATCATGACTCAGACCTATACGGTGGCCGATTATCTGCTCGATCGTCTGGCCCAAATCGGCATCCGTCATTTCTTCGGCGTGCCGGGGGATTACAACCTGCAATTCCTCGATCACGTCCTCGCCCATCCGCAAATCACCTGGGTAGGCTGCGCCAACGAGCTGAACGCCGCCTACGCCGCCGACGGCTATGCGCGCTGCAAACCGGCGGCCGCGCTGCTCACCACCTTTGGCGTCGGCGAGCTGAGCGCGTTAAACGGGGTGGCCGGCAGCTACGCCGAATACCTGCCGGTGATCCACGTGGTCGGCACGCCGGCGCAGCGCGCTCAGCGCGCCGGTGATTTGCTGCACCATTCGCTGGGGGATGGCGACTTCACCCACTTCGCCCGCATAGCCAAAGAGGTAACCGTCGCGCAGGCCGACCTGACCGCCGACAACGCCGCAGAGGAGATCGACCGCCTGATCTGCGCCGCCTTGCTGGAGCATCGCCCGGTTTACCTGATGTTGCCCAGCGACGTCGCGCAGGCGCCGCTGCCGAGTAAACCGGCGCCGCTGATGCTGCGCCAGGCCAAACTGTCGCGCAGCGCATTGCAGGCGTTTATCGCCGCGGCGCGCGAAAAGCTGCTGTCGGCGCGGCGGGTATCGCTGCTGGCGGACTTCCTGGCCGATCGCTTCGGTGCCGAAGCGGCGCTGGACGAGTGGCTGCAGGAGGTCGACATTCCGCACGCTACGCTGCTGCTCGGCAAAGGCGTGCTGGATGAGAACCGCGCCGGTTTTGTCGGTACCTACTGCGGCGGTGCCAGCGATCCGGTGGTGAAACAGCTTATCGAAAACGCCGATGTGGTGATCAACGTCGGCGTGCGTTTGACCGACACCATTACCGCTGGTTTCACGCATCATCTGCCGGTGGAAAAATGCATCGACATTCAGCCGTTCGAAGCCTGGGTCGGGCGGCAGCGCTTTAGCCGCATTCCGATGCGCGACGCGGTGCAGGCGCTGCATCGCCTGAGCCTGTCGCTGGCGTCGCGTTGGCCGTTGCCGCCGATCGTCCGCCCGGCGCTGCCGGAAGGCGATGGGGAAGGGCTGGATCAGCACGCCTTCTGGCGGCAGATGCAGGATTTCCTGCGGCCCGGGGATATCGTGCTGGCCGATCAGGGCACCGCCTGTTTTGGTGCGGCGGCGCTGACGTTGCCGCGCGGCTGCCGGTTGATCGTGCAGTCGCTCTGGGGATCGATCGGCTATACCCTGCCGGCGACGTTCGGCGTGCAGACCGCCGAACCGCAGCGCCGGGCAGTGCTGCTGATTGGCGACGGCGCCGCGCAGCTGACCGTGCAGGAGCTGGGTTCGATGCTGCGCGACGGGCTTAAACCGGTGATCTTCGTGCTGAATAATCAGGGATATACCGTCGAGCGCGCCATCCACGGGCCGGAGCAACGTTATAACGACATCGCGCGCTGGAACTGGACGCAGCTGCCGCCTGCGCTGGCCGGCGAGCGGCCGGTGAAGGCGCTGCGGGTCAGCGATTCGGACGGCTTGCGCCAGGCGCTGCGCGAGGTAGCCGACGGCGATCGGCTGGCCTTCATTGAAGTGATGCTGCCGAAGATGGACATTCCCGAGCTGCTCGACACCGTTTCGCGCGCCATTCAGGCGCGCAACGCCGCCGCTTAAGGCAGGGAATCGCCCAGCAGGCGCTTCAGCACCCAGAACCCCGCCGGGCCCGGCGGGGTCAGTTTTGACCATACCGCATCCACCGAGATCATTTTCGGCCAGCCGCGCGGCCGCAGCTCGGTCAGCATATTGTGGCCGTATTGTTGCACCAGCCAGTGCGGCAATACCGCCCAGCCGAACCCCTGTTCCGCCATCTCCAGCAGCAGCAGATAGCTGGGCGCCGACCAAACCAGGCCGCCTTGTCTGGCCGCTTCGGCGCCGGTGTAGGTGTTCAGGATCAGCTGTCGGGTGCTGGACAACTGCTCCGGCGTCGGCGCGGCGGCCTGCGCCAGCGGATGCTGGTGGGCGACGAACAGCCCCATGTCGGTTTGTTCCGGCAAACGAGAGAAGGCGATATCCGGCGGGTAGCTTTTTTGCACTTCCACCATGCCCAAATGCGCGCGGCCGCTTTGCAGCAAATCGATAACGTCGCCATCTTCGGCGATCATCCACTCCAGCTCAATCTCCGGGTAACGCAGTTCGAATTGTTGCATCAATTGATCGTGATGCTTGGGTTGATAGGTATCGGAGAACACCATGCTCAGGCGCGGTTCGACCTCGCCCGCCAGTTGAATGCTCAGGGCGTCGAGCCGCTCGCTGGCGGCGAGGATCGCCTGCACATGCCCCAGCACTTTGCGGCCGGCGGCGGTGAGCACCGGCTGGCGCGCGCTGCGATCGAACAGCGTCAATGCCAGGTCGGCCTCCAGATTGGCGATGGCGGTGCTGATGGTGGATTGGCTTTTGCGCAGCTTGCGCGCGGCGGCGGAAAACGAGCCGAGGGCGGCGGCTTCGACAAACGCGTGCAGCGCTTCCGGGGAATAGTGCATAAACTATCTACTTTATCGATGGTATCTATTTTTAATCTACCCAAAAAAGCGATGATAATCACCTGACTTTCGCAACAACTGTCGGAAAAAAGGTGATGTATGCAACTGCAAAACAAGTCTCTCATTGAACGTATCGTCCACGCCGTCGGTTTCGAGGTGATTGCCGTAATGATCGTTTCTCCACTGGGGGCATGGCTGCTTAATCGTTCGATGGTGCAAATCGGCGCATTGGCGGTGGCCTTGGCGACCATCGCCATGGTCTGGAATATGGTTTACAACACGGTGTTCGACCGTCTGTGGCCGGTCAGCCGGGTCGTCCGCAACCTGAAGGTGCGTGTGCTGCATGCCGTCGGTTTTGAAGCCGGTTTTATCCTGATCGGCGTGCCGATCGCCGCCTGGATGCTGAATATTTCCGTATTGCAGGCCTTTATGCTGGAGATCGGTTTCTTCCTGTTCTTCCTGCCGTACACCATGGCCTATAACTGGCTGTACGACACGCTGCGCCAGCGCTGGTTCGAAGCGCGCCAGCCGATCAATTCCGGCGCTGAATAAGGCGTCGTCAGCCCGGCGATTCTCAGGTAAGGTCAGAGGATTGTCGCAACAGGCTGAGGAAAGAAAAATGAAAGTGTTGGGCTTGCTGGGTGGCATGAGCTGGGAATCCACCATTCCGTATTACCGCACCATCAACGAGCAGGTAAAGGCGCGCCTCGGCGGGCTGCATTCGGCCAAAATCGTGCTCTACAGCGTCGATTTTCAGGAGATCGAGCGATTGCAGCATCAGGGCGATTGGGATGGCGCCGGCCGATTGCTGGCCGCCGCCGCGGTGGCGTTGCGCGCCGCCGGCGCCGAAGCCATCGTGATCTGCACCAACACCATGCACAAGGTGGCGGAGGCGGTCGAGCAGGCCAGCGGCCTGCCGCTGATCCACATCGCCGACGCCACGGCGCTGCAGGTGCGGGAAAAAAACATTCGCCGCGTCGGGCTGCTGGGCACGCGCTTTACCATGGAGCAGACCTTCTACCGTGGCCGCCTGCAGGAATTGCACGGCATTGAGGTGGTGACGCCGGTCAGCGCCGATCGCGACATCGTACACCGCATCATCTATGACGAACTGTGCCTCGGTAAAATTCGCGACGCCTCGCGCGACGAGTATCGCCGGATCATCAGCGATCTGGAGCAGCAGGGCGCGCAGGGGATTATTTTCGGCTGCACCGAGATAGGGTTGTTGGTGAGCGAGCAGGATGCCTCGGTGCCGGTGTTCGACACCACCGCGATCCACGCCCGCGCCGCCGCGGCGTTCGCGCTGGCCTAATCGTCGTGCGGCGGTTGCCGGCGGTTTACCAGCATCAGCGGTTTGCCCGCCAGCGCCAGCCAGGCGGGCAGCATCACGATGCACAAGACCGGCAGCAGGTGCAGATCCGGCACCACCGCCACCGCCATGAACAGGCTGAGCCAGCCGTCGCGCGTCACCACCAGCACCAGCCCCATGATGGCGCAGGAGACGGTGATCGCCGCCGGCACCGCCGGAACGTGCTGGTGCAGCATCAGCCCCAGCGCCACGCCGACGAACACCGCCGGGAAGATGCGCCCGCCGCGAAAGCCGCTGGCGGCGGCGATCACCAGCGCCGCCAGCTTGGTCAGGGTAATGGCCAACAGCGCCGGCACCGAATAGCCGTCGTCTTGCGCGAGGCGCTTCATTTCATCCAGCCCTTTGAACAGGGTAATCTCTCCGCCCACCAGCGCCAGCAGGCCCAGCACAAAACCCCCCAGCCCTAACATCAACACCGGATTCTTCATCGAATGGAACAGGCGGTGAACGTGCGGGAAGCACCACAGCGCCACCATGCCGAGCGCGATGGCGATCAGCGCCACGATGGCGCCGCTGAAGATGTCCGGCAGCCGCGTCACGTCGTAGGCGTCGAGCTGCAGGGCGAAATTGGGCACGAAGAACATCTGGGTGGTGACCGCGCCGGCGGCGGCGGCCACCAGCGGGGCGAACAGGCGATCCCACAGCGGCGTTTCGTTATTGCCCGCCAGGGTTTGCGAGAAGATCAGCGCGGCGGCGACCGGCGTGCCGAACATCGCGCCGATGGTGCCCGCAGCCGCCAGGATGATCCAGTCCATGCGCGGCACCTTTGGCAGCAGGCGCGCACCGGCGGCCGCTACCAGCGCTATATTGATGGCGGTGATCGGGTTCTCCGGCCCCAGGCTGACGCCGCCGGCCAGGCCGACGATCAGCGCTAACCCCAGCCCCGGCAGGGCGGAGAGCGGCAGCGGCATGCCGATCAGCGATTCCGTCGCCGGGTCCGGCCCGGCGTGGCCCGGCATATAGCGCACGATAAGGCCCACCGCCACGCCGGTCAGCGTCAGCATCGCGACCGGCCACCAGGGCGACTGGGCATCCAGGCTCAGCGCATCGGGCAGCGTCACCCACAGTAATTGCTGCAGCGCGGCGGCGACTTCCATCACCAGCAGCAGCACCAGACTGGAAGCGGAACCGATAATCAGCGCAGGCAAAGCAAAGGCCAACATGGCATTGGCGCGCGGATGCAGCATGGGTAATCCCTTGTCGATGCCTCCCTACAGGGCAGGGAGAGCGGGTGGTTGGGCTGTGGCCACAGCTTGCCAGACTATCGGCGCGCAGGCACGCATTGATATTGCCCGGCGGCGATGACGGTTAACAGTCGCCGGGGGGCGTTTTTTGCCGCAATTTGTTTCAAGGCGCGGCGTCGCGGGCAAGCTGAAACGTTTTTTGTGATCCGGATCGCTATTGGGGTGCAGATCCGGGGCGGGTGATTGTTGTTTTCGCAGCAGGATTTTACAGTGTGGGCAGCTTTTTATTTTTCATTTTGCGGAGACGAAATCAATGACCTATGCCCTCGTGGGTGATGTTGGCGGCACCAATGCCCGCCTGGCGTTGTGCACTGTTGCGACGGGTGAAATTACCCAGGCGAAAACCTATTCCGGCCTGGAGTTCGACAGCCTGGAGGCGGTGATCCGCCAATACCTGAAAGCGTGCGATATCGAGGTGCAGGACGCCTGTATCGCGATCGCCTGCCCGGTGACCGAAGACTGGGTGGCGATGACCAACCACAGCTGGGCGTTCTCGATCAAAGAAATGAAGGCCAGCCTGGGGCTGAGCCACCTGGAAGTGATCAACGATTTCACCGCCGTATCGATGGCGATCCCGATGCTTTCGCCGGATGACGTGCTGCAGTTTGGCGGCGGCGATGCGCAGCCGGGCAAACCGATCGCGGTGTACGGCGCCGGCACCGGGCTGGGCGTCGCCCACCTGGTGCACGTCGATCGCCGCTGGGTCAGCCTGCCGGGCGAGGGCGGCCATGTCGATTTCGCGCCGAACAGCGAAGAAGAGGACATCATTCTGGAGGTGCTGCGCGGTGAAGTGGGGCACGTTTCCGCCGAGCGCGTGCTGTCCGGGCCGGGCCTGGTCAACCTGTATCGCGCCATCGTCAAGGCGGACAACCGCCTGCCGGAGAAACTGGAGCCGAAGGACATCACCGAGCGGGCGCTGGCCGACAGCTGCATCGATTGCCGCCGTGCGCTGTCGCTGTTTTGCGTGATCATGGGGCGCTTCGGCGGCAACCTGGCGCTGAATCTGGGCACCTTTGGCGGCGTGTACATCGCCGGCGGCATCGTGCCGCGCTTTATGGAATTCTTCAAGGCCTCGGGCTTCCGCGCCGCCTTCGAAGACAAGGGGCGCTTCCGCGACTATGTGCGAGACATCCCGGTGTTCATGATAACGCACGGCCAGCCGGGCCTGCTGGGGGCCGGCGCGCATCTGCGCCAGACGCTGGGCATGCAGCTGTAAGCAACGCGGCAGCACGATAAAAAAAGGGGGCGCAACCCGCAGGTTGCGCCCCTTGTCGTTTTCGCGGGGGATCAGGCTTTGGCCAGCTCCGCCGTCTGGGCGGTTTCTGCCGTTTCCGCTTCCACCGCTTTCGGCGCTTTGATGAACAGCGTAATTAGCAGGGAGGCGGCGGACAGGACGCCAATCACCATGAAGGTGGCGTGGAAGCCGCCGAAGTATTTGGCGACGAACGAACCGGCCAGCGCGCCCAGGCCGAAACCCTGATAGATGATGCCGTAGTTCTTGCTGTGGTTTTTCAGGCCGAAGAAGTCGCCGACAATCGCCGGGAACACGGTGATGTTGCCGCCGAAGCAGAAGGCCACCGCGCCGACGCAGATGAAGAACAGCGTGTGGTTCAGGGTCATGAAGCTCAGGGCGACAATCGCCAGCACGGTAACCAGCATGGTGAAGCTGATGACGCGCATGCGGCCCACTTTATCGGACAGCGTACCCAGGATGATGCGGCCGGCGGTGTTGAAGATGGCGACGGCGGACACGGTGTTGGCGGCGGTGGCCAAATCCATCCCGGCCAGTTGAACGCCCATGTCTTTCACGATGCCGATGAGGTAAAGACCGCTCATGCAGGCCGCGAAGAAGATGGTGAACAGCAGGTAGGCTTCTTTGGTGGCCAGCATCTGGCGCACGCTGAAGTCGTTGCCCAGACCGTTGGCGCCTTGCTGCGCGGCGTTGGTCGCCAGCACCGGCTCTTTCAGCAGCAGGGAACCGACGACGATCAGGCCCATCACGATGGCACCCCAGTAGAAGAAGGCGCCGGAAACGCCGACGTCGGCGATCAGGGCGGCGTTGACGTATTTGAACAGCAGGCTGCCGCTGCCGAAGGCGCCGACGGAGATGCCGGAAATCAGGCCTTTATTGGCCGGGAACCACTTAATCAGGTTGGACAGGGTGGAGATGTAGGCGATACCGACCGCAAAACCCACCACCACGCCGGCCAGCAGGTAAATCATGTCGAGCGAGCTGACGTGGGCGCTGGCGATCAGGCCCAGGCCGACCAGAATGCCGGAACACAGCGTCAGGTTGCGGATGCCGAAGCGCTCTTGCAGCTTGCCGGCGAACAGCGTGGCGAAGGCCAGGAAGAAGCTGGTGATGGAGAAGGTGGTGGCGACGTCCGCCAGCCCCCAGTGGAACTTGTCGACCAGCGGCTGGTTGAACAGGCTCCAGGTGTAGATGGTGCCCAGGCCCATCTGACAGATGATGGTGCCGAGAACGATTAAGCTGCGATTTGCCGGTTTGGTGTTCATGGCCGGTCTCCTTCCTGTGTGTGCGTTGCCGGGCGTGAGCCGCTGGCTGAAATTTGCGGGGTGAAGCTGTGTTCCCGCGGTATGGGCTTATTATATGGCCGGCCCCCCCGGCGGGCGGCGGATCGGGAATGAGTTGCACGGTGGAAGGAATGAAATGCATGTTATGCGGCGTGAGTTGCCGTTTTTGCGCCGAAAAGCGCATGAAATGCCGTGGGTGGCACGTGATCTACATCAAAGATATCAACGATTTATTGTTAACTGCCGGTGAACGATTGTGGTGAGATTGTGAAGGATGCGTCTGAAAGGCGTAAATCGGCATTGCGCCTATAGAGCGGCGATGAGCGCGGGACTATGTTATCTGCGATCGGACGAGGTCCGCTCTGCAGGAGTCCATGAAATGAAAAAAACGCTGTTGTTACTGGCCGCGCTGCTGGCGCTGCCGCTGGCGAGCCACGCCGACGTGTCCATCGGCGTGAACGTGCCGGGCCTGTCGTTGCATATCGGCGATCGCGATAATCGCGGCCACTACTGGGACGGCTATCGCTGGCGCGATCCGCGCTGGTGGGCCGATCACCACCGGCATGAACGCCCGCGCGGGTACTATTATGGCCCGCCGCCACGGGTGATTTACTACGGGCCGCCGCGGCGCGACTGGCGAGATCGGCCGCATTACCGCATGCCGCCACCGCCGCCGCCCGGCTATGACTACCGTCCGGGCCCGCGCTGGTAAGCGCTTACAGGCGCATCAGCTGGCGAAACTCTTTCACCTTGCTGCGGCTGACCGGCACTTCAAACTCAAGATCGCTCAGCCGCAGAATGTAGGTATTGTTGAACCAGGGCACGATCTCGCGGATCTTCGCCAGGTTAACGCAGTAAGAGCGATGGCAGCGGAAGAAATGCGCTTCCGGCAGCCGGCCGTAAAACTCGGTGATGTTCATCGGCATCACGAACTCTTCACGGCGGGTATAGACCCGCGTCACCTTTTCATCGGCGGCGGCGTAGTAGATGTCGTTGATGTCGGTAACGATGATCCGCTCGTCTTTGATCAGGTTGATGCTGTGGCTGCCGCGGCTCGGCGCGCTGGCCGGTTCCGCCCCACCGGCGGGGCGCTGGTGCAGCGCCTCCAGCTTTTGCAGCATGGTGACGATGCGCGCCTCGTGATAGGGCTTGAGGATGTAGTCGAACGCCTCGATCTCGAACGCTTCCACCGCGTGCTCTTTATAGGCGGTGATGAACACGATCGACGGGCGATGCGCGAACTTGCTGATGTTTTGCGCCAGCAGCACGCCGTCCAGCGACGGGATATTGATGTCGAGGAAAATGGCGTCGACCTGGTGGGTTTGCAGGTATTTCAGGACGTCGAGGCCATCCTCGAAGCTGGCGACGATATCGATATTGCTGTGTTTCTTGATCAGGTAGCTGAGTTCTTCCTGCGCGAGGAATTCGTCTTCCACGATGATGGCTTTCATGAGGCCTCCCCGACCGGCGGCGCGCTCGGTTCCTGATGCAGCTTGCCGCCGTTTTTGCTGATGTAGAACGCGATTTCGGTGCCCGGCTCCAGGCGGCGGATATGCAGCCCTTCACCATACAGCAGCGACACGCGGTGGTGCACGTTGAGCAGGCCGATATTGTGGCCCGGCATCTCGTTGCGCGCCACCCGGTCGATGGTTTCCTGATTGATGCCGTGGCCGGTATCCTTCACCGAAATCTTCACCCGATCGCCCTGATCTTTCACCGCGATCACCACCACCCCTTTACCCTTGCAGGGCTGGATGCCGTGCACGATGGCGTTTTCCACCAGCGGCTGGATCAGCAGGCTGGGAATGCGCACCGAGACGTCGTCGTCGATGTCGTAAATCACCGTCAGCTTGGCGCCGAAGCGCGCCTGTTCGATGGCGATATAGTCCTGAATCTGATGCAGCTCCTTGCGGATATCGATCAGTTCGTCGTTCAGCTCCAGGTTGTAGCGCAGGTAGCGCGACAGATTGATGATCAGCTGGCGCGCGGTGTCCGGATTCAGGCGAATAGAGGAAGAGATGGCGTTCAGCGCGTTGAACAGGAAGTGCGGGTTGATCTTGCTCTGCAGCGCGCGCATTTCGGCTTTGTCCGCCATCTGGCGCAGATGCTCGATGCGGGAAACCTCGATCTGCGTGGAGATGATCTGCGACAGCCCGACCGCCATCACCTTCAGCGTGTTGGTGATCTGGTGGGCGTGGCAGTAGTAAATTTTCAGCGCGCCGGTCACTTCGCCTTTTTCCCACAGCGGCACCACCAGCTGCGAATGGATCTGCGGCGCGGCCGGGTTTTCCAGGTTGTTCTTGATGATGATTTTGCCGTGGCGAATGCTTTCTCGGGTGACGCGGCTCAGCCCTTCGCGGCCGATCGGGTAGGCTTCGCGCCCTACGCCGACGTAGGCCAGCACCTGATGGGTATCGGTGATCGCCACCGCGTCGGCGCGGATGTCCTGGCGGATGATATCGCAGATGGTGGCCAGCGATTCGCTGTTGATGTTGCGAAAATAGGGCAGCGTCTTGTGGGCGATATCCAGCGCCAGCTTGGCCTGGCGCGCGGCGATCACCTCTTTTTCATCCTCGACGCTCTGCACCAGCAGCACGATCAGGCCGATGCACACCGTGCCGAGGATCATCGGCAGGGCAATCTGCGACACGATGTCCAATCCAAGCTCGGTCGGCTTGGCCCACAGCACGATCAGCAGCATGGTGAGGGATTCGCACAGCATGCCGCCGACGATGCCGGCGCGCCAGCGCTGCTCTTTTTTCACCTTGAGGTTGATGTAGCCGGCGCTGATGCCGGCGATGATGCTGGTGATAAGGCAAGGCACCGAGGTGATGCCGCCGATGTCGATCAGATAGCGGTGCACCCCGGCGACGATGCCGGTGACGATGCCCACCCAGGGGCCGAACAGGATGCCGCCGGCCATGATGGCGATGACGCGCACGTTGACCAGCGACCCTTCGACGTTGATGCCGGAGTAGGTGCTGAACAGCGCGAACAGCGAGAAGATCGCCGTGACGATGCCGAGCTCGAGCGGCGTATGGTCTTCTTTTTGCAGCAGTTGGCGGAACAGCCGGGTGCGGGTCAGGAAAAACAGACAGATCAACATCAGCGCGGCGCGATCAAACACCGCCAACAGCATTTCAAAAAAAGGGTGCACGACGGGTTCTCGCTGCGGCCTACGGATGGCGGCAGTATACCACAGCGAAAGGGGCCCGTGGCGCGCGCCACGGGCGGGAGATCAGCCCATGCCGAGCTGCGCTTTGCCCAGCGGCGTCAGCAGGTCGGCGGTGGCGCGGCCGTCGAAATCCACCTCGAAGTCGTCGGGGGCGAAGTCCGGTGGCGTTCTGCCGTCGATAAAGCTCGGCAGCTGGCGTTGCAGATAGGCGTCGTTTTTCTCGCAGCCCGGCGCGGCGGCGATGTACATCACGTTGCTGTCGAACTCGCCGTTATGCTCGTTCTCCACCGCGTGGATCACGTCGCAGTGCCAAAATACCGTGTCGCCCGGCTCCAGATCGGGAATAGGGGAAATCCCACTTAATAAAAGGGGATGCCATTTTTCCGAGATCGACAGCGCGCGGCCCGGCGCCGCATCGCACAGATCGTCGTCTGCGACGTCGTCCTGCAGCGCGCGCAGCAGCACATAGGCCATGGCATTGGCGATCGGCACCAGGTTCAGCGTGCCGGCATTGGTGCGCTGCGGCGTCAGCGCCGTCCAACCCTGGAAGGTGCGGAACATCGAACAGACCGCCGGCGAGGCTATCTCGCGCACCTCGGTGCGGCCGTCGGCGGCGAAGGGATCGTACTGCTGCCAGTCGCCGGAGAAAACGTGGCGATACACATAGCGGAAGTTTTCGTCCAGCCAGCGCTCGATGGTGCCGCTGTCGACGTGCGGCGACAGACCCAGCGACGAGGAGTTCGGCGGGCGGCGGCGGGTACGATCGGCATAGGTGGCGACGCGGGTCGGATCGAAATGCTGTTTGCCGTTGCTCTCGGTGGCCCACAGGCTATTGAGGAACACCTGCACCGCATGCATGCGCGCATCCTGCCGCGCCTCGACCTGCGGTTTCGACCAATAGATGCCGTAGATCTGCGGTTTGCTGGCGGCCAGCTTGCCGAAATAGTTGTCTTCGGCGGCGTTTTTCAACCGCTCGACGAAGTTGTTGCGCTCGAGGTAGTCGCCGATTTCCCGGTTCCAGCCCTCGGCCTTGGCGCGGGGAAACACGCCGCGAATGGCGCAGGCGCCGCGCTGTTTGATCAGCGCTATCTGCTGCTCGCTGACGCGCTGCTGCAGGATATCTTCCGCGTCGATCTGCGGCACCGGATTGTGGCCGGCGGCCAGCTCGCGCCGGATCTGTTCGACCTGGCCGCGGATGTTCTCTTCCAGCGCCAGAAATACGTCGCGGTAGTTCGGCAATGCCTGGCGCAGCTGGCGCTTGACGTTAACGATCGTCTGCGGAATATCGTCGATGACTAAAGAGGCCATGGTGTTCTCCTCGTGCCGCGTGAGTGACTGCGGCGAGCGGTTGTAGGGAATCGGGCAAGACGTTATGGTTTTGTGGTTTTAACGTGAATGATTATCGGCAACCAATCGGGGAAAATAAAGAGATATCTTTCATTCGTAAGTTCCTCTTTTTCGTTTTTCGGAGATTTTATGAAGCTGGTCACTGAACGTCTGCACTTACAGTCGATAACCGCCGAGGATTGGCCGCTGTTTTTGCGCCTGTACCAAGATCCCGAGGTGATCCGTTACATCTCCGATCCGCGCAGCGAAGCGGAGATCCGCGCCCGGTTCGAGGAGCGGTTGCCGGCCTGGGACAAACACGGTGAGCAGTGGCTGTGCCTGGTGATGCGTGAGAAGCACAGCGGGGAGGCGGTGGGCGTTACCGGCTTTCGCCCGCAGTGGGTGCCGTATCGGCAGGCGGAAGTGGGATACGGGAGTTTGCCTGCCGGCCAGGGCAAGGGCTATGGCAAGGAGTCGCTGCGGGCGGTGCTGGATTTTGCGGTGAACGCCTGCGGTTTTCACAAGCTGACCGCCACCGTGACCGCGGGCAACCTCGCTTCGCGCGGCCTGCTGGAGTCGTGCGGTTTTCAGCTGGAAGGCACGCTGCGCGACAACTACCGTCTGGCGGGGCAGTGGTGCGACGACTGGCTGTTTGGGCTGCTGGCGGCGGAGTTTCAGGGCGGCAAATAAAAATATCGCGCCGGGTATCGACAAGCTCGTCGGCGCTGCGCTATGTTCGATATTCGGTCAGTTCGCTGGCCAGCGTCGCTCGGACGGTCCGGGCGCTAACGTCTATCGAGGAATCCCCTATGGCTGATAACAGTCCACAGCGCCGTTTTACGCGCATTGAACGTCTTCCCCCTTACGTATTCAACATCACCGCCGAACTGAAGATGGCCGCGCGCCGTCGCGGCGAGGATATTATCGACTTCAGCATGGGTAACCCCGACGGCCCGACGCCGCCGCACATCGTGGAAAAACTGTGCGCCGTCGCCCAGCGCGACGACACCCACGGTTATTCCACCTCGCGCGGCATTCCGCGCCTGCGTCGCGCCATTTCGCGCTGGTATGCCGACCGTTATCAGGTGGATATCGATCCGGAAAGCGAAGCCATCGTCACCATCGGTTCGAAAGAGGGGCTGGCGCACCTGATGCTGGCGACCCTCGATCACGGCGATACCGTGCTGGTGCCGAACCCCAGCTACCCGATCCACATTTACGGCGCGGTGATCGCCGGCGCCCAGGTGCGTTCGGTGCCGCTGGTGGACGGCGTGGATTTCTTCGGTGAGCTGGAGCGCGCCATTCGGGAAACCATTCCGCGCCCGAAAATGATGATCCTCGGCTTCCCGTCCAACCCGACCGCGCAGTGCGTGGAGCTGGATTTCTTCGAGCGGGTGGTGGCGCTGGCCAAGCAGTACAACGTGCTGGTGATCCACGATCTGGCCTATGCCGATATCGTCTATGACGGCTGGCAAGCGCCGTCGATCATGCAGGTGCCGGGAGCGAAAGACATTGCGGTGGAGTTCTTCACCCTGTCGAAAAGCTACAACATGGCCGGCTGGCGCATCGGGTTCATGGTCGGCAACCCCGAGCTGGTCAGTGCGCTGGCGCGCATCAAGAGTTATCACGACTACGGCACCTTTACGCCGCTGCAGGTGGCGGCCATCGCCGCGCTGGAAGGCGATCAGCAGTGCGTGCGCGATATCGCCGAGCAGTATCGGCAGCGCCGCAACGTGTTGGTGAAGGGGCTGCACGAGGCCGGCTGGATGGTGGAAAATCCGAAGGCGTCGATGTACGTCTGGGCGAAAATTCCCGAGCCTTATGCCCACCTCGGTTCGCTGGAGTTCGCCAAACGCCTGCTGGCTGAAGCCAAGGTCTGCGTCTCGCCGGGCATCGGCTTCGGCGACTACGGCGATACCCACGTGCGCTTCGCGCTGATCGAGAACCAGGACCGTATCCGCCAGGCGGTGCGCGGCATCAAGGCGATGTTCCGCGCGGACGGGCTGTTGAAGCCGGGGAAAGGCGGCAGCGCCAAATAATCCTGTCAGGCCGGGCGTTCGCCCGGCCTTATTTTTTCCGTCCCAAGGTTTTCTTCATTATTTCCCCATTATGCTCGACTACGCTGAGTTTTATTTTTTGGATTGAGTGTATGAGCAACCGCTACGCGCGATCGCAAATCGTTTTACATTGGCTGACGCTGCTGCTGGTGATCCTCACCTATTCGGCGATGTTGCTGAAGGATTCGATGCCGGAGGCGTGGGGGCCGGTGGTCAAAAATCTGCACTTTAATTTCGGGGTATCGGTCTTTGCCCTGATGCTGATTCGGTTGGCGGTGCGCGCTTTCCACGCTGCGCCGCCGATCACGCCCCCGCTGGAGGAATGGCAGGAAGTGGGCGCCAAGATCTTCCATTGGCTGCTGTACGTGGTCTTCCTGATGTTGCCGCTGCTGGGTATGTTAACCCTGGCCTACGGCGGCAAATCGTGGTCTTTGCTGGGCTGGCCGGTGCCGCAGTGGATGACGCCGGATCCGGTGATGCGCCGGCTGGTCAAAACGGTGCATGAGACGCTGGCAAACGTTGGCTACTTTATCATTGGCGCGCATGCGCTGGCGGCGCTGTATCATCACTATCTGCGCAAGGACGACACCCTGCGCCGCATGATGCCGGGCAAATGATCGCTAGCCGAAACGACAAAGGGACGCTTGCGCGTCCCTTTGGCTGTGTTCCCGGTCAGGCTGCTGTCAGGCAACCATCAACATGAAGGTGCCAACCCAGGCAACCAGCATGAATGACACGCCCATCAAAAAATATTTCACTGAACAACTCCTGTCTGGAGTCCTCGCCAGCAATGATCCCGATTGTTGTGCTGAGTATTTTATGGGCAACCTGCTTGTCGGGCGGATTCTTCCAAGCGAAAGAACAACGTCCTCGAGCGCGGGTTGTCCGGTTGTCGCGCCTCATGCTCCGTGAGGTAAAATCCGAACCGCGACAGGATCGGCGCTAATGTACTCTCAATACTGGTCTGATTTCAATACTGTGTTTTTGATCACAATTTTTGGCTGTTTTTTGCACAGTGAGGGCTGTTTTATAACGCTTTTTAAGTCGGGTTAGGCCAACTTTCTGACCCACGATAGCCGCAGGTATTCTTTTTCGGTAGATGATTTTTGTGTTAGTGTGAATTTTATACTAATGAACGGTAAAAAGGAGTTTTACCTATGCCGCTACATGGAGAGTTTATCGTTAATAATGCTCAGTTCTCCCCTTTACTCATATACGGTGTTGGCACTTTTCTGGCTTACTCGGGCAATGGAATATATCGTAACCAAGCCGGTTGCGTGGCTGTTGCTGACAATGGCCCAATCCCTCAGGGCCGTTATCACATCGTCAACAGGCTAACGGGCGGCTGGAAAGGAATGTTGAGAACCGATCTTCGTGATTTCTATTCGTGGCCGACATCGACACCGGTTATCAAATATGAGTGGTTTGCCCTCTATCGTGAAGATGGGAAAATCGACGACTATACATGGATCAATGGGGTAAAGCGGGGAAATTTCCGTTTGCATCCATCAGGCCCTTTAGGTATTTCTTTGGGCTGTATTACATTGCAGCATCGGACTGACTTTTTAGCTATTCGTCAGGCATTAGTCTCTACCCGGCCAGTCAGGTTAGTTAACGGCCTGATGTCTTATGGAACGATTGAGGTCATTCTTAATGGAAAGCAGACGTGTCCCAATAGGGATTAAACTTCTGATAGGGGCTGGCATTTATATACTGACATTTTTGCTTGCGAGGCCTTCAGACCCCTCGACTCAGGGGGAGCGTGCATTTTGGATAAAAGCAGCAAACTTGTTCGGTGAACGCGATATTGAGGGGTTTGTAGGTATAGCGCTACTTATCGGCTGCTTGGTTATTACGCTTATAGTCAGCCCAGTAATCATTCGTGTTATTGAAAGAAGGCTTAGGGTTAATTGATTGATATTAAATAATATTTTTATATTAGGACTTTAGGCCTGCACGGGGTTTTGTTTCATCGCCCATGGCTGAATCACTCAGTCATGGGCGACGTTAAGCGTTAGGTATTGCAATGCGGCGGCAGGCGCTCAGGCGACGGCGTTGATGCCGGTCGCCAAAATGACCCAAAAAACGAGACAAGACAGCAGAATAACGGCCCAAATATGACGGCGACTCCACTCCATTTTTAGCCTTCGTTGTTGCGACAAGTGATTAGGTAGCGATCATATCGGCGCAAAACGGGGAAAATTTAGCCCCGTTGGATAATATTTCGCTTACCTGCCGCTAACCTATTGGCAAACTTCGCTTATTGTCACGCGCACTTCGTAGCCCAGCAGATACAGCGCCTGCTCCAACGCCTCAACCTTCGAGGCGTAGCCGATATCCAGCAACCGCTCCATTTGCCCGCCGTTGAATCCCAGCTTGCGCGCCAGCGCCGCTTTGCCGGTGTTTTTGCGCAGCATGGCGTTGTGCAGCTCGATCTTCAGCGCCACCAGCGCCGGCAGATGTACTCTCAGATCATCGGTTTGCACAGGGGAAGGGGCGGGCAGGGGCAGCCCTTCGTCCATCGCGGCGGCGATGGCGGCCAGCAGGCTTTCCTGCGCTTCCAGCTCGATGTCTTCGCGTTTATAGCAGGCAGATTGCCACTCGGGGAAGTCGTGAAAACCGATCTGCCAGGCGTCGCTGTCGCGATCGAAGGTGTAATGGGCGGGGTAGTGGCTGTACATGGCAATCCCTGATTGAAGCCTGAATGAGGCGCTATTGTGACGGCATGCCCGCAAGATAGCCAGCATGAACCCAGCCGTGGGGTAATTTAAATTGAAAGTAATAATTATTAGCAGGCAAATTTAATTTCCTTGTGAGCAATATTCTTATTATTTTTTCCGGGAAGAAAGATTATTTAATTGGGTGTTTGGATTAATATCCCTGTTGATGGGTGATAATGAGAATTAAAATCAAATATCACGCCGGTTTTTATACAATTTCACACGGAAGGGTGAAAATAAGAATATTGATCATGATAAAAGTTCATGTGTTTGATTTGTTGTGGTTTAATTTTTATTATTTCACTTATTAACAATTGTGAAATTCCAGTTTCAGGCAGATATCACCTGGCTGCGGTATTCACCGGCAGCTTTATAAAATACTCTTTTTAGGCAAAGGCGCATTCGATTCTCTTTATGTCTGCGCCAGACAGAAATATTCATTACTCCATGCTTATTACCCGACGGCCTTAGCCGATTTTTCGGGTGCCTGCTCGCATTTCCACTTTGCCAGGACAGCAGCTCACGGATTAAAGGAATACCTCGTGCCTAAAGTTAACTCGCGTTCGTTACGCTTTACCGAACGCCACGCCACCAAATATGCGGCGTCATTGCTGTTTATCGGTTTATCCCTGCCGGCCGCCGCGCTGGCGGATGAACGCTATGACGCGCTGATCCGTCAGGCCAGGTCGGGTGATACCGCGCCGGTGCTGGCGTATTTATCGCAGCGGCGCGCTCAGGAGGGGTTGAGCCTGCAGCAGCGAGCCGATTATATCCAGGTGGCCGGCTGGGCCGGCCACGATGAAGAGGTGGTCGCGCTTTGGCGTGCCGACGGCGCTGCGCTGCAGCGGGATAGCGCCAGTTTGGCGACGGCGGCCCGCGCCTATCGCAACCTGAAGCAGTGGCAACCATCGCTGCGCCTTTGGCGTGCGGCGTTGCAGCTCGCTCCCGCCGACGGCGGTCTGCAGCGTGGCTATGTGATGACGCTGGCAGATGCCGGGCAGGATGTGCAGGCGCAAACGGAAGCGGCAAAAGCGGAGAAGCTGCTGGAGCCGGCGACGTGGTATCTGACGCGCGCCTATGTGGACCAGGCCGCCGGCCGCAGCTGGGCGGCGCTGGAAAACGCCACCCATGCCCGTGCGCTGGCGCCGTCCGACGCCGGCATTCAGGCTTATTACGTGACGCTGCTGGCGGCGAACCGGGTCGCGGATCCGGCGCTGCGTGCAAGCCAGGGGCTGGCATTGCCGCCCGCGCAGCAGCGGCGCCTGCAGGCGGATGAAGCCGCCGAACTGGTGCGGCTGTCGTTTATCGATGCTCGTGGCGAACAGGAACGCTTCGTCATCGCCGACCGTGCGCTGGCGCGCTATGACCAACTGCTGACGCAGTGGCGGCCGCTGCCGGAGGCGCAGGACAGCTACCAACAGGCGCGTATCGATCGCCTGGGCGCGCTGCTGGCGCGTTATCGCATGGCCGATGTGGTGAGCGAGTATCAAACCTTGCAGGCGGAAGGGCGCACGGTGCCGGATTATGCCCAGCGCTGGGCGGCGTCCGCCTACCTCTACCTGCAGCAGCCGGATAAGGCGCAGGCCATTTTCAGCCGCCTGAACGCCGCCGCGCCGCAGGCGGTGACCGCCGAAGACGAAACCGATCTGTTTTACGCGCAGGCGGAGGACGAACGCATCGATCGGGCGGCGTTGCTGGCGCAGCGCGTCAGCCAGCGCTATCCCTACGCGACCCGCCTGTACCAGTTGCCGACGCTGGCCTACAACGATGACTGGCTGGTCGGCCAATCGCTGCTGGCGCAGTCACGGGTTTATCAACGCGATCTGGCCGAGGCCGAACGGCAGTTGACCCATCTGGCGCGCACGGCGCCGGGCAATCAGGGGCTGCGCATCTCATTGGCCAGCGTTTATTTGGCGCGCGGCTGGCCGCGCCGCGCCGAGGACGAGTTGAAGCAGGTGGAAGGGCTGGAGCCGCGCAGCCTGCCGTTGGAGATCCAGCAGGGCTATGTCGCGCAGGAATTGCAGGAGTGGCGGCAGCTGGATTTGCTGGCCGACGACGTCATCCAACGCGCGCCGGAAAGCGTCGCCGCTCAGCAGCTCGAGCGTTCGCGCCGCATTCACCACATGTCTGAACTGCGCATCAGCGGCAATCAGGGCATCGATTCCGACGGGCCGGTCAGCGGCAGCCACGATTTCGGCATTCACGCCGCGCTCTATTCACCGCCGATCGACGACAACTGGCGGCTGTTCACCGGCTGGGGATTCAACACCGGCCAGTTCGACGAGGGCAAGGGCATCAACCGCGATCTCAGCGCCGGCGCCGAGTGGCGCTCGCGCGATCTGTGGCTGGAAGCCGAGGTGGCCAACCGCAACTACGGCCACGGCAATGAGCTCGGCCTGCGCCTTTCATCCTGGTATGACCTGAATGATCAATGGCGCCTCGGTGGTTCGGTGGCGCGCCTGTCGGCCGAGACGCCGCTGCGCGCGTTGACCAACGGCATCAGCGCCAACGGCGGCAACCTGTGGCTGCGTTGGCAGCAGAACGAAAGCCGCGAGCTGCGCGCCAGCGTGGCGCCTTCGCACTTCTCGGACGGCAACAACCGGCTGGAATACGGCCTGGAAGGGCGGCAACGGCTGCTCGACGGCGCCCGTTATCGGCTGGACATGAACCTGACGCTGTCCGGCAGCCGCAACAGCCAGGAGAACGTGCCGTATTACAACCCGAAGCGCGACTTCACGCTGCTGCCGTCGTTAACGCTCGATCACACCCTGTATCGCCATTATCAGACCGAGTGGAGCCAGCAGTTCCAGGCCGGCGCCGGCAGCTATTGGCAGCGGGACTATGCGCGCAAGCCGATCACCCAGCTGGGTTACGGCCAGCGCATCAGCTGGAACGGGGTGTTGGACGCCGGCGCGATGCTGCAGTTTGAGAAGCATCCTTACGACGGCAAGCGCGAGCGCAACATCGGCGTGACGTTTGATCTGAATTATCGTTTTTAAAGGAATAATCATGCTTATTCGATCTTCGCTTTTCGTGTTGGCCGCGTTGCTGACCACCGCCTGCAGCCAGGCGGACGTGCCGCGCTTCACGCCGCCGGCGGAGCGGCCCGTGGGGCCGATGGAACGCCCGTGGCCGGCCAACCGTTACGCGGTGATGGCGTATCACGACGTGGAAGACGGCGCGGCGGACCAGCGCTACATGTCGGTGCGCACCAGCGCGCTCAATGAACAGTTCGCCTGGCTGAAGCAAAACGGCTACCAGCCGGTGTCGGTCGAGCAGATCCTGCAGGCGCAAAACGGCGGCCCGGCGTTGCCGAACAAGGCGGTGCTGCTGACCTTCGACGACGGCTACCGCAGCTTCTACAGCCGGGTCTTCCCGCTGCTGAAGGCCTACAACTGGCCGGCGGTGCTGGCGCCGGTCGGCGTCTGGCTGGATGCGCCGGCCGACAAGCCGGTCGATTTCGGCGGCCTGATGACGCCGCGCGATCGCTTCCTCACCTGGCAGCAGGTGCGGGAAGTGTCGGACTCCGGCTTGGTGGAGATCGGCGCGCACACCTACGCTTCGCATTACGGCGGTATCGCCAACCCGCAGGGCAATACCGAACCGGCAGTCGCCAATCGGTTGTACGACGCCAAACAGGGTCGCTACGAAAGCGAGGCGGAATATCGCCAACGCATCGAGAAAGACGTGGCGTTGATCACCCAGCGCATCACCGCAGCCACCGGCAAGGCGCCGCGCGTCTGGGTCTGGCCGTACGGCGCGGCCGGCGGCGTGGCGCTGGACATCGCGCGCAAGCACGGTTACCGCATGGCGCTGACGCTGGAGAACGGGCTAGCAGACGTCAACGCGCCTGAGAACGTGCCGCGCATGCTGGTGGCCGGCAACCCGTCGCTGACGAGCTTCGCCCAGCAGCTGACGCAGATACAGAACCGGCAGATCATGCGGGTGGCGCACGTCGATCTCGACTACCTTTACGATCCCGATCCGCAGCAGCAGGCCAAAAACCTCGACAAGCTGATCCAGCGCATCTACGACCTGCGCATCAATACCGTTTTCCTGCAGGCGTTCGCCGATCCAAAAGGCGACGGCAACGTGCGCGAGCTCTATTTCCCCAACCGCTGGCTGCCGATGAAGGCCGACCTGTTCAACCGGGTCTCCTGGCAGCTCTCTTCGCGCACCGGCGTGGCCGTGTATGCCTGGATGCCGGTGTTGGCGTTCGAGCTGGGATCTGACGTGCCGCGCGTACAGCGCCTCGATCCGCAAAACGGGCAGCTGTCGGTAGACGACAAGCAGTACCGCCGCCTGTCGCCGTTCAGCCCGGTGGCGCGCCAGCGCATCGGTGAGATCTACGAGGATCTGGCGGCTCACGCCACCTTCAAAGGGATCCTGTTCCACGACGATGCCCTGCTGTCGGACTTCGAAGACGCCGGCCCCGACGCCGCTGCGGCCTACCGCCAGGCCGGCTTCGCCGATTCGGTGGCGGCGATACGCCAGGATCCGCAGGCGATGGCGCGCTGGACGCGCTTCAAGAGCCGGGCGCTGATCGAATTTACCCAGTCGCTGACCGAGCGGGTGCGGGCGATCCGCGGCCCGCAGGTGCAAACCGCGCGCAACATCTATGCGATGCCGGTGCTCGATCCCGCCAGCGAAGCCTGGTTTGGCCAGAATCTGGCGGATTTCCTGCAGGCCTACGACTGGGTGGCGCCGATGGCGATGCCGCTGATGGAAAACGTGCCGCGCGCCGACAGCGGCCGCTGGCTGGATCAACTGGTGGGCAAAGTGGCCGCTTACCCCGGCGCGCTCGATAAAACGGTGTTTGAGTTGCAGGCCGTCGACTGGCGCAAGGAGCGCCGGATCAGCCTGGATGACGGTCAACTGCTGGCCGAATGGATGCGTCGCCTGCAGCGCAATGGCGCTCAGAGCTTTGGTTATTACCCCGACAACTTCCTCGACGATCGGCCTAAGCTGGATGCCGTTCGCCCGGTGTTGTCCTCAGCCTGGTTCCCACTGCCATGACCGATCGTTTAATTGCCTTATTCATCCTGTGTCTGGTGTTGAGCGTGCCTTTCGGCATCGTCCTGCTGTTTACCGGCGAAGTGCTGCTCAACTTTGTGTTCTTCTGGCCGCTGTTCATGTCCGGTATCTGGATCGCCGGCGGCATCTATTTCTGGCTGCACCGCGAGCGCCACTGGCGCTGGAGCCCGGACATGCCCGCGCCGGCGCTGCCGGGCAACCCGTCGATCAGCGTGCTGATCCCCTGTTTCAACGAAGGGTTGAACGCGCGTGAAACCATTTCGGCGGCGATGGCGCAGCGCTATGAAAATATCGAAGTGATCGCCATCAACGACGGCTCCAGCGATGACACCGCCGAGGTGCTGGATCAGTTGACGCTGGAGTTCCCCCGGCTGCGGGTGATCCATCTGGCGCAAAATCAGGGCAAAGCGATCGCGCTGCAGGCGGGCGCGGCGGCGGCGCGCAGCGAGTATCTGGTGTGCATCGACGGCGATGCGCTGCTGGATCGCGATGCGGCGGCCTATTTGGTGGCGCCGCTGTTGGCCAATCCGCACGTCGGCGCGGTGACCGGCAACCCGCGCATCCGCACGCGCTCCACGCTGATCGGCCGCATCCAGGTCGGTGAGTTCTCATCGATCATCGGCCTTATCAAGCGCACGCAGCGTGTTTATGGCCGCCTGTTCACCATCTCCGGCGTGGTGGCCGCGTTTCGTAAGCAAGCGCTTACCGATGTCGGTTACTGGAGCCAGGACATGATTACCGAAGACATCGACATCAGCTGGAAACTGCAGCTCAAGCACTGGGCTATCTTCTTCGAACCGCGGGCGCTGTGCTGGATCCTGATGCCGGAGACCCTGCGCGGGCTGTGGAAGCAGCGCCTGCGCTGGGCGCAGGGCGGCGCCGAGGTGTTTTTAAAGAATCTGCGCAACCTGTGGGCCTGGGAGCACCGGCATATGTGGCTGCTGTTCGCCGAGTATTGCCTCTCCACGTTGTGGGCGTTCACTTACCTGGTCAGCGTGCTGATTTTCCTGGTCGGGCTGGCGGTGCCGCTGCCGGAGGGCATCCGCATTCACTCGTTGCTGACGCCGGCGTTTACCGGCCTGGTGCTGGGCGTGGTGTGCCTGCTGCAGTTCACCGTCAGCCTGCTGCTGGAGAAGCGTTATGAGAAGGGCTTCGGCCGCTCGCTGTTCTGGATCATCTGGTATCCGCTGGTGTATTGGCTGCTCAGCCTGCTGACCACGCTGGTGGCGTTTTCCAAAGTGATGTTGAAAGCTCGGCGCGGGCGTGCGCGCTGGATCAGCCCCGACCGGGGCATTGGGAGGATCAAAGAATGACGGACGTCCTGATTTATTCCGAACGCGGCCTGTTGCCGCGCGTGGTAGACAGCCTGCTGACGCTTTTCGCCTGGTGCGGCTTCCTTTATCTGTTCAGCCGCGGCCTGATGTCGGTGATGGATCAGCACGGGGTGGGCTCCGCCCTGTCGCTGCTGGAAGTGATCTCGCTGTACATCATTGTGGCGTTGTTCAATGCCGTCACGCTGATCGCCTGGGCCAAATACAACCAGTATTTCTCCCGTCGCAGGGCAGCCGACCGCTGGCGGAAACAGCAACAGAACACCCACATCGGCTATATCACGCCCGAGCTGACCCGGCAGCTGCGGCGTTTGCCGATCGCCGTGGTGTCCCATAACAGCGGCGGCGGCATCAGCCAGGTCAGCGGCAGGCTGACGGCGGCCGAACCGGCCACGAACAAGGTGGTGCAGCTGCGTTAATCGTCAGCGTCGCCGCCCGGCCTGCGGCGCAGCCCGCCCGGCGGCAACAGCAGAGCGCAGATCATGACGGCCAGGCTGAAAAGCGGCAGCCAGCGCGCCACCGGGCCGGGGGAGTAGTTGTTGAGCACCGAGCAAACATAGCACGCTGCGGCCAGCGCCCAGCCGGGCAGGCCGATATCGTTGAGCCGGAACGCGGTTTTGGCCATGAACCACGCCACCAGGCCGAAACAGAACAGCGCCCAGACCATAATGCACAGCAGATACAGCAGCACTGAGACGAATTCCTCGGTATCGCCGTGCGCATGGGCGCGAAAATGGTTTTTATCCAGGTAGGTCGACAGAAACGACAGCAACACGATGCCAATGGCGAAGATCGCCAGCGAGAAAACAAAGGGTTTGCGCGAGATGCGCCCACGGTAAAGATCTTTGGCGAGTTGTCCGAGAGATTCCATTACAGTCCATTGTCGTGATCATTGCGGCGATAGCCGGATGGCAAGCAGCCGGGCATTTTATCGGGGTAAAAGGGGGCGTCAAGGTGATAATTTTTCTCATTTAGTCGCGGTTGAGATTCCGCGCGGCCGCACCGGGCGTCCTTTCACCGTGCAAAACGTCACAATTTGGCACGTTTGGCTACCTGGCGCGGTAATTGGCGGCATAATCCTGTTTGTTCGCGTTGAACAATGCATTAACATAACTCCCACTTATCTCTTGCATGGCTATATGGATATCCGATGCGTCACCTGGTTGCGCTTTTACCGCTGATTACCTTGCTTGCTGCCTGTAGCAGCACGCCGAAACCCAGTACCACCGCTACGCCGCAGGGCACCCCGGTAAAGGGCGGCTTTTTGCTGAGCCCGGCGCACAGCGGCGCGCCGCTGGGTGGAGATTTCGCCAATAACCCGAATACCGCACGCTTTATCGATAAGATGGTGCGGGAACACGGCTTTGATCGACAGCAGCTGCACGACGTGCTGGCGCAGGCTCGGCGCCTGGATTCGGTGCTGCGGCTGATGGACAGGCAGGCGCCGAAACCGTCTACCCAGGGGCCTACCGGCCCGAACGGTTCCTGGCTGCGCTACCGCAACAAGTTCATCACGCCGGATAACGTGCAAAACGGCGTGGTGTTCTGGAATCAATATCAGGATGCGCTGCAGCGGGCCTGGCAGGTGTACGGCGTGCCGCCGGAGATCATCGTGGGGATTATCGGCGTGGAGACCCGCTGGGGCCGCGTAATGGGTAAAACCCGCATTATCGATGCCCTGGCGACGCTGGCCTTCAACTACCCGCGCCGCGCCGATTACTTCGCCGGCGAGCTGGAAACCTTCCTGCTGATGTCGCGCACCGAGGGCGACGATCCGCTCGAACTGCGCGGCTCCTTCGCCGGCGCGATGGGCTATGGGCAGTTCATGCCGTCTTCCTTCAAGAGCTATGCGGTCGACTTCAACGGCGATGGTCATATCAACCTGTGGGATCCGGTCGATGCCATCGGCAGCGTGGCCAATTACTTCAAGGCGCACGGTTGGTCCAAAGGCGAGCCGGTCGCGATTCAGGCCAACGGCCAGGCGCCGGGGTTGGAAAACGGCTTCAAGACCCGCTACTCGGTCGCCGCGCTGGCGGAAGCCGGCCTAAGCCCGCAGGGTTCGCTCGGCGACAATCAGGAAGCCAGCCTGCTGCGGCTGGACGTCGGCACCGGCTACCAGTATTGGTACGGCCTGCCGAACTTCTACGTCATCACCCGCTATAACCACAGCACCCACTACGCCATGGCGGTATGGCAGCTGGGCGAAGCGGTAGGGCGCTCGGCGCGCGGCGGCTTCTGACGCTGCTTCAATAACGAAAAAGGCCGCTTGCGCGGCCTTTTTTACGTGCGGAACAATCAGAAATCGTAGCGTAGACGCACCACGGTCATATCGCCGAGGTTGTCGGTGCTCGATGTCAGCACGTGCTCTACGTCAACGCGGAAGCCGTAGTCAAACTGCACGGTAACCCCAAGGCCGTTGTCGATGCGCTGGTAGTTGCGGCCGCTGATGTATTCCAGGCGATCGCCCATAAAGTACGGCATCACCGATTTCACCGCGTACTGTCCCACCGGCACGGTATAACCGGCCAGGTATTCGATACCCCAGGCATCGCCGGCGAAGTAATTGTTGATGTCGGTTTTCTTGGTGGTCAGGAAGTCGTGGTAGTAACCGCCGCCGAAAGTCAGCGTCCAGTTGTCCGGTTTCCAGCTGAGGGCGGTGCCGACGATGTGCTGATCGTAGCTCTTGCTGCCGCTGGTGGACGGATTGCGCATTTCGGCGCGGGTGTAGTTCCAGGCGGTGCCCCAGGTCAGATCCTGCGTGATGTGGTAATCCACGCCCAGTGAGCCGCCGCCTTTGCGCTTATAGCGCAGGCCGTTGCCCGGCAGGTAGTCGCTGTCGCTGAACAGGTACGAGGCATAAACGTCCGCATCGCCGAAGCGGTTCTTGTACTTCAGCATCTTGCGTGAACGGTAAGAACCGTCGTAGTCGCCGTTGATGCCGTTGCCCGGCGCCTGGGCCAGCATGTCGTAGTCCCAGATATCGGTCTTGGCGCCCACCACGTCATAGTAAACGCTGTTCTGCTGGCCGAAGGTCATCTGGCCCCAGGTGTTGCTTTTCAGGCCGGTGTACAGCATGCGGCGGCTGGTGTTTCTCGCGCCGTCGGCATAGTGGTGATCCCAGTCGAACAGCGCCGGAATGTTCACGCCCAGTTCGTAGTAGCTGATCCAGCTGATATCGTCGAACAGGTAGTAGTCCGCCGCGAAACGGAAGCGGGTGCCGCCGTCGAAGCCGTTACGCTTGTAGGAGCCCTTGTCGCCGTCGCCCGTCATGTTGTTGAACTGTGGACGGATGCTGCCGCCAACGGTGAAGTTCAGGCGGCTGAGCGGATCGCCGGCCTGCGGATCCTGCTTCAGCAGGGTGATTTCCGCCTGAGCCGCGAACGACGCGCTGCCGATCGCCAGACCCAGCGCCACCGCTTGAGTCAATACGCGCAATTTGATTGCCATGTGTTATCCCTGTTTTATGTATGACCGCCCCATCAGCGCCGCCATGCCGATGTTTTGCGCAGAACGCTGCGTTTTCACGCATTTTGACGGTTTTTTTTGGTGTGTTAGCGGCGGGCGGCATTTGTAACATAAACAGTGACATAAATAATTACTTTTCTTGCTAATTATCGACCGGTTTTTAACCATTTCGTGCGGTGAAAAGGGCCGTTGCGCATGTCTGGCGATTCGGATGAATTCATCTAACGCCAAGGTTTATATTTTTCATTTGTCAGTCACCGGCGCCAGCCTGTAATTTCAGCCGTGCAAGAGAGAATTAATTCGAGCCTTTCGCCGGCGTATTAACGTCTGCCTTTGTCTGCGTAATCGGCCGGCATGAATAAGCGATTGGGAGGTCGCCATGAGAAACCTGTTAATGTTGTTAGTGGGGCTGTTTTCACTGCCGGCGATGGCGGCGGAGTCGCACGTTTGCCATTCTCAAGCCTATGATTATGCAGAGGTTAGCAAGCTCAGGTTGTCTGACGATACCCTGTTTTCCTGCCGCGGCGTGGGGCGCCTGACGATCCCCGAATTAGCACGCAAAGGATGGAAGGTGATTCATTTGGCGCAGCAAACCGAATATACCGACTCCGTCGACAGCGATGGTGAGGTGATTAAGCTTTATCAGGAAATCGTGGTGTACAAAGAATAACGCGACGGTAGCCTGTTATTATTCTCGCGGCGGCGAGAACCCTATTATGAATGCGAGAATCGGAATCGACGGCAGGGCTGCCGCCGCGGCCAGCGCTTCACCTGGGATCGCGCCACGCTGTGCGCCTGTTTGCTGATCGCGCTGGTGTTAAGCGTGGTGAGTTGTTCTTATCTTATTTATTTTTATCGAAGGGTGGCACCAAAAATATAAATTATGGATGTTGATGTACAGAACTACCAAATAAGCTGCGAAAGCCAATTCATTATTCAGCTGCAAATATCCCGCTATGCCTGGGGCGTGCCGCTGATTACGCTCGGCGATAACGGTGATTTTACCGTGATACGAAGCCGAGGCTGGTCGAGGTTGGCTAATGGGATGCAATTGGAGGTTTATTATTTTGCCAATAACTCCCTGCTGGCCTGGGATAAAAACCGCAAATATATCTCTTATTCAAAGGCCGGCCGGCTCTACGCCTGCGCGCTGAATTTTTCTTATTCCCCTAAAATAATGCGCTAGCCCTCCGGCCATCAGACCAGAGGGGCAATTTTCATGATCCACTGCTTAAACGCGAGGATTTTCGGCCACTGCCGCTCGGAGATGGTCGAGGTAAAATAGCAGTGCTCGCAGGGCACGGTCATGTCGGTGAACGGAATGATCAGCTCGCCGCTTTTGATCCAGTCCTGCACCAGATTGAGCCGCCCCATGGCGACGCCAAGGTGCCGCGTGGCGGCCAGCACCGCGAGATCGGAACGGTCGAACTCCATGCTTTTGCTGTCGGTATCCAGCCCCAGCGCAAAGTGTTGCGACCAGGTTTGCCACTCGTCTTCGCCGGAGTTGTAGCGATCGTGCAGCAGCGTGCAGTGGGCCAGGTTTTCCGGCGCATCGTACAGGCTATGTGCGGCGGCGTACTGCGGCGTACAGATCGGCACCATCGATTCCTGCATAAAGGCCTCGTCCAGATGCCGCCCCGAGGGCAGTTTGCCGAAGTACATCGCCAAGTCTACGCCGCGGTTGGCCAGGTTGATGATCTCTTGCCCGGTCAGAATGTTGAGGTGAATGGTGGGGTGCTGGGCGATAAAATCGCCGATGCGCGGCAGCAGCAGGCATTGCACCAGAGACGGGTGCGAATAGAGGGTCAGGGTGCCCGTCAGCTCGCGATTCTTGATGTCCAGAATTTCCTGATTCAGCGTGTTGAAGGAGCTGTCCAGCGCCCATTGCATGCGCTCGCCCTCCGGCGTCAGGGTAATTCTGCGATGAAAGCGCTGGAATAGCAGAAAACCCAACTCCTTTTCGAGCAAATTAATGCGGTGGCTTACGGCGCTGGGGGTGATCGACAATTCTTGCGCCGCCAGCGCAAAAGATAAATGACGGGCGACGCATTCGAAAGTATGCAGCCGGGAAAATTGATAGCTGGTCAGCGGGGTGGCCCGCTGTGAATATTTTTTAGTGGGGAACATGCTATTTCTCCGTGCGCGCAATACAGCGATCTTAACATTTAATGGAGAGGAGGATAAACCCAGGTTGACGAATGGAGTCGAATTTTAACCTGATGGTTTTAATGATGTTGAGGGTAAGCCGATTTATTGCACCAAGACCGTAAATAACCGCCGAGGGGTTTGGGTTGAGAAGACGATAAAATCAGGAATACGCGAGGAAAATAAAATGGCTGTCGTTAAGCCGTGAGTAAAGGCGGCGTGCGACGGTATGAAAAAGAATGCCGTCTATTCCATGAGGGATATCGCCGTTTCGCCATAATAACCCGATGCCGCTGAATAGCCGTTAATCATCATTGTCGGCGTAACGGATGAATAAATCGAAAAGGCCATATGCTCGCACGGCATTGCCCGTTGGCCGATGGCACCGCGCCCGGTTGTCGTTAACCGGGCGCGGCGTTCAGGGAAAAGCGGTTTGCTCGCCGGCGCGTATCAACGGCGGCGCAGCAGCAGGCCGGTCAACAGGCCAGCGCCGGCAATGAGGGCTAATGCGGCGAGGGGGTTTTTCTTCATCATGCTGCCGGCGCAGCTCAGGGCGTCGCCGTATTTTTCTTGCAGCGCGCCCGCTGCATAGCGCGTGGCGCCTTCGGCCTGCAAACGTGGGTTTCCGGTGACGTCGCCCGCCATTTCCTGCGCCTTGCCCGCCACTTTTTCCATCATGCCATTGGCTTTTTCGCTGTTCATTGTGATGCGCTCCTAAGGTTCGATCCGTTTGGCTTCCGCACAGGGCGAAAGCCTGCATTTGCACCTCCATGTTATGCACTTCACTTTGAGCCTATAAGGGGCGTTTGCATCGGTGCGGATAGTGCATTTGCTGGCTACTTTCCGTTCCTGGCGGCCAGCCCGCCGGTAAACAGCCCGCGTTCTCTGGCCCAGACGATGGCTTCGCTGCGGCTGTGCACGCCAAGCTTGGAATAGACCGTCGCGACATGGTTGCGAATGGTGTTGAGCGCCAGATTGAGACGCGCCGCGATTTTCTTGTCCGGCAGCCCCTCGCAAATCAACTCCAGCACATCGCGCTCGCGCGGCGTGAGATCGCTGGCGGTCAATCCGGCCTGGTCGGGCCGGTTGATGCTTTTCACGTTGGCCAGTTTTTCAATCAGGGTTTGGCTGAACCAGGAGGCGTCCTGCATCACTTCTTCGATGGCGCTGACCAGCTCCAGCTCCGAGCGTTTGCGTTCGGTAATGTCCATGAGCACCAGCAGGTAGCAGGGCGCATTGTGGATGCTGACGGCATCCGCCGAGGCCACGCAGTCGATCGACTCACTCCCTTTCTTGCGTACCCGGATGTCCAGCCCTTCGACGTTGCCGCTTTTTTCCAGCGCGGCAAACAAACGGCGGTTCGCCTCGGGATCGTCAATAAACGGGATCTCATCGATCGTCTTGCCGATCAAGGCTTCGGCGTCGTACTCGGTGGTGCGGGTGAAGGCTTCGTTGACGTCCAGCACGCGCCGCTCGTGCGCCGTACACAGCAACGTCGGCACCGGGCTCAGGCGAAATGCCTTGGCGAACCGCTCTTCACTTTCCCGCAGCGCCGATTCCGCCTGGCGCCGGGGTTCGAGATCGGTAAAAGTGAACAGCATGCAGTCGTCTTCATTGATGTCCAGCGGTTGGCCGGCAACCACCACCAGCTTGCTTCCGCCACCGGGCAGTTTCAGTTCGGCCTCCATTTGCGGAATGGTGGCGCCTTCCCCCAGGCGCTGTATCGCCAGATCTTTGTGCTCCGCCTGTTCCAACACGTCGAGTTCATAGACCGAACGCCCCATGACCTGTTCACGCTGGTAACCGGTCATATCGAGGAACCCCTGGTTGACCTTGACGTAGCGCAGGTCGCTTAGCCGACAAATGACCGCCGGCGCCGGATTGGCGTTGAAGGTTTTTTCAAAGCGCTGTTCGGCGCTGGCCCACTCCGTCGCGTCGCTCAGGATCAGCGCCAGCAGCTCCGGTTGCCCCTGCGCATCGGTGATAATCAGGCTCCGCAGGCGGTGCACCCAGAAGCTGTCCGGATCGTCGGCCTGCCGAACTTCCACCACCACATCGGTGAAGGTCTCGCCATCGGCAACCCGGTTCAGCGGATACTGTTCCAAAGCCAGCGGATGATTGTTGCGATAGCGCAGGGCAAAACGCGCCGCGTACTCGCCGGCATTGGCCCCCAGAGCTTTCTGATGACTCACGCCATGCATGGCCAACGCGGCCTCGTTGGCCCAGAGCAGCGTTCGATCGGTATCCGTCAGGATCACGCCGTCGGACAAGCCGGAGATGATTTGCTGCAGGTGGCCGCGGTGGGTTTCGCTGGCCAGGACGGATTGGCTCATGTGTTCTCCGCTAGACAGAAGGGAGCGGCCTCTGACCGGGGCCGCGGGTTACGCTACTCGCTGAGCAGCTTAGTGCATAACGTGCGTATTCGCAGGGTGTGAATGCACTAGTCATTCTGGCGCAAATGAACCGGGACGGCCGACGACGCCGCGCGGCAGACTGCATCTGTCTGCGCGGTTATCCGCCGTGCGTGCAATCACTTGTCCAGAAAATATAAGGAACAACGATGACCACTGTCTATGAATCAAATCGCTTTGCGTTTCAGGTGTCATGGGGCTCGATATTGGCCGGGAGTGCCGTGGCGCTGGTGACTTATCTGATCTTCAGCGTGCTGGGCACGGCTATCGGCGCCCAGGCCGTGGATATGATGCAAAAGGGTAACCCGCTGAGCGGCTTTGGCACTGGCACCGGGATCTGGCTGCTGGTTTCAACGCTGGCGTCGCTGGCCGCAGGCGCGTTCGTCGCCGGCCGCACCGCACCGAACCGCGGCGGCTTGCATGGCCTGCTGAGCTGGGCGATCACCACCTTGCTGACCACCTGGCTGGTGGTTTCACTGGCGAGTGGCGTGGTGGGGCTGGCGGGCAGCGCGGTGGGCAAAGGGCTTTCGCTGGCGGGCAGCGGCCTGGCGGCGGCGGCGCCAAACGTGGGCGAAGGCCTCAAGCAACAGCTGGATAAAAAGGGCATCAGCCTTGACTGGGGAAGCCTGGAAAACCAGTTGAACGCCACGCTCAAGCAGACCGGCAAGCCGGAACTGGATCCGGCTCGGTTGGAACAGAAGGCCGATAGGGCGACCGCCGACGGCAAGCAATCGGCCATGGACGCGGCTGCCGATCCGGCGCAGGCCGCCTCCGAGCTCAAGCAGTGGTTCGACCGCGTCAAGCAGTCCGGTGAGCCGACGTTGAGCGCCGCCGACAAGGATGCGCTGGTGAATATCGTTGCGGCGCGTACCGGCAAAAGCCGCGATGAAGCGAGCCAAATCGTCGATAACTATGCTCAGGCTTACCAGCAGGCGGTGCAGAAAGTGGAAAAACTCAAGGCCGAGGCCGAGCAGAAAGCGCGTGAAGCGGCCGACGAAGCGGCCAAACAGCTGTCGCGCGCCGCTTGGGGTTCGCTGTTGATGCTGCTGTTGGGCGCCGCGCTGAGCGCCGGCGTGGGGCGGATTGCCGAATCAACACGCCGCACTGTCGCGGTAAGTTGAGATGAAAAAAAACCTGTCGTGCATCTCGCTGAATTATCGAAAAGTAGCGGGGGCCTCTGCGCCCGTGCTCGTCATCGATTTTTGCAACGAGAATAACGAGCGCTACACCCTGCGCTACAACCTGCCGCCGGATACCCCGGAACGCACCGAGCGGCGGGTATCTTTGCTGCTGTATCTGTTGCGCAAGCACAGATCTGCAGAGATCGACAACCTGGCTGATTAATCAGGCCGTTAATGAAAGGCCCGGCCTTATAGGCTGGGCTTTTTACTGGGCAATCAGGCTATTCTGGCAACAACGCACGGTGCGAGTCGGCATGAGGCTTTTACGTTGGAGGGCCGGCGGTTCACGGTGGGCAAAGTAGCGCCCCAATTGGCGTGGAGGGTAAAATAGGGCATCGAGCAAGATGTGTTAAAATATCGGTTCTTCTCAGCGCAGGAAAAAGATAAAAGAAGCTCCCTATTACGATCTGTGATTTTCTGGCCCGATGTTCAGAAAATGAGCCTGTCCCTATCTTATTTTCAAACGCTGTTCATGCTTTTATTCATTAGCCTCAATACGTTTTATCAGTCAGCCTGATTATAAAATGCATTTTAATTTGCAATGATGAAATTCCTATTTGGTCATGCAATTGGGATGCAAAAAAAAACACTTTAAGATAAAACAAGTAACATAAAGTGTGATTTGCCCCGGCGGGGCAAATGCATCTTTAATGGATGCACTTTGCGTGGCGCATTTTTTATTCGCGTGTTTTTCGCAAGCGTATTTATATAACATGATCATTTTCAGTTATTTATATGATGACTTTTCCCATGCCGTAAAAATGGCGTTGTCAGGGTGATTTTTTTTAGGATTAATCTTAATGACTTGATTTGGTTGGTTAACGATTTTAATGAAAAGGACACGATTTTTATAAAAGCAAGGAGCGCGCATGGACTATCGAAAAGATATTCTTTTACAGGTGTTAGAGTATATGGAGAAGAATATTATAGAGGGACTTTCCGTTGAGAAAGTGTCTATTATCTCGGGTTACTCTAAATGGCATTTACAGCGGCTGTTTAAACATTATTTTGGCATTACGTTAGGGACTTATATCAGAAACAGAAAACTGAGCCGATCCGCAATCTTGCTTAAACAACATCAAGGGAACATATTGGATGTCGCCTTGGCATCGGGCTTTGCCTCTCAGCAATGTTACACGCGGGCGTTTAAACGTTTCTTTGGCGAAACGCCCAACAGCTTTAGGAACAGCCGGGGATGGGATTTTTCCACCCAGATCCCACCGTATGGCATTGACAAGAAACCCTATTTTTATCACACGGTCATGCCGGATGATATCGAGCTGTTAAAGCAGTACAAGGCATTGATCTTCCACTCCATAAGGAAATACAGAGATGCCGGTGACATTACGCAGACTAATGAGAAATGGTTAAGCAAGCATGGGAAGGCTTATCGTGCGGAAAACAACAGAGCGGGAAAATGGCATTCAAACGGTAAGGAGCAAGAGGTTTTTCATTCTATCTTCAATTTCTACATACCCAGAGGGAAATATATTGTCATCCCCTTTATGGGGGAGTTGTCTGAGTACATTGATTTTTTTGCAGATATCTATGACGCCTATCTGCCGGCTATCAATGTCAAGGTGAGAGAAAGTTTTTTTATCGAACTATATAGACATGAGCATTTACACAGTCGCGTCGTCAATGTCGATATACTTATTCCTGTAGCGTAGCGTTGAGAAAAGGAAACATCATGAGTATAGAGAAATCCCCCGATTCGATGAATAAGCGTCATTATGCGCGCCGTATGCTACCTTTGACATTGTCTGTGTCTGGCGGAGCGAGCGTGGCCGGTTTAGCCAGGCAGGCCATTCAATTCGCGTTGGCATTAACTCTTTTCATGTTTTCAGGAAATGCGATGGCAAATAATCGGGAGCATCAGCAAATAGCGTTAGTCGGCACCTGGACCCATATTCCGGATGCGCCTGCGGTGCAGAAACCGGCGCACCCCAGTGAAGGCCTCTATCGTCTGGCGGTTAATGGCGACGGCACATTAACGCTGCTCGACGTGATTAAAATGAAAAGCCCGTCATGGATCGTAAAATCTCGCGATGGCCGTTTCGCCTATGTCACCAATGAGGAGAACGCGGGAACGGTCACTGCCTTGGCGATAGACAAAGACGGCGCCGTGCGGGTGCTGAATACGGTGAGCAGCGCGGGCCGGCAGCCGACGCATGCCACCCTCAGCCCGGATGGCAAGTTTCTGTTTGTCGCCAACTACTCCGTCGCCAAAGGCGGCGCGGGGGTGACGGTATTACCGATTGGCGGCGACGGCAAACTGGGGGGACGGGGGCAGCATTTTCCGTTCACGCCCGGCTCCGGCGTCGTGCAGGGGCGCCAGGAAGGGGGCCATGCGCACTCCACCACCTTCAGCCGCGATGGCCAATACCTGTACGCGGCGGATCTCGGCGGGGACAAGCTGCGCGCCTACCGCTATCGCTCGGACAACGCGCAGCCTTTGCAGGCGGATGCTTCGCGCGATGTCGCCTTCGCACCCGGCGCCGGCCCACGGCACATGGCGTTCTCGCCAGAAGGGGAATACGCCTACGTCATCACTGAAATGGCGAGTGAAATCGAGGTGTTTGCCGTCAGCGACCATCGATTGACGCGGCAAGGGAAGGTGAAACTGCACGGCGGGCAGGATTCAGCGGAGGCGAAAAGCGGTGGGGCAATAATCCTCAGCCCGAGCGGCAGATATCTTATTGCCACCAATCGCGGTGCCGATAACCACCTGCTGGTATTAAAAATTGGCGAGGATGGGCTGCCGGGCGCACCAACGCGCTATGAGGCCGGCGGCATTGAACCGCGTGCGCTCGCTTTCGATGCCGGCGGTAACCATCTCTATGTGACGAATGTGTTTACCAATACCGTTATGTTGTTCGATTTCGATGATGAGAAGGGCGAGTTGCAGGCCAGAGGGCAGGCAACGACGGTTTCTACTCCGACGGATATTAAGTTTTTTAATTAATGCCAATCATAACGCTCGGGGGAAATCGAATCTGAACGGGGGAAAAGGGCGGATTGCGGGTGCAGATGACGGGGAATGGCTGGACAAGAAAGAATGGCGTCCCCGACTGGAATCGAACCAGTAACTAGCCCTTAGGAGGGGCTTGTTATATCCGTTTAACTACGGGGACGCTGCGGGCCGGCAACCGAAGCTGCCGGGGCATTATACCTTTTTTTACCCGCAGAATAAGCGCTTAGCGGCGCGTTTGCTCAATACCTCGCCAGTTCATGCCGAAATTTCCTCGGCTAACCGACGGCGATCACGGTTTTTCCCCGCCGTGGCGCCGTTTTTCCTCTTGCAGGCGCGCCGCCCGGTTTTTGGCGCTCAAATCGTTGCGGATCTGCGCGTGGCTTATCAGCGCAAAGATAAAGGTGCCGCCGATGATGTTGCCCGCCAGCGTCGGCAGGGCGAACGGGTAAATGAATTCTTGCCATTCAATCGCGCCGTTGAACGCCAGATAGAGGATCTCGACCGAACCGACCACGATATGGGTCAGATCGCAAATCGCCACCAGGTAGGTCATCAGCACGATCACCCAGATTTTCGCCGCGCCGGCGGCCGGGAACATCCACACCATGGTGGCGATGATCCAGCCGGCCAGGATGCCGTTGGCGAACATTTCTCCCGGCGTATGGCGCATCACCTCTTCGCCCAGGCTGATGAAGGCGCCGCGCGTCTCGGCGTCGAACAGCGGCATATGGGTAAACGCCAGCGCCGCCAGCCCGGTGCCGATCAGGTTGCCGAGCAGCACCACGCCCCACAGGCGCAGCAGGATCAGCAGGTTGCGCGGCGTGGGTTTATGCATGATTGGCAATACCGCCGTGACGGTATTTTCGGTAAACAGCTGCTGGCGCGCCATGATGACAATGATGAAACCGAAGGTGTAGCCAAGGTTCTCGATGAAAAAGCGGCTGGGATCGTCCGGCAGGCGGGCGTGGAAAATGCCCTTTGCCGCCAGCGAGGCGCCCATCGACAGCCCGGCGGCGATCGCCGACCACAGCAATGCCAGCCAGTCGCGCTCCAGCTCTTTTTCGCCTTCCATCCGGATCTGTTCATGCACCGCCGCCGCGCGCGACGGCAGATTTTCTTCCCTGACTTCGATTTCGCGCTTGCCCTGTTCCTGTTCTTTGCTCTCTACCTGCATCGTCTCATCCGGCTCGTGCTCCTGGCGTCGCTGTTCGTTCATGCTGTCGCTCCTGCTTCATAAGGGTGAGTTCACGTCATTAAGCGTAGTTAAATGCGGCGAAATACAGAAAAAGGTAACAAGAGTTAAAATCCGCCGATTTTTTCCACGCATTATTGATCCTGCTCGCCATATTGGCCCGTCGGCGCGCCCGCCGCGGGCTGCGTGCGGGGAAAGGCTTATGCTATGATTCGCTATCCCAAAGAAAAATATGAGTTCCCCGATGCTGGAAGCCAAAAGTCTGAGTTGCGTGCGCGATGAGCGCATCCTGTTTAGCGAGCTAAGCTTTTCAGTTCAGCCGGGCGATATCATTCAGGTAGAAGGGCCGAACGGCGCGGGCAAGACCAGTTTACTGCGCATTCTCGCCGGCCTGGCGCGGCCGGACGGCGGCGAGGTGTGCTGGCGCGGGCGCAACACGCTGCGCGATCGCGCGAACTACCAGCAAGATTTGCTGTTTATCGGCCATCAGCCTGGCATCAAAGCCGTATTGACGCCCTTCGAAAATCTGCAGTTTTATCAAGCGGTGCGCGGCGCGGCCGAGCATCAGGCCATCTGGTGCGCGCTGGAGCAGGTGGGGCTGGTGGGTTACGAAGATCTGCCGGTGGCGCAGCTTTCCGCCGGGCAGCAGCGGCGCGTGGCGCTGGCGCGGCTGTGGCTCAGCGCGGCGCCGCTGTGGATCCTCGATGAACCGCTGACGGCGATCGACAAACAGGGCGTGGCCGAGTTGATTAGCCTTTTTGAACAACATGCGCAGCGGGGCGGCATGGTATTGTTGACCACCCATCAGGATTTGGCCGGCGTCGGCCAAACGGTGGGCAAAGTTCGTTTGGCGGAACACGACGCGGGGAGTTTGTGATGTTTTTGACCCTGGTGCGCCGCGAACTGAAGATCGCCTGCCGTAAAGGCTCGGAGATTGTCAACCCGCTGTGGTTTTTCCTGATAGTGATCACGCTGTTCCCGTTGGGGATTGGCCCGGAGCCGCAGCTGCTGGCGCGCATTGCGCCGGGCATCGTGTGGGTGGCGGCGCTGCTGGCTTCGCTGCTGTCGCTGGAGCGGCTGTTTCGCGACGACTTCCTCGACGGCTCGCTGGAGCAGCTGTTGCTGCTGCCGACGCCGCTGCCGATGACGGTGCTGGGCAAAGTGTGTGCTCACTGGGTCGTGACGGGGCTACCGCTGCTGATCCTGTCGCCGCTGGTGGCGCTGCTGCTGTCGCTCGATATGCAGACCTGGCTGGCGGTGGCGGGGACGCTGCTGCTCGGCACGCCGACGCTGAGCCTGATCGGCGCTATCGGCGTGGGGCTGACCGTCGGCCTGCGCAAAGGAGGCGTGCTGCTCAGCCTGCTGGTGCTGCCGCTGTATATCCCGGTGCTGATCTTCGCCACCGGGGCGATCGACGCCGCTTCGATGGGCATGCCGATCGACGGTTACCTGGCGATACTCGGCGCGATGCTGGCGGGCAGCGTGACTTTGGCGCCGTTTGCCACCGCGGCGGCGCTGCGAGTGAGCGTACACTAGCTAACGTATTGAATGAACAGACGGGCAAGGCCGACAAGAGCGTACCCCGCAGAAGATTTTCGCCGTTTCGAACCCTCGGGGCGGCCGACGCATAAAAATTACCGTGAGCACTGACGACAATGTGGAAATGGTTACATCAACTGGCGCGGCCTGAACGGCTGTATCACGTCTGCGGCCGCTTTGTCCCCTGGCTGGGGCTGGCGGCGGCGGCTTGCCTGCTGCTTGGCTGGGCATGGGGCTTTGGTTTCGCGCCGAAGGATTATCAGCAGGGCGACAGCTTCCGCATCATTTATATTCACGTGCCGGCGGCCATGTGGTCGATGGGCATCTACGCCTCGATGGCGGTGGCGGCGTTTATCGGCCTGGTGTGGCAGATGAAAATGTCCGATACCGTGGTGGCGGCGATGGCGCCGATCGGCGCGGTGTTCACCTTTATCGCGCTGGTGACCGGCTCCGCCTGGGGCAAGCCGATGTGGGGCACCTGGTGGGTGTGGGATGCGCGTCTGACCTCCGAGCTGGTGCTGCTGTTCCTTTATATGGGCGTCATCGCGCTGTACAACGCCTTTGAAGACCGCCGTCTGGCGGGCCGCGCCGCCGGGATTCTGGTGCTGGTGGGCGTGGTGAATATCCCGATCATCCATTTTTCGGTCGAATGGTGGAATACGCTGCATCAGGGCTCGACCAATATGCAGCAATCTATCGCGCCCAGCATGCGCACCCCGCTGCGCTGGGCGATCCTCGGTTACCTGCTGCTGTTCGTCACGCTGACGCTGATGCGCCTGCGCAATCTGATCCTGTTCCAGGAGCGCCAGCGCCCGTGGGTCGCCGGGCTGGTGAATAAGGAGCGTCAGTCATGAACGCCGCATTCGATTCCTGGTCGGCGTTTTTCGCCATGGGCGGTTACGCCTTCTATGTTTGGCTGGCGGTCGCCGCCACGCTGATTTCGCTGTTGGGGCTGGTGGCGCACACCATCTGGCAACGGCGGCAGTTGCTCGCCGAGATCGGCCGCCGTCAGGCACGCGAGCGGCGCATTCGCCATGCGCAACAATCAAAACAAAAATCCGCCGCACCGCGGGAGAAATCATTGTGAATCCACGTCGTAAAAGCCGCCTTTATCTGGCGATCGTTGTGCTGATCGGCATCGCGCTGACCGCGACCCTGATGCTGTACGCGCTGCGCTCCAATATCGATCTGTTCTATACCCCGGGTGAGATCCTGCAGGGCAAGGGCGAAAATAATGAGAAGCCCGAGGTCGGCCAGCGGCTGCGCATCGGCGGCATGGTGATGCCCGGCTCGGTGAAACGCGATCCCAATACGCTGCAGGTCAGCTTCAAGATTTACGACGCGCGCGGCGCGATCGGCGTGACCTACACTGGCATTCTGCCGGACCTGTTCCGCGAAGGGCAGGGCGTGGTGGCGCAGGGCGTGCTGGGTGAGGGCAACGTGGTCAACGCGCGCGAGGTGCTGGCCAAACACGACGAGAAATACACCCCGCCGGAAGTGGCCGACGCGATGAAAGAGAACCACAAAGGCCCGGCGGAAGCGTATAACGCGCCGCAGGCGGAGGGCGCCAAGTCATGATGCCGGAACTGGGCAGTTTTCTGCTGTGCCTGGCGCTGGCGATCGCGCTGCTGCTGAGCATTTACCCGCAGTGGGGCGCGGCGCGGCAGGACAGCCGCATGATGGCGGTGGCCCGGCCGCTGACCTACGGCATGTTCGCCGCGATAGCGCTGGCGTTTCTGTGCCTGGTGCACGCCTTCGTGGTCAACGATTTTACCGTCGCCTACGTGGCCACCAACTCCAATACCCAACTGCCGGTGTATTACCGCATCGCCGCCACCTGGGGGGCGCATGAAGGTTCGCTGCTGCTGTGGGTGCTGCTGCTGAGCTGCTGGTCGCTGGCGGTGGCGTTGTGCAGTCGGGCGATGCCGCAGGATGCGGTGGCGCGGGTGCTGTCGGTGATGGGGATGATCACCGCCGGTTTCCTGCTGTTCATCATCATGACCTCCAATCCGTTCACCCGCACGCTGCCGAATTTCCCGATCGACGGCAGCGATCTCAACCCGCTGCTACAGGATATCGGCCTGATCTTCCACCCGCCGCTGCTGTATATGGGCTATGTCGGCTTCTCGGTCGCCTTCGCCTTCGCCATCGCCTCGCTGATGGCCGGCCGGCTCGACACCGCCTGGGCGCGCTGGTCGCGCCCGTGGACCACCGCCGCTTGGGTGTTTCTCACGCTGGGCATCGTGCTCGGATCGGCCTGGGCCTACTATGAGCTGGGCTGGGGCGGCTGGTGGTTCTGGGATCCGGTGGAAAACGCCTCCTTTATGCCGTGGTTGGCCGGCACTGCGCTGATGCATTCGCTGGCGGTGACCGAAAAACGCGGCACGTTCAAAGCCTGGACGGTGCTGCTGGCGATCACCGCCTTTTCGCTGTGCCTGCTGGGCACCTTCCTGGTGCGTTCCGGCGTGCTGGTCTCGGTGCACTCCTTCGCCTCCGATCCGGCGCGCGGCATGTTTATCCTCGCCTATCTGGTGATCGTGATCGGCGGTTCGCTGCTGCTGTACGCGGTCAAGGGCGGCCAGGTGCGCAGCCGGGTGCAGCACGAGACCTTCTCGCGCGAGACCTTCCTGCTGGGCAACAACGTGCTGCTGATCGCCGCCATGCTGGTGGTGCTGTTGGGCACGCTGCTGCCGCTGGTGCACAAACAGCTGGGGCTGGGCAGCATCTCGATCGGCGAGCCGTTCTTCAACACCATGTTCACCTGGCTGATGGCGCCGTTGGCGCTTCTGTTGGGCATCGGCCCGCTGGTGCGCTGGCGCCGCGATGAGCCGAGCAAGCTGTGGCGCCGCCTCGGCGTGGCGCTGTTGGCGACGCTGGCGCTGTCGATTCTGCTGCCGTGGCTGCTGCAGGACAGCATCGCCGGCATGACGGTGGTGGGCCTGATCATGGCGCTGTGGGTGATCATCCTGACGCTGATGGAGCTGCATGAGCGTGCCACCCACCGTCACGGTTTCTGGCGCGGGCTGCGCCAGCTGTCCCGCAGCCACTGGGGCATGGTGCTCGGCCACCTCGGCGTGGCGGTGACGGTGATCGGCATCGCCTTCAGCCAGAACTACAGCGTGGAGCGCGACGTGCGGATGAAGGCCGGCGACAGCGTGGATATCCACAACTATCACTTCGTGTTCCGCGACGTGCACGACATTCGCGGCCCGAACTACAGCGGCGGCGTCGGCATCATCGACGTCACGCGCAACGGCAAGCCGGAGGCGACGCTGCGCGCGGAGAAACGCTATTACAGCGTGGCGCGCAGCATGATGACCGAGGCGGCGATCGACGGCGGTTTCAGCCGCGATCTGTATGCGGCGCTGGGCGAAGAGCTGGAGGACGGTTCCTGGGCGGTGCGCCTGTATTACAAGCCCTTTGTGCGCTGGATCTGGTTCGGCGGCGTCTTTATGGCGATCGGCGGCCTGCTGTGCATCCTCGACCCGCGTTACCGCATGAGCAAAAAACTCAAGCGCGAAGGCAAGCTGGAGGCGCAATCATGAAGCGCAAGCTGCTGTTTATCCCGTTGGTACTCTTCCTGCTGCTGGTGGCGGCGCTGATGGTGCAGCTGACGCGCAACGCCGGCGGCGAAGATCCGACCATGCTGGAATCGGCGCTGATCGGCAAACCGGTGCCGACCTTCAGGCTGGAATCGCTGGATCAGCCCGGCAAAACCTACGATCAGGCGGTGCTGCGCGACGGCAAGCCGATATTGCTCAACGTCTGGGCCACCTGGTGCCCGACCTGCCGCGCGGAACACCAGTATCTCAACACGCTGGCGGCGCGCGGCGTGCGGGTGGTTGGCCTGAACTACAAAGACGATCGCGCCAAGGCGGTGACCTGGCTGAATTCCCTCGGCAATCCCTATGCCCTCAGCCTGTACGACGGCGACGGCATGCTGGGGTTGGATCTCGGGGTCTACGGCGCGCCGGAGACCTTTCTCATCGACGGCCAGGGGATTATTCGCTATCGCCACGCCGGCGACATGAACGAGCGCGTCTGGCAGCAGGAAGTGCTGCCGCTGTATAAAAAGTACGGAGGTGAGGCATGAGGCTGATTGTCCTGCTGTGCGCTGCGCTGCTGAGCTGGAGCGCCGCCGCGGCGATCGATACCTATCGCTTCAACTCCGTCGAGCAGGAGCAGCAGTATCGCGAGTTGACCGAACAACTGCGCTGCCCGAAATGCCAAAACAACAGCATTGCCGATTCCAACGCCATCATCGCCGCCGACATGCGCACCAAGGTGTACGAGCTGATGATGCAGGGGCAAAGCAAGCAGCAGATCATTGATTACATGGTGGCGCGCTACGGCAATTTCGTCACCTACGAGCCGCCGGTAACGCCGGCGACGCTGATCTTGTGGATCGGGCCGCTGCTGTTCGTGCTGATCGGCGGGGCGGTGGTGATCCTGCGCGCTCGGCGCCGGCCCGACGCGGCAGTGGACGATGCATTCTCCGAACGGGAACGGCAGCGCCTGGCGGCGCTGTTGCAAGAGACTGACAGGAAGAAACCCTAATGGCTTTTTGGCTGATTATTTGCGTGTTGCTGGCCGGCGCCGCCGCGTTGCTGGTGGTGCCGGCAATGCGCCACGGCAAGCAGAGCGCCGCCACGCGCGATGCGTTGAACAAGGCTTTTTATCAGGATCGTCTCAGCGAGCTGGAGCAGGACGAGCAGCAGGGCGTGGTGGCCGAGCGCCCGGAGCTGGTGAAAGAGCTGCAACAGAACCTGTTGAACGACATCCCGGCCGAGCAAGCGGCGCAGGCGAAACCGATCAATCGTTGGGCGCTGGTGCCGGGCGTGCTGTTATTGCTGGCGGTGACCGTTGGCTTTTATCTGAAAACCGGCGGATTGGCGCAGGTGCTGGACTGGCGTCTGGTGCAGGCGCAAATGCCGGAATTGCGCGAGCGCGTTGCCAATGAGCGCGCCAAACCACTGAGCATGGAAGAGATCGCCCGCCTCGGGCTGGGGCTGCGCACCGCGCTGCAGCAGGACGATCGCAACATCAACGACTGGATGATGCTGGGGCGCGTCGGCATGGCGTTGAACAACGCCACCACCGCCACGCAGGCGTTTGCCCATGCTTATCAATTGGATCCGAATAGTCTGGAAGTGCGGCTCGGCTATGCCGAGGTCTTGACGCGCTCCAACGATCCGGAGGATAACAAGCAGGCGACGCAGCTGCTGCGGCGCATGATCGCGGAAAACCACGGCGATCCGCGGGTGCTGAGCCTGTTGGCGTTCAATGCCTTCGAACAGGGCGATTTCAAGCAGGCGATCGGCGCCTGGCAGGTGATGCTGCAGCTGCTGCCGGCCAACGATCCGCGCGCGGAAGTGATAAAGCGCAGCATTGCACAAGCAAAAGCCCAGGCAGGCGGAGAAAATGTTAAACTGAATGTGACCGTTTCGCTGTCACCGCAGGCGGCGAAAGCCTTGCCGCCGCAGGGGACGCTGGTCATTTCGGTCACTGACGGCGTCAGCCCGGTGCCGGTGGCGGTAAAACAATTGCCGCTGAGCCGTTTTCCGCTGTCTTTCTCACTGGATGACGGCAACGCCATGATGCCCGAGCGTCTGCTCTCGGCGCAGCATCAGGTGCAGGTGCGTGTGCGCCTCTCACAGGACGGATTGGCCACGCCGCAGCCGGGGGACTGGTTCGGCGAAAGCTCGCTGCAGACATTCAGCGGTAAAGAGCAGGTTAGCGTTCAGATAAACAAGCAGGTCACTGAAAAATAAGACCGAACGTGTTTTTATGGAGAAAAATATGAACTTTCGCCTGACTGGGGTGGCATTCGCAACGGTATTACTGGTGGGCTGTGCCAGCGCGCCAGACAACGATCCGCAAGGGCGTTCCGATCCTCTGGAAGGATTCAACCGGACGATGTTCGACTTCAACTACAACGTCCTGGATCCCTATATCCTGCGTCCGGTCGCGGTGGCCTGGCGTGACTACGTGCCGATGCCGGCGCGTAACGGCATCAGCAACTTCACCTCCAACCTGGAAGAGCCGGCCAGCATGGTCAACGCCTTCCTCAAGGGCGACCCTTACCGCGGGATGATTCACTTCAACCGCTTCTTCCTGAACACCCTGCTCGGGATGGGCGGCCTGATCGACGTGGCCGGCATGGCCAACCCGAAACTGGCGCGCGAAGAGCCGAACCGCTTCGGCAGCACGTTGGGGCATTACGATGTGGGTTACGGCCCGTACGTGATGCTGCCGGGCTACGGCAGCTTCACCCTGCGTGAAGACGGCGGCGACTTTGCGGATACGCTGTATCCGATGCTGAGCTACCTCACCTTCTGGATGTCGGCGGGCAAATGGGTGGTCGAGGGGATCGAAACCCGCGCCCAGCTGCTGGATTCCGACGGCCTGCTGCGCAACTCCTCCGATCCTTACATCATGGTGCGCGAAGCTTACTTCCAGCGCCACGATTTCATCGCCAACGGCGGCTCGCTCAAGCCGGAAGAGAACCCGAACGCCAAGGCGATTCAGGGCGAACTGGACGAGATCGACTCGCAGTAATCACGGGCGTCACGCCAATGAAAAACCCGCCGGCAGGCGGGTTTTTTATGCCGGCAGCACGCGGCAGGCAAAGAAAAAGCGCCCCGCGGGGCGCTTTGGCATCCATCTCAGGCGAGATTAGAAGCGGTAGTTGAAGTTGGCGCCGTACAGCCAGGCTTTACCTTCAGAGTTGAAGGTGTAAGGGCCTTCTTTGATGGTGACTTTCTGGCCGTGCATGTAGGAAACGCCGACGTCGACCGACGCGTCTTTGTTGAACGCATAGGTAGTACCGGCACTCAGCCAGAAACGGTCCTGATCCGGAATGGAAATCGAACGGTTCTGTGCCGGCACTGGGCTGTCATCGAAGGCGATACCGGTACGGAAGGTCCAGTTGTCGTCGTAGAAGTAGGTGGTACCCAGCGCGATGCGGTAAGCGTCTTTGAAGCCTTCATGCTTCTCGAACAGCGTTTGGCCGTTGTTGCCGGTGGCTCTCAGCTCCTGGAACTGGCTCCAGCTGGTGTAGGCCAGGCTGTAGTGAATGGCCCACTGCGGCGCCACTTTGTTGTAACCGGACAGCTCCCACATTTCCGGCAGGTGCAGGCTCAGAGAACCCGGAATGGTGTTGCCGTTGGTGCCCCACGGAAGGCCTTGAGAGGCCAGCAGCGGGTTGAAGGCTGAAGGCAGACTGCTCTTGTAGTCGCCGTCGAAGTCGATTTTCACTTCAGAGCGGTAGGTGAGGCCGTAACGGTTGTTTTCATCCACTTCGTACAGAATACCGGCGTTCCAACCGAAGCCCCATTCGTCGCCTTTCAGGTGCGAAATCTGGGTATCTGCCGGGATCTGCGAAACAGGGCCGGCTAGCTGCGGCGGTAATTGGCCGGAACCGGCGATGAGCTTCGGCAGTTCACCGGCGTAACGTTCCAGTTTGGCTTTGGCGTACACCGCATCGAAGCCCAGACCGAAGCTGAAGTGTTGATTCAGACGGTATGCGCCGCTGAGGTTCAGGTTGAGGGTGGTCAGATCGGTCTTGCCGCCGTAAGCGCCGGCGGTATAGCCGTCGTTGAATTCTGTCGCCAGACCGTAGTTGCTGGTGACCGAGCCGCCTACGGCGAACTGATCGTTAATCGGGTGAACATAATGCAGGTTCGGCACCCAGGCGGTCGGCGCGATGTTTTTCGAATCCAAACTGGCGCCGGAAGGGGATTGACCGGTAATGTCAACGTCCGGGTCGATGAAGACCGCGCCGAAAGAAAGTTCCGGGCGGGTATACATCATCAGCAACGCCGGGTTGCGGCTTGCCGAGGCCGCCGTATCCGCCATGGCGCCTTCGCCAGAATACGAACGTCCTAAACCAGCTGATGAGAACTCATTCAGCTGGAATCCTGCGGCAGACACGTTTGAAGAGATAATTGCCACTGCAGCTGCGAGAGCTGATTTAGTCAATAGGTTTTTCTGGCTCATGACCAAAACCTCATTATGTGTTTATTATTTAAACTATTGTTACACGAGGTAACAAGGAGCGCGGGATTGTAGGGTCCGTTATCGTTCAGACAAATCAGACCAGTGGCTGAAGTATAGGTCTGACCTGTGAAAATGTTGCAAGTTTGTTTTTGAAATATTTCTAACCTGATATCAAAAAAGAGATCTGCTTAACAAAACGCCAGCGGTAAATAACAAAATTCTTACCATTCCTTAGCAGGCGCTCATTTTTATTTGTGATTTCCATCACTTAAAACACCCATTAAAAGTAAGTGCTAGTGATTGCCGGCGTGGAAGCGTAAAATACCTGCAGAATTTTGTAGCTTTGTGCCGGTGAGTAAAACGGCAATTTGGGCTGATAACCGAGGCCTTTGAGGAGAACCAATCATGTCAGATGCAATTAATAAATGCAGCGCTCAGGAAACCGCCGCGTGTTGCTGTGTGGATGTCGGCACCGTGATGGATAACACCGATTGCACCGCGTCCTACAGCCAGGTGTTCAGCAATCAACAAGATGCGGAGGCGATGCTGGCCGCCCTGAGCGAAAAGGCGCGCGCGGTAGAATCCGACCCTTGTGACATCAGCAGTAGCATTAAACCGGTTGACGGCGGCGTGCAGTTGGAGGCCGATTTTACCTTCGCCTGTCAGGCGGAAACCCTGATCTTCCAGCTCGGCCTGCGTTAATCCCCGTTTTACCCCGGCGCCGCGTGCCGGGGATTGCCTTTCCCCACACCGCCCCCGATAGAAAGTGCGCCTGCTCGCAGTTTTGATCTCTGCCGGTTTGCCAAATGTAACCGTTTGGTTAACAATGACCTCATCAGGTCAGACCTCTTTCTGCCCATTGCGCTGACGTTATTTTCTTCAGGAGCATTTATGAGTAAGGCACTGCCGTTGGTGACCCGTCATGGTGACCGCATTGCGATTGTGAATGGACTGCGTACCCCCTTTGCCAAACAGGCGACTGCCTATCACGGCATTCCGGCGGTGGATTTAGGGAAAACGGCGGTGAGCGAGCTGTTGGCGCGCAGCGGCATCGATCCGCAGCTTATCGAACAACTGGTGTTCGGCCAGGTGGTGCAAATGCCCGAGGCGCCGAACATCGCGCGTGAAATCGTGCTCGGCACCGGCATGAGCGTCCATACCGACGCCTACAGCGTGTCGCGCGCCTGCGCCACCAGCTTCCAGGCGATCGCCAACGTGGCGGAGAGCATCATGGCCGGCAGCATCAGCGTTGGCATCGCCGGCGGGGCGGATTCTTCTTCCGTCTTGCCGATCGGCGTCAGCAAGGCGCTGGCGCGCACGCTGGTGGACGTCAACAAGGCGCGCACGCTGTCGCAGCGCCTCAAACTGTTCAGCCGGCTGAAATTCCGCGATCTGATGCCGGTGCCGCCGGCGGTGGCGGAGTATTCCACCGGCCTGCGCATGGGCGATACCGCCGAGCAGATGGCGAAGAGCCACGGCATCACCCGTGAAGCGCAGGATGCGCTGGCGCACCGTTCCCACGAACTGGCGGCCAAGGCCTGGCGGGAAGGGTGGCTGCGCGACGAGGTGATGACCGCCTATGTGCCGCCTTACCGCGCGCAGCTTTCTGAAGACAACAACATCCGTAAAGATTCCAGCCTGGCTTCCTACGCCAAGCTGAAGCCGGCGTTCGATCGCAAGCATGGCAGCGTCACCGCGGCCAACAGCACGCCGCTGACCGACGGCGCGGCGGCGGTGCTGATGATGAGCGAGTCGCGCGCCAAAGAGCTGGGGCTGCAGCCGCTGGGTTATTTGCGCAGCTTCGCCTTCGCCGCCATCGACGTGTGGGAAGACATGCTGCTGGGGCCTTCCTACGCCACGCCGCTGGCGCTGGATCGCGCCGGCATCGGTCTGGCCGATCTGACGCTCATCGACATGCATGAAGCCTTCGCTGCGCAAACGCTGGCCAACCTGAAGATGTTCGCCAGCGAAGAGTTCGCCCGTGAGAAGCTTGGCCGCAGCCAGGCGATCGGTGAGGTGGACATGGACAAATTCAACGTCTTGGGCGGTTCCATCGCCTATGGCCACCCGTTCGCCGCCACCGGCGCGCGCATGATCACCCAGACGCTGCATGAGCTGAAACGCCGCGGCGGCGGGCTGGGCCTGACCACCGCCTGCGCCGCCGGCGGGTTAGGGGCCGCGATGATCGTGGAGGTGGAATGATGAGCTTCGAAAACGCATTGCATGAACAGCGCGCCAAACCGTCGGCCTTTCAGCTGACGATTCGCCCCGACAACATCGGCGTGATCACCATCGACGTGCCGGGCGACAAGGTGAACACGCTCAAGGCCGAGTTCGTCGAACAGGTCAACGACGTGCTGATCCGGGCGCAGCAGCATACCGCGCTGGAAGGGCTGGTGATCGTTTCCGGCAAGCCGGACTCGTTTATCGCCGGCGCCGACATCACTATGATTGCCGCCTGCACCAGCGCCAAAGAGGCGGAAACGTTGGCCAGGAAAGGGCAGAGCACGCTGGCGCAGATCGCCGCGTTCCCGGTGCCGGTAGTGGCGGCCATTCACGGCGCCTGCCTGGGCGGCGGACTGGAGCTGGCGCTGGCCTGCCACGGCCGCGTCTGTTCGCTGGATGATAAAACCGCGCTCGGGCTGCCGGAAGTGCAGCTGGGCCTGCTGCCGGGCTCCGGCGGCACGCAGCGCCTGCCGCGCCTGGTCGGCGCCGCCAAGGCGCTGGACATGATCCTGACCGGCAAGCACATTCGCGCCCGCCAGGCGCTGCGCATGGGGTTGGTGGATGACGCCGTGCCGCAGTCGATTCTGTTGCAGACCGCCATCGAGCGGGTGAAGCAGGGCTGGAAGCATCAGCGCGAGCTGCCGTGGCAGGATCGCCTGCTCAACGGCCCGCTGGGCAGAAGTCTGCTGTTCAGCATCGTGCGCAAGAAAACGTTGGCGAAAACCCACGGCAACTACCCGGCGGCGGAGCGCATCATTCAGGTGGTGCGCACCGGGCTGGATCACGGCAGCGCCAGCGGCTATGAGGCCGAAGCGCGCGCCTTTGGCGAGCTGGCGATGACGCCGCAGTCGGCGGCGCTGCGCAGCCTGTTCTTCGCTTCCACCGCGCTGAAAAAGGAGCGGGGCGGCAATGCCCAGCCGCACGCCCTGCATCGCGTCGGCATTCTCGGCGGCGGCCTGATGGGCGGCGGCATCGCCTGCGTCACCGCCACCCGCGGCGGATTGCCGGTTCGCATCAAAGACATCAATGAAACCGGTATCAACCATGCGCTGAAATACAGCTGGGACGTGCTCGGCAAGCGGGTGCGCCGCAGGCGCATGCGCCCGGCGGAACGGCAAAAGCAGATGATGCTGATCTCCGGCTCTACCGATTACACTGGCTTTGAACAGGTGGATATCGTGGTCGAGGCGGTGTTCGAAGATCTGGCGCTGAAGCAGCAGATGGTGGCCGAGGTAGAAGCCAACTGCGCGCCGCATACCGTGTTCGCCTCCAATACTTCCTCGCTGCCTATCGGCCGCATCGCCGAACAGGCCGAGCGGCCGCAGCAGGTGATCGGCCTGCACTACTTCAGCCCGGTGGACAAGATGCCGCTGGTGGAAGTGATCCCGCACGCCGGCACCAGCGAAGAGACCATCGCCACCACCGTGGCGTTGGCGCACAAGCAGGGCAAGACCGCCATCGTGGTGGGCGACAGCGCCGGTTTTTATGTCAACCGCATCTTGGTGCCGTACATCAACGAAGCGGCGCGCTGCCTGCTGGAAGGCGAGCCGATTGAGTCGCTGGACAAGGCGCTGGTGGACTTCGGTTTCCCGGTCGGCCCGATCACCCTGCTGGACGAAGTGGGCATCGACGTCGGCACCAAAATCATTCCCGTGCTGGTCGAGGCGCTGGGGCCCCGCTTCGCCGCGCCTGCCGCGTTCGATGCGGTGCTGAAAGACGGGCGCAAAGGGCGCAAGAACGGCCGCGGTTTCTATCTCTACCCGAGCGAAGGGCAGCAGCGGCAGCGGCGCAAACGTGCGGATACCTCATTGTATACGCTGCTCGGCGTCACGCCGAAGGCGCACATGCTGCCGGCGAGCGTCGCTCAGCGCTGCGTGATGATGATGCTGAACGAAGCGGCACGCTGCCTGGACGAAGGCGTGATCCGCAGCGCGCGCGATGGCGACATCGGCGCGGTGTTCGGCATCGGCTTCCCGCCGTTCCTCGGCGGCCCGTTCCGCTATATGGACGAGCTTGGCGCCGAGAAAGTGGTGAAGACGCTGGACTACCTGCGTCAGCAGCACGGCGAGCATTTCGCCCCGTGCGAACGCCTGCAGCGCATGGCGCAGCAGGGCGAGCGCTTTTACCCGCTGGGGAGCTGAACGCAGGGCGGCCCGATTTGCACTATAGTTGCAACAGGGCCGCGTTGTGATCGCCATCACTCCTTGCAACAGCGTCAGCCGGTGAGGCTGTACAGCGAGGCTGCGGCAGCGGTAAGTTAGCTTGACCGCCATCAATAAATTTCATGGCGGAAAGGTTAAAATTTAACCCGTTGAATTGATTGTTCTGTGAGCAATCGAGGTTTGCCCGGGGAGAATTGCTGTAAAAAACAGCGTTTTCTTTAGGCAAACTTTCAGGCAAAATGCCCGGCCGCCATAAAGAGACGGCGCGTTATCGTTTTAAAGCTTTGGCTTTGGGTTGTAAAACTCGGCGGTACAGCACGCACGGCGTTTCTGTATAGCGTTACTTTGTCAACAACAGCGGTGCAATATGCAAGTTTTGATTATGCGTCACGGAGAGGCGGCGCTCGAGGCAGCCAGCGATGCGGTAAGGCCCCTTACCCTGTGCGGCCGCGACGAGTCCCGTCAGATGGCGGCCTGGTTGAACACCAAGTCTGTGGATATTGAACGCGTGCTGGTCAGCCCCTATCTGCGGGCCGAACAGACGCTGGCGACGGTGCGTGAAGCCTTGACGCTGCCGGAGGGCGAAGAAGTGCTGCCCGAGCTGACGCCGGGCGGCAACGCCGAACAGGTCGGCAGCTATCTGCAGGCGCTGGCGATGCAAGGGGTGAGCTCGGTGCTGATCGTGTCGCACCTGCCGCTGGTGGGCTATCTGGTGGCCGAACTGTGCCCAGGCGAGTGCCCGCCGATGTTCGCGACCTCGGCGATTGCCAACGTCGATCTGCCGGCGGACGGCAGCTACGGCAAGTTTGAATGGCAGGTCAGCCCGTCGCAGGTGATGGCCAAAGTGTGAACCGCGGATGCGGTGCGGAATAAACTCAGGGCGATGTCTGACATCGCCCTGAGTCGTTTCTGCGGCGGGGGCTACTCGGCCAGCTCCACCAACAGCAGGATGGCGGCGTTGCCGCCCCATTCCTTCGGCGCCTGATGAAACGCCAGCACGTCGGGATGCTGCGCCAGCCACAGCGGCGTTTGCTGTTTGAGAATGTGCTTGCCGTGCCCGTGCATCACGCAGGCGCAGTGCACGTGTTCGCGTTTGCAGGCGGCGATCAGCGCCCCCAGTTCCTGCTTGGCCTGCAGCTGGGTCAGGCCGTGCAAATCGAGAAACAGCTCCGGCGAGTAATCGCCGCGTCGCAGCTTCTTCAGCTCATACGGGCTGCTGCCGGGGCGCACGTAGCGCGTCGGGCCTTCTTCTTCCAGCTGCGGCTGGTATTCATCTGAAAAATAATAGCTGGCATCGACCTGCTCCTGCAGCAGCCGCTGCGGGGCAATCTGTTTGACCTTGGGTTTCGGCGGGCGGTGGACGATGGTGTCCTGGCGCAGCTTTTTCGCGCCCGCCACCGACTCTCTGAAGAGCTGTTGTTCGTCTTGGCTCAGAGGGGGCTTGTTCTTCATGCTTCATTCACCGGAAATCGTTTATTTCGCTAGTTTACCTTGTGAATGTGCGCTGTCGACGCAAAACTCGGGCCAGAGTGAAAAGCGCGAGGGGCAAGCGTGATTTGTCGCGGGCTTCATGGCAAACTATGCGGCTAAATCATGAAACACAGCGCCTGCCGGAGGGCAAATTGGACAAAATTTTCGTCGACGAAGCAGTGAACGAACTGCACACCATTCAAGATATGCTGCGCTGGACGGTAAGCCGCTTCAACGCCGCCAATATCTATTATGGTCACGGAACCGATAATCCGTGGGACGAAGCGGTGCAATTGGTGCTGCCAAGCCTGTTCCTGCCGTTGGACATTCCGGAGGACATGCACACCGCCCGTCTGACCTCCAGCGAGCGCCATCGCATCGTTGAGCGCGTGATCCGCCGCGTCAACGAGCGCATCCCGGTCGCCTACCTGACCAACAAGGCCTGGTTCTGCGGCATGGAATTCTACGTCGACGAGCGCGTGCTGGTGCCGCGTTCGCCGATCGGCGAGCTGATCAACGATCGCTTCAGCGCGCTGATCCCGCACCCGCCGCGCCATATCCTCGACATGTGCACCGGCAGCGGCTGTATCGCCATCGCCTGCGGCTACGCTTTCCCGGAAGCGGAAGTGGACGCGGTGGACATCTCCAGCGAGGTGCTGGCGGTGACCGAGCGCAACATTCAGGCGCACGGCGTCGAACACCAGGTGATCCCGATCCGTTCCGATCTGTTCCGCGATGTTCCCGCGATCCAGTACGATCTGATCGTCACCAACCCGCCGTACGTCGATGCGGAAGACATGTCCGATCTGCCGCAGGAGTTCCGCTTTGAGCCGGAGCTGGGCCTGGCGGCGGGCAGCGACGGCCTGAAGCTGGTGCGCCGCATCCTGGCCTGCGCGCCGGACTACCTGACCGACGACGGCGTGCTGATTTGTGAAGTGGGCAACAGCATGGTACACCTGATGGAACAATATCCGGATATTCCGTTCACCTGGCTGGAGTTCGAAAACGGCGGCGACGGCGTGTTCATGCTGACCAAGCAGCAACTGGTGGATTGCAAGGAACACTTCAGCCTCTATCGCAGCTAAGCCGCATTTTCAAGGCCCGCACGGCGGGCCTCATAACGATAAAAGACTAACGGTAAGGAGCCGTGATGGCAGGAAACAGTATTGGGCAGATTTTCCGCGTCACCACCTTCGGTGAATCTCACGGGGTGGCGCTGGGTTGTATCGTCGACGGCGTGCCGCCCGGCATTCCGCTCACCGAAGCCGATTTGCAACACGATCTGGACCGCCGTCGTCCGGGCACCTCGCGTTATACCACCCAGCGTCGCGAACCGGATCAGGTGCGCATTCTCTCCGGCGTATTCGAAGGCGTGACCACCGGCACCAGCATCGGTCTGATCATTGAAAACACCGATCAGCGCTCGCAAGACTACAGCGCCATCAAAGACGTGTTCCGTCCGGGGCATGCCGACTACACCTACGAACAGAAATACGGCCTGCGCGATTACCGCGGCGGCGGCCGCTCTTCGGCGCGTGAAACCGCCATGCGCGTTGCGGCGGGCGCTATCGCCAAGAAATACCTGCAGCAGAAGTTCGGCGTGCAGGTGCGCGGCTATCTGGCGCAGATCGGCGACGTGACCTGCGAGCTGAAAGACTGGGATCAGGTCGAGCAGAATCCGTTCTTCTGCCCGGATCCGGACAAGCTGGAAGCGCTGGACGAACTGATGCGCGCGCTGAAAAAAGAGGGCGACTCCATCGGCGCCAAGGTCAGCGTGATTGCTGAAAATGTGCCGGTTGGCCTGGGCGAGCCGGTGTTTGACCGCCTCGACGCCGATCTGGCGCACGCGCTGATGAGCATCAACGCAGTGAAAGGCGTGGAGATCGGCGACGGGTTTGCCGTGGTGACCAAGCGCGGCAGCGAAAACCGCGATGAAATCACCCCGGAAGGTTTCCAGAGCAACCATGCCGGCGGCATTCTCGGCGGTATCAGCAGCGGCCAACCGGTGGTGGCGCATCTGGCGCTGAAGCCGACCTCCAGCATCATGGTGCCGGGCCGCACCATCAATCGCCAGGGCGAAGCGGTGGAAATGGTCACCCGCGGCCGCCACGATCCGTGCGTGGGCATCCGCGCCGTGCCGATCGCGGAAGCGATGATGGCGATCGTGCTGATGGATCACCTGCTGCGCCAGCGTGCGCAAAACGGTGATGTGGTTTCCGACGTGCCGCGCTGGTAATCGCCATGAAAAACTGGATGTTGGGCCTGGTGGCCCTGACGGCCTCCGCCTCCGCCATGGCGCTGACGCCGTGGCAGAAAATCGATCGTCCGGTGGCCGGTGCGCCGCAGGCGGTGGGCGGTTTCGCCAACGGCTGCGTCATCGGCGCCCAGCCGTTGCCGCTGAACTCACCGAACTACCAGGTGATGCGTACCGACCAGCGCCGCTATTTCGGCCACCCGGATCTGTTGGCGTTCATTCAGCGCCTCAGCAGCCAGGCGAATCAGAAAGCGCTGGGCACGGTGCTGATCGGCGATATGGCGATGCCGGCCGGCGGGCGCTTCAGCAGCGGCCACGCCAGCCACCAGTCGGGGCTCGACGTCGACATCTGGCTGCAGCTGCCGCGTCAACGCTGGAGCGCGCAGCAGTTGCTGAAGCCGCAGCCGATCGATCTGGTGTCAGGGGACGGCAAGCAGGTAGTGGCGCGCCAATGGCAGCCGCAGATTGAGTCGCTGATCAAGCTGGCGGCGCAGGATGCGGACGTGACGCGCATCTTCGTCAATCCGGCCATCAAACAGCGTCTGTGTCTGGACGCCGGCGCCGACCGTGCCTGGTTGCACAAGGTGCGGCCGTGGTTCGGTCACCGCGCGCACATGCACGTGCGCCTGCGTTGCCCGGCGGGCAGCCTTGAATGTAAAGAGCAGGATACGCCGCCGCCGGGCGACGGCTGCGGCGCCGAACTGGCGAGCTGGTTCGTGCCGCATCAACCGAACGCCAAACCGGGTAAACCGGTGCCGCCGCCGTTACCGCCGACCTGTCAGGCATTGCTGGATCACCATTTCTCAGCGGAATAACACATGGACTGGTTTGTCATCGGCCCCGAGATGCTCGGGGTGTTGTTTGCGGTAGCGCTGCTGGCGGGGTTTATCGACTCCATCGCCGGCGGCGGCGGGCTGCTGACGGTGCCGGCCCTGCTGGCGGTGGGGGTTCCCCCGGCGCAGGCGCTGGCGACCAACAAACTGCAGTCGGTCGGCGGTTCCTTCTCCGCCAGCCTGTACTTTATTCGTCGGCGGGCGGTGAACCTCAACGACCAGAAGCTGACGATCTTTCTGACGCTGATCGGTTCGATCGCCGGCGCCATTCTGGTGCAGCATATGCGCGCCGATTTGCTGCGGCAGATGTTGCCGCTGCTGGTGATCGGCATCGGCCTCTACTTCCTGCTGATGCCGCGGCTGGGTGAGGAAGATCGTCAACGCCGTCTTGGCGCCTTGCCGTTCGGGCTGGTGGCCGGCGGCTGCGTCGGGTTTTACGACGGCTTCTTCGGCCCCGGCGCCGGATCGTTTTACGCGCTGGCCTATGTGACGCTGTGCGGTTTCAACCTTGCCAAGTCCACGGCGCACGCCAAGGTGCTTAACTTCACCTCCAACGTCGGCGGGTTGGCGCTGTTCATCATCGGCGGCAAGGTGGTGTGGAGCATCGGTCTGGTGATGCTGGTGGGGCAGGTGCTGGGCGCGCGTTTGGGCGCCCACATGGTGCTGACCCGCGGGCAGAAGCTGATTCGGCCGATGATCGTGATCGTCTCGCTGGTGATGAGCCTCAAGCTGCTGTACGACAATCACGGCGCGGAAATTCAGCAGTGGTTGAGCGCCCTGGTGCACGGTTAAAGATGAAGAGAGGGCGTTGCTTACGCGCCCTGTCTTATCGGGTATAATGGCCTCTTTATTTTTGTGGTTATAGAGTTTTTATGTCAGACACGCAGACTCGTCATCACTATGAGCAACTGATCGAGATCTTCAATCAGTGCTTCAGCGATGACTACAACACCCGCCTGGTGAAGGGCGACGACGAGCCGATCTACCTGCCGGCCGACGACGAACTGCCGTATCACCGCATCGTATTCGCCCACGGCTTCTACGCCAGCGGCCTGCACGAAATCTCGCACTGGTGCATCGCCGGCGAAGCGCGCCGCCAACGGGTGGACTTCGGTTACTGGTATTGCCCGGACGGGCGCGACGCGCAAACCCAGAGTGAATTCGAAGCGGTGGAGATCAAACCGCAGGCGCTGGAGTGGATGTTCTGCGTGGCGGCCGGTTTCCCGTTTAACGTCAGCTGCGACAACCTGAACGGCGACTGCGAGCCGGATCGCATCGCGTTCCAGCGCAAGGTGCGCGACCGGGTATTGGCGCTGCTGGAGCAGGGAATACCCACACGGCCTGCGCGCTTTATTCAGGCGTTGCAATCGTTCTACAATACGCCACCGTTGGCGGCCGAGCATTTTCCGTATCCGGAAGATCTCAACTGACGCCACAGCCCGTTATTTAATGAGGAAATTTGATGATCGCAGAATTCGAAGCGCGCATTTTGGCGCTGATTGATGACATGGTAGAGCACGCCAGCGATGATGAACTGTTTGCCGGTGGCTACCTGCGCGGTCATCTGACGCTGGCGGTGGCCGAAGCGGAAGAGCAGGGCGAGCACACTGCCGAAGCGCTGAAAGCGCGGGTGGAAGAGAGCCTGCACAAAGCGATCGCCGCCGGGGAACTCTCGCCGCCGGATCAGATCCTGGTGCGCGGCATGTGGGAAAACCTTTATCAGGCCGCTACCCCTGCCGCCTGACCGCCATGCCGGGGCGCGCCGCCGCGCCCCTCGTTCATGAATTAAACCGTACGTCCTTTCAGCAGCTTCCTCACCCACATCCGATTTGGATTCAACGCCGCCAGCAGGCGCGCATCGCCCGGCAGCGGTTCGCCGAACAGCTGTGCCGCCAGAATTTCCGCCGCCAGCGGCGCCGAGCACAGCCCGCGCGATCCCAACCCGCCGATAGCGAACAGGCCGGGATAAACCGGCGCATCGGCGACGGTTTCGCCGCGCTGGTTTCGCCGCTGCAAATCCTGATACTGCGTCACCGTGGCCTGATAGTCCGGCAGCGCGCCGACCATCGGCAGATGATCGCGGGTGGCGCTGCGCACGCCGCAGCGCGCCTGATGAGCGCTGACGTCCACCTGCTGCGGCCAGGCCTGCTCCGGCAGGCAGCGCAGCAGGCGCTCGCGGTTCTCTTGTTGCTCCTGCTCGCGGTAGTCGGTGGCGGTGTCGCCGCGCTGGTAGCTGGCGCCGATGCAGTGCTGGCCGTTGTTGGCGTTGACCGGCGTCAGGTAGCCGTCGTAGCACAACACCTGCTTCAGTTGACCGAGGGCCGGCGAGGTTGGGATGTGCGACACCTGCCCGCGCACCGCATACAGCGGCAGGGCTTGCGTCGGCGCCAGCTCGGCCAACCGGTGGCCGTTGGCCAGGATCACCGTCGCATGGCGGCGGCTTTCGCCGTGGGCGAAATCGATGCGCCAGCCGTTTTCTTCCTGCGTCAGCCTCTGTGCATCGTGCCGGTATTGGCAGACCAGGCCCTGACGCTGCGCCAGCGCGATAGCGCCACGCGTCAGCTCGGCCGGGCAGAGCCAGCCGCCTAGCGGGTAGGTCATGCCGCCAAAGCCGGTATCGACGCCGCACAGTTCGCTGAGCGTCTCGCGGTCGGCTGCCGCCGCCAGCGCTGGCGGCCAGTCTGTTTTCAGCATATTGGCGATCTTGGCGCCGCTCTTTTCGTCGTAGGCCAGCTGGCTGACGCCGCACCACTGGTGATCAAAGGCGACGCCTTGTTGCAACAGGGCGTCGTATTGGCGGCGGGCGAAAGGAAACGCGGCGCTGAAGAAACTCTCCAGCGCGTCGCCGCTGCCGTTCAGCAAGGGGTAAATCGCCCCCTGACGGTTGCCGGATGCGCCCTCGGCCGGCTGCTCGTCGGCGCAGTACAGCGTGACGGTGGCGCCGCGCCGCAATAGGGCCAACGCGGTGAGCGCGCTGGCGACGCCGCCGCCGATCAGAGCGATGTCGGCGGTGTTGTTCGCCGCCGGACGCCGATACCAGGGCGCCGGGTGGGGTGTGGGCTGCGCATCGGCCGGCAGACAGCCGGCGAGCATCTCACGCTTTTGGCCGAAGCCTTTGCAACGGTTGACTTGAAAACCGGCCTGTTGCAAGCCGCGGCGCACGAAGCCGGCGGCGGTAAAGGTGGCGAAGCTGCCTTCCGGCCGGGCGAAACGCGCCATGGCGGCGAACAGTTGCTCGGTCCACATGTCGGGATTTTTGGCCGGTGCGAAGCCGTCGAGGAACCAGGCGTCGACCTGGTTATTCATGCTGGCGTCGAACTGCGGCAGCAGTTCGTTGACGTCGCCGAACCACAGATCGAGCGTAATGCGGCCTTCGGCCAACAGCAGGCGATGGCAGCCCGGCAGCGGCAGCGGCCATTGGGCGCGCAGCTCATCGGCATAGGGAGCCAGCTCCGGCCAGCGCGCATGCGCCGCCGCCAGATCGGCCTGCTGCAGGGGGAATTTCTCGAAGCTGATAAAGTGCAGGCGTTGCAGCGCGGCGTCCGGCTCGGCCTGGAGGAAGCCCGCGAAGGCCTGCCACAGCGTAAGGAAATTGAGCCCGGTGCCGAAGCCGGTTTCCGCCACCACCAGCAGCGGGCGCGGGTGAGTGGCGAAACGCTGCGGCAGCCGGTTGCCGTGCAGAAAGACATAGCGGGTTTCTTCCAGCCCATCCTGATTGGAAAAATAGACGTCATCAAACTGTTTCGAAACAGGTGTACCCTGTTCGTTCCAGGTTAGCGTTGCGGTTTGGATGGGGGCGTGGTTCACGGTCAATAGCTCGAAATTCAAGGGATGCCGCGAATTCTAACGGCGCTGGCGCCCTGGCGCAAACTGGACAACAATAAAGCTGAAAAACGCTGATCGGACTTGTTCGGCTTACATCTGTACGCTAAAGTGCGATGCAAAATCCCGTAGGTAAATAGTGGAAGAGGTATTGAATGAAACGTGCAGTGATTACTGGCCTGGGAGTTGTCTCCAGCATTGGTAATAACCAGCAGGAGGTCCTGGCGAGCCTGCAGGAAGGACGTTCTGGGATCACTTTCTCCCAGGAGCTGAAAGATTCCGGCATGCGTAGTCACGTATGGGGGCAAGTTAAGCTCGACACGACCGGCCTGATCGACCGCAAGGTGGTGCGTTTCATGAGCGATGCTTCCATCTATGCCTTCCTGGCGATGCAAGAAGCGATCGCTTCTTCCGGCCTGAAGGAAGAAGAGTATCAAAACAACCCGCGCGTGGGCCTGATCGCCGGTTCCGGCGGTGGTTCTCCGCGCTTCCAGGTGTTCGGCGCCGATGCGATGCGCAGCCCGCGCGGCCTGAAAGCGGTTGGCCCGTACGTGGTCACCAAAGCCATGGCTTCCGGCGTTTCCGCCTGCCTGGCGACGCCGTTCAAAATCCACGGCGTGAACTACTCCATCAGCTCCGCTTGCGCGACCTCCGCACACTGCATCGGTAACGCGGTTGAGCAAATCCAGCTGGGCAAACAGGACATCGTGTTCGCCGGCGGCGGCGAAGAGCTGTGCTGGGAAATGGCCTGCGAGTTCGACGCGATGGGCGCGCTGTCCACCAAGTACAACGACACGCCGGAAAAAGCCTCCCGTACTTACGACGCCGATCGTGACGGTTTCGTCATCGCCGGCGGCGGCGGTATGGTGGTGGTTGAAGAACTGGAACACGCGCTGGCGCGCGGTGCGCACATCTACGCGGAAATCGTTGGCTACGGCGCAACGTCTGACGGCGCCGACATGGTAGCGCCATCGGGCGAAGGCGCGGTGCGCTGCATGAAGATGGCGATGCAGGATCTGGATGCGCCGATCGACTACATCAACGTGCACGGCACCTCCACGCCGGTGGGCGACGTGAAAGAGCTGGGCGCGATTCGCGAAGTGTTCGGCGACAATACCCCGGCTATCTCCTCCACCAAGGCGATGACCGGTCACTCGCTGGGCGCCGCAGGCGTGCAGGAAGCGATCTACAGCCTGCTGATGCTGGAGCACGGCTTTATCGCGCCGAGCATCAACATCGACACTCTGGATGAGCAGGCGGCCGGCATGAACATCGTGACTCAGCCGACTCAGCGCGAGCTGACCACCGTGATGTCCAACAGCTTCGGCTTCGGCGGCACCAACGCCACCCTGGTGATGCGCAAACTGGCGAAATAATCCCGCCTGAGTCTCACCTCGCTATCAAGCCCGCGTTTTCGCGGGCTTTTTACTGGCCGAAGCCCGCCGGCCGGGCGTTCGGAGTTTTCCCAAATCACATCCCCTGACACATCATTACCTCGCCATTACACGCGTTGGGCATACAATAGCCGGGTAGCGTGATTATCGCTCGGCGTAGTTTTCCAAAGTGATCGAACATTGAGGCACGAAGTATGAAAAAGTTAATTGCGGTTGGGTTACTGTCGGCCGTGTTGGCCGGATGCGCCACCGATTCTCCCTGCGTGCCGGTCTACGATGACCAGGGGCGCCTGGTGCACACCAACACCTGCATGAAGGGCACCACTCAGGATAACTGGGAAACCGCGGGTGCGATCGCCGGCGGCGCGGCGGCGGTTGCCGGCCTGACTCTCGGCATCATCGCGCTGACCAAGTGATCGGCGCAGCGCCTGCGGGCGCATGCAACCAGCCCGGCCATCGCGCGCCGGGCTTTTTTATTTCACTGCACCAAAAACGCCTTGAACTGCGGCGTCATCACGGCGCTGAAACCATCGTCGGTTTTGCTGATCAGGTAGACCGCCAGCCCTTTCTCTTCGGCAAGTTTCAAGGCTTTCTCCGTGCCCAGCACCATCAGGCCGGTATCCCAGCCGTCGGCCTCGAGCGCGGTGGGGGCGATCACCGTGGCGGAAACCAGGCGGTGGTTGATCGGCCTGCCGGTGGTCGGATCGATGACATGGGAGTAGCGCTGGCCGTTTTGTTCGAAGTAGTTGCGGTAGCTGCCGGCGGTGCTGATGCCGTAACCGTGCAGATCCACCAGCGCCTGCACCGCATTTTCACGGTCGGTCGGCTTTTGGATTGCCACCCGCCAGGGTTTGCCCTGGCCGTTGACGCCGCGTGAAGAGACCGCGCCGCCGACCGATACCAGGTAGTTGGTAATGCCGTTGCGGTTCATCAGGCGCACCAGTTCATCGGCGCCGTAGCCTTCGCCCAGCGTCGAGAGATCGACGTACATATCCGGCAGATCTTTTTGCAGCCACTCCCCGCGATTGTCGCTGATCAGCTTCAGGTGCTGCAGGCCGGTGCGCTGCTTCGCCGCGTCGATCTGCGCCTGTTCCGGCACTTTGACCGGGTGCTTGTCGGGGCCGAACCCCCACAGGTTCACCAGTGGGCCGACGGTGATGTCCATGGCGCCGCCGGTATCGCGGCCGATGCGCTGGGCCATCAGCACGATGTCTGCCATGCCGCGCGGGATCGGCTGCGGTTCGAGGCCGGCGCTGCGGTTAAATTGCGACAGCACCGAGTCGGCGCGGTAGGTGGAGATATCGTCGTTGGCCCGTTCGAGCACCGCGTCGATCTGCCGCTGCAGTTCTTGCTTGCCGATCGCGACGTCACCGCTGACTTTAACGCTGTAGAAGGTGCCCATGGTCTTGCCGTCGATATCGATTTGCGGGCGGGAGGCGGCATCGTCGCAGGCGGCGAGCAGGGCGCATAAGGCGCTGAGCAACGCCCCTTTGGCGAACAGGGAAGCCATAACATGTCCTTTGAAAACGAGAAAGCCGCTACAAATAAAGTAAAGCGCGGCAAATGGAAAGCGGATAAAGGTAAAATAGCATTTTGCTGGCGTAGATGCCGCGCCTGAGCTAACGTCTCGCTCATGCTTTTCGCTGAGGTTTCAAGCTGCCACCATGAGTTCAACCGCCATTTCCCGGCTTATCCACCCCTTTGTCAAAGACCGTTTCCTGCACGTGCTGTTGCTGGCCGGCGCAGCGATGTTCGCCTTTGATCCGCAGCCGCTGGCGGCGCTGGGCGGTTTCATCGATGGCCGCACCCTCATTACTCTGCTGGGGCTGATGCTGCTGACCAAAGGCGTCGAGGTCAGCGGCTACTTCGACTTCGTTGGCCGCAAGATTATCAACCGGTTGCACAGCGAACGGCGGCTGGCGCTGTTCCTGGTGTTTTCTGCCGCGCTGCTGTCGTCGTTTCTGACCAACGACGTGGCGCTGTTTATCGTCATTCCGCTCACCATCACGCTGAAAAAGCTGTCGGCGCTGCCGGTTGGCCGTTTGATCATCTTTCAGGCGCTGGCGGTGAACGCCGGTTCGCTGCTGACGCCGATCGGCAACCCGCAAAATATCCTGCTGTGGAGCCGCTCCGGCCTCTCTTTCCTCGGCTTCATCGGCCAGATGGCGCCGTTTGGCGCCGCGATGATGCTGAGCCTGCTGGCGTTGACCTGGTTCAGCTTCCCGGCGCGCGACATCGTGAAAACGCCGAATACCGAGGGCTACCCCTATCAACGGCCGCTGTTGCTGAGCTGCGTGGGGCTGTATGCGATTTTCCTGCTGTGCCTGGATATCGGCCTGCCGCTGTATGGGCTGCTGGCGGTGTTCGCCGGCTTTTTGTTGATGGCGCGCCGGGTGCTGTTGCAGATCGACTGGAGTCTGATTTTCGTGTTCGCCGCCATGTTTATCGATGTTGGCCTGTTTACCCGCCTGCCGCCGCTTCAGCCGGCGTTTGCCGCCATCGCCGGGCTGAGCGACGGTGGGGTGTATGCGTTGGGCGTTGGGCTGTCGCAGATCGTCAGCAACGTGCCGGCCACCATTTTGCTGCTCAACTATGCGCCCTCCAGCACGCAACTGGCCTATGCGGTCAATGCCGGCGGCTTCGGGTTGGCGATCGGATCGCTCGCCAACCTGATTGCGCTGCGCATGGCGGGGGAGCGCAAGATCTGGTTGCGCTTCCACTATTACTCGCTGCCGCTGCTGGCGTGGGCCGCGCTGGTCGGCTGGCTATTGAGCTAACTCTGATTACCGCTCTGCCGGGCGGCCAGCAGGCAAATGCTGCGGGTCACCTGGTAGGATTTCACGAAGGCGCTGACGGGTAAAAACTCGAAGCGCGAGTGGAAGTTATGCGCGCCGGTGAAGTAATTGGGCGTCAGGATGCCGCGGCTCGAGAGCGCCGCGCCGTCGGTGCCGCCGCGCATCGGGATCACCTTCGGCGGGATGCCGTGGGCGGCAAGGGCGCCGAAGATCAGATCGATGGCGCGCCGATCTTCGCCGATGGCGTTGCTGATGTTGCTGTAGATGTCGCTGATGCTGCAGCTGACGTTGGCGCGCGGATAGCCGGCCGCCACCTGACGCACCGTCTCCTCAAGGCGGGCTTTGCGCGCCTCGAACGCCGCGCTATCGAAGTCGCGAATCGACACCTTCAGCGTCGCCTGATTGGCATTGGCGGCCAGATCGGTGAACCAGAAATAGCCCTCGCGCCCGTCGGTGTGTTCCGGGGTATCCTGCACGTCGAAGCGGTTGATGATGTCGTTGGCGATGCGTATTGGGTTGATTAACACGTTTTTCGCCGACATCGGGTGCGCGGTCACCCCCTCGATGCGGATTTCCGCCGCCGCCGCGTTGAAATTCTCGTAAACCACTTCACCCAGTTCGCAGCAGTCGATGGTGTAGGCGAAATCGACGGGGAAACGCTGCAGATCCAGCGCCTTGGCGCCGCGCAGGCCGATCTCTTCATCCGGCACGAACGCCACCACGATATCGCCGTGGCGATCGGCGGCGGCCAGGTTGGCCAGCAGCGTCATCACCACGGTGACCGCCGCCTTGTTGTCGGCACCCAGCACGCTGGTGCCGTCGCTGAACAGGATCTCTTCGTTGCGGTAGGGCAGGATCTCCGGGTGTTCGGCGACCCGCAGCCAGATGTCTTGCTCGGCGTTCAGGCATACATCTTCGCCGGTGAAGCGCAGGCGCTGCGGGCGAATCTCGGGCGACAGGCCGACGTCCACGGTGTCGATATGGGTGATGAAGCCGATGCGCGGCGCGCCGGGCTGGGTGCCGGGCTTGCGGGCGGTGACGGTGGCGTGGTCGTCTATCTGCACGTCGGCCAGGCCTAGCCGGCGCAGCTCTTCCGCCAGCAGCTGCGCCATTTCATGCTGCCCCGGCGTGCTGGGCAGGGCGGTTGCGGCGGCATTGCTCTGGCTGGTGACCGCCAGGTAGCGGAAGAAACGTTCGGTAAGCTGTTCGGCAATCGGGCTGGTCATCGGAACTCCTCGCGGTTGGCAATCTACCGGTTTTAAAACGAAATCAGCCGTTTGTCCAACGGTGCAATGCGTAAACCGCTAGAATGCGAAGCATCGCGCAGAAACGAAAAATAGCGGTGCAACTAGGAAATAGTCGCAGGTTTCTGCGGCAAAATCGGTGTTAGCTGTGGGCCGGGAAGCGCCTACATAACACTTATCTGTCCCTCAAGGAGAATTCATGCACACCGGTCACGCTCTGCTTATCACCTTACTGTCCCTGGGCCTCTCTCACAGCGCCTGGGCCTCTGCCGATGCCGGCCATGCCAACAGCAACGCCAACAGCCGCGAAGTGGCCAGCGCGTTGGGTGGCCTGAAAAATAAAACCTATGAACTGGAGCAGGCGCCGAAGATCCGTGTCGCCAGCTTCAATATCGCCGCCGGCAAGGTCAGCGACATGACCGCCATCGCCAAGGCAATTCGCGCGATGAACGTCGACGTGGTGGCGCTGCAAGAGGTGGATAAACTCACCGCCCGCAGCGGCCGGGTCGATCAGGCGGCGGAGCTGGCGAAGCTGACCGGCATGCAGGCGGTGTTTGGCCGGGCGATCGATCACGACGGCGGCGAATATGGCCTGGCGTTTCTCTCGAAGTATCCGCTGCACGATGCCGTGATCTATCCGCTGCCGTCCGGCCAGCGTGAACAGCGCATCGCCTTCAGCGCCAAGGTTGACGTGCCGGAGTTCCCGGCGCCGATCACGCTGTTCAACGCCCACCTCGATACCAAGGAAGATCCGACGATGCGCCTGGATCAGGTGCGGGAGCTGAACGATCGCGCCATCGAAGTACGCGGTATCAAGCTGCTGTTCGGCGATATGAACGATGTGCCGGGCAGCGTGACCTGGCTGGAGTTGAGCCGCTATTGGAACGACATCATGCCTGACGGGCAGGACGGCCGCAGTTGGCCGGCGGAAAACGCCGAGATCAAGGTGGATTACATCTTCACCGGTAACGCGCAGCGCTGGCATCTGGACAGCCTGACGGTGCCGAACGCCAGCGGCGACTGGAACGGCGTGCATTGGCCGGCGGTGAGCGACCACCTGCCGCTGGTGGCGGAGATGCGCCTGACCGAGCAATAAGCGGGTGGGCGTTCTATTGGAGCCGCGCTAAGCCACGGCGATCTGCGCCAGCCGCTCGACGGCGCTGCGGATCTCGCCCGGCGTCAGGGCCGAAAAGCCCAGCAGCCAGCCGTCGCGCTGCGCCTGCGCCGTCTGGTATTGCGCCTTCAGCCCGGGCGTGAGGATGCCGAGCCGCCGCGCCTGTCGGCTGAGCGCCGCCTCCTGGCCGGGCGGCAGCCAGACGCTGAGCTGCAGGCCGCCGGTGGCGGGAGCGGGCGTGGCGAAGTGGCCGAGTTTTTCGCGTACTTCCGCCAGCAACACATCGCGCCGGCTGCGGTAGAGCTGGCGCATGTAGCGGATATGCGCGGCGAAGTGCCCTTGGTGGATGAATTCGGCGGTGACCGCCTGCATCAGCTGCGCGCTGTGGCCGTCATACACCGTACGCGCGGTGACGAACGCTTCAACCAGCGCGGGCGGGGCGATCAGATACGCCAACCGCAGTGAAGGGAACAGCGACTTGGAGAAGGTGCCGAGGTACAGCACTTGGCCACGGCGATCCAGGCCCTGCATCGCCGGTATCGGCAGGCCGTCGTAATGAAACTCGCTGTCGTAATCGTCCTCGATGATCCAGGCCTGTTGCCGCTCTGCCAGCGCCAGCAACGCCAATCGGCGCGCCAGGCTGAGCGCGGCGCCGGTCGGGTATTGGTGCGAGGGGGTCAGATAAATCAAACGTGGGTCCGGCAAGGAGGATTCAGCACGCAGGCCGTCGCCGTCTACCGCGACCGGCGTCAGGGCGGCGCCGGCGCTGATAAAGGCGTTTCTTGCCCCGGTGTAACCCGGCTCTTCCATCCAGACGCTGTCGCCGCTGTCCAGCAGCAACGTGGCGATCAGCTGCAGCGCCTGCTGCGAACTGGTCAGCACGATAACCTGACGTGCATCGCAGACCACGCCGCGCGTTTGGTTGACGTGGGCGGCAATCGCCTCACGCAGCGGTAAATAGCCCTGCGGGTCGCCGTAGCGCAGCAGGCTTTCTCCCTGTAGCCGCAGGCGCTGTGCGGTCAGCTGCTTCCACAAGGCCAGCGGAAACGCGCGCAGGTCCGGTGAACCGGCGGCGAACGCCTGTGGCTGCTGCGGATCGCGGCAGCCGCCGGTTTGCTCGATCTGTTGGCCGCGCTGCGAAAGGCGCGGCATGCCGGAGCCCGCTGCCGGCGGCGGCGATTTGGCGATGGTAATCGCCACAAAGGTGCCCTGGCCGACGCGGCGCTGCAGATATCCCTCCGCCTCCAACTGACCGTAGGCCGCTTCGACGGTCACTCGCGAGAGGCTCAGATCGCTGGCCAGCACCCGGCTGGAAGGCAGGCGTTGCCCAACGTTCAATGCCCCTTGATGGATGGCCTGCCGCAGTGCGCCGCACAGGCGATCGCGCAGCGTGCCGGCGGTGTGGGGCGATTGCTGAAACAGCGTGACCAGCGAGTGCCGCATAATTGGCCTTATGATTTATGGAAAATGGGTATCAATCATAAGACCAAAATGAGGCACTATTGTCATCTGTTTTGATGCACGGGAGTGAGTGGTATGTCGAAAGAATCATTGGTGCTGGCTTTTCCACCGGCGGCGCCGGAAGAGAGCCTGGCTTACCTGGCGGCCAAGCTGAGCCGCTATGCGGATGCCTGGGACGTGGCGGAAGATCTGCGCAACGGCGTGGACGGGATAGTGGTGATCGACACCCGCGCAGAGGCGCTGTACGCCGCCGGGCATATCCCCGGGGCGATCAGCTTGCCGCATCGCCTGATGGATGAAGCCGGCACGGCGCAGCTGGATCGCCAAAAGGTGTATGTGACCTACTGCGACGGCATCGGCTGCAATGGTTCCACCAAAGGCGCCTACAAGCTGGCGAAGCTGGGATTCAGGGTGAAGGAGCTGATCGGCGGGCTGGATTTCTGGCTGCGCGACGGCCATCCGTTGGCCATCGGCGAACAGCCGGGATCGCTGCGCGATCGGGCGGCGGCTGAGGACTGCGGCTGCGCCTGAGGCGTTAAAACACCAGCGCCAGTACGATCGCCAGCGCCACCAGCAGCAGGATCAGCGCCACGGCAGGCTTGCTGAGCGCTTTTTGCAGCGGCAGCGGCAGGGCGGCGATCAGCGGGTTGAGCAGCGGCTGCGGCTCGACGGGCTGGCTGACGATCGGCTGCGCCTGGCCGGCCTTCTCCAGGCGGCGGGCAAACAGCTGATGAATGGCGTCGCTCATTTGCGGATGCGTCAGCGGCGCATTGGCGCCGCAGTTGAAGCGCGTCTGGCAATAGTCGTTCATCTGCTGCAGCTCTTGCTCGTCCGCCGGCTGCTTGAGCGCCGCCAGCAGATTGTTCAGCGTCGGCGCGCTCTGCGGGCTGAGGGCCACCTTTACTTGCAAGAATTGGTTTAACAGCTGGAAGTGGCGCGCCGGCAGCGGATCGTTGGTTTTCACGCCCGCCAGATCAAACAGCGTTTGCCAGATTTTAGCCGGCGCTTCACCGGTGGCCGCGCTAAGTTTGGTGACCTGCTGCTGCAGGCTTTGATGCTCTGCGGGCAGCAGCGGGCGATCGCTGGTGGCGGTTTGCTGCGGCTGGGGAATGGCCAGGCCGCCGGTCTGCAACAGATTCAGCACCTGCTGCAGCTGTGGTGGGCTCAGCTGGCTCAGTACCGTGTGGCCGAACTGCTGGCGAATAAAGTCGCTGACCGCCTGGCGATTGTTGCCCTGCGGCAGCAATTCGGCCAGCTGTTGCAACAGCTGGCGCCCGGCATGGTTTTGCTGCGCCTGCGTCAGGCGCGTTTGCAGCAGCTGTTCCGCCGGTTGAAAATGACGCGCCAGCAGTTCACCGCCGTTATCGGCGCCGAGATCGTGACGCAGAGTCGCCCAGATCTCCGCCGGCTTTGCCGGGCTGAGCGTCATGATTTTCACGATCAGCTTTTCCAGCGTCGTGCGCTGCGCCGGAGAGAGGGGTTGATCGTCAGTGGCCGCCGTTTTGCCCGGGGAGGGAGGGCGTTCGCCGGCGATTGGGGTGCCCGGCCCACTCAAAGGTTGCATATCACCAGTCCTTCGCTGTGTATCCCCGCAGAATGCCTGGAGGAGAGAATCATCATCGTACCCGGCGAAAAGCGCAGGCTTACCCACTATGATACCTGTAAATCGCCGCCATCAATACCGCCGCTCAGACATTTCTTTACCGACAAAACGTTGCTAATCGCGCCCGCGCCGCTAAGATAGCCCCAGACCCGAACGTGAGGATGGCATGGTTAAACGGCAGCGGATTGCAAAATGGTTTTTATGCCTGGCTTGCCTGGTGGTGCTGACGTGCATGACCCAGCGCATGGCGGGCCTGCATGCGCTGCAGCAAACGCTGGGGATCCCGGCGGCCACTGCCGTTCAGTCCGGTGATACCGCCGCCGAAGCGCAGCCGACGCCCTGTGAGCTGAGCGCCAAGTCATTGCTGGCCGCGCCGCCGGTGATGTTCGAAACCGTGCTGTTCGGGCTGGGTCTGCTGCTGGCGCTGTTGGCGCCGACCATCGCCGCGCGCCTGCGCATTCCTCCTCCCCGCGCCATTTCACCCCCCACCCTCAGGGTGCACCTTCGATTATGCGTCTTCCGTGAATGAGTTAATCGCCCGTTTTTCGCGGTGATTTAATCATTTATGGAGAATTAACATGTTGAAAATTATCAGGCTGGCCTGCGCTTGCCTGTTTATGCTGTGGCTACCTGCCTTGCAGGCGGCGGACAGCGGCTGGCTGCAAAATCCGGCCAACGATCATGCCAAGGTGCGGCTGCGCGCCGACACGTCACAGCCGGGGGAGACCCGCCTGCTGCTGTCGGTCGAGTTGCAAAAGGGCTGGAAAACCTACTGGCGTTCCCCTGGCGAAGGCGGCATCGCGCCGGCTATCGTCTGGCAGGGCAACCCGCCGCCGGCGACCTGGCACTGGCCGACGCCGCAGCGTTTCGAAGTGGCCGGCATTTCCACCCAGGGCTATCACGATCGGGTCACGCTGCCGATCGTGATGTCAGGCCCGGTATCCGGCCCGCTGGCGGGCACCCTGACGCTGTCCACCTGCAGCAACGTCTGCATTCTGACCGACTACCCGTTCAGTCTGGATCTGACGACGCCGAACGATCCGCAGTTTAACCACGACTTCGCGCAGGCGATGGGGCAGGTGCCGATCGCCGCCGGGGTAGCGGAGAGCGTCAAGGCCGGTTACCGCAACGGCGAGCTGCAGATTGCCGCCGAACGCGCCGCCGGCTGGCAGCAGCCCGCGCTGTTTTTCGATACGCTGGCGGATGCCGATCTCGGCAAGCCGCAGGTCGAGACCGACGGCGCTCAGCTGTTGGCGCGGGTGCCGGTCAGCGACGGTTGGGGCGATGCGGCGCCGGATCTGCGCGGCAAAACGCTGACGCTGGTGATCGACGACGGCGGCATGGCGCAGCAGATAACGCTGCCGATTGGCGATCCGTTGGCCGCGCCCGCCGGTGCGGCGTTCCCGCTGTGGCAGGCGGTATTGATGGCGCTGGCGGGCGGGTTAATCCTCAACCTGATGCCGTGCGTGCTGCCGGTGCTGGGCATCAAGCTCGGCTCCATCCTGCAGGTGGAGCATCGCGATCGGCGCAGCGTGCGTTTGCAGTTCCTGGCGTCGTCGCTGGGTATCGTCGCCTCGTTTATGGCGCTGGCCCTGTTGATGACGCTGCTGCGGCTCGGCAACCATGCGCTCGGCTGGGGCATTCAGTTCCAGAATCCGTGGTTTATCGGTTTTATGGTGCTGGTGACGCTGCTGTTCAGCGCCAACCTGTTTGGCCTGTTCCACCTGCGCCTCTCGTCCGATCTAAACACGTCGCTGGCCACCCATAACGGGCAGGGGCTGAGCGGCCATTTCTGGCAGGGCGCGTTCGCCACGCTGTTGGCGACGCCGTGCTCGGCGCCGTTTCTCGGCACGGCGGTGGCCTTCGCGCTGGCGGCGTCGCTGCCGGTGCTGTGGGGCATGTTCATCGCGCTCGGCATCGGCATGAGCCTGCCGTGGCTGCTGATCGCCGCCTGGCCGTCGCTGGCGCTGCGCTTGCCGCGCCCCGGCCGCTGGATGAATACCGTCAAGCTGGCGATGGGGCTGCTGATGCTGGCGTCGTCGCTGTGGCTGCTGAGCCTGTTGAGCAACCATATCGGCGTGCAGGCCACGCTGTGGCTGGGGGCGTTGGCGCTGCTGGCGTTGCTGCTGGCGGTGTGGCGTCAACAGGGCGCACGGTTGGCGGCCAAGCTGGCGGCGGGCACGTTGGTGCTGGCGGGCGTGGCCTTGCTGGCCGGATCGCTGACCGCCGGCCTGTGGCGCCAGCCGTTGCAGGATCGGGTGCGGTGGCAACCGCTGAGCGAACAGGCGATTACCGAAGCGCTGGCCCAGCATAAGCGGGTGTTCGTCGACGTGACCGCCGACTGGTGTGTGACCTGTAAAGCCAACAAATTCAATGTGCTGTTGCGCGATGACGTGCAGCGCGCGCTGAGCGCCGACGACGTGGTCGCGCTGCGCGGCGACTGGAGCCGCCCGTCGGCCGACATCAGCGCCTTCCTGCAAAAGCGCGGCAGCGTCGCCGTGCCTTTCAACCAAATCTATGGCCCCGGCAGCCCGGAGGGCGAGGTGTTATCCCCGCTGTTGACCCGTGACGCCGTGCTGCAATCCCTTTCCCATGCCAAAGGAACCGAACAATGAAAAAGCTACTGATTTTACTGATGATCATCGCCGCCCCGGTGTGGGCCGCCGAGCCTTTCACTCCGGCACAAGAGGCGCGTATCAAAGAGATGATCCGCGAAACGTTGGTGTCTAACCCGGACATTCTGGCGCAGGCGGTGGACGCCTGGCAGCAGCAAACCGCCGGCCAGCAGATCAGCCAGGCTATCAAGCAGAACGCCAAAACGCTGTATCAGGATCCGGCCAGCCCGCGCCTCGGCGCCGCCAACCCCAAACTGACGCTGGTGACCTTTACCGACTATAACTGCCCGTACTGCAAGCGTTTCGATCCGATGCTGGAGAAGATCGTCAAGCAATACCCGGACGTGGCGCTGGTGGTGAAACTGCTACCGTTCAAGGGCGAAAGCTCGGTCAGTTCGGCGCGCGTGGCGCTCACCACCTGGCAACAGCACCCGGATCAATTCTGGGCCCTGCACCAGCGGCTGATGGCGAAAAAGGGCTTCCACGACAACGCCAGCATCGCCGCCGCGCAAGAGAAAACCGGCGTCAAGGCGGTGGCGCCCAGCGAGCAGAGCATGACCACGCTGCGCACCAACATGGAATTGGCGGAGCAACTGGGCGTGCAGGGGACGCCGGCGACGCTGATTGGCGATCGGATGCTGCCGGGGGCGGTATCCTATGAAGAGCTGGAAGCGATGGTGAAACAGCAGCTGGCGAAGGCCAACAATGGCTAAGCTCAAGCGCTGGGGGCGCGAGTTGCTGTTGTTGGCGCTGATCGCGCTGGCGGTGGTGACGGTGATGGATTGGCTGAACGCGCCGCAGGCGCCGCCGGCCTTCGATGCCCAGATCCTGACCACGCTGGATGGCGAGAGTGTGTCGTTGGCGCAGCTCAGCCATGAGCGGCCGCTGCTGGTTTACTTCTGGGCCAGCTGGTGCGGCGTCTGCCGTTTCACCACGCCGGACGTCGCCCGTTTGCAGGCGGCGGGCGGCAACGTGCTGACCGTCGCGCTGCGCTCGGGCGACGATGCCCAGGTGAAACAATGGCTGGCGCGCAAACGGCTGGCGCTGCCGGTGGTCAACGATCCGGCCGGTACGCTCTCGGCGCAGTGGCAGATTGGCGTGACGCCGACCTTCGTGGTGGTCTCGCAGGGCAAGGTGGTGCAGACCACCACCGGCTGGACCAGCTACTGGGGGATGAAGCTGCGGCTGTGGTGGGCCGCCGTCTAACCGGCGTTTTTCTCCGTTATCACCTCCTCAATCGCCCGGCATAGCCGGGCGATACCTTCTTCAATCTGCGGCGGCGAGTTGGCGGCGAAATTCAGCCGCAGGCCGTGCGCGCCCAAATGTTCCTGCGCATAAAAGCATTCGCCGCGCGCGAAGGTCACGCCGTATCGCCAGGCGACCGGCATCAGCTCGGCGGTGGTCACCGATGCCGGCAGCGTCAGCCAGATAAACAAGCCTCCCTGCGGCGTTTCAAAGCGGCATCCCGGCGGCAGCCGCCGTTGCAAGGCGTCAATCATCACCTCCAGATGGCGGCGGTAGACGCGCCCGGCACGCCGCAGCTGCTTGTCGTAACGGCCGACGGTGACGAAAGCGTCCAGCGCCCGCTGGATCAGGCTGGAACTGGTGAAGCTGTCGACGTGCTTCAGCCTTGCGAAGCGCTGATAGTGTTCGCTGTCCGCCACCAGATAGCCGATGCGCATGCTGGGCAGCAGCATTTTGGAGAAGGTGCTGACGTAGATCACCGCGCCCGGCTGCGCCAGCGCGCGCAGCGACGGCAGTTGTTTGCCCTGATAGCGCAGATCGCCGACGAAGTCGTCTTCCAGGATCACCACGCCGGCCTGTTGAGCGATCGCCAGCAGGCGTTGCCGCCGCACCTCGCTCAGGCAGCGGCCGGTCGGGTTGTGGAAGTTGGGGATGGTGTAGATCAATTTGGGGCGGTGGCGTTCCAGCAGCTCCGGCAGCAAATCCACCCGCATGCCGTGGCGGTCGCCGGGCACGGTGACGATATTGACGCGGTGCTGGCGCAGCAGGCCCAGCGCTTCGGCGTAGGTCGGCTCTTCGACGATCGCCGTATCGCCCGGCGCCAGCAGGCTCTGCACCACCAGACTGATGGCGTGCTGCGAGCCGTTGGTGATCAGTACCTGTTCCGCCTGCGTGGGGATGCCCTGTGCGCTGAGTATGCGGCTCAGCGTATCGCGCAGCGGGTAGTAGCCGCAGTATTCCCCGTAGCTGAAGGCCTCTTCCGCATGGCGGCTGAGCACCGACAGCAGCACTTTGCGAAACGCCTCCAGCGGAAACACCTTAGGGCTGCCGACGCCGGCGGCGAAGTTGATCAGCCCCTCCGGCAGCGGGGCGTCGGCGTAGCCGTCCAGCCGCGAGGTGAGGGTGGTGAAGCTCTCCAGCGGGAAAGGGGCATCGCTGGTCGGCCGGGCCGGGCGCGTTTGCGCCTGCGGGTGCGCGACATAGGCGCCGCTGCCGCGCCGCTGATGCAAAAAGCCCTTGGCCGCCAGTTCGGCGTAGGCGTTATCCACCGTCAAACGGCTGACCGCCAGTTCGGCCGCCAGCGTGCGCGTCGAGGGCAGTTTGTCGCCATCGACAAACACGCCGGTGAGGATGGCGCGCCGCAGCGCTTCTTCGATCTGTAAATAGAGCGGAACGTCCTGCTCGCGATCCAACGGGATATGCATGGGAAATTGGCCCGGTTATGGAGAGAGGTTTTTACTATACCCCATGTCAACAGGGCTTCAAGCGCAGAAAAGTGGCCTGCATGACAACGCCGCAAAGTGGCTATAGTGAGAAAAAATGGCCGCGTTACACTCTGTGCCTGAGCATTTATGTCGCCATTTTTACGAGGATCTCATGTCATTACCGTCAGGCGTTTCCGCACGGCCGGCGCTGCCCGGCGCGCGTCTTTTTCAGGGCAGCAGCCAGGGTTACGCCATCGCCATTATCAGCGCCATGCTGCTGGCCTTTACCGCCATCATCATCCGCGCGCTGACCGAGTACTATCACCTGCCGACCTTCGTGCTGGCGTTCTGGCGCGCGGCGCTGGTGGCGCTGGTGCTGTTGCCGCTGCTGTTGCTGGTGAAACCGCAGTGGGCGCGCCTGCGCCGTAAACAGGTGGCATTCTACGCGCTTTACGGGCTGCTGCTGGCGCTGTTCAACAGCCTGTGGACGCTGTCGGTGGCGCTGAACGGCGCATCGGTGGCGACCATTCTGACCTACTGTTCGGTGGGTTTTACCGTGTTCCTCGGCTGGGTGATGTACAGCGAACGCCTGACGCTGCGCCAATTGCTGGTGATCGCCATCAGCCTGGGCGGCTGCTTCCTGGTCAGCAACGGCGACAGTATGGGGAACAGCCACTTCGATCTGCTGGGGCTGCTGGTGGGGATGTTGTCGGGCATCGGCTATACCCTGTATACCCTCGGCGGGCGGGTGGCCAGCGAACGCGGCTATCCGGTGTGGAACACCATCCTGTACGTGTTTGGTTTTTCGGCGCTGTACCAATTGGTGTTCAACGCGGCGCTGACGGCGTTCCCGCTGGCGGCGTTCCACGGCATGGCCGGCTCTCTGTGGTTCCTGTCGCACGGCGCGCAGGGCATTCAGTGGAGCGGCTGGCTGTTGCTGCTGGCGCTGGCCGCCGGGCCGACGCTGCTGGGCTTCGGGCTGTACAATATCAGCCTGAAAACGCTGCCGCTGGCGGTGGCTAACCTGATCCTGTCGCTGGAGCTGGTGTTCACCGCGGTGATCGCCTATTTCCTGCTGGGGGAAAGCATGAATCAGCTGCAGCTGCTGGGCAGCGCGCTGGTGATGGGCGGGGTGCTGCTGTTGAAAAGCAAGACCGCCGAGGCGTGATCGGCTACCATTACGCCTCGCAAGAGAGGCCGTAATGATGAATAACCCGAGATTGAAACGAGCGCTTATCGCTTGAATGGCCGTGTTGAGTAAACGACAACACGGCCACAGACATTCCGTTCCGTGGCTTTTATTCCCGTAACCAGAGAATACGCCATGTCCGAAAAACACTGGTCCAACACCGAGCTGCTGCATCAGACGGTGACCAACCCGAATATTATCGTCAAAGGCACCCACAGCTACTACAGCGACTGTTGGGATAACGGCTTCGAACGCTCGGTAGTGCGCTATCTGCACGGCGACGCGGTCAGCCGGCAATGGCAGCCGCTGGGCGACATAGACCGCCTGCTGATCGGCGATTACGTGTGCATCGCGGCCGAAGCGGTGATCCTGATGGGCGGCAACCATACCCATCGCATCGACTGGCTGAGCCTGTATCCGTTTATGGCAACCATCAAGCAGGCGTACCGCCCCAAAGGCGATACCCGGCTGGGCGACGGTTGCTGGATCGGCATGCGGGCGATGCTGATGCCGGGAATCTCGATAGGTGAGGGGGCGATCGTCGCCGCAGGCAGCGTGGTGGCCGGCGATGTTGAGCCTTATGCCATCGTCGGCGGTAATCCGGCGAGGTTTATCCGTTGGCGGTTCGCGCCGGAAGTCATCGCGCGGTTGCTTGCCTTGCGCCTCTATGATTTGTCCGAGGCGGACTTTACGGTGATTCAGCCCCTGCTCGCCGATGGCGATATCGATGCGTTGGAAAGGGGAATTGCGGCCTTGCGCCGTTAAACGCAACGGGCGGGGATTCCCCGCCCGTTTCGCGTTACTCGGCCTTGGCCTCGATCGCCGATTGGCGGCGTTTGCGCATCAGGCGCAGCAGCGGCGGCAGCGCCAGTACCGCGACCGCCAGCACCAGCAGCGTTTGCGCGATGCTGCTGCTCCACAGGATGCCGAACTCGCCGTTGCTGATCGACAGCGCGCGACGCAGATTCTGCTCCAGCATCTCACCCAGCACGAAGCCCAGAATCAGCGGCGACATCGGGAAGTGCATTTTCCGCAGGATGTAGCCGAACACGCCCAACCCGACCATCAGCAGCAGGTCGAAGGTGGTGCTGTGCACCGCATAAACCCCCACCGCCGAAACCGCGGCGATCGCCGGCACCAGGAACCACAGCGGGATGGTCAGCATGCGGGTGAACAGGCCGACCAGCGGCAGGTTCATGATCAGCAAAATGACGTTGGCGATCAGCAGCGCCGCGATCAGCCCCCAGACGATATCCGGCTGTTCGGTGAACATCGCCGGGCCGGGGGTGATGTTGTACAGCGTCAGCGCGCCCATCATCACCGCCGTGGTGCCGGAACCCGGCACCCCCAGCGTCAGCATCGGAATGAACGAACCGCAGGCAGAGGCGTTGTTGGCCGCTTCCGGCGCCGCTACGCCGCGGATGTCGCCCTTGCCGAAGGTGTCGCTGTTGCCGCTGATTTTCTTCTCGGTCATGTAGGTCAGCGCGCTGGCGATAGTGGCGCCGGCGCCCGGCAGAATGCCGACGAAGAAGCCGATCACCGACGAGCGCAGGGTAGGGCCTGCGCACTGCGCCGCCTCTTTGCGGTTGAACAGCAACCGGCCGGTTTTACGCACCAGCTTTTGTCCGGCGCTGGTGCTTTCCAGCATCAGCAGGATTTCGCTGACCGAGAACAGGCCGATCACCACCACGATAAACTGCACGCCGTCAGAGAGGTGCACGCTGTCGAAGGTAAAGCGGTAAACGCCGGTATTGGCGTCGACGCCCACCGTCGCCAGCCCCAGCCCGATCAGCGCCGCCAGCAGCGATTTCAGCGGGTTCTGGCTCATCATGCTGCCGAGGCAGGCGATGGCGAACACCATCAGGGCGAAATACTCCGCAGGGCCGAAGGCCAGCGACCAGCGGGCCAGCAGCGGCGCGAACAGGATGATGCCGCCGATGGCGATCATCGAGCCGACGAACGAGCTGACCGCCGAGATGGACAGCGCCACGCCGGCGCGCCCCTGCTGCGCCATCGGGTAGCCGTCCAGCGCGGTCATGATCGCCGCCGCGTCGCCCGGCACGTTGAGCAGAATCGACGAGATGCGCCCGCCGTACTCGCAGCCGATATACACCGTCGCCAGCAGGATCAGCGCCGATTCGGCCGGCAGCTTGAGGGCAAACGCCAGCGGCAGCAGGATCGCCACGCCGTTGATCGGCCCGAGGCCCGGCAGCAGGCCGACGATGGTGCCGACGAAGCAGCCGATCAGGGCGATAATCAGGTTCTGCGGCACCAGCGCCACTTCGAACCCTTGGGTCAAATACATCCAGGTATCCATCATCGCTCCCGTTAGCTCAGCCAGGCGCCGAGCGGCAGTGTGACATCAAGAAGGCGGTCAAAGGCGTAATACAGCACTGCGCCCATGACGACGCCGGAGATCGCCGCCGCCGGCAGGCTGGCCTGAAACAGCAGGCCGATGCTGAACGTCAGCAGCGCGGTCGCCAGCGGGAAGCCCAGCCATTCAAAGCCCCAGGCATACAGCACCAGGGTGATCACCAGCACCAGCAGCCGCTGCAGCACCTTGTTGTGCGGCCACTCCACCGCCTGCGGGCGGCGCAGCAACAGCAGGGCCGAGCACAGCGCCATCAGGCTGAGGATCGCCAGCGGGAACGGGCGCGGCCCCAGCGGTTCATAGCTGTATTCGCTTTGGATGCCCCAGCCGATGAACAGCCCGCCGATACACAGCAGCAGCCAAAAGCCGGCAAAAATACGATCGCTCATGGTTTTCCCCTGCGGTTATTTGGCCAGGCCGAACACTTTCGCCTGCTCACGGTATTGGGCAACCTGATTCTTCACGTAGGCGTCCAGCTCTTTGCCGGTCATGTTGAATTCGAACAGGCCGCGCAGATCGCGCTGCTGCTTGAATTCGTCGGTCGCCATCATTTTCTGGAAGGTGTCGATCCACCACTGATACTCTTCATCGCTGACTTTCGGCCCGACGTAGAAGCCGCGAATAATCGGCCACACCAGGCTGTATCCCTGTTCTTTGGCGGTCGGAATGTCGGCCAGTTGGCCCGGCAAACGTTGCTCGGCATACACCGCCAGGACGCGGATCTTGTCGCCCTGCAGGTAAGGCACCATCTCGCTCAGATCACCGGAGACCGCCTGGATATGGTTGCCGAGCAGCGCGGTGACCGGCTCGCCGCCGCCTTCGAACGCCACGTAGCGCATCTTGCGCGGATCCACGCCGACTTCGCGCGCCAGCAGCGCGGTTTTCATCCAGTCCTGGCTGCCGATGGAGGCGCCGGCGCCGAATACCACGCTGTTGGGATCTTTTTGGAAGGCGTCCATCAGGTCTTTCAGGGTTTTGTAAGGCGAGTCGGCGCGCACCGCGATCATGCCGTAGTCGGTACCGACCGCCGCCAGCCATTTCACGTCGTCCACGTTGTAGCGGCCGAACTTGCCCTGGGCCAGATTGAGCAGCGAACCGCCGGAGAAGGCCACCACGGTGCCGAACTCCGCCGGGCGCTGCGCGACGATGGCGTTGTAGGCCACCGCGCCGACGCCGCCGGGCATATAGGTGACGCGCATCGGTTTATCGATGGCCTTGGTGTCCTGCAGCGACACCTGAATCAGCTTGCAGGTCAGATCGAAGCCGCCGCCGGGCTTGGCCGGCGCGATGCATTCGGTGCGTTTGGGCGCTTCCACGGCAAAGGCCTGATTGGCTGCCAGCAGCAGGGCGGCGGCGGTAAAGGTACGGGTCATTATTTTTTTCATTGTGACTTGCCCTCGGTATTGTTCTGATTGTGAAATCCCGCCGGGTGCGGTTGCAGGATTGTTAAAACAACAACCTTTCATTTACCTTTCAGTGGCCGGAAAAGTTTCCAGTCTGTGATTAGGGTCTCTTGTCGCCGGCGAATAACGGATGCGCTACCATAGAAAAGCGGGCAAGAACAGGGCGCAAAACCGGGCAAAATCCTGCGTAATATCAGGTTTGCCGTTCTGCTTTCGCGATAAAATCACGATCGGTGAAATGAATAGAGACGCAGTGATATGTTTTCGTTAGGGAAATTGTTTGGTGGCAGGGACAGCGCCAAAGTAGGTGCGATTAAACGGTTGCCTGAGGTTTACGCTGAAATGACGGGAAAAACCGGGCAGTGCCGTTTAAAGCGACTGCGTGCCGACGTTGGCGTTTTTGAGCTGCATTTTGTCAACGCCGACGGTGAAAAATATGCTTGCCAGATGACCGCCTGCGTGACCGGCATCGATCTGGTGTTTGCCGTCAACAACCGCTCCGTGCTGGTTTCTTCACCGTTTACCGCCGACAAACTGCGCCCGGTGCTGGACATCGCCGTTGCCGATAGCCCCATTCCGCTGATCTGACACCGGCCTGCGATCGCGCCCCATACGCATAATTGTGTGCCAGCTCCCAAAACTGGCGGCGCGGCGCTCTTTTATCCCCTTATTTTCCATGCCATTCTCTGTTATCGGCCTGTTAACAGGTGCCGTGTCGGCGCCAGGTTGTTCAGGTAAATCAATGGAATGGGAACATGCGACTGTTATTGGTTGAAGATCACCCCGAGCTGTCTCACTGGTTGCAAAAGGCGCTGACCGGCGCCGGCTTTGCCGTTGACGTCGCCCCGGACGGCGTGGCGGCGGATCACCTGCTGCTCAACGAACGCTATGCGCTCGCGGTGCTGGATGTGGCGCTGCCGCGTATGAACGGCCTGGATTTGCTGGCGCGCCTGCGCAAGCGCGGGCAGGATCTGCCGGTGCTGCTGCTGACGGCACGCACCGACGTGGCCGACCGGGTGAAAGGCCTGAATCTGGGGGCGGACGATTACCTCACCAAGCCGTTCGAACTGGACGAGCTGGAAGCGCGCATCCGGGCGCTGCTGCGCCGCAGCGTCGGCGCCCCGCAGCCGGCGTTGCAGTACGGCGCGTTGACCTATCACGACGAAGGCTATTTTCTGCTGGAGGGCAAACCGCTGGCGCTGACGCCGCGCGAACTGGCGGTGCTGACCGCGCTGATGCACCGGCGCGGCCGCCCGGTGGCCAAGCAACAGCTGTTCGAACAGGTGTTTACACTGTCCGACGAAGCCAACCCGGAGAGCATCGAGCTTTACGTACACCGCCTGCGGAAAAAGCTGCAGGGCAGCGACGTGGCGATCGTCACGCTGCGCGGCCTGGGCTACAGCCTGGAGCTGTGCAATGCGGTGGTTTAACGCGCCGCGTTCGCTGTTCTATCAACTGCTGCTGTTTTTTGGCCTGCCGCTGCTGGCGTTGGGCGGCATCTCTATCTACACCCACTATTTCAGCGCCATGAGCGCCGCCACACTGGCTTACGATCGCACGCTGCTGGCGTCGGCGCGCACCGTGGCGGAGCGGCTGGTGGTGCGCGAAGGCAAGCTGGCGGTCGATGTGCCCTATGTGGTGCTCGACAGCTTCGAGCGCAACATGAACGATCAGCTGTATTACGAGGTGATTTCGCCGCAGGGGAAAAGCATTTCGGGCTATGACGATTTGCCGCCTTTGCCGCCCCATATCCCGCGCTCCACGCTCTACCCGGCGCTGGTGCATTTTTACGATGCGGAATACCTCGGCCGGCCGATCCGCGTGGCGGCGCTGTTTCAACCGGTCAACGAGTCGGGGGTGAGCGGCATGGCGACCATTTTGGTGGCGGAAACCCTGGAGTCGCGCCGTTACCTGGCGCGGCAGATGATGATCGCGGCGCTGTTGAGCCAGGGTACGGTGGTGGTGTTGACCCTGATCCTGGCGTTCGCGCTGCTCAAGCGGGTGTTGAAACCGATGCGTAAACTCTCCGGCATCATGCTGCGGCGCGATCCGGGCGAGCTGACGCCCTTGCCGCGGGTGTTGCCGTGGTCGGAGATGCAGCCGCTGCTGGTGGCGTTCAATCGTTACATCGAACGGCTGCGGCTGATGGTGGCGCGTCAGGAACGTTTCAGCGCCGACGCCTCCCACCAGCTGCGCACGCCGCTGGCGGTGTTGAAGACTCAGGTCGGGGTGGCGCTGGCCAGCGATCGGCCGCAGCAGTGGCGTGAAAGCCTGCAGGCGATGAGCGCGACGCTGGATAATACCGTGGCGCTGACCGATCGCCTGCTGCACCTCTCACGCCTGAAGGCCAGCGAGCACCAGGCCGAGCGCCAGCTGCAGCCGGTCAATCTGGCGCAGGTGCTGCGCGACGCCTGCTTTTCCCGCTTGCCGCAGGCGCGCAGCAAACAGATCGATCTGGGTTTCGAAGGCGAGGCGGCGTGTCAGGTGGCGGGGGAGCCGCTGCTGTTGGCCGAACTGTGTGCCAATCTGCTGGACAATGCGCTGAAATACACGCCGCGTCAGGGGATAGTGACCGCCCGCCTCACTCAGGATAAGGCGGCGGGGGAAGGCGTGCTGGAGATTGAAGACAGCGGCCCCGGCATCGCCTTGCAGGATAAGGCGCTGGCGTTGCAGCCGTTTCACCGGCTGGACAACGTGGGCGATCAGCCGGGCGCCGGCCTGGGGCTGGCACTGGTGAAGGACATCACCGCCTATCACGGCACCCGCCCGGAGCTGCTGAGCTCCGCCGCGCTGGGCGGCCTGTTGGTGCGGGTGCGCTTCAGGCTGCTGCCTTAAGCCTGTTCTTTGCAGGACTCGACGTTGGCCGCCGGGGCTTTGGCTTTACGCGTCAGCGGCGTGCGCAGCCGCTGCGACAGGATAACGCCCAGCAGGGTGATGCCGCCGCCGATCAGGTGGTAACCGTGCAGCTGCTCATGCAGGAACAGCACGGCGATAGCGGCGGTAAACACCGGCGCCAGGTTCATGAAGATCGAGGCGGTGTTGGCGCCTAGGCGCATCACGCCCTGGATCCACAGGAACGGGGCGATGATCGAAGCTGGAATGCCGGCGAACAGCACCAGCGGCAGGTTATGGCCATTCAAGCCGACATCCTGCGCCATCAGGAAATTAGGCAGCAGCAGCAGCACGCCGAACAGGATCTGCACGTACAGCGATTGCCAGTTCGGCAGCGCGATGGCCCAGCGTTTGGTCAACACGCCATACAGCGCGTAAGAGGCGGTGGCGAGCAGCATCATCAATTCCCCCTTGCCGATACCGTGTTGCAGCAGCACGCCGGGCTGGCCGCCGCTGACCAGCCAGATCAAACCACCGAAGGAGAGTATGCTGCCGAGCAGTACGCCGACGGTCGGCGCAATGCGCAGCAGCACGATGCTGATTAGGATGGTCAGCAGCGGGATCAGCGACACGATGATGCCCATAAACAGCGCGCTGACGCTGTGCGCCGCGTAATAGGCCAGGCTTTGATACAGCACCATGCCCAGCAGGCCGAGGATCATCAGCTTCCACCAGTTGGCGCGCACCTGCGCCCAGTTGCGCAGCACGCCCGGCAGCACGAACGGCGTCAGGGCAATCAGCGCCAGCAGCCAACGGTAGAGCGAAATGGCCGCCGGATCGATGGCGGTGGCGGAGAGTTTGCTGACGACGGCGTTAATCGACCAAATCAGCACGGCCAACAGCGGGAAGAGCATATTCATGATAATTATTCTCAATAACGTCCAACATGCTGGCTAGTCTACGCGTGTCCGGTTTATCATATATAGCGATATCCAGACAAAAATTGGCGTAAACAAGACAAATCACGGGACGAAACCATGCCAGAAATCCGCCATTTCCCCGAGTCGCTGATCCCGGCACCCAACCCGGTGCAGTTCCGCTGCGAGGAGTTCAATGCGCGCACCGAATTCCAGCCGCACAGCCACACCTGGGGCCAGTTGATGTGGGTTAAAGCCGGGGTGATGGTGCTGCGCATCGGCGGGCAGCGCTTTCTGGCGCCGCCGGAGTTCGTGCTGTGGGCGCCGGCGGGCATCGAACACTCCTGCTATAACCAGCGGCTGGCGCAGTGCCGCATGGTGGACATCACGCCGGCACTGTGCGCCGGCATGCCCGCCGATCCCTGCCTGGTGAGCGTGACGCCAATCTTCCGCGCCATCGCCGAGGATTTCTATGCGCGCAAACAGTACATTCCGCAGGCGGAGGAGGATTTGCGCCTGTGCCAGGTGCTGATCGACCAGCTGCGTCTGTCGCCGCGCCAGCAAACCTATCTGCCGTCGTCGGACGACAAGTTTTTGGCGCCGGTGCTGGAAGCGTTGGAACATTGCCCGGCGGACAACACCTCGCTGGCGGCGTGGGCGGCTCGGGTCTACACCACCGAGCGTACGCTGTCGCGCCGCTGCCAGCAGGATCTGGGCATGTCGTTCAGCGAATGGCGCCAGCGTCTGCGTTTCCTGCACGCCGTGTCGCTGCTCGAGCAGGGCAAGACGGTGCAGGACGTGGCGCTGGACGTCGGCTACAGCTCCGCGTCGGCCTTTATCGTCATGTTCCAGCAGATCGCCGGCACCACCCCTGAGCGCTTTCGCCGTGCATGATTCAGTGGCACACTATTTCGCAGACAAATAGCCGTAAACCGTCGGAGAACGCAGTGAAAATTCTGGTTGATGAAAATATGCCGTACGCGGCCGAGCTGTTCAGCCGCCTGGGCGACGTGCAGGCGGTGCCGGGCCGCCCGATCCCGCGCGAGGCGCTGGCGGATGCCGATGCGCTGATGGTGCGTTCGGTCACCAAGGTCAATGAAGCCTTGCTGGCCGGCAGCCGCATCGGCTTTGTCGGCACCGCCACCGCCGGCACCGATCACGTCGATGACGCCTGGCTGCAACGGCAGGGCATCGGTTTTTCCGCCGCGCCGGGCTGCAACGCCATTGCGGTGGTCGAGTATGTGTTCTCAGCCTTGATGCTGCTGGCCGAGCGCGATGGCTTCCACCTGCGGGATAAAACCGTCGGCATCGTCGGCGTGGGCAACGTCGGTTCCCGCCTGGACGCGCGTCTCAAAGCGCTGGGCGTGCGCACGCTGCTGTGCGATCCGCCGCGCGCCGATCGCGGCGACGCCGGGGAATTCTGGCCGCTGGAGAAGCTGGTGGCCGAGGCCGACGTGCTGACCTTCCATACGCCGCTGAATAAATCCGGCCCATACCATTCGCTGCATCTGGCGGACGCCGATCTGTTGGCGGCGCTGCCGGACAACCGCATTCTGATCAACGCCTGCCGTGGGCCGGTGGTGGATAACGCCGCGCTGCTGCAGGCGCTGGAAAAAGGCAAAAAGCTGAGCACGGTGCTGGACGTGTGGGAACCGGAGCCGGATCTCTCCTTGCCGCTGCTGGCGCGGGTGGATATCGGCACTGCGCACATCGCCGGGTATACGCTGGAAGGCAAGGCGCGCGGCACCACCCAGGTGTTCGAGGCGTTCAGCCGCCATTTGGGGCAGCCGCAGCAGGTGGCGTTGGCCTCGCTGCTGCCGGTGCCGGAGTTCAGCCAGATCCGCCTCAACGGGCCGCTGGATGAAGCGCGGTTAAAACGATTGATGCACTTGGTGTATGATGTGCGCCGCGATGATGCGCCGCTGCGCAAAGTCGCCGGGCAACCGGGCGAATTTGATCGCCTGCGCAAGCACTACCAGGAGCGCCGCGAGTGGTCTTCGCTGGCCGTGCAATGCGATGACAGCGCCAGCGCCGAGCTGCTCGGCAAGCTGGGCTTCAGCGTGGCATAGCGCGTAAGGTTGTCTTAAGCCAACGCCGCTACAGTGAGCGGCAAAGATTATCGGGCAGTGGCTGCACTGCCCGTCTGCTTTTATGAATGAAATACTCTGGAGAAAACCCGATGTCTGACGGCTGGAATATCGCGCTGCTCGGCGCCACTGGCGCGGTAGGTGAAGCGTTGCTGGAATTGTTGCAGGATCGCCAGTTCCCGGTGGGTGAGCTCTATCCTCTGGCAAGCGAACGCAGCGCGGGCGCCAATGTGCGCTTCAACGGCAAGTCTCTTTTGGTGCAAAACGCCGAAGAGTTCGACTGGTCGCAGGCGCAGCTGGCCTTCTTCGTCGCCGGCAGCGACGCTTCCGCGCGCTATGCCGAAGAAGCCGGCAACATGGGCTGCCTGGTGATCGACACCAGCGGCCTGTTCGCCATGGAGCCGGATGTGCCGCTGGTGGTGCCGGGCGTCAACCCGCAGGTGCTGGCGGATTACCGCAACCGCAATATTGTGGCGGTGGCCGACAGCATGGTCAGCCAGCTGCTGACGGCGATCAAACCGCTGACCGAACAGGCGGGGCTGTCGCGCCTGCACGTCACCACGCTGATGTCGGTATCGTCGCGCGGCAAGGCGGCGGTGGACGACTTGGCAGGCCAGAGCGCGCGCCTGCTGAACGGCATCCCGGCCGAGGAAGGCGTTTTCGGCAAGCAGCTGGCGTTCAACCTGTTGCCGCTGATTGCCGACGAGCAGGGCAGCGTGCGCGAAGAACGCCTGATCGTCGATCAGGTGCGCAAGGTGCTGCAGGATGAAGGGCTGCCGATTTCGGTGAGCTGCGTTCAGTCGCCGGTGTTTTACGGCCACGCGCAGGTGGTGCACCTGGAAGCGTTGCGCCCGCTGTCTGCCGAAGAGGCGCGCAGCGAGCTGGAAGAGGTCGAGGACATTCAGCTGAGCGAAGAGGACGATTACCCGACTCAGGTCACCGACGCCTCCGGCAGCGATGCGCTCAGCATCGGTTGTCTGCGTAACGATTACGGCATCCCCGAGCTGCTGCAGTTCTGGACGGTGGCGGACAACGTGCGCTTCGGCGGCGCGTTGATGGCTGTCGAAACCGCCGAGCGTCTGGTGCAGGAGCAGATGTACTGATGTCTGAGGTGGTCTCGCCCGCTCAGCCGACGCTGAAAATTGCGCTGGGCATCGAATATGACGGCAGCCGGTACTACGGCTGGCAGCGGCAGCAAGAAGTGGCCAGCGTGCAGCAACGCCTGGAGCAGGCGTTGAGCAAGGTGGCGGATGCGCCGATTACCGTGCTGTGCGCCGGGCGCACCGACGCCGGAGTGCACGCCACCGGGCAGGTGGTGCATTTCGAAACCACCGCGCGCCGCAAGGATGCCGCCTGGACGATGGGGGTGAACACCCATCTGCCGCCGGACATCGCGGTGCGCTGGGTGAGCCCCGTCGCCGACGATTTTCACGCGCGCTTCAGCGCCACCGCGCGCCGCTACCGCTATATTATTTTCAACCATCGCTACCGGCCGGCGGTGCTGCAACAGGGGGTGACGCACTTTTATCACCCGCTGGACGCCGATCGCATGCACCGGGCGGCGCAGGCGCTGCTGGGCGAAAACGACTTCACTTCGTTCCGCGCGGTGCAGTGCCAGTCGCGCACCCCGTGGCGCTGCGTAAAACACGTTAAGGTTACGCGCTACGGCGAATATATTGTGGTAGATATCAAGGCGAATGCCTTTGTGCATCACATGGTTCGCAACATCGTCGGCAGCCTGATGGAGATCGGCTGCGGCAATCAGGATGAGAACTGGATGGCCGAATTGTTGGCGTTGAAGGATCGCAATCTGGCGGCGGCGACGGCGCGAGCCGAGGGGCTGTATCTGGTTGCCGTGGATTATCCGGACCACTTTGGTCTACCGCGGCCGCCGATGGGGCCGCTGTTTTTGCCCGACGATTAAACGCCGGCACGCCTGAACGCGTCGCTCCCTTGTGCTTCTGCCGGGTGATTGAAACACCCGGTATCAATGAGAGAATTTATGGACATCATCAAGTTTATTATTGATTTCATTCTGCATATTGATGTGCACCTGGCCGAACTGGTCGCACAATACGGCATGTGGGTCTACGCTATTCTGTTCCTGATCCTGTTTTGCGAAACCGGTCTGGTGGTGACGCCGTTCCTGCCGGGGGATTCTTTGCTGTTTGTCGCCGGCGCGCTGGCGGCGTTGCCGACCAACGATCTGAACGTGCACACCATGGTGGCGTTGATGGTGGTGGCGGCGATCCTCGGCGATGCGGTGAACTACACTATCGGGCGGTTGTTCGGCGAGAAGTTGTTCAGCAACCCGAACTCGAAAATTTTCCGCCGCAGCTACCTGGACAAGACGCACCAGTTCTATGAGAAGCACGGCGGAAAAACGATTATTCTGGCGCGATTTGTGCCGATCGTGCGTACTTTTGCGCCGTTCGTCGCCGGTATGGGGCATATGTCCTATCGCCACTTCGCCGCCTACAACGTGATTGGCGCACTGGTTTGGGTGCTGCTCTTCACTTATGCTGGCTACCTGTTCGGCGATCTGCCGGTGGTGCAGGAGAACCTGAAACTGTTGATCGTCGGGATCATCATCGTTTCGATTCTGCCGGGCGTGATTGAAATTTGGCGCCACAAGCGCGCGGCCGCCCGCCAGCAAAAACAGTAAAAACATCGCTTAACCTGTCGGTTCGACCAGTTTTTTGTCCACAGCGTCGGGCCGATATGGTTTAATGAGCGACATTATGGTCTGTTCCTGCGAACAACCCTGAAGCCGATGCCTCAGTCGCCGCGCTTGCCGCGCCGCGAACGGGCATTTTTTCATTGGGGTGTTTTCAGGGGGATTGTTAAAGCATGAACAGCGGACTGGCGTGTGCCAGGTTCAAACAGAAAGGTCATCGATGAGCTGGATTGAACGAATTCTTAACAAGAGCAATATCACACAAACCCGTAAGGCGAGCATTCCTGAAGGGGTCTGGACCAAATGCGACAGCTGCGGCCAGGTCCTCTACCGCGCCGAGCTGGAGCGTAATCTGGAAGTGTGTCCGAAGTGTGACCACCACATGCGCATGGGCGCGCGCGCGCGTCTGCATACCCTGCTGGACGAAGGCAGCGAAGTGGAGCTGGGCAGCGATCTGGAGCCGAAGGACGTTCTGAAATTCAAGGATTCCAAGCGCTATAAAGATCGTCTGGTCGCCGCACAGAAAGCGACCGGCGAGAAAGACGCGCTGGTGGTGATGAAGGGCACGCTGTACGGCATGCCGATCGTCGCTGCGTCCTTCGAATTTGCCTTCATCGGCGGCTCGATGTCTTCCGTGGTCGGTGCGCGTTTCGTGCGTGCGGTTGAGCAGGCGCTGGAGGACAACTGTCCGCTGGTGTGCTTCTCCGCCAGCGGCGGCGCGCGCATGCAGGAAGCGCTGATGTCGCTGATGCAGATGGCGAAAACCAGCGCGGCGTTGGCCAAGATGCAGGAGCGCGGCTTGCCGTACATCTCCGTGCTGACCGACCCGACTATGGGCGGCGTTTCCGCCAGCCTGGCGATGCTGGGCGACATCAACATCGCTGAGCCGAAAGCGCTGATCGGCTTTGCCGGCCCGCGCGTCATCGAGCAGACCGTGCGCGAGAAACTGCCACCGGGCTTCCAGCGCAGCGAGTTCCTGATCGAAAAAGGCGCGATCGACATGATCGTTCGCCGTCCGGAAATGCGCCAAACGTTGGCGAGCATTCTGTCCAAGCTGACCAACCAGCCGCAGCCGCATTTCGATGAGGCCGCGCCGGTCATTGAGCCGGAGCCACAGGCCGACGCCTGAGGCAAAGACAGATCCCGCCCGGGTTCAGCCGCCACTTTGTGGCTAAGTGACGGCTGATGCCCGTTCCCTGCCGGCCGTGGCCTATCTCGCTGCGGTTTGCAGGCTGGCGGCAGTCACGAAGCGCATCGCCTTTACCGCGGTGAGGGTGGTGCCCTGATGGATTAATGAACCCAAGTTCAGTGATGGGACTCATGCAAAACCACCAAATTCCCCAAGCCACGTCGCCATTGAGCTCGTGGCTTTATTATCTGGAACGTCTGCACAGCCAGGCGATCGAACTCGGCCTTGAGCGCGTACAGCGCGTCGCGGCGCATCTGGATTTACTGACCCCCGCCCCCACGGTGTTCACCGTTGCCGGCACCAACGGCAAAGGCACCACCTGTCGCACCCTCGAAGCCATTCTGCTGGCCGCCGGCCTGCGCGTCGGCGTCTACAGTTCGCCGCATCTGGTGCGCTATACCGAACGCGTGCGCATTCAGGGGGAAGAGCTGAGCGAAGCGGAGCACAGCCGCTCGTTCGCCGCCATTGAGGCCGGCCGCGGCGAAACGTCGCTGACCTATTTCGAATTCGGCACCCTGTCGGCGCTGCAGCTGTTCAAACAGGCGCGGCTCGACGTGGTGATCCTGGAAGTGGGCCTGGGCGGGCGTCTCGACGCCACCAACATCGTCGATCCGAGCGTGGCGGTGATTACCAGCATCGCGCTCGATCACACCGACTGGCTGGGCAACGATCGCGAAAGCATCGGCCGCGAGAAGGCCGGCATTTTCCGCAGCGGCAAGCCGGCGGTGGTGGGCGAACCCGACATGCCGGACAGCATTCGTCAGGTTGCCGAAACGCTGGGCGCGCCGCTGTATCGCCGCGGCGAAGCCTGGAGCTTCAGCGAGCAGGGCGATCGCTGGCAGTGGCAGGGCGGCGACACGCTGCTGACCGATCTGCCGACGCCGAACGTGCCGCTGGCCAACGCCGCTACCGCGCTGGCGGCGCTGAACTGCTCCCCGCTGGAAATCGACGAACGCGCGATCTTCACCGGGCTGCAGCAGGCGACGCTGCCGGGGCGTTTCCAGATCGTGCGGCGGGAGCCGACGCTGATCCTCGACGTGGCGCACAACCCGCACGCCGCCGGCTATCTGGCCGGGCGTCTGGCCAAACTGCCGCGCGAAGGCGGCAAGGTGCGCGCGGTGGTGGGCATGCTGTCGGACAAGGATATCGCCGGCACGCTGGCCTGCCTGAGCGAGCAGGTGGATGAATGGTACTGCGCGCCGCTCGACGGGCCGCGCGGCGCCAGCGTCGAACAGCTGGCGCAACATCTGAAGGAACCGCGCCGCTTTAATGATGTCGAAACTGCCTGGCGGCAGGCTATGCAGGATGCTGATAAACAGGATATTGTGATCGTCTGTGGATCGTTCCACACCGTGGCGCAGGTGATGGCGGCGTTAGACGAGATGCGGGGAGTGTGAGTGGCGAGTAAATTTCAGAACCGACTGGTCGGAACCGTGATTCTGGTGGCGCTGGGGGTGATCATCCTGCCAGGGCTGCTGGACGGCAAAAAGAAGCATTACGAGGATGAATTTGCGGCCATTCCGTTGGTGCCGAAACCGGGCGACGTCGAGGAGAACGACGTGCTGCCGCCGGTGACGCAACCGCTGCCGGCGCAGCCGCCGGAAGGGGCGGGCGCGCTGGTCGAGCAGCAGGCGGCCAATGAAGCGGCGGCGCAACAGGCGGTACGGCAGAGCGCTCAGCAGCCGACGCAGGTGGCGCCGCCGCCGGTCGAGACGCGTCCTCAGCCGGTGCCGCAGCCCAAGCCGAAACCGGTGGAAACCAAACCGGTGGAAGTGAAAACGAAACCGGCACCGCAACCGAAGCCGGTGGAAGTGAAGCCGACGCCGAAACCTGAGCCGACGCCGAAACCTGAGCCGGCGCCGCAGCCGAAACCGGCGGAAGAAAAAGCGCCGGCAGGGCAAGCCTATGTCGTGCAGCTCGGGGCGCTGAAGAACGCCGCCAAGGCGAACGAGATTGTCGCCTCGCTGCGCCTCTCGGGCTACCGCGCCTTCACCGTGCCGTCAACGCCGGTGCAGGGGCAGATAACCCGCATCTACGTCGGCCCGGACGCCTCCAGGCAGAAGCTGCAGGCGGCGTTGCCGTCGCTGAACTCGATCAGCGGGCTGAGCGGGCAGGTGAAGCCGTACGGCCGTTAAACCCCGCAGGGGCGCAGCACGATGCGCCCCTGAATGAAGGAGTGGTGGAGAGAAAGCGAGAAAAACCGCGCCTTTTACAGGCGAAATCACCTATGTAGGCGCGGCGATTGAGAATTTTTTGATCGCCGCTTTTTATTTGTAACGTGGTAGGAAATCCCCTACGCAAACGTTTTCTTTTTCTGTTAGAATTCGCCGCGAATTGGATGCAGGGGCGATTCATCATTGGAATAGTTCATGGTCTGGATTGATTACGTCATTATAGCGGTAATTGGATTTTCGGCTCTGGTGAGCCTGATCCGAGGGTTTGTTCGCGAAGCATTGTCACTTGTGACATGGGGATGTGCGTTTTTTGTTGCCAGCCATTTCTACTCTTACCTTGCGGTCTATTTCACTCGTTTTGAAGATGAACTGGTGCGAAACGGCATCGCGATCGCGATTTTGTTCATCGCGACCTTGATCGTAGGGGCTATTGTTAACTATGTGATTAGCTCACTGGTAGAGAAAACCGGGTTGTCGGGCACCGACCGGGTGCTGGGCATCTGCTTCGGCGCGCTGCGCGGAGTATTGATCGTCGCGGCGATCCTGTTCTTCCTGGATACCTTTACCGGCTTTTCACAGAGTGCCGACTGGAAACAGTCGCAGCTCATTCCCCAGTTCAGTTACGTCATCAGGTGGTTCTTTGACTACCTGCAGAGCACGTCGAGTTTCTTGCCGACCCAATTGCCGGGGCGGTAGCGCTGATGAGGAAAAGACAACATGTGCGGTATTGTCGGTATCGCCGGTTTCATGCCGGTAAACCAGTCGATTTATGATGCGCTGACGGTGCTTCAGCACCGTGGCCAGGATGCCGCAGGCATCGTCACCATTGACGCCCACAACGGGTTCCGTTTGCGTAAAGCCAACGGCCTGGTGAAGGATGTGTTTGAGGCGCGCCATATGCAACGCTTGCAGGGCAACATGGGTATTGGCCATGTGCGTTACCCGACGGCCGGCAGCTCGAGCGCCTCTGAGGCCCAGCCTTTCTACGTCAACTCGCCGTTCGGCATTACGCTGGCCCACAATGGCAACCTGACCAACGCCCATGAGCTGCGCCAAAAGCTGTTCGAAAGCGGCCGCCGCCATGTCAACACCACCTCCGACTCGGAAATCCTGCTGAACGTGCTGGCCAGCGAGCTGGATCGTTTCCCGCACTACCCGCTGGAGGCCGACAACATCTTTACCGCGGTCGCCGCCATGCATCAGCAACTGCGCGGCGCTTACGCCTGCGTGGCGATGATCATCGGCCACGGTCTGCTGGCGTTCCGCGATCCGAACGGCATTCGCCCGCTGGTGATCGGCAAGCGCACGCTGGAGGATGGCCGCAGCGAGTACATGGTGGCTTCCGAAAGCGTGGCGCTGGATACCCTGGGCTTTGAGTTCCTGCGCGACGTGGCGCCGGGCGAAGCGGTGTATATCACCACCAAGGGCCAGCTGTTCACCCGCCAGTGCGCAGAGAATCCGAAAACCAACCCGTGCCTGTTCGAATACGTTTATTTCGCGCGCCCGGACTCCTTTATGGACAAGATCTCGGTCTACAGCGCCCGCGTGCGCATGGGCCAGAAGCTGGGCGAGAAGATTGCCCGCGAGTGGGAAGATCTGGATATCGACGTGGTGATCCCGATTCCGGAAACCTCCTGCGACATCGCGCTGGAGATCGCGCGCATTCTCGAGAAGCCCTACCGCCAGGGCTTTGTGAAGAACCGCTACGTCGGCCGCACCTTCATCATGCCGGGCCAGCAGGCGCGTCGTCAGTCGGTGCGCCGCAAGCTGAACGCCAATCGCGCCGAGTTCCGCGACAAGAACGTGCTGCTGGTGGATGACTCCATCGTGCGCGGCACCACGTCGGAACAGATCGTCGAAATGGCGCGCGAAGCGGGCGCCAAGCGGGTGTACCTGGCTTCCGCCGCGCCGGAAGTGCGTTTCCCGAACGTCTACGGAATCGACATGCCGAGCGCCAACGAACTGATCGCCCACGGGCGCGAAGTGGATGAAATCCGCCAGATTATCGGCGCCGACGGGCTGATCTTCCAGGATCTGGACGATCTGATCGAAGCGGTGCGCGAAGAGAACCCGGACATCACCCAGTTCGAATGCTCGGTGTTCAACGGCATCTACGTGACCAAAGACGTCGACCAAAGCTATCTGGAATACCTGGAGTCGCTGCGCAGCGACGACGCCAAGGCGCTGCGGGTGCAAACCGAAGCGGAAAATCTGGAACTGCATAACGAAGGCTAACCGCCTGCGTTGATCCATCAGGGTGCATCGCCGCGTCTGCGGCGGTGCGCCTTGCTCCTCTGACTTGCTTATCCCTCGCCATTGCGGCAAAGTCTGCCTGATCTTACTTTTTACGGCAGAGGCCATTTTCCATGAAACGACTCATCATCGGCATTTCCGGCGCCAGCGGCGCCATCTACGGCGTGCGCCTGTTACAGGTTTTGCGCGACGTCGCAGAGGTGGAAACCCATCTGGTGATGAGCAACGCGGCAAGACAAACGCTGGCGCTGGAAACGCCGTACAGCCTGCGGGAAGTGCAGGCGCTGGCCGACGTGGTGCACGATGCGCGCGACATCGCCGCCGGCATCTCCTCCGGTTCCTTCAAAACCCTGGGCATGGCGATCCTGCCATGCTCAGTCAAAACGCTGTCCGGCATCGTCAACAGTTACAGCGACGGGCTGCTGACTCGCGCCGCCGACGTGGTGCTCAAAGAGCGCCGCCGTTTGGTGCTGTGCGTGCGGGAAACGCCGCTGCATTTGGGTCACCTGCGGTTGATGACCCAGGCGGCGGAGATGGGGGCGGTGATCATGCCGCCGGTGCCGGCGTTTTATCACCAGCCGAAAAGCGTGGAAGACATCATCGATCAGACCGTCAATCGGGTGATCGATCAGTTTGATATCGAACTGCCGGCCGATCTGTTCACCCGTTGGCAGGGCGTCAGTTAACATTTTAATCCCCAAATTGGCACATTTGTGCAACACCGCACTGAATTAGGGCGGCGCATGCACCATAATGATCCTACTTCATCACGTTCACTGTTTCATGGCGCCGCCTTGTCGCGGCTGCCAGTGGCGCGGCCCCGAGCGGCCGATTTAATTTTGCGGTTATCGTCCCAGGAAACAGTATTGTGAAGGCCGGAGCCGTTCCCTCCGCCCGTAGCACCTAATGTGGCACGATTACTGCAAATTGATTTGGTGGGGAAAAGTAATGCCCGTAGTGGCATCAAAAAAATCAATTTGAGGGTAATTTATGAAAAAGCTGGTTAAGGTTCTTCCTTTAGTCTTGGCTTTGGCGGCCGCAAACAGCGCATTCGCCGCTATCCCATCGACATTGAAGATCGGCACCGATCCGACTTATGCGCCGTTTGAATCCAAAAACGCCAAAGGCGAGCTGGTCGGCTTCGATATCGATTTGGCCAAAGAGCTGTGCAAACGCATAAATACCCAATGCACCTTCGTGGAGAGCGACTTTGACGCGCTGATCCCATCCCTCAAGGCGAAGAAAATCGACGCCATCATCTCTTCGCTGTCCATCACTGAAAAACGCCAGCAGGAAATCGCCTTTACCGACAAGCTGTATGCCGCCAACGCGCGTCTGATCGCGCCGAAGGGCTCCAAGCTGTTGCCTACCGTGGACGCCCTGAAAGGCAAGAGCGTGGGCGTGCTGCAGGGCACCACCCAGGAAGCCTACGCCAACGCCATGTGGCAGCCGAAGGGCGTCACCGTGGTGCCTTACCAGAACCAGGATCTGGTCTACGCCGATCTGGCGTCCGGGCGCATCGACGCCGCCTTCCAGGATGAAGTGGCGGGCAGCGACGGCTTCCTGAAACAGCCGCCGGGCAAAGACTACGCGTTCGCCGGCGAATCGGTGAAGGATGACAAATTCTTCGGCGTCGGCACCGGCATGGGGCTGCGCAAAGCCGATACCGAGCTGAAAGCGGCGCTGGACAAAGCCTTCGCCGAAATGCGCAAAGATGGCACCTACGATAAATACGCGAAAAAGTACTTCGACTTTGACGTCTACGGCGGGTAATCCGCTAACCGTTCCATGCTGTGACTGCGGGGCCGGTGTGCCGGCCCCGATGGTTCGGATCCTAGACCACAGGGTGAAGTAGATGCTGCAAGGCTATTCCCAACTGATTTTCGAGGGGGCTCTGGTGACGCTGGAGTTGGCCCTCAGTTCCGTATTGTTGGCGGTGGTGATCGGGTTGATCGGCGCCGGCGGCAAACTCTCCCACAACCCCCTTATTTCCGGCCTGTTCGGCGCTTACACCACGCTGATCCGCGGCGTGCCCGATCTGGTGCTGATGCTGCTGATCTTTTACGGTCTGCAAATCGCGCTGAACAATATCACTACGCTGCTGGGCTTCTCGCAGATCGATATCGATCCGCTCGGCGCCGGCATCATTACCCTCGGTTTTATCTACGGTGCTTATTTTACCGAGACCTTCCGCGGCGCTTATCTGGCGGTGCCGAAAGGGCAGATCGAAGCGGCGACGGCCTACGGCTTCAGCGGCGCGCAGATCTTCCGGCGCATTCTGTTCCCGGCGATGATGCGTTTCGCCTTGCCGGGCATCGGCAACAACTGGCAGGTGATCCTGAAGGCGACGGCGCTGGTGTCGATCCTCGGCCTGAACGACGTGGTGAAAGCCACGCAGCTGGCGGGGAAAGGCACCTATCAGCCGTTCTTCTTCGCCATCGTGGCCGGCGTGGTGTACCTGATCTTCACGACCGTTTCCAACGGCGTGCTGCTGTGGCTTGAACGGCGTTACTCACTGGGCGTCAAGAGGGCCGAGCTATGATCGAGATTTTGCAACAGTATTGGCAGTCGCTGCTGTGGAGCGACGGCTACCGTTTCACCGGCGTGGCGGTAACGCTGTGGCTGCTGATCGCTTCGGTGGTGATGGGCGGGCTGCTGGCGATCCCGATGGCGGTGGCGCGTGTCTCTTCCATCCGCTGGGTGCGTTTCCCGGTGTGGCTCTATACCTACGTGTTTCGCGGCACGCCGCTGTACGTGCAGCTGCTGGTGTTCTACTCCGGCATGTACAGCCTCGAGGTCGTGCGCGGCAGCGAGTTTCTCAATGCGTTTTTCCGCAGCGGGCTCAACTGCACCATCCTGGCGCTGACGCTCAACACCTGCGCCTATACCACCGAGATCTTCGCCGGGGCGATCCGCTCGGTGCCGCACGGTGAGATCGAGGCCGCCAACGCCTACGGTTTCTCGCGCTTCAAGATGTATCGCTGCATCATTTTGCCTTCGGCGCTGCGCACCGCGCTGCCGGCCTACAGCAACGAAGTGATCCTGATGCTGCACTCCACCGCGCTGGCGTTTACCGCCACCGTGCCGGATCTGCTGAAGATTGCGCGCGACATCAACGCCGCGACCTATCAGCCGTTTTACGCTTTCGGCATCGCGGCGGTGCTGTACCTGATCATCTCCTACGTGTTAATCAGCCTGTTCCGCAAGGCTGAAAAACGCTGGATGGCACACGTTAGTCACTGATAAATGACGGGAAGAAAAACCATGTCTGAGAATAAATTAGCCGTCACGGAACTGCACAAACGCTATGGCGACCACGAAGTGCTGAAGGGCGTCTCGCTGGCGGCCAACGCCGGGGATGTGATCAGCATCATCGGCTCCTCCGGCTCCGGCAAAAGCACCTTTCTGCGCTGCATCAACTTCCTCGAGAAGCCGAGCGAGGGCTCGATCAGCCTGAACAACGAAGACATCCGCATGGTGCGCGACAAAGACGGCCAGCTGAAGGTGTTCGACAAGAAGCAACTGCAGCTGCTGCGCACTCGCCTGACCATGGTGTTCCAGCATTTCAACCTGTGGAGCCACATGACGGTGCTGGAGAACGTGATGGAGGCGCCGGTGCAGGTGCTGGGGCTGAGCAAGGCCGACGCGCACGAGCGCGCGGTGCGTTATCTGGATAAGGTGGGCATCGATGAGCGGGCGCGCGGCAAATACCCGGTGCACCTGTCGGGCGGCCAGCAGCAGCGCGTTTCTATCGCCCGCGCGTTGGCGATGGAGCCGGAAGTGCTGCTGTTTGACGAACCGACGTCAGCGTTGGATCCCGAGCTGGTGGGCGAGGTGCTGCGCATCATGCAGAAGCTGGCGGAGGAGGGGAAAACCATGGTGGTGGTGACGCACGAAATGGAGTTTGCGCGCCACGTTTCCAACCACGTGATCTTCCTGCACAAAGGGTTGATTGAAGAACAGGGGCCGCCGGCCGAGCTGTTCGGCAACCCCAAAAGCCCGCGCCTGCAGCAGTTCCTGTCCGGCGCGTTGAAGTAACTTCAGATCAGCGGGCTTCGGCCCGCTGATTAATCACGTCATCCAGCGCCTGCTCCAGCTCCAGATAGCGGAAGTGGAAGCCGGCCTCCTCCAGCCGCTTCGGCACCGCCCGCTGGCCGCCGAGCACCAGCACCGCCGCTTCCCCCATCAACAAGCGCATGACGAACGCCGGCACACGCAGAAACGCCGGGCGATCGAGCACGTTGGCCAATTGGGCGGCGAACTGCTCGTTATGCACCGGGTAGGGGGCGACCATGTTGAACGGGCCGGTGAGCGTGGCGTGATCCAGCAGATAAATAATGCCGTTGACCATGTCGTCGAGATGGATCCACGGCAGGTATTGGCGGCCGTCGCCGATCGGGCCGCCCAGCCCGAAGCGGAACGGCGGCAGCATTTTAGCCAGCGCGCCGCCCTGTGGCGCCAGCACCACGCCGGTGCGCAGCAGGCAGACCCGGGTGGCGTCGCTCTGTGCCTGCAGCGCCAGCGCTTCCCAGCGTTGGCACAGCTGGTGGGTGAATTCGTCGTGCGGCGGCTCCTCTTCGGTGACCACCGCCTGCCCCTGATCGCCGTAGTAGCCGACGGCGGAACCGGAAATCAGCACGCCGGGCGGCGTGCTGCCGGCCTTGATCAGCTGCGCCAAGCGTTCGGTCAGATCCCAGCGGCTATGACACAGCCGCTGCTTCTGCTGTGCGCTCCAGCGCTTGTCGGCGATAGGTTCGCCGGCCAGATTGATCACCGCATCGAAGTCATCCAGCGACTGCCGGTCGTCCAGTGTGCGCCAATAGCTCGGCTGGTCGCCGAGCCGGGCCCGGGCCCGCCGTTCGTCTCGCGTCAGTACCGTAATATGGTGAGAAAGCGCCAGCAGCCTGGCCGTCAGGCTGCTGCCGATCAATCCCGTTGCGCCGGTGATCAGGATCCGCATGGTCGACCTCCCTGAGTTAGTCCCTGCGATAGCTCATGGTCATGGAGACAGAATCGGCGTAGCGCAGAGCCAGAAGTTTATCTATCTCCACTTCAGCATAGGTCACCCAGGCGTGTTCTTTTACGATATCGAGCACATCCTGCGTTAATTTTTCCAGCAACGCGAAACGGTTATCTTCCACATGGCGGATGATCGCTTTGGTAATGGTGCGGTAGTTGAGCGCATCGGCGATGTCTTCGCTGTTGCGCGCCTTGTCCGCCGGGTAGTGGATCACCACGTTGATCAGGATGTCCTGTCGGTTGTTGATTTCCTCTTCCTTGATACCGATGAACGTGCGCAGCCGCAGATTTTTAATGCGAATAACGGCGTCGGGTTGACTGAAAGACATCAGAGATTCTCCATAGGTCTGATTATTGGCGTTCAGAATACACGGAAAGTAGGGAAATGATAACGCAGGGACGATGTGACTCCCCGGTCGACGGGGAGTCGGGGAGCGGGATTAGCCCTGTTCGGCCAGCTTATAGGCGCGCTCGGTCGCCGGGCGGTTGCTGATGCGTTCGAACCAGTTGCGCACCGCCGGGTAATCCGCCAGATCGATGCGCTGGCGCGGATGCGACACCACCCACGGGTAGGTGGCGATATCGGCGATGCTGTAGTTGTCGCCGCCCAGGTACGGGTGTTTTTGCAGTTCGGCTTCCAGCACGCCATACAGCCGTTTGGTTTCCAGCTGGTAGCGCTCAATGGCGTAAGGCACCGGCTGCGGCGCGTAGTGGTTGAAGTGATGATTCTGCCCGAGCATCGGCCCGAACCCGGCCACCTGCCAGAACAGCCACTGCAGGGTGGCGGCGCGTTCGCGCAGGCCCTTGCTCAGCAGTTTGCCGGTCTTCTCCGCCAGATACAGCAGGATTTCACCGGACTCGAACAGGCTGATCGGCTCGCCGCCGTCCACCGGTTGCTGATCGACGATCGCCGGGATTTTGTTGTTGGGAGAAATGCTCAGAAAGTCCGGTTTGAACTGCTCGCCGGCGCTGATGTTTACGCGATGGATACGGTAGGGTAAGCCGACCTCTTCCAAAAACAAGGTGATCTTGTGACCATTGGGAGTAGGCGCGTAATACAGGTCAATCATGTTGCCTCCTGCGGTAAGGTGATCTGTAATTCATTACACGTTGCTGCGGTCTTCGCCGCGCACAAAGGTATATCAGAGATCCAACAATAGCAGCTAAGGATAGCAGGCTATGTGGGATTCGTCCGATGCTATCTGCGCGGCTGGATCACAATTCTCCATCGGGGCGGGCGGCGGTTTGCCGCACGGCGCCGGCGCGGTAAAATGGCGCTTATTTCCCTCTATAGGACAAGGTTATGAAGCTGATGTTCGCCTCGGATATCCACGGCTCGCTGCCGGCCACCGAACGCGTGCTGGAATTGTTTGAACAAAACGGCGCCGACTGGCTGATTCTTCTGGGTGATTTGCTGAATCACGGCCCGCGCAACGCGCTGCCGGCCGGGTATCAGCCTGCTCAGGTTGCCGAACGATTGAATCGCTATAGCGACAAGATCATCGCCGTTCGCGGCAATTGCGACAGCGAGGTCGATCAGATGCTGCTGACGTTTCCCATCGAGGCGCCCTGGCAACAGGTTTTACTGCAAAAAAGACGATTGTTTTTGACCCACGGTCACCTTTATCATCCCTCGGCACTGCCGCCGTTATCCCGCGGTGACGTCCTGGCCTACGGCCATACGCATCTGCCGCAGGCGGAGCGGCAGGGTGAGATCTATTGCTTCAATCCGGGCTCGGTCAGCATCCCCAAAGGGGGCTTTCCGGCCAGCTACGGCATGTTGGATCGGGGCACTTTGCGCGTGCTGACGCTCGACGACGGCAAGGTCGTCGCGGAAGTGGCGTTAACACGCTAAACGCACTAATTTATACACACACAATAAAAATCTTTGAAAAGCACTCATTGATTAACCAGCGCGCGGGATGCATCGCGCCAAAATAGAAGGTTTTAGAGGATGGCGGAACAGGGTCAGGCTGCAGATACCGAATGGGTTGATATCGTCGACGAGCAAAACGAGGTGATTGCGCAATCCAGTCGTCAACAGATGCGGGCGGAGCGGCTGCGTCATCGTGCTACCTATATTGTGGTGCATGATGGGATGGGAAAAATTCTGGTGCAGCGTCGCACCGAGATCAAAGACTTCTACCCGGGCTGGCTGGACGCGACGGCGGGCGGCGTGGTGCAAAGCGGTGAAAACGTGCTGGACTCGGCGCGCCGCGAGGCGGAAGAAGAGCTGGGCATCGCCGGCGTGCCTTTCGCCGAACACGGTCTGTTCTACTTCGAAGAAGAGCAGTGCCGGGTGTGGGGCGCGCTGTTCAGCTGCGTATCGCACGGCCCGTTCGCGCTGCAGGAAGAAGAAGTGGCCGAGGTGTGCTGGCTGACGCCGGAAGAGATCACCGCGCGCTGCGACGAGTTTACTCCGGATTCGCTGAAGGCGCTGTCGCTGTGGCTGACGCGCAACAACGAACAGGATTACGGCAAGCCGCTCGACAACCACTGAGACGCCAACGCGTAAGAAAGCCGGTCATCGACCGGCTTTTTTTTATGGTGCGGATTCAGCAGCTGTCGCGGCGGCACAGCGTGGCGGGCAGGGAGCCTGCCGGCTGCCAGGGCTGCTCGTTCAGCCGCGCCAGCAGCGCCTGGCCGGCTTGAATGCCGATGTCGCGATGCGGAATGGTCATGGTGGTCAGCGGCGGCTGGCACACCCGGCTGAACTCGCTGTTGCCGAACCCCACCACCGCCAGATTGTCCGGCACCTTGATGCGCCGCCGCTGGCATTCATACAGCGCGCCGCCGGCCAGTTCGTCCGAGGCGCACACCAGCGCGTCCAGCTCCGGCCAGGCCAGCAAGAATTCCGGCAGCTGCTGCGCGCCGGTGCTGAAGCTGGCGGGCTGCGCGGCGTTGATCACCCGATGCGGCGACATATGGTTGCGCAGCAGCGCCTTGTGCCAGCCCTGCAGGTGCTGCTGGAAGATCCACTGTTCCTGGTTGGCGCACAGCAGCCCGATGTTCTGATAGCCGCTGGCGATCACCGTTTGCGTCAGCTGATACATCGCCGCCACGTAGTCGATGCCGATGCTCATGTCGATCGGATCGGCGCGTACGGCGCCGATCTCCACCACCGGAATGTTGGCGGCGATCAGCGCGTTGCGGGCGTTTTGCGAATGCTCGACGCTGAGCAGCACCGCCGCCGCCAGGTTGTAGGAAAGCAGGGTCTCCAGCAGCTTCTCTTCGCGCTCCAGATGGTGCTGCGATTCCGCCAGCATGATGTGATAACCGGCCGGCTGCAGCACTTTCTGCAGGCCGGCGAACATCTCGGCGCAGCCGGATTCGGACAGGCTGGGCACCACCATGGCGATGGTGTAGGACGAGGCCGACGCCAGCGAGCTGGCGGCCAGGTTGGGCAGATACCCCAGTTCGCTTACCGCGGCTTCAATCTTCTCGCGCAGTTTGTCTGAAACCTGCTCCGGCGTGCGCAGCGCGCGCGACACCGTCATGGTGCCGACGCCCGCCAGCTGCGCTACGTCAGCCAACGTCACCCTGCCCGTGCTGCGTCGTTTTTTACCGATCGACATGCCTAATCCCGACTGAAATGCGCGCGCGGCGCATAAAAATGGTGAGGGCGGGAAGCCGACGGCGCGGCTTCGACGATCCCCGTATGCGGCACATTCTACCCCGTTACCCGAAAGAGCGAGAAAAAATTGTGGTTAACGCCATGCCGCGCCGCGGCGTTTTGATAGCGCTATCACAGATCTGCATGATAGCGCTTTGGTAGCGCTATCTTTGTGATATCCATCACTGTGTGGCCGGGAGGGGTTGATTAAAGTTTTACCGTCGTCGGTGAATTAATCACCGGCCGAAACCATCAACCTTTAGGAGGGTAACGTGCTGAAAGAGTGGCTGACCGCCGATCATATACAGCTGTGCGAACGGGTGGAGGACTGGCGCCAGGCGGTCACGCTGAGCGCGCAGCCGCTGCTGCAAGACGGCGTGATTACGCCGAATTACCTGACGGCCATCTTTCATCAGCAGGAGAAGCTCGGCCCCTACTTCGTCCTGGCACCGGGCATCGCCATGCCGCACGCCCGGCCCGAAGAGGGCGCCAACGCGTTGGGATTATCGCTGTTGAAGATCCATCAGGGGGTGAATTTTCATTCCGCAGATAACGATCCGGTTCAGGTGGTGGTGATGCTTTCGGCGCCCGACGGCGACAGCCACATCGAATTGATTTCGCAACTGGCGGAATTATTTTCAGACAATCAGGCCATGGCGGCGTTATTTCACGCCAAAGATAAACGGCAAATCGAGGATATTATCGCCCGCTATTAACGTTTAATCACCAGGAACACGATTAATGCTAACAACGCCGGGAATATGACCGGCGGCACTACCCTACACGCTAAATTCAACAGGTGGATATTATGAAAATCATGGCGATTTGCGGTTCCGGTCTCGGCAGCAGTTTTATGGTGGAAATGAACATTAAAAAGGTGCTGAAAAAGATGGGCGTGGAGGCCGAGGTCGAACACTCCGATCTGTCGTCCGCCACCCCCGGCGCCGCCGACGTGTTCGTGATGGCGAAAGACATCGCCGACAGCGCCAGCGTACCGGCCGAGCAGCTGGTGGTGATCAGCAACATCATCGACATTAATGAGCTGGAAGCCAAGCTGCGCGCTTACTTCGAAGCCCACTCAATCATCTGAATAAAACGATTGGCGAGGTGGATATGTTTATCCAGGAAACGCTTAAGTTTGTGGTGGATATATTAAAGGTGCCTTCGGTGCTGGTCGGGCTTATTGCGCTGATCGGTTTGCTGGCGCAAAAGAAATCGTTTTCCGACGTGGTGAAAGGCACGGTAAAAACCATTCTCGGCTTTATCGTTTTAGGCGGCGGCGCCACGGTATTGGTCGGGTCGCTCAATCCGCTGGGCGGCATGTTCGAACATGCGTTCAATATTCAGGGCATCATTCCGAATAACGAAGCCATTGTCTCCATCGCGCTGGAGAAATACGGCGCTTCCACCGCGCTGATCATGGCGTTCGGCATGGTGGCGAATATCGTGGTGGCACGCTTCACCCGGCTGAAATACATCTTCCTGACCGGCCACCACACTTTCTACATGGCCTGCATGATCGGCATCATCCTGACGGTGGCGGGCTTCGAGGGCGTGCAACTGGTGTTTACCGGCGCGCTGACCCTGGGGCTGGTGATGGCGTTCTTCCCGGCGATCGCCCAGCGCTATATGCGCCGCATCACCGGCAACGACGATATTGCCTTCGGCCACTTCGGCACCCTGGGCTACGTGCTGTCTGGCTGGATCGGCTCGAAGGTGGGTAAAAACTCGCGCTCGACCGAAGAGATGAACCTGCCGAAAAACCTCAGCTTCCTGCGCGACAGCTCCATTTCGATCTCGATGACCATGATCGTCATCTACCTGATCCTGGCGATCTGCGCCGGGCGGGCCTATGTGGAAAGCGAGCTCAGCGGCGGCCAGAACTACCTGGTGTATTCGATCATTCAGGCCATCACCTTCGCCGCCGGGGTGTTCATCATCCTGCAGGGCGTGCGCCTGATTCTGGCGGAAATCGTGCCGGCGTTCACCGGCTTCTCGGAAAAACTGGTGCCTAACGCGCGGCCGGCGCTGGATTGCCCGGTGGTCTATCCCTATGCCCCCAACGCGGTACTGATCGGCTTCCTGTTCAGCTTCCTTGGCGGATTGGCCGGGCTGTTCCTGCTGGGGCAGCTGAAGATGGTGCTGATCCTGCCCGGCGTGGTGCCGCACTTCTTCACCGGCGCTACCGCCGGGGTGTTCGGCAACGCCACCGGCGGGCGGCGCGGCGCGATGCTGGGCGCCTTCGCCAACGGGCTGCTGATCACCTTCCTGCCGGTATTGTTGCTGCCGGTGCTGGGGGCGTTGGGCTTTGCCAACACCACCTTCTCCGACGCCGACTTCGGCGCGATCGGCATTCTGCTGGGCAATATGGCGCGCTTTATGTCGAAAGAGATGATCATGCTGGCGATCGTCGCCGTGTTCGCGCTGCTGGTGGCGCATAACTTCCTGGGAAAACGCAAAGGCGCGCCGGCCGCTGACCGCGTCGAGAAATAACGAGGGCAGACTGATGAACTACACAACGAGCGAAACGGAAATTGAAGAGCTGCATGCCCTGGCGCGGGCGATCCGCCTGGAAACGCTGAAAGCGCTGACCGGGCTGGGCTTCGGCCACTACGGCGGCTGCATGTCGGTGGTGGAGACGCTGGCGGTGCTGTATGGCAGCGTGATGCGCATCGATCCGGCGGATCCGGACTGGCCGGAGCGCGATGACTTTGTGCTGTCGAAAGGACACGCCGGCCCGGCGCTGTACAGCACGCTGGCGATCAAGGGCTACTTCCCGCTGGCGGAGCTGAAGACCCTCAACCAGAACGGCACGCGTCTGCCGAGCCATCCGGACCGGCTGCGCACGCGCGGCGTGGACGCCACCACCGGCTCGCTGGGGCAGGGCGTGTCGATCGCCGCCGGCATGGCGTTGTCCCATCGGCTGGCGGGGCGCCGCAATCGGGTGTTCAGCATCCTCGGTGACGGGGAACTGAACGAAGGGCAGTGCTGGGAGGCGTTCCAGTTTATCGCCCACCACAATCTGAACAACCTGACGCTGTTCATCGATTACAACAAGCAACAGCTGGACGGCGCGCTGGACGAGGTGATCCAACCGTTCGATCTGGCCGCCAAGTTCCGCGCCTTCGGCTTTGAGGTGCAGACCATCAAGGGCGACGACATCGCGGCGCTGCTGGCGGCGGTAGCGCCGGCGCGCGGCGGCGAACAGCGGCCGCTGGCGATCGTGCTCGACAGCATCAAAGGGCAGGGCGTGGCCTATCTGGAAAACCTGTCGAACTCTCACCACCTGCGCCTGACGCCGGACGTGCAGCAGGAAATCGAAAAAGCCATCGCCGAACTGGAGGCCGCCCATGTTTAACGTAGTGACGCAGTTGGAAAACGACGCCGTCGAAATGCGCAAAGTCTACGCCGGCGCGGTGCGGCGGCAGATTGAGGCGGGCGCGCCGATCATCGCGCTGGAGGCGGATCTGATGAGCTCGATGGCGATGGACGGCGTACACAAGGATCACCCGCAGCACGTGATCAACTGCGGCATCATGGAGGCCAATGTGATCGGCGTCGCCGCCGGGCTGTCGCTCACCGGCCGGGTGCCGTTCGTGCATACCTTTACCGCCTTCGCCAGCCGCCGCTGTTTCGATCAGCTGTTCATGTCGCTGGATTATCAGCGCAACAACGTCAAGGTGATCGCCTCCGACGCCGGGGTGAGCGCCTGCCACAACGGCGGCACCCACATGTCGTTCGAGGACATGGGCATCGTGCGCGGGCTGGCGCATTCGGTGGTGCTGGAAGTGACCGACGCCACCATGTTCGCCGACATTCTGCGCCAGCTGATGGATCTGCGTGGCTTCTACTGGGTGCGCACCATTCGCAAGCAGGCGACGCGCATCTATCAGGAGGGCTCGCGCTTTACCATCGGCAAGGGCAACCTGCTGCGCGACGGCGACGACATTACGCTGATCGCCAACGGCATCATGGTGGCGGAGGCGCTGAAGGCGGCGCAGAGGCTGGCGCAGCAGGGCGTCAGCGCGGCGGTGATCGATATGTTCACCCTCAAGCCTATCGATCGTGAACTGATCAAAACCTACGCGGCCAAGACCGGGCGCATCGTCACCTGTGAAAACCACAGCATTCATAACGGGCTGGGATCGGCGGTGGCGGAGGTGCTGGCGGAAGAGTGCCCGACGCCGATGCGGCGCGTGGGGGTGAAGGAGCGTTACGGCCAGGTGGGCACCCAAGCGTTCTTGCAACAGGAGTATGGCCTGACCGCCGAGCATATTCTGGAGGCCGCCGGGCAGCTATTGTAAAGCAGAATAGGAATTACCGGCATTCTCTTCGGTAATCAAATCGGTTATTCCCCGCGTGTTGTTCTGCCCAGAGACGTTTATCAACATGCTACCCATTGTAAAGTCCCCTAGGGGACTTTTTCTTTTTTTATTGATAATAACTGGCCAATGCAGGAATAAAAATTTATTATTTATAAATAAGTCAATAAAAACAATTGGTTATATTCATTTTGTGAATAATATACATCACCCTCTCTTATTCATACATGGAGTGAATAAGGGAGGGGGTAATTTTTCCATTAACCCTATGATTGAATTGCATTCGGCTCTCAAGGAGGAGATTATGGCCGTGGTTCCATTACTGCCGCCAGGCGGTTTTACTGTTCTTGCCAGAAATTTGCGCGAGGCGCGCAGGCAGGGGCAACCTCGCAACATGGCGCTGCCAGGTACTTATTATTGGTTCTACCAGCAGGTAAAAAATCGGGGCCCTTGGGATTACAAACAGCAAAATCGCGCATTGGCTAACTTTGGTAATTTCAATTATGGTGCAACCGGTACCGCGGCTGGAATTCCCGCAGATATTTTGTTGATGGGCGCTGGATTTGCTCAGTCACGGGCAGGAACATCTCGGCCAGAATGGAGTCATTGGTATCAACGCCCGCCGTATGGTGATGACCCTCAGGATCAATATTGGATCAAACAAGGAATTGATTATGCAACTCGGCATGGTTACTAAATGGGCTCATCGGCTGCTGACGGCAATTTTGTTGGTTATTGTCGTCGGATTGGCGGGATACTGGTATACCACCCGCGATACTTATGACGATAAGCTCTATAGCAAAAAGCAGTTGACCGACGATATTTGGCTCTACATCACCGAGTACCAGAATGCGGGGGCTACCGATACGGATGTGTATCGTTACTATTTGAACCGAAGCCTGGATGGGGACCCTATCAAAGTGCTGGGGCAAAGCGCGCCAATCTTGACGGCGGATCGGGCTGATGCAACTATCCGCGGCGAGGGCAACCGCATCACCATCAATTTTTCCGGCAAGGTGTATTCCTTTACGAATTCGGCATTTTTCTATGCCACGAACAGCCAAACACCCATCATGCCCACCATTGATTTTTCTGCACGGGGCGTCAGCGCCTGGCGATGATGGTGGGTGCAGCGGATTGGGCGGGTATTGTCTAAAACAGCATAATCACCAAGAATATCAGGCATAAAAAAGCCAGTCAGGATTACCTGACTGGCTTTTTTTAACGGTTTATTACGCCTTGGCGGCGGCAGCGTCAGCCTGGGAAGACTGGATCGCCGTCAGCGCGACGGTGTAGACGATATCGTCAACCAGTGCGCCGCGCGACAGGTCGTTCACCGGCTTGCGCATGCCTTGCAGCATCGGCCCGATGGAGACCAGGTCAGCGGAACGCTGTACCGCTTTGTAGGTGGTGTTGCCGGTGTTCAGATCCGGGAAGATGAACACGGTCGCCTGGCCGGCCACCGGTGAGTTCGGCGCCTTGGACTTGGCAACGTCGGCCATGATGGCGGCGTCGTACTGCAGCGGGCCGTCGATGATCAGATCCGGGCGTTTTTCCTGCGCCAGACGGGTTGCTTCGCGCACTTTCTCGACGTCGCTGCCCGCGCCGGAGTTGCCGGTGGAGTAGGAGATCATCGCCACGCGCGGCTCGATGCCGAAGGCGGCGGCGGAATCCGCAGACTGGATGGCGATTTCAGACAGCTGCTCGGCGGTCGGATCCGGGTTGATCGCGCAGTCGCCGTAGACCAGTACCTGGTCAGGCAGCAGCATGAAGAACACGGAGGACACCAGCGAGCTGCCCGGCGCGGTTTTGATCAGCTGCAACGGCGGACGGATGGTGTTGGCGGTGGTGTGAACCGCGCCGGAGACCAGACCGTCGACTTCGCCTTGTTCCAGCATCAGGGTGCCGAGCACCACGTTGTCTTCCAGCTGCTCGCGCGCGACCACTTCGGTCATGCCCTTGCTCTTGCGCAGCTCAACCAGACGCGGCACGTAGTTTTCACGCACGGCGACCGGATCGACGATTTCGATGCCTTTGCCCAGCTCAACGCCTTGCGCTGCCGCGACGCGCTGGATCTCTTCCGGGTTGCCGAGCAGCACGCATTCCGCGATGCCGCGTTCGGCGCAGATGGCCGCCGCTTTCACGGTGCGCGGCTCGTCGCCTTCCGGCAGCACGATGCGCTTGCCGGCTTTACGCGCCAGCTCGGTCAGCTCGTAACGGAACGCCGGTGGAGACAGACGGCGTGAACGCTCGGAGGTGGCGGTCAGCGAGTCGATCCATTCGGTGTTGATGTGGCTGGCCACGTAGTTCTGCACTTTCTCGATGCGCTGGTGGTCGTCCGCCGGCACTTCGAGGTTGAAGCTCTGCAGGCTCAGCGAGGTCTGCCAGGTGTTGGTGTCGACCATGAACACCGGCAGGCCGGTCTGGAAGGCGCGTTCGCACAGCTTTTTGATCGGCTCGTCGATGGCGTAGCCGCCGGTCAGCAGGATGGCGCCGATTTCCACGCCGTTCATCGCCGCCAGGCAGGCGGAGACCAGCACGTCAGGACGGTCTGCGGAGGTCACCAGCAGAGAGCCTGGGCGGAAGTGTTCCAGCATGTGCGGGATGCTGCGCGCACAGAAGGTCACGGACTTCACGCGGCGGGTCATGATGTCGCCTTCGTTGACCACGCGGGCCTTCAGGTGGCGAGCCATGTCGATGGCGCGGGTGGCGATCAGATCGAAGCTCCACGGCACGCAGCCCAGAACCGGCAGCGGGCTGTTGGCGAACAGCTGCGCAGGATCGACGTGGGCGATGCTGGCTTTGGTGGAGTCGTCGAAGATTTCGGAGAGGTCAGGACGGGTGCGGCCCTGATCGTCGACCGGTGCGTTCAGCTTGTTGATGATCACGCCGGTGATGTTTTTGTTCTTGCTGCCGCCGAAGCTGGTGCGCGCCAGTTCGATGCGCTCTTTCAGCTGCGCCGGGGAGTCGTTGCCCAGCGCCAGCACGAAGACGATCTCGGCGTTCAGGGTTTTGGCGATCTCGTAGTTCAGCGCGTTGGCGAACTGATGCTTGCGGGTCGGCACCAGGCCTTCGATCAGCACCACTTCCGCGTCTTTGGTGTTCTCGTGGTAACGCGCCACGATCTCTTCCATCAGCACGTCTTGCTGGTTGGAGCTCAGCAGGCCCTCAACGTAGTCCATGCGCAGCGGTTCGGCCGCCGGGATGGTGGAGTTGCTGCGGATGATGGTGGTGGTCTGGTCGAGCGCGTTGTCGCCGGTGCGCGGTTGAGCGATAGGCTTGAACACGCTCAGACGAACGCCTTTTTGCTCCATGGAGCGGATGACACCCAGGCTGACGCTGGTCAGGCCGACGCTGGTGCCGGTGGGGATCAACATAATAGTACGTGACACAGAATAGTCCTCTTCACGATTAACATGAGGCTAAAACAACACCGTCAGCCTGGGCTGACGGTGTTTTGAGAGCATTACGCGGTCAGGCGGGATGCGTCCTGCGCGATGACCAACTCTTCGTTGGTCGGGATCACCAGCGCCAGGCGGCTGCCGTCTTTGGTGATGGCGCCGGATTTGCCGAAGCGAGCGGCCATGTTGCGGTCGTGGTCGATTTCGAAGCCCAGCAGGCCCAGTTTGTTCAGGGTCAGCTCACGCACCATGCCGGCGTTCTCGCCGATGCCGCCGGTGAAGATCACCGCGTCCAGACGGCCTTCCATCAGCGCGCTGTATGCGCCGACGTATTTGGCCAGACGGTGGCAGAACACGTCCATGGCGCGTTTGGCGTCGGCTTTGCTGTCGTAGTTGTCTTCAACGTAACGGCAGTCGCTGGTGACTTCGGTCAGGCCCAGCAGGCCGGATTCTTTGGTCAGCATCTTGTTGATCTGGTCAACGCTCATGCCCAGAGAATCGTGCAGGTGGAAGATGATAGCCGGATCGATGTCACCGCTGCGGGTGCCCATCACCAGGCCTTCCAGCGGGGTCAGACCCATGGAGGTGTCAACGCACTGGCCGTTGCGCACTGCGGTAACGGAACCGCCGTTGCCCAGGTGGCAAGTGATCACGTTCACTTCTTCTACCGGCTTGTTCAGCATTTTCGCGGCTTCCTGAGTCACGTAGAAGTGGCTGGTGCCGTGCGCGCCGTAGCGGCGAACGCCGTGGTCGCGGTACAGGCTGTACGGCAGGGCGTACAGGTAAGATTCTTCCGGCATGGTCTGGTGGAACGCGGTGTCGAACACGGCAACGTTCTTGTCGGCCAGGTGAGGGAAGGATTTCAGCGCTTCCGCGATGCCGATCAGGTGAGCCGGGTTGTGCAGTGGTGCAAACGGCACGGAATCTTTGATACCCTGCAGAACTTCGTCGTTGATCACGGCGGAAGCGGTGAACTTCTCGCCGCCGTGCACGATGCGGTGGCCGATGGCGGTCAGCTGCGCGGAAAGCTCTGGTTTTTGTGCCAGAATAGTATTAACGATGAAGTTCAGCGCTTCGCTGTGTGCAGCGCCGGCCCCCAGGGCAGCTTCGTGTTTGGCGCCGTCCATTTTCCACTTGATGCGAGCTTCAGGCAGGTGGAAACACTCGGCCAAACCGGAGAGGAATTCGTCGCCGTTAACGGCATCGATGATGGCGAATTTCAGAGAAGAACTGCCGCAGTTAAGAACCAGTACTAGCTTACTCGACATGGAAGTACCTACTTAAATAGTCGTGTTGTTAAAAGAAAATCGAAAACACGTGGTGAATTAATCGTCAATCAGACAACAAGCGTAGCGCATAGTGCCGATGACATTTATGATTAACATCATGTGACGTGCACAAATCACAGGATGATGGAAAAACCGATGATTTCTCTGCGGTTTAAATAATCTTGATTTTTATAGGGCTAAAAGTTGACAAAGTTTGCGTCATCTTCTACCGGCCACAAGGCCGGCTTAGGATACCGATAGCCCGGTGTAAACACAAAATAAATTTAAAGCTTCAAATTTTTTAGTATGGTCTCTGGCAGCACGCTTTTAGTTTCTTTACGTGACGTTGAGGTACGCAATGACGAGCAAACCGTCCGGTTCCGTAAGCTGGTTTCAGGTCTTCCAGCGCGGGCAGCATTATATGAAAACCTGGCCGTCGGACAAACGTCTGGCACCGGTCTTTCCGGAGAACCGCGTTGCGCGTGCCACCCGTTTCGCTATCCGTTTCATGCCGCCGTTGGCGATTTTCACGCTGACCTGGCAGATCGCGCTCGGCGGCCAGCTCGGCCCGGCGATCGCCACCGCGCTGTTCGCCTGCAGCCTGCCGATGCAGGGGCTGTGGTGGCTGGGGCGCCGTTCGGTCACGCCGCTGCCGCCGACGCTGCTGCAATGGTTCCATGAGGTGCGCAACAAGCTGACGGAAGCCGGGCAGGCGGTGGCGCCGCTCGAAGGCACGCCGACCTATCAGACGTTGGCCGATCTGCTCAAGCGCGCTTTCAAGCAGCTGGACAAAACTTTCCTCGACGATCTGTAAATGAAAAAGGCCGCGTTGTGCGGCCTTTCTCGTCAAAGCGTCAATAACCCCGGTTTAAATCAAAGAACGGTCGAGTTGTGATTTCCTGCGTTCTTGCGCTGTGCGATGCTCCCGCCATCACACAGAAATGAGGAAATCCTGATGGAAATGACCAACGCCCAGCGGCTGATCCTGTCGAACCAGTACAAGATGATGACCCTGCTCGATCCGGACAACGGCGACCGTTATCGCCGGTTGCAAACCATCGTCGAACGCGGCTTCGGTTTGCAAATGCGCGAACTGGATCGCGACTTCGGCGAACTGAGCGAAGAGGTGTGCCGCACCATCATCAACGTGATGGAGATGCACCATGCGCTGCAGGTTTCCTGGGGCAACCTGAAAGAGAAGCAGGATCTGGACGAGCGCCGCCTGGCGTTTCTCGGCTTCGACGCCGCCACCGAGGCGCGCTACCTGAGCTACGTGCGTTTCCTGGTCAGCACCGAGGGGCGCTATACTCACTTCGATTCCGGCAGCCACGGTTTCAACGCCCAGACCAAAATGTGGGAAAAATACCAGCGCATGCTGGCGATCTGGCTGGCCTGTCCGCGCCAGTATCACTTGAGCGCCGTTGAGATAGCGCAAATCATCAATGCTTGATTAAGAAGAGGTTTTCTGTGGAGTGTAAGGGTTTTCTGTTCGATCTTGATGGCACCCTGGTGGATTCGCTGCCGGCGGTAGAGCGCGCCTGGACGCACTGGGCCGAACGCCGCGGCGTCAACCCGCAAGCGGTGCTGGACTTCATTCACGGTAAACAGGCCATTACTTCTCTGCGCCACTTTATGCCGGGCGAAAGCGAAGCGGAAATTCAGCGCGAGTTTCAGTTGCTGGAGCAGGTGGAAGCGCAGGATACCGACGGCGTTCGCGCGCTGCCGGGCGCGATTGCGCTGCTGGAGCGCCTGAACGCGCTCGGCATCCCTTGGGCGATCGTCACCTCCGGTTCGGTGCCGGTGGCCGGCGCTCGCCGCCAGGCCGGCGGTTTGCCGCAGCCGGAGGTGTTCATCACCGCCGAGCAGGTTAAACACGGCAAGCCGCAGCCCGATGCCTATCTGTTGGGCGCCGAGCGCCTGGGGCTGGCGCCGCACGAGTGCGTGGTGGTTGAAGACGCGCCGGCCGGCATTCTCTCCGGCCTGGCCGCGGGCTGCCAGGTGATCGCGGTCAACGCGCCGGCGGATACGCCGAAGCTGGAGCAGGTCGACCTGCGGCTGGATTCGCTGGCGCAGATCGCCGTCGATAAAACGGCGCAGGGCGCGATCGTTCGCCGGCTGGCCTGAGCGGCATTATCTTCACCCTAATTGATTAGACCCCGCTTCGGCGGGGTTTTTTTATGCTATTTTTTAGACCCTTGGATATTTGCCGGATGAGGCCGTTTTGAACAGCGAATTACTGTGGGTGCTGAGTTTACTGCTGATTGCCATCGTGCTGTTTACCACCAACAAGCTGCGTATGGACGTGGTGGCGCTGTTGGTGATCATCGCCTTCGTGCTGAGCGGCACGCTCAGCCTGCAGGAGGCGACGGTCGGTTTCAGCGATCCCAACGTGATTTTGATCGCGGCGCTGTTCGTGATCGGCGAAGGGCTGGTGCGCACCGGCGTGGCCTATCAGGTCGGCGACTGGCTGGTGAAAGTGGCCGGCAGCAGCGAAACCAAAATGTTGATGCTGCTGATGGTGACGGTCGCCGGGCTGGGCGCGTTCATGAGCTCGACCGGCGTGGTGGCGATCTTTATCCCGGTGGTGCTCAGCGTGACGGCGAGAATGAAGATTGCGCCGGGGCGGCTGATGATGCCGCTCAGCTTCGCCGGGCTCATCAGCGGCATGATGACGCTGGTGGCCACGCCGCCCAACATGGTGGTCAACAGCGAACTGGTGCGTGAAGGCATCCATGGTTTCGGTTTCTTCAGCGTGACGCCCATCGGTCTGGCGGTGCTGGCGCTGGGCGTCGGTTACATGCTGATCGCTCGGCGTTGGCTGGGTAGCGGTGACACGGGCAAAGCCGGCGATGACTGGCAGCGCCGCACCTTCCGCGATTTGATCCGCGACTACAAGCTGACCGGCCGCGCGCGGCGGCTGGCTGTCCGCAGCGCTTCGCCGCTGATCGGGCGTTCGCTGGATGAGCTGCACCTGCGCGCGCGCTATGGCGCCAACGTGGTGGGCATTGAGCGCTGGAAACGCTTCCGGCGGGTGATGGTCAGCGCTTCCGGCAGCACCGAGCTGCGCGAGGGCGACGTCCTCTTGATCGACATGTCGGACAGCCAGGTCGATCTGCGCGAATTCTGCGGCGAGCAGCGGCTGGAGCCGATGGTGCTGCGCGGCGATTACTTCTCGGAACAGTCGCGCAACGTCGGCATGGCCGAAGTGTCGCTGATCCCGGACTCGGCGCTGCTGGGCAAAAGCCTGCGCGAAGCGGCGTTCCGCAGCCGCTACGATCTGAACGTGGTGGGCATCCGCCGCCACGGCGAGACGCTGGGCGGCAAGCTGGTGGACGAGCCGCTGGAGCTGGGCGACATCTTGCTGGTGATCGGCGACTGGAAGGCGATCCGTCAGCTGCAGGCCAAAACCCACGACTTTATCGTGCTCAATCTGCCGGCCGAAGTGGACGAAGTGGCGCCGGCGATCACGCAGGCGCCGCACGCGCTGTTTTGCCTGGCGCTGATGGTGGCGATGATGCTGACCGACGAAATCCCCAACCCGATCGCGGCTCTGATCGCCTGTCTGCTGATGGGCAAGTTCCGCTGTATTGATATGGAAAGCGCCTATAAATCGATCCATTGGCCGAGCATCATTTTGATCGTCGGCATGATGCCGTTCGCGCAGGCGCTGCAAAAGACCGGCGGGGTGGATCTGATCGTCAGCGGGCTAATGGACGTCGCCGGCGGTGCGGGGCCGCGCGTGATGCTGCTGTGCCTGTTCGTCTTGTGCGCCACTATCGGCCTGTTTATTTCCAACACCGCGACGGCGGTGCTGATGGCGCCGATCGCCATCGCCGCCGCGCGCGAAATGGGCGTTTCGCCATACCCGTTCGCGATGATTATCGCCATCGCCGCGTCCGCCGCCTTTATGACGCCGGTTTCTTCACCGGTCAACACGCTGGTGCTGGGGCCGGGCAATTACAAGTTCGGCGATTTCGTGCGTCTCGGCGTGCCGTTCACCCTGCTGGTGATGGCGGTCAGCGTGATAGTGGTGCCGTGGCTCTACGGCTTTTAACGGCGCAGCGAGGCTGCGCCGGCGGGGTTACAGCGAGCTGTCGAGGCTGATTTCGTCCAATGACAGGCTGAAGCTGGGGATGAACACGTCCATGAAGTAGTCCATTTCCGGGCTGCGGCGCTGTTCCAGGGTTTTATCCAGCCGCGCCTTGGCCAGGGTGAATTCGTTGTTGCCGGCAGAGAGTTCCTCCAGGCATTTCAGGTAGGCGCACAGTGCGTCTGCCTGCTTCACTACCTGCTTTTCATCTTCGCTGTAGTAGTGCTCATCGAGAATGGTGCGGAAATCGTTGCGCAGCTCCGCGGGGATCATGTCCAGCAGCTTTTGCTGGGCGATCTTTTCGATCTTCTTGTATTCGTGGGCGATCTGCGGATTGTAGTACTTGATCGGCGTTGGCATGTCGCCAGTGATCACTTCGCTGGCGTCGTGGTACATCGCCAGCAGCGCAACGCGGTCGGCGTTGAGGTTGCCGTTGAATTTGCGGTTTTTGATCACCGCCAACGCGTGGGCGACAAAAGCCACCTGCAGACTGTGTTCGGAAACGTTCTCGGTACGCACGTTGCGCATCAGCGGCCAGCGGTTGATCAGTTTCAGGCGGGACAGATGGGCGAAGAAATGGCTCTGGCTCATGGTGCTCTCTTTAACGGCAAGTGAGGGCCCCATTGTGAAGCAGTGACGGCGAATTTTGCAACCGGGCAGTGAGAGAAGGGCGCAACAAGGCGCTGCGCCCCAGGCGATTACTGGTGGTAGCCTTCCAGGAAGCGGCCCAGCTTGCCGACCGCCATTTCCAGCTCGTCTACGCGCGGCAGGGTGACGATGCGCACGTGATCCGGATAAGGCCAGTTGAACGCGGTGCCCTGCACCAGCAGCACTTTTTCCTGCAGCAGCAGATCCAGCACCAGCTTCTGGTCGTCGTGGATGTTGAAGCGCTTGGCGTCGATGCGTGGGAACATGTACAGCGCGCCCTGCGGCTTCACGCAAGAGACGCCCGGGATGTCGTTGAGCAGCTCCCAGGTGCGGTTGCGCTGTTCGTACAGGCGGCCGCCGGGCTGAATGAACTCGCTGATGCTCTGATAACCGCCCAGCGCGGTCTGAATGGCGTGCTGCATCGGCACGTTGGCGCACAGGCGCATCGAAGCCAGCATCTCCAGCCCTTCGATATAGCCTTTGGCGTGCTTCTTCGGCCCGTTCAGCACCATCCAGCCCTGGCGGAAGCCCGCCACGCGGTAGGTTTTCGACAGGCCGTTGAAGGTGACGGTCAGCAAATCCGGCGCCAGCGCGGCGATCGAATGGTGCTCGGCTTCGTCATACAGGATCTTGTCGTAGATCTCGTCGGCGAAGATGATCAGGTTGTGTTGACGGGCGATCTCGACGATCTGTTCCAGCAGCGCTTTGCTGTAAACCGCGCCGGTCGGGTTGTTCGGGTTGATGATCACGATGCCGCGGGTGCGCGGGGTGATCTTGCTGATGATGTCGTCCAGATCCGGGAACCAGCCGGCCTGCTCATCGCACAGGTAGTGCACGGCCTTGCCGCCGGACAGCGATACCGCGGCGGTCCACAGCGGGTAGTCCGGCGCCGGCACCAGCATTTCGTCGCCGCTGTTGAGCAGCGCCTGCATGGATTGGACGATCAGTTCCGAGACGCCGTTGCCAATGTAGATATCCTCAACGGTCACGTCACGCATGTTGCGCGCCTGATAGTGCTGCATGATCGCTTTACGCGCCGAGAAGAGGCCCTTGGAGTCGGAATAGCCTTGCGCCGTGGGCAGATTGCGGATCACGTCGACCAGGATTTCGTCAGGGGCGTCGAAACCGAACGGGGCAGGGTTGCCGATGTTCAGTTTCAGGACTTTGTTGCCTTCTTCTTCAAGACGTTTAGCTTCTTTAAGCACCGGGCCGCGAATGTCATAGCAGACGTTGTCCAGTTTGCTGGATTTCTCAATGGGGGACATAAAAAGTTGAGCCTTTTGCTGGGATAGGGGCGCTCCTACCGTGGGACGCCGCAACCCGCCCAATGTACTCCTGGCGTAGTTGCTTTTGAAGGGTTTTGCACGCCTTTGGTGCAAATGCATGTCGTAACGGAAGATTTTAGTTATGATAAGCAAAGGTAAAGTTATTTTGTGGTTCATAATTTCATGAACTATAATTTTATTAGGGTTTTGTTCTGTAAAATCCCGCATCGATAAACGCGACGTGCCGGCGATCGCGGCCGGCAGCAGTGAACTGATAAGCCGAAAGTGAGAATGGGCTTCAATAAACTGTAAAGGAACGATAATACCGGAGTTGTCTGATAGCGGGTTGTCGGTTAGCGCACCACACTAAGAAAATGGCATATTTACATTAGCTTTACTTTATATTTTAGCTTAAGCATTGTTTATGTGGTTATAGGATTATTATTTAAAGTAAAAATCTTACTGATTGAATTTATTAAATTCATTGAGTAGTAACACGAAGTCGGTAGCGTTAATTATTTATCTTTTTTGCTCTGTAATGCAGTCTGAACGCCGGTTGATAAGGGTTCTCAGTAGCACGAATGGAGTGGAAATTAGGCAGTATGAATGAGTAAAATCTCAGGTTCGGTGGGGGTTTTCCCTTTCTACCGATATTCAGCCACCCGCGTTCTATAAGCACCATCGATAGATCGCATTTTAAAAAGCGATAGAGGTAACGAATCATAAGTAATTTTTTTGCCCTCCACTTATGAGTGGGGTACTGTCATAACAGGCTCCGTCCTTTTCAACGGCGTCTGAGAAACACACCAGGGTAGTAGTTCGTAAATTAGAATTTAAAAAAGTGAAGAATACACTATGACAACTGCAAATCGTCCGATACTTAATCTCGACCTCGATCTGCTAAGAACCTTTGTTGCGGTTGCTGATTTGAATACCTTCGCGGCGGCGGCCGTCGCCGTATGCCGTACTCAATCAGCCGTCAGTCAACAAATGCAGCGATTAGAGCAACTGGTCGGCAAAGAACTGTTTGCCCGCCATGGGCGCAACAAACTCCTGACTGAGCATGGTATTCAGCTTCTCGGTTATGCCAGGAAGATCCTGCGCTTTAACGACGAAGCTTGTACCTCGCTGATGTACAACAATATTAAAGGTGTTCTGACCATCGGCGCTTCCGACGACACCGCCGATACCATTCTGCCTTTCCTGCTGAACCGCGTGACCGCCATCTATCCGAAGCTGTCCATTGACGTGCGCGTAAAGCGCAGCACGACGATGGTCGATCTGCTGGAAGAGGGCGAGATCGATCTGGCGGTGACCACGGCCGATCCGGCCGGGCACCCGCACATCGTGCTGCGCACATCGCCGACGCTGTGGTACTGCGCCGCCGATTACCACTATCAGGCCGGCGAACCGATCCCGCTGGTGGTGATGGATGAGCCAAGCCCGTTCCGCGCGCTGGCGATCAAGCAGCTGGACGAAGCCGGTATCCCGTGGCGCATCGCCTACGTCGCCTCCACGCTGTCCGCGGTGCGGGCGGCCTGTAAGGCCGGCCTGGGCGTGACCGCGCGGCCGATCGAGATGATGAGCCCCGACCTGCGGGTGCTGGGGGCGGTGGAAGGTTTGCCGCCGCTGCCGGATACCCAGTATGCGCTGTGCAAAAACGCGCAGTGCAGCAACGAATTGGCGATGGCCATCTTCAGCGCAATGCAGGGCGGCAATGACGGCTATGGCTTCAACGGCGCGGAAGCCGGTCTCCAGGGCGATCAGGATGACGCCAGCCTGGTAGACGAAGAAGAATAACGCCGCGGCGTTAGATCTGATGAAAACCTCTGCTTCGGCGGAGGTTTTTTTTGTCCTTTTTTTGGCGATTTTTACTGTTATAGGGATTTAATGACGATTTTGTTATGAGTTGGCTGTTTTACTAACTTTTAAGCGTTGCTGAAAAGAGAGTTTGGCCGGGTTTAAGACGCTGAGTGTGTTTTTTGAGCAATAAGATTGAATGGGTTAAAGGCATGGTAATAGCAGGGTTATTTTGTTAGCTTATAGCGGCCGTTTTTGCGGCTTAATTTGAGGAAAATTGTTAAAGGGCCACACTTTTTTTGAGGATTTATGCTGAAAACGTGTCCTGGATCAAAAAAATACCCCTAGGTAGTGAGTGGAAGAACAGGGAATTCCTGAGACAATGGTATAGTAAAACTGAAATGTGCACGTTGGTTTATATCTATCTGTTTCTACACAAAAATTAACTGACACGATTTAGCCAGCCCCTGGCGCATCAAATGTTAATCAAATGATACGTATGTAAACTAGTGTGTAGATACTTTTGTCAAAGTTGACAAAAGGTTATAGAAAGGAGTAAAAAGCCCACAGAAAAACGCTGCCTAACTCGCTGTAAAAGCAGTTTGTTTGTGTGGTTATTTATCCTTCCCTTAAATCGATGTGGCGCACTAACTGCCGGTGACAAGAGCAGCGCGATCGACGCCACTTTTGATGAGTAAGCATAGAGTATGTCAACAACCACTGAAGTTATCGCTCATCACTGGGCGCTCGCCGTATTTCTCGTCGTGGCTATCGGGCTCTGCGGCTTAATGCTGCTGGGTGCGTTCTTCTTGGGCGGGAGAGCCCGGGCGCGCGCCAAACACACCCCGTTTGAATCAGGCATCGACTCGGTCGGTACGGCGCGCATGCGCTTGTCCGCCAAGTTCTACCTGGTGGCCATGTTCTTCGTTATTTTCGACGTTGAAGCCTTATACCTGTACGCCTGGTCGGTCTCGGTTCGCGAGAGCGGTTGGGTAGGCTTTATCGAAGCCGCCATTTTCATTTTGGTGCTATTGGCCGGTCTGGTTTATCTGGTGCGCGTCGGCGCGTTGGATTGGACTCCGGCGCGTTCCCAACGCCGCAGCAAACCGAGCACGATCACTAACACCAACAGTCATCCGCAGTAACAGCGAGGCATTAAGATGGACTATACGCTCACCCGCATAGACCCGAACGGTGAGAACGACCGTTATCCCCTGCAAAAACAGGAGATCGTCGCCGATCCCCTGGAACAACAGGTCCACCGCACGGTTTACATGGGTAAACTCGAACATGCGCTGCATGACATGGTGAACTGGGGGCGTAAAAACTCTATTTGGCCGTATAACTTCGGCCTTTCGTGCTGTTACGTGGAGATGGTGACGTCGTTTACCGCCGTTCACGACGTGGCGCGTTTCGGTGCGGAAGTACTGCGCGCCTCCCCGCGTCAGGCTGACCTGATGGTGGTGGCCGGTACCTGTTTCACCAAGATGGCCCCGGTCATCCAGCGCCTGTACGAGCAGATGCTGGAGCCTAAGTGGGTGATCTCGATGGGCGCCTGCGCCAATTCCGGCGGTATGTACGACATCTATTCCGTGGTGCAGGGCGTGGACAAGTTCCTGCCGGTCGACGTGTACATTCCCGGTTGCCCGCCGCGTCCGGAAGCCTATATGCAAGCGCTGATGCTGCTGCAGGAGTCCATCGGCAAAGAACGTCGCCCGCTGTCGTGGGTTGTCGGCGATCAGGGCGTTTACCGCGCCAATATGCAGTCTGAAAGAGAGCGTAAACACGGCGAGCGCATCGCGGTGACCAACCTCCGGACGCCTGACGAGATTTAAGACGTTCATTTAACGTCCATCTTAGTGCGCTATTGGTTAACACAGCGAAAAGTGAAACTTGCGGCGAATAACCCTTTAGTGTGGTGAAAAAAAATTATGACAGATTTGACGACGCACGACGCCTTGCCTGCCTGGCAGACCCGAGATCACCTTGACGACCCGGTGATCGGCGAACTGCGCAACCGTTTTGGGCCGGAAGCCTTTACTGTTCAGGCCACCCGTACCGGCATGCCCGTGGTATGGGTTAAACCTGACCAGTTGCTGGAAGTAATGACGTTCCTGAGAAAACAGCCGAAGCCGTATGTCATGCTGTTCGATCTGCATGGCGTGGACGAACGTCTTCGCACCCACCGCGATGGCCTGCCCGCTGCGGATTTCTCCGTTTTCTACCATCTGATTTCCATCGAACGCAACCGCGACATCATGCTGAAGGTGGCGCTGTCTGAAAAAGACCTGCACGTGCCGACGGCGACCAAGGTGTTCCCGAACGCCAACTGGTACGAGCGCGAAACCTGGGAAATGTTCGGTATCACCTTCGACGGCCACCCGCACCTGTCGCGCATCATGATGCCGCAGACCTGGGAAGGGCACCCGCTGCGCAAGGACTACCCGGCGCGCGCCACCGAATTCGATCCTTTCGTGCTGACCAAGCAGAAAGAAGATCTGGAGATGGAAGCGCTGACCTTCAAGCCGGAAGACTGGGGCATGAAGCGCGGCACCGAGAACGAAGATTTCATGTTCCTCAACCTCGGTCCGAACCACCCCTCCGCGCACGGTGCGTTCCGCATCATTCTGCAGCTGGACGGCGAAGAGATCGTCGACTGCGTGCCGGATATCGGCTATCACCACCGCGGCGCCGAGAAGATGGGCGAGCGCCAATCCTGGCACAGCTACATTCCGTACACCGACCGTATCGAGTACCTCGGCGGCTGCGTGAACGAAATGCCTTACGTGCTGGCGGTCGAGAAGCTGGCCGGCATCAAGGTGCCGGAGCGCGTCGACACCATCCGCGTGATGCTGTCCGAGCTGTTCCGCATCAACAGCCACCTGCTGTACATCTCCACCTTCATTCAGGACGTCGGCGCGATGACCCCGGTGTTCTTCGCCTTTACCGATCGTCAGAAAATCTACGATCTGGTGGAAGCGATCACCGGTTTCCGTATGCACCCGGCCTGGTTCCGCATCGGCGGCGTCGCGCACGATCTGCCGCGCGGCTGGGATCGCCTGCTGCGTGAATTCCTCGACTGGATGCCGAAGCGTCTGGACTCCTACGTGAAAGCGGCGCTGAAGAACAGCATCCTGAAAGGCCGTTCCATCGGCGTAGCGTCTTACAACGCCAAAGAAGCGCTGGAGTGGGGCGTGACCGGCGCCGGCCTGCGCGCCACTGGCGTCGAGTTCGACGTGCGTAAATGGCGTCCGTACTCCGGCTACGAGAACTTCGACTTCGAAGTGCCGGTCGGCGACGGCACCAGCGACTGCTACACCCGCGTGATGCTGAAGGTGGAAGAGCTGCGCCAGAGCCTGCGCATCCTCGAACAGTGCCTGAACAACATGCCGGAAGGCCCGTTCAAGGCCGATCACCCGCTGACCACGCCGCCGCCGAAAGAGCGCACGCTGCAGCACATTGAAACGCTGATCACCCACTTCCTGCAGGTTTCCTGGGGCCCGGTGATGCCAGCCAACGAATCATTCCAGATGATTGAAGCCACCAAAGGGATCAACAGCTACTACCTGACCAGCGACGGCAGCACCATGAGCTACCGCACCCGGGTACGTACGCCGAGCTTTGCGCACCTGCAGCAGATCCCATCGGTCATCCGTGGCAGCCTGGTTTCCGACCTGATCGTCTATCTGGGTAGTATCGATTTTGTTATGTCAGATGTGGACCGCTAATTATGCACTCTCAAAAAGACAATCACGCAGTCAATGATGCGCTCGAGCCCATCAACGCAGCCGCTCCTCAGAGCGGCGTTGATGCATTTGTACTGAGTGCGGAAGAACGTGATGCGATCGAGCACGAAAAGCATCATTACGAGGATCCGCGCGCCGCTTCCATCGAAGCACTGAAAATTGTGCAGAAGCAGCGCGGCTGGGTTCCGGACGGTGCGATTTACGCCATCGCGGAAGTGCTGGGCATCCCCGCCAGCGACGTAGAAGGCGTGGCCACGTTCTACAGCCAGATTTTCCGTCAGCCGGTAGGACGTCACGTGATCCGTTATTGTGACAGCGTTGTTTGTCACATCACCGGTTACCAGGGCATTCAGGCCGCTATCGAGAAGAAGCTGAACATCAAGCCGGGTCAAACCACCTTTGATGGCCGCTTCACGCTGCTGCCGACCTGCTGTCTGGGCAACTGCGATAAAGGGCCGACCATGATGATTGATGACGACACTCACAGTCAGCTGAAGCCTGAAGATATCGAGACGCTACTGGAGCAGTATCAATGACCAAGCACATTGTACGCACTCCCGAAACGCATCCGCTGACCTGGCGGCTGCGTGATGACAAGCAGCCGCTGTGGCTGGACGAATACCGCAGCAAAAACGGCTATGCCGGCGCAGAAAAGGCCCTCAAAGGCCTGGCCCCGGACGAGATCGTCAACCTGGTGAAAGACTCCGGGCTGAAGGGCCGCGGCGGCGCGGGCTTCTCCACCGGTTTGAAGTGGAGCCTGATGCCGAAGGACGAATCCATGAACATCCGTTACCTGCTGTGTAACGCCGATGAGATGGAGCCGGGCACCTATAAAGACCGCCTGCTGATGGAGCAGCTGCCGCACCTGCTGGTGGAAGGCATGCTGATCTCCGCGTTCGCGCTGAAAGCCTACCGTGGGTACATCTTCCTGCGCGGTGAGTACATCGAAGCGGCGGCGCATCTGCGTCGCGCCATCGCGGAAGCCACCGAAGCCGGCTATCTGGGCAAGAACATTCTCGGCACCGGATTTGATTTCGAGCTGATCGTGCACACCGGCGCCGGCCGTTACATCTGCGGCGAAGAAACCGCGCTGATCAACTCGCTGGAAGGCCGCCGCGCCAACCCGCGCTCCAAGCCGCCATTCCCGGCCAGCGCCGGCGTGTGGGGCAAGCCGACCTGCGTCAACAACGTCGAAACGCTGTGCAACGTACCGGCCATTTTGGCGAACGGCGTGGAGTGGTACACCGGCATCTCCGGCAGTGAGGACAAAGGCACCAAGCTGATGGGCTTCTCTGGCCGGGTGAAAAATCCGGGCGTTTGGGAGCTGCCGTTCGGCACCACCGCGCGCGAGATCCTGGAAGACTACGCCGGCGGCATGCGCGACGGTCTGCGCTTCAAAGCCTGGCAGCCAGGCGGCGCGGGGACTGACTTCCTGACCGCCGATCACCTCGATCTGCCGATGGAATACGGTGCGATCGGCAAAGCCGGCAGCCGTCTCGGCACCGCGCTGGCGATGGCGGTAGACCACGAGATTGGCATGGTGCCGCTGGTGCGTAACCTGGAAGAGTTCTTCGCCCGCGAGTCCTGCGGCTGGTGTACGCCATGCCGCGACGGCCTGCCGTGGAGCGTGAAGATCCTGCGTGCGTTGGAAAACGGCGAAGGGCAGCCGGGGGATATCGAAACCCTCGAACAGCTGTGCCGTTCCCTCGGCCCGGGCAAAACCTTCTGCGCCCACGCGCCAGGTGCCGTAGAGCCACTGCAAAGCGCGATTAAATATTTCCGTGAAGAGTTCGAGGCGGGCATCGCCGTGCAGCACTTCAGCAACGCCCATGCGATTGGCGGCATTCAGCCGAACAATCTGCTGAAGCAGCGCTGGTAAGCCGACTCGCCCGAACACGGCCAGAATTTTTGATTAACGCCTGCCGCAAGGCAGGCCACTTGGAAGCATGCTGACTATGGCTACGATTCATGTAGACGGCAAAGAGTATGAGGTAGACGGGGCGGACAACCTGCTGCAGGCTTGTCTCTCCCTCGGCCTTGATATTCCTTACTTTTGCTGGCATCCGGCGCTGGGAAGCGTCGGCGCTTGCCGCCAATGTGCGGTAAAGCAATACCAAAACGCGGAAGATACGCGCGGCCGTTTGGTGATGTCCTGTATGACCCCGGCATCCGATGGCACCTTCATCTCCATCGATGACGGCGAAGCGAAGCAGTTCCGTGAAAGCGTGGTCGAGTGGTTGATGACCAACCACCCGCACGATTGCCCGGTGTGTGAAGAAGGCGGTAACTGTCACCTGCAGGATATGACGGTAATGACCGGCCACAGCTTCCGCCGCTACCGCTTCACCAAGCGCACCCACAACAACCAGGAGCTGGGGCCGTTTATCTCGCACGAGATGAACCGCTGCATCGCCTGCTACCGCTGCGTGCGTTACTACAAAGACTATGCGGACGGCACCGACTTCGGCGTGTACGGCGCGCACGATAACGTCTACTTCGGTCGCCCGGAAAGCGGCACGCTGGAAAGCGAGTTCTCCGGCAACCTGGTGGAAGTGTGCCCGACCGGCGTATTCACCGACAAAACGCACTCCGAGCGCTACAACCGTAAATGGGACATGCAGTTCGCGCCGAGCATTTGCCAGCAGTGCAGCATCGGCTGTAATACCAGCCCGGGCGAGCGCTATGGTGAGCTGCGCCGTATCGAAAACCGTTACAACGGCAGCGTGAACCACTACTTCCTGTGCGACCGCGGCCGCTTCGGTTACGGCTACGTCAACCAGAAAGATCGTCCGCGTCAACCGCAGCAGCTGCGCGGCGATGACTGGATCACCCTGAACGCCGAGCAGGCGATGCAGGGCGCGGCGGACATCCTGCGTCAGGCGAAGAAAACCATCGGCATCGGCTCCCCGCGCGCCAGCCTGGAAAGCAACTTCGCACTGCGCGAGCTGGTCGGCGCCGAGAACTACTACACCGGTATCGCTCAGGCGGAGCAATCACGCCTGGCGCTGATGCTGAACGTGCTGAAGAACGGCGGCGTCCATACACCGGCGCTGCGTGAGATCGAAGATTACGACGCGGTGCTGGTGCTGGGCGAAGACCTGACGCAAACCGGTGCGCGTATCGCGCTGTCCGTGCGCCAGGCCGTCAAGGGTAAAGCCCGCGCGATGGCGGCGGCACAACGCGTGGCCGACTGGCAGATCGCGGCGGTGCAGAACATCGGCCAGCACGCCAAGTACCCGCTGTTCACCACCAACGTCGACAACACCCGTCTGGACGACATCGCCGCCTGGAACTACCGCGCGCCGGTGGACGAGCAGGCGCGCTTCGGCTTCGCCATCGCTCACGCGCTGGACAGCGCGGCGCCGGCGGTGAACGATCTGGCTGAAGGCCTGAACAAGAAAGTCGATATCATCGTGCAGGCGCTGACCGGCGCACGCAAACCGCTGATTATTACCGGCAGCAACGCCGGCAGCGAAGCCATCATCGAAGCGGCGGCCAACATTGCCAAAGCGTTGAAGGGCCGCGGTTCCGACGTCGGCATCACCTTCGTGGCGGGCGCAGCCAACAGCATGGGCCTGGCGATGATCGGCGGCGGTTCGCTCGATCAGGCGCTGGAACAGCTGGCGAGCGGCGCAGCCGATACCGCCATCGTGATGGAAAACGATCTCTATCGTCATGCGCCGGCGGCGCAGGTGGACGCGGCGCTGGCCAAGGTTAATAACCTGATCGTCGCCGACCACCAGCGCACCGCGATCATGGACAAAGCCAACCTGATCCTCTCCTCGGCCAGCTTCGCCGAGAGCGACGGTACGCTGATCAACCAGGAAGGCCGCGCGCAGCGCTTCTTCCAGGTATACGATCCGGCCTACTACGACGACGCCAAGAAGAATCAGTTCACCGTGATGCTGGAAAGCTGGCGCTGGATGCACTCGCTGCACTCCACCTACACCAGCCGCCACGTGGACTGGACCCAGCTCGATGATGTGATCGCCGCTTGCGTCGCCGCGTTGCCGCAGCTGCAGGGCATCGTCGACGCCGCGCCGGACGCGACTTTCCGCATTCGCGGTCAGAAGCTGGCGCGTTCGCCGCACCGCTCCAGCGGCCGTACCGCCATGCGCGCCAACATCAGCGTGCACGAGCCGCGTCAGCCGCAGGATAAAGACACCATGTTCGCCTTCTCGATGGAAGGGAACAACAGTCCGCTGGCCGATCGTCAGCAGATCCCGTTCGCCTGGGCGCCAGGCTGGAACTCACCGCAGGCATGGAACAAGTTCCAGGCCGAAGTGGGCGGCAAACTGCGCCACGGCGATCCGGGCGTGCGCCTGATCGAAGCGGGGGAGGGCAGCCTCGGTTACTTCGACCGCGTGCCTGCCGCGTTCAATCCGAACGACGGCTGGCGTGTCGCGCCGTACTACCACCTGTTCGGCAGCGACGAAATGTCGCAGCGCTCTCACGTGATCCAGCAGCGCATGCCGGAAGCCTACGTGATGGTCAACCCGGCCGACGCGGCGACGCTTGGCGTCAACGCGGGCAGCCTGGTGGAGTTCAGCTGTGCGGGCCAGACCCTGCGTCTGCCGGTGCGTCTGAGTGAAACCCTGACCCAGGGCCAGGTTGGTTTGCCGCTCGGCTTGCCAGGGATCCCGCCGATCTTGGTGGGTGCTAAGGTAGACAATCTGCGGGAGGCGGCACGATGAGCTGGTTTACCCCTGAGGTGATCGACATTCTGATCGCCATTCTTAAAGCGGTCGTGATCCTGTTGGTGGTCGTGGCGTGCGGGGCATTCATGAGCTTCGGCGAACGCCGCCTGCTCGGCCTGTTCCAGAACCGCTACGGACCGAACCGCGTAGGCTGGGGCGGCTCGCTGCAGCTGGTCGCCGACATGATCAAAATGTTCTTCAAGGAAGACTGGGTGCCGAGATTCTCCGACCGGGTGATCTTCACCCTGGCGCCGATGATCGCTTTTACTTCCCTGTTGCTGGCATTTGCCATCGTGCCGGTCAGCCCGACCTGGGCGGTGTCCGATCTCAACATCGGTATTCTGTTCTTCCTGATGATGGCCGGCCTGGCGGTGTACGCCGTGCTGTTCGCCGGATGGTCGAGCAACAACAAATACTCGCTGTTGGGCGCGATGCGCGCCTCCGCGCAAACGCTGAGCTACGAAGTGTTCATCGGTCTGTCGCTGATGGGCGTGGTGATGCAGGCGGATTCGTTCAACATGCAGGCCATCGTTGAATCCCAGGCGCACGTCTGGAACGTCATTCCGCAGTTCTTCGGCTTCGTGACCTTCGCGATCGCCGGCGTGGCGGTGTGCCACCGTCACCCGTTTGACCAGCCGGAAGCCGAGCAGGAACTGGCCGACGGTTACCACATCGAATATTCCGGCATGAAGTTCGGTCTGTTCTTCGTGGGGGAATACATCGGTATCGTCACCGTGTCCGCCCTGATTGTGACGTTGTTCTTCGGCGGCTGGCAGGGTCCGTTCCTGCCGCCATTCATCTGGTTCGCGTTGAAAACGGCCTTCTTCATGATGATGTTCATCCTGATCCGTGCCGCGCTGCCGCGTCCGCGTTATGACCAGGTGATGTCCTTCGGCTGGAAAGTGTGCCTGCCGCTGACGCTGCTGAACCTGCTGGCAACCGCCGCGGTCATTTTGTACAACGCTCAATAAGGGGTGAATAAACCATGACATTGAAAGAGTTAGTGGTTGGTTTCGGCACCCAGGTGCGCAGCATTTGGATGATTGGCATGCATGCCTTCGCCAAGCGCGAAACCCAGATGTATCCGGAAGAACCGGTTTACCTGCCGCCGCGCTACCGTGGCCGCATCGTGCTGACGCGCGATCCGGACGGTGAAGAGCGCTGTGTCGCCTGTAACCTGTGTGCGGTTGCCTGCCCGGTCGGCTGTATCTCGCTGCAAAAAGCGGAGCAGAAAGACGGCCGTTGGTATCCGGAGTTCTTCCGCATCAACTTCTCGCGCTGCATCTTCTGCGGCCTGTGCGAAGAGGCTTGCCCGACCACCGCTATCCAGCTGACGCCGGATTTCGAACTGGGCGAGTACAAGCGTCAGGATCTGGTGTACGAAAAAGAAGATCTGTTGATCTCGGGGCCGGGTAAATATCCGGAATATAACTTCTACCGGATGGCCGGTATGGCGATTGACGGCAAAGCCAAAGGCGAAGCCGAAAACGAAGCCAAACCGATCGACGTCAAAGGTCTGTTGCCCTAAGGAGCCAGCAAGCATGGAAATTGCATTTTACCTGGCAGGTTTGATTGCGGTGGCCGCGACGATTCGCGTGATCACCCATACCAACCCTGTGCATGCGCTGCTGTATCTGATCGTCTCGTTATTGGCGATCTCGGCAGTCTTCTTCTCGCTCGGCGCCTACTTTGCCGCCGCGTTGGAAATCATCGTCTATGCGGGCGCCATCATGGTGCTGTTCGTGTTCGTGGTGATGATGCTGAACCTCGGCAACGTGCAGCAGCAAGAGCGCGACTGGATGAAGCCGACGGTGTGGATCGGGCCTGGCCTGCTGTCGCTGGCGCTGCTGGTGGTATTGATCGTCGCGATCCGCAGCGTATCCGACCAGGGTATCAGCGGCGAGATGGTCGACGCGAAGGCGGTGGGCATCAGCCTGTTCGGGCCTTACGTACTGGCGGTTGAGCTGGCTTCAATGCTGCTGTTGGCGGGTTTGGTTGTCGCCTTCCATATCGGCCGCGAGCACAAGCCTGGCGAGGTGCTGAGCAACGCGCCGGCGAGTGGCGAAATGGCGAGAAGAAAATCGGAGGAGCAAGCATGATCCCTCTTCAACACGGCCTGATCCTGGCGGCTATCCTGTTTGTGCTCGGGCTGACCGGGCTGCTGGTGCGCCGCAACCTGCTGTTTATGCTGATCAGCCTGGAAGTGATGATCAACGCTGCGGCGTTGGCGTTTATCGTGGCGGGAAGCTACTGGGGCCAGGCGGACGGGCAGGTGATGTACATCCTGGCGATCAGCCTGGCGGCAGCCGAGGCCAGTATCGGCCTGGCGCTGCTGCTGCAGCTCTACCGTCGTCGTCATACCCTGAATATTGATACTGTCAGTGAGATGCGCGGATGAACCTATTATATTTAACAATTCTGCTACCGCTGATCGGGTTCCTGCTGTTGGCATTTTCCCGCGGTCGTTGGTCTGAGAACACGGCGGCCACCGTCGGCGTGGGCTCTATCGGCCTGGCTGCGCTGGTCACGGTGTATGTGGCGATGGATTTCTTCGCCCAGAAAGCCGCCGGCGTGCAGCTGTTCGAGCAAAGCCTTTGGACCTGGATGGCCGTCGGCAACTTCAATATCGGCGTGACCCTGGTGCTGGACGGCCTGTCGCTGACCATGCTGTCGGTGGTCACCGGCGTCGGCTTCTTCATCCACATGTTCGCCTCCTGGTACATGCGCGGTGAAGAGGGCTACTCGCGCTTCTTCGCTTACACCAACCTGTTTATCGCCAGCATGGTGGTCTTGGTGCTGGCGGACAACCTGCTGCTGATGTATCTGGGTTGGGAAGGCGTGGGCCTGTGCAGCTACCTGTTGATCGGCTTCTACTACAAAGATCCGGCCAACGGCGCGGCGGCGATGAAAGCCTTCATCGTGACCCGCGTGGGCGACGTGTTCCTGGCGTTCGCGCTGTTCATCCTCTACAACGAGCTGGGCACGCTGAACATCCGCGAGCTGATGATCCTGGCACCGCAGAAACTGGCGGTGGGCGATACGGCCATCACCTGGGCGACCCTGATGCTGCTGGGCGGCGCGGTCGGTAAATCGGCGCAGCTGCCGTTGCAAACCTGGTTGGCGGACGCGATGGCGGGCCCAACCCCGGTTTCCGCACTGATCCACGCGGCGACCATGGTGACCGCCGGCGTCTATCTGATCGCCCGTACGCACGGCCTGTTCCTGATGGCGCCGGAAGTGCTGCACCTGGTGGGCATCGTCGGTGCGGTCACTCTGCTGCTGGCCGGCTTCGCCGCGTTGGTGCAGACCGACATCAAGCGCGTGCTCGCTTACTCCACCATGAGCCAGATCGGTTACATGTTCCTGGCGCTGGGCGTGCAGGCATGGGACGCGGCGATCTTCCACCTGATGACCCACGCGTTCTTCAAGGCGCTGCTGTTCCTGTCGTCCGGTTCGGTGATCCTGGCTTGCCACCACGAGCAAAACATCTTCAAGATGGGCGGCCTGCGCAAGAGCATCCCGCTGGTGTACGTCTGCTTCCTGGTGGGTGGCGCGGCGCTGTCTGCGTTGCCGCTGGTCACGGCCGGCTTCTTCAGTAAGGACGAGATCCTGGCGGGCGCGATGGCCAACGGCCACATCAACCTGATGGTGGCCGGCCTGGTCGGCGCATTCATGACCTCGCTGTACACCTTCCGTATGATTTTCATCGTGTTCCACGGCGAAGAGAAAATCAAAGCGCATGCCGGTAAAGGCATCACTCACCACCTGCCGCTGCTGGTTCTGCTGGTGCTGTCCACCTTCGTTGGTGCGATGATCGTGCCGCCGTTGCAGGGCGTGCTGCCGGAGACGACCGAGCTGGCGCACGGCAGTGTGCTGACGCTGGAAATCACCTCCGGCGTGGTGGCTATCGTCGGCATTCTGCTGGCGGCCGCGCTGTGGCTGGGCAAACGCAGCCTGGTCAACAGCATCGCCAACAGCGCGCCGGGGCGTTTCTTCTCGACCTGGTGGTTCCATGCCTGGGGCTTCGACTGGCTGTATGACAAAGTGTTCGTCAAGCCGTACCTGGGCATTGCGAAGCTGCTGCAGCGCGATCCGCTGAACTCGCTGATGAACCTGCCGGCCGTCTTCTCCCGCTGGGGGAACCGCGGTCTGACGGTGAGCGAGAATGGTCAGGTGCGTTGGTATATAGCGTCTATGGGTGTGGGTGCAGTGGTCGTATTGGCTCTGTTGATTTTGGTTTAATTGAATAATTTAAACAGACGCATTTTTCGGGCGTAGCGCCGGGCAGGCGCTACGTACAAAGTTTGAAATTATTCGTATAAGGGACACAAAACGCCATGCTATTACCTTGGCTAATTCTTATCCCCTTTATCGGCGGTCTGCTGTGCTGGCAGCTTGAGCGCTTCGGTACTAAGGTGCCGCGCTGGATAGCGCTGATCGCAATGGGGCTGACGTTGGCGCTCTCTCTGCAGCTGTGGCTGCAGGGCGGCTATACCTTGACCACGCCGAAAGGCATTCCGCAGTGGCAGAGCGAATTCCTGCTGCCGTGGATCCCGCGCTTCGGCATCTCCATCCACCTGGCGCTGGACGGCCTGTCGCTGCTGATGGTGGTGTTGACCGGTCTGCTGGGCGTGCTGGCGATCCTCTGTTCCTGGCGTGAAATCCAGAAGTATCAGGGCTTCTTCCACCTCAACCTGCTGTGGATCCTGGGCGGCGTTATCGGCGTGTTCCTCGCCATCGACATGTTCCTGTTCTTCTTCTTCTGGGAAATGATGTTGGTGCCGATGTACTTCCTGATCGCGTTGTGGGGCCACAAGGCGTCGGACGGTAAAACCCGCATCACCGCGGCGACCAAGTTCTTCATCTACACCCAGGCCAGCGGTCTGGTGATGCTGATTGCGATCCTGGGCCTGGTGTTCGTGCACTACAACGCCACCGGCGTGTGGACCTTCGATTACGAAGACCTGCTGCAAACGCCGATGTCCCACAACGTGCAATATCTGTTGATGCTGGGCTTCTTCATCGCCTTCGCGGTGAAAATGCCGGTGGTGCCGCTGCACGGCTGGTTGCCGGACGCGCACAGCCAGGCGCCGACCGCAGGTTCCGTCGATCTGGCGGGCATCTTGCTGAAAACCGCGGCCTACGGCCTGCTGCGTTTCAGCCTGCCGCTGTTCCCTGAGGCTTCGCACGAGTTTGCGCCAATCGCCATGTGGCTGGGCGTGATCGGCATCTTCTACGGCGCCTGGATGGCGTTCGCGCAGACCGACATCAAGCGTCTGATCGCCTACACCTCGGTTTCGCACATGGGCTTCGTGCTGATCGCCATCTACACCGGCAGCCAGTTGGCTTATCAGGGCGCGGTGATCCAGATGATCGCGCACGGCCTGTCCGCCGCCGGTATGTTTATCATCTGCGGCCAGCTGTATGAGCGCCTGCATACCCGCGACATGCGTCAGATGGGCGGCCTGTGGGGGCGTATCAAGTTCATCCCTGCGCTGTCGCTGTTCTTCGCCGTGGCTACGCTGGGGATGCCGGGTACCGGTAACTTCGTCGGCGAATTCATGATTCTGTTCGGCAGCTACCAGGTGGTGCCGGTGATCACCGTGATTTCTACCTTCGGTCTGGTGTTCGCTTCGGTTTACTCGCTGATCATGATGCAGCGCGCTTACTACGGTGCGCCTAAATCCGACCAGCCGCTGCAGGGCATGACCGCGCGCGAACTGTTCATCATTCTGCTGCTGGTGGTGTTGCTGGTTCTGCTGGGGGTTTACCCGCAGCCGATTCTGGATACTTCCAACGCGGCGATGAGCAACGTGCAACACTGGTTTGGTTCGTCAGTTTCAGCAATTTCAACAACAAGGCCGTAATTCGCCATGACAATAACTCCTCAACAACTGATCGCACTGCTGCCGCTGTTGATCGTCGGATTGACGGTGGTGGTTGTGATGCTAGGCATTGCGTGGCGACGCGACCACTTTATCAACGCCACCCTGACCGTGATCGGTCTCAACCTGGCGCTGCTTTCGCTGTACTTTGTCGGCCAGGCAGGCCCAATGGACGTCACCCCGCTGCTGCGGGTTGACGGTTACTCGATGTTCTACACCGGGCTGGTGCTGCTGGCGAGTCTGGCGACCTGCACCTTCGCCTATCCGTGGCTGGTCGGCTATCCGGATAACCGTGAAGAGTTCTACCTGCTGGTGCTGATCGCCGCCATGGGCGGCATACTGCTGGCGAGCGCCAACCATCTGGCTTCGCTGTTCATCGGTATCGAGCTGATCTCGCTGCCGCTGTTCGGCCTGGTGGGCTACGCCTACCGCCAGAAGCGCCCGCTGGAAGCCGCCATCAAGTACATGCTGCTGTCCGCCGCCGCGTCGTCGTTCCTGCTGTTCGGCATGGCGCTGCTGTATGCCGAATCCGGCGATCTGTCGCTGGCCGGCCTCGGCAAGAGCCTGCAGGAAAACATGATGCACCAGCCGCTGATCCTGGCCGGTATGGGCATGATGATCGTCGGTCTGGGCTTCAAGCTGTCGCTGGTGCCGTTCCAACTGTGGACGCCGGACGTGTATCAGGGCGCGCCTGCGCCGGTCTCGACCTTCCTGGCGACCGCCAGCAAGATTGCGATCTTCGCGGTCGTGATGCGTCTGTTCCTGTATGCCCCGGCCGCCGACAACGAAGCGCTGCGCATGGTGCTGTCGATCATCGCGTTCTGCTCCATCTTGTTCGGTAACCTGATGGCCATCAGCCAGACCAACATCAAGCGTCTGCTGGGCTACTCGTCGATCGCTCACCTGGGCTACCTGCTGGTGGCGCTGATTGCGGTGCAAACCCATCAGCTGTCGCTGGAAACCGCCGGCGTTTACCTGGCCGGTTACCTGTTCAGCAGCCTGGGCGCCTTCGGCGTGGTCAGCCTGATGTCCAGCCCGTACCGCGGCCCGGATGCGGATTCACTGTTCTCTTATCGCGGTCTGTTCTGGCATAAGCCAATCTTGTCCGCGGTGATGACGGTGATGATGCTGTCGCTGGCCGGTATCCCGATGACGCTGGGCTTTATCGGTAAGTTCTTCGTGATCGCGATGGGCGTCAGCGCACACCTGTGGTGGCTGACCGGCGCAGTCGTGGTAGGCAGCGCCATCGGCCTGTACTACTACCTGCGCGTGACCGTCAGCCTGTTCCTCAGCGCGCCGGAATCGCTGCAGCGCGATACCCCGAACAACTGGGCGTTGACCGCCGGTGGCGTCGTGGTGCTGATCTCCGCCGCGCTGGTGCTGCTGCTGGGCATCTATCCGCAGCCGCTGATTTCGCTGGTGCAGATGGCGCAGCCGACGTTCTGATGACCCTTCAAACGATAAAAAGGTCGCTTCGGCGGCCTTTTTTTATGGGGAAACGGCACTCAGCCGTAATGGGCGCTAAACGAGGTTTCCAGCGCCTGCACTACCGCGCGCACGCGGGCGGCGCGTTGCAAATCGGGATGCAACACCAGCCAGATATCCACCCAGTCTTTGTTCTCCGGCAACAGGCGCACCAGCTCCGGGTCTTTGTCCGCCAAAAACGCGGAGAGCAGGCCGATGCCCAGCCCGCTGCGGGTAGCGGAACGCAGCAGCAGCTGCGAATTGCATTGCAGCACCACGTTGGGCTCGTGCAGGGCCTCGCCGCAGAAATTGTTCCAGTGGCGCGGCACCAGCTCGCGCGGGAACATCAGCAGATCGTGGCCGCGCAGCTGCTCGCCCCTGAGCGGCATGCCGCGCCGCGCCAGGTAGTGTGGGCTGGCGTACAGACCCATTTCGATGGTGGCTAAGCGTTTGATGATCAGCTCATCGTCATCGGGGCGGGCGCCACGGATCGCCAGATCTGCGCCGTGGTAAGAGATATCGGCGATGTTCAGCGCCGTTAACAGCGTGACGGTGATGGCGGGGTAGCGTTCCCGCAGATCTTGCAGCGCCGGCATCACGAAGGCTTCGGCCAGGGTATCGGTGGTGGCGATGCGCACGTTGCCGCTCAGGCTTTCGTCACCGCTGGCGGCTTTGCGGTTGATCGCCTGCACCGCATTTTCCATCTTCATCACGTCCGCCAGCATTTCTTCCCCCAACGGGCTGAGGGCGAAGGATTTCGGCGTGCGGATAAACAGCTTGGAACCGAGCGCATCCTCGAAAGCGGACAGCCGTCGACCGACGGTCGCCTGATCGACATGCAGCTGGTTGGCGGCTTTGCGTAGCGTGCCGCAACGCGCGACGGCCAAAAAGAAGCGCGCGTCGTCCCAATTTATCATGCCATTTCCTCTCTGCAGATTTGTCGGCGCCGTAGGAAACAGGCCGGGCCGGACGAATGATAACGGGTTATATCATAAAGCGTTGCTCTGCCCTGGGGGAGAGAAAGGCGGCTAGCGGCCTGCACATCGGCGGTTATTTCTCCGGTGATGCAAGAATGCATCAGGGTGATTCATTCTTGACGATACTTCGCCCGTCGCCGTAACGCTATGATAAGCCCCGTTCCCGGCCCGCCGGGTGAGAAAGATGTCGATGGCAGGCCGCCGTCTGCCGACTTTGGGAGTTGAAACATGTCAGAAAATACCGCCAGCCAGATCGCGGCGCCGCAAAATGCTCAGGCGTCGCGCAGGACCATTTTATTGTTCCTGGCGCTGGCTTTGATGTCGGCATTGCTGAACAGCAGTGCGCCGACGCCGCTTTATCCGCTGTATCAGCAGCAGTTTGCGCTGAGTTCCGTCAGCCTGACCGTCGTTTACGGTGCCTACGCCGCCGGCGTACTGATCTCTTTGTTCGGCGTCGGCAATCTGGCCGGCAAAGTGAAGGATTTACGCAGCGTGATCGTGCCGGCATTGCTGGTGGTGTTGAGCGGTGCGCTGCTGTTTGCGCTGGCGGATACCTTTGTCATGATGCTCATGGCGCGACTGCTGGCCGGGGTGGGCACCGGGGCATTGACCGGGGCGGCAAACATCGCCCTGGTGCGTTTTGGGCCACAAGACGGCGGTAAAAACGCCGCGCTGATCGCCACGCTGTCCTTTACCACAGGGTTGGCGCTGGGCCCGATCTTCAGCGGCATCGCTTTGCAGACCGGTTTTCATCCCACGATGCTGCCGTTCATTTTCATCATGATCATTGCCGCCGTGGCGGCGTTGGGCGTGATGTTCTCGTGGCCGCGTGGCGTGGTTACGGCACCGACCCGCGCTGCGCCGACGGCGACAGAAAAAAGCACGCTGCTCGATGGCCTGCGTATCACCGGCGGTAAATTCTTTGTCTGTGCCGGGGCGCTGTTTATCTGTTGGGCTCTGGCCGCCAGCATTTTGGCTATTGGCCCCAGCGTGGCGGAAACGCTGTTAGGCATGCACCAGCGGGGCGTCTTTGGCTATGCGATTGCGGTGTATCTGTTGATCGCCGGTATTAGCCAGATCCTGAGCCGCCGCCTTAACGCCCGTCATTCGCTGTTGTTCGGTTGCCTGGCGCAGGTGCTGGCGGCGGTGGTATTCGCTGCGGCGATCCAATGGCATTCACTGTGGCTGGCGGCTGCGGGCCTGGTGGTGGCCGGCTATGCTTACGGCGCCATTTTCGTCGGCAGCGCGACCCTGGTAAACCTGATTTCGCCGCCGGCCAGCCATGCGCGTTTGCTTTCACTGTTTTACGTTATCGCTTATATCGCCAACTGGGTGCCGATCTTGCTGGGGATCGTGGTCGACCGTGTCGATCTGCAGCAGGCAACCCATCTGCTGTTCCTGAGCAGCACCACGGTATGCCTGTTGTTGGCATGGATGACGGTACGTGTAGGGTTCCCACGTTAATAATTTTGTGATTTAAGTCTCTTTTATTTAATTAATCATTCTTTAATTGCATTTATATTGTGATTTTAATCACATGAAATAACCGGCTTTCGGGTAAACTGCGCGCTTTCTTTTTGCCGCGGGTCACTTTATGAACGTTCTTTTCGCCATTGCCGTTACTACCGGGATCCTCTCCGGCGTGTGGGGCTGGGTTGCCGTCAGCCTGGGGCTGATCGGTTGGGCCGGTTTTCTCGGCTGCACGGCGTATTTCGCCTGCCCGCAGGGCGGGCTGAAAGGGCTGTTGATCGGCGCGTTAACCTGCTGCAGCGGCGTCTTCTGGGCAATGGCGATCATCCACGGCAGCGAACTGGCGCCGCAGTGGGAGCTGCTGGGGTATCTGCTGACCGGCGTCGTTGCGTTCCTGATGTGCATTCAGGCCAAGCAGCAGTGGCTGGGGTTTGTGCCCGGCACCTTTATCGGCGCCTGTGCGACCTTCGCCGGCGGCGGAGATTGGCCGCTGGTGACGCTTTCTCTGTTGGTGGGCTTGCTGTTTGGCTATGCGATGAAAAACAGCGGTCTGTGGTGGGCGGCGCGCAGCGAAAAAGCCCGTGCCGCACAGCCGGTCAGCCCGAATGCCGGCTCAAACGGTGCCGCCGAGTGAGAGGCGGTAGTGCAGATCGTGGCGCTCGGCGCAGGGTTCGCCCGCGATCCGCATCAGCAGCATTTCAGCGGCGGTTTTCCCCATGTCAAAGCGCGGCGTGATCACGCTGGCGATGCCCGGCGTGGTCGCCTGGCCAATATCCAGGCCGTGAAAACCCGATAGCGCAATCTCCTGCGGCACGCGCACGCCGAGACGCAGGCAGGCCTGCAACACGCCCACCGCCAGATCGTCGTTGGTGCACAGGATACCGTCCAACTGCGGGTAGCGTTCGCGCGCCATCGCCAGCATGTCGGCGCCGATCGAAACCGAAGAGACCCGATGCGGCGTGATCTGGCGCGGCGTTTGCCCCTGAGCCGCCATGGCGCGGCAGTACCCCCGATAGCGTTTATTGTCGCGGGCGTCCGACATGGCGCCAAAGTAAACGATATGCCGTTTGCCGCTGGCGAGCAGCGCTTCGGTCATGTCATACCCCGCTTGTTCATTATCAAACCCCACCGCAATCCGCCCCGGCGGCGCGTCGAGATCCATCACCTGCGCGAGGGGGATTTTGGCGGCGCCGAGGTAGGTCTCTGCGCGCAAGGTATGCGCAGAGTCGGTGAGGATCAGCCCGGCGATCGGGTAGCTCAACAGCTGTGCGATCTGCTCTTCTTCCCGCTGCGGGCTGTAATCGTAGTTCACCACCAGCGTTTGGTAACCCCGCGCTTGGGTAACGGATTCGATGCCGGCCAGCAGGTCGGCGAAGATCTGGTTGTTGAAGGAGGGGATCAGTACGCCGATGCGCGGTTTTCTGCCGGCCTGTGCGGTATCGGTATCTGTGACGTTCAGCTCCCGCATGACCTGCGCAATGCGTTCGGCGGTGTCGGCCGCCACTTTTTCCGGCGTGCGCAGGAAGCGGCTGACGGTCATTTTGGTCACGCCGGCCAATTGTGCGATGTCCTGTAGCGTGACGCGGGGGTGTTTCATTCGGTGGCCTTCACGGGCGGCGCGGCAAGGGTGGATAGCGGTATGTTAACAAATCGACTTGGCGATAACAATGAATGCGATCCTATTAAAAATAGCTATTTTTCAATTGGATAACTGCTTTTTTCCCGCTTGCTGCCTGCGTGAGATCACGTTAAGGGTAACAGGGTTTCGTAACATGATGTTCAGTGATTTCCATCACGTTTTTACCGGTAACAATCGGCTGAGATAGAGGCCTGTCTGATTGGAGGCCTGATGGCCGGGAATCACCATGAATAATCTGTTTTCACTGGATAACAAAATTGTCTTGATCACCGGCGCCTCGCGCGGCATCGGTTTTCTGCTGGCGCGCGGCCTGGCGCAGCAAGGCGCGCATATTCTGGTCAACGCCACCACGGACGAACATGCCCGACACGCCGCCGATCGCCTGCGCGAAGAGGGCTTGCGCGCCGATGCGGCGGCGTTCGACGTCACCGATTCCCAGGCGGTGCATGCTGCCATCGATCGTATCGAAGCGGATATCGGCGCGATAGACGTCTTGATCAACAACGCCGGCATCCAGCGCCGTCACCCGTTCACCGAGTTTCCGGAGCAAGACTGGGACGACATCATCGCCATCAACCAGAAGGCGGTTTTCATCGTGTCGCAAACCGTGGCGCGTTATATGGTGCCGCGCCGGCGCGGCAAGATAGTCAACATCGGCTCGATGCAAAGCGAGCTGGGGCGGGACACCATCACCCCTTATGCGGCCTCCAAGGGCGCGGTGAAAATGCTGACGCGCGGCATGTGCGTGGAGCTGGCGCGCTACAACATTCAGGTCAACGGCATCGCCCCCGGCTACTTCAAGACCGAGATGACTCAGGCGCTGGCCGACGATCCGGCCTTCACCGCCTGGCTGACCCAACGCACGCCCGCCGCACGCTGGGGCGATCCGCAGGAGTTGATCGGCGCGGCGGTGTTCCTGGCCGCCGACGCCTCCGCCTTCGTCAACGGGCAACTGCTGTTTGTCGATGGCGGCATGTCGGCGGCGGTGTAACCTTTTTTCGTGGAGTGTTGAGATGAAAATTCAAACCCAGTCCTGCGTTGTCAATGGCAAACGCGACGTGGCGGTGATTGCGCAAGAAGTGGATTACCGGGGGCAGGGAACGCTGGTGAAAATCAGCCGCGGCGGCATCTGCGGCTCGGATCTGCATTACTTTCAGGAAGGCAGGGTCGGCAATTTTCAGGTGCGCCAGCCGATGGTGCTGGGCCATGAGGTGATCGGCGAGGTGGTCGCCAGCGATTCGCCGCAGCTGCCGGTCGGGCAGAAGGTGGCGCTCAATCCCAGCAAACCCTGCGGGCAGTGCAAATACTGTCTGGCGCAGCAAAGCAATCAATGCGTCGAGATGCGTTTTTTCGGCAGCGCGATGTATTTTCCGCACGTCGACGGTGCTTTTACCCAATACAAAGTGGTGGACAGCGCGCAGTGCATTCCTTACGGCGCCGATCGCGACGACAGGGTGATGGTGTTCGCTGAACCGCTGGCGGTGGCGATCCACGCGGCGAAGCAGCCCGGCGACGTGACGGGGAAAAAGATCTTCGTGTCCGGCGTCGGCCCGATCGGCTGCCTGCTGGTGGCGGCGCTGAAAGCGCTGGGCGCCGCCGAAATTGTCTGTGCCGATCTCAGCCCGCGCTGCCTGGCGATCGCCAGGCAAATGGGGGCCGATCGGTGCCTGCATGCCGCGGACGACGATGTTAGCGGTTATCAGCAGGACAAAGGATATTTCGACGTCGCCTTCGAAGTGGCGGGGCATCCGCAGTCGCTGCAGCGCTGCCTGGAGATCACCCGCGCCAAAGGCACCGTGGTGCAGGTGGGCATGGGCGCCAGCTTCCCCGATTTTCCGCTGATGTTGTTGATCGCCAAGGAGTTGAACTTGCTCGGATCCTTCCGCTTCGTGGCGGAGTTTGCGCTGGCGGTGGCGTGGCTGGCCGACGACGTGGTCGATCCGCTGCCGTTGTTGTCGGCGGAGTTCGCCAGCGGGCAACTGGCGCAGGCGCTGGAGTTTGCCGGCGATAAGCGCCAGGCCGCCAAGGTGCAATTGGTGTTTTAGGGTAAAAGTCCGATGGCCGCAGGCGGCGATCCTTGTCTATAGTGTAGGAACGCTTAATTTTTCAACCACGGAGATCTCACTATGGCAAGACATACGGATGCTGAGCAAACTACGCTGGATGACGATCTGAGAATGCTGACCGAGACGCTGGAAGAAGTGCTGCAATATACCGGCGATCGCGCGGATCAGGCCTACATCGACATCAAGTCGCACGCCGAGCAGGCGCTGAGTGAGGTTAAGGCGCGCTGGGCGAACACCGGCGAATCCTACTATGCGCGCGCCAAAGAAGCGGTACACCGCACCGACGACTACGTGCGGGATAAACCCTGGCACAGCGTAGGCATCGGCGCCACCGTCGGGCTGGTGCTGGGACTGCTGCTGGCCCGCAAATAAATCACCCATCGGGGCGGCGCAGGCCGCCCCATGTTTTCCGCGGCGGTACGTTCATCCCGCCGTTTCCCCGCTGGCTTTCCCTTATCCCGCCTATACTTCCCGCTAGCCGCCGTCGGAGTGCCTCTATTCCCCTGATTTTTGTATGGACGGATTGAGCCGGCGCCGCCGCAAGTGTAAAGTATTTGTGTTTTTATTGTTTATTTTTTGTTCTAAATCAAATAATTATCTGGTGTAAACGCCCAGGGATATACGGCGTTCTTGCGCTGGCGCAAAAGCCGTGAAAATAACACCTCATATAATACAGAGCGTAACTACAGGCGCGGCGTCCGTCGGCTGCGCCGGAGACGATCTCTGCTAACTGACTTGTGAGCGAACTATGTCGACAAGTGTTTTTAATCGCCGGTGGGCGGCTGTACTGCTCGAGGCGCTGGCCCGCCATGGGGTGCGGCATGTTTGTATCGCTCCGGGATCGCGCTCCACGCCGCTGACGCTGGCCGCCGCGGCTAACCGATCGTTTATCTGTCATACCCATTTTGACGAGCGCGGGCTCGGCCATCTGGCGCTTGGGCTGGCGAAGGCGGCGCGTGAGCCGGTGGCGGTGATCGTCACGTCCGGCACCGCGGCGGCCAACCTTTATCCCGCGTTGATTGAAGCCGGCCTGACCGGTGAGCGGCTGGTGTTTCTCACCGCCGATCGGCCGCCGGAGTTGATCGACTGCGGCGCCAATCAGGCGATCCGTCAAAACGGCCTCTACAGCAGCCACCCGACGCTGGCGATCGATCTGCCGCGTCCTACGCCGGATATTCCGGCCGCGTGGCTGGCCTCCAGCGTCGACAGCGCGATGGCGCGCCTGCAGCACGGCGCTTTGCACATCAACTGCCCGTTCGCCGAGCCGCTGTACGGCGGCGACGAACGTCACTATGCCGACTGGTCCGCCGCGCTGGGCGACTGGTGGCAGAGCGATCGCCCGTGGCTGCAGGAAAGCGAGACGCATGCGGCGCCATTGCCGCAGCCGGACTGGTTCTTCTGGCGGCAAAAGCGCGGCGTGGTGTTGGCCGGGCGCATGAGCGCGCAAGAGGGCGCGCAGGTGGCCGAATGGGCCGCAACGCTGGGCTGGCCGCTGATCGGCGACGTGCTGTCGCAGACCGGGCAACCGCTGCCCTGCGCCGATTTGTGGCTCGCTCACCCGCAGGCGCAGCGCGTACTGCAAGATGCTCAGCTGGTGGTGCAGTTCGGCGGCAGCCTGACCGGCAAACGCCTGCTGCAGTGGCAGGCGCAGTGCCGGCCTGAAGAGTATTGGATCATCGACGAGCTGCCGGGGCGGCTCGATCCGGCCCAGCACCGGGGGCGGCGCCTGCGCGCCGGCGTGGCTCAGTGGTTGGCGCAGCACCCGGCGCAGCCGCGCCAGCCTTGGGCCGCCGGGCTGGCCGTGCTGGCGGATAAAGCGCTGACGGCGGCATCCACGCATCTGCACGATAACTTTGGCGAAGCGCAGCTGGCGCACCGCCTGCCGGAGCTGCTGCCGGAGAACGGCCAGCTGTTTCTCGGCAACAGCCTGGTGGTGCGGCTCATCGACGCGCTAACGCCATTGCCCGTCGCCTACCCGGTATTCAGCAATCGTGGTGCCAGCGGCATCGACGGCCTGATCTCCACCGCCGCTGGCGTGCAGCGCGCCACCGCCAGACCGACGTTGGCGGTGGTGGGCGATCTTTCCGCTCTGTATGACCTCAATGCGCTGGCGCTGCTGCGCCAGAGCTCGGCGCCGACGGTGCTGATCGTCGTCAACAACAACGGCGGCCAAATTTTCTCGCTGCTGCCGACGCCGGAAGAGGATCGTCAGCGCTTTTACTGCATGCCGCAGAACGTCGAGTTCAGCCACGCGGCGGCGATGTTCCAGCTGGGTTACGCGCGGCCGGCGAACTGGGGCCAGCTGCAACAGGCGGTTGAGCAAGGCTGGCGGCGCGGCGGCGCCACGCTTGTCGAACTGCAGGTGCCACCGAGCGCGGGGGCCGAAAGCCTGCAATACCTGGTGCAACAGATGGCGGTGCAATGATGCTGGCGACGCGAATTTTGCAACAGGGCGAGGCGGGCCGCCCGTGGCTGGTATGGCTGCACGGCCTGCTGGGCAACAACAATGAATGGCGGGTGATCGCCGCGCGTTGCCCGGAATGGCCGTCGCTGGCCATCGATCTGCCCGGCCACGGCGATTCCGTGGCGGTGAGCTGCCGCGGCTTTGACGACATCAGCGCGCAAATCGCCGCGACCCTGCAACTGCGCAATATTGAACGTTATTGGCTGGTGGGCTACTCGCTCGGCGGGCGCATCGCCATGTATCACGCTTGCCACGGTCGCCATGACGGCCTGCAAGGCGTGATCGTCGAGGGCGGCAATCCGGGGCTTGAGGACGAACAACAGCGCCGCGATCGTTGCGAGCAGGATGCGCGATGGGCGGCGCGTTTTCGCAGTGAGCCGATTGCCGAAGTCCTGGCGGACTGGTATCAGCAGCCGGTGTTCAAAGAGCTTAGCCATGTGCACCGCCAGGCGCTGATCGCCGCGCGTTCGGTCAACAGCGGCCCGGCGATTGCCGACATGCTCGAAGCCACATCGCTCGGCAGACAGCCTTATCTGGCGCCGCAGCTGCGCCAACTGACCGTGCCGCTGCGGGTGCTGTGCGGTGAGAACGACCCCAAATTTCAACGGCTGGCGCGCGACGCCGGGTTGCCGTTGCGCATCGTGCCGCAGGCCGGCCACAACGCGCATCTGGCCAATCCGCAGGATTTCGTCGCCGAGCTGCAGACCTTTCTCGTTAACCCTGGTTAAAGGAACCGAACATGCTTTATCCGAATGAAGAACAGCTGTATGCCGCTATCGCTTGGCAGGATTGCACCGGCGATTTCGAAGACATTCTGTATCACAAGTCCGCCGACGGCATCGCCAAAATCACCATTAACCGGCCGCAGGTGCGCAACGCGTTTCGCCCGCAAACGGTTAAAGAGATGATCGACGCGCTGGCCAACGCCCGTTACGACGACGGCATCGGCGTCATTATTCTGACCGGCGCCGGCGATAAGGCCTTCTGCTCCGGCGGCGATCAGAAAGTGCGCGGCGATTACGGCGGCTATCGCGACGACAGCGGCGTGCATCACCTCAACGTGCTGGACTTCCAGCGCCAGATCCGCACCTGCCCGAAACCGGTGGTGGCGATGGTGGCCGGTTATTCGATCGGCGGCGGCCACGTGCTGCACATGATGTGCGATCTGACCATCGCGGCGGATAACGCCATCTTCGGCCAGACCGGCCCGAAAGTGGGCTCGTTCGACGGCGGTTGGGGCGCGTCTTACATGGCACGCATCGTCGGCCAGAAGAAGGCGCGCGAAATCTGGTTCCTGTGCCGCCAGTACGATGCCGCCGCCGCGCTGGACATGGGGCTGGTCAATACCGTGGTGCCGCTGGCCGATCTGGAAAAAGAGACGGTGCGCTGGTGCCGCGAAATGCTGCAGAACAGCCCGATGGCGCTGCGCTGCCTGAAGGCGGCGCTGAACGCCGACTGCGACGGCCAGGCCGGTTTGCAGGAGCTGGCGGGCAACGCCACCATGCTGTTCTACATGACCGACGAAGGGCAGGAAGGGCGCAACGCGTTCAACGAGAAGCGTCAGCCGGACTTCAGCAAATTCAAGCGTAACCCGTAATGAACGGGGTAAACCGCAGCGCGGCGCTTTACCGTTACAGCCTGCCGATGGAGGCGGGCGTGGTGCTGCGCAATCAGCGGTTGAAAACGCGTGACGGATGGGTGGTGCAGCTGCGTCAGGGCGAGCGTGAAGGCTGGGGCGAGATCGCGCCGCTGCCGGAATTCAGCCGGGAAACGCTGGCGCAGGCCGAACAGGCCGCGTTGGACTGGCTGCAGGCCTGGTTGGCGGGCAACGAACCGGATGACAGCGCGCTGCCTTCGGTGGCCTTTGGGCTCAGCTGCGCGCAGGCCGAGCTGGAGCAGCGCTTGCCGACGCAGGCGGATTTCCGCAAGGCGCCGCTGTGTACCGGCGATCCGGACGAGCTGTTCGAGATATTGAGCGCCTTGCCGGGCGAGAAAGTCGCTAAGGTGAAGGTGGGGCTGTATGAGGCGGTGCGCGACGGCATGATCGTCAACGTGCTGCTGGAGGCGCTGCCGGATCTGCGGCTGCGGCTGGACGCCAACCGCAGCTGGACCCGCGCCAAAGCCGACGGCTTCGCCAAATACGTCAACCCGGCGTGGCGCGATCGCATCGCCTTTTTGGAAGAGCCCTGCAAGACCCGTGATGAATCGCGCGATTTCGCCCGGGCGACCGGCATCGCCATCGCCTGGGATGAGAGCGTGCGCGAGGCGGACTTTGTGGTGCAGGCCGAGCCGGGCGTGGCGGCCATCGTGATCAAGCCGACGCTGGTCGGCAGCCTGGCGCGCTGCCAGGCGCTGGTGGCGCAGGCACACGCGGCGGGGCTGACGGCGGTGATCAGTTCCAGCATCGAGTCCAGCCTGGGATTAACCCAGCTGGCGCGCATCGCCCGCTGGCTGACGCCGGACACCGTGCCGGGGCTGGATACGCTGGGGCTGATGCAGGCGCAGGTGCTGCGGCCTTGGCCGGGCAGCGCATTGCCGCTGCTGGATATTTCGGCGCTGGAGTGCCTATGGCGCCGTTAAGCGATTGGCCGTGGCGACAATGGGCGCGCCTTCAACCGCAGGCGACGGCGCTGCTGCTTGGCGAGCGGCCGCTGAGTTGGCTGGCGTTGCAAGGCCAGGTGGATGAGCTGGCGGCGGACTTCCAGCACCAGGGCGTGGAGCCGGGCTGCGGCGTGGCGCTGTGCGGTAAAAACAGCTACCCGCTGCTGTTGGCCTATCTGGCGCTGCTGCAATGCGGCGCGCGCCTGTTGCCGCTCAATCCTGCCTTGCCGACGCCGCTGCTGGCACAGCTGTTACCCGAATTGGACATCACCTTTGCCTTCGGCCCGGATCCGTTGCCGGCGCTGCCGGAAGAGGTGATTCGATTGACGCCGCCCTCGACCGAGCCGCGCTGGCCGAACCTGCCGGCGTGGGATGCGCAACGTCTGGCGACGCTGACGCTGACCTCGGGTTCCAGCGGCATGCCAAAGGCGGCGGCGCACAGCTACGCCAACCATCTGGCCAGCGCCGCCGGGGTGTTGCGGCTGATGGATTTTCAGCGCGAGGATTGCTGGCTGCTGTCACTGCCGCTGTTTCACGTCTCCGGCCAGGGTATCGTCTGGCGCTGGCTGGCGGCGGGTGCGCGGCTGGCGGTGCGCGAAATGCACCCGTTGGCCGAGGCATTGGCAGACTGCACGCACGCCTCGCTGGTGCCGACACAGCTCTGGCGGCTGCTGGCGCAACCGCTGACGGGCATGACGCTGAAAGAGGTGCTGCTCGGCGGTGCGATGATCCCGGTGGCGCTGACCGAACGGGCGGAAGCGGCGGGGATCCGCTGCTGGTGCGGCTATGGGCTGACCGAACTGGCTTCCACGGTGTGCGCCAAGCGCGCCGATGCGCGGCCGGGCGTCGGCCTGCCGCTCAGCGGCCGCGAGGTAAAACTGGTGGACGAAGAGGTCTGGATCCGCGCCGACAGCCTGGCGCTCGGCTACTGGCGTCATGGCCAGCTGCAGCCGCTGGCGGATGCACAGGGTTGGTTCGCGACCCGCGATCGCGGCGCGATGGCCGAGGGGGAACTGCGCATTTTGGGCCGGCTGGACAACCTGTTTTTCAGCGGCGGCGAAGGGGTGCAGCCGGAGGATATCGAACGCGTGTTGGCGGCGCACCCGCAGATCTCGCAGGCGTTTGTGGTGCCGGCGGCGGACGCCGAGTTCGGCCAGCGGCCGGTGGCGGTAATCGACGGCGATCCGTCGCTGTCGCTGGCGGCGTTGCTCGCCTGGTCGCAGGACAAGCTGGCCAATTTCCAACGCCCGGCGGCGCTGCTCCCGCTGCCTGACGAGCTGAAAAACGGCGGCATCAAGATTTCGCGCCGCCAGTTGCAGCAATGGGTGGCGCAGCGCCTCTCTCAGGCATAAAAAAGCCGCCCGAAAGGGCGGCTGAGTGGATGACGGCAGGGGGTTATTTCAGCCCCAGCGCCTTGGCGACGCCGGCGCCGTAGTCCAGGTGCACCTTGGTGAACAGCTCGACCTGACGGCGCTGGATTTGCTCCGGCACCTGCGACAGTTCGCCGGCGATGCGGGTGAACATGCGCTGGTGCTCTTCGGCGCTCAGCAGGTTGAACAGCGCGCGTGGCTGGCTGTAGTAATCGTCGTCTTCACGATGGTTCCAGTGGTCGGCCGCGCCCTCAATGCTCAGCGGCGGCTCACTGAAGTCCGGCTGCTCCTGGAACAGGCCGAAGCTGTTCGGTTCGTAGGTGGCGCCGTTGCCGCTGTTGCCGTCCACGCGCATCGCGCCGTCGCGATGGTAGTTGTGGAACGGGCATTTGGCGCCGTTCACCGGGATCTGGTGGTGGTTGACGCCCAGGCGATAGCGGTGCGCATCGCCATAGGAGAACAGACGGCCCTGCAGCATTTTATCCGGCGAGAAACTGATGCCCGGCACCACGTTGGCGGGGTTCATCGCCACCTGCTCAACCTCGGAGAAGTAGTTGTCGGGGTTGCGGTTCAGCTCGAAATAGCCGACGTCGATCAGCGGATAGTCGCCGTGCGGCCACACCTTGGTCAGATCGAACGGGTTGTATGGCGTCTGCGAGGCTTCGTGTTCCGGCATGATCTGAATTTGCAGCTTCCAGCGCGGGAAGTCGCCGCGTTTGATCGCGTCGAACAGATCGCGCTGTGAGCTTTCGCGATCCTTGGCTATGATCGCTTCCGCTTCGTCATCCATCAGGTTTTCAATGCCTTGCTGGCAGCGGAAGTGGAATTTCACCCAGAAACGTTCGTTGGCGGCATTGATAAAGCTGAAGGTGTGGCTGCCGAAACCGTGCATGTGGCGATAGGATTTCGGAATGCCGCGATCGCTGAAGTCGATGGTCAGCTGGTGCAGCGACTCCGGCAGGTGGGAGAAGAAGTCCCATTTGTAGACCGGGTTGCGCAGGTTGGTATGCGGATCGCGTTTCACCACGTGGTTGAGATCGGGGAATTTCAGCGGATCGCGCAGGTAGAACACCGGCGTATCGTTACCCACCAAATCCCAGTTGCCTTCTTCGGTATAGAACTTCATGGCGAAGCCGCGAATGTCGCGTTCGGCGTCGGCGGCGCCGCGTTCACCGGCGACGGTGGAGAAGCGGATGAACATGTCGGTCTGTTTGCCGACCTCGGAGAAGATCTTGGCGCGGGTGTAGCGGGTGATGTCGTGGGTGACGGTAAAGGTGCCGTAAGCGCCGGATCCCTTGGCGTGCATGCGGCGCTCGGGGATGACTTCACGGTCGAAGTGGGCCAATTTTTCCAGGAACCACACGTCCTGCAACAGCATCGGGCCGCGTTTGCCTGCGGTGATCACGTTATTGTTATCGACAACCGGGGCGCCGGCTGCGGTGGTCAGTCCTTTCTTGCTCATCACTTGCTCCTTATCGTAGTGCAGTTAAGTAAAGACTCGGGCGGTTTAAGCGTTCATCAGCATAGTCCTTTGGCGGGGCTTCTTCCCCTGACCTTGGTCAAAGCCACTACTAGTTGTAGCCCTATTGCCGAGCGACGGCAAATAGGTCTCGGTTATCGTTGGCATTGCCTTGACGAATATAGAATCTTGTTTGCAAATATTTACATTTATTTGATTATTGAAGAATTTTTTCGCTTTTATCCCTTAAATACTCATTGCGCTTTGGTATAGACTCGTGACGTTATTATTATGCGTTGATTCGATCATTCGGTACGGATGACAAACCAGAGGGAAAGATGATGAAAAAGACTTGGGTCGCGTGCGCGGCAGGATTGCTGTTGGTGACCGGCGCGGCGAACGCCATCAGCGTGTCGGGCGAAGCCGGGCAGCACTACACCAACCTGGGCGTTGGCATGAGCACCGGCTCTTCTGGTCTGGGCCTGACCGGCAACTGGGCGCGCAGCGACCACGACGGTAACGTCGGCAGCGTGGGGCTGAACTTCGGCGTGCCGCTGGGGCCGTTGACGGCGACCGTGGGTGCCAAAGCGCTGTACCTCAGCCCGAAAGACGGGAAGAGCGGCGGGGCGGTGGCGCTGGGCGGCGGCCTGGAGTGGGAGATCAACCGTTACTTCAGCCTGCACGGCGAAGGGTACTTTGCCCCTGAATCCTTCACCAGCGGCGTGAAAGCCTATAACGAAGCCAGCGGCGGCCTGCGCTGGAAGTTCCGTCCGCTGAGCGTGGACGTGGGCTACCGTTACATGCAAATGGAAGGCAAAGACGGGCGTCGCGACAACACGCTGGCCGATGGCCCTTACGTCGGCGTGGGTCTGAGCTTCTGACACTGTGAAAAAGGGGCCTTCAGGCCCCTTTATCTTTTCTGCCTGGTTTACCCCACCGCCGGCAGCATGCCGCTGGCGATGCCCAGTTGAATGGCGATCACCGTCACCCCGCAGACAAACACCAACGCCAACGCCGGCGTACCGCCCCAGACGCGATACTGCGCCTGATGTTTTTTGCGCGTTTTCCACACCAGCAGTGAAGGCAACAGCAGCGCCAACACCGACAAGGCAATGGCGGCGAATCCTAGCGCCAGCACGAAGCCGCGCGGATAGAACAGCGCAAAGGCCAGCGGCGGCAAGAAGGTGATGGCGCCGGTTTGCAGGCGGCCACGCACGTTGTCTTGCCGCTTGAACAGGTCGGCCAGGAAATCGAACAGCCCGAGCGCGACGCCGAGGAACGAGGTCGCCAGCGCCAGATCGGCGAACAGGTGCACCGCCAGTTCAACGTGCGGCGAAGCCACCGCGTCGCGCACCGCCTGCAACAAACCGTTCAGCCCGGCCTGCTGCGCCAGAATGCCGACGAAGGTGTCGGAGCTGATGCTGCCCAGCGTTGCCAACTGCCAGAAGATGTAGGCCATCAGCGGGATAGCGCTGCCGATGATAAACACCCAGCGCAGTTTGCGAATGTTGCCGCCCATATAGTTGACGATGCTCGGCACGCTGCCGTGGAAGCCGAAAGAGGTGAAGATCACCGGAATGGCCGACAGCGCCAGGCCTTGCTCCAGCGGCAGCGTCATCAGGTTGGTTTGGTGGATATTCGGCAACATCAGGCCGAGCATCACCACCAGAAATACCACTTTGGCGCTGAACAGGATGCGGTTGAACAAATCGACCGAGTGGGTGCCGATGCATACCACGCCGCCGGCCACCAGGGTGAACAGCAGAACGCCGAGCGACACCGGGAAGTCCTGCGATGTCCACTGGCTGATACTGGTGGCGAGCAGTTCGCCGGCGCCGCTGATATAGGCGGCGGTGAGGGCGTACATCAGGAACATCATGCTAAAGCTGGTCAGCCACTGGCCGCCGCCGCCGAGATAACGTTTGGCGAGGGTGCCCAGACCGGTATCCGCCTGCTCATGCTGGTAAACCTCTACCAGCAGCAGCGCGGTGTAACACATCAACAGCCACAGCCCGACCAGTAAGGCCAGCGTGACGCCGAAGCCGACGCCGGCCGCCGCCAGCGGCATCGCCAGCATCCCGGCGCCAATGGTGGTGCCCGCCACGATAAAAACACTGCCAAGAGTGCGATTCTTCACGTTTTTTCTCTACCAGCCGAAAGATTTTGAAAATTATAGGTAACGATTTATGAGGATGGCAGGATAGTGGAAGCCTTAATTTGTGTCAAACCGACGTTACGCATGGTGTACAGTAATTTTTACACTGTGGCGAGCGGCATGGCTCATGAGGAACGGGCCCATGGCTGAAATTATCCGCAGGCGGCTAGTGAAAAGTTATTTACGGGCTTCTATAGTGGAATGACCAAAAAATGTGGGAGAGATCAATGTTAAGGGTGGAGATGCTCAGCACCGGCGATGAGGTGCTGCACGGGCAAATTATTGATACCAACGCCGCCTGGCTGGCGGACTACCTGTTCCGGCAGGGAGTGCCGATGAGCGGGCGGGAAACGGTCGGGGATAGCCTCTCTGCGTTGATCGAGATCCTGCAGGAACGAAGCCATATCGCCGATGTGCTGATCGTCAACGGCGGCCTGGGGCCGACCAGCGACGATCTCAGCGCGCTGGCCGCCGCCAAAGCCTGTGGCGTAGAGCTGGTTGAACGGGCCGACTGGCTGGCGCGCATGGAAGCCTATTTCGCCGAGCGCGGGCGGCCGATGGCCCCTTCCAACCGCAAGCAGGCGCAGATCCCGGCCAACGCGGAAATGCTGGATAACCCGGTGGGCACCGCCTGCGGGTTCGCGCTGCAGCTGAACCGATGTCAGATGTTCTTCACCCCCGGCGTGCCGTCGGAATTCAAAGTGATGGTCGAACAGCAGATCGTGCCGCGTCTGCGCCAGCGCTTCACCTTGCCGACGCCGCCGCTCTGCCTGCGCCTGACCACCTTCGGCACCTCAGAGAGCGATTTGGCCGCCGAGCTGGACGGTATGCCGCTGCCGCCGGATGTGGTGCTGGGTTACCGTTCCTCCAGCCCGATCATCGAGCTGAAGCTGACCGGGCCGGAAAGCCGGCGTGCGGAAATGGAACTGGCCTGGCGGCGCGTGCGCGAGGTGGCGGGGGACAACTGCATTTTTGAAGGCACTATCGGGTTGCCGGCGACGCTGACGCAGCGCCTGAATCAGCAAGGGCTGAAGCTGGCGTTGAGCGAACAGTTCAGCGGCGGGTTGATCAATCTGCAGCTGCAGAGCGAAGGGGCGCCGTTGGCAGGAGGAGAGCTGCTGCCGGCGCACTGTATCGAAACGCTGGAAACGACGCTGGCGCGCGCCCGCTCGCTGGCGGAATTGACCGGCGCGCCGTTGGCGTTGGCGGTCAGCGCCATGTGCGACGAGCAGGTGAGCATTGCGCTGCATACGCCGCGCGGCGGCATTGGCCAGACCGTGCGTTATCGTGCGTCGCGCCACGGCTTGCGGCTGCGTCAGGAGTCGGTGGCGATGCTGGCGCTGGATATGCTGCGCCGCTGGCTGAATGGGGGCCAGGCGTGCGGTAAAAACGCCTGGCTGGAGGTGGTGGAAATTATCGAGTGACGGTCATGGCGCCGAGTTGCCGGCGTCACGGTTTTGCTGCAGCCGTTCGGACGCCAGGCGTGAAAGGCGTATCGCCGCCGCGCCCCGCGTTTGCAGTTCTGTACCGTAGTTCCTGAGTGCCTGCGCGGCGAAACCGTGCTGCAGATCGCGGAAACGCTGGGATATGCCTCGCCGAGTAATTTTATCTCCATGTTTCGCAAAGCCTTTGGCGATCCCCCGGCGCGTTATTTTTCCGCGTCGGCAGGAAAGGGGCGTTAAGCGAAATACTTTGAGGATAGTTATATATCCCTGATTAATCATGATCTTATAGGGGATATTCGCGGCGAGGGAATGCTGTTACTCTTTTGGCGGGTGCTTGAGACTGTTCGTCTTGGGCATTGTGTGACAAGGCGGATAGATGAAAGCCCCAGACTGACTCTCAATCAGAATGGGGCTGCACATACCGCCTAGACACCGGTATGGTAGCCCCTTCACAGCAAGGAGGCAAGCATGCGCTTAAGGCATGTGTTTCATTCGCTAACCGTTGTATGTATTACGGTTTTGTTATTTATCTGGATGATAAGAGACTCGCTGTGCGAGCTGAAAATCTACCAGGAAAATATCACTATCCTGATCAGGTTGGCGTGTGAGGTGAAGCGGTAATCATAGGGCGGGGGCAACCCCGCCTTCTGGTCTCCAGGCGCGGTTTCCGGCACCCGACTTTACATTTCCAGCTCGATATCCGTCAGCGGCATACAGCAGCAGGGCAGGATCTCGCCGGCGTTGATAAACGCCAGCGGCTGCTGGCGGTAGGCCACTTCGCCTTTCACCAGCTTCAGGCGGCAGGCGCCGCAATAGCCGGAGCGGCATTGGTACTCTACCTGCACGTCGTGCAACTCCAGCACGTCGAGCAGGCAGTTTTCACTGTTGGGGCAGGAGAGCTGCGTGCCGGCGGCGCGCAGCGTTACGATTGGCGTCGCCATCGCTTACAGTTCGAAGTCGCTCAGGTCGTCGGCGTTGATCTCCGAGTCGATCTGGCCAACCAGGTAGGAGCTCACTTCTACTTCCTGCGGCGCCACCTGCACGTTGTCGGACACCAACCAGGCGTTGATCCACGGGATCGGGTTGGAGCGGGTTTCGAACGGCAGACCGAGGCCGACCGCCTGCATGCGGATATTGGTGATGTATTCCACATACTGGCACAGAATGTCTTTGTTCAGGCCGATCATCGAGCCGTCGCGGAACAGGTATTCCGCCCACTCTTTTTCCTGCTGGGCAGCCAGCACGAACAGATCGTAGCACTGCTGTTGGCACTCCTCGGCGATCTCCGCCATTTCCGGATCGTCGGCGCCGGAACGCATCAGGTTCAGCATGTGCTGGGTGCCGGTCAGGTGCAGCGCTTCGTCGCGGGCGATCAGCTTGATGATTTTGGCGTTGCCTTCCATCAGTTCGCGCTCGGCGAACGCGAAGGAGCAGGCGAAGCTGACGTAGAAGCGGATCGCTTCCAGCGCGTTCACGCTCATCAGGCACAGGTACAGCTGTTTCTTCAGCGCGCGCAGATTGACGGTGACGGTTTTACCGTTCACCTGGTGGGTGCCCTCACCCAGCAGGTGATAGTAGCTGGTCATCTCGATCAGATCGTCGTAGTAGCCGGAGATGTCTTTCGCGCGCTTCTTGATCTCTTCGTTGGTGACGATGTCGTCGAACACCAGCGCCGGATCGTTGACGATGTTGCGGATAATGTGAGTGTAGGAACGGGAGTGGATGGTCTCGGAGAACGACCAGGTTTCCACCCAGGTTTCCAGCTCAGGGATCGAGATCAGCGGCAGCAGAGCGACGTTCGGGCTGCGGCCCTGGATGGAATCCAGCAGCGTCTGATACTTCAGGTTGCTGATGAAGATATGCTTCTCGTGCTCCGGCAGCGCCTGGTAATCGATGCGATCGCGGGAGACGTCAACTTCTTCCGGGCGCCAGAAGAAGGAGAGCTGTTTTTCGATCAGCTTTTCGAAGATTTCATGCTTTTGCTGGTCGAAACGCGCAACGTTTACCGACTGGCCGAAGAACATCGGCTCTTGCAGCTGGTCGTTTTTGGTCTGAGAAAAAGTGGTGTAAGCCATAAGCCTGAATCCATCGTAACGTGGCTAAATGAAGGGGCCGGAAAATTCCGGCCCGCTAGGTCAAACTTTAGATCTTGCAGGCGCCGCTTTCGCAGTCGTCATCGCCGGCCTTGGCAGGCTGCAAATCTTCCTGGGCGTCTTCCGCACCGTCGCGGGTGTTTTGGTAGTACAGCGTTTTCACGCCGAACTTGTAGGTGGTGAGCAGGTCTTTCAACAGCTGCTTCATCGGCACCTTGCCGCCCGGGAAGCGGGTCGGATCGTAGTTGGTGTTGGCCGAAATCGACTGGTCGATGAATTTCTGCATCAGCCCCACCAGCTGCAGATAGCCGTCGTTGCTCGGCATTTCCCACAGCAGCTCGTAGTTGTCTTTCAGACGCTCATACTCCGGCACCACCTGGCGCAGGATGCCGTCTTTCGACGCCTTGATGCTGATGTGGCCGCGCGGCGGCTCGATGCCGTTGGTGGCGTTGGAAATCTGCGAAGAGGTTTCCGATGGCATCAGCGCAGACAGGGTCGAGTTGCGCAGGCCGGTTTCCTGGATCTCTTTACGCAGGGTTTCCCAGTCGTAGTGCAGCGGCTCGCTGCAGACCGCATCCAGGTCTTTCTTGTAAGTGTCGATCGGCAGGATACCCTGCGAATAAGTGGTCTCTTTGAACCACGGGCAAGCGCCTTGTTCCTGAGCCAGGCGGTTGGAGGCTTTCAGCAGGTAGTACTGAATGGCTTCGAACGTTTTGTGCGTCAGGTTGTTGGCGCTGCCGTCGGAGTAGCGCACGCCGTTCTTCGCCAGGTAATAGGCGAAGTTGATAACGCCGATGCCCAGGGTGCGGCGGCCCATCGCGCCACGGTGCGCGGCCTTGATCGGATAATCCTGGTAATCCAGCAGGGCGTCGAGTGAGCGCACCGCCAGGGTCGCCAGCTCTTCCAGATCGTCCAGGCTGTCGATCGCGCCCAGGTTGAAGGCCGACAGGGTGCACAGCGCAATCTCGCCGTTTTCGTCGTTGACGTCTTCCAGCGGCTTGGTCGGCAGGGCGATTTCCAGGCACAGGTTGGACTGACGCACCGGCGCGATCTGCGGATCGAACGGGCTGTGGGTGTTGCAGTGGTCGACGTTCTGGATGTAGATGCGGCCGGTAGAGGCGCGCTCTTGCATCATCAGCGAGAACAGCTCAACCGCTTTCACGCGCTTCTGGCGAATGCTGTCGTCTTTCTCGTACTGGGTGTACAGGCGTTCGAATTCGTCCTGATCGGCGAAGAACGCGTCGTACAGCCCCGGCACGTCGGACGGGCTGAACAGGGTGATGTCTTCGCCCTTGATCAGACGCTGGTACATCAGGCGGTTCAGCTGCACGCCGTAGTCCATGTGACGCACGCGGTTGCCTTCAACGCCACGGTTGTTTTTCAACACCAGCAGGCTTTCCACTTCCAGGTGCCACATCGGGTAGAACAGCGTTGCTGCGCCACCGCGCACGCCGCCCTGCGAGCAGGATTTGACGGCGGTCTGGAAGTGTTTGTAGAACGGAATACAGCCGGTATGGAAGGCTTCACCGCCACGGATCGGGCTGCCCAGCGCGCGGATGCGGCCGGCGTTGATGCCGATGCCGGCGCGCTGCGAAACGTATTTCACAATGGCGCTGGAGGTGGCGTTGATGGAATCCAGGCTGTCGCCGCACTCGATCAGCACGCAGGAGCTGAACTGGCGGGTTGGGGTGCGCACGCCGGACATGATCGGCGTAGGCAGCGAAATCTTGAAGGTGGAAATCGCGTCGTAGAAACGTTTGACGTAGTCCAGACGGGTTTCACGCGGGTAGTTGGAGAACAGGCAAGCGGACACCAGCATGTACAGGAACTGGGCGCTTTCGTAGATCTCGCCGCTGACGCGGTTCTGCACCAGATACTTGCCTTCCAGCTGCTTGACGGCGGCATAAGAGAAGTTCATGTCGCGCCAGTGATCGATAAAGGAATCCATCTGCTCGAACTCTTCAGCGCTGTAGTCTTCCAGCAGATGCTTATCGTATTTGCCCATCTCGACCATGCGCGTCACGTGAGCGTGCAGCTTCGGCGGCTCGAACTGGCCATAAGCCTTTTTACGCAGGTGGAAGATCGCCAGGCGAGCGGCCAGGTACTGATAGTCCGGCGCATCGCGGGAGATCAGATCGGCTGCGGCTTTGATGATGGTTTCGTGAATGTCGGCGGTTTTGATGCCGTCATAAAACTGAATGTGTGAACGCAACTCTACTTGAGAAACCGAGACGTTGTGTAATCCCTCTGCGGCCCAATCGATGACCCGGTGGATTTTGTCGAGATTGATGCGCTCTTTACGGCCATCGCGTTTAGTTACAAGCAGACTTTGGTTCATGTGGTGTTTTACCTGTCCGTATGGTGCCCCTAAGCAGAAGTGTAGTCGCTCTGCTCAGTATGTAAACACTATATATAGGGGTTGTATGTCGGTGAGGTAACAAGATAGTGAGAAAAAACGGCGTTTGCAAGTGAACAAAACCGGCCTAATTTGTGGATAACTTGGGGGTGAAATGTAACTTGCCGTTCGCAGTGCGCGCCGTGACTGGCGCGACAAGCTTGTCAATAAGCGCGATCAGATTTTACTGAAAAACTGAAAAAATCGATCGTTTGGCGCTTTATTAAACGTTAGAAAAAAACGGCATATTGATCTGTTTTAATATTCTAAAAAACTGTTTACAACGGGTATTTTGAGCGAAATCGCGGAAATTAGGTATTTTTCCGAATACGCCAACGGCGCCGCCCCCCGGTAATGCAGGGCCGGCGCGGTTTACAGCGCTTAACCTTCGTGCTGGGTGTGCACCATGTAGTTCACGTCAACGTTGCGCCCAAGCTTGAAATGATCGGTGATCGGGTTGTAATGCAGGCCGATCATGTGCTTTTCGCGCAGTGGCGTGCCGTCGACCCAGCCGATCAGTTCGGAAGGGCGAATGAACTTCTTATGATCGTGGGTGCCCTGCGGCACCATCTTCAGCACGTACTCCGCGCCGATCACCGCCATCAGCCAGGCTTTGGTGTTGCGGTTGATGGTGGAGAAGAACACGTGGCCGCCCGGTTTCACCAGCTGGGCGCAGGCGCGCACCACCGAGGCCGGATCCGGCACGTGCTCCAGCATCTCCATGCAGGTGACCACGTCGTAGCGTTGCGGGTTGGCCTGAGCGTGGCTTTCCACCGTCTCCTGCACATAGGTGACGTCCATGCCGCTTTCCAGCGCGTGCAGCCGCGCGACCTGCAGCGGCTCCGCGCCCATGTCCAGCCCGGTCACCTTGGCGCCCTCGCGCGCCATGCTTTCCGCCAGAATGCCGCCGCCGCAGCCCACGTCGAGCACCTGCTTGTCAAAAATGCCGCCGGCGCGTTGCATGATGTAGTTCAGGCGCAGTGGGTTGATGCGGTGCAGCGGTTTGAACTCGCCTTCCAGATCCCACCAGCGGGAGGCGACGGCCTCGAACTTGGCGATTTCCTGGTGGTCAACGTTTTGCACTCGGCTGGATGATTCTGCGTTCATGGGCTTGTCTGGCTCCTTGTTCTCGTTGCGCGGATTATACATGTTCCGGCGCGGCATCGTCTGTGCCGATGCGTTTTTAGCGCACTTATCTGCACAATTTCCGTGAAACAGCGGCGGTTATTTTCCCGTAAAGCGTGCTTTGTGATATAGTTTTACACCTTTGCCACTATGGCAGCGGGCAGATGAATCATTAGTAGAGGGATAGCAGCTCCATGAGCGACCTTGCCAGAGAAATCACACCGGTAAACATCGAAGACGAGTTGAAAAACTCGTATCTGGACTATGCGATGTCCGTTATTGTCGGACGTGCGCTGCCAGATGTTCGTGATGGACTGAAGCCGGTTCACCGCCGCGTTCTGTACGCGATGAGCGTATTGGGTAACGACTGGAATAAACCATACAAGAAATCGGCCCGTGTCGTCGGGGACGTGATCGGTAAATATCACCCGCACGGTGACAGCGCGGTTTACGACACTATCGTGCGTATGGCTCAGCCGTTTTCACTGCGCTACATGCTGGTGGACGGTCAGGGTAACTTCGGCTCCGTCGACGGCGACTCCGCCGCGGCGATGCGTTATACCGAAGTGCGCATGTCCAAGATTGCTCACGAACTGTTGGCGGATCTGGAAAAAGAAACCGTCGACTTCGTGCCTAACTATGATGGCACCGAGCAGATCCCGGCCGTCATGCCGACCAAGATCCCGAACCTGCTGGTCAACGGTTCGTCGGGCATCGCCGTGGGCATGGCCACCAATATCCCGCCGCACAACCTGGCGGAAGTCGTCAACGGCTGCCTGGCCTATATCGACGATGAAAACATCAGCATCGAAGGGCTGATGGAACACATCCCGGGACCGGACTTCCCGACGGCGGCGATCATCAACGGCCGTCGCGGCATTGAAGAGGCCTACCGCACCGGGCGCGGCAAAGTCTACCTGCGCGCGCGCGCGGAAGTGGAAGCCGACGCCAAGACCGGGCGCGAAACCATCATCGTTCACGAGATCCCGTATCAGGTGAACAAGGCGCGTCTGATCGAGAAGATCGCCGAGCTGGTGAAAGAAAAGCGCGTGGAAGGCATCAGCGCGCTGCGCGACGAGTCCGATAAAGACGGCATGCGCATCGTGATCGAAGTCAAACGCGACGCGGTCGGCGAAGTGGTGCTGAACAACCTGTATGCGCTGACGCAACTGCAGGTCACTTTCGGCATCAACATGGTCGCGCTGCATCAGGGCCAGCCTAAGCTGCTGAACCTGAAAGACATCCTCGAAGCCTTCGTGCGTCACCGCCGCGAAGTGGTTACGCGCCGCACCATCTTCGAACTGCGCAAGGCCCGCGACCGCGCCCATATCCTGGAAGCGCTGGCTATCGCACTGGCCAACATCGATCCGATCATCGAGCTGATTCGCCGTGCGCCGACCCCGGCCGAAGCGAAAGTCGCGCTGGTGGCGCAGCCGTGGGATCTGGGCAACGTCAGCGCCATGCTGGAACGCGCCGGTGACGACGCCGCCCGCCCTGAGTGGCTGGAGCCGGAGTTCGGCATCCGCGACGGCAAATACTACCTGACCGAGCAGCAGGCTCAGGCGATTCTGGATCTGCGCCTGCAGAAACTGACCGGCCTGGAGCACGAGAAGCTGCTGGACGAATATAAAGAGCTGCTCAACTTTATCGCCGAGCTGATCTTTATCCTGGAAAGCCCAGAGCGCCTGATGGAAGTGATCCGCGAAGAGCTGGTGGCAGTCAAAGAGCTGTACAACGACGGCCGCCGCACCGAGATCACCGCCAATACTTCCGACATCAACATCGAAGACCTGATCAACCAGGAAGACGTGGTGGTGACCCTGTCTCACCAGGGCTACGTGAAGTATCAGCCGCTGTCCGACTATGAAGCGCAGCGCCGCGGCGGCAAAGGCAAGTCTGCGGCGCGTATCAAAGAAGAAGACTTTATCGATCGTCTGCTGGTGGCCAACACCCACGATACGATCCTGTGCTTCTCCAGCCGTGGCCGCCTGTACTGGATGAAGGTGTACCAACTGCCTGAAGCCAGCCGCGGCGCGCGCGGTCGCCCAATCGTCAACCTGCTGCCGCTGGAAGCCGATGAGCGTATCACCGCCATTCTGCCGGTGCGCGAGTATGAAGAAGGGCGCCACGTGTTCATGGCCACCGCCAGCGGTACCGTGAAGAAAACTGCGCTGACCGAGTTCAGCCGCCCACGCAGCGCCGGCATCATCGCCGTCAACCTCAACGAGGGTGACGAGCTGATCGGTGTCGATCTGACCGACGGCAGCAACGAAGTGATGCTGTTCTCCGCCAACGGTAAAGTGGTGCGCTTCCCGGAAACGCAGGTGCGTTCGATGGGCCGTACCGCGACCGGCGTGCGCGGCATCAACCTCGGCGAAGGCGACAGCGTGATCTCGCTGATTGTGCCGCGCGGCGAAGGCGACATCCTGACCGTTACGCAAAACGGCTTCGGTAAACGTACCGCGGTGACCGAGTACCCGACCAAGTCGCGCGCCACCCAGGGGGTTATCTCCATCAAGGTGAGCGAGCGTAATGGCCAGGTGGTCGGCGCCGTGCAGGTGGAAACCAGCGACCAGATCATGATGATCACCGATGCCGGCACGCTGGTGCGTACCCGCGTTTCGGAAGTCAGCGTGGTGGGCCGTAACACCCAGGGCGTGACGCTGATCCGTACGGCGGAAGACGAAAACGTCGTCGGTCTGCAGCGCGTGGCCGAGCCGGTGGAAGACGAAGAGCTGGACAGCCTGGAGCCGGGCGCGGAAGCGGTGGAAGAAGACACCACGCCGCTGGACGATGGCGACGACGCGGCTGAGCCGATGGATGACGACAACGTTTAAAGCAAAGGGCGTCGGCATGCCGGCACCATGATGCACTGAGACAAAAGGGTCTGGCAGCGATGCTAGGCCCTTTTTCAGTTATATGGTTTAATTGGCGCACCGAGCCGCCGGCCGCCGCGCCGGCGACAGCGTGCGCCGCCACTGACTTTCGTATGGTATCCGATTGAAATACTTAGCCTCTTTTCGAACTACGCTGAAGATATCCCGCTATCTGTTCCGGGTACTGGCGATTTTGCTGTGGTCGTTGGGTGCGCTGCTCACCACCTTTTATATTCTGAATATCCTGCATCAGAAAGAATCGGACATCCGGCAGGAGTACAACCTCAACTTCGACCAGGCGCAGGGCTACATCCGTCACTCCGCTGACATCATTCGCGACATCAAGTATATGGCGGAAAATCGCCTCAACGGTTCGGTCAGCGGCCTGGACATGTTCAGCGGCGTGATCCCCGGCAAGGGCAGCCCGCCGCAATTCTTTCCGCTGTACCCGGAGTCCAACTGCGCGCTGAGCACCACCTATCGCAGTTCGCTCGATTCGCTGAGCGGCCTGATCCAGTATTGGAAAGAGAACTTCGTGGCGGCCTACGATCTCAACCGGGTGTTCTTCATCGGCGGCGACAGCCTGTGTATGGCGGAATTCGGCGGCGGCAACGCGAGCGCCAATCGGGAAAACATGCTGAAGTTGCTGCACGAGCGGATTCTGAAATACCGCAACGCCAAGAATCTCGACAAAGACAACAACCTGTATTGGATCAGCCCCAGCGCGCAGCGGCCGGACGTCGGTTATCTGTACGTGCTGACGCCTCTCTATATCGGCAACAAGCTGGAGGCGTTGCTGGGCATCGAGCAAACCGTTCGGCTGGAAGATTTCGTTACCGCCGGCAACCTGCCGATCGGCGTCACGCTGCTGGATGAGAACAACGAGCCGGTGCTGCGCCTGGCGGTTGGCGAACGCTATGCCGCTGCGCTCAACAGCTACCCCGAAGAGCATGCCTACTTCGGTTATGTCGACAATTACCGCGACCTGATCCTGAAGAAAGCGCTGCCGCCTTCTTCGCTGAGCATCGTCTATGCGCTGCCGGTGAAAAGCGTGGTGGAACGCTTCAAAATGCTGATCCTCAACGCGCTGTTGCTGAACCTGCTGTCGGCCATCGTGCTGTTCACGCTGGCGTGGCTGTTTGAGCGTAAAATGTTCCTGCCGGCGGAGGACAACGCGTTTCGCCTGGAAGAGCACGAGCAGTTCAACCGCAAGATCGTCGCTTCGGCGCCGGTGGGCATCTGTATCCTGCGCATCAGCGACGGCACCAATATCCTGAGTAACGAACTGGCGCACAACTACATCAACCTGTTGACCCACGAAGATCGCGATCGCATAACGCGCATCATTTGCGAACAGCAGGCGAATTTCGTCGATGTGATGACCAGCAACAACAATAACCTGCAGATCAGCTTTGTCCATTCGCGCTACCGTAACGAAGAGGTGGCGATTTGCGTGTTGGTGGACGTCAGCGCGCGCGTGAAGATGGAAGAGTCGCTGCAGGAGATGGCGGCGGCGGCGGAGCAGGCCAGCCAGTCGAAATCGATGTTCCTGGCCACCGTCAGCCATGAGCTGCGCACGCCGCTGTACGGCATTATCGGCAACCTTGATCTGCTGCAAACCAAGGCGTTGCCGCAAGGGGTCGATCGGCTGGTCAATGCGATGAACAACTCTTCCGGCCTGCTGCTGAAAATCATCAGCGACATCCTCGATTTCTCCAAAATCGAGTCCGAGCAGTTGAAGATTGAACCGCGCGAGTTCTCCTGTCTGGAGGTGATCACCCATATCGCCGGCAACTATTTGCCGCTGGTGGTCAAGAAACGTCTGGGGCTGTACTGCTTTATCGAACAGAACGTGCCGGAGCGCATCTTCGGCGATCCGGTGCGGCTGCAGCAGGTGCTCTCCAACCTGGTGAACAACGCCATCAAGTTCACCGATACCGGCTGTATCGTGCTGCAGGTCTGCACCCGCGGCAGCTACCTGGAGTTCAGCGTGCGCGATACCGGCGTCGGCATCCCGGAGAAGGAGATTTCGCGCCTGTTCGATCCGTTCTTCCAGGTGGGGACCGGCGTGCAGCGTCATTTCCAGGGCACCGGCCTGGGATTGGCGATCTGCGAGAAATTGGTCAACCTGATGGACGGCGACGTCTCCGTCGAGTCCGAGCCGGGCCTAGGCAGCTTGTTCAGCATTCGCATTCCATTGTTTAACGCCCAGTTCCCGATCCCGCAGGCCAGCGATACCTGGCAGGGGCGTCGGCTGTGGCTGGATATCCGCAATCAGCGGCTGGAAAGCTACCTGATGGCGATCCTGGGCGGCTACGGCGCCGATATCCAGCGCTATGACGGGCAGGAGACCGCCGCGGGAGAGGTGCTGCTCAGCGATCATCCGCTGATGCTGGATGCGCCGCTGCTGGCTCAGATCCAATTCTCCACCGAGCATATTGGCCCATCACAGGAAACCCGGCCGGGCTATTGGATGCACAGCACCTCCACGCCGCGTGAAACGCTGACCTTGCTCAACCGGTTGTTCGGCGTCGGCAGCGGCGCGGCAGAGGCGCTGGTGCAGCTGCCGGTGCCCGCCAAGGCCAGCGCGGCGGACAACGGCGATATTCATCTGCTGGTGGTCGACGATCATCCGATCAACCGTCGCCTGTTGTCCGATCAGCTGGGATCGCTGGGATATCAGGTGGTGACCGCCAACGACGGCGTCGACGCGCTCGGCGTGCTGAAACAGCATCGCGTCGATATTGTGCTGACCGACGTCAATATGCCGAATATGGACGGTTATCGTCTGACGCAGGCGCTGCGGCAGATGCAGTTCAGCGCGCCGGTGATCGGCGTGACGGCGAACGCGCTGGCGGAAGAGAAGCAGCGTTGCCTTGAGGCGGGTATGGATAATTGCCTGTCGAAACCGGTCACGCTGGAGACGCTGGAACAGACGTTGGCTTACTACAGCCAGCAGGTGCGCTACAGCCGCAGCGAGGTTTGAAAAGCAAACAGGCACGGCGAATGCCGTGCCTGTTTGGTGTTAACCTGCCGTGAGTCAGGCTTTAGTCTTTGTCCAACGGCGTCATGCTGACGGAGGAGAGGTAGTTGAGCAGGGCGATGTCGTTCTCGACGCCCAGCTTCATCATCGCCGATTTCTTCTGGCTGCTGATGGTTTTGATGCTGCGGTTGAGCTTCTTGGCGATCTCGGTCACCAGGAAACCTTCGGCGAACAGGCGCAGCACTTCGCTCTCTTTCGGCGACAGGCGTTTGTCGCCATAGCCGCTGGCGCTGATCTTCTCCAGCAGTTTAGAGACGCTTTCCGGCGTGAACTTCTTGCCTTTCTGCAGGGCGGCCAGCGCCTTCGGCAGATCGGTCGGCGCGCCTTGTTTCAGCACGATGCCTTCGATATCCAGATCCAATACCGCGCTCAGGATCGCCGGGTTGTTGTTCATGGTCAGCACGATGATCGACAACTGCGGATAGTGACGCTTGATGTACTTAATCAGCGTGATGCCGTCGCCATACTTGTCACCCGGCATCGACAGATCGGTGATCAGCACGTTGGCGTCCAGCTTGGACAGATTGTTGATCAGTGCGGTTGAGTCTTCGAACTCCCCAACGACATTCACCCATTCAATTTGCTCAAGTGACTTCCGGATGCCAAACAGTACGATAGGATGGTCATCAGCAATAATTACGTTCAGGTTATTCATGTTGTTGGCTACCTTGCTTCAGCAGTCTGCTGACGAAAAAATCAATCTGACTGATGTTATTCTCGATCTCGGGCGCATCACCTTCTGCGATGCGCTGTTCTAACGATTCGCACAGCTGCTTGCCGGGAAGCAGATTTAACATGGCAAACACGCCTTTCAGGCGATGTGCGGTTTGTGACAGCGCATTGAAATCACTGCTGCCCGCCTCAGTATACAGTTTTTTGACATCGTCGGGTACTGTATCGACAAACAGCCCATAGTAATCACTTGATTTCAATTGTTTTTCATAGAGTTGGATATCTTCTGAACTCAATGAAAGCGGGCTTTCTTCCTGTTCCAGCGCGGCCATTTGCTGTTCGATCAGTATCAGCACGGCGTCGATTAATGCGCCGTTCAGGTTGTAGTTCACCCGAATGTAGCGTTTATCCAGCGCTTGCCAACCCGGCTCATCGGTCGCCAGCAGCAGGGTGTAATCATCGGCTCGCTGCGGGTTATCGGTCAGCAGCACGTCATAATCGCGATTGACCGCGCGATCGTCGGCGACGAGGCAGTCGGCGCCGTAGGCCTGCAGCAGACGGGTCACGATGCCGCGCACTTCATCCGACGTGACGTCCAGCAGGGCGGTGACGCCGTCGAGCAGTTTTTCCTGCTCCTGCGGCTCTTTTTTCTCCATCTCCATGGCGACGCGAATGGTGTAGCGAGTGCCGATATCCACCTTGCTGCGAATGTCCAACTGGCCGTTAAGCTTCTTGCACAGCTGATTGCACAGGAAGAAGGTGAGGCCGGAACCGTGGTTGAAACGGTCCACCAGCGTCTGGCTGAGGAACGGATAGTTGAGGTTGCTGATCTCTTCGTTGGAGATGCCGGAGCCGGTGTCGTTGATTTGGAAAATCAGGCGATCCGGGTGCTCTGGCTCATGGTCGACAACCAGGGAAATCTTGCCGCAGGCGGTGGTGATAATGGCGTAATGCACCAGCAGCGAGATCACCTTGCGCAGCGCGTTGGCGTCGCCGATATAGTTCTGCTCGACGTCCAGCTGGAAATGCTTGAACAGCGCCAGCCCCTTCTGATTAAGGGCGGGCAGAGCCTCCAACAGCAACTCGTCGATCATCGCCGTCGGGCTAAACGGCTCGCGCGAGGGTTGCCAGTCCTGGGTTTCCAGCCGGGTCAGCAGGGTGATGTTATCGATCAATTCCAGCACCGAAGCCGACGCCGCCGTCAGCTGGCCCAGCAGCGCCTGCTGCTGTTCCTCATCCGGCCGGCCGTGCAGACGATCGACCAGATCGTGCATCTGGCGTACCGGCTGATTCAGCTCAATGCCCAGGTTGTGCAGCATCAGCTTGCGCGCCTGAACGTTTTTGTCGTATTCGCGCCGTGCCTGCTGCAGCCGCTTGTTCACCATCACCTCTTTATCCTGATCGTGCATCAGGAACAGGTAGGTGTCCGGCGACAGCTGGCTGCGGAAGATGCGGATTTCATACACCTCGTTGTTGACCGTCGCCTGGATCACCCCGTGATGCTGTTCGGCCATATGGGCGATCTTTTGCAGACTGAGGTGCGGCAACAGGTGCTCGGCGATTTTATTGCTGGCGATCACCGCATTGTTGGCGAAGCTGTAGACCAGCAGGCCGGAAGGCAGGCTGGAGACGATTTCCTGATTCAGCGCGCGCTCGGCCTCCAGTTCCACCGCCATGTTTTCGCTCGGGCGAATGTACTGGCGGCGGATAAAGTAGATGCTCAGCATCGACAGCGCCAGCAGCAGCAAGTTGACCGCGATCAGCCAGATGTTGTTGCGCAGCAGGTCGATGGCCAGATTGATGGCCGAAACGCGATACACCACCTTCAGCGGCGCATTGGGCAGGGCGGCGCTGAACTCCACCCAGCCGCCGCTCATCGTCGCATGGGTGCCGAGGACGGTTTCCGCCGGGATGGTACTGTCGTCGAGATCGACATCGTCCGGCTGCAGCAGGAAATTGGCGCGGGCCAGATTGGCCGGAATGATGTCGTTGATCGGCAAGTCGAAGGCGATCACCGTCGCCAGATGCCCTGGCTGATTGAAAGTGGTGCGAATCGAGAACGAATAGGCATTCTGGAAGCGCTGCTTGCGCAGATCGGAAAAGCTCTCGCGCTCGTCGAGCATATTGGCCTGCTGCAGCATCTCGGCGCGGCGTTCGTCCGCCGAGGTGGTCAGGTAGCTTTCCCGAAAGCGCGAAGCCAGCTCTTTGAGCGGCTGAGTGGTGATCAGGCTGAGGCTGTTGTCCTGACCATTGAGGTAATACATGGCGTAGTTTTCGGTCTTGGCGCCCCAGCGGGTGTCCAGGTAGTCCGAGATGTTGGCGATCATCGCCAGCGTGCTCTCGTCATGGCTGCCGAAGATCACCGCGTCGGTTTTCTTGTGCGGTTTCTCGATATAATAGACGTCGGGCCGCAGGCGGGTTTCCTGCAAACCGGGATCGACATTCTGCGCCGGCGCATTGCCAAATTTGTCATAGACCTGATAGGTCATATAGCGGTAGGTATCGATGCGCTTTTGCAGCGAACCGGCAATGCTGTTCAGCGCGTACTTCTTTTCCGCCAGCCAGGCATTGGTGTAGTTGTAGCCATACAGGCCGATGCCGATCGTCAGCAGCACGATAAACAGCAGGAAGCAGCGGGTAATGTTGCTGGAGCTGATGGTCAATTGTTTATTTTGCATAGTGGCTGCGCATTCCTGAATCAGCGAGTGACGGCCCTGGCGCTGGCGGTCACCGCCAACAGCAGAGCGGCTACGCAGGCGAAGGCCACCGTCAGGCTGGAAAACTGAGCGATGAAGCCGATCAGCGCCGGGCCGGCCAGAATACCGGCATAGCCGACGGTGGTGACGGAGGCGATCGCCAAATTGGCCGGCATGTCGCGCTGGTTGCCTGCAGCGCTGAACAGGATCGGCACCACGTTCGAGGCGCCCAGGCCGACCAGCATGAAACCGACCAGCGACACGGTGGCGTGATTGAAGGCGATGGCCAGACTCAGGCCGAGAGCGGCGCACAGGCTGCCCAGCAGCAACACCCGGTAGCGGCCCAGTGAGTTCACTACCCGATCGCCATTGAGGCGACCGAGCGTCATGGTGATGGAAAACAGCGCATAGCCCAGACCTGCCTGGCTGTGTTCGACGCCGCGCAATGTGGTGAGGAACAGCGCGCTCCAGTCGAGCATCGATCCTTCCGCCAGGAACATGATGAAGCAAAGAATGCCGATGAACATCACCCAGCCGCGCGGCAAGACGAACATTGGCCCGCCGTCGTCGGCGCCGCTCTCACGCAGCAGATGGCGGCTGGCGAGCGCCAGCAGCACTATCACCGCCAGTACGGTAAGCAGGGTGGATTGCAGCGGCGTCAGTCCCAGCCACAACAGCGCGCTGACGCCGCCGGCACCGGCAATGCCGCCGATGCTGAAGAAACCGTGAAAGCCGGACATCATCGCCTTGCCGCTGGCGCGTTCGACGATCACCGCCTGAACGTTCATCGCTACGTCGATCATGCCGATCGCCGCACCGAACAGCAGCAGCGCCACGGCCATGCCGCCGAGAGAGTCCATCAGCGCCAGCAGCGGCAGATCGATGCATAATCCCAGCCCCGCCATCAAGATCACCGCGCGGCAGCCCAATTTGCCGGTCAGGAAACCGGTCAGCGGCATCGCCAGCATGGAGCCGGCGCCGATACAGAGCAGCAACAGGCCGAGCGAGCCGTCGTCGATGCCAATGCGCGCTTTGGCGAAGGGGACCAGCGGCGCCCAGGCGGCCATGCCGAGACCGGCGACGAAAAAGGCCAGACGGGTGGCGATCTGTTGAGGAACGCCGGGCGTTTGCTGTTCATTGCACAAGGTGGCTGTCATGTAAGCGTCAGGATCTTGGGTCAAAAGAATGGTGAAAGTTACTGACAGTTTTTATCACAATCCGCGATCCGGGTCGAAAATATTCGTGCCTGACATATCCCTGGCGCCGCCTCTGCGCACCAGCCACAGCGCGATAGCCTGGACAATATAGTCCTTTTGCCGCTCGTCCAGTGCGACGCCCTGCGGTATGCCGTGCCACTTTTCCAGGCAGCCGCGGCAGCAGGTGGCGGTGGCGTGCTGGGCGACGAACACCGGGTGGCCACGCATTGGCGTTTGCTTGCCGTCGTTTTTAGGGTGGGCGGCGGCCAGGCGGCGATCGATAAAATCGCGGGCATGGCTGAGGATAAGGGGCAATCCTTTGCCCTCCAGATAAGCCTGGTCTTTGGCATTTAAACGAAAGCGAGCGCGGAAGGGGGAACTTTGCAGCCGCCGCCACAGCACGTCGGGTTGAAAGGGCATCATGAATTTTACTCGCTGAAGGTGCGCTTTTTTCAGATTACCAGAACTGAAACTCTGCGGCTAATTGTGCCTGCGGCGGGAAATAATCGGCAAGATAAAGCACGAAATGAAAAGCAAGCTCAATTTGTAGGCTAAAATAAGGAAAAAGATTAGCAATTAGTGCGGCAGTAAATTAATGAAACTATATCATTGGGTTATTTATTTGCTTGCTATTTGTGTGAGTCGAAATTGTGAGGGGAGTATGGAGGGAAATAAAAAAACCGGCCAGAAGCCGGTTAAAAGGAATGCAGAAATTATCTTCCGATAATGAAGGTAATAATGAAAATAATGATGATAGCGAAGTGATTATAGCGGCTGCGTGTGGGGAGCGTTTTGGCACAATGTGCTTATTGCCCGTCTCAATTGTATGGTTGGCTTTTTTTTCTTAAAGATATGTATAACTACATGATTTTTTATCAATTAATCTATTCTTTGTCTTTAAGTGCTTTATTTTGTTTGTCTGTAAGGTTTTGTGAAAGTTCGCGCGTATTTACATTTTGAAACCTTTATTAATTACACTGAAACACTATCGGATACTTGGTATCATTTTCTTTCTGGATTAATATAACCCTTGTTACCAGAATGGTAATGCACAGTCGTGCTAATAATGCTCGAAAAGGGCAGTGGCCGTAGCTCGACATAATTAACGAGGATAATAACGATGAAACTTCGAGTACTCTCTCTGATGGTACCCGCACTGCTGGTTGCAGGCACAGCAGGCGCGGCGGAAATCTACAACAAAGACGGTAATAAACTGGATTTGTACGGTAAAGTCGACGGTCTTCACTATTTCTCCAGCAACAACGGCGTGGACGGCGATCAGTCTTATATGCGTTTTGGCCTGCGCGGCGAAACGCAAATCAGCGATCAGCTGACCGGGTACGGCCAGTGGGAATATCAGGCGAACCTGAACCACGCTGAAAACCAGGACAACAAGAACTTCACCCGTTACGGCTTCGCCGGTCTGAAATTCGGCGACTATGGTTCCTTCGACTACGGCCGTAACACCGGCGTGCTGTATGACGTCGCGGCGTATACCGACTTGCAGCCTGAGTTCGACGGTATGACCTACGGCGCCGACCAGTTCATGTTCCAGCGTTCCAGCGGCCTGGCGACCTACCGTAACAACGACTTCTTCGGTCTGGTTGACGGCCTGAACTTTGCCCTGCAGTACCAGGGTAAAAACGGCAACGGCGAAGAGACCAACAACGGTCGTGACGTCCTGGGCCAAAACGGCGAAGGCTACGGTATGTCCATGAGCTATGACATGGGCTACGGCATCAGCGCCGCGGGCGCCTTCTTCAACTCTCGCCGCACCAGCGAGCAGAACGGCGCCGGCGCGTACCGCAATATTATGGGTCGCGGCGACAAGGCGGAAGGTTACTCCGGCGGTCTGAAATATGACGCCAACGACGTTTACCTGGCGGTGATGTTCACCCAGTCCTACAACGCGGCGCGTTTCGGCAGTTCCGACAGCAGCGTTTATGGCTACGCCAACAAGGCGCAGAGCTTCGAAGCCTACGCGCACTACCAGTTCGACTTCGGTCTGCGTCCGTTCGTGGGCTATAACCAGACCAAAGGTAAAGACCTGGGCCGCGCCGGCAACGGCAAGGACTACGGCGATCAAGATCTGGTCAAATTCGTCGACCTGGGTGCGACCTACTTCTTCAACAAAAACATGTCTACCTATGTTGATTACAAAATCAACCTGGTGGACAACAACGATTTCACCGACGCTGCCGGCATCAACACCGACAACGTGGTTGCCGTGGGCCTGGTTTACCAGTTCTAAGCACCAGCGTGTGAATGACACAGCGCGGCCTTCGGGCCGCGTTTTTTTTTGCCGGTAAAAAGCACGGATTGATCCGTTGTCGGCATGGGAAGCGCTTCGGATCGCCTCCGCTCGGCCTACGCTGTGAGTACAGCAAACAGAACGGAGGTGATATGGAACTCAAGATCGATAAGGTGATCGAAACGGTGCTGTACGTCAGCGACATTGAACGCGCGGACGCTTTTTACCGGCAGGTGCTGAAGCTGCCGGCAATGGTCGCCAATGAACGGTTTCGCGCCTATAACGTCGGCGATCGGAGCGTACTGTTGCTGTTTATCGAGGGCGATTCGCTGCGCGGGGCGCAGTATCCGACCGGGTTTATTCCCGCGCACGATGGCGTGGGGCCGGCGCATATCGGGCTGGCGGTGGCGAAAGAGCAACTGCCGCACTGGGAACGGCATCTGGTGGCCAACGGCGTGGAGATTGAGGGGCGAATGCGTTGGGAACACGGCGGGGAGAGCATTTATTTTCGCGATCCCGACGCCCACCTGCTGGAGCTGGTGACGCCGGGCATCTGGGCCAATTACTGATCGAACCCGCCTTGCGCCAACATGTCCAACGCGGCATTCAGCACCTGCAGCGCGGCCTGCGGTTGCCGCTCTATCTGCACTCTGACGATGGCGCCGTCGATCAGCATCGCCAGCATTGCCGCCCGCTGTTCCCGCTGCGGCCCGGCGGGCAGGTGGCGCGCCAGTTCATCCGCCATCTGCCGCTTATGCCGGCCGGCGATGTGCAGGCTTTCCGGCAGCAGATCGGCTATCTCCACCGCAGTATTGATAAACGCGCAGCCGCGAAAGCGCGGATCGTCGAACCATTCCGCTAGGCAGGGCGCCAGCGCCGGCAGCAACCCGCCGGTCTGCGCCACATGGCGGGCCAGTGATGTGCTGAACCAGCTGAGCCACTGCTGATGGCGATAGGTCAAAAACGCCGTAATCAAATCGTTCTTGCTGGGAAAGTGGCGGTAGAAGGTCACTTTGGTCACGCCCGATTCTTTGATGATGCGATCGATACCGGTGGCGCGGATCCCCTCCTGATAAAACAGATCGTGCGCCGTCAGCAGGATGCGCTGGCGGGCGGGCAAGGCGTTGAGATCGGCGGTCATCATTTTCTCCGGGGCTATTTTCGAGTGATTGTAGACAACTCTGTCTACTTGCGCTAGCGTAAAGGTGTAGACAGAGTTGTCTACATGCCTTCACTCAGGAGATGAACATGAGCATTAAACCCCCATTGCCGCCTTTTACCCGCGAATCCGCCATCGAGAAGGTGCGGCTGGCGGAGGATGCCTGGAACAGTCGCGATCCCGAACGCGTATCGCAGGTGTATTCCCTCAATACCCACTGGCGTAACCGCGCGGAGTTTGTCGACGGCCGCGCGGCAGTGGTCGGCTTTTTGCAACGCAAATGGGCGAAAGAACTGGAGTATCGGCTGATTAAGGAGCTGTGGGCGTTTGACGGCGCGCGCATCGCGGTGCGTTTCGCCTATGAATGGCGCGACGATTCCGGCAACTGGTATCGCAGCTTCGGCAATGAAAACTGGGAGTTCAATCAGGAGGGGCTGATGATCAACCGTCATGCCTGCATCAACGACATGCCGATTCTCGAACAGGATCGGCGTTTTCATTGGCCGCTCGGCCGGCGCCCGGACGATGTTCCAGCGCTGAGCGATTTCGGTTTTTGAATCTGCTGGCACGCCGGCGATGGCCTCTTGAGTGCAAAAGCGCACCGATCGACAAAGGGGAATTTGTAGAAAAGCCTTCCCGCTTCTAGACTTAGGGAACAACAAATGCACTCCAAGAGGACAAGCTATGACGAAGAAGTTGGTTTTGGCCGTCGGCACCGCGGCGGTATTTTCCATTCTTGCCGGTTGCACCACCTATGATCGCGCAGCCAGTTATGTCAATGAGCCGGTGGTCAGCGATGTCAAAGTAGGGATGACCAAGCAGCAGGTGCGGGCTATCGCCGGTCCGCCGTCGACGTCCGCTACGCTGATCCATGCGCAGGGCACCTGCGACACCTATGCGGTGGCGCCGCGCGACGGCAAGGTGCAGACGTACTTTGTCAGCTACAACGACACGGGCCATGTCATGAACAAGGGCTATCAAACCTGTTCAGACTACGATTCTCAGCCGAAATAATCGCGTTTCGGCAGACCAAAAAAGCCTCGCTTGCGCGGGGCTTTTCATTTTTTAGGCGTTTAAGGCCTGAAGTTTAGGCAACTGCGCCGCCCATGCCATTTTTTTGCATCAAAACGATAGACATTTCATAACGGTATCGCTAATATCAGCGCCCATTGGAAGGATGGCCGAGTGGTTTAAGGCAACGGTCTTGAAAACCGTCGAGTGTAACAGCTCCCAGAGTTCGAATCTCTGTCCTTCCGCCAAATTCAGCCGGCTTAGCTCAGTAGGTAGAGCAACTGACTTGTAATCAGTAGGTCACCAGTTCGATTCCGGTAGCCGGCACCATGACAGAGGCCCCAGCAGCGATGCTGGGGCTTTTTGTTATGATCTTTACACTTGCCGCAGGAACAAACAGTATAGGTATTAACCTATAGCCGGGGTTTTATCAGCCGCACGGAGCTTGGAACCTAGGGCATTTATCACTGAGGGATTGGGGGGGATGTGGCTTATTCTGGCAGAAATATAGCCGGTGGACGAGCCGGCTATCAGATAGGGTTCAAATATCCGTGACCAGCCACTGATCCGCTTCTTCGAACATCTCTTCCAACATTCGGTTCAGCTTCTCACGATCGCTTTTGCTGGCGTCGGAGTTCAGGCCGTTGGCCTGCATCGGCTTCACGCGCACGTCAGCTTCCGGGAACAGTGCATGCACGCGTTTTTCCAGCTCGTTGCGAATAATCTCGGCGGCGTTGGGTAACCCAGCGACGTTGCGTTTGTCGTACACCAATTCTACAAACATGTCTCACCTGTAAATACTGATTTAATGTACAGTATTCTGGCCTGAGGAAGGCCGGTTGGCAAGAGGGGGCGCGGAATTTTGCATGATGCGTTCATTCTTGCGCGGTGTGCGGTAAATCCTGCAGCTGAATCACCAATTCCGCCAGGCTGGCGGCCTGCATTTTCTCCATCACTTTTGCCCGGTGAACCTCCACGGTGCGCAGGGCGATATTCAACCGCTCAGCCATTTCCCTGTTCATCATGCCCCGCACCACCAGCTGCGCAATGTCGCGTTCTTTCGGCGTGAGCGTGCGGTAGCGGCCGCAAGTTTCATGGCGTTGCCAGGCCTCGGCGGAGACCTGCTGCGCCCGTTCGAGGGCGGCGATCAGCGGTTCAGCGGCGATCGGTTTTTGCAGGAAGTCCACCGCGCCGTACTTCATCTGCTCCACCGCCATCGGCACGTCGCCATGGCCGGACAGGAACACCACCGCCAGCGTGCTGCCGCGGCGGCGCAGCTCCCCGTAAACCTGGTGACCATCGAGCTTCGGCATCCGCATGTCCAGCAAGACGATCCCGGTCTGAAACGGGTCCGCCTGCGCCAGAAAATCGGCGCTGTCATTCCAGCATTGCACGCCGTGGCCGAGGCTGGTCAGCAAAAAATGGCAGGCGTCGGTGACGGCGACGTCATCATCCACCAGATAAATTAGCGACATGGTTTTCCTCGTTATCCAATATGAAATGCAGCGTTACGCACAGCCCGTTGCGGCTGTCGGGAGCCGGGCGGTTAGCCAGGCGGATTTCGCCGCCGCCATAGCGGGCAAGGCGCCGGCAAATGGCTAACCCCAGCCCCATGCCGCCGGCCTTGGTGGTGTTGAAGGGGCGAAAAGCCTGTTCCAGCCCGGCCGTTGTCATGCCGCCCGCGTTGTCCTGCAGATGCAACTCCATCGCCCGTTCGCTCTTGGCGGCGGAAAGCCAGACGGCATTGGCCCCGGCCTGCGCCGCATTCAGCAGCAGGTTCGCCAGCAACTGTTCCAGCAGCGCCGGCGGCAGGGTTAGCGTCAGCGAAGGCGCCACGTTATTGAACAACGTCAGGTCGGGATAGCGCTGCGTCAGGCGCAGCAGCGTCCACACCCGCTCGGCGGTTTCGCTTACCTCGGTGGGGCGCCAGCGCGTTTGGTCTATCGCCTCCGCGGTGGGCTGCACCCACTGGCGCAGGTTATGAATCGTCTCGCCGCCGCGCTGCGCCTGCCGGTCGATATTTTCCAGCGGCCCCAGCAGCGGATGCCCGGCGTCCGTGTTGCGCAGTTGGATCAGGCACCCCTGCGCATAGTGGCGAATGGCCGCCAGCGGCTGGTTGAGCTCGTGCGCGAAGCCGGAGGCCATCTCCCCCAGCACGTTCAACTGCCTGGCGTTTTCCAGCGCCCGTTCCTGCCGCCGCAGTTGCTCGTCGGCGCGGAGTAGCTGCCGCCCGCGCCGGCGTACCAGCAGCGCGATCCAGATATGGTTGACGATCAACAGCGCCAGCAGCGCCAGCGACAGGCCGACGGCCGTCTGATGCTGGATCAGCCAGCTCTTGATATCCAGCCATAGCCGCCGCTGTTCCGGGTGCTGATTGACGGCGCGCAGCAGCGCTTCCACCTCGCTGGTCGAGGCCGGTGCGCCCCACAGGAAGGGAGACTGGGGCGGTGCGGTCAGCAAGGCTCTCGCCACCGCATCCACCAGTGAGTTATCCAGGCCGGGCAGGGCGGCGAACGACCAGTTGGGGTAAAGCGGCGTGCTGGTGACGCAGGGAGCCGACGTGGCTTGTTGCAGCAGCGGGCGAAAATCCGCCGGGTTGATCAGGCCTTCCTTGCCCATTTTCTCCAGCAGGCAGACCGGGACGATGGCGGCCTGAATGGCGCGCTCGCGCAACAGATAGAGCAGGGCGTCGGCAGGGAAACCGGTAAAGCGCAGGTGAAAATCGCGCTCGGGCCGTATGCCGGCGTCGCTGAGCGCCTTATAGCCGGTCAGATAGCCGCCGAAGGCCTGCGGATCGATGGCGCCCACCGTTTTTCCCATCAGCGCCTGCGGCGTCGTAATGCCGCTGTCGCGCCGCACCAGAATCACGCTGCCGATGATGTTGCCCGTTGCCCGATCGCCGTTGGCGGCGCGCAACGACGCCAGCCAGCGCAGATGATAGTGGCTGTTCAGCTGCACAAACTGCGCCGGATTAGTGACCACGAACTGCACGCTGCCCCGATTGACCGCTTCGCGCATCTGCGCCAGATCGAGCGGCCGCAGGCGGAAGCGCTCACCGCCGACGCTGTCGTTGAGCCTGTCGATCAGCGGCTGCCAGTCACGCTCGGTCGCCGCATCGCCGCGCATCGCCAGCACGCCGACCGACCACTCGCCCGCCTGTGCCGCCATCCCCCAGCCGAGACTGAACAGCAGTAATAACACGACCCTCACGGCCCCTCCTGATGGGCAATTTGCCTGCCGCCACTTGTTTTAGATCAACGTTGGGTTCGGTATGTGGTTAACCACAATAGAGCTGAGCCCAATGTCATTTTTACACTGTAAATCATCGACATTGTTTATTCATCTAACGGGCATCAATAGCGTGATCGGGGTGATGCCCTGGGCGTGGGAGAGGCGCATGGATTTCGGTAAACGGCAGTTTTTGCAGCGGCTGGGCGTGTTGACGGCGGGGGCTTCGCTGATCCCCGTGACGGAGGCCGGGCTGACGTTAGCGCCGACGCGGCGCGAGGGGGATGCCAGCCGCCGCTACGCGATGCTGATCGATCTGCGGCGCTGCGTTGGGTGCCAGGCCTGTACCGTCAGTTGTGCCATTGAAAACCAGACGCCGCACGGCGAGTTCCGCACCACGGTAAACCAGTACCAGGTCAGTCTCGCAGGCGAAGCGGTGGCGACCAACGTGCTGCTGCCCAGGCTGTGCAACCACTGCGACAACCCGCCCTGCGTACCGGTGTGCCCGGTGCAGGCCACCTTCCAGCGCGAGGACGGGATCGTGGTGGTCGACAACAAACGCTGCGTGGGTTGCGCCTATTGCGTGCAGGCCTGCCCGTACGATGCCCGTTTTATCAATCACGCCACCCAAACGGCGGACAAATGCACCTTCTGCGTACACCGGCTGGAGGCGGGATTGCTGCCGGCATGCGTGGAGTCGTGCGTGGGCGGGGCGCGGATCATCGGCGATATGCGCGATCCGCACAGCACGCTGAGCAAGCTGCTGCGGCGTCACGAGGCCGAGATCAAAGTCCTCAAGCCGGAGAACCAAACCGCGCCCCACGTGTTTTATCTGGGGCTGGATGATGCCTTCGTCACGCCGCTGCCGGGGCGGGCGCAGGTCGCCTTATGGGGAGAGGGACGATGAGCCGCCAACTGATGATCGCAGAGGTTTTGAGCCAGCCGCAGGCGGTGAGCTGGCTGCCGTGGGCCGTGCAATATTTCTTCTTTATCGGCATTGCCGCCTGCGCCGCGCTGCTGGCCTGCGTGTGGCGCTGGCGCGGTGGAGACAACGCCGCACATTTGGAGCGCGCGGCGCTGTTTATCGGGCTGACGTGCGCCATCACCGCGCCGCTGGCGTTGACCGCCGATCTGCATCAAACCGCCCGTTTCTGGCATTTTTACGCCTACCCGACGCCCTGGTCGTGGATGCCGTGGGGCGCGCTGTTCTTGCCGTTGTTTACCTTGCTGATCGGCCTGTGGTTTATCGCGATTGAATTTACACGGCTGACGGGCAGACCGGTTGCGCTGTTGCGTGGGATCGCGCCCGCCTGCGCGCTGGTGGCTATCGGCCTGCTGTTGTACACCGGGCGCGAGGTTTCCGTCGTGCGCGCCCGCCCAATCTGGTTCAGCTACGCATTTCCGATCGTGATGTTCCTCAGCGCGCTGCAGGCGCTCTTGGCTCTGTTGCTGTTGGCGATGCGCAAACGGCCCGGCCTGCAGGCGCCGCTGGCGCGCGGGATGCTGCTGACGCTGCTGCCGCTCGGCGGGGCGATCCTGCTGTGGGTGTGCGGCGATACGCTATCCGGCGCGGCGGTACGCCACTGGCTGCAGACGCAGGCGACGGCGCGCCAGTATGCTGCCGGCTGGATCGCGCTGTGGGGGCTGGCGCTGGCGTGGGCCGCCTGGGCGGCCTATCGACGTTTGCCGCGCGGCGGCGCGCCGCTGCTGGTGGCCTGCGCGCTGGGGCTGAGCTGGCTGATGCGCTGGACGCTGTTGATTGAGGTGCAGACCATCCCGAAATACAACGCGTCTTATTCCCCCTATAGCCTGCCGCTTGGTACCGATGGCTTGCTGGCGATCGTCGGCACCTTCGGGCTGTGGCTGGCGTTAATGATCATGGTGCGTGAAGCACAGGCGTTTTTACTGCGGAGAAAACAACATGGCTAAACTCACCCGGCGTCAGTGGTTGAAAGTGGGCCTGGCCTTCGGCGGGCTGTCCGCTTTCGGCCTGAGCTATCGCGAGGTCGCCAAACGGGCGATCGACGGCTTGATTCACGGCACCTCAGGGCGCGTGACTCTGGATCGCATCAACGGCAACTCTCTGCAGCCCGAAGGGCGGGCTATGCCGGAATGGCAAGGCAATCCGCAGCAGGCCATCTCGATGACCCAGTGCTTCGGTTGCTGGACGCAATGCGGCGTGCGGGTGCGGGTGGACAGGCAGAGCGACCGGGTACTGCGTATCGCCGGCAACCCGTATCATCCGCTGTCTCAGGAGCGGCACCTCGATTCTGCGTTGCCGCTGCAGGACGCGTTGGCGCAGCTGGGCGGGGAGAGCGGCCTCGACGCCCGTTCCACCGCCTGCGCGCGGGGCGCTACGCTGCTGGAGGGGCTTTACAGCCCGCTGCGCGTGCTGGAGCCGATGAAGCGCGTCGGCAAGCGCGGCGAGGGCAAGTGGCAGCGCATCAGCTTCGAGCAGTTGATCGCCGAAGTGGTGGAGGGCGGCGATCTGTTCGGCGAGGGGCATGTGGACGGCCTGCGGGCGATCCGCGATCTGGAAACGCCGATCGATGCCCGACAGCCGGGGCTGGGGCCGAAAGCCAACCAGCTGCTGGTGACCAACGCCGGTGATGACGGGCGCGACAGCTTCCTGCGGCGCTTCGCCCAGAACAGCTTCGGCAGCAAAAATTTCGGCGCGCACGGCGCTTACTGCGGGCTGGCCTACCGCGCCGGTTCCGGCGCGTTGATGAACGATCTGGACAAGAACCCGCACGTGAAACCGGACTGGGAACAGGTCGAATTCGCGCTGTTTATGGGCACCTCGCCGGCGCAGTCCGGCAACCCGTTCAAGCGTCAGGCCCGGCAGTTGGCCAGCGCCAGATTGCGCAGCGAATTCCGCTACGCGGTAGTGGCGCCGGCGCTGCCGTTGACCACCACGCTGGCGGACGATCATGGCCATTGGATCCCGATACTGCCGGGCACCGACTCGGCGCTGGCGATGGCGATGATCCGTTGGATCCTCGACAATCGGCGTTATCAGGCCGGTTATCTCGCCATCCCGTCGGAGGCGGCCATGCAACGCGCCGGCGAGAAGAGCTGGACCAACGCCACGCATCTGGTGATCGCCGAGAGAGAGCACCCGTTGGCGGGGCAGCATCTGACGCAGGCCCATCTGAACGGCGCCGAGTCGGCGTCGCCGCTGGTGGTCAACGGCGCGGGGGAACTGGTGGCGGCCGAGACGTGTGACAGCGCCGAGCTGTGGGTAATCCGCACGGTGACGCTGCACGACGGCGCGCAGGTGGCGGTGAAGAGCGGCTTTCAGTGTCTGAAAGAGGCGGCCGACAAGCTGTCGCCGGAAGCCTACAGCCGGGAATGCGGCGTACCGGTGGCGCGCATCGCGGCGCTGGCCGAGGCCTTTACCGCCCACGGGCGCAAGGCGGCGGTGATCGCCCATGGCGGGATGATGGCGGCGAACGGGTTTTACAATACCTGGTCGGTGATGATGCTCAACGTGTTGATCGGTAACCTGAGCCTGGCGGGCGGGGTGTTCGTCGGCGGCGGCAAATTCAACGGTTTCGCCGAGGGGCCGCGCTATAACCTGGTCGAGTTTCCCGGCCTGGTAAAACCGAAGGGGTTGAATATCGCGCGCAGCAAGGCCGCCTATGAAACCTCCGACGAATACCGCGAAAAAGTGGCGGCGGGCGTTTCGCCCTGGCCGGCCAGGGCGCCCTGGTATCCGTTCGTCGCCGGGCAGTTGACCGAGCTGCTGACGTCGGCGCTGGCGGGATATCCGTACGGGCTGAAAGCCTGGATCTCGAACATGACCAACCCCCTGTACGGTATCGCCGGGTTGCGCGGTATGGCGGAAGAGCGGCTGAAAGATCCGGCGCGTTTGCCGCTGTTTATCGCCATCGATGCGTTTATCAACGAAACGACGGCATTGGCCGACTATATCGTCCCGGACACCCATAACTTTGAGAGCTGGGGATTCAGCGCCCCCTGGGGCGGCGTCGCCAGCAAGGCCACCACTGCGCGCTGGCCGATAGTGACGCCGGCGACCGCGAAAACGGCGCAAGGGCAGCCGATCTCCATGGAGGCGTTTTGCATCGCCGTCGCCAAACGCCTGGCGCTGCCGGGGTTCGGCGATCGCGCTATCGGCGACGGCCGGGGCGGGCTGCTGCCGCTCAACCGCGCCGAGGATTATTATCTGCGCGCCGCCGCCAACGTGGCGTTTGCCGGCAAGGCGCCGGTGCCGGCCGTGAGGGAGGAAGAGCTGGCGCTGAGCGGCGTCGATCGCTTGTTGCCGCAGCTTGCGCAGACGCTGCGCGCCGATGAGATCGGCCGCGTGGCGTTTATCTACAGCCGCGGCGGCCGCTTCGCCGGTCATGACAGCGGCCGCCGCGACGGCAGCGTGGGCAACCGCTGGGAGAAGCCGCTGCAGATCTGGAATGCGGAAGTGGCGAAGCACCGGCATGCGATTACCGGCGAGCGTTTCAGCGGCTGCCCAACCTGCTACCCGGCGCGTTTGTCTGACGGCCGCGCGGTGGAAGAACTCTACCCTGAGCGGCAGTGGCCGCTGCGGCTGATGTCCTTCAAATCCAATGTGATGAGCAGTTCCACCGCGGTGATCCGGCGCCTGCACGACGTGAAGCCGGTGAACCTGGTGGCGCTGAACCCGGCGGACGGGGCGCGTTTCGGCATTCAACACGGTGATTGGGTGAGCATCAGCACTCCGGGCGGCAGCCGGGAGGCGCAGATCAGTCTGCTGGCGGGGGTGATGCCTGGCGTGATCGCGGTGGAACACGGCTACGGCCACCGGGAGATGGGCGCCAGCCAGCACTACCTGGACGGCGAGCCGCTGGCGATGGATAAGCGCATTGCCGCCGGCATCAATCTCAACGATCTGGGGTTTGCCGATCCGACGCGCGAAGTGCCGAACACCTGGCTGGACTGGGTGACCGGTGCGGCGGTGCGCCAGGGGATTCCAGCGACCATCGTCAAGCTTTCCGCGTAAACGACGGACGAAAAAAAACCTGCTGTAACAGCAGTTTTTTTTGAATTTGGTCGGCATGAGAGGATTATGCGCATCTTCGATGCTTGCCCTGCGGGCCGTTGCTAAAGCAACGTGGTCTCACTACGTTCGGCTCAAACCTCCTTCGGAGATTCTCATCCTCTCAGTGTGCAGACGAAAAAAAACCTGCTGTAACAGCAGGTTTTTTTGAATTTGGTCGGCATGAGAGGATTCGAACCTCCGACCCCCGACACCCCATGACGGTGCGCTACCAGGCTGCGCTACATGCCGACGCTATGAAAAATCATACTACCGATTCCCGATGTTAATGCAAGCGCCTCGCCTCTTGATTGCTTTAGTTTTAAGCAGTTAGTTGGCGATAAAGCGTTTTACATCGGTCAGCACCTGCAACAGCAGAGCAAGCTGCGGTTTCTCGTCTTTTATTTCATCGCCGTTCTGATCGTAGACGCGATAGTTGCCGCTGTTGTCCAGCATCAGCGTCTGCGTCGGCGTGATGATCACCAACTGATTGCCATCGCCGGTAGCGATCCAGTCGTTGCGGCGCTGGGCGGTGAACAGATCTTCGCCCTGCGAATAGTCTTTCGGCGCGGTCTTCACGTGCAGCAATCGTTGCATCAGGGTGCGCATCACGTCGTTATGGCCGGTCAGCTTGCTGATGGTCTGCGCCGGGGTGCCCGGCCAGTGGATCACCAACGGCACCTGCAGCTGCGCCTGGTTGAAGCCGGTGCCGGCGCCCCATTGGCCTTTGCCGCTGTCGTTGAACTCGACGCCGTGCTCGGCGGTGATCACCACCACGGTTTTATCCAGCAGGCCGCGCTGTTTCAGGGTGTCCAGCACCTGGGCTATCTGGGCGTCCACGTCTTGCGCGCCGGTGCGATAGCGCCGAATAAAGTCGGCCGGCGCCGGGGTTTTGTCGCCTTCGACAGTCTCGGCGCCGCTGAAGCTGATATAGGAGAACCACGGCTCTTTGCTACCCTGATCCGCCAGCCAACGCTGCCATTGCTGCGTGGTTTGCGCGTCGCTTTGCGGCGCCGGCGTCGGCAGCGAGAAGTCGGTCAACAGCGCCTGACGGTACAGGCTGGCGTTGAAGCCATCGGAGGAGAACAGCCCCAGCTGGTAGCCCCGATCGCCGAGCGCAGCGATCAGCGCCGATGGCTTGCGGCCGGCGAGCACGCTGTCCAGATAGGTCGGGGAAATGCCGTAGAACAGGCCGAACAGCCCGGTATCGGCATGGTTGCCCGAACTGTAATGATCGCTGAAACGCACGTTTTCCTGGGCGAAGCGCGTCAGCGCCGGCATGTCCTGCGTCACGTCTTTGGCGCGAATGCCGTCCACCACGATCATCAGCAGGTTATAGCCGCTGCCTTTATCGCCGTAGCTGAGATCGCTGAGCGGATACTCTACCGCCACCGCTTCCGGATTGCCCTGTTGCATCAGGCGGCGCTCATACTCTTGCTGGTCGAGCAGGCCGTGTTTTTCGAGGAACTTGCGCGCGGTCATCGGGTACGAGAGCGGCAGGTTGGCTCGCTGCATGGTGATCGGGCGATAGAAGTTGGCGTCGGCCCAGATGTAAATCAGGTGCGACGCGAAAAAGGCGCTGATAAACAGCGCCGCCAGCGGTTTGCCGAAGCGGCGGCGGTTCAGGCTGCGCAGCTTCTGCCAGCTCCAGGTGGCGAACAGCATCTCCACCAGGAAGATCGCCGGCACGCAGATGAACATCAGTTGCCAGTCGCGCGACAGTTCGCTTTGGTCCGGGTTGACCACCAGATCCCACACCACCGGATTGAGGTGCAGGTGGAAATGGGAGAACACTTCGCTGTCGACCAGCAACAGCGTGAGCCCGATGGTGGCCAGCGCGGCGGAAATAAATCGCAGCAGCCGCTGCGACATCACCACGAAGGTGAGCGGGAAGATCACCAGCAAATAGCCGGCGAACACGATAAAGCTGAAATGCCCCAGCAGGCTGACAAAGGCATAAACCCGGCCCAGCAGGGATGCGGGCCAGTCGGTGACAAACAGGTAACGGCTGCCCAGCCCAAGGGCGAGCAAAATGTTGAATAAGGCGAACCAGTGCCCCCAGCTGATCATCTGGGAGACTTTTTCACGATAACGCTGACGGTTTGTCACCATAAGTCAATATTAATGTGCTTTATCTTCACGGACAGAAGCCTGCAGGGCTTCCGCGAACGATCTCGCCAGGGTTTTCCGCTGCGCGGGGGCAACGCTGGTGTTGATCAAATTAGTGACCATATTGCCCAGCACCATCAGGGAAAGATCGGTGGGGGTATGGTGTTTTTCCAGAACATTGACCAGCTCTGAGAGCAGTTGTTCAACGTGTTCGTCACTGTAACGGGATGATTGTGGCATAAAATTGCGCTTAGTAATCTGCAAAGTGCCCTATCTTACCGTATAGGGCAGTGATTTTCCGCTCTTTTATCACTTCCTGTCATTCGGGAAATTGTTCGCCCGCGCCGGGGCTGCCCCTCGCAGCGCCTTTCCGGTTTGCCGCGGTTTTTAGTATTGCAGGGCGGGGCCTTCAGTGTTTGAATACGCGCCTAAAGAACAGGAGGATTTACCATGAGTCTGGATATCGACCAGATCGCTCTGCACCAGTTGGTGAAACGCGACGAGCAAACGCTGGACGTGGTGCTGCGCGATTCCTTGCTTCCCACCAACGCGGCGGTGGAAGAAATGATGACGGAACTGCATCGCGTCTATAGCGCCAAGAGCAAGGCCTTGGGTCTGTTCAACGAAGGCAGCGAGCTGGCGGAAGCGCTGCGCACCTGCCGCAAGGACGATAAGGACTTTCTGGCCTTCAGCCGCGCGGCGACCGGCCGCCTGCGCGACGAACTGGCGAAGTATCCGTTCGCCGAAGGCGGCGTGGTGCTGTTTGGCCAATACCGTTATCTGGCGGTGGAGTATCTGCTGATCGCGGTGTTGAACAGCCGTAACAGCATGCGCGTCAACGAAGAGCTGGATATCAACACCACGCACTATCTGGACATCAACAACGCCGATATCGTCGCGCGCATCGATCTGACCGAATGGGAAACCAACCCGGAATCGACCCGCTACCTGACCTTCCTGCGCGGGCGCGTGGGCCGCAAGGTCGCCGACTTCTTCATGGATTTCCTGGCGGCGTCCGAAGGGTTGGACACCAAGGCGCAAAACCGTGGGCTGCTGCAGGCGGTGGACGACTACTGCGCCGATGCGCAGCTGGACAAGAACGAGCGCCAGTCGGTGCGCCAGCAGGTGTACAGCTACTGCAACGAACAGCTGCAGGCGGGCGAAGAGATTGAGCTGCAGGCGCTGTCGCAGGAGCTGTCGCCGGTCGGCGAGAAAGACTTCATGCAGTTCTCAAGCGAGCAAGGGTATGAGCTGGAAGAAAGCTTCCCGGCGGATCGCGGCACGCTGCGCCAACTAACCAAATTCGCCGGCAGCGGCGGCGGTATCAGCCTGAACTTCGACGCCATGCTGCTGGGCGAGCGCATTTTCTGGGATGCGGCCACCGACACGCTGACCATCAGAGGTACGCCGCCGAATCTGCGCGATCAGCTGCAGCGCCGGACCGGCAGCGGCAAGTAAGCGCGCCGAATCGCAGACAATAAAAAACGCCGCAATTGCGGCGTTCTTTATTTCGGCGTCCCGAAAGGTTCGAAAACGTAGCGATTAAACGCGAACGAAGTCGATGTGAGCCAGTTTTGGCTTGAACGGGTGACGCTGTACAGCCTGAACCTTAACTTTGGTTTCTTTACCGTCGATAACCAGAGTTACTGCTTCGCTGTAGAATTCTGGTTTAGCTTCCATGTTCTTGACAGAATCATGGTCCAATTCGATGGAAACTGCAGCTTCTTTGCCACCGTAAACGATAGCTGGGAATTTGTTTGCTGCACGCAGGCGGCGGCTCGCACCTTTACCCTGGTCTTTACGTACTTCTGCATTGATAGTGAACATTGTTTTTTCTCTTAAAAGAAAATTTACCCTGCTACAGGCGACCCAAGTAGCAAGTTCGGAATTCCGCTTTAACGCTGGGCAGGCCCAGGTAAAGCGCGCAGCATTTTAACGGAAAGCCGCCTGCAGGGCAACGAAAACCTGCCCAGATTGAGGGCCGTTCGCTCAGGCCAACTGATTGGCGCGGCGGAAACGGCCTTGATAATCGAACACTTTCTCGCGCACCTGCCAAAACTGCCCGCGTTTGCGCGCCACCACGAAATCCGGATGGCGCAGCGCCTGCTGTTGCGCCAGCACGTCGGCGGCGGTGTGCCAGGCGAACGGCACGCCCGGCGCGCGCTGGTGCGGGCGCAGGAACAGCATTTCGAACGCTTTGCGCTGCGCCGGCGTCTGCAGGCGGAAGCGCTCGCTGGTGCTGGTGCCGTCCTCGTCGTAATAGGTGGCCTTCAGCCATTCGCCCTTGTCGTCGCGGCCGCTCTGCAATTCCATGCCGCCGCAGCGTAGCACCAGCGCGTCTTTCAGCTTCAGCGCCGCCTTCAGCATGTCATCGGGATCGACCAGCACCTCCTGGCACTGATGGCAGCGGCGCGCGGCGATGTCGTTCTCCGCGCCGCAGTGCGGGCAGCTCTTGAACCGGAAGCGGTAATCGCACTGTTCGCGGTGGCCGTCGTCGTCTTCCAGCCAGCCCTGACAGCGGCGGCCGTAGTGCTCGATGATGTCGCCATTCTCGGTGCACTTGCCCCAGAACAGGTTGGCGAAGCCGCAGGCCGGGCAGAACACCTGCACCGGCTGGCTGTCGCCGTGCGGCTTGCTGACGCCGACCTCCGGCGTGAACAGATCGTGCGGGTTGCCGGCGTAGTCGAGGATCAGGCAATCCTCCTTGCCGGGCGACAGCCGCAGACCGCGGCCGACGATCTGCTGATACAGGCTGACGGACTCGGTCGGGCGCAGAATAGCGATCAGATCGACGTGCGGCGCGTCGAAGCCGGTGGTCAATACCGCTACGTTGACCAGATAGCGCAGCTGCTGCTGTTTGAACGCCTCGATCAGCGCATCGCGCTCGGCGGGCGGCGTTTCGGCGCTGACCAGCGCGGCCTCGCCGTTCGGCAGCAGGCCGTGGATCTCGCGGGCGTGCTCGACGGTGGCGGCGAAGATCATCACCCCTTTACGATCTTGGGCGTACTCTACAATCTGGCTGATGATATGCGGCGTGACGCGGTTTTGCCGCTTCAGCTCACGGTTCAGGTCCGCTTCGCTGAACAGGCCGTTGCTTCTGGCCTCCAGCCGGCTGAAATCGTACTGCACGATCGGCATGTCCAGCCGCTCAGGCGGCACCAGGAAGCCGTTCTTAATCATGTAGCGCAGCGGCAGCTCGTAGATGCAATCGCGAAACAGGCTGGCGCCGTCGCCGCGGGTGAAGCCGTGGTAGTGATACTGGTAAATCCAGCCCTTGCCCAGGCGATAGGGCGTGGCGGTCAGCCCCAGCAGCCGCAGCTGCGGGTTGGTTTTCTGCAAATGCTGGATGATTTGCTGGTACTGGCTGTCGTCGTCGTCGCTGATGCGGTGGCATTCATCGACGATCAGCAGCGAGAAGGCACCGTCGAACAGCGGCAGGTTGCGCGCCACCGACTGCACGCTGCCGAACACCACCTTGCCGGCGCTCTCTTTTTGTTGCAGGCCGGCGGCGAAGATGTCCGCTTCCAGGCCGTAGGCGCAGTATTTGGCGTGGTTTTGCGCCACCAGTTCCTTGACGTGCGCCAGCACCAGCACCCGCCCGCGGGCGCGCTTCGCCAGTTCGGCGATCACCAGGCTTTTGCCGGCGCCGGTCGGCAGCACGATCAGCGCCGGTTCGGGGTGCCGCCGGAAATGATTGATGGTGGCTTCGACCGCTTCCAGTTGGTAGGGGCGTAGGGTAAAGGCCATAAATGAACGCCGTAGGTTGGAATGGGCCGCCGGGAAGCGGTTTTGTCACCTCTGTTCCCATAGAAAGCGTGACATTTTACGCCCCGGGCGGCCGAAAAATTTCCATTATTATGCCTTCTGCGCGCGCGCGGTGCGAGAAGCGTGAAAATTACCCCTGTCGGGCAACGCGTTGTGCCGTTATACTCGTGTGACAGCAATCGCTGTTCCCCCACGCGATTTCCCCCCTGAACCTGCCATTTGCACCCGGTGCAACGGCGGGCGTCATATTTTGGCAATACGATCAATGCGATCATAACAACGACAGGCAAAGCAGATCCCATGCGATTGGACAAGTTTTTATCTCAGCAGTTAGGCATCAGCCGTGCGCTGGTCGCGCGCGAACTTCGGGCTAAACGCGTCACCGTTGACGGTGAGGTGGTGAAGAGCGGGGCGATCAAACTGACCCCGGAGCAAGAAGTGGCGTTCGACGGCAATCCGCTGCAGCAGCAGAACGGCCCGCGCTATTTCATGCTCAACAAGCCGCAGGGCTACGTCTGCTCCACCGACGATCCCGATCATCCGACGGTGCTGTATTTCCTCGATGAGCCGGTCGCGTACAAGCTGCACGCCGCCGGGCGGTTGGATATCGACACCACCGGGCTGGTGCTGATGACCGACGACGGCCAGTGGTCGCACCGCGTCACGTCGCCGCGCCACCACTGCGAGAAAACCTATTTGGTCACGCTGGAGCACCCGTTGGCGGAAGACACCGCGCAGCGTTTCGCCGAAGGGGTGCAACTGCACAACGAGAAAGATCTGACGCGGCCGGCGACGTTGGAGCAGGTCGACGAGCGCGTGGTGCGCCTGACCATCAGCGAAGGGCGCTACCACCAGGTGAAGCGGATGTTCGCCGCCGTCGGCAACCGGGTGATCGAGTTGCACCGTGAGCGCATCGGCGCCATCGTGCTGGATGACGATCTGGCGCCGGGCGAATACCGCCCACTGACCGAAGAAGAGATCGCCAGCGTGGGCGCGCCGCACCTGCAGGACTGATAACCGATCATTGATTGCGGCCGATTAAGGAGTCGTGGAACGTGCAACAGAACCGAACCTCTCATCTCGGTTTGATTTTCATTCTGGGCCTGTTGTCCATGTTGATGCCGTTGGCCATTGACATGTACCTGCCCAGTATGCCGGTGATCGCCGCCCAGTTTGGCGTCGAGTCCGGCAGCGTGCAGATGACGCTCAGCGCCTATATGCTCGGCTTTGCCTTCGGGCAGCTGTTCTATGGGCCGATGTCGGACAGCATCGGCCGCAAGCCGGTGATCCTGTGGGGAACGCTGATCTTCGCCATCGCCGGCTGCGCCTGCGCCATGGCGCAGTCTATCGATCAGCTGATCGGGCTGCGTTTCCTGCACGGTCTGGCCGCCGCCGCCGCCAGCGTGGTGATTAACGCCCTGATGCGCGACATGTTCACCAAGGATGAGTTCTCGCGCATGATGTCGTTCGTCATTCTGGTGATGACCATCGCGCCGCTGCTGGCGCCAATGATCGGCGGTGCGCTGCTGTTGTGGTTCAGCTGGCACGCCATTTTCTGGACCATGGGTGCCGCGGCGCTGATCGGTTCACTGCTGGTGGCCTTGTTCATCAAGGAGACGCTGCCGAAAGAGCGGCGTCAGCGGTTCCACCTGCGCACCACGCTGGGCAACTTCGGTTCGCTGTTCCGCCACAAGCGGGTGCTGAGCTACATGTTGGCCAGCGCCTTCTCGTTTGCGGGCATGTTCTCGTTCCTCAGCGCCGGGCCGTTCGTCTACATCGAACTGAACCACGTTTCGCCGCAGCACTTCGGCTACTATTTTGCGCTGAACATCGTCTTCCTGTTCCTGACGACGCTGATCAACAGCCGCAACGTGCGGCGGTTCGGCGCGGTCAAGATGTTCAAGCTGGGGCTGCTGGTGCAGCTGGCGATGGGGCTGTGGCTGCTGGCGGTAAGCGCCGTCGGCCTGGGCTTCTGGGCGCTGGTGATCGGCGTAGCGGTCTACCTGGGGTGCATCGCGATGATTTCCTCCAACGCCATGGCGGTGATCCTGGATGATTTTCCGCATATGGCGGGCACCGCGTCTTCCCTGGCCGGCACGTTGCGCTTCAGCATCGGCGCGCTGGTGGGGGCGGTGCTGTCGATGGCGCCGGGCAAAAGCGCCTGGCCAATGGTCACCTCGATGGCGCTGTGCAGCATCGTGGCGGTGCTGTTCTACGTTTACGCCAGCCGGCCGCGCGATCGCGCAGCCTGACGTTCTCCCGACTCGGGGCGTTTCGCCCCGCAGCGTCATGGGGTTGCGCCCTGCCATTTCAGGGTGCAACCGGCAATGAATAATTTGTTGCTAAATATATGCCTACTAATTAATCGGTCATTTTCCCATCTGTGTGCTTTTTGTTAAAAAACTCCGCCATCGTGCCGCCCGATATTCCCCGGGAGGCGCGGCGTTCTGTCGGCTGCGCCGCGCGAGTGGTTTGTATTAGGATTGATGTAAATCAAGGCATTAGCAGGAGAGGCTGCGCTAACGTGGCGGGTGAAATGTTTCTTCAATGTAAAAATATGGCGACGGAAAAGTAGTCGCATTGCAAGAAAAAAGAGTTGAGATCGCTGCGGGAAAGGGTTACATATAACGCAAAAATGCGAGCTGAGTCGCAAAATGCCGTGAAATAACACCGCACGGCGCGCCAAAAAATGGCGCGGCATCGGCAAGCACGGGGTCAGGTTAATGGTTTGCGGCAAAATTTACATTTAAATAACATTTGTGCGCGGCAGAGTCGGGAGTCAACGGCTATAACTTAGTAACCCTGTCAGGTAAAAGTGTTTCACCTTTTCAAACTAGGGATTTCATGTGGAGAGTATCCAACTTTCGGTAGTGCATCGCTTGCCGCAAAGTTATCGTTGGCTATCCGGTTTCACCGGCGTGAAGGTCGAACCGATTCCGTTTAACGGAATAGACGAAGATAACAACCTGATTGGGCTGAAGTTGCTCAGCCATGAAGGGGCCGAGGCCTGGCAGGTAATGCAACAGCTCAATCTGTCGCTGCAGGAGATTCAGGTCGACTGCGCGATTGTCGAATGGGAAGGAGAGCCTTGCCTGTTCGTGCAGCGCAGCGACGAGAGCGCCACCATGTGCCGCCTGAAAAACGTCGGCGCCGCGATCGCCGAACCGCTCAGCGCGCAGTACCCCTTCTGAATTCGCCGCTAATCCGCCAACTGCAGCAGTTGACGGGTATAGTCGGCGGCGGGCGCCGCGAAAATCGCCCGGCAGTCTCCCTGTTCAACCACTTCTCCCTGTCGCAGCACGATGACCTGGTGGCATAGCGAACGCACCACCTGCAGGTCATGGCTGATGAACAGATAAGCCAGCCGGTGACGTTGCTGCAGCGATTTCAGCAGCGCCAGGATCTGCGCCTGCACCGATTTATCCAGCGAAGAGGTCGGCTCGTCGAGGATCAGCAGCTGCGGCTGCAGGATCAGCGCGCGCGCGATGGCGATACGCTGGCGCTGCCCGCCGGAAAACTCGGTGGGATAGCGGTGGCGCAGCTGCGGATCCAGGCCGACCTCCTGCAACACCTCGATCACGCGCTGTTCCCGCTGCTCGGCGCTAAGCTGCTGGTGCACTTCCAGCCCCTCGGCGATGATTTGCTGCACGTTAAGGCGCGGGTTCAGGGCGGAATAGGGATCCTGGAAGACGATTTGCATCCGGCTGCGGTAGGGCAGCATCTGCTTCATCGTGAGCGGATGCAGCGGTTCGCCGTCGAACCAGATGGCACCCTGCGAGGCCAACAGGCGCAGCAGCGCCAGCCCGGTGGTGCTTTTGCCCGAGCCGGATTCCCCCACCAGCCCCACGCTTTCCCCGGCCCGCAGCTCGAAACTTAATGATTTCAATGCATAGTGATAATCCACCGTGCGGCGCAGCAGGCCGCGGCGAATGGGGAAGCGCACCTGCAGGTTCTCCACCTTGAGCAGCGGCCGCTCGTCGCCGGGGCGCTCGTTGGCCGCGGCAGGCAACGGCAGCGGTTCACCGACGTCTTCGGCGGCCAGCAGCTGCTGCGTGTAAGGATGCTGCGGCCGGCTGAACAGCCGCGCGCGGGCGTTTTGCTCCACGCAGCGCCCCTGGCGCATCACCGCCACGTTGTCCGCCAGGCGGCGCACGATATTCAGGTTATGGGTGATGAACAGCAGCCCCATGTCCATCTCTCGTTTCAATTCTTGCAGCAGCGTCAGGATCTGCGCCTGGATAGTGACGTCGAGCGCGGTGGTGGGTTCGTCGGCGATCAGCAGTTTCGGGCGGGTCAATACCGCCATGGCGATCATCACCCGCTGGCGTTCGCCGCCGGACAGCTGATGCGGGTAATCCTGCAGCCGGCTTTTGGCCTGGCGGATGCCGACGCGCTCCAGGCACTCGACGATCTCCGCGCGCGCGGCATCGCGCCGCAGGCCGCGGTGCAGCATCAACACTTCCGCCAGCTGTTTCTCGATGGTGTGCAGCGGGTTAAGCGACACCATCGGTTCCTGAAAGATCATCGCGATCTGATTGCCGCGCACCTTGCGCAGCGCCGCTTCCGGCGCATGCAGCAACGAGTCGCCGTTGAACAGAATGTCGCCGGCAGGGTAAACCACCGGCGGCGCGGGCAGCAGGCGCAGTATCGACAGGGCGGTGACGCTTTTGCCGGAGCCGGATTCCCCTACCAGCGCCAGCGTTTCCGCCGGCGCGATTTGCAGCGAGAGTTCGTTGACCACCGGCGTGACGGTGTCGCCCTGGCGGAAGGCGATGCTGAGATCCTGAATAGCGAGCAAAGGAGTGGCCATATCAATGCGCCTTGCTGGGGTCAAAGGCGTCGCGCACCGCTTCGCCGATAAAGATTAATAACGACAGCAGCACCGCCAAGACCAGGAAGGCGGTGATGCCGAGCCACGGCGCCTGCAGATTGTTTTTGCCTTGCAGCAGCAATTCACCGAGCGACGGCGAACCGATCGGCAGACCGAAACCGAGGAAATCGAGCGACGTCAGGGTAGTGATCGAGCCGCACAGGATAAACGGCAGGAAGGTCAGCGTCGCCACCATGGCGTTGGGCAGCATATGGCGGGACATGATAACGCGATCCGGCACGCCCATGGCGCGCGCGGCGCGGATGTAGTCAAAATTGCGGGTGCGCAGGAATTCGGCGCGCACCACCCCCACGAGGCTCATCCAGCCGAACAGGATGGTGATGCCGAGCAGCCACCAGAAATTGGGCTGGACGATGCTCGACAGCAGAATGATCAGAAACAGCGTCGGCATGCCCGACCACACTTCGATAAAGCGCTGCCCCCACAGATCGAAACGCCCGCCGTAATACCCTTGCGTCGCGCCGACACACACGCCGATCAGGCTGGAAAACAGCGTCAGCGCCAGGCCGAACAGCATCGAGATGCGAAAACCGTACAGCACCCGGGCCAGCACGTCGCCGCCGTTGCTGTCGGTGCCCAGCAGGTTGTGACGCGAAGGCGGCGAGGGGAAGGGCACTTCGGTGGCGAAGTTGATGGTGTCGTAACTGAAGCGGATCGGCGCCCACACCGCCCAGCCGTGCCGTTCGATCTGCCGCTGCACGAACGGATCCTGATAGTCGGCTTCGGTATTCAGTTCGCCGCCGAAGGCGGTTTCGCTGTAGCTAATCATAAACGGCAGGTACAGCCGGCCTTCATAACGCACCAACAGCGGTTTGTCATTGGCGATCAGATCGGCGGCCAGGCTCAGGGTGAACAGCACCAAAAAGATCCACAGCGACCAGTAGCCGCGGCGGTTGCGGCGAAAGCGCGCCCAGCGCGCCTGGTTAATCGGGCTAAGGCGGCTCATTGGCGGGCCTCGAAGTCAATGCGCGGATCGACCAGGGTGTAGGTGATATCGCTGAGGATATTCAACAGCAGGCCGATCAGGGTGAAGATATACAGCGTGCCGAACATCACCGGGTAGTCTCGCTGCAGCGTGGCGTCGTAGCCCAGCAGCCCCAGGCCGTTGAGCGAGAACATCACCTCAATCAGCAGCGAGCCGGTGAAGAACATGCTGATAAAGGTGGCCGGAAAACCGGCGATCACCAGCAACATGGCGTTGCGGAACACGTGGCGGTACAGGATCTTTTTCTCATCCAGCCCCTTGGCGCGGGCGGTGGTGACGTACTGCTTGCGGATCTCGTCGAGGAACGAGTTTTTGGTCAGCATGGTCAGGGTGGCGAAGCCGCCGATCACCGTCGCCAGCACCGGCAACGTGATGTGCCACAGGTAGTCGGCGATCTTCGCCGGCCACGAGAGGGTGTCGAAGTTGCTGGAGACCAGGCCGCGCAGCGGGAACCAGTCGAGGTAGCTGCCGCCGGCGAACAGCACAATCATCAGGATGGCGAACAGGAAAGCCGGAATGGCGTAGCCGATGATGATCAGCGTGCTGCTCCAGGTATCGAACGCGCTGCCGTTGTGGACGGCCTTGCGGATGCCGAGCGGGATCGACACCAGGTAGATGATCAGCGTGCTCCAAAGGCCCAGCGTGATGGAGACCGGCAGGCTCTGGCCGATCAGCTGCATCACCGAGGCGCCGCGAAACAGGCTGTTGCCGAAGTCGAAGCGCATATAGTTCCACAGCATGGTGAAGTAGCGCTCGTGCAGCGGTTTATCGAAGCCGTAACGTTGGGTGATCTCGGCGATCACCTCCGGATCCAGACCGCGCGAACCGCGGTATTGGCTGTCGCTTGCCGCGATGCCCGCCCGGGCATGGCCCAGGCCTTCGCTGACGCCGCCGCTGCCAAAACCGCTGCCGTGCCCCAGCTCAATGGCGGCAATGGCCTGATCGACCGGGCCGCCGGGCGCAATTTGCACGATAAAAAAGTTGATGGTGATGATCGCCCACAGCGTGGGGATCACCAGTAACAGTCTGCGTATCAGATAGGCCGCCATTCCGACTCCTTATTGCCGTTGAGCCGGTAAACGCGCCGCCTTGTTGACGTCGTACCACCAGTTATCGAAGCCGATCGCATAGGCCGGGCGGATCGACGGCGTGGAGAACTTGTCCCAATAGGCGTAGCGATCGTGGTTGGAGTACCACATCGGCAGCATGTAGTTGTTCCAGGTCAGCACCCGATCCAGCGCGCGGCCGAGCGGCAACAGGGCCTTTTCGTCGCCCTGATGGGCGGCGATTTGCCTCACCAGGCTGTCGACCGCCGGATCTTTGACGCCGGCCGTGTTGTAGCTGGAATCGATGTACTGCGAATCCCACAGGATTTGCAGATCGGCGCTGGGGAACGGCATCGCCATATATACGGTCGACATCATGTCGAAATCGCGTTCACGCATGCGACGGGTGTACTGCGAGGCGTCAATTTCGCGAATTTGCATCTCGATGCCCAGCCGCTGCAGGTTGTGGCGGAAGGGTAATACGTACTGGAAGTTGCTGCCGCTCAGCAGCATCAGTTCGAAGGTGAACGGCTGGCCGGTTTTGGCGTTGACCAGCTTTTGATTTTTGACCACCCAACCGGCTTCTTTCAGCAATTGGGTCGCCTTCAGCAGGTTTTGCCGATCGTTGCCGCTGCCGTCGGAGGAGGGCGGCTGGTAGATGCTGGTAAACACCTCCGGCGGTATCTGGCCTTTGAGCGGCGCCAGCAAGGCCAGTTCGGCGGCGTCCGGGTAGCCGCGGGCGGCGTAGGCGGTGTTTTGGAAATAGCTGTCGGCGCGCTGATAGGCGTTGTAATACAGCGCCTTGTTCATCCAGTTGAAGTCGAAAGCCAGGCCGATCGCTTCCCGTACCCGACGATCGGCGAACAGCGGTTTTTGCAGGTTGAACGCCAGCCAGCGGGTATTCTGCGCCGCCTGATTGGTCTCATCCTGCTTGATGATGTAGTTGCGCGCGAAGTTGCCGCCCTGATACTGGGTGGCCCAGCTTTTGGGCGACGGCTCGATGCGGAAATCGTAAGCGCCGGCCTTGAAGGCTTCCAGCGATACTTTATCGTCCAGGTAATAATCGTAGCGAATGCTGTCGAAGTTGTAGCGGCCGCGGTTCACCGGCAGGTTGGCGGCCCAGTAGTCGCGCACTCGCTGGTAGGTGATGTACTGGCCGAGGCGGTAATCGGCGATTTTATACGGGCCGCTGGCGAGCGGCGGGGTGCTGAGCGGTTCGTTGAGCTTATGGTTTTTCCAGAAGCTTTCCGGCAATACGCGCAGGCTGAGCAGGCTGAGGATTTGCTCACGGTTGGCTTTAGGCAGCTCGATGCGCACCGTCAGCCGGGAAATGGCCTTGACCGTGACGCCTTTGTAATAGGAACGAAACTGCGGTACGCCTTCGGTCATGAATTTATTGAAGGTGAAGGCCACGTCGGCGGCGGTGATCGGGCTGCCGTCCTGGAAGCGGGCGCGGGCGTTGATATCCAACTCCATCCAGCGCATGTCGGCCGGGAAACGGGCCGATTCGGCAATCAGCGGATAATAGCTGCCGGGTTCGTCGTCGGAGTTGGTGAACAGCGTATCGTACAACTCCATCGTACGTTCGCCGGGCACGCCGCGGGTAGCGAAGCGGTTGAAGTTGTCGTAGGTGCCGATGGCCGCCAGCCGCACGTCGCCGCCTTTGGGTGCCGCCGGGTTGACGTAGTCGAAATGGCTGAAGTCGGTGGCGTATTTCGGTTCACCGAGAAGGGCGAAAGCGTAGCTTTCGTTGAGGGCTTCGGCCCGCAGACCGAAACTCAGTGCCGAGAGCACCAGAGCAGCGAAAATGCGCACGGACATCAGACGGTAAGCTCCTGCTGTGGAATAAAGTACAACCTGCGCCCAGCATAACATTCTTCGGGCGGGCGCAGGGTAAAGATGCTTAAAGACTAACTATTTATTTGCCTGATAATCAAAGACCTGATGAGCATTGCAGTAAGCGACGAAATTGTCGATGCTCAGCGGCTTGCTGAAGTAGTAGCCCTGCATGAAGTTAACGCCGTGTTCTTGCAGGAACTGCATCTGCTCGGCGGTTTCCACGCCCTCGGCCACCGTCAGCATTTTCAGCTTTTTCGCCAACGAGATCACCGCATCCAGCACCGGCGCGGTGACCGTGTCCTGGCCGATGGTGTTGACGAAGCCACGATCGATCTTCAGGTAATCCATGGTGAAGCGCTCAAGATAGATCAACGCGCTGTGCCCGGTGCCAAAATCGTCCACCGCGATCTCGATGCCCTGTTTGTGCAGCCAGTCAAACTCCGCCAGCGCACTCTCTTCTTCCACCATGCCGCGCTCGGTGATTTCAAACACCAGCGTAAAGTAATCGCCCGGCAGCTGCGTCAACAGTTCATACACGTCCTGGTGGAACGACGGCGCGCTCAGGTGGGCGGGGGAGATGTTGAGCCCGACCTTGCCTCCCCGCGGCAGCGCTTTGGCGAGCTGCGGCGCATCTTCGGCGATCAGCCTGAACAGGTGGCGGGTGAGCGGCACGATCAGCCCGTTGCTTTCGGCGTAGGGGATAAAGACGTCGGGCGGGATGCGGCCTTCGATCGGATGCTGCCAGCGGATCAGCGCTTCCAGCCCGCCGATGCTGTTGCTGTCGGTATGGAACACCGGCTGGTATTCGATAAAGAACTCGTTGCGCTTGATGCCGCGCAGCAGTGCGCGTTCCGGGCTTTGCCGCAGCAGCAGCATGTAATAGCAGAGTACGCCGATCATCAATGACAGTACCAGGCTGCCCAGCAGCGTCAGGCGAATGTCGTTGGGGGTCAGTTTCTCGTTGTAGAACAGGATGGTCAGCGGCAGATTGGGCAGCGTCAGTTTATCCGCCTTGCCCTTCGGCAACTGATCGACCGGCATCAGGTTCGGGCTGAAGGTGGTCAGCGCGCGGTTGCCCATCACGATGGCGATGCCCGGCGCCTGTTCGTCGTGCGAGGTGAACAGCAGATAGGGCATCAGATCGATGTCCAGCGTAGCGAGGATGCCGGTGGCCTTTTCGTCGGGATGCCGCAGCCAAACTGCAACCGCCGGTTTGTTCGGCACGATCGGCGTGCCCTGCTGCAGCTTGAGATCCAGGGGCAGATTCCAGTCGATATCCTGGTAGAGATTTTTCATCGGCAACATCATGTCGCCGGTGGCGGAAGAGCAATAGGCGTAGCCGTCTTTCACCAACAGGAAGGTGCGCACGCCACTGGTAAAGGCCGCTTGGTAGGTAATGTCCGACTGGCTTGAGAGGCAAGGCTTGGCCAGCAGCGGCATCATTTGCTGCATCACCGTCTTCAGGTGCGAGATATAACCCAGCGTGAACTTTTGCGTGCGCGCTTCGACCTTATGTTGATATTGCGTGCGCTGGTGGTTAATCAAAGAAAGCGTGACCGCGGTGAAGAGCGTAAAAAATACCAGGGCGGCGACGCCGCTTTTAGCCAGGCTGCGCTGTCGGTGAGACACGCTGCGGGCAAAAGCTCTTTTCAAGCCCATAACCGAGTCCTCTGCAACAGGGCGTCAGGGGTGTCGCGCAGCCATTTAATAGATTGTGCCAACGGCTTTTTTTTCATTTTTGCCTTTTTATCCCGTACCAACCGGCGGCGTTGTTTAAATATGCGGCGTCGCCGACAGAAATATAATGCGCCTATTTTAAGCGGAAACGTTTTAAATAACGCCGGGGCGCCGTTGCCGTCATCTGACGATAATAGGCGAGTTTTTCCTCGATGGCGCGATTTCCTGCCAACAGTTTATCAAAATAATGGCGTGCGGCAGCGTTAAGCGGAGAAAGATGGCGATAAGGCAGGGAGCAATCTTGATGATATCTGTTAGACAACCAAAAAAAACGCCGCCCGTAGGCGGCGCTTATCGCTCGTTTGGTATTCAGGATCTTCAAGGCATTGCGCCGTTAACCGTTGGTCAACACCCGGCGCGCTTCTCGATAACGTTTATTCCAATAGTTATCGGTCAGCTTGGAAATCATGACCCCACTGCTGGTGGAGGCGTGAACGAACTGATCGTTGCCTAAATAGATGCCGACATGGCGCCCGGTAGAACCGGCGCGGAACAGCACCAAATCGCCGACGCGCAGCTTGGTGCGCTGGATTTTCTTGCCGAGATCTTCCTGTTCATAGGTAGAACGCGGTAAATCCATGCCGAACTGTTCGCGGAAGGTGCGTTGAACAAACGCCGAGCAATCGATGCCGCGCTTGCTGTCACCGCCTAAACGGTAGCGAACGCCTTTCCAGTCCGCGTACTGATCCATAATCTTTGACTTGACGTCAACGTTGCGGACCATCGCTTCGAATTCATCCTGAGAGGCTTGCAGTAAAAGACCGTCTTTGTCATTAACTGCACGCATCTCAGTTTGTGCGTTATTCAAGTTCGAAGTGTGAGTCGAGCTGCATGCGGAGAGCATAACCGCAGCGGCAATTGCAGGGACTACCCGCAAAAAATATCTCAGAAACGGTTGAGATTTGACCATTGTTGTTGTTTTCCCTTGAAGTCCTTAACGACGAAAGTCGCTACCTGAAAAATGCCAAACGAAACGAGCCTAGTCCGCACCTGTTGCATCGACAACCAGTTACCGTTGAAAACGTGCGAGAACGCACATTTTTATCGGATTCCATACTGATTCGACTTAAACCAGGCACAAACGCATCTGAGATTACCGGAACAAATAGGGGATTGCGAGCCTTTTTCCCGTCTTTTTTATATGAATTTGTGATGTAACATAATGTAAATCTTCATATAAAAAACGCCAATTGTCCGATGTATGAATCTGGCGTGAAATCAGGTTGCAAAAGCGTTAACGGGCGGTGACGATATTTTGCGCTCAGCGAAGGGACTAAGGCCGGTAGGCGAGCGCCTCCCGGCATGAGTCATAGACGCAAGTTATGGTTGGCCGGGGCGATGCTTGCCGGGCAACAGGCGATTCAACCGATCGACGATCCAGTCGCTGCAAGGCGTCATCAGCACCCAGCTGGCGCCAACCAGCACCACGGACAGCGAGCCGACGGCAATATCGGTAAACCAGTGGGCGCCAATCATCACGCGTGGCAATGAGAAGAGCAGCGTAATCAGCAGGGCGACGGCGAAGGCGCGGCGGCCGAAATAGCGCAGCATAAAGCAGGAAAAAATAATCAGCATCATGCCGTGATCGCCGGGGAAGCTGTCGCTGGAAGCGTCCTTGGTGGGGATGCCGGTCAGCTCGCTGACGCGATAGATATTGTCGAAGGTCAGGGTGGGGCTCGGATGCTTCACCGGCAGCAGGTGGCCAAGCTGGTTCAGCACCACGGCGGTCAGCAGCATCACCACGCCGGTGATCACCAGGCGTCGGCGGCCGGCGGCGTCCTGCTTCAGGTAGAAGTACAAATACAGCAGGCCCATGGCGAGCAGCGAAATCACGTCAAACGCGCGGTTGTTGGTGATGGCGACCAGGTGCAAAAACGCCGGGTCGGTGGCCAGATGGCGGTTAAAGAAGAAAAAGATCGCCGAGTCCAGGGTAAACCAGCCGCCGTGATTGGCCGGCAGGAACCAGGACAGGAACAGCGCAACGCCCAGTAAGTTGAAGAGGATAATGAGGGGTAAATTGCGGCGTGTCATGACATAACCTGTTGGCAAAATGAAAACGAAATAAAACCCGGCCGCCCTGCGGCAACCGGGGGGCAACGGTACGGGGTCTAACTTAAACGAATCTTAAACAAGGCGGATTGCAGGGCGTTCCAATCGGCATTTTCGCTGTGGATAAGCTCAATTCGGCTGTCGAGCGGCGCGACCGGGCGGGTTTCGATGTTGAGATCCTGTCCCTGACGATTGATCAGCAATGTGCCTTCGGGGATGCGCACCGCGCCTTTGGCGCGTTCTACCGGCGCGAGTCGCACCCATTCCATAAAGCCGACGGTGTCGAATTGGGTGTCGCCGTCAAAAATCCAGCCGCAGCTGGTGAAGCCTTGCCCCTCGTTCAACGCTCGCCGCCAGCGGGCGTGCTCCGGCAGCCGCAGCGCCGCCAGCCCCTGCGTTTTCGCCTGACCATGATGATGCTGCGCGTCCGGCAATTCTGTACGATTCGTGCGCGGAAGTGACAACAGCGCGACATCCGCTTCGCCTTGCGCGATGGCATAACAGGGCCGCCGCAGCGGATCTTGCGCCCTCCAGGCCTCCAGCGCCCGCCTGTCTTCCGGCTGATAGGTATCGCTTTTGCTGGCCAAAATAACGTCGGCCGCGGCCAACTGATCGCGGAAGTTTTCGTTGTCGCGGTAGCGGGGCTGGCTGAGCTGGCGGGCATCCAGCAGGCACAGGGTGGCCTGCAGATCGATCCAGCCGGTATAGCTCTCCTGGGTCAGCAGCGACAGAATTTGTTTCGGATGCCCGAGCCCGGTCGGCTCGATCAGCAGCCGATCCGGTTTGGCCTGCTGTAACAGCATATTCAAGCCCACCTGCATCGGCAGGCCGTTGACGCAGCACATGCAGCCACCGGGGATCTCTTTGAGCACCGCGCCGCTGTCTGCCAGCAGCGCGCCGTCGATGCCGATCTCGCCGAATTCATTGACCAATACCGCCCAGCGCTCATGTTCGGGCTTATGAGCCAGCAAATGGCGGATAGTGGTGGTTTTACCGCTGCCGAGGAAACCGGTAATCAAATTGGTTTTGGTCATTAATAATTCCTGGAGCAAAAATTAACCTGCTTAATAAATGAGTTACGCAGCCTTATCGGTGAAACCGCCGCGATTTAATTTGTGCTCTATCTCGCAAATTTTGCACGTCACCATGCGCTTTTCAACCGACAAAATCCACCGTTCATAACAAGAAAATTCTTAGATAAAACCCTGTATTAGATGCGGTTAACTTTTGTTAGTAGCTTGTTTTTACATTGTTAATGACGCGATTAACGATCAAATCTCGTCCCTTTCCTTGCGATTATTCCTAACAAGATCCTCTATGGTTAAATTGGCTTAACTAAAAATGAGGTTGCCATGAATACCTTTCGGTTATTTTTGATCGTAGGAATGTTGTTTTCATGGACGGCAGTGAGTCATGCAGGAGTGGCCGGCGGGGTAATTCGCTTCGTCGGTTCTATCGTTGAAAGTCCTTGCACGGTCAATATTGCAGATTCTAAGGCGAATACGCAATGTTACCGCAACGGCCAGCGTTATCAGGCCCAGCAAGCGTTGTCAGGTTTTGATACTACACGCAAAGAACTTCCGCTAAATCTAGGCACAACCGAAATGAAGTGGGTAGACCAACAGAAGAAACTCGCTGTTATGACGGTCGTTTATCGTTAAGTCGTTCCGCCATGCCGGCGTAACGTTACGCCGGCATGGTTATTCTCGGCCCTGCAGGCTTCTCACCGCAGCACCCACTCCTTCACCGTTTCACGCGCACCGCGATCGCGCAGCGACAAATAGGCTTGCGTCACCGCGTCGGCAAACGCCGCATGCGTTGCCAGCGATTCGCCGAACACCGATTTCAGCGCCAGCAGCGCCGTTACGCGCCGCCGATCGTCCGGCGTAGCGGCAATAGTCTGTTGCAGCACGTCTGCCAGCGGATCGCGAATGTCGATCGGCTGACCGGCGTCATCGACGCCGCCGACGTAACGCATCCAGCCCGCCACGCCCAGCGCCAGCCCGTTATAGTCGCCGCCGTGCCGCAGATGCCAGCGCACCGCGTCCAGCAGGCGCTGCGGCAGCTTCTGCGAACCGTCCATGGCGATCTGCCAGGTGAGGTGTTGCAGCGCCGGGTTGCTGAAGCGCGCGATAAGCTGTGCGGCGTAGTCGGTCAGACTGATGCCGGTAACGCTCAGGGTGGGCGCCTGTTCGTCCAGCATCAACCGCAGGGCGGCGCGACGGTAGTGTTCATCCGCCATGCACTCGTTGATATAGCGGTAGCCACCCAGGTAGCCGAGGTAAGCCAGGAACGAGTGGCTGCCGTTCAGCATGCGCAGTTTCATGTGCTCAAACGGCAGCACATCGCTGACCAGCTGGGCGCCGGCCAGCTCCCACGCCGGGCGTCCGGCGGCGAAGTTGTCTTCCACCACCCATTGAATAAAGGGCTCGCAGGCGATGGCGCAGTCGTCGCGCACGCCGCCCAGCGCGGCGGCAATCTCATCCAGCGTGGCCGGCGTGGCGGCCGGCACGATGCGATCCACCATGGTGCAGGGGAAGGTGGCGGCGGTGGCGATCCAATCGGCGAGCGACGGATCCCGCGCCTGCGCCAGATCGAGCACCGCCCGGCGCAGCACGTGGCCGTTCTGCGGAATATTGTCGCAGGAGAGCAGGGAGAAGGCGGGCAGGCCGCGTTCGCGCCGCAGCCGCAGCGCCTCCACCAAAATGCCGGGCACGGTCTGCGGCTGATGCGGCGTCGCCAGATCGGCGACGATCCCCGGATGCTGCCGATCCAATCGCCCGCTGCCGGGCTCGATGCAGTAGCCTTTTTCGGTGATGGTCATCGAGACGATCGCCACCTGCGGCTCGGCCAGTTTCTCCAGCACCGCGGCGATGCCCTCCAGCTTGCGGTGCAGGCTCTCATGCACCGCGCCGATCACGATGGCCTGATGGCCGTCCGCGCCTTTCTCCAGCACGCTGTACAGATGATCCTGTTGCCGCAGCGCCTCAAACAGCGGCACGCCGCCGGACAGGCTGATCTCGCAGATGCCCCAGTCGCCGCCGTAGGCGTTCAGCACCCGATCGGTCAGCAGCGCCTGATGCGCGCGGTGGAACGCGCCGAAGCCAAGGTGCACGATGCGGCTGCGCAGAGCCCGGCGGTCATAGCCCGGCTGCCGGACGGCGCCCGGCAATGGGGTGTTGGCGATCGTTTTCATCTCATCTCCAAAGCGTGTAAGACAGCTGGCGGGCCAGTTGCGCCAAGTTAGCAGACCAGTTTTCTGCCACATCGGCAGGGGGGCGCCGGCGATAAAAAACTGCGACCAGTGTAAGGATGTCGGCCAGCTAAAGGAATTGGTCAGTCCAAAATAAGCCAGAATCGTGAAGTGGATCAACCAATGAGGGGTTCGGTTTTGACAGCGCAGGGCGAAAGAGTAAGTTAAAGGTAGCTGACATCTAAATTAAACTGGTATAACAGCATCGCGGTGCGAGACAGGCATAAGGACAAAACATGGAACAAACATGGCGTTGGTATGGCCCGAACGATCCGGTCTCTTTGGACGACGTGCGTCAGGCCGGGGCGACCGGGGTGGTGACGGCGCTGCATCATATCGCGAACGGCGACGTCTGGCCGATCGATGAGATCCGCGCGCGACAGGCGCTGTTGGCGGAAAAGGGGCTGGTGTGGTCGGTGGTGGAGAGCGTGCCGGTGCATGAGGAGATCAAAACCCACAGCGGCGACTGGCGGCGGTACATCGCCAATTATCAACAGTCGCTGCGCAACCTGGCGGCCTGCGGCATCGACACCGTCTGCTACAACTTCATGCCGATCCTCGACTGGACGCGCACCGATCTGGCCTATCCGCTGCCGGACGGTTCCAAAGCGCTGCGCTTCGATCAGATCGCCTTCGCCGCGTTCGAGCTGCATATCCTGCAGCGCGCCGGCGCCGAGGCCGATTATACGCCGCAAGAGCGCAGTCAGGCGGCGGCCTATTTCGCCGCCATGAGCGAGGAGGAAAAAAACCGGCTGACCGGCAACATCATCGCCGGGCTGCCGGGGGCGGAAGAGGGCTACACGCTGGAACAGTTCCGCCGCCGGTTGGCGGAGTACGACGGCATCGACAAGGCGCGGCTGCGCGAGAACATGGCGGTCTTTCTGCGCGCCATCGTGCCGGTGGCGGAAGAGGTCGGCATCCGGCTGGCGGTGCACCCCGACGATCCGCCGCGGCCGATCCTCGGCCTGCCGCGCATCGTCTCCACGATTGAAGACATGCAATGGCTGAAGCAGACCGTCGACAGCATCTATAACGGCTTCACCCTATGCACCGGTTCCTACGGCGTGCGCGCCGACAACGATCTGGTGCGGATGATTGAAACCTTTGGCGATCGCATTCACTTTACCCACCTGCGCGCCACCTGCCGCGAGGAGAACCCGAAAAGCTTCCACGAAGGGGCGCACCTGCAGGGCGATGTGGACATGGTGGCGGTGATCGAAGCGATCCTGACCGAAGAGTTGCGTCGGCAGCGGGCGGGCGATCGGCGGCCGATCCCGATGCGCCCCGATCATGGGCATCAGATGCTGGACGACTTGAAAAAGAAAACCAATCCGGGCTATTCGGCCATCGGGCGGTTGAAAGGGCTGGCGGAGCTGCGCGGCGTCGAGCTGGCGCTCAAGCGGCGTTTTTTCCCGGAGTTGCCGTAGCGGAAAATGAAACGGGGCCGCGTTCCGGCCCCGCTGGCGTCGACTAGTCGGCGCGGCTCATGTAGCGGCGTTCGGCGATATGAATGCGAATTTTGTCGCCAGCGCTGAGGTATTCCGGCACGTGGATCACCAGGCCGGTCGCCATGGTGGCCGGTTTGTTGCGGGCGCTGGCGGAAGCGCCTTTGATGCCCGGCGCGGTCTCGACGATTTCCATATCCACGGTCTGCGGCAGCTCCAGCGCCAGCACCTGGCCGTCCAGCGTCAGCACCTGCATGCCCGGCAGGCCGCCTTCCGGAATGAACAGCAGCTCGTCTTCGATCTGGTCTTTCTTGAAGATGTACGGGGTGTAGTCTTCGTCATCCATGAACACGTATTCTTCGCCGTCGATATAGGAGAAGTTCACCTTGCGGCGCGACAGGGAAATGGTGTCCAGGATATCGTCGCCCTTGAAGCGTTCTTCCACTTTCAAGCCGGTGCGCACGTCGGAGAAGCGCATTTTGTACAGGGTGCTGGCGCCGCGGGCGCTTGGGCTCTGCACGTCGATATCTTTTACCAGCAGCAGCTTGCCGTTGTAGCTGATCGCCATGCCGCGCTTAATTTCGTTAGCTCTTGCCATTTCAATTCATCCGCAATGAAGAGTATTAGAGAAGTTGCGACAAGGTACTCGCGCCGCCGATTTCAGGCAATAGCCCGGCGTAAAAACAGTGCGGGAAAGGGAGGGCGATCGCCCTCCCGTCGGGGATTAGCGGAAGACCGGCAGCAGGCCGAACAGCGAAAGAATATGCGCGGCGGCGTTGATCAGGCCGAACAGGATAACGAACAGGATCACGCCGTTGCCGCCCGGTGCACGGTAACCGGCCTGCGGGTGGCGGCGGCGGCTGGCGCGCGCCATCAGCGCCGGCACGATCACCGCCCAGACGGTGGCCGCCAGCCCGGCGAAACCGATGGCGTACAGGAAACCGTTCGGGAACAGCAGCGCGGCCAGGGTCGGCGGCACAAAGGTCACCAGCGCGGTCTTGCTGCGTCCGACGGCGTCGTCCTTAAACTTGCAGAAGTCTGCCAGGTAGTCGAACAGGCCTAGCGACACGCCGAGGAACGAGCTGGCCAGCGCCATATAGGAGAAGGCGTTCAGCAGTTGGCTGACGGTTTGGCTGCTGGAGACGTTGCCCATTTGCTTGAGCAGGCTGCCGATGTTGCCGCCCTCGGCGATCACTTGCTTAAAGGCGTCGCGCGCGATATTGCCCTGGATCACGTACTGCCACAGGATGTAGATAGCCAATGCCAGCAGGGTGCCGTACACCAGGCTGCGCACCACGGAGCCGCTGTCCTTATGGTAATACTTCACCAGCCCGGGAATGTTGCCGTGGTAGCCGAACGAGGTCAGCAGGTAAGGCAGCGCCGCCAGGGCGTAAGGCAGATAGCTGGCCTGGTCATCGCCGGCGTTGAACAGCACCGCGGGCTGCACGTGGGTGAACATGTCGCCCACCGACATCACGAAGGTGATCACCATACCGCCGATCAAAATGGTGCTCAGGCGGTCGACCGCGCGGGTGGAGAGCCAGACGATAAACGCCACGACCAGCGCGAACACCAGGCCGGCGGTGGTCTGGCCGACGCCGACGATGCCCTCCAGCGTGTGGGCGATGATCGAGCCGCCGGCGGAGATATAGGCGTAGGTCAGGATGTACAGCACGAACGCCACCGACAGGCCGTTCACGGCGTTCCAGCCTTTGCCCAGCAGATCCTTGACCATGGTGTTGAAGCTGGCGCCGCTCGGGTAGTGCAGCGTGGCTTCGAGGATCATCAGGCCGGAAAGCAACATGCAGGCCCAGGTATACACCAGCAGCGCGACGGAGCCGCTGAACCAGACACCGGAAGTGACGATCGGAATGGAAAACATGCCGGCGCCAACGGCGGTTCCGGCAATGATCATCGCGCCGCCGAGGACGGAAGGGCGGGCCAGCTTCTGGATGGTGTCCGTAGACATGCGTGCTCCTGGGGGATGGGTTCTTTTGTACTAGCTCAATGGTACATGGGCGCATGGCGCATGTAAAGCGTGGTAATTGCACGTTTCACGCGTTTTTGTCTTTAAATCAAGGTTTGTTGGGCGTTTTTTCGCCATAGGATGCAGCCGGCCGGCGCAGGGCGATGAGTGTAAAGATCGCGGGGGCGCAGGGATTCTGCTGGCGGCCGCCGCGCGCGGCTGCTATTGTCGCGCTTCTTTTCCCCAGCCCACCAGGAGTAGCGCTGATGGACTGTCGCAGCGACTGCGGCGCCTGCTGTATCGCGCCGTCAATATCCAGCCCGATCCCCGGCATGCCGAACGGCAAGCCCGCCAATACCCGCTGCATTCATCTGGATGAACGGCTGCGCTGTGGCCTGTTTCATTCGCCGCTGCGGCCGAAGGTGTGCGGCAGCCTGCAGCCGAGCCGCGACATGTGCCACGATCACCGCGATCAGGCGCTGATTTATCTCGCCAGGCTGGAAGCGGACACCGCGCCTTAAGCTTCCCTCAACGTCCACAGACACAGCGTCGCGCCTGCCGCCATCGCCAGCGCGGCGTAAAACACCGCATGGTAATTCCAGATTTCCGCCACCGCACCGGCGATGGCGCCGGCGATGACCCAGCCTACCCGAATGGTGTTGGTGAACAGCGTGGTGGCCGTGCCGGCCTGACCGGGCATCAAATCCTGAAAGTAGAGCATGCCGATGCCCGCCAGCACGCCGATAAACGCCGCATTCAGCAGCTGCAGGGCAATCAGCGGCCAACTGCCGGTGATAAACAGCAGGCCGCAATAGAACAGCACGCCGGCGACCACCGCCCCGCGCATCAAACAACGCTTGCCGCAGCGTTTCGCCACCATGCCGGCGATCAGCATGATTGGGATCTCCAGCCCGGCGGCGGCACCCATCAATATCCCGGCCAGCCGCTCCGGCAGCCGCAGCTCGTGCACCACATACAGCGGCATGTTGATCAGGTACATGCTGTTGGCGGTCCACATCAGGGTGCAGGCGACGAACAGCAGCAGCGAATCGCGGCGATGCTGCCGCGGTGCGGCCAGGGGCGCGTTCGTCGCCGCGGTTTTCGGCATCGAAGGCAGCCGCTTCCACACCAGCAGGCCGCACAGCACAAAGGCCGCCGCGCCCGCCAGATACATGACCTTAAAGCCGAAGCCCAGCGCCAGCGCGAAGGCGATCGGCGGGCCAATAACCCAGGCAAGGGAAACCTGGGCGCGCATGATGGAGGTGAACATCACCGCCTCGCGCCCGGTGCGATCGGCATGCTCGCGCGCCAGCGCAAACATCTGCGGATTGGCGGTGGAGCCGAAGCTGGTGAGCAGCACGCCGACGAGCAGCAGCAGGTAATAGTTGCGGCTCCAGGCGAACAGCGTGAACCCCAGCGCACCCAGCATGCAGCAGAGGAAGATCAGTGATTTGCGGTCGCCTTGTTTATCCGAACGGCCGGCGAGAAACTGGCTGACCAGAATGCCGATCACCGCGCTGCCGGTAAAGAACAGCCCGACCAGCGCCGGCCGTACCTTGACCTCGGTTTCCAGAAACAGGCTCAGCGTCGGGGTTTGCAACGCGCCGGCGATGCCGGTCAGAAACGCCACCGCCAAAAAGGCCAGCGAAGTGAGATCGGGCGCGCGTCGCGTTACTGCGGATGAAGTCGGCATGGCGGTTGATAATTCGTCGAAAAAGGGAGGTCGCGCGCATCATACGCCCGTTGAAATGAAACGCAAACCGCTCCCTTGCGACGAAGGGTAAGCGGATATGTCGCGCGGCGACGAGGAAAATAGGGGCGCGTTACACGCCCCCGTTATCGCGGGATCAGGCGCCTTGCGGCACCGCGTGCGCGGTATTTTTCAATACCGGCCCCCGATACTTCTCGATCTGCAGCTGCGCCATCTGCCCGCAGTTGCCCTGCGCCAGGCTGGAAGAGCCGATGTCGAAGGTCAGGCAGTTGACGTTGCCGTTCTTGCACAGCGAGCCGGGCTGCGCCGGATCGGCCGGATCGAACCAGGCGCCTTCGCTGATGCGCACCACGCCCGGTCGCACGTCTTCGCTGACCACCGCCCCCACCAGGATCTGGCCGCGATCGTTGAACGCCCGCACCAGATCGCCGCCGCTGATGCCGCGCGGCTGCGCGTCCTGCGGGTGGATCAGGATAGCTTCACGATCCGCTACCGCGTATTTCTCGCGCAGCGGCGTGTTGTCGAGCTGAGAGTGCAGCCGGTTGGTCGGGTGCGCGGTATTGAGCGACAGCGGATACTTGGCCGCTTCCGGCCCGCGATACCACTCGTGCGGCGGCATCCAGGTCGGGATGCCGGGGCAATCCTCGTAATGCATTTTAGCGATGGCGTCGGAGTAGATCTCGATCTTGCCCGACGGCGTGCCCAGCGGGTTCAGCAGCGGGTTGTCGCGATAATCGGCAAAGCGCACCCACTGCTTGTTGGCCTCCGGCACCGGGAAGCGCACGTAGTTGTTGGATTGCCAGAACATGTCGAACGGCGGCAGCGCCACCCGGGCGGCGCGCGCCTGGTTCTTCATGTCGTCGTACATGCCTTTCAGCCACTGGGTTTCATCCTTGCCCTCGGTAAAGGCTTCCTGCACGCCCAGCCTGGCCGCCATCGCCGAGAAGATGTCGAAGTCGCTGCGCGACTCGTGCTGTGGCGGCACGCATTGGTGCATCGGGAACACGTAGAGCTGCGAATAGTCGCCGCCCATTTCCAGATCGTTGCGCTCGTAGCTGGTGGTGGCCGGCAGCACGATGTCGGCATGCTTGGCGGTGGCGGTCCAGTAAGGCTCGTTGACCACGATGGTGTCCGGCCGCTGCCAGGCTTTGACCAGGTTATTGGTGTCCTGATGCTGGTGGAAGGTGTTGCCGCCCGCCACATATACCATTTTCACCTCGGGGTAGGTGACCTTGGCGCCGTTGAAGTCGATGGTTTTGCCCGGGTTGCTCAGGCATTCGGCGATGCGTGCCACCGGGATCGGCGCCGGCGAGTTCTTCGGCGCGTTGCCGGCGGAGATGCCGGCGATGATGCCGCCTTTGGCGGTCGGGCTGCCGCCGGAGGAATAGTGGTAGCTGAAGCCGAAGCCGCCGCCCGGCAGGCCGATCTGGCCGAGCATCGCCGCCACCGTCACCAGCAGCCAGTGCTGCTGTTCGCCGTGGTGCTGGCGCTGAATGCCCCAGCCGCCCATGATCATGGTGCGGTGTTTCGCCATCTCGCGCGCCAGTTGGCGCAGCGTGTCGGCATCGACGCCGCTGATGTCGGCCGCCCATTCGGCGGTTTTCGCTACGCCGTCGCTCTCGCCCAGCAGGTAGGCCTGGAACTTGTCGAAGCCGACGGTGTAGGTTTTCAGGAAGTCCGGGTTATGCAGCTTCTCGGTCAGCAGCGTGTGGGCGATGCCGATCAGCATGGCGCCGTCGGTATAAGGGCGCGGGGCGATCCACTGCGCATTGACGAACTTGGCGCTGTCGCTGTGCACCGGATCGATGCTGATCACCCGGGTGCCTTTCTTCTTCAGCGCCTCGAAGCCGGTCTGGCCGACGTGATCCGGCACGTTCCAGCTGTTTTTCAGCGTGACCATCGGGTTGCAGCCCCACAGGATCACCAGCTCGCTGTTCTCAATTACGTTCGGCCAGGCGGTCTGCTGTTCGTAGACCTCCATCGAACCGACCACGTGCGACATGATCACCTGCGCCGCGCCGGTGGAGTAGTCGCCGGCGTAGCCGAGGAAACCGCCGGTCAGGTTCATCAGGCGTTGCAGCAGCGTGCGGCTGTTGTGCAGCATGCCGACGCTTTTCCAGCCGTAGGAACCGGCGTAGATCGACTGCGGCCCGTGATCTCTTTGCAGGCGAGTGATCTCATTGCACACCAGCTCGGTCGCTTTGTCCCAGCTGACGCGCACCCACTCGTCGCGGCCGCGCAGCTCGGTGCGGCTGCCGGGGCCGCCCTCCAGCCAGCTTTTACGCACCATCGGGTATTTGATGCGGTTCTCGGCGTGCACCTGATAAGGCGCCATGGCGATCAGCTCATTGGGGTACGGATCGTCCTGCACCGGCTGCACGCCCACCATCTTGCCGTCTTGCACGATGGCCTCGAACGCGCCCCAGTGGGCGCCGGTCAGAATGCCTTTCTGCGCCTGACGCAAGGCGATGAACTGCGGCAGCGCTTCGCTGATGGCCTGCGCCAGCGCCGCTTTGGGCCATAGGCCCGCCAGCAGCGGGGCGGCGGCCAGCGCGGCGGCTCCGGTCAGGAAGCGGCGGCGGCTCATGGTTAACGGTTGTTGGTTGCTCATTGCGCTTCTCCCTTAAAGCTTGGCCGGTGCGGCAGGTGGCATGTCGCTGGCGTGTTTTTGTACGTATTGCGTCAGCACGCGCAGCTGTTCCTGCGTCAGCGAGGTGCGCGGCGCCATGCCTTTGATGACGCCAATCCATTGGTTGGCGTTGAAGCGATCGAGCGCGGTCAGCCCGTGGCAGCCGGTGCAGTTGGCCGACATCATGTCCGCGGCGTAGCGCCAGATTTTTTGCTGATCGTCAATCAACTGTTTACGCGGCAGCCACACCTGCAGAGAAACCTGATGCCAGACCAGGCCGGTTTCCGCATCGGTCTGGGTGGAGGCGGTCTTCAGTTGTTGGCGCGCGTCTTCACCCAGCAGCACGCTGAGGATGCGTTTGCCCTGCGCGGCGTAGAACACTTCGCTGACCCCGTCCTGCTGCCAGCCGCTCACGGTGGCCAGTACCTTATCGCCATCCTGTTTCACCACCTGCACTTCGGTGGAAGGCATCAGGTTGCCGGCGTTATGGCTGTCGTCCGCGCTGAGGAAGAACGGTTCGGTGGCGATGGTGTAGAGGGTGGTGGCGTCCGGTGCGGTCAGCGCCGCGGCCTTCGCCAGCTCGGCGGCGCCGGCCTCGGTTTCGCCGCTCATGTCCGGCAGGATGTGAGCCACGCCCTTATGGCAATCGATGCAGGTCTCGCCCTGTTTGATCGCCACCGGGTGCTGCAGGCGCGCCTCAGGGCGCTGGGCGGTAATGTCCATGGCGTCGTAGCTGTGGCAGGAGCGGCAGGTGGCTGAGTCGTTCTCTTTCAGCGTTTTCCAGACCGACTGCGCCATCGCCAGCTTGTGCGCTTCGTATTTTTCCGGCGTATCGATGGTGCCGACCATTTCGCCGTAAATGTCTTTCACCGCGCGGATTTTGGTCCACAGGTAATCGATCGGCTGGTGCGGCACGTGGCAGTCGGCGCACTCGGCGCGGATGCCCTTGGTGTTTTGGAAGTGGACGCTGCCCTGATATTCGGCCAGCGGCTGTTGCATGGTGTGGCAGGAAACGCAGAAGGCGGTATCGCTGGTTTTATGGAATACGGTGGCGGTCCCGGCCAACAGCGCCGCGCCGAGGATAATCCCCAGCAGCAAAAGCCATAGCCATCCCCACCGGCGCTTTTTTTCAAAGCCAGTCAGTTTTTTGCTCATGGTAAACCCGCTTATAATTATGAATTTAAAATAAAATCTTGCCAAAAGGCCGCCGACCGGAGGTCAGAATGCCACGTCGATTGCAGGGGTAATATAGAAGAGGGTTAACCCCATAGGGTTATCCGTAGTCAAAAAAAGGGCATATATCGCAAAAAATAGCGTTATATTCTGGTGTATATAGCGATGGGATCGAGCGGCAGGGGAAGCGAACGCAGGACGCGTTCGCGATGGCTCAGGCCGTGGGCAAATAGGGCTGGCCGCTCAGCCATAGCCGGATGGCGGTGCGGCTGGCTTCGAAATGCGGTTCCGGCAGGGCGTCGGGCGCGCACCAGCGCCACTCGGCGCACTTTTCGGGTTCTTTCAACTCGGCGCTGCCGCCGGGGTGATCCACCTGCAGGCAGACAGACACCGTGTGTTTGCCTTCGGCGCGCCAGGTTTGCAGATTGTTGCTGACGCCCACGAAGCGCGGCGGATCGATGAGCAGCCCGGTCTCTTCGGCGATTTCGCGCCGGGCGCACTGCTCGAAGGTTTCACCGGCCTCCAGATGCCCACCGGGGATCGACCAAAAGGGCGCGTGGGAACCGCAGCGCTTGCCCAACAAAATCTCGCCCTGCGGGTTGACGATGATCACCCCGACGCCGGTCACTACGTTCATGCTTTTCTCCGTCAGCAAAGTTTCAGCACAGTATGTCATTTTGCCCCGGCGCTGACCAATGCGCCGGCGAAAGTGTGCGTAAGCTCAAAAATCTGCAATGGCAAAAGGGAGAAAGCTTGCTTTCGCCTTGCGCTGCTCACACACTCCTTGAAACGTTTCAGCGTTATCCGGCCGCTTGTGGCGAGCGGGTAACGCTCCTTTTTCTCAATGAAGCTGAAACGATTCAATTCAGCAGGAGAGGAGAATCATGTTCCAGTTGTCACCGCAAGACATTCATCTGGGCGCCGCTGCCGCCGATAAGCAGGAGGCCATCCGCCAGGTGGCCGCCGCCCTGACCGAAGCCGGCTGCGTCAGCGCCGGTTACGTGGACGGCATGCTGCAGCGCGAACTGCAGACGTCCACCTATCTGGGCAACGGCATCGCCATTCCGCACGGCACCACCGATACCCGCGATCTGGTGCTGAAAACCGGCGTGCAGGTGTTCCAGTTCCCGCAGGGCATCGCCTGGGGCGAAGGCCAGACCGCCTATGTGGCGATCGGCATCGCCGCCCGTTCCGACGAGCATTTGGCGCTGCTGCGCCAGCTTACTCACGTGCTGAGCGATGACGGCGTGGCGGAGCGGCTGGCGAAAACCACCTCCGCGGAAGAGCTGCGCGGCCTGCTGATGGGCGAGCAGCAGAGCGCCGAATTCCAGTTCGACGTTTCGCTGATTGCGCTCGACGTCGCGGCCGACAGCCTGATGACGCTGCAGGCGCTGAACGCCGGCCGGCTGCAAAAGGCCGGCGCGGTCAACGCGCAGTTCGTCAGCGATGCCATTACCCGCAAGCCGCTGAACCTGGGGCAGGGCATCTGGCTGAGCGACAGCGTTGAAGGCAACCTGGCCAGCGCGGCCACCGTCAGCCGCCCGGCGCAGGCTTTCGTGGAAGACGGCGAGCCGGTGGCGCTGCTGCTGACGGTGTCGGTCGCCGACGCGCAGCCGCTGGCGGTGCTCAACTACCTCAGCGATCTGCTGCTGGCCAACAAAGCTGAACGCCTGCTGAAGGCGGATGCCGCCGGGGTGCTGGCGCTGCTGACCAGCGAAGTGGCCGAGGAGAGCAGCGTACTGAGCGCCGAGTTCGTGATCCGCAACGAGCACGGCCTGCACGCACGGCCGGGCACGGCGCTGGTCAACGTGATCAAAAGTTTCAACAGTGACATCACCGTCACCAACCTGGACGGCAGCGGCAAGCCGGCCAACGGGCGCAGCCTGATGAAGGTGGTGGCGCTGGGCGTGAAAAAAGGGCATCACCTGCGCTTTACCGCCAATGGAGAAGATGCTGAAGCCGCGCTGAAGGCGATCGGCGAAGCGATTAATGAAGGACTGGGCGAGGGCGCAGCATGAGCAGAAGAGTAGCAACGATCACCCTGAACCCGGCGTACGATCTGGTGGGGTTTTGCCCGCAGATCGAACGCGGGGAAGTCAACCGGGTAAAAACCGCCGGCCTGCACGCCGCCGGTAAGGGCATCAACGTCGCCAAGGTGTTGAAGGATTTGGGCATCGACGTCACCGTCGGCGGCTTCCTGGGCAAAGACAATCAGGACGGTTTCCAGCTGCTGTTCAGCGATCTGGGGATCGCCAACCGCTTCCAGGTAGTGCCGGGCCGCACCCGCATCAACGTCAAGCTGACGGAAAAAGACGGCGAAGTCACCGATTTCAATTTCTCCGGTTTTGAAGTGACGCCGCAGGACTGGGATCGCTTCGTCAGCGACTCGCTGAGCTGGCTGGGCCAGTTTGACATGGTGGCGGTGAGCGGCAGCCTGCCGGCCGGCGTCGATCCCGATGCCTTTACCGACTGGATGACCCAGCTGCGCGCCAAGTGTCCGTGCATCATTTTCGACAGCAGCCGAGAAGCGCTGGTCGCCGGGTTGAAGGCCTCGCCGTGGCTGGTGAAGCCGAACCGCCGCGAGCTGGAGATCTGGGCCGGCCGCCCGCTGCCGGCGCTGGCGGACGTGGTCGAGGCCGCGCATGCGCTGCGCGAGCAGGGCATCGCCCACGTGGTGATCTCCCTCGGCGCGGAAGGCGCGCTGTGGGTTAACGCCTCCGGTGCCTGGATCGCCAAACCGCCGTCCTGTGAGGTGGTCAGCACCGTGGGCGCCGGTGATTCGATGGTCGGCGGCCTGATTTACGGCCTGCTGATGCGCGAATCCAGCGAACACACCTTGCGTCTGGCCACGGCGGTAGCGGCGCTGGCGGTCAGCCAGAGCAACGTCGGCGTGACCGATCGTCCCCAGTTGGCCGCGATGATGGCGCGCGTCGATCTGAAACCTTTCAATCAATAGCAGGAGGCAGAATGAAAACGCTGCTGATGGTAGACAGTTCGCTGGGGCAGGCCCGTGGCCACCTGGCGAAACGCATGCTGGAGGCCGCCGCGGCCAAAACCGGCCTGACGCTGGTCGAGTCGCTGCAGGACGCCGAACTGGTGGCGGTGGCGGGGCAGTCGGCCCCGGCTGACGCCGGGCTGAACGGCAAATTGGTGTATGTGGGCGACGTAGAACAGGCGGTGCGTGAACCGGACGCTTTTCTGGCGCGCGCCAAGGCCGAAGCTGAAACCTATCAGGCGCCGCAGGCGGCGCCGGTGAAAGCCGCCGGGCAAAAACGCATCGTGGCGATTACCGCCTGCCCAACCGGCGTGGCGCATACCTTTATGGCGGCCGAAGCCATTGAAAGCGAAGCGAATAAACGCGGCTGGTGGGTGAAGGTGGAAACGCGCGGCTCCGTCGGCGCCGGCAACGCCATCACCCCGGAAGAGGTGGCGGCGGCGGATCTGGTGATCGTCGCGGCGGATATTGAGGTGGACCTGGATAAATTCGCCGGTAAGCCGATGTACCGCACTTCCACCGGCCTGGCGCTGAAGAAAACTGCCCAGGAACTGGACAAGGCGCTGGCCGAGGCTGAGGTGTTCCAGCCGCAGCAGCGCGGTAGCGCGGCGCCGGCGGGTAAAAAGAAAGAGGGCAACGGCCCGTATCGTCACCTGCTGACCGGCGTGTCCTACATGCTGCCGATGGTGGTGGCCGGTGGCCTGTGCATCGCGCTGTCGTTCGTGTTCGGCATTAAGGCGTTTGAAGTCAAAGACACGTTGGCGGCGGCGCTGATGCAGATCGGCGGCGGCTCCGCCTTTGCGCTGATGGTGCCGGTATTGGCCGGTTTCATCGCCTTCTCCATCGCGGATCGCCCTGGCCTGACGCCGGGCCTGATCGGCGGCATGCTGGCGGTGAGCACCGGCGCCGGGTTCCTCGGCGGCATCATCGCCGGTTTCCTGGCGGGTTACGTCGCCAAGGCGATCAGCAGCAAGCTGCGCCTGCCGCAGAGTATGGAAGCGCTGAAGCCCATCTTGATCATTCCGCTGGTGGCCAGTCTGATCACCGGTCTTATCATGATTTACGTGGTCGGCACGCCGGTGGCGAAAATCATGGAAGGCCTGACTCATTGGCTGCAATCGTTGGGCACCGCCAACGCCGTGCTGCTGGGGGCGATCCTCGGCGGCATGATGTGTACCGACATGGGCGGCCCGGTGAACAAAGCGGCCTACGCCTTCGGCGTGGCGCTGCTCAGCTCCTCGGTGTATGCGCCGATGGCGGCGATCATGGCGGCGGGCATGGTGCCGCCGCTGGCGATGGGGCTGGCGACGCTGCTGGCGCGCCGCAAGTTCCCGAAATCCGAACAGGAAGGCGGCAAGGCGGCGCTGGTGCTGGGGCTGTGCTTCATCACCGAAGGGGCGATTCCGTTCGCCGCCCGCGACCCGATGCGCGTGCTGCCGTGCTGCATTGCCGGCGGGGCGCTGACCGGCGCGCTGTCGATGGCGTTCGGCGCCAAGTTGATGGCACCGCACGGCGGGCTGTTCGTGCTGCTGATCCCGGGCGCGATTTCGCCGGTGTTGCTGTACCTGGTGGCGATCGCCGCCGGTACGCTGCTGGCGGGCGTGGCTTACGCCCTGCTGAAACGTGCTGAAGTGCCGGCGGCCAGCGTGGCGTAACGGCGTCCAGCCATAAAAAAACCGGAGCCCAGGCTCCGGTTTTTTCGTTTTGGCGCCGCGTTACTGCTGCGCTTTCAGCCAGGCGATCTCTTCCGCCCAGATATCCGGGTTTACCGTTTCCAGAATCAGCGGGATATTGTCGAAGCGCGGATCGCGCATGATGTAGCTGAACACCGTTTTGCCGATGTTGCCTTCCCCCAGGCTATGGTGGCGGTCGACGCGGCTGTTGAACTCGCTCTTGGCGTCGTTCAGGTGCATGCCGCGCAGATAGTTGAAGCCGACGATGTCGCCGAGCTGTTTGAAGGTGTGTTCGCAGTCTTCTTCGGTGCGCAGATCGTACCCGGCGGCGAAGGCGTGACAGGTGTCGATGCAAACGCCGACGCGGCTTTTGTCTTCCACGCCGTCGATGATCGCCGCCAGGTGCTCGAATTTGAAGCCCAGGTTGCTGCCCTGGCCGGCGGTGTTTTCGATCACGGCCGTCACGCCGGCGGTTTTATCCAGCGCGATGTTGATCGATTCGGCGATGCGCGCCAGGCACTTGTCTTCATCGATTTGCAGCAGGTGGCTGCCGGGGTGGAAGTTCAGCAGCGTCAGCCCCAGCTGTTCGCAGCGCTGCAGCTCGTCGATGAACGCCTCGCGCGATTTTTCCAACGCGTCGGCCACCGGGTGGCCCAGGTTGATCAGGTAGCTGTCGTGCGGCAGGATCTGCCCCGGCCCGAAGCCGTACTGGGCGCAGGCGCTCTTGAACTTATCGATCACGTCGGCGGCCAGCGGCGCGGCCTTCCATTGACGCTGATTTTTGGTGAACAGGGCGAACGCGGTCGCCTCCAATTCGTGCGCGCGGATAACCGCCTGATCCACGCCGCCTGACGCGCTGACATGTGCACCGACAAACTTCATCTTCATTCTCCTGTGTTATCGGTGACATTATGGCATTGATGGCGGGCGGAATAAATGCGGCCCGCCGAAGCGAGCCGCAGAAGGGGCAGAAGGGAGTGATTAGAGCCAGTGTTGCACCAGTTGGTTTATCGCGCCGCCGCCGACCAGCAGCCAGACGAACAGCAGCGTGGCCAACAGAATCGGTTTCATCCCGGCCTGGCGCACGGCGCTGATGTGGGTGGTCAATCCCAGCGCCGCCATCGCCATCGCCAGCATCCAGGTGTCGGCGGTGATCAGGTGCTGCACCAGCATGGCCGGCAGCAGGTTGAAGGAGTTCAGCCCGGCGACGGCGATAAACAGCACGGCGAACCACGGAATGGTAATCGCGGATTTTTCCGCCTTGCCTGCGCCGCCGCGGCTGATGTAGCCCGACAGCAGCAGCAGGAACGGCGCCAGCATCATCACGCGGATCATCTTGGCGATCACCGCCGCATTTTCGGCGTCAGGCCCGATGGCGTGCCCGGCCGCAACCACCTGAGCCACTTCGTGGATGGTGGAGCCGGCATAGATGCCGAAGGTTTCCTGGCTGAACGGCAGCCACTGGAAGTGTTCGTTCAGCTGATACAGCCACGGGTAGGCGAAGATCGCCAGGGTGCCGAACACCACCACGGTCGAGACCGCCACCGCTACTTTACTGGAGTCGGCCTTCAGCACCGGCTCGGTGGCCATCACCGCCGCCGCGCCGCAAATGCTGCTGCCGGCGCCGATCAGCATCGCGGTCTGGCTGTCGATGCCGAACACTTTCTTGCCGAGCCAGCAGGCCAGCAGGAAGGTGGTGGTCAGGGTCAGCGCATCGATGATGATGCCGCTGGCGCCCACGTCGGCGATTTGCTGAAAGGTCAGGCGGAAGCCGTACAGGATAATGCCCAGACGCAGCAGGCGCTGCTTGGCCAGCTGTACGCCGCCGTGACAAACGGTTTGCCAGCGGGGATACAGCGTGTTGCCCACCAGAATGCCGAACAGGATCGCCAGCGTCAGCGCCCCCAGGCCCAGCTCCGCCACCCAGGGAATGTCGCCGGCCCAGACGGCCAGCGCGGTGAGCGCGCCGGTCAGCGCCAGCCCCGGCACCAGCCGCGGCAGGCCGAACAGCGGAAAGCGTCGCTCGGGGTAAGTATGAGTGGTATCAGTCGCCATAAAAGTCAGTCCTTCAGTCTGTTTCTTGCTGCCAAGAGTACGTTTGGGCTGAATAAAAGAGAAATTGATTATATATTTATAACCTATCTGAATAAGTGGTATGGCGTCAGGCATTGGCATACAGCCGCATTGCGGCTAGGGTGAGGAGGAGCGGCGAACCGCCGTCAACTTTCCAACTGAACAGGAGCAGGCGATGGATACCGACGATCAACGCAGAGAGCAGATAGACCGGGAAGTGGGCCGCGCGGTGCGGCGGTTGATTGAAGAAAACAAGGCGATCGACCGCGACCATCTCGTGGCGATGCTGCAATTGATACAGCGGGACGAAGCCGGCACGCCGCGCGAGGCGGCGCTGGCTGCGGCGGCGCAGCTGGTCGCCTTGGGTAAGTAGCGCGCCGAATTGGCCGTAAACGGGGTGGCCTCGCTGGGCTCTCCACAGCATGTTGACATCATTTTGCGGTTCTCTGGCAGAACCCTTTTTCATTACCGGGACGGCTATGCATATCACGTTGCGTCAACTGGAAGTCTTCACCGAAGTGCTGAAAAGCGGTTCGACCACTCAGGCCTCGGTGGTGCTGGCGCTGTCGCAGTCGGCGGTCAGCGCGGCGCTGGCGGATCTGGAGGGGCAGCTGGGCGTGCAGCTGTTCGATCGCGTCGGCAAACGGCTGGTGATCAACGAGCACGGCCGGTTGCTGTATCCCAAGGCGCTGGCGCTGCTGGAGCAGGCGGGGGAGATCGAGCAGCTGTTTCGCCATGACGGCGGGGCGCTGCGCATCGCCGCCAGCAGCACCATCGGCAACTACATGCTGCCGGAGATGATCGCCCGTTACCGCCGGGATTTTCCGGCCACGCCGCTGGAGCTGAACGTCGGCAATAGCCAGGACGTGATCGTGGCGGTGGCGGATTTCCGCGTCGATCTGGGGTTGATCGAAGGGCCTTGCCATATGCCGGAGCTGGTGACGCAGCCGTGGCTGGAGGACGAGCTGGTGGTGTTCGCCGCGCCGGACAACCCGCTGACCCGTCAGCCGCCAACGCTGGAGGCGCTGGCCAATGCCCCTTGGATCCTGCGCGAGCGCGGTTCGGGCACCCGTGAGGTGCTGGATCATCTGCTGTTGGCGCACCTGCCGCATTTCCAGCTGGTGATGGAGCTCGGCAACTCGGAGGCGATCAAGCACGCGGTGCGGCACGGCATCGGCATCAGTTGCCTGTCGCGGCGGGTGGTGGCGGAACAGCTGGCCAGCGGCGCGCTGGTGGAACTGCCGGTGCCGCTGCCGCCGCTGCGGCGCACCCTGTACCTGATCCGCCATCGGCAAAAGCACATTTCCAACGCCTTGCAGCGTTTTCTCAGCTATTGCGCGCTGTAATCGACAGCGCGTCACGCCCTCTGCTGCCGCGCAGGCCGAAGAAAGCATAAAAACCTGCGCGCGCTCACATTAATGAGAGTAAGTAAGGCCATAAGGGCCGCGGCTAATAATTGCCTCTGAATTATGAAGCTATCTTATATCAGTGCAATGTTGCTAGTTCACCGGCGGGTATTTGTTACAATCCGCCCTCATTTTTCAAAGAGCAGATAGGGTACGAATGGCTCAGCAGGATATAAAAACATCGGGGCAGCAAGCACCCGGATTGCGCCGCGAGCTGAAAGCCCGGCATTTGACCATGATCGCCATCGGCGGCTCCATCGGCACCGGCCTGTTTGTCGCCTCGGGCGCCACGGTTTCTCAGGCAGGCCCCGGCGGGGCGCTGTTGTCTTACGCTCTGATCGGTTTGATGGTGTACTTCCTGATGACCAGCCTGGGCGAACTGGCGGCCTTTATGCCGGTTTCCGGTTCATTCTCCACCTACGGCGCCAAATACGTGGAAGAAGGCTTCGGCTTCGCGCTGGGCTGGAACTACTGGTACAACTGGGCGGTGACCATCGCCGTTGACCTGGTGGCTTCGCAATTGGTGATGAGCTACTGGTTCCCGGACACCCCCGGCTGGATCTGGAGCGCGCTGTTCCTCGGCCTGATGTTCCTGCTGAACTACATTTCGGTGAAAGGGTTCGGCGAGGCGGAATACTGGTTCGCGCTGATCAAGGTCAGCACCGTGATTATCTTCATCGCCGTCGGCGTGCTGATGATCGTCGGCATTCTGAAAGGCGGCGAGCACGCCGGCTGGCAGAACTGGACGATAGGGGACGCGCCGTTCGCCGGCGGCTTCTCGGCGATGATTGGCGTGGCGATGATCGTCGGCTTCTCGTTCCAGGGCACCGAGCTCATCGGCATCGCGGCCGGCGAATCGGAGAACCCGGGTAAAAACATCCCGCGCGCGGTGCGTCAGGTGTTCTGGCGTATTCTGCTGTTCTATATCTTCGCCATTCTGATCATCAGCCTGATCATTCCGTACACCGATCCGAGCCTGCTGCGCAATGACGTGAAAGACATCAGCGTCAGCCCGTTCACCCTGGTGTTCCAGCATGCCGGCCTGCTGTCGGCGGCGGCGGTGATGAACGCGGTGATCCTGACGGCGGTGCTGTCCGCCGGTAACTCGGGCATGTACGCCTCTACCCGCATGCTGTACACCCTGGCGTCGGAAGGCAAGGCGCCGCGCATCTTCGCCAAGCTGTCGAAAGGCGGCGTGCCGCGCAACGCGCTGTATGCGACCTGCGTGGTGGCCGGGCTGTGCTTCCTGACCTCGATGTTCGGCAACCAGTCGGTTTACCTGTGGCTGCTGAATACCTCGGGCATGACCGGTTTCATCGCCTGGTTGGGCATCGCCATCAGCCACTACCGTTTCCGTCGCGGTTACATGCTGCAGGGGCGCGATCTGAACGACTTGCCATACCGTTCCGGGTTCTTCCCGCTGGGGCCGATCTTCGCCTTCGTGCTGTGCCTGATCATTACCCTGGGCCAGAACTACCAGGCCTTCCTGCAAGACAAGATCGACTGGTACGGCGTGACCGCCACCTACATCGGCATTCCGCTGTTCCTGCTGATTTGGTTCGGTTACAAGCTGTCGCGCGGCACCCGCGTCGTGAAGTACAGTGAAATGGAATTCCCGAAGATGGACGTGAAGTAATCTTCGGTGAGTGACACGCGGCGGGAGCTCCCGCCGCGTGTGGTTTTACTTTTTCCCGCCTTTGGCTTCCGCCAGTGCCTGCTGCGCCGAACTCATCAAATCTTCCACCGTCGCATAATCCTGCGTCAGCGCCAAAATGCCGGCGTTGAGTTGCATGTTCACCTCGCCGAACGCGCCAAAATCGTAGGGCGCTTCCAGCGGCGGCACAATGCGCGCCAGGAACTCGCTTTCCGCGCCGTAGGGCAGATCGTGCACCAGTATCAAAAACAGGCCGCCGGTGTAGCGGCAGACGTAGTCGCTGGGGCGGATCAGCGTCTTGAGGCGCTCGCCGACGGTGCGCAGCACGTCGTCGCCGATCTGCACGCCGTGGCTTTGGTAAAGCGCCGCCAGCGGGCCGAATTCAAGAATGAACAGGTGGGAGATTGGCTGTGTCGTACCAGGGCGGCAGATGTTGCGCATCACCGCCTCGCCGCCCGCGCGGTTGAGGAAGCCGGTCAGGCGATCGCGGTGGGACGCCTGCTGCTTCTCCCACGCCAGCGTGACGTGCTGTACCCGCTGGCGGTGGTAGCGCGCGATCATGCCATGGGCCAGCACCAGCCACAGCGGCGTGAGATCCGCCAGGACGAACAGATTTTGTACGCGCGACAGCGGCGCCGCCAGCAGGTAGGGCAGCGTCAGCGCGATCACCTCAAGCAGCGCGAAACGCGGCGCGGCGGCATGGCGCTGCATCAGCCAGCAGGCCAGAGCGGTGATCGTCAGACCGGCGAACAGGATCAGCACAAAGCGGCCCGACAGCATCGCCAGCGCGGCGCTGGCGCCGACCAGCAGCATCCACAGCAACACCGTCACCAGCATGGCGTCCGGCCAGGCGGGTTGGCGCCTCTGCGCCAGCCAGGCGCGCCCGGCGGTCAGCAGCAGCAACAGGAGCAGCAGAACGATACCGACCAGCCGCTGGTTCAGCCAGGCGTACCCCACCAACAGCGCCGCCGGCCCCACGGCATTCAGCCAGGGAGTGAGAGGAGAGGGCGTCAGCGTGAGCCGCAGCTGGCGTTTAAACGGCTCGTCATCGGCGTGCAGCGGGCTGTGCAACAGCCAGTTCAGCAGCGCCGGGCGTTTGGGCGTTACCGCCGGAGATGGACTTCTCATTACAGCCTCGTCAATAAGGCCGCTCTTGCGGCGGCCTGAAGTTTTTTGCACGCTCGGTGCTGTGATTTTGGATTCTATGTGGTTTTTTCGTTATTTGTCAGAGTCTGGTCGGATCAGGAATAACTTTCAGAATAATGAACCTGCTGGCCGCAGCGGGGGTAAAGGCGATGGATTGAAGAATGGCGTGGAAAAACAATTTATTACATTTCGATAACGCCGTTTTCACCTATTGATATGATTGATAAGTATTATCGTTTGCTTTATTGTTGACGGCTGCGCGCAGGCTGTCGCCGCGCGCTTTCCGGTTTACGGCGGACGCTTTCGCGCCGCTGTCATGATGGTTGTAACAGGTATCTTAACGAATGAGCGTATCCACCGATCCCATGACTGACGCCAAGGGGCAACCCAACGCCGGCGTGATGGGGCGTTATCAGCATATTCTTCGCCATCGCCTGTTGATGATGGGCGTGTTGGCACTGGCGATCCTGGGCTCGCTGCTGCTGGATTTCACCATGGGGCCGTCCGGGCTGTCGCTGTCGTCCTTATGGCAAACGCTGCTTGACCCCGCGGCGGCCGATGCCGGCACGCGGGTGATCGTCTGGGACATCCGCTTGCCTTACGCGCTGATGGCGGTGGTGGTGGGGTTTGCGCTCGGCCTGGCCGGGGCGGAAATGCAGACCATCCTGAATAACCCGCTGGCCAGCCCCTTTACCCTCGGCGTGTCTTCCGCCGCGGCCTTTGGCGCCGCGCTGGCGATCGTGCTCGGCATCGGCATTCCGGGCATTCCCGATCAGTGGTTCATCTCCGCCAACGCCTTTATCTTCGCGCTGTTCGCCGCGCTGATGCTCGACGGCATCACGCGCTGGACGCGGGTCGCCACCTCCGGCGTGGTGCTGTTCGGCATCGCGCTGGTGTTTACCTTCAACGCGCTGGTGTCGATGATGCAGTTCATCGCCAGCGAGGACACGTTGCAGGGGCTGGTGTTCTGGACCATGGGCAGCCTGGCGCGCGCCTCGTGGGACAAGCTGGGCATTCTGTTCGGCGTGTTCGCCGTGCTGCTGCCGCTGTCGATGATGAGCTCGTGGAAACTGACCGCGCTGCGCCTGGGTGAAGACCGGGCGGTGAGCTTCGGCATCGACGTGCGCCGTCTGCGGCTGACCACGCTGCTGCGCATCAGCATCCTTTCGGCGCTGGCGGTGGCGTTCGTCGGGCCGATCGGCTTTATCGGCCTGGTGGCGCCGCACATCGCCCGCATGATCTTCGGCGAAGATCACCGTTTCTATCTGCCGGCCAGCGCGCTGATTGGCGCGCTGGTGCTGTCGATGGCCTCGGTGGCGTCGAAAAATCTGGTGCCCGGGGTGATCATTCCGGTGGGCATCGTCACGTCGCTGGTCGGGGTGCCGTTCTTCCTGAGCATTATTCTGCGCCACCGGGGGAACGTATGAGCCAGGGCCTGCGAATAGAACACTTCTCGGCGGGCTACCCGAAGCGCCAGGTGATCGACGATCTCTCGGTGCCGATGCTGCCGCGCGGGCAAATCACCGTGCTGCTGGGGCCGAACGGCAGCGGCAAATCGACGCTGCTGCGCTCGCTGGCCGGGTTGAACCCGGCGCAGGGCAAACTGTGGCTGGACGACGGCGATCTGATGCAGATGCCGTTCGCCCGTCGGGCGGAGAAAGTGGTGTATTTGCCGCAGTCGCTGCCCGCCGGGGTGCACCTGCACGTGCTGGAGTCGATCATCGTGGCGCAGCGCGCCTCGGGCGGCCGCAGCAACGCCGGCAGCGAAGCGGAAGTGATGGCTTTGCTGGAGCAATTGGGTATCGCCCACCTGGCGCTGAGCTATCTCGATCAGCTGTCCGGCGGCCAGAAACAGCTGGTGGGGTTGGCGCAGTCGCTGATCCGTCAGCCCTCGCTGCTGCTGCTGGATGAGCCGCTGAGCGCGCTCGATCTCAACTATCAATTCCACGTGATGGATTTGGTGCGCCGCGAAACCCGCAAGCGCAACATCGTGACGGTGGTGGTGGTGCACGACATCAACATCGCGCTGCGCCACGGCGACCACGTGCTGATGCTGCAGGATGGCGATCTGATCGCCGACGGCGCGCCGGATCAGGTGATTACGCCGCAGAGCCTGGCGCGGGTCTACGGCGTGCGCGGGCGCATCGAGCGCTGTTCGCAGGGCACGCCGCAGGTGCTGATAGACGGTCTGGTGAACCAGCCGACGATTTAATCCAAGAAAAAGCCCGGCATCGCCGGGCTTTCTTTATCGTGCTGCGTGGTTCAGCGCCTCGCTCACGCGTTCGACGACGTGCTGGGCGGTGACGATGCCGCCGGACAGATACACCTCGGCCGCCGGCAGGTAAACCACCTGGCCTTTTTTCACCGCCGTGGTTTTCTTCAGCGCGGTGCCGGTGAGGATCTTCTGCGGCGCCACCGCGTTCGGCCGCCCGGTCGCGGCGTCTCTGTCGATGACGAACAGCCAGTCCGGATTCAGTTTGGCCACCTGCTCAGGCGTCAGCTTGTTGCCGCGCACGTCTTTTTCGTCGGACTGCAGCGCAGACGAGAAGCCGAGGGCGTCATAGACGAAGCTGAAACGGCTCTTGGGGGCGTAGGCGCTGATCTTGCCGCCGGAGAACAGCACCACCAGCCCGCGCCCGGCCTGAGCGGCCTGTGGTTTGACCGCCGCGATCTGCGCATCCAGCTTATCGACCGCCGCCTGCGCCTGCTGCTGCTTATCGAACAGCTCGCCCAGCTGCAGCGTGCGCTGTTTCAGGCTGCCCAGCTGATCCTGCGGATCGACGGACATGTTCAGCGTCGGCGCCAGCGCGTTCAGCTCATCATAGGCTTTGGACGCCCGGCCGGCGATCAGGATCAGATCCGGCTTGGCGGCGCGCAGCACGGCCATATCCGGCTCGAACAGGGTGCCGGCATTGAGGTATTTGTCGTCCTGATAGCGCTTCAGGCTATCCGGCAAGTTCTTGCGGTTGCCGGGCAGCGCCAGCGGCTCGACGCCCAGCAGCTGCAGCGTTTCCAGCGAGGCGTAATCCAGCACCACGATGCGCTGCGGGTGCTTTTTCACCTCGGTGCTGCCGTTCAGGTGCTGGACGTTGACGGTGGCCGGGGTTGCGGCTACCGGCGTAGCGGTTTTGCTGTGGCAACCCGCCAGCGCCATCGCGGCCAGCAGGGCGATCATCAGGGGGGAGCGGCGTAATCTCATGGGGCTTCCTCACGGTGATGGAATGAAAAGGGCGCGCAGCGCGCGCCCGGGGGCATCAGAAGTTATAGGTCATGCCGACGGTGTAACGGCGGCCGTCCAGCGTGGTGTTGTAGTGGTCGTAATCCACGGTCTTGTCGAGGATGTTGTAGACCCCGCCGGTCAGCTGCAGGTTTTTCGCCGCCTGGTAGCTCAGGCCCGCATCGACGAAGGTGTAGGACGGCGTGCTCTTGGCCATCGAGGTGCGGCTCAGGTAGTCAGAGGTGCGGCTGCGGAAGTTAACGCGCGACCACAGGCTGAGGTCCTGCGTGGCGCGCCAGTCCAGCACGGTGTTGAGCATGTGCTTCGGCATCTGGTTGAGCGCCTTGCCCTGGAACTCGCCGCTCTTCTGTTCGGAAGCGGTGTAGGTGTAGTTGGTGTTCCACTTCCAGTCTTTGTTGATCTGCCAGCCGAAGGTGGCTTCTACGCCGCGCATATTGGCTTTGTCGACGTTGACGCGATCGCTGATAAAGTCGTAGGACGTGCCGCCGATGGTGCAATCCGGCGTGTCTTCGCAGCGGCGCACTTCGGTGATCTTGTCTTTAAAGTCGGTGTTGAAGACCGTCACGCCGGCGTTAACGCCTTTCAGGCTATCCCACATCAGGCCGATTTCTTCGCTCAGGCTCTTCTCTGGCTGCAAATCCGGGTTACCGACGATGATGCCTTTACGCACGCCGCCGCCGGTGACCTGCCCCCAGTTAGGGGAGGATTGGCGCAGATCCGGCGATTTGTAACCGGCGGAGACGCCGCCTTTCAGCGTCCACTGTTCGGTCAGGTGCCAGACGCCGTACATGCGCGGGGTCCAGTGGCTGCCGAAGTTTTCATCCTGATCCATGCGGATGCCGCTGGTCAGGCTGAAGTCGTTGGTCAGCGCCCATTCGTCTTCAGCGAACAATGCCCAGCTCCAGCGCGTCAGCTTGCTGAGACCTTGAGCCGACTCAAGCTGGTTGCCGCCGTCGCCCAGTTTTTCATAGCGGTATTGGCCGCCGAGGTTCAGCATGTGGGAACCCAGCTCGAACTGGTTCTGGGTGTTGAAGATGGTGTTGTAGGCCTTCATGTTACGGCCCGGGTTACCGGTTTCTTCGCGCTGCACGTAGCTGGTGGAGTTGCCGAAGTCATAATAGCCGTTGTGGGTCAGCGAGTAGTTGGTGCGCGTATACAGGCTTTCGCTGCGGGACGTCGGCGAGCATTTGCCTCTGCTGCAGCGCTCCGCCACCACCGATTTGCCCGGCGTGCTGTTGCGATCTTGCAGAGAACGGCCGATTTCGAAGTCGAATTCGTTTTTCTCGTCCGGCGTCAGGGTGAACACCGCGGTGCCGCTGCGCATGCGCTGTTCGTTGTAACCGTTGACGATTTTATCTTCCGCGCGGCGCGACAGCAGGCCGTTGACCCGCAGGCCGAGCAGCCCTTCAACCAGCGGGCCGGAGGCGTAGGCGTTGGTCTGGAACAGATCGCCGGAATCGCGGTTTTCCTGAATGGTGGCGTCGCCGTGCAGCGAGCCTTTCCACTCGGTGCGGGAGGTCTTGCGAGTGATGACGTTGATCACGCCGCCCATGGCGTCGGAGCCGTACAGCGAAGACATCGGCCCGCGCACCACTTCGATGCGCTCGATGGCTTCCATCGGCGGCAGCCAGCCCTGTTCGATGCCGGCGTTGTCGCTGTTCGGACGGGTGCCGCGGGTGTCGACGCGCTTGCCGTCCACCAGGATCAGGGTGTACTTGGAGGACATGCCGCGGATGCTGATGTCACTGCTGCTGGCGCCGCCGGTGATCACCACGCCCGGCACGTCTTTCAGCGCGTCGGTCACGTCGCGATAGGCCTTGTCTTCGATCTGCTGGCGCGGGATCACCGAGATGGAAGCGGCGGAGTCCTGAATTTTTTGCTGGAAGCCGGAGGCGGTGACGACCATGGTGTCCTGGGTGTCGTCCTGCGGCGCGGCCAGCGCGGCGGTGGCGCTGAGTGAGGCGATCACCAGAGCGGCGAGCTTGCTGTAACGTGGCGTTTCCATGAGGTAAACCTTTCCTGGATTGAAGTGAAAGTAATTAACCAATTGAATTTCTAATGAAATTGTTCGTCTTTCGCTGAGAAATGCTTAGCTTCGTCAACGTTGCGTGAGGCTATTGTAAGGATTTTTTTCTGAATGTAAACGCTAATGATAATCCATATCATTTGTATGCTGGTTTTGCTGGCGGGAAAGTTTAACCGGATGAATTAAAGGGAAAAGCGGCGCAGCGGGCGTGCGCCGGGGAGGATCAGCGTTTCTGTATATAGGTGATGGCCAGCGCCAGCGCCAGCACCAGGCCTTTGATAATGTCCATGGCGTAGTAGGGCACCGACAGCATCACCAGCCCGTTTTGCAGCACGCCGAGGATCACCGCGCCGATCAGCGTGCCGAGCGCATTAGGTTTGCCGGCCCCGGCCAGCGAGAAGCCGATATAGGCCGCCGCCACCGCGTCCATCAGATAGCCGCCGCCGGCGTTGACCTGCGAAGAGCCGATACGTGACGCCAGCAAAATGCCGCCAAGCGCCGCCAGCCAAGAGGAAATGACATAAGCGGCAACCCTGTAACGCACGGTGCGGATGCCCGAAAGGCGCGCCGCCTCGGGGTTGCCGCCGATGGCATACATGCGGCGGCCATGCTTGGTCAACGACAGGAACAGCTGCAGCGCCACGGTGACCGCCAGCATGATCAGCACGATCACCGGCACCTGGCCGAGGGCGGAAAACACCTCCGGGATCAGGCCTTCCGCCATGTCGCCATTCGGCAGCACCATGTTTTGGGTGATGGATCCGCCGTAGCTGTAGGTCATCGCCACGCCCTGGATCACGAACAGGCTGGCCAGCGTCGCCAGCATATCGGGAATTCTGAACACCACGATCAGCAGGGCGTTGAACAGGCCGACCAGCGTGCACAGCAGCAGCGTTACCACGATGGCGCCGGTGGTGCCGAACCCGTGCCAGACGAACAGCGAAATCACCAGCGCGTTGGCCAGCGAGGCGGTCGAGCCGACCGACAGATCGAAACCGCCGACCGACAGCGAGATAGAGACGCCGATGGCGATCACCGTCACGATGGCGATCGAACGCAGGATATTGATGATGTTGTTGGCATCGAGGAAGTTGTCCGACGCCAGGCCGAACAGGGCGATCAGCGCCGCCACGGTCAGCAGCATGCCCCATTTGTAGAGGAAATCGAACAGCTGTTGGCGCCAGGGCAGCGCAGGCCGCAGGGCTAATTCTTTACTCACGCAGGGGTTCCTCCGGTGGAATAGAGCAATAAGGTTTCTTCGTCGATGTCGGCGGCGTTCAACTCCGCCACGATGCGGCCGTCCCACAGCACGCAGATGCGATCGCACAGGCCAACCAGCTCGGCGAACTCGCCGGAGGCGTAAATCACGCCCTTGCTGGCGCGCGCCAGGCCGTCGATCAGGCTGAACAGCTCCTGCTTGGCCTTGATGTCCACGCCCTTGGTCGGTTCATCGAAGATCAGCACCTCGGCGTCGCCGCGCAGCCATTTGCCGATCGCCACTTTTTGTTGATTGCCGCCGGACAGGCGCGCCAGCCGCTGTTGCGGGCCCGAGGCGCGAATGTTCAGGCGCTGCATGATCTCGCGCGCCCAGCGCAGCTCTTGTCGCCGGCTGAACAGGCTCCAGCGCGAGAAGCTGTCGTCGGCGCTGACGCTCAGGTTCATCGGGATCGCCTCATCGATGAAAATGCCTTCTTTGCGGCGTTCCTCCGGCACCAGCGCCAATCCTTGTTCGACCGAGAGGTGCGGTGCGCGCGGCGCCCAGGGCTGCCCGCGCAGTTCGCCGCGCTCAAGCTGCACGGCGCTGGCGCCGAACAGCGCTTTGCACAGCTCGGTTTTGCCGGCTCCCGCCAGCCCGGCGATGCCGAGAATTTCGCCCTCATGCAGCCGCAGCGAAACGTCGCGCAGCTTGTGGCGATCGCGCAAGCCTTGCACCTGCAGCAGCGTTCGCTCGGCGTGCGGCGGGCGCGGCGGCGGGAAAATATCGTCCAGCCGATGGCCGAGCATCTTCTCGACGATCTGTTCGCCGCTCAGCCCGCGCATGGCGTCCTCGCTGACGCGCCGGCCGTCGCGCAGCACCATCAGCCGATCGCAAATGTCGCTCAGTTCGTGGATGCGGTGGGAAATAAATACGATGCCGATGCCTTCGGATTGCAGGCGGCGCACCACGTTAAACAGGCGCTCGCTCTCGGCGCGATCGAGCGGGGCGGTCGGTTCGTCGAGCACCAGAAAACGGCAGCGGTGCGACAGCGCGCGCGCCAGCAGCACCTGCTGTTTTTCCGCCAGCGTGCAGTCCGCCAGCCGCCTGCGCGGGTTGAGCGGCAGCGCCCATTGCTGCAGCAGCTGCGCGGCGCGGCGGTGCAGCTCCGCCCAATTCAGCCAGTGGCCCGGTTCGTTCAGCCAGTCCAGCATGATGTTTTCCGCCACCGACAGCGTGGGGATCAGCGCGACGTCGACCTCTTGCTGCACCACGTGAATGCCGTGGCGGCGCGCCTGCAGCGGGGAGTGGATCGCCACCGCCTGGCCGTCGATCAGGATCTCGCCGCGATAATGATCGTGGGCGCCGGAGAGGATCGCCATCAGCGTCGACTTGCCCGCGCCGTTGGCGCCGACCAGCGCGTGGATTGAGCCGCCCTGCAGCGTGAAGTCCACGTCCTGCAGCGCATTGAAGCCGGCGAAGGCGATCGAGATATTGCGCATCTCGAGGCGTGAAGGCGTTGCGGTTGACATAGGGTATTAAGGCCGTTTAGATGTTTAGATGGCTGTTGTGCTCTGTTGTAACACAGATTACGCCGTTGGCAACCAACAAAATGGCATAACGGCGGTGGAAAACGCGTTGGCGGGTAGGGGCGCAACCCGCGTCAGGCTGCGCCGGTGCGAGAAGCGCTCAGAAGGTGGTGGGGGTGTGTGCGCTGACGATGCGGCAGATGCGCGCCGAGGTATTGCTGAAGCTGTGCGGAATGCCGGTGTTGATGGCGTAACTCTGGCCGGCGGTCAGGCAGTAGCTCTGGCCGTTGATGGTCAGCACGATCTCGCCCTCCAGCAGGGTGCCGATCTCTTCGCCCTGGTGCTTGATCTTTTCACCGGTGGTGGTGCCGGGCTGGTAGGTTTCCAGCATCATCGCCAGGTTACGCGTCGGGCTGCCGTTGTGCACCAGCTTCATCGACACCCCCTGGCTGCCGATCTCAATTAGATCCTCGGCGTCGATCACCACGCGCGGCTCGTCGACGGCTTCCGGTTCGGCAAAGAATTCAGACAGCGACAGGCCATACACCTTCAGCAGCTTTTGCAGCGTGCTGATGGCCGGGCTGACCTTGTCCTGTTCGATGGTGCTGATCGCACTGTGGGTTAACCCGGACAGTTCGGCGACCCGGCGCTGCGACAAACCCAATTGCTGACGGATCTGCGACAGGCGTTTGCCCGGTGCCAAGCTGGCTTCGCTCATAGCGGTACTTCCTTCTGGTAGGGGCGACAGGCAGACATGAATATCGCTATCGGGCGCCTGTCTGGGCGATAACGATGTTGCATGATATCGGTAGTTAGGGCAGGTTTGGAAAATATATTGCCCATGTTCACTCTCGGTGCGTTGGACGAAATAGTTGACGTAAAAATGGCGGCAAGGCCTTTTCGGTCAATATTTTATCAATTTAGCAGCCGGCGGCGAATAATCAAACAGGATTGTAACATTTGCAAACCTATTCTGTTAAGACTATGTTTCATGGTGTGGATGTTATTTTGAGCGCCCGGCAGCGGCGCAGCCTGGCGAGAAATCCAATCATGTGTTGAATCGAACGGCGGACGGGCGCCAACGCGCCTTAAGAGCATAATGGCGGGTGACGTATGCAAACCAATAGCGCAGCAGTTGAACATTTTGCACAGCATCATGAAGAGAGGCGAAGTAGCGCGTTCCAAAATGAGGTTGCTCATTATTTGGAACGCCATCCCGCCACGCAGTATGTCGATATCCTTCTCACCGATCTCAATGGTTCCTTCCGCGGCAAACGCATACCCGTCTCAGGGTTGAAAAAACTGGAAAAAGGCAGCTACTTCCCCGCGTCGGTGTTCGCCATGGACATCCTCGGCAACGTGGTGGAGGAGACCGGCCTTGGGCAAGAGCTCGGCGAGCCGGACCGCATTTGCCTGCCGGTACCCGGCTCGCTGACGCCGTCGGCCGCCGATCCGCAGCATATCGGCCAGGTGCTGCTGACCATGCTGGATGAAGATGGCACTCCCTTTGACGTTGAACCCCGCAATGTGTTGAACCGCGTGTGGCAGGCGCTGCGACAGCGCGGCTTGTTCCCGGTGGCAGCGGTAGAGCTGGAGTTTTATCTCATCGATCGGCAGCGCGACGCGGAGGGCGATCTGCAGCCGCCGTGCGCGCCCGGCACCCAGGAGCGCAACACCCAAAGCCAGGTGTACTCCGTCGATAACCTGAACCATTTCGCCGAGGTGCTGAACGACATCGACGCGCTGGCGAAGCTGCAGGGGCTGCCGGCGGACGGCGCGGTGGCGGAGGCGTCGCCGGGGCAGTTCGAGGTCAACCTGCGTCATACCGACGATATCTTGCTGGCCTGCGACCACGCGCTGGCGCTGAAACGGCTGGTGCGGCTGGTGGCCGAGAATCACGACATGCACGCCACCTTTATGGCCAAGCCCTACGAGGATCATGCCGGCAGCGGCATGCACGTGCATGTCAGCATGCAGGACGGCGCGGGCAACAACCTGTTCGCCGACGACGAAGGCGAGGATTCGCCACTGCTGAAACAGGCGCTGGCCGGGATGATCACCCTGATGCCGGCGTCGATGGCGCTGCTGGCGCCGAACGTCAACGCCTACCGGCGTTTCCAGCCTGGGATGTATGTGCCGATCCAGGCCGCCTGGGGCCACAACAACCGCACCGTGGCGCTGCGCATTCCCTGCGGCGAACCGGAGAACCATCGGGTGGAGTATCGCGTGGCCGGCGCCGACGCCAATCCATATCTGGTGATGGCGGCGATCCTGGCCGGCATGCTGTACGGGCTGGACAACGCGCTGCCGCTGCCTGAGCCGGTGACCGGCAACGGGCTGGAGCAGGAGGGGCTGCCGCTGCCGATCCGCCAGAGCGACGCGCTGTACGAGTTTGAACATCAGCACGCGCTGACCCACTATCTGGGCGAGCGTTTCACCCAGGTTTATCACGCCTGCAAGACCGACGAACTGCTGCAGTTCGAGCGGCGGGTGACGGAAACCGAGATTGACTGGATGTTGAAAAATGCCTGAATGGGCGTATAAAGTAAGAGGTATGTGCGGCCGACCGGCCTGCCGGTAGTGGATTAATTCGCCTGCCGGGCCGGTTTTCCGCTCGATCGACAAAAAGAATTTGTATTTGAGGGCTTCCGGATCTTGTCATCCGGAGGCATTCTGGTGCAAAATATCTCAAATGCAGATAGCCGACGTTTTAACGCGTCGGTTATTTTTTTTGCATTAAGTTTTACCAACGTAGCGTTTCATACACCAAGCGAGGCCGGACACCGATCCGGATAGATAAATAGTTTCGTGCACGATCAAACAAAACTTTATGGTCGTGACTCATGAGGATTAGAAAGATGGGGCAATTTTTCACTTTAGCACCGGTGCCCGCCGGTTTCCGCTGTGGCCGCAGCGACTATGGAGCAGCCGAGGTTACCTCGACCCGTTATCCAGCTTACAATCCCCTTCTTTTAGAATTAAGTCGCTCGTTGCGAAGTTTCCCCGCAACCTTAAGTCTTGGCGTGTCCGCCATCCGCAAGGCTCAAGGTAAGGGGGGGCTGAACAATGTCCGATAACACCCTCAACGCCGCTCCGGCTCAGCGCACTCAGCTGCGTAAAACCCTGACTTTGGTTCCGGTAGTGATGATGGGCCTGGCTTATCTGCAGCCAATGACCATCTTCGATACCTTCGGCATCGTATCCGGCCTGACCGATGGTCACGTCGCGACCGCGTACGCCTTCGCTCTGCTGGCGATCCTGTTTACCGCCCTGAGCTACGGCAAACTGGTGAAGAAGTTTCCTTCCGCCGGTTCCGCCTACACTTACGCCCAGAAAGCCATCAGCCCGCACGTCGGCTTTATGGTGGGCTGGTCATCGCTGCTGGACTACCTGTTCATGCCGATGATCAACATTTTGCTGGCCAAGATTTACCTGGAAGCGATCTTCCCGGGCGTTCCGTCCTGGATTTTCGTGGCGGTGCTGGTCGGCTTGATGACGATTTTCAACCTGCGCGGCATCAAGCTGGTGGCTAACCTGAACTCCATCATAGTGGTGGTGCAGGTGGCGATCATGATCGTGTTCCTCGGCCTGGTGATCAACGGCGTTTACCACGGCGAAGGCGCCGGTACGCTGGTCAGCAGCCGCCCATTCTGGTCCGATAACGCGCACGTGGTGCCGATGATTACCGGCGCGACCATCCTGTGCTTCTCGTTCCTGGGCTTCGACGGCATCAGCTCGCTGTCTGAAGAGACCAAAGACGCGGAAAAAGTGATCCCGAAAGCCATCTTCCTGACGGCGCTGATCGGCGGCATCATCTTTATCGTGGTGTCTTACTTCGTGCAGCTGTACTTCCCGGACATCTCGCGCTTCAAGGATCCTGACGCGTCGCAGCCTGAAATCATGCTGTACGTGGCGGGCAAATTCTTCCAGTCGGTGATCCTGGTGTTCTCCTGCGTGACGGTATTGGCGTCAGGCATGGCGGCGCACGCGGGCGTTTCGCGTCTGATGTACGTGATGGGCCGCGACGGCGTGTTCCCGACTCGTTTCTTCGGCTATGTACATCCGAAGTGGCGTACCCCGGCGCTGAACGTGCTGCTGGTTGGCGCCATCGCGCTGTCCGCCGTGTCGTTTGACCTGGTGACCGCGACCGCGCTGATCAACTTCGGTGCGCTGGTGGCCTTCACCTTCGTCAACCTGTCGGTGATCTCGCAGTTCTATATTCGCGACAAGATGAACCGCACCGTGAAAGACACGTTCAACTACCTGATCCTGCCGGTGCTGGGCGCATTGACCGTCGGCGCGCTGTGGATCAACCTGGAAGCCAGCTCGATGACGCTGGGCTTGGTCTGGGCGGCCATCGGTCTGATCTACCTGGCCTTCGTCACCCGCAGCTTCCGTCTGCCGGTGCCGCAAGCGAGCGAAGACGCCGCCTAAGCGCGAGCCGTCTCCTCAGCCACAAAAAAGGCCGCATTCGCGGCCTTTTCCTTTTCTGCTTGCTGCGGGTTTACCCCACCAACTCTTTGCCGTAATCGAACAGCGCTTTCAGCAGGGCGGTTTTCTCTTTGTCGCCTTCGTGCAGGTTATACAGCGATTCGAGCTGCAGCAGGTAACTCTGCACGCGCTCCGCGCTCAGCGCTTCCTGGCGGTGCTGCAGCCAGCGGCGCTGCTCGGCATCGTCCAGCGTATTCGGGTAGTTGCGCGCGCGAAAGCGGAACAGCAGCTCTTTCATGCGGCCGTCGCTGAAGGCCAGATCCAGCGCCGGCAGGTTCTGCGGCTTGGTCTGCTGGATAATCCTCATCGCCGCCTTGTCGGCGTCGCTGAAGAAGCCGTCATACAGCCGGGCGTCGACGTCGTCGGAGCCTTTGAACGGCTCGGCTTCGGCGAACAGCGCCACCACTTTCTCACGCACTTCCGGGTGCTGTTTCAGCAGCTGCAGGTTTTGCAGGCAGGCCTGGCGATCGATGCCCAGCCGCTCGGCGTTCTCCGGCAGCAGGGTTTTGGCCGGCGCCAGCACCGGGCATTTGTTGATGTGCACCAGCTTGATCGGCACCGGCGCCTGATCCGGCGCCAGGTCGTCGCGGCGGGTGTACAGCCGTTCACGCAGCTGCTCGGCGCTCAGCGTCAACAGCGGCGTCATGTCGCCGGCGAGATCGCACATGATCACCGCGTTTTTGTTGTCCGGGTGCCAGGCCAACGGCGACACCCAGCTGGTGTTGCCGCGCGCCGCGCCGAACATGCCGGAGACGTGCACCAGCGGCGTCATTTCGGCGACGTCGATCAGGGCGTTCAGCTTGTGCTTGTTGCGGTGCTGCAACAGGAAATCGAACAGCCGCGGCTGCGCCTGCTTGACCAGCTTGGCCATGGCGATGGTGGCGTAAACGTCCGACATTGCGTCGTGAGCCTGCGTGTGTTCGACGCCGTTGGCGCGCGTGAGATGCTCCAGGCGGAAGCTGGGGAAGCCGTCTTCGTTTTCCGGCCAGACGATGCCGTCCGGGCGCAGGGCGTAGCAGGCGCGCATCACATCCAGCAGATCCCAGCGCGAGTTGCCGTTTTGCCAGCTGTAGGCATAGGGATCGTAGAAGTTGCGATAGAAGATATTGCGGCTCACTTCGTCATCGAAACGGATGTTGTTGTAACCGAGAATGCAGGTGCCGGCCACGCTGAAGGCCTGGTGGATTTGGCGGGTGAATTCGGCTTCGTTAACGCCTTTGGCGCGCGCCACCTGCGGCGTGATGCCGGTGATCATCACCGCCTCGGGTTCCGGCAGGTAGTCGTCGGCCGGGGCGCAGTAGATGACCAGCGGCTCTTCGATAATGTTGAAATCCATATCGGTGCGCACGCCGGCAAACTGCGCCGGGCGGTCCAGCGACGGGCTTTTGCCGAAGGTTTCGTAATCGTGAATGTAGAAGGTGTTCTGTCTATCGTTGTCTTTCACTGTCTGGGTTTGTCCGCGTCTGTTGTTTAATGTACCGATTTAAAAGTATTTTCTAGCGCTTTAACTGCCTTGTTTGTCCATTCTTGCATAAGACTGTATTCACTTGTTTGCCTTCGTCCATGTGCTATTGTGTACAGGTTTGGTACATAACCTTAAATCAACTGCGTACAAAAAATTATTATGGCTCTCAGCGATACAAAACTGCGCTCACTACATGGTAAACCATATTCGGGAAGTCCTGAAGTATCCGATGCCGATGGGCTTAGCGCCCGCATTTCGCCCAAAGGGGTAATCAACTTTCAGTATCGATACCGGTGGCATGGTAAAGCCCAACGATTAGGGATTGGTAGGTATCCTGCCGTCGCTTTGAAAGAGGCTCGTGCAATCACATCAGAGCTGCGCACCCTCTATGACCGAGGGATAGACCCGCGCCAGTATTTTGATAAAAGCGGAGATATCGGCAACAGGGCAACGGTGAGGGACTGTTTGAATTATTGGAAGGAAAACTACGTTGATGTCTCACTTCGTGAGAACAGTAGAGAGCTGTATAAATCGACTGTCATTAAACGTTTAAGTGATGCTTTTGAAGGGCGTCCAGTAGCAGAGATTACCGTTAAGCAATGGGTTGATTTGTTTACTCAAGAGGAAAGGGAAAACAGCAGGCGGGCGCGTCAACTACTTGTCCAGTTGCGCTCGGCGATGGGGTGGTGTATCCGTCGGCATTTTATACCCGATTGCTCAGTAATGAAGGTTGAGCCTCGTGACGTAGGGAGCCGTTCTGAAACCGGGGATAGAATTCTTACTTACTTTGAACTGGCAGAAATTTGGATCGCAATAGAGCGCAGCAGGGCGTCAACTTCAAATAAGCTTTTGCACCAAATGCTCATGCTCTGGGGAGCGCGGTTGTCCGAGTTGAGGTTATCTGAACGGCATGAGTTTGATCTGAGGGAGATGATCTGGACTGTACCAAAAGAGCACAGTAAAACAGGAAAGGAAATCCGGCGTCCGATCTTCAAGCAAATTGAGCCGTTGCTGGAAAAGGCAATGCTGACGTATGACAAGGTTCTTTTCCCAGGGAATCTGATCACGGAACCTCTAACGATCTCTGCGGCCAATCGTTACATAAAACGCATTCGGGAAGGTTTGGATATAGGGTATTGGCGTGCGCACGATTTCCGGCGGACGTTGGTGACACGCCTTTCAGAGGAAGGGATAGCCCCACACATTACGGAAAGAATGCTGGGGCATGAGCTGGGTGGGGTGATGGCTGTCTACAACAAGCACGATTGGATAGAAGGGCAAAAGGAAGGGTATGAGATACATGCCGATAAGATTTTCTGGCATGTTAAGAAGCAGCTTTCTGATTGATTCCGCCGTTGAGTATCCACTGATTAACCGCACTCTCTAAATATGCTTTCGGGTGAGTGCGAACCGGCTTAGGGAAACAGTGTTTGTTCTGGTAGGTGTACATGGTCGATCGTGACGAAATGCCAAGCTTCGCCATGACCTCCTTTTCAGGGATCAGGTTGATATCTTGCATAGTTACCTCGGGAAAGCTGGTGGGTTATTCAGCTGCTGGAAAAAGGCGCTGATAAATTGCGGAAACATACTTCGCCTGGTGGATAGCATCGGCTAAGGCATTGTGGCGCTCGCCGTCAAACGGCATATCACGCTTAGGATCAAAGCCAACCTCGCGGCCAAGCTCAACGATAGTGCGCACGTCCCTGTCGTTGTACCACTCCCACGGCAACGGAACGCATTCACGCTGGTAAGACTCACGCAGGATCACGTTATCGAATACAGCGCCGTTCCCCCATACGCGCAGGTTACGAGGATTGGCGACATTGGCCCGGATAAACTTATTCAGGTCATACAACGCTGACAGCAACGACGGCGCACCGTCAACGCAGATAGCCGCGCGGGCTTCGCTGCTTTGCTTCATCCACCAAATAATCGTATCGGCGTCAGGTGTCGCCTTACCGGCCATGACGCTTTGCAGGTCTATGGCGGTGTAGAACTGCTCGCCAAGCTCGCCGGTGCGCGGATCAAAAAGCACAGCGCCGATAGTCAAGATAGGGGCGCTGGGCTTCTTACCCAACGTTTCAATGTCAAGCATTAGGTGGTTCATCAACTATTCTCCAGACAATAAAAAAACCCGCATATAGCGGGTGATGTTAAAAATAAGGTGTGTAAAAGAAATAATTAGAAGTTACTTTCACATGATGGACAAATATCACACCCACAGTATTCTTCAAAAACTGATTTAATAGAATCAGTCATTTCAATACGGTTTTCAAAAGGAACATTGTTTGGGTTTTTAGTAAAAATAGAGTTTGCATACTTATAGGCAGCTTCGATATCATTGCCACCTTCTAACACTGCATCTTTATGTATTCTACAGTTTGTGAAAACACCTGTATCCTTTAAGATACCCATCGCCCATAACTCTTGCTCATCATGTAGATTATTTATTGACATATTATCACCACCACAGTTAACCATTACAGGTCTTTAAGTATAACAACCGTGGGGATTATACAATATTACTTTAAACTTAACCTGTGATCTGTGATGACTATTCTACTGTTATGCATACGCACATTGGAAGCACTATACGAAACACATTCCCGAATCACAGAACTGCACCAAATCCATCTGAGCGCCTTTGCCGCCGCTTGGTTTTAGTGGTGCCTCAGCAAGTGGGACACCATATTTTGTCAGCCATAACCACGGCCACGTTTTCTGGATTTCCCTTTCATGGTCGCAGGCTCGCTGGAAGTCTTCAGGAACGCTCTCTTTCATGAACAACCACAGATCGTCATCGCGGTTTGGGCACATCCAGCAAAGAGAAGCTGGTGGCGTTGGCAGGCCGTAATCCTCCACGCACTGAATGCACATCTGCTTTGTCATCATCATTTCGATTAGCGGGTACCGGCGACGCCATTTCCCATCAGTGACCTTCATGCGGCGCGCTGCTTCTTCGATGCTGATCCCCATCCACATATCAACACCGCGCTTTGTGAGATATTTTTCGCCGTACTTTTCATTGAGGAATCGCTGAATTACCTCGCGCTTCCACTTGTCACTACAGAACGCAGGCTTCCTGCCAGCGCACCAACCGTCCTTGTCACGGCCGTTCCGCGTGGAGAAGTATCCTGGCAGTGGTTCGTCTTCGTTAGGCCCGACGATGTCGTAAGTCGCGTAAAGACTTTTCGGAACGATGTGATACTCAACGCCAATCTCATCGCACAGCGTTTTGATATGTTTGGCTTGATATGCAAATACGTTGCTTGCCTCGCGCTCGGTATCTGACATTACGATCACATCAGGCTTTGGTAGTGCTCCAGCATGTATCAGGCAGATAATGGCGTTACTCTGCGTTCCGCCGCCGCTGGAAAGCACATTGAAGCGATCGGAGTTGTGTTTAAACTGGCGACGCGGGATGAAGGTTTGCGTGAATCTATTCAAGTACCACCTCCTTAGCACTTTATTTATCGATCACGCAGTTGTAATCATTGTGGGTAATCAACTGCCAATTATGGCCGTCGTCTTTTGAAAGTAAGCGCCAGCGTTTATTTACACGAAAGGTCAGGTATTTTTTGCCATAGGTTCTCTTGGGGAATAATCGACCGGCGCGGAACTGTTTTAATTTTTCCAGCGCCTTCGCAGTAATCCACAAAGGCGCATTATTCAGGTTGATGCTCATTGATCTTCACCACTCGCAACCTGGGGATGTTGCTGGCGGTATTCGTTGAGAATGGTGTTGATTTCTTCTCGGGTTCCAGGAAGGAGCAGTAGAACGTCACCCTCTTCACGAACCATTGGCGCAGCATCATAGAGCAGTTCACAGAGTCGGCGGGCGCGGGTAGCGTTGAATTGTGGCTGGGCGACGCTCTTAGTGATTTTTTTCTTGCCGGACTCTTCGGCCTTTTTCATCAACCGCGCGGCTTCACGGTCAGCATATACGCCATGCTCGCGGTTAATTTGAATAGCCAGGGCATAGTTAATGGAACCAGCGCGCACCAGGCTCTTGATGTAGGGGCTGCATTCCTGCAATTGCAGGTGCTGGAGGATATCGGACTCGGAGCGCTTAACTTTCTTTGCGATCTCCGCGTTAGTCCAACCCTGATTAACCAGGCGAAGATAAGCTGCACCGCGCTCTATAGGGGTAAGCGCCAACCCTTGTGAGCTGGTGACCATGAAGGCGATTTTATCGGCCTCAGTACCTACAAAGTCCTTACACTCAAGACGCGCCACCTCATGCCCGGCTTCACTTGCCAACAGCGCACCGTGGAAGCGGTGGTGACCGTCGATAACCTTCACGCCTTGCTCAGTTACTTCAACCGCCAGCGGTGGTATATATTCCCCCGCAATAAACGCATCCCTAAACTCTTCAACGTGCGCCTGATTTAATTCGCGAACGTTATAGCCATCTTCAGCATAAATTTCATTGAGTGGAACCAGAAACGTTTTGCGGGTAGTGATATCGGAACCGATGCTTTCTTTTGCAGAATAACGCTGACTTAAAGTTGCCATAATTATCTTCCATTCTGAGGGGGTGAAAATGCTTCACTATGCGCCACACACGGTGGCGCATAAGACTGCACATTACTGAGGGTTAAATGCGGCCTTCGAATACAGGCACGTCCGGCAGTTGGTTTTGCAAGTCGACCATGATTTCGTTGTAGGCATGCTCAATGATTTTTTTCGGGTCAATCAGTTCATACCAAAGAATCAGCTTGCCTTCGCGGAGACGGTAGCGAATACGAGCATCAATTTGATATGGGGTGCCGTTATGGAACGGTGAAATTGCCAGTGAAATCTTCTCAGGCAGTTTCGTGTTGCCACTGCCGGTTTTTTCGTTGCTGAAAGCCATCTGATATGTGCCGTCGTTCAAGCGGGTAACCGCTTTAAACTCAGACGTGCGCGTTTCCTGGAATGCCAGCACCATTTCCAGAAGTGCAGTGCCTGAGGTAGGGTTAGAGTCAGATGCAGGGGCAATACATTTAATGTACTGCTCGATGAACTCTGCGAACGTTACCTGATCCATTTTTTCAGCATCGAATTTACTGAATGCCTTCCATTCATCAGAAAGCGGGCAGTCATACGTTACATAGTGAGTGGTTTTGAAAGGCGTTTTACTGTCCAGGTGATAGTCAATAAACGCGCGGAAACGGGTGTTTTCAGTGTCGGCAAAAATAACACTTCGCTCATCTTTGAAGCGAGAGACATACCCGATGAACGAGGATGGCGAGATAACGACTACATGCTGTTTAACCTGCTGCTCATCAACCATGTAGTCTTTCAGCGACTCTAAAGAGTAGCCGCGAGGCACAACAGCATAGGGAACATCGGTTTTAATTAAGCTGTTTGCTACTGCCAACTCGGCAATATGTTTTACAGACTCGTTATTGTTGGTGATTTCCATTTTATTTCCTTCTGGATAAGTAGGTTTAATTATTGGTTAGCCGTTTTGCGTCAATTTAATCGGCGCAACAGATGGCGAGGTGTCAATAACACGCAAATCCATTTGCACTTGAGAAGGATCATCACGCATTAAATCGCCATCGGCGGTTGAGAACATAATGGTGTCAGCCCGATCCAGTTCAGGAATGGATTTCTTGACGTTCGGGGTGATTTTCATCGTGTTTTCGTCGCGGCTGTTCAACATCTGGCAATTAAGCGTCAAAGTAACAGCGCCTTTCTTGCCGGTTTCGCGAACCATTTTAATAACCTCGGCCAGAGCTTCGGTAAGCTCCTGGTCTAAGGTGCCTTTGTTGATATAAGCCAGCTGCTGGCTAAAGGGAGTGCATTTGCTTTCAGACATACTATTTCTCCTCGTCACATACAGAGAAGAACTCGGGCCGGGTGACGCCCTCCACGGTTAAATGGATGCCTGAATTCTTCTCTCTATGAAAAAGGGCGACCAGCCTATGAACATTATCTTCACCCCTTATTGGTTGAAGTTCGGTCTGGCCGCCAAAGACTACACACGGTAAGTTTTTAGAGCGGGTGGCCTTTCTGGCAGAGGATTTTGCGTAGACGAGCAAAGAAGGTGAGGCGAACGGCCTGCACGGAAGGGGCAACGCGCATACCGTCTACAACGATTGTGTTAGCATTGTGGTTGATCATGTTGAATCTCCATTCTACTGGTCAGGCCCCGGCAAAGATTGGCGTCTGCAGCCGGGGCTATTTATTTCAGAAGTACCAGCGCACCAGACGGTTTAGGTAGCTGGTGACGTCGCTATTGCCGAACTTGCGAATAGCGGCAGCACGTATTGAGCGCATTTCCCGCCGTGCTCTTCGGCGTTCACGCGTGGTTAGAATGATTGTCATCTGGTGCTCCTTCGCCTGTGGATAACTTGCTGGGTATGTATACAGTTATTGGTTGCATACTGACCTTATTGATGTGGTACTATCCGATCTCCACAATCCAAGAAGGGAAAAGCATGCTTTACGTGAAAGAAGGCGGTGTTCTGATAAAGCTTGATAATTGGGAACAAGTTTATACGCGGCCAAATTATGTTGTGGATATCGATTCAAAAGGTAAAGTATTGAATGAGGTCTTTGGTTATTACAAAAACGAACCATCAAGAGCTTGTGGCCTTAAAAATTGTCATGCTGGCCATAAAAAGGGCTTCATTGTAAGAACTGAAGATGGTTTGGAAACATGCATAGGCCACATATGCGGTACTACGATTTTTAAAGAAAAATTCGAAGTGTTGGCTCAAAGGATGGAAAGTGAAGTTAACCTCGAAATCTACAAAGAAACGGTTGCTAGCAAAAAGCAGAAAGTCTTTGAATATTGGCAACAAGCGGCCGAGTTGACCAGTGGCCCGAACGGAATACTAAAATTAGCGGAAAAAATAGAGCAAATTAAAGATCCGCTTGTCGTCGGACGTTACGCCGCGACTGAGTTATCGCGCATGGCTTCCAACCGAGACACTAAGGTTTTGAGCCCGCAATCTGTACCCAAGGATAAAAACGAATACAATAACCCCGCCGAAGATGCACCAATTGAATATAAAACGGTGCTTGTAGTTATTGGGCAGATACAGCAGATAGAGATTTTAGCTTCCGATAACAGCTTAAGAGATCTCTATGAGAAAGAGATATCACAGGTTTTGACGGCACTTGAAAATGTGGATTTAAATGCAATATCTCGGCGTCAACTCACTAATATAGGGCGTCGAGCTTCCATGCTAGATGCCCGTATCGCCAGGGCGAAAGAACTGCAGGAATCGGCTATTAAATTCCTGCGTAAGAAGAACCTAAAACCTCTATACCATCAAATGTTTCCAATGGACAATGTGAGTCGTAAGGACTTAGGACTCTATAACGACTTTATAAACTCTCTAAAATAATTCTCTCGCTGGGCAAGGAAGCCCACGCTAAGTATTGGCCCTGATGGAGTGCTTCTGCTGTTTCTCCAAATTCTTCATCGATAAGGAAACAGACAAATTCATTAAGCTCGTCAAAAAAAGCTCTGCCAAGGCAATAGCCATCGCTCGGGTGTATAACTAAAAAGGATTGTCTACGGCCAGTGCTCAACGGGACTGCGCTAGCAGGTTGAAACACAAGTTCTTTCATCGTTTTGCTCCTCAGTGGTTTTATGCCTACCGCCCCACACTGGCAGCGGCAGGGTAAATCCACTCTTTCCCTAAAGAACGTTACCGGTCGATCCCTCTCGGGGCCGGGGAGTGATTGCATCGCTCACCCCGTGGCGTGTTGCCTGTTGGCTTCCTGCCGTTCCCGTAACGTTTGCGGCGGTGTTTTGCTGGTGGCGTTCCGGGTTGATGGGGTAACAATACTTGCGGTATTAAAATAAATCAATACTCCAGGTATTCAAGATAATATGAAAGATATTATTGTGTTGATTTAAAAGGTGATTTAGTTGGAAATTTTTTTATGACTGCTGCGAAGGAAAGTTGGATAGGTTGATGAAATTTAAGCGATAGGAAGCGTGGAAGGGTGATAAAAGGCCGCTTTAGCGACCTTCTTTTAGACTAACCGCATCATAGTCTGAATCGCGACGCCGATAATCTTGCAATTGCCGTTGATCTCTTTCATTGGCCATGCAGGGTTCAGACCTTTAAGATATTTTTGCCCGCCGTCGATGATGAGTTTTTTGAATGTGGCTTCATTGGCGTCAACCATCTTGGCTATAACAAGGCTACCATTGACGGCATCACGGCCCGTATCTATTAGGACTAATGTCCCCTCAGGAATACTGATTCCTGTAGGCGCGGTCATAGAATCACCATCGACACGCAGCCAGAACGCTTTACCGAAAACTTTTGCATCAGACTCGAACCATTCATCTATCTCATCGATAGTGTATGGTTCCATTGCTTCTGCCCAAGCTCCCGCTTGAACCCAACTGATTAGCGGATACTCCCTGCCTTTTTTATAAGGCCCAGCAAATTTAACGTTTGAGGTCTCATGCGCTAACATCCGCTGCGCCTCACCCTCTAATGTGGGACTGAAATCGGCGATTGACACTTGCAGGATTTTTGCAAAGGATGCCGCCACAGACAGGTTTAGCGCATTACGCCCATTGAGGTAATGACCTACAGCACCTTGAGTAATATCAAGAGCATCAGCTATATGCTGTTGGGTTAAACCCAGTTCTTTCTTCTTGGACTCGTACAAAGCTTTCAGACGCTTAGCATCTTCGAGCTGTTCCGTCGTCAAAACCTTTTTCTTTTCCATCCCCAGATTCTAATACCTATGTTATTAAAAAATGAAATACCACAGGTATTGACTGTTTAAATACTTGAGGTATTATTGCCAGCATTAGCAATCACAAGGGACTCACAATGGAAAAGAAATCTCTTGCTGATTACGTCAAAGAGAACGGACAGGCAAAAGCAGCAGATGCTATCGGCGTTCATCAGACAGCGATCAGCAAAGCAATCCGAACGAATCGGAGAATTTTCGTAACCACTCTTCCCGATGGGAAGGTTGAAGCTGAGGAGTTACGACCATTCCCTAGCGCGAAAACTTCGGTGGAACACATCGCTGGTGGCTGAGAACAGGATTATCAATCAGCCAAAATTTTAAAGTAACCACAGCCCGAGGAATACAACTGTGTCACAGCAAAAAGCACCGGACTGGCAGGCAGAGAAACAGCCTGAATGGGTGGTTAGTGCCGCCCGAAAAATTATCACTGGTCTGCCTGGTGGCTATGCTGAGGCTGCACAGTGGCTGGGGGTAACGGAAGACGCGCTATTTAACCGTCTTCGCCCAAACAGCAATCAAATTTTCCCGATTGGCTGGCTCATGGTTTTACAGCGGGCTGGTGGCAATACCCACTTTGCCGACGCTGTATCCCGCCAGTCTCGCAGCGTGAACGTGCGTCTGCCCGAAGTTGAAGACGTCGATCGAGACGACATCAACGCCAAGCTGATGGAAGCGATTGAGTACATCGGCAAGCACTCCGAACTTGTCCGCAAATTTACCGAAGACGGCGAGATAGACGCCGACGAGCGTAACGCGCTGGACGCCAATACCTACCGCCTGATCGCGACGTTCCAGGAGCACATCCTGTTGCTCTATAGCGTGTTTTGCCCGGCGGAAGTCACCCCGATCCACAACACAGCGAAGTGGCGCGCTCCTATGCCATAGGGACTGCTGTATTTCACAACCGGAGGGTAAGCGTATGCAGCCTGCATCGTTTGTTCGAACCGCCATGCCTGCGGTGTATTGCCGCGAGGATGCGCCATGGATTCAAGACCAGCTCGGTAAGTTACCGCACGGCCAGCGCGGGAAGATTGCGCACGCCTACGAGGAGGCTTACCGCACAGCGTTTGACGCCGAGGAGGTTTCTTACCGGCAGGAGAACGCAGGCCGCAAAGCGGCTAACACGCGCCTGCGGCTATACGTCGAGCGGTATTCGCGGGCAGGCCAGGGCATGACAACCGCGCCACCGCTGGTGGGGCAAAACAGGGTAGCGGCATGAATTTTTTAGTCGGTGTTTTTTTAAACGGGGGAGAGGGGAAGGGTAAGAGGGGGGAAAGGGGGGTGATCGGGTTGGGGTGTGGGGGAAGGAACAGGCTTTACCAGAGAGAAGATCTTTAAGGGATCGAGTGTTTAAAAAACGCCAAACGGACATTTAGACGGCTAGACGATTAAACGAGGAGATAACGATGACGCTTACAATCCAGCCACGCGAAAAACAGATAGTTGCACTGAACATGCTGCGCGCGGCGTGGAAGCAATACGCCTCGTTCATGATGTATGCCCCGGTCGGGTTCGGCAAAACCGCAATCGCGGCGCTGATCGCCAGCGGGTTCATCAGCCGCAACATGCGCATAATGTTTGTGGCCCCGTATACCGTCCTGCTCGACCAGACCGCAACGCGTTTTATTGAGTACGGCTTGCCTGCCGAGGAGATCGGCTACATATGGCGCGACCATCCAGCCTATGACCCGAGCCGCCTCATTCAAATCGCATCAGCCGACACGCTAATCCGCCGCAACTTCCCCGACAACATCGATCTGCTGATCATCGATGAGGCGCACCTGAAGCGCAAAAAAATGCTGGAGTTCATCGACGAGCTGACCGCTAAAGGCGTGAAAGTGATCGGGTTGTCCGGTACTCCGTTCTCGGCCTGGCTGGGGACGTATTACCAGAAGCTGATCAAGCCGACGACGATGAAAGAACTGATCGCTATCGGCGCGCTGAGCAAATACGAGTTTTACGCCCCATCGCACCCAGACCTGAGCGACGTTAAGACGTCAGAGCAGGCAGGCTATGGCCGCGACTACAACGAAACGCAATCGGCAGAGGTAATGAGCGACCCGACGCTGGTGGGCGACATCGTTAAGAACTGGCTGGAGAACGGGGAAGACCGCCCGACGATCTGTTTTTGCGTCAATGTGGCCCACGCAAATTACGTGACCGTTGAATTTAGCAAAGCGGGTGTGACTGTTGAAGTGATGACGGCGGCGACGCCACACGAAGACCGCCAGATGACGATCCGCCGGTTTGAGCAGGGCATCACGAAGATAATCATCAACGTCGGCGTGCTGGTGGCCGGTTTTGATAGCGATGTCCGCTGCATCATCTTCGCGCGTCCGACCAAATCGGAAATGCGCTGGATTCAGATTCTTGGCCGCGGCCTGCGTCCCGCGCCTGGTAAAGATCACTGCCTCATCTTCGATCACACCGGAACCGTGCATAAGCTCGGCTATCCCGACGATATCGAATACGACTACCTGCCCGCCAGTTCTGACGGGATGGAGAAAACGCCCGCGCGCGTGGTTAAAACTGACCAGCCTGAGCGCCTGCCGAAAGAATGCACCCAATGCCACTACGTTAAGCCGGTCGGCGTCTACATCTGCCCGAAATGTGGCTTCAAGCCTATCGCTGGTGAGGACGTTGAAACCGATAAGTCACGGGGCCTGAAAAAAGTGAAGCAAGCCAAGGAGGTTGTCACCAAAGAAGTGAAACAAGCCTGGTGGAGTCAAATCATCTACTACCAACGCATGCGCGCCGCCCAGGGCAAACCGGTAAGTGACGGCTGGTGCTCGCATGTCTACCGCAAAAAATTCGGGGTATGGCCGCAAGGGCTGTATCACGCACCGATGGCCATCACACCAGTGGTGAGCAACTTCATCAAATCAACGCAGATCGCATACGCAAAATCTAAGCAAAACGAAGGGAAAGCCGCATGAATACCAGACAGGCAGCTATCGGCCATTGGCCGAGAATATTCGAGTTTTACGGCCTACCCCCGGTAACCGGTAAGCGTCACTTTAAGGGGGAATGCCCGCTGTGTGGACGCAAGGGCAAATATCGTTGCGACGACAAGAACGGCACCGGCTCCTACATCTGCGCATGCGGCGCAGGTGACGGCTGGGCGCTCCTGACCGGCTCAACTGGCAAGGATTTTAAAACGCTGGCCGCAGAGGTCGATAAGCTGCTGGGCCGCGTCTATTCGCCGGAAGAGGGTTATCAAGCTGGTGGCCCTTCATCTGGCATAGCCTCGCAACGCCAGCGCGTGAGCTGCAAGTTTGCATCGCTGACCAGTCTGAAAGGCACCGGCGCAGACCGTTACCTGAAGCTGCGCGGCATCACCAGTCTGCCACAAGACAACGTGCGCTACTGCGACCGGCAGCGCGCAGCGGGTGGCGAATACCAATCCATCTATGCGCTGGCAACGGACGACAAAGGCGAACTGTGCTACCTGCACCGCACCCTCCTTGACGGCGATAAGAAAGCCACCGTAGCTGGCGCGCCGAAAAAAATGATGAAGCTGCAAGAGGACAGCTATCTGGAGCACGCCAGCTCGGTCGCTATCCGCATGTTCCCGCCGTCCACCACGCTGGGCATCGCTGAGGGAATCGAAACTGCGCTGTCCTGCCATCAAATCACGCAATGCAACACCTGGGCTACGCTGAACACCACCTTCATGAAGAAGTTCCGCGTACCACGTGGAGTGCAACGCCTGATCATCTTTGCCGACGCAGACAAGAACGCATCCGGCCACGCTGCGGCGTTTGAGTGCGCCCGCGCCAATCTGCTGGCAAAGAACGATCTGCAACAAGTCTCAGTGCGCTGGCCGAAATCCGGCGACTTTAACGATCTGCTGCTTAACGGCTCAGAGGTCTACGAGTGGGTATTCCACCGCGAGGAAAACAATGAAAAAACCAACTAAGCCGAAGCTGTACAAGGCGAAAAAGTGCGCCCAATGCGGTGAAACGTTCTCGCCGGTGAAGTACCTGCAAAAGGTCTGTGGCCCGCTCTGCGCTATCGCATACCAGCGTGACGCACGTAATCGCCAGGCGGAAAGGGAACGCAAGGACAAGCTGAAAATTCGCAAACTGGCCGTTAAGCCGCTGCGCTACTTCATCAACCAGGCGCAGACCGAATTTAACGCCTACATCCGCGAGCGCGACGCCGACGAGCCATGCATCAGCTGTGGGCGCTACCACACCGGCCAATATCACGCCGGGCATTACCGCACCGTCGGGAGTCATCCGGAGCTGCGCTTTGATGAAGATAACTGCCACAAGCAGTGCTCGGTCTGCAACAACTTCAAATCCGCGAACCTGAGCGAGTACCGCCCTAACCTGATAGCAAAAATCGGGCAGGCACGTTTTGACCGGTTAATGGGGCCACCGCCGAAAGTCGGCAAGCTGGGCCGCAGTGACTATGAGCGCATCCGCGACACGTATAAAGCCAAACGCAAAGCATTGAAGCAGGAGAAGGCAGCATGATGACCCCAAAACAGAAACGAGAAATCAAACACAACGCCTGGGCGACTGTTGCCGGTGTTCCTCGCAAGAAATACCTGGGTAAGTACCAGCGCCTGACCCGGCTGCAAACATTGTGGATCACTTCGCTGCTGAACGCCTGGGGCGATATGTACGGCGGCAACACAGATGGGAAATTGAAGTGCAGCGGCGGCAGCGGTGTATGGGGGCAAATCATGCCTGAGCAGTGGGACGACGAAAGCGCGGCGCGAATTGTGAAGGTGCTGGGCGACCTGCGCAAACTTGGGTATCGCGGGGAGGAGCAGTTGAAGAAGGCAACCACAATTCTTTGGCCGCACCGCTCGCTTGAGTCGATGCTGGTGGCTGCTGACGCTGGCGAGGAATGCGACTTCATGGAAAAAGCGGTGCTGGCGTCGATGAAGCACGATAACCCGGTCTACATCATCGGCAAGCTGTTCTACACGGGCCGGAACAACACGGTCTCGGTGCTGGGGCGCTATATGCAAAATCATTACGCCCCCTGGCTGACACGCGATCAGGTTGACGACCGGGTGCGCTGGTGCATTGAAATATTCAATTCTGCGGTGTTCGTCGCCGTTCGTGCGGCTATCTGCATCGAAAATGAAGAAAAGTGCAAAAATAGCTTGAAAATGGCCAAAGAAACTGCATAATACAGGTATGCTTTCGCGAAGCTGTACCATCAAGCGATGCAACAAAATGACCCGCCTCGAGCGGGTTTTTTATTGCGGTCAGGAATACAATGATATAAAGTAACCTGTATATAAATACAGGTAATCGGGTTGGGTGACAGTTGTGTTACACGGGTCAAAGTCTTAACCATGCCTTACTGGCTCAGATGTTGTAATATGTTGACAAATTTGAGCTTGGTAGGTTGAAAAGGACATGACTTATCCAATTATACGAGTTGATGTAGTACCTCAAGACTTAGAACAGCTTGGAACTAAAGAGAAATTTTGGTTTCCTCGTGAAGAGGATGGTGGGAACTTATGGCTATTCAAATATTCTAAAGGCATTACAGGTGAGCACTGGTCAGAAAAATGTGCCGCTGAACTCTGCCATCTTTTGGAGATTCCACATGCTCAATATGAGATTGCTGTTGCAGCAAAAGGCTTTGGTATCCTTACACCGAATATGATTCCTGAAGGCTATCGTATGGTCATGGGTAATGAGGTTTTGCACTCCAAAACCTCCGATTATCCTGAGCCACTGCCTCCAGGCGAAAAGCCTGTAAAGGTTAGAGAGCATACTGTTAGCCGAGTCTTAGGTTGCTTGGATAATGAAAAGATTTTGCCGCCTATTTCTGACTATGATCTCGGTGATCTGAACGCTGGAGATGTGTTTTGTGGTTATCTCATGCTTGATGCTTTAATCAGTAATCAAGATCGACACCATGAAAACTGGGCGATAATGCTTAATAACGAAACTGGTGAGCATTTTCTGTGCCCAACTTACGATCATGCAGCAAGCTTAGGCCGGGAGATGTTGGAAACAGAGCGTGAAGAAAGGCTTACTACAAAGGATGCTAACCGACAGGTGCCATTTTTTGTTAGGAAAGCACGCTCAGAGTTATTCAAGCTAAAAACGGATAGAAAACCACTGCTTACTGTTGATGCTTTTCTTCATGCGGTTGAGCGTAGGCCTAATGCCAAAAGGTTTTGGTTGGAAAAGCTCTCTAGAGTGACTGACCAACAGATTTTGCAAGTTTTTAAACAGGTCGATGGTAGTTGCATGTCTAAAGCGGCGCGAAATTTTGCGGTAGAAGTAGTCTTAGAAAACAAGAGAAGGTTGTTAGAAAATGTCAATGCTTAACTCAGTCTATGTTGCTTGGCAGTCGCCAGAAACTCGAGCCTGGCATGTCGTTGGTAACCTACAACAGCGCGAATCAGGTTATGTGTTTAACTATACGAATGGGGCGCTGAGCTTACCTAAGTTCGTTCCGTTTAGCGGCATGGAAGACGTGCGGGAAGCCTACGTTTCCAAGGAGTTGTTCCCTCTTTTCAAGAATCGACTGCTTTCACCAAGAAGACCTGAGTATCCGCATTTTATCAAATGGTTGGGGCTCAAAAGTGAGGATGCCAATCCTATTGAGGTACTAGGCCGCTCAGGTGGTTTAAGAAGTACAGATCAGCTTCAAGTCTTTAAAAAAATTGAAGTTGATAGTAATGGTGCGTTTGAACATTTCTTTTTTGTTCATGGACTTAATTACTTATCTGTTTCTGCGAATCAGCGTGTCTCCAAGTTGAGCGCAGGTGAGCCTTTACAGTTATGTATTGATTCTCAGAACCCGTACGATGAGTTTGCAGTGATTATCCGCGCTGATAATCCATCGGAAATTTTGGGGTATTGTCCTCGGTATTTTGCCAAAGACATTAAACTTATGTTGCTAGATAACCCCAAATCAATTCAATTAACTGTTGAGAGAATCAGTGATGATGCCCCTGTAAATTACAGATTACTTTGTAAGCTAACGGGTAGCGTAAGTGGGGATATTGCTTTGCAGATGAACCAACAAGATGAATTTAAGCATATTGCTTGATTTTCAATGAATTGAAAAAATCAAACAATAAAGTAACCCTGGCTCAAGCTGGGGTTTTTTTTAACTTAAAACCATCGAGTTCGTCATAATGTTTGTGAGTGGGCGGCGGAGAGGGGATCGGTGAACTTCACTAGTAGTTGTCGGCGATGTAGGTTACTCTCCGGTTGTGGTGAATTGCAGTCCTTCGAGACAAGCCGAAGATAAGCGCCGGCCACCACACAACATTTATCCCCGCCTTGGCCCTTTAGCTCAGTTGGTTAGAGCAGTCGGCTCATAACTGATTGGTCGCTGGTTCAAGTCCAGCAAGGGCCACCAAACCGCCATTAGCTCAACGTGGCAAGAGCATTGCTTCGTGACAGGAAGTAAGAGCCGGGGTTCGAGACCTCGATGGCGGACCAATGCGGTCATCGTATAATGGCTATTACCTCAGCCTTCCAAGCTGATGATGCGGGTTCGATTCCCGCTGACCGCTCCAATATCAACGTCTTAATGCAGGCTGATTTTTTCAGGCGCCCCACCTGGACAGCGGACAGCGCAGTAAAGACTATGCTGTCACTTCACTCACTTTCCACCTTTGATATCGAGACTAATATTGGTTATCACCATAAAGCGCTGGTGGCAAATTCGAACGCTTAAGCGTCAATGGAGCGATGATCGGTCGCTGCGTAAGGCGGCTATTAAAAAAGACTGGTTCGGTGTGTTGGAGGTATTTCACTTTGAAAGAAGCTACATGGAAATCAAGCGGGGAGCGCGTCTCATTGCCTTGAGCTGAAAATGAAATATCTGGAAATCGCCAGGCTTTTTTGATCACAACAGGTAAGAGAATTGCAAGCGCTGGGTCATAGACGGCGCGGTAGCGTGAGCAGTTATCGGGCGGGCCTGAGAAACCTAATTTGCCTTATAGCTGTTGAATAATGCAGTGCTCTTTCCGTTGTGATGAATGCGCAGGCTGATGCGCGCCCGCTGCGGGGTTCCCAAGCGGCCATTAAACGCAGAAATAACGCGAGGCAATCCTAAAGGACTGAATGCCGGAGATCAGCACCGGCCACCACATTCATTATTTCAAAGGCCACTTGCTAACCGCTGGTGGCCTTTGTCGTTTCTAACGCCCGGCATCGGCTGAGCTAACACAGGAGATAACTCATGTCCGAACCGGTAACCAGTACCGCGGCAGGGACTTACATGATTGGCGGTATCACTATTGCTGGGCTGGTGGCTGGAGCAGATACGGGCGTAATCATCGGGGCTTTCGCTGGTGCTGTGATTTATGTCCTGTCGGCAGCTGATCTTTCAATCTGGCATCGTCTGGCGTCGTTCCTGGCATCGTTCATGATTGGCACGTTGGCGGCTGGGTTCGTCACTGACGCCATCAACTACCTGACCCCGGATGCTATTCACGCTGAAAGGCCGCTGGGTGCTGTAGTTGCTGCTGCTGTGGCGGTTCGCATCTTCATGTACATCAGCAAGCAGTCGGAAAATCCGGGGCAGTGGTTTAAGCGGCTGCGGGGAGGTAGTGGTGATGGCCAGTGAAATTATCTTGATTGTGAATGCGGTGGCCTGCACGGCTATCGCGTTGCGTCTGATGACATTTCGCAGGGCTGGTGGCACTCATCGGCCATTAGCCGCATGGGCGGCTTATTTCCTCATTATTGCGGCGGCGTCCGTACCAATCCGCATCCTGACCGGTGAGTACGTTTGTGCAGATTGGTCGGAGACATTCATCAATATCGCGTTTTGCGTCACGGTGCTGGCGGCGCGCGGGAATGTCATGCACCTAGCTAAACCTTTCTTGAGATAGACCTATGACACAAAACGACTTTCAACGGGCGGCAGGTATCAGCGCCGGGTTAGCTGCGCGCTGGTATCCGCACCTGCTCGTAACGTTTGCAGAATTCGGCATCAACAAACCGTTAGAGCAGGCGATGTTTATCGCTCAAATCGGCCATGAGTCGAACGGCTTCACGGCCAAAGTCGAATCATTCGACTACAGCGTTGATGGCTTGATCGCTACATTCGGCCCCAAATCGAAAGCCAAGCGGTTGACTGAATATCAGTGCCGGATGTTGGGGCGTACAACCCAGCAGCCAGCCAAGCAGGAAGCTATTGCCAATCTGGTCTACGGCGGACGAATGGGTAACAGCGCCAGCGGCGACGGCTGGAAGTATCGCGGACGCGGGCCTATGCAAACGACCGGCCTGAAAAATTACATGGCTTGCGGCCCGGCGCTGAAGCTTGACCTTGTTGGTCATCCTGAGCTGTTGGAAGAAGACCTGAACGGCATGCGTTCGGCTGGCTGGTACTGGAAAGCTAACGACTGTGGTCGCAACGCTGGTGATGTTGAGTTGACCACGCGGCGTATTAACGGCGGGACTAACGGCCTGCAGGACAGACGCGAACGCTTCGAGCGTGCTTGCAAGGTGCTGTTATGAGCTGGCGCTGGTGGTGGGATGTAATTATCAAAGCGTGGCCTCTGCTGGTGGCGCTGCTGGCCGCTGTGCTGGTGTTCTACACGCTTTCTCTGCGCGATGACCTGGATAAATCCAAAAGGGATAACGGCGCGCTGGTGGAAAAGCTGGATACCAAAGACGCGGCGCTGGTGGCGATGAAACAGGCTTCCTACGCTGACAGGCAAGCGAGCGCCGCGCAGTTGGAAAAAGAGCGGAAACTGAGGGGAAAGGCTGATGCAGAAAACAAAGCGTTGCGCGAGGCTCTGGACGCGAGCGGCTGTAGCAACAAGCCTCTGCCTGGTGCTGCTCTCAACATCCTGCGCGGACAGGCCAAAGCCGCAGAGCACGCAGATGATTTACGCCCTGCCGCCAGCGGTGCTGCTGCAACAGTGCGATGACGCGCCGTTCACTGGCACAACGTTCGGTGATGCAGTGACAGCGCTGCACGCCAAACAAGGCGAAATGAAGGTGTGCGCCTCACGCATGGAGGCGTTAATCAAGTGGGCGCAGAGCGCCGGGAGAGAGCAATGAGCAAGCAGTTTTACGAGCGTCGTAAGCGCTATTTCGAAGAGAAGCGCCGCCGCATGGAAGAGATGGAGGTCAGCAAGATTGTGCTGACTCAAGAGCAAATCAAAGAGCTGGCACGGTTCGCGGCTGAAGACGGTCAGCCGTCGTACACCATCACGCATGGGGCCATTGAAGCATTCGAAGCCGATGATGGTGAGCATGTGCCGGAGTACAGCGGCCTGATCGCCTACTCGGAGTCGGAAGAGCGCAGCGTCCTGCAGTTGGCCTGACGGCATTACAGGTGGCCTTTGCGAGGGCCATCGATAATGCTCTTGTTATTATCAGAACAAACCCCATTTACATATAGTTACCCGCAAGCGTTGTGGGTTTAGCAAATGGAGATTGGTATGTTAGAACAATATTTTGGTCCTGACCTCAGGTCTACACCTTCTCAAAAACAGCGACTGCTTGCGGTTCAGGCAGCTCTTGAGATCGCTAAGGCTTCTGCTGCTGCACCGACGGCAAAAACTCATTCAGATAAAGTTGCTGATGACCTGAAATATGCGGCCGCAGAAATCGAAAAATTGGCGGATGCAATTCAATCCGCACTGAAAAAACTTGAATAATCCCCCAGTTCTATTGGGGAAATGAGAAAGCCATCAATCTGTGTGAGCAGGTTGGTGGCTTTTTATTTAAGGCTTAAATATGAGCAGCAAGAAACCCTACGGCAGCAAATGGCAAGCCGAACGGCTTGTGTTCCTTCGGGAGAATCCTCTGTGCGCCATGTGCCAGCAGATGGGGCGCATCGAACCAGCAACGGTGGTGGATCACATCGTGCCGCATCGCATGAAAGAAGCGAAGACGCCCGAGGAAATGAAGAAGGCTCAGCACCTTTTCTGGAGCCGCAAGAACTGGCAGGGCTTATGTAAGCCACACCACGACTCCACAAAGCAACGTATGGAGAAGACCGGCAAGGTAATAGGGTGCTCGCCCGAGGGCTTGCCACTTGACCCTGCGTCGCACTGGAACCGCTGACAGCGGCGTTTGAACGCGGTGGGGAGGGGCGGGGTAAGAGTTCACCCCTCTCGCCCTTAAAGACCGCCGCTTGTCATTTGTGCGCACAACCGCGAAATGAAAAGTTTTTTTCTGGGAGGTTCCGATGGCAGGACGACGCCCGAAACCGTCCCACCTCAAGGTGGTCACCGGCAATCCGGGCAAACGTAAACTTAATGATAAAGAGCCGCAACCGGCGAGAGAAATTCCCAGCCCACCTTCGCACCTGACGGACTGGGGTAAAACGGCCTGGGGAAAAATGACTGTGCTGCTGGACGGCATGGGCGTTCTGACCGTTGCCGATACTTTTGCGCTTGAGCGGCTCTGCGATATTTACGCCGACATATTGCAACTGCGCAACACGATCGCCGACGAGGGCCGAACTTATACAGTTCAAACGGAGGGGGGCTTTTTGATTAAGGCTAACCCTGCGGTTGCCATGCTGGCAGACGCCGATCGCCGCTTCAAAAGTTATTTGGTGGAGTTTGGTCTGACGCCTGCCGCCAGGTCAAAGGTGAAAGTAAATGGTGGAGAGAAAGAAGAAGACCCGCTCGCCGAATTCTTCGGCACCTGATCCAGCCACGCAATATGCGCTGGACGTTACCGAAGGGCGAATTATCGCCGGGCCTGATATCCGAAACGCCTGCAAACGTCACCTTAATGATTTAGCCGAAGGTGAAAGCCGGGGGCTGTATTGGGATGTTGATGCTGTTGGCCGCGTGGTTGACTTCTTTGCCAAGGTGCTGAAGTTGAACGGCGGCGAACATGAAGGTGCGCCTTTCGTCCTTCTTGGATGGCAGGCATTTGTTGTTGGCTCACTGTTTGGCTGGAAAAAAGCAAACGGCACGCGTCGATTCAGAACGGCATATATCGAATCAGGCAAAGGCTCCGGCAAGTCGCCATTATCCGCAGGGATTGGCCTCTACTGTCTGGTTGCAGACAAAGAGCCGCGCGCTGAAGTCTATGCAGCTGCCACGAAAAAAGACCAGGCGATGATCTTGTTTCGTGATGCGGTCGCGATGGTGAACCAGTCCCCGGCGCTGGCCCAACGTATCGATCCCTCCGGCGGGGCCGGTAAAGAATGGAACCTGGCATTTTTGCAAACGGGTTCTTTTTTTCGCCCGATCAGCTCTGATGATGGGCAATCAGGGCCGCGTCCGCACTGTTGCCTCATTGATGAGGTGCATGAGCACAAAGACAACAAAGTGGTTGAGATGATGCGCGCCGGGACAAAAGGCCGCAGGCAAGCGCTCATCTTCATGATCACAAACAGCGGTCACGATAAAACCAGCGTCTGCTACGAGTACCACCAGTACGGCAAACAACTCGCCGCCGGTCAGAAAGTTAACGATGCCTTCTTTGCGTTCATCTGCTCATTGGATGAGGGTGACGATCCTTTCAAGGATGAGTCCTGCTGGGCAAAAGCCAACCCCTCAATGGGGCATACGTTCCAACCTGAATATTTACGCGAGCAGGTGGAAGATGCGCGAGGCATGCCGTCAAAAGAAAGCCTGGTCAGACGCCTTAATTTCTGTGAATGGGTGGATGCTGAAAACCCGTGGATCGGTGGCGATATCTGGATGGCATGTGAAAAAACATTCGATATCGAAAGCCTGAAAGGGGAAGAGTGTTTTGGCGGTCTGGACTTGTCCGGCAAGCGCGATCTGACAGCGCTGGGGCTGTATTTCCCGCGCATTAAGACGGCGCTGGTGGAGTTCTGGACGCCGCGCGACACGCTGCATGACAGGGCCAGAAATGACCGCGTTCCGTATGATTCCTGGGTACGCGAAAAGTACCTGCATGCCCCAAAGGGCAGCGCTATCGATTACGGTTTCGTTTCTAAACGAATCGCCGAGCTGGCAGCACTCTTTGATATTCAGTCGATCGCCTTCGACCGCTATCACATGGATTATCTCGAGCCTGAATTGCTGGATGAAGGGGTGACCGTACCGTTGGTTCCTCATGGGCAAGGCTTCGGCAAATCGGCGGAGTCTGGCTTGTGGATGCCGCATTCAATCGAGCTGCTCGAGCAACTCATCACCGAGAAAGAAATCACCATCCTGTTTAATCCTTGTCTGCGCTGGAACGCGGCAAACGCGGTTATTGAAGAAGATAAAAGCGGTAACCGGGTATTCAGCAAACGGCGCAGTAATGGCCGCATAGATGGCGTAGTAGGGCTGGCGATGGCCGTCGGTGCTGCGGACGGCGTTGTTGAGGATGACGGCGATATTGATGGCTTTTTCGATGATCCGATCATGGTAGGTATCTGATGGGCAAAAACAAGCAACCTGGGCGCGTTAAAAGCGCCCTTTTAAATTGGCTGGGTGTTCCTATCAGTCTCACTACCGGGACATTCTGGCAAGAATGGTTCGGCACCAGCAGCAGCGGTAAGGTGGTCACTGCCGACAAGGCTATGCAGCTTTCCGCTGTATGGGCTTGCATTCGGTTACTCAGCGAATCGGTTTCCACTTTACCGATGAAAGTCTATCGTCGTGAGGCCGATGGTTCTCGTAAGCTGGCGCAGGATCACCCTGCATACCAGGTGTTGTGCCGCCGTCCTAACCTCGAAATGACGCCGTCCAGGTTCATGTTGATGGTGGTGGCCAGCATCTGTTTGCGGGGAAACGCCTTCATTGAGAAAAAAATGATTGGCAGAAAGCTGGTGGCGCTTAATCCGCTGTTGCCTCAAAACATGGTGGTTAAACGTCTGGATACCGGGCAGTTGCAGTACACCTACACCGAGGATGGCAAAAAGCGCGTGATACCGGTCGACCGGATGATGCACATTCGCGGCTTTGGTCTGGATGGTGTCTGCGGCATGATGCCGCTGAGTTCGGGCCGTGACGTGTTTGGGGCGGCGATGGCTGTTGATGAGTCGGCGGCAAAAATCTTTGAAAACGGTCTGCAAACGTCAGGATACATCAGTTCGAAAGTTGCGCTGAATAAAGAGCAGCGAGAGCGTCTGCGCAAATACTTAGCCGCGTTCGCCGGTTCAAAAAACGCCGGTAAAATGATGGTGCTGGAAGGGGATTTATCGTACCAGAATGTCACGATGAATCCTGAAGACGCGCAGATGTTGGAGAGCCGAGCCTTTAGCATTGAGGAAATTTGCCGCTGGTTCCGGGTGCCGCCTTTCATGGTGGGGCATGTGACGAAGCAGAGTAGCTGGGCATCGAGTGTTGAAGGGATGAACCTGATTTTCCTGACCAACACGCTACGCCCACTGCTGGTGAACATCGAGCAAGAAATCTCACGTTGCCTGCTCGATAGCGATGAAGATTACTTTGCTGAGTTCTCGGTGGAAGGTTTGTTGCGTGCCGACAGTGTTGGCCGCGCTGCGTACTACACCACCGCTCTGCAGAATGGCTGGATGAGTCGCAACGATGTTCGCCGACTTGAAAACCTGCCGCCAATTCCAGGCGGTGAAATCTATACCGTGCAGCTTAACCTGACCCCGCTTGAGGACTTGAAACAGAACAACCTCGGCGCTCAGGCTGTCACTATCACCCGGCTGCACAATTATCTTTTCCCCGATATTCCTGAAGACCAGTCACCGCTGAAAAAAGCGGCGTAGGAGCAATCCCCCATGACAAAAAAACGACTTCCGGTCGCACCGGCGGGGCGTCCCTGCGCGGGCGTTACCTGTGAGCCGCTGCCTTCGGCGCTCGAAAGATGGAATGGCGGTCTAAAGGCCGCTGCCTCTGACGACAATTCTATCTCGGTGTTCGACGTTATCGGCCAGGATTACTGGGGCGAAGGCGTTACAGCGAAACGGATCGCCGGTGCGCTGCGCTCAATGAATGGCGCTGACGTTACCGTAAACATTAACTCGCCGGGCGGGGACATGTTTGAGGGGCTGGCGATTTACAACCTGCTGCGAGAGTACCAGGGCAAAGTAACCGTAAAAGTGTTGGGGCTGGCTGCAAGCGCAGCCTCAATCATTGCGATGGCCGGTGACGAGATTCAAATTGGCCGCGGTGCTTTCCTGATGATCCATAACTGCTGGGTGGTGGCGATCGGTAATCGTCATGACTTTGCTGCAATGGTTGAGTACCTCGAACCTTTCGATAACGCAATGGCGGATATTTACTCCGCCCGCTCCGGACTCGATAGCGACACCGTCAAGCAGTTGATGGACGGCGAAAGCTACATCGGCGGCAGTGATGCCATCGAGAAAGGCCTGGCCGATAGCCTGTTGTCATCCGATGCGGTAAGCAGTGATGAAGACTCACCGGCGGCAGCATTGCGCAAGCTGGATTCCATACTGGCCAAGGCTAATACCCCTCGGTCAGAACGCCGAAAACTTTTGAAAGCCTTAACAGGTAGCACGCCGAGCGCTGTTACCGATCCGACGGGTACGCCGAGCGCTACCGAACCATCCCCTGAAATCCTTGCCAAGCTGAACGCCGCATTAAGCGGGCTGTGCGCGGCGTGCTAATTATTTGGAGAAATTATGTCTGAAGTTAATGAGATTCTGAAAAAAGTCACCGCATCTATCGAAGATGCAACCAGCAAATTTAACGCCAAGGCAGAGGACGCCCTGAAAGAGGCGAAAAAATCAGGCGAGTTGTCCGCAGAGACTAAGGACGCCGTAGATAAAATGGCGACCGAACTGAACGCCATGAAGGCAGCAGAGAAAACGCTGAAGGCCGCGCTGGGTGATCTGGAGCAGCACGTGGCGCAAATGCCATTGAACCGCGCGGCTGAAGTGGTTCAATCGGTCGGGCAGCAGGTGATTTCTGCGGAAGCGCTGAAAGACTTTGCATCCGGTATTCAGGCCTCACAACGGCTGAGCATTCCGGTTAACGCGACGCTGATCTCTACCGATGTTCCAGGGCAGATTGTGGCCCCACAACGCCTGCCGGGTATCGATACCGCGCCGAAACAACGCCTGTTTATTCGCGACTTGATCGCACCAGGCACCACCGGCTCCAACACGATTTATTGGGTGCAACAAACCGGCTTCACCAACAAGGCTGCTGCCGTGCCTGAAAACACGCCTAAGCCGTACAGCGATATCCAGTTTGCTGAAAAAATCACGCCGGTTCGCACGTTGGCGCATCTGTTCAAAGCCTCCAAGCAGATTCTGGATGACTTTCCGCAGCTGCAATCGACCGTTGATGCAGAAATGCGTTACGGCCTGAAGTATGTCGAAGAGCAGGAAATTCTGTTCGGTGACGGCACTGGCGCACACCTGGAAGGCATCATGCCGCAGGCGTCGAAGTATAAGGCGGCGTTTGAAGTCGCTATGCAAAACGGCATTGACGATCTGCGCTTAGCAATGTTGCAGGCACAACTGGCACGTTTCCCTGCCACCGGCCATGTGTTGCACTTCATCGACTGGGCCAAGATTGAGCTGATCAAGGATACGCTGGGGCGTTATATCCTCGCCAATCCAGCCGCGCTAACCGGCCCGACTCTCTGGGGCTTGCCTGTTGTCGCGACGGAGTCTTCGGCGTTCCTGGGCAAATTCCTGACCGGTGCTTTCAGCGCGGGCGCACAGCTCTTTGACCGTGAAGAGGCAAACGTTGTGATCAGTACCGAGAACGCCGACGACTTCGAGAAGAACATGATCTCGATTCGTTGCGAAGAGCGTGTGGCGCTGGCGGTCAAACGACCTGAAGCGTTTGTTACCGGTGCCTTCACCGTGCCAACCCCACCAACCGGCGGTTAATTATCCGCACCGCATAGCGGCCTTCGGGCCGCTTTAGAGGAGATACCCATGAAAGTTAAAGCACTTGTACCAATCTTGTTCGGTAGCCGGGTGGTGAATGACGGCGAGTTGTTCGAAACGCAGGAGCTTCACGGGCGCGAGCTGATCAAAAAAGGCTATGCCGAGCAGGTGAGTGATGACAATCCTGCAGAGCAGCCAGAGCAGCCAGAGCAGCCAGAGCAGCCAGAGCAGCCAGAGCAGCCAGAGCCAGTCAAGAAAAGCAAAAAGTAAGGTGAGCCATGCTAAAGCTGGAATTGGTGAAAGAGCATTGCCGCCTGGAACCTGATTTCAGTGCGGATGACACCCTAATCGGCGTCTATATCGGTGCGGCGAAAAAGCATGTTGAGATGTATACCCGCCGCACCCTTTATGCCAGCGAATCCGACCCCGGATACGATGCCGACGAAGATCACCTGCTGCTAGAGGACGACGTGCGCACCGCGATGTTACTGCTTATCGGTCATTGGTACGCGAACCGTGAGGCCGTGATAGTTGGCGCGTCGGCATCAAAATTGCCGCTGGCTGTTGAGTCTTTACTCCAACCCTATCGGATTTATGGCTTATGAAATCATTACGCGCAGGTTCGCTGGGGTTTCGTATCAAGCTTTTACGCCCCGTTACGATTCGCGATATGCAGACCGGCGCACCGGTCAAATCCTTTGAATTTGTCGCCGAGGTCTGGGCGGATGCGGAGCCGATCTCCAACCGAAAAATTCGCACGGGTGAACAGGGGCAGGTGGTGGAGACCATGCTGTTCACGCTGCGGCCACGGGACGAAATTACTGTTGATTGGCAGGTGGTTTTTCAGCAGCGAACTTTTACCGTTCGTGCGCCTGACCGGTCACAACGAGACCGGCTGTTAATTACGGCGGAGGCTGATATTCGTCATGATCGAGTATGAAATCAAAGCGGCACTGGAGGCACTAACGAACCTGCCAGCGTACCCGCTGCTGTTACCTGACCCGGAACAGGAAGGCGTGACGTATCAGAAGATCAGCAACCCGAAAGTTGATACCGGGCTAGCCAGCACGGCACTGATTCAGGGGCGCTTTCAGGTCGCGCTTTATGTCATCGGCGATTACGCGCGCCTCATTGAACTGGATAAGGCTATTTGCGCCGCCTGGGAGAGCATTCAGCACGGGCATATTGGGCGCTGGCCCGTTCAGACAGTGACACGCGGCACGATGCAACAGGGAGCAACCACCCTCACCAACAACAGCGTTCAGTACCGGCTGGTGCGTGATTACGTCATCTGCTACCCGGAGGACGCCACATGATCAGCATAAACGTTACGGGCCTTGATTCTCTGGAGCGCCAGCTAAAGGCGATGGGAGATGAAGCGGTCAAGGTATTGAGAGATGCCGGGCGAGCGGCGCTGGAGCCGGTGCTGGAAGACATGAAACAACATGCCGGTTTTGATGAGAGCAGCACCGGGCCGCACATGCGTGACGACATAAAAATCCGCAGTACGAGCCGCATGAACGATCCCCGTTATTTGACGGTAATGACATTCAAGGTCGGCCCGAGCAAGAAGCATCACATGAAGGCGCTGGCGCAGGAATTCGGCACGGTTAAGCAGGTTGCCGTACCGTTTATCCGCCCGGCGCTGGATTACAACAAAACCCGCGTATTACGCATCCTGGCGGCAGAACTCCGCTACGGCATCGAAAACCGGTAGCGACCGCTGCCACAATCATTAAGTGAGGGAAATTATGGCTGATAAAACGTCGCCAGAGTACGCCATGCTTCCGGCTGGCACGGTTGTTAAGTGGGGCGCTGTCGGCGCAGCACCGACGGCCATGAAGGCGCTGGTTAACTGTAAGGCTGTGGGCGAGATGGGGCAGACCGGCAGTTTTGTCGATTGCACGACCCTGATCGACACCACAAAGCAATTTATCTCCGACCTACCGGAAGGCGCGGAGAAGTCGATCGGGTTTATCGACGATCCATCCAATACCGATTTTGCGGCGTTCCTGACTGCAGCCGACAACCGTGAAACCGTTCAGTTCTATGTTGAGCTGCCGAACGGTCGCACCTCTACATCGATCCTTTCGCTGTCTGGCTGGAAGATGAACGAAATCACCGCTCCGGCGAGTGAAGTCATTCAGATCACGGTGCAAGGCAAGCAGAACACCAACACCTGGGGAGCTGTAGCCCCAAAGGTGTGATCAGCGTGACTACCCAGCCGAAGAGCGCTGATCTGGCAGTCGGGGGCAATTTGTCCCTGACTGTTGCGGCTACCTCCAGTAACGGCAAGCCCGTTAAATACCAATGGCAGAAAAACGGCACTGATATCAGCGGTGCAACCTCTGCCACTTATACCAAAAACTCAGTTGTGGCGGCGGATGCAGGCGCTTATCGCGTGGTGTTGTCTGCCGAGCGGTCAGACACTGTCAACAGCGCAACCGCAACCGTAACGATTAAGTAAGGACATGGCATGACCCAGAAGAAAATCAACCTCAAGACCGCGCTGCTTCAACCCACCAATACAGCGGTGCCGCACACGCTGTTTGGCGTGCCGGTGCATATCCGCCGCCTGACCGCCGGTGAACTGATGGATTACGACGAAGGGCTTGGAAAGGCACAGGCAGAGAGTGACCAAAAGGCAGCAACACTGCTGGGCGCTCAGTTGATCCTCTCTGCACTGGTTGACGAGCAGGGTAAATCAGTACCTGCGTCTGATTTGCCTTCACCGGCAGAACTGCTGGCCGCTCATGATAACGCGGCGTTATTTGATGCAATCCGCGCTATCCAGAGCCACAGCTACGGCACGCTGGAGGAAGCCGAAAAAAACTGACCCACTCACCGTGGCTATGGCTGATCTATCAGTTGGCCGATCGCTTCGGTGAGCCAGACGTCAGAAAAATTGCAGCCCTCCCGGCCTCCATTATCCAGCACTGGGAGGCATTCTATTCGCTGGTGGATAAGGCAACGTCCGATACTGCTGCCCCGCCCCCTGTCAATCTGTCAGCCCCTGTCGCATCTGATGTTGATGAACAGTGTGCTGCCGTTATGCGAGCGCTCATGTAATGGCCGATGTAGCTACTCTGGCGGTAGCGCTGCACCTGAATTCCGCCAGTTTTAAATCTCAAATTGTCGATTCATTCAGAACGGCAGAAACCGCGTCAAAAAACTTCACGGGCAAGGCGCAGCAGGAAAGCCAGAAAACCACCGAAGCGCTGACCCAGATAGGCAATCAGGCGAAGCGCACCGGCGGTCAGCTTAACTCCTTGAGTGGTGCGCTCAGCGCCAGCCAGGGCGGCTTCGAAGGGCTGCGAAGTGTGATCAGCGGTCTGGCCGGTGGGAGTAACATCGCGGTCAGCACGCTGGCAAATACGTTAATTCCGACGCTCGATCGCACTTTCATCGGTTTTAAGGGACTGACTAGCGGCTGGGAAGCCCAACGCGAAGCGGCAAAGGCTGCTGCCCTTGAGTTTAACAAGGCGGCGCAGGGCCAGATTGAACAGGCGCAATCTGCACGCCAGCAGGCTCAGGCGCAGTTCGACGCGGCTAAGCGTACCCGTGAACAGGCTCAAGCCTCCCGCGAGCAGGCTCAGGAAATGGCGCGCTTCTATGCGGCAAAAAATCAGGAGAACCAGCTCTACGGCCTTTCGGTCAGCTACCAGAAAGAGTATGCCGATATTCACCGCAAGGTGCGCGAGGCTGATCTTGCCGAGGTCAGCGCCAAGGAGAAAATGGCGCAGGCATCAAAAGCGGTGCTGGCGGCAGATATTGCCGAATCCCAGGGCAAAACCAATCTGCTTTCCTCCCTGAACCAAATCAGCGTGGCCAACAAGGAGGTTTCCTTTACGGCGCGTGCGGCAGCGGTCAGCACTAACCTGATGAAAAGTGCGCTGGCCCTGCTGGGTGGCCCGGTAGGCTTAAGCATCATGGCGGCGGTTGCCGGTGCCACCGCATTGTATACCGCGTTCCAAAAAGGGGAGGCAGAGACCAAGGCATATACCGCAGCGCTTCAAAAGTCAGGGCTTCAGGCCATTATGACGGTGAATGACCTGCGCATGCTGACGATGACGCTCGGCGGCACAGAGAATGCGGTTAAGGCTGTCACCAGCGCCGCCGGCGCAGGATTCGGTGGCAATATGCTGTCGGACATAGCTGAAACCGGCACACGGATGAACGAGCTGGGTATGTCATCCGATGATCTTGTTTCGACGCTATCAAGCCTGAGCGGTGAACCTCTCAAGGCAATGGAGGCGTTGACCAATCAGGGCGTTCAGCTCAACACCACGTTTATCGATCATATCGCCACGTTGTCCAGGCAGGGCAAAACCAGTGAAGCGACGGCGTTACTTCAGCAGAAATACCTTGATGATGTGAAAGCCAAAGTCACCGAGCAGGAGAACAGCGTCAGCGGCTTGGCGTCTATCTGGACGTCGCTGAAAAATGAAGTGGCGTCCGCGTTCGATATCATCGGTCAGGCACACATGAAAACCGGCCAGGCGCAGGCACTGGCACAGGGCGTTAAGCTGGATATCAGCAACGATACCGCTAACGAGGTGAAGAAAACCAACGAAGAGCTGTACAAGCGGCGGCAACAGGAACAGGAAGCCGCACGTAAAGAGTTAAAGCTACAGAATGAAGTCTCCGCAGCGATTAAGGCTGGTGCCGATCCTAAAAAGGAACAGGCCCGCCTAACGGGTATTGTGTCGGCGCAATTTAAGGCCGGAAAACTGACGGCAGACGAATACGCGCAGGCGCTGAAAGGCATTAACAAGCAGTATGGCGCAAAGTCCAAAGGGGCTGCGTATAGCGATAGTGAAGGGGTAAGGCGTCTGCAACAGTTGCAGCAACAATCCTCAGTGCTGCGCGCACAGGCGCAAGATACCGACAAACTGACCGAATCGCAGAAAAAGCTGGTGGCCTTCGATCAGGAGATAGCAGGCCTTCAGGGTAAGAAGCTGACCGCCGGTCAAAAAAGTCTGTTGTCCATGCAAGACCAGATCAGGGCGCAATTAACCGAGAATGTGGCGCTGGAAAAGGCAAACCGCGAAAGGGAGATTGGCAAAAAACTGTTGGAACAAACCCGTAGCCTGGTGATGGAAACGGCCGCAAAACAGCAGGAGTACGCTAACCGTAATGCGCAGATGACCATGTCCACTGATGCCTACGATCAGATGGTGGCTGAGCAGCAAATCCGGCAGTCGTTCCAGCAACACCGCTTGCAGCTGGATAAGGAAGTGACGGACAAAACGTCCGAACAGTACATGCAACAGACGGCCATTCTCGCCAGTGAGCAGCAGAGGCAACTCGATATTGTCCGCAATGCTGCGCAGGAAAAAGCGGCTATCGAGGGCGATTACACCGCAGGGCTGAAAAAGGGAATGATGGATTGGTCAGCCAATGCCGGTAACGTTTATGGGCAGGTGAAAGACGCTACCACCCGAACATTTGACGGCATGACCGGTATGTTGGCCAACTTTGTCACCACAGGCAAAGCCAGTTTTAACGACTTCGCCAAGTCTGTCCTGACCGATCTCGCCAGCATGATGATCAAGATGGCGATGTTCAACGCACTGAAAGCCGGAATGAACTTCTTCGCACCCTCCGGCAATGACCCAGGGCAAGTACCGATGTTCGCCAACGCAAAAGGCGGCGTTTATTCGTCGCCGTCACTGAGCGCGTACAGCGGCCAGATCGTCAGCAATCCCACCATGTTTGCGTTCGCTAAGGGCGCTGGCCTGATGGGCGAGGCTGGCCCGGAGGCGATCATGCCGCTCAAACGGGGGGCGGACGGTTCGCTGGGTGTGCGGGCTATTGGTATGCCACAGCAAGCTGCTGCTGCGCCGAACGTCTACATCACGATTGAAGGCAGCGGCAACGTGAATACTCAGGCCGATCAGGGCTGGGAAGAGTTTGGCAAGCAGATGGGCAGCATCGCCGCGCAGGAAAGCCAGAAGGTCATCAACCGGAACCTGAAGCCCGGCCAGCCTATCTGGAAAGCAATCAAGGGGATGTAATGGCCATTCAGACATTCAACTATCCGGCGCGCGTCAATGCCGCCGGTGATACCCGATTTCGTATCAGGAAGGCGCAGTTCGGCGATGGTTATATGCAGGTTTCCGGTGATGGTATCAACCCGATCATTCGCTCATGGGATTTGACCTTTATCGGTAAGTACAGCTACATCACGTCTATCATCGCCTTTCTTGAAGATCATCAAGGGGTGAAGTCATTCCAATGGACACCACCGACCAATGTTCCCGGCCTCTATCGCTGCGAAGGCTATAAGCCTGTTGCAATGGGCGGCGAAAACTATTCACTGACGGCCACGTTTACCGAGGCCTTCCACGTTTAACCGAGATTAATCATGCTGAATACAGACCTGCAGAAGTTGGAGCCGGGCAATCGCGTTCGTCTTGTTGAAGTGGACGGTACAAAGTTCGGCGCTGATATTCTGCGCTTTCACAGCGACACGCTTCCCTATAAGCCTGAAGAACTGGCCGCTGCTGGCGGGGACGAAACGAAACTACCCGCAAAATCGATCTGGTGGCAGGGCAAAGAGTACGGGCCGTGGCCGTTTTCCGTTGAAGGGCTGGAAATATCCTCCGACAGCCAAAGCACGGAGCCGAAATTGACGGTTGCCAATATCAACGGCCTGATCACTGCACTTTGCCTTCAGTTTGAAGATATGGCCCAGGCCAAGGTGCTGATCCACGATACGCTGGTGCATTACCTTGATGCCCGGAATTTTCCAGAAGGGAACCCAACGGCTGACCCGGTGCAGGAAAAGCTACAGGTGTTCTACATCGATCGCAAGGCGACGGAAAGCGATGAAGCGGTGGAGTTCGAACTCTCCAGCCCGGCAGACCTGCGGGGATTGCGCATCCCGACCCGCCAAATCCACAGCCTGTGCACCTGGTGTTCGCGTGGATGGTATCGCACCGGTAATGGTTGCGATTACGCAGGCACGCGATACTTTGACGACAAGGGCAATCCGGTGGATGACCCAAGTAAAGATCGCTGCGGTGGACTGTTGAGTGATTGCCAAAAACGTTTTGGTGAGACTGAGCCTTTACCGTTCGGCGGCTTCCCCGGCGCAGCGCTGATTAAGCAGTAGGTAGAGTTATGAAAGAGAAAACCATAGCGGCCATTATGGCGCACGCCGAGGCAGAGTATCCGCGCGAGTGCTGCGGCATCGTGGCGCAGAAATCCCGCGTTGAGCGTTACTTTCCCTGCCGTAATCTGGCGGACAATCCCACCGAGCAGTTTCACCTGTCACCAGAGGATTATGTGACCGCTGCCGAGTGGGGGACGATCACAATGATTGTGCACAGTCACCCGGATGCCACCACGCAGCCGAGCGAGCTGGACAAAGCCCAGTGCGACGCGATGGAGTTGCCCTGGGCGATTGCAAGCTGGCCGGAGGGTGACTTGAGAACGATCATGCCGCGCGGGGAATTACCGCTGATAGGTCGCCAGTTCGTGCTGGGGCATACCGACTGCTGGGGGCTGATTATGAGCTATTTCCGGCAGGAGCACGGCATAGCGCTCCAGGATTACCGCGTTGATTATCCGTGGTGGGAGCGGGGCGAAAATCTCTACATGGACAACTGGCACGACTGCGGTTTTCGGGAGTTCGACGGTCCACCGATGCCGGGTGACATGGTGATTATGCAGGTTTCCGCACCGGTGGCGAACCATGCCGGTATTCTTCTCGAAGATGGTATGTTTCTGCACCACATGTACGGCATGCTCAGCCAGCGGGTGCCTTACGGTGGTTATTGGAAAGAGAGAACTGTGAAGGTGCTGCGCCACAAAGAACTGATGTGATGCTATCATTCCACTTTTCAACTTAAGGAAAAGGGTTATGAAAAAGGCTTTGTTAATCACGGCATTTCTTATTTCAGGTTGTAATACAGTTGGTAGCTTAAAAGATACAACCCCTGCTATGTCTGGTTATTCTGATAAATCAGAGAGTACGTTTGTCTATTGTGTTATTAATGAATGGAATAAGCATTCCTATCTACAACCTATGGTGACACAGCCTTTACCTGACGGGCATTCTCTGCAATTTAATGATCCGTGGCGTGGGCCTGTTTTTATTCTTGATGTTTTAAATAATGGTGGCGGTAGTAGCTATAAATTGTATAAAAGTAAAGATATTGACTTCTACGAACAAGCTATTACTCAGTGCAAATAACCTGCTTCGGCAGGTTTTTTATTAAGGTATTAAAAATGGCATTCATTGAGGTTCCTCTTCGAACCGTACGTTTTCATGGCCCAATGGTCGATGAGTTTGGGCCAAAGTTTGAATATCGAGCACACAATGTTCCGAAAGCTATTGATGCTATGAAAAATCTCATTCCAGGCTTTGAGCGTTATATGTTGGAGGCTCATAAACGTGGACTGACTTTTGCAATCTTTGTGGGTAACCGCAATGTTGGTTACGACGATATGGAGCTAACAAAAGGAACTGAAGATATTCACTTGGTACCAATGATTATTGGCAGTAAACGAGCTGGATTGTTCCAGACTGTATTAGGCGTTGCATTAGTGGCTTTGTCTATGTGGAACCCGGCATTTTTAGGGATGTCAGCTGCGGTTGCACAAGGCGTGGGCGCTGTTGGTGCATCAATGGCTCTTGGCGGCATTGTGCAAATGCTATCCCCTCAAGCTGGCGGACTGCGCATGCGCCAAGACCAGGACAACAAACCGAGTTATGCCTTTGGCGGGCCGGTCAACACAACGGCGCAGGGTAATCCTGTTGGTGTGCTATACGGCACACGCGAGATAGGCGGAGCTATTATTTCTGCTGGTATTTACACTGAAGATCAACAGTAAACTGAGAGGCAGGAGGATATATGAGAAAAAATCATATTGGAGAAAATGGAAAGGAAAAGCCAGCGGAGTCTAAACCGCTGGCAGAACATAAAATTCTACATTGGGTAGATAAAAAAGGAGTTACTGTTTTGCGGTTAGGATTGCTTTCGTAGCCTTGGCAATTCTTGCAAGCTCAACGTAGCTTGTTGCCCCTTGGTTATTTTCAATCGACTTATCTAGCTTGCTGAATAACTCTTCTTTCTTTTCCTCTGAATCACCAACTACGGTTGATGCAAGGGCTACAAATGCAGAAACCAAAGCAAATGCTGTGTCCTCAGAATTTGATGGTACATCGGTATTAATTGATTCGAAATTATATTCTTTCATATCTTTCCTCTGAAGTTAATCAGCCATCCTCTGATTTAAACACCCATGCCTCTACATGGGTGGGCTGAGCCATTACAAGATAGTGTCTTAATTTTATCCGTAAACCCTGATATTTGATCAGTGTATTCACTACGCCGCTTATCGCGGCTTTTTTCATTGGTGCAATATGGACAATGTAACGATAAAAGGCCGCAAAGGTGGCGGCGGCGGTGGCCACACGCCAGTAGAATCGCCGGACAGCATTCAATCGATCGCCAGAGCGAAGATGTTATTTGCGCTGGGCGAAGGCGAGTTTGCCGGTGGGCTGGATGGCACAAACATTTTTGCTGACGGCACCCCCGCACTTAATGCCGATGGCTCTGAAAATTTCCCCGGCTTCCGCTGGGAGTTTCGCCCAGGAACGCAGGCACAGGAATATATCCAGGGTATTCCTGCTGTTGAAAACGAGATCACCGTCGGCACAGAACTGAAAAGCGGCACGCCGTGGGTGCGGTCAGTATCTAACCTGCAACTTTCCGCTGTGCGTCTGCGCTTCGGCTGGCCTATGCTGCAAAAGCAAGAGGACAACGGCGATGTTAACGGTTACCGCATCGAATACGCAATTGATGTGGCCACCGATGGCGGCAGCTATCAGGAAATGTTAACGGCAGCAATCGACGACAAAACCACCTCGCTGTATGAGCGTTCTCACCGCATCAACTTACCTAAGGCCACTACGGGCTGGCAGGTGCGCGTTCGCCGGTTGACGCCTAACGCCAACAGCGCCCGGATCGCCGACCGTATGAACATCGAGGCGCTGACCGAAATTATCGACGCCAAGCTGCGTTACCCAAACACAGCGCTGTTGTACGTTGAGTTCGACTCCAAACAGTTTCCGAACATCCCGAAGATCAGCTGTGCGCCACGAGGACGGGTTATCCGTGTGCCTGACAATTATGACCCGGAAACGCGCAGCTATACCGGCGTTTGGACGGGGGGCTTTAAGTGGGCTTACAGTGATAATCCGGCCTGGGTGTTCTACGACATTATTTTAGCCGACCGCTTTGGCCTGGGCGATCGCATTGACTCAACCCAGGTATCCGAGTCTGAACTGTACCGCATCGCGCAGTATTGCGATCAGCCGGTGCCAGATGGTCGCGGCGGTGATGGCATGGAGCCACGCTTTACCTGCAACGTTTACATTCAATCCCGCGAGGATGCCTGGACGGTGCTGAGCGATCTGGCCGGTATCTTCCGTGGCATGACCTATTGGGGACAAAACCAAATGGTCGCCCTGGCGGATATGCCGCGCGATATGGACTTCACCTATACCCGTGCCAACGTTATCGACGGCAAGTTTACCTATTCGTCGGCCAGCGAGCGCACCCGCTACAGCACCGCGATGGTCAGTTGGTCTGATCCGGCGAACCACTACGCCGATGCGATAGAGGCCGTATTTGATAGCGACCTGGTGCGCCGGTACGACGTGAACCAAACCGAGCTGACAGCGATCGGTTGTACCCGCCAGAGCGAGGCAAACCGCCGGGGCCGCTGGGCATTGCTGACCAACAGCAAAGACCGCACGGTTACTTTCTCTGTTGGCCTCGATGGCATGATCCCCATGCCTGGGCATATCGTCGGCGTGGCCGATCAGATGGTTGCCGGTCGGGTGATCGGTGGCCGTATCAGTGCGGTGGACGGTCGCAAGTTGAAGCTGGACAGAAAGCCAGGCGCTAAAGTCGGCGATCGCCTGATCATTAACCTGCCTTCAGGCAAAGCACAGGCTCGCACCGTGCAGGCGGTGAATGATCGAGTGGTGACCGTTACCACGGCCTATAGCGAGATACCCGTGCCGGAGTCTGCCTGGTCTATCGACGCTGATGATCTGGCTGTTCAGCTCTACCGTGTGGTGGGTATTGCCGATAATGGCGATAACACCTTTACGATTAATGCTACCGAGCATGACCCGAACAAGTACGCCCGCATCGATACCGGCGCGCGCATCGACGATCGCCCGATATCGATTATTCCTCCTGGCGTGCAAGCCCCGCCGAAAAACATCACCATCGACAGCTACTCCTCGGTGAGCCAGGGTATCGCGATTACCACCCTGCGCGCCGCCTGGGGGGCAGTGGATAATGCGATTGCCTATGAGGCGGAATGGCGGAAAGATAATGGTAACTGGGTATCGGTGCCGCGCACATCTGCGTTGGGATTCGAGGTGCCAGGCATTTACGCTGGGCGCTACCTGGTGCGCGTACGGGCTATCAACGCCAGCGATATATCGTCCGTCTGGGCGACGTCGATGGAAACCTACCTGAAAGGGAAAGAAGGCAAGCCGCCGGTGCCGGTCGGCTTCAAGGCTTCTCCGTTACTTTGGGGTATCCAGCTCGATTGGGGATTCCCAGACGGGGCCGAGGACACGCTGAAAACCGAAATTCAGTATGCAGATAACGCCGCCGGGAATAACGCGATGTTGCTGGCCGATATCCCGTATCCGCTGCACACCCACACCATGACCGGGTTGAAGGCGGGGCAGGAATTCTGGTTCCGCGCGCGGTTGCAAGACCGTACCGGCAATCAGGGCGACTGGACAGGCTGGATTAAGGGGCAATCCAACGCAAATGCCGGTGACTACCTGGAGAGTATCGGCGATGGGTTTCTGACCGACAAAGACGGCGACCGCCTCACTGGCGACATTGACACAAACATTGAGGCCATCATCCAGAACGCGCTGGCCAACAACGCGACGGTGGAACACCAGTGGGCGCAATACGGCACGGTGCGGGCTGATATTCTGGTGGTGAAAACCACGATAGCGGAAGTCGATCACGCCTTGGCTGAACTGTCTACGCAGGTGCAGGCGCAAATTGATGACGTGACAGCGGTATTGGAGGACAAGCTGACGGCAACAGTCGATGCCGAAGGCGCAACGGCAATCCACACACTGAAAGCCGGTGTGAGGGTTAACGGCGTGTTCTACAACGCGGGCATGTCGATCGCCGTGCTGGCAGAAACCGGCAAACCCGTCATCACCCGTATCGGGTTCAACGCCAATCAGTTCGTGCTGATGAGCGGCAGCGGCGACACGCAATACTCGCCGTTCGCTGTAGTCAACGGCCAGGTGTTTATCAGCGATGCTTTCATTCAGAACGCTTCTATCACGTCGGCGAAAATTGCGGATGCGGCAATCACCAATGCCAAAATCAGCGGCTTTATTCAGTCCGACAATTTCAGCGCAACCAGCGGCTGGAGGATGGATAAAAGCGGCGCAGGGGCTGGACAAATCCAGATTAACGGTGGCGACGGTAACGGGCGCATGGAGATACGCGGCGACCAGATCAATGTTTATGACGCTGGCGGTAATCTGCGGGTGAGAATGGGGAGGTTGTAGCGTGGCGTATGGCCTGTGGATGAATGGCAAAGAGCTGGCGGCGGTTAATAGCATTTCACTATTAGCCAACGATAAAGAACCCTGGGCGGATGGCAATAAACAAAAAGTTTACACCCCGCCTGATTACGTCGCTGGGAACCCGGTATTTCTGGTTGGTCAGACCGGATATATATTCGGCAGTCAAACAAATCCCCCGTCTTACGGCGGGGTTACTGGATGGCGAACCGATGGGGGGAGGATAATTGTTGATTTTACCAATGCAAATCAGCAGGCGTTCTTTACCGAGTTCAGCATATACCAGGTTCAACCGCCGCAATCAGTTTTCGGCACGTATGGAATAATGATTCAAAACTCGGTGGACTGGATGAGCATTAACAGTTCGTCCAGGCTGGGTTTCGTTGCCTGGAAAGGGGAAGTGACGATTAACGGCAAATGGACATTGCCAGTCGTTCAAAACGATAACACCAAGGTTGTTTTTGTACGATGCGATGAACCCGGCGTTTCTATTTACCATGCTGTGCAATATAACGAATTAACGGTATCGCGTGATAATGGTTCCGGTGAAGCAGTGTTAACCACAGCCAATGTTAAAGTGGTCATTATGAACAGCGGTTATTACCCACCTACGCCAAGTGGCTACGGAATGGTGATTAAGAACGCCGCCGGTAATAACACATTCACCAGCGATACAGAGCCGTTAGTCTGGGATGGTCGCTCGGTTAATGTCGGCAGGAACCCAGATGATTTGGTCGATACAGGGATAGCCAGGCCAATGATCCCCCTAGCCGTTAATGCGTTTATGCGTGGTGATTCTCAAGGCAGCGGCGGGGTTTATAACTACTACAGCTGCGGCTATCGGTTTAACGGCAGCGCCGTCCAATTCTGGCGTTCTGAATCAGGGAGAAGAATACAGACCCAGTGGAATACATCAAACCGATGGTACTCGTCACAGATGCCGCTCATGGTTATAAACGCAGACCATTACTTCTAACAACCGGCCGCTGAGCCGGTTTTTTTTATGCAACGATTTAGGAGAGCATCATGCCCGCAGGCACTCTAACCCTAACGAACAAATCCGCCGTAGTGAAAGGGACGGGGACGGCATTCAATACCGAGCTTAAAGCCGGTGATTTCATCGTGAGCATTGTCGGCGGCGTCACCTATACGCTACCGGTTAAAACCGTTGATAGCGCCACACAGGCGACCCTGATTAAAGCCTATGACGGCCCAACGCAGGCGGGCGCAGCATGGTATGCCGTACCGCGCGACGCGATGAACACCATCACCGCCCAGCTGGCCGCAGAGACGGCGAAAGCGCTACGCGGGCTGAACCTCGATAAAGATAACTGGCAACAGGTATTCAGTGGCACCGGAAACATTACAGTGACGTTACCTGACGGCAGCACTTACACCGGCCCGGCCTGGAATAGTTTTACCGCTGCATTGAATTTGAAGGCGGATAAAACAGAAGTCGATAAAAAGGCCAATAAAAGCGACCTCGGCAACTCGGCGTCCCGTGATGTTGGTACTACCGCAAACACTGTGGCCGCTGGAAACGATAATCGCCTGGGTACTATCAATGGAAAAACTGGTGGATTGATAAGCGGGATAGTAAAAACTCAGGGGGTTAATGGAATTATCGTTGATGCGTGCACCGCTATTGGTTGGGATGGTTCCAATGGCGTCAGTGAATTCGTCAATAACCGAGGACAGGGAACTGGGGGGTTCAGATACCGTATCGCAAATGCAACAGGCGGGCTGGTAGTGGCATTTTCAATGTCATCTGATGGGAATGCCTATGCTGCGAACGGGAAATGGGTAGAGAGTTCAGATATAAGAATTAAGGATAATGTTCGCCTCATAGAAGACCCACTTGGGAAAATGAAAAAGCTGCGCGGCTATATGTGGAATCTTAAATCTAATGGAAGCGCAGGTGTTGGTTTTATTGCACAAGAAATACAAGAAGTGTTTCCCGAATCAGTGTTTATTTCCGGCGACATGGAGTTGAGTGACGGCACGATTGTAAAAGACGTTCTAGCCCCAGACAGTTCAGGTGTTTCAGCTGGACTACATCACGAAGCAATTCTTGCGTTGATGGAAAAAATAGAACGACTGGAAGCTGCAATGGATAACCTGAAAAAATAAAAAGCATGGGGATTATTAAATGGTATTAATCAGCGGAGTTTTAAAGGGGCCTTACGGTGATTCTCGTTCTGGCGTAACTATTACTATGCGCTCAATGAAAACATCATCCACGGTGTTGAATTTGGCAAAGTCGCAATCTGTCACCGATGATACGGGCCGGTATTCGCTTAATGTAGAGCCTGGTGCCTACGAGGTGATTGTGTCAGTTTATGGCGCACAACCGGAGCGAGTAGGAACGATAGAGGTTTATACCGACTCTCTACCCGGTACGCTCAATGACTTCTTGCGCCGCCCTGGTGAAGATGACATTACACCGGAAATTGTGCAAACCGTCGATCGCCTGCGTGCTGAGGCGGCTTTGTCCGCTGATAAATCAGCATCATCAGCTGCAGCGGCAAAAGTCAGCGAGCAGAACGCAGCAAACATCGTGAAGCAAGTGACAGCTGCGGGCTTTGGTTCCGGGCCAATTCATCGTGCTGATGTATATGCACAAGAAAACACATCGTTCATCAATCGGTTCAATGGCACTTCGACCAATGCACCTGCAAATGTACTGGGTGGAGTAATAGCGATGCCGATGGACGGTGGCCCAACGTGCGGATACATCGCAGTGAGTTCAGGCCGAGCGGCTTGGGTTGGTATATCCAACTTTTCTGGTAAAACGATCTACTGGGTATCACTGTGGTCATCGGGTAACACAACAGTTGACGCCAACGGCTTCATCAAGAAAGCGTCTCCGATCGCCAGGCTGTCTGGCGCGCCGGAAAAGATGGCTGATGACTACCTGGACGGTTTTACATTGTCGGGCTATGCGGCTGTTAACGGTGAAGCTGAGGGGGTATCCGCTGAACGTGTTTCAGTTGGCGTTTACAAAGTCACCGGCGCGTTAGGTTTTGCGGAAGAGGGCTGGAACATCGAAGTGCCGCAGGACGTGAACGGCAACCGCCTGTGCTTTGTCTCAGCCAACACCGGCAAGGATGGCACGATCTATGTGAAGGTCAGCAAGCGCCGCTTTGACATCGACACAGCCGCGATTGTGGCCGGTGAGCCGATGGATATTCCAGCTGGGCGATGGATTGATCTGCGCCTGGAAATGCCTGCGCGCGAGGTTGAAGCAGCACCGGAAGCAGTCGAGGAAACTGCCGCTCTTGAAAATGTGAAAGCTGACCCTATCTAAAATCTGCTGCCCCGTTGCTGGCCTCGTATTGTTCGGACGGTTGAACATCGGCAGGGGCAGCACCTATCACTTGTAAAGCACATCAAAATTAAACGCTATGGCCGCATCAACGGCTTTACCTTGAGTCTGAAACGGCACATTTGATACGAGCGGCCAGCCTCCCTTATGTAAAACATAAAGCCAGTGCTGGCCCTCTTCATCTTCACGGATTGCGAAAAATGGAGGGCTATTTACTGTTGGTTCAGGGTATCTGTCATTCTCATTGAGAACGAAAATCTGCCGCCCGGCGAGGGTAATGCTACCCATAGATGTCACTTATCAGCCATTGTTCTGACTCTTCAAACATATCTTCAAGAAGCCGATTTAACTTTTCTCTGTCGCTTTTGTTAGCGTCGCTAATGAGTCCGTTCGTTTGCATCGGCTTTACTTTCACCTCTGCATCAGGGAACACCCGATGTACCCGCCTTGTCAGTTCTGCTTTGATTATCTCTGCCGCGTCAGGCAAACCTTTAACATTACGTTGGTCAAAAATCAGCTCTACGAACATTCGCACCTCCGGATTACTGTATGCATATACAGTAATGTTGTTCGATGAACTCGTGTACGTCAAGCAATAACCGGTTTCGTGAGGTGAATTGAAGAAAATGATGTGTACAAAATTGCGTACCACATGAATTTTTTTAAAATAAAAAATCAATAAAGTCAGTATATTGAATTATTTGTTTTGTAATCGTGAATATAAAATGTGGCCGTTGCCTTGCTGCTCAAAATCGCGTCTCTTCAGTGGCGAATACAATATGCTCCTATTGTAACGGCGTAGGGAGCGATGCCAAGCGACGGTTAGCGAAATGCGCGCAATTACGCACGGCGATAGTAATCCAGCCGTTGATGAAAGTAGGGGAGCAGGTGGTCGGGGATCTGTCGTTCCGTTTCCGCCTGGGTCGAGGCGATGCCGTAGCGCTCATTGTAGATCACGCTGATGGCCAGCAAATCGGTTTCTATTTTTTCGCGTTGTGCCTGCGGTAAGCTATCCAGCTTTCGAGCCATCGTTATCTCCCTGTTAACCTTAGGGCATAATAGGATCGTTAGCGGGTCTTGTCCCTACCCATTCCGGGGGGCGCTTGATGCCTGTGAGCAGGGTTGCGTGCAAGGGGGCTGGCTGTGGCGAGCGGCGAGCTCGCTCTCCGGGTGGTGAGCCTGGAAGCGATCCGCCCGGTTATACAGCGAATAGGCGCCGCTTATCACCGCCCCCCAAAACAGGGCGCACAGCAGCAAAACCCCCAACCAGATTTTTTGGTTATAGGTCATAAGTCCTCCACGGACGATAAGAGAAATAACATTGACCGCTAAATTAAATCAGGTGCTACATCAATGGTATTTAAACGGCAGAGATTAATCATAAAATAGATGAGATTCTTTTGTTACTAAATCCACGCTGGATGTATCAAAAGATTCCTTAAGATAATATTAAGAGAAGTGATTTCTGGCGCCGTAATTCTATTTAATATTTGTTTAAATACCCGCAGATACAATCTCCCACATTCAATACCAATGTGGATGACAATTATGAAAACGCTACTGTTGACCGGCGCTACCGGCTTTTTGGGTGGTGCGGCTCTCGAGAAATTATTGATTGAAAATCAGTCTGTTAATTATCTTTTGCTGGTGCGCGCCGACGATGCGCAACAAGGGCTGGCCCGTATTCGCGCGAATATGGAAAAGTTTAATATCGACGCGAACCTGCTGTCTAAAATTACGATAGAAAATATATTGTTGGGCGACCTTTCCGAGCCGGCCGACTTTTTAACTGACGCACGTATTAACAAAGTCACGCACGTTATTAACTGCGCGGCCGTTGCTTCATTTGGTAATAACCCGCTCATTTGGAAGGTAAACGTAGAAGGCACTCTGGCTTTTGCCGAAAGAATGGCGCAGGTGCCGGGATTAAAACGTTTCCTGCACGTCGGTACCGCCATGTCCTGTTCGCCGGAGCCGGGTTCGCTGGTGGCGGAGAGCGGCGAGTTTGAGGAAGACGCCGAGCATCTGGTGGAATACACCCGTTCCAAATCCACCATCGAACAGCTGATGCGCCAGCGTTGCCCGCAACTGCCGCTGACCATCGCTCGTCCGTCGATCGTGGTGGGGCACACCCGCCTGGGCTGCCAGCCTTCCAGCAGCATTTTCTGGGTGTTCGGCATGGCGCTGATGCTGCGCAAATTCATGTGCTCGCTGCAGGACAATATCGATGTGATCCCGGCGGACTATTGCGCGGATGCGCTGGTGATGCTGATGAACAGCGAAACGCTGGAGAACGACGTTTATCACATCTCCGCCGGTGAGGAGAGCAGCGTCAGCTTTGCCGAAATCGACCGCGCTATGGCGGCGGCGCTGGAAAAGGCGCCGGTGGGCGATGAGTATGCGCAGGTGACCTATGACGCGCTGGTGAAAATGCGCCGCCAGCTGAAAGACATTTTCGGCCCGTGCAACGAGCGGCTGATGCTCAAGGCGATGCGCCTGTACGGATCGTTCGCCATGCTCAACGTGCGTTTCAGCAACGAAAAGATCCTCAAGCTGGGCATGCCGAAGCCGCCGCGCTTTACCGACTATATCGCCGGCTGCGTGCAGTCGACCCGCGGGTTGTCTATCCAGCAGCAGATGGTGGTGGACTTCAAATAACCACCGGGCGCAACGGGCGCCCGAGGTTGCTCCGCTACCAGGACGAAGAGGACCAGAAGACGCGGCCGAGCACCACCAGTTGCTCCTTGCGCTGCTGATAGCTGAGATGCTCGTCCTGGTACTCTTCCCGGTTGAGGGAGCGGATGACGACGCCGCCGTCCGGCTGCTCGATCAGCACCTTCACCCGCAGCAAATTGCCGTGGCGGATGGCGTAGGTCTTGCCTTCGCGGATGCGCGTGTCGTCGGTGTTGATGCCGACCACGTCGCCGTCCTGCAGACGCGGTTCCATGCTGGAGCCGGAAATGCGGATAATGCGCGCGGCGTTGACCGCCACCCCCATCTTGTGCAGATAGTAACGGCGGAAGATCAGCGAAAACTCCTCGCGATCGACGATTTCGTAGCAGCCGTCGCCGGCGGAAAAATCGATATCCAGCAGCGGGATCTCCACAAACTCTTCCTTGTCTTGTTCGGTATCTTCCCATACCACCGGTTTCAAACGGGCGGGCTGGAAGTCCGACTCCGCTGCCACGTTGTCAAACGGGCGTACCAGCTGCTTTTCGTGAAACACGTCGAACCAGCCCTTGGGCAAATTCAGCCGGGCCTCGATCCGCCTGGCCAGATTGTCGCCAAGATTGCGGGAGGATTTTTCTCCGATGATTTGGCTCAGCGTCGGCGCGGAAGACTCAACCAGCGTGGCGAATTCATTCTGGTTGACGCCTTGCCGGGCGTAGCGGGCCATCAATTCGCGCAGATTGTTGCGCCTGATTTCTTTAGTTTCCATCGTGCCATGATCGCACTCTTTAGCAAAAAGGTAAATAACGGTTTTGCTAAAAAACGCTTGCGCATAATTTAGCAATTAGCTAAAACAAAAAGGGTGAGCCAAAGGTTCACCTGTGCGGGGCGGCCTGTCATGATGAGGGGCCGCTCAGTGAAATCAAGCGAGAGAGGGACTTTACGATGTACAAGATTGATTACAATAGCTACCGATCGGTCGCCAGCTTCGGCCACCGCGTGCGTTTTCTGGTGCTGCACTACACGGCGCAAAACTTCGCCGACTCGGTGAAGTCGTTGACCGGAAAATCGGTCAGCGCACACTATCTGGTGCCGGATCCGACCGAAGCCACCTATCAGGCCGCTGGCTTCAGCGGCGTGCGCATTTTCAATCTGGTGGATGAGAACGAGCGCGCCTGGCATGCCGGCGCCAGCCAGTGGGGCACCCGCAGCAATATCAACGACACCTCGATCGGCATCGAGATCGTCAACCTGGCGAGCGGCGACGGTGGAAACATCACCTTCCCGCCGTTCAACCCGCAGCAGATCGAGGCGGTTACCCAGCTGGCGCAGAACATCCTGCAGCGTTATCCGGACATCTCGCCGGTGAACGTGGTGGCGCACTCCGACATCGCGCCGGGCCGCAAGAGCGATCCGGGCCCGCAGTTCCCGTGGCAGCAGCTGTATCAGGCCGGCGTCGGCGCCTGGTATGACGAGGCGACCAAGCAGCAGCGTCAGCAGGAATACTGCCGCCAGGGGCTGCCGGCGCAGGCCGAGCTGCTGAAACTGTTCGCCCAATACGGCTACGATACCTCGGCGGCGAACACCGCAGAAGGCTATCGTCAGCTGGTGCGCGCGTTCCAGCTGCACTTCCGCCAGCAGAAGTATGACGGCGTGATGGATGTCGAAACCGCCGCCGCTCTGCGCGCGTTGGTCGACAAGTACGCCGCCTGAGCCTGCCCGCGAATGGGGGACGCCTCATTCGCCTTTTCCTTGCCGGGCTTCCTCCGCTAAAATAGCGGCCTGGCTGGTCTTTATCGGAGGCATCGTGCGCCTCGATCGAAAAATCTCTTCCCTTGAATTGCTGACCTACCGCCACTATCGCATCGTCCACGGCGTGCGCATCGGGCTGGCGTTTATCCTGACCTTTCTGCTGATCCGCCTGCTGGCGGTGCCCGAAGGCACCTGGCCGCTGATCACCCTGGTGGTGGTGATGGGGCCGATCTCATTTTGGGGCAACGTGCTGCAGCGGGCGCTGCAACGCATTGCCGGCACGGTGTTCGGCGCCGCTTCCGGCCTGATTGCCCTGTATCTGGAACTCTATTCGCTGCCGCTGATGCTGGCCTGGTGCGGCGTGGTGATGTTCGTTTGCGGTTACCTGACGCTCGGCAAGCGGCCGTATATGGCGCTGCTGGTGGGGATCACGCTGGCGGTGGTGTGCGGCGCGGGCGCCGGCGACATGCACACCGCGCTGTGGCGCAGCGGCGACGTGATCTTCGGCTCGTTGCTGGCGCTGCTGTTCACCAGCATCTACCCACAGCGCGCCTATATTCTGTGGCGCATGCAAATGGCGGACTGCCTGCAAACCGCCGCCCGCCTCTATGGCGCCTATTTTTCACCGAACGTCATTGAGCGGCCGCGGCTGGAGCCGCAGCTCAAGGAGCTGTTGAATCAGGTGGTGAAGCTGCGCAGCCTGATCGTGCCCGCCAGTAAGGAAACCCGCATCCCCAAAGCGGTGTTCGAGGCGGTGCAAACCCTCAGCCGCAATCTGGTGTGCACGCTGGAGCTGATGGCCGACGCCTACTGGGCCTCGCGTGAAACGCACTTCATCATGTTGAACGCCCGCACGCTGCGTAGCACCCAGCTGCTGACGCTGAGCTCGCTGGAATCGCTGGCGGTGCTGATGCGCGAAGGGCCGCAGGAACAGCGGCAGGCGGCGGCGGGGCAGTTGGCGGAGATCGCCGGCGAGCTGAAAACGCTGATGCAGGAGGTCAGCCTCGGCCAGCATGGCGAAGCGCCGATTTACGGCTATGTCTGGCTCAGCATGGAGCTGGCGCAGCAGTTGGAAGAGCTGGGGGATCTGCTCCTGGTCTGCACCGCCGCCGGGCGCGAATAAGGGGTCAGATCATGAAGGCGGCGCTTTGGGTTTTGGCCGCCGGGGCAAAGTGGGTAAGATAAGGCAATCACTGTTGTGCCGGACCGCCACAAACCTGTATCTTGGTGCCATGTGGCCGTAAGCAAATGAATCTGTGTATTACTAAAGCAAGGGTATAAAGATGGATAATGCAAATAAGCCGAGTTTCCAGGACGTGCTGGAGTTTGTGCGTATGTTCCGCCGCAAAAACAAACTGCAACGCGAGATCGTCGACAACGAAAAGAAAATTCGTGATAACCAGAAGCGCGTGCTGCTGCTCGACAACCTGAGTGAGTACATCAAGCCCGGCATGAGCATTGAAGACATTCAGGGCATCATCGCCAACATGCGCAGCGACTACGAAGATCGCGTTGATGACTACATCATCAAAAATGCCGATCTGTCCAAAGAGCGCCGCGAGCTGTCCAAAAAGCTGAAAACGATGGGCGAAGTGAAGTAACCCGCTTTAGCGGGCCGGGCGTCCTGCCTGGCCCGCATCCTTATCCCGCCTGATTTTCCGTTCTTGCCGACACTGCCGTTTCCATTGGGGCGTTCCCCGGCGGCCGAAGGCGCCTCCCCATCCTGCAGGATCTGCAGGTGACCGCCGGGGAACGCTTGTTACTACTCCGCGCCGTACATGTCGAAGTCGAAATACTTGTCGTTGATTTTCTTGTAAGTGCCGTTGGCGCGGATCGCCTGCAGCGCGGTGTTGAAGGCGTTCAGCAGCGCGGTATCCTCTTTGCGCACCCCGATGCCGTCGCCTACGCCGAAGTATTTGCTGTCGCTCAGTTCAGCGCCGATAAAGGCGAAATCTTTGCCGCCGGGCGTTTTGAAGAACTCGCTGGCGCTGACGCTGGCCAGCAGCGACGCATCCAGACGGCCGTTGGCCAGATCTTCGTTCACTTCCTGCTGGCTTTGGTAGGCGACCACGTTAACGCCGGCCGGGCGCCACAGCGCGTTGGCATAGGCCTCCTGGCTGGAGCCTTGCTGCACGCCGACCGATTTGCCCTTCAGCGAGGCGGCGGTAGGCTGCAGATTGCTGCCCTTATGCGCCACCAGTCGCGCCGGGGCGTTGGAGACTTTGCTGGAGAAGGCGATCTGCTGCTGGCGCTGCGGTGTGATGGTCATCGACGAGGCGATGGCGTCGAATTTCTTCGCCTGCAGGCCGGGGATCATGCCGTCCCAGCTGCTTTCCACCCACACGCATTTGGCCTGCATCTGGTCGCACAGCGCCTGGGCGATATCGACGCCGAAGCCGGTCAGCTTGCCCTGCGGGTTTTTATATTCCAGCGGCGGAAAGGTGGGATCGATGCCCAGCTTGATCACCTTGCCGCTGAATTCGCCGCTCAGCGCGGGAAAGCTCGCGGCCAGCGGCAGCAGCAACAACAGCCCTTTGATGGTTTTCATGTCATTTCCTCAGCGTTGGCGATTAAACAGTGGGGCGAGCCAAAAAGCGCTCGACCAATTTGACCCAGTAGGTGGCGCCTACCGACAGGTTGTCGTCATTGAAGTCATAGCCGGGGTTGTGCAGGGAATTGCCCGGCGTGGCGGGGCCGTTGCCGATCGAGATGTAGCTGCCTGGACACTTCTCCAGCATAAAGGCGAAATCTTCGCTGGCGGTAAACGGCCGCAGCGTGGGGATAACCTGGCTCTCTCCGGCCCAGTCCAGCGCCACCGCGCGCGCCAGTTCGGTTTCTGCCGGGTGGTTCACCAGTACCGGGTAGCCGTGCCGGTAGTCGATCTCCGCGCGGGCGCCGAAGCTGGCGGCCTGCGCCGTGACCAGCTCGGTGATGCGCTGTTCCAGCCGTGCGCGCACCGCCGCCGTCAGCGCGCGCACGCTGAGCGTCAGGGTGGCGGTCGCCGGGATCACGTTGGCGGCCTGGCCGGCCTGCATCGCCCCCACGGTGACGATCGCCGTTTCCTGCGGATCGATATTGCGCGCCACGATGGTTTGCAGGCTCATGACGATGGCCGCGCAGGCCACCACCGGATCGACGGTGCTTTGCGGCACCGCGCCGTGGCCGCCGTGGCCGTGCAGGGTGATGTGCACCGTATCGGCCGAGCACATCAAGGGGCCGCTGGCGAAGCCCAGGTGGCCGGTGGGGAAGCCGGGCACGTTGTGCATGGCGAACACCGCGTCGCAGGGGAAGCGCTCAAACAGGCCGTCTTCAATCATCACTCTGGCGCCGCCGCCGCCTTCTTCCGCCGGCTGAAAGATCAGGTGCAGCGTGCCGCTGAAGTTCGGCTGCCGCGCCAGACAGCGCGCCGCCGCCAGCAGCATGGCGGTGTGCCCGTCGTGGCCGCAGGCGTGCATCACCCCGGCATGGGTGCTGGCGTGCGGCAAGCCGGTGGTTTCGGCGATCGGCAGGGCGTCCATGTCGGCGCGGATGCCGAGCGATTTTCCCGGCCCGCGCTGCAATGTGGCGACAACGCCGGTTTGTCCTACGCCGCGCGTGACGCGGTAACCCCACTCCTCCAGACGCTGCGCCACCAGATCTGACGTCGCGAACTCCTTAAATCCCAGCTCCGGGTGGGCGTGTATGTGGCGGCGAAGCGCGACCATCTCATCATGAACGGCGGCGATCTCAGGCAGTACGAGTGAAGGGCTCATCACGGTCTCCGGCAAAGGGTCCCGGCCAACGGGCGGGGAATGGGGCAGAGGGGTAGGCATCGAGACTAGCAAACTCCGTTTTTGCCGGGTAGCCGCCGTTCGGTTATGCTGACAACCTATGATTGTCAGAAGGTGAACATGAAACTACACCAACTGCAGGCGCTGGTGGCCAGCGCCGACAGCGGCAGCATTCGCGCGGCGGCGCGGCATCTGGGGCTGTCGCAGGCGGCGGTGACCCGCGCGCTGCGCGAACTGGAGCAGGAACAGGCGCTGCCGCTGCTGATCCGCACCCCGACCGGGCTGGGCTTTACCCCCTACGGCAAAACCTTGCTGGCGCACGCCCGGCTGGTGCTGAACCAGCTGGAGCAGGCGCAGGGCGAAATGGCGGCGCTGCGCGGGCGCACGGCGGATCTGGTCAAGGCGGCGTTCACCCCCTGGCTGATGCTGACGGTGCTGCCGTCGGCGGTGATGGCGTTTCGCAGCAAGATGCCGGCGGTGCGGCTGGAGCTGTCGGAAAGCCTGATGGCCAACGCCCAGTCGCAGCTGCGCGAGGGCACGATGGACTTTGCCATCACGCCGCTGCCGGCGTCGTCGGCGCCGCAGGAGTTCCACTGCGAGCCGCTGCTGGAGTATGAAACGGCGTACATGGTGCGGCGCGGCCACCCGCTGGCGCACAGTACCTCGCTGCATCAGCTGCTGGAACAGGATTGGGTGATGAGCTATACCCCGGAAAGTTTCGATGCGCTGTTCGACGAGGTGTTTCTCCGCCACGGCGTGCGCCTGCCGCGCCAGCGCATTATCCAGGCGCATTCGTTCGGCATGCTGCAGGCGCTGGTGGAGTTCGCCGAAATGTGTACCTGCTGTCCGCAGCCGATTGCCGCGTTGCCGCAGTTCGCCTCTCGCCTGCAGCCGCTGGCGTTGCGGGAGAGCTGCCGGCCGGCGCAGCTGAATATCGTCACTCGGCGCAACAGCATTCTGAGCGCCGCCGCCCATGCGTTTATCGACACGCTGGTGCGCACCCTGCGCCAGCAGGCGCGATCGTCGCGGCCGGAAGATCGCCAGATCTACGATCGCGTGCGCCTGCTGATTTAGCGGATCTCCCCGGATCGCCGATCCCGTAAATGGGATCGCGATCCGCATTTGTAGCATTTTTAGCCGCAATGTTAACGATATGTGATTTCGCTCAAATAATTATTTTTGCAGCTTTGGTTATATGTCGCTCTATGTTCACGTTGTCATTTTTGGTTTTCCTGGATGTTTGATGATTAATCTATTGAAATTTATCACTTTATAACGTTTGTTGTTTTTTGTTGGATAAAAATGACAACGTCAACATTAAGAAAATTCAAGCGTTTAACAAGTGTATTGGAGGAAGAGATGAGCCAGTTGCCGCAAAAAATGCGCGCGGTCGTTTGCCACGGCCCGCAGGACTATCGTTTCGAACAGGTGCCCACGCCGTTGCCGAAGGCGCGCGAGCTGGTGATCAAGGTGGAAGGCTGCGGCATCTGCGCCGGCGACTGCAAGTGCAAGAACGGCGCGCAGATGTTTTGGGGGGAAAACCCGTGGGTCAAACCGCCGGTGGTGCCGGGGCACGAGTTCTACGGCCGCATCGCCGCGCTGGGCGAGGGCGCGGAAGGCAAATACCAGCTCGGCGAGCGGGTGATCGCCGAGCAGATCGTGCCGTGCTGGGAGTGCCGCTACTGCAAATCCGGCAGTTACTGGATGTGTGAGACGCATAACATTTACGGTTTCCAAAAAGACGTGGCGGAGGGCGGCATGGCGGAGTACATGCGCTTTTCCGAAAACGCCATCGTGCACAAGATCCCGGAAAGCCTGAGCCATGAAGACGCGGTATTGATTGAGCCGATGGCCTGCGCCATTCACACCGTGGCGCGCGGCGACATCCAACTGGACGACGTGGTGGTGCTGGCCGGCGCCGGGCCGCTCGGGCTGTGCATGGTGCAGGTGGCGCGCCTGAAGACACCGAAGAAACTGATCGTGATCGACGCCATCGACGAGCGGCTGGCGCTGGCGAAGGAGTTCGGCGCCGACGTGGTGATCAACCCGCTGAAGGAAGACGCCGACCAGATCGTCAAATCGCTGACCGGCGGCTACGGCTGCGACGTCTACATCGAGGCCACCGGCGCGCCGATCGGCGTCACCCAGGGGCTGCAGATGATCCGCAAGCTGGGCCGCTTCGTGGAGTTCAGCGTGTTCGGCAAGGAAACCACCGTCGATTGGTCGATCATCGGCGATCGCAAAGAGCTGGACATTCGCGGCGCACACCTGGCGCCCTACAGCTACGAAATCGCCATCGATCTGTTCGAGCGCGGGCTGGTGACCTCCAATGGCGTGGTTACCCACAGCTATTCATTGAACGACTGGGACGAAGCCTTCGCCCTGGCGGACTCGACCGACTCCATCAAGGTGATCCTGGTTCCCTGACCCTCCCGCTGTACCGTTGTTGCAGTCACGATCGCTGGCCCGCTCGCAATGGGGGGCCGGCCGGTCGGCCAAACGTAAAGACATGCTGTTGCTCTGATAACCACAACAAGAAGCTTCCCTACAGGAGAATTGGCTATGTTTTCATTATTCAAAAAGACCCTGCCTTTTATCGTCGCCGGTGGAATGTTGGCGGCCAGCCATGGGGCGCTGGCCAAGCAAATCACTATCGGTATGTCGTTCCAGGAAATGAACAACGACTACTTCGTCACCATGAAGCAGGCGCTGGATCAGGCGGCGGCGGATATCGGCGCCAAGGTGTACGTGGCCGATGCGCGCCATGACGTCGCCAAACAGATCGGCGACGTGGAAGACATGCTGCAGAAGAAGGTGGATATCCTGCTGATCAACCCGACCGATTCGGTGGGGGTGCAGTCGGCGGTGATCTCCGCCCACAAGGCCGGCGCGGTGGTGGTGGCGATCGACGCGCAGGCGGAAGGGCCGCTGGACTCGTTCGTCGGCTCGGAGAACTACGACGCCGGCTTCCAGGCGGGCGAGTACCTGGCGAAAGCGCTGGGCGGCAAAGGCAAGGTGGCGATCCTTGACGGCATCCCGGTTGTGCCGATCCTGGAGCGCGTGCGCGGCTTTGAAGCGGCGATGAAGAAATACCCCGACATCAAGATCGTCACCAAGCAAAACGGCAAGCAGGAGCGCGATACCGCGCTGACCGTGACCGAAAACATGCTGCAGTCGGCGCCGGATCTGGCGGGCATCTTCAGCGTCAACGACGTCGGCGCGCTCGGCGCCCTGGCGGCGATCGAAAGCAACGGCGCCAAGGTCAAGCTGGTGAGCGTCGACGGCCAGCCGGAAGCCATCAAAGAGATCCTCAAGCCGAACTCGCCGTTTATCGCCACCTCGGCGCAGTTCCCGCGCGACCAGCTGCGCATCGCGCTCGGCATTGCGCTGGCCCGCTACTGGGGCGCCACGGTGCCGAAAACCGTGCCGGTCAAAGTGAAGCTGATCGACCGCAGCAATGCGGCCGGCTTTAGCTGGTAACAGCGGCCAGGTTCGCCCCGCTGCGGCGGGGCGTTCGGCGCGGAGGGCAATGCGGTGACACCTTTACTGGAACTGAAGCGAATAAAGAAGAGCTTTCCCGGCGTGAAGGCGCTGGACGGCATCGATCTGGCCATTCAACGCGGCGAAGTGCACGCCCTGCTGGGCGAAAACGGCGCCGGCAAATCGACGCTGGTGAAAATCATGTGCGGCATCTATCAGCCGGACGAGGGCGATATTTTTATCGACGGCGAGCAGCGCCGCTTTAACAACTATCGCCAGGCGATCGAGGCCGGCGTCGGCATTATTTTTCAGGAATTCTCGTTGATTCCCTACATGAGCGCCATCGACAACATCTTCCTCAACCGGGAGATCAGGAACCGCTGGGGCCTGCTGGATCGGCGGGCGATGCGGCGCAAGGCCGAGGCCATTTTCAAGCGGCTGACGGTGGCTATCGATCTCGATTGCCCGGTGGAGCAGCTGAGCGTGGCGCAGCAGCAGTTCGTTGAGATCGCCAAGGCGCTGTCGCTGGAGGCGCGGGTGCTGGTGCTGGACGAACCGACCGCCACGTTGACGCCGGGAGAGGCCGAGCACCTGTTCAGCGTGATGAACGATCTGCGGCTGCTGGGCGTCGGCATGGTGTTTATCTCGCACCACCTGGACGAGATCTTCACCATCTGCGATCGCATCACCGTGCTGCGCGACGGCGCCTACATCGAAACGCTGGCTACCGGCGACACCAACGTGGAAGAGCTGGTGCGGCTGATGGTCGGGCGCAAAATCGAGAACGCCTTCCCGGTGAAACAGCACCCGGTCGATACCGCCACGGTGCTGCTGGAGGCGGAGATCCAGCGCGAGAAGCACGGCGCGACCGACCGCTTCCACCTGCACAAGGGCGAGATCCTCGGCTTCGCCGGGCTGGTGGGCTCCGGGCGCACCGAGACCGTCTCGGCGCTGATCGGCGCCAGCCGCTGCCACCGCAAACGCGTTAGCCTCGGCGGCCAACCGGCGGCGCTGCGCTCCCCGGCGCAGGCGCTGGCGCAGGGCATCGGCCTGCTGCCGGAGAGCCGCAAAACCGAGGGCCTGGTGCTGCCGTTCTCGGTGGCGCAGAACATCACCCTCAACCGGCACCACCGGCGCGGCAAGATCTTCGTCAGCGCCCGCAAGGATCGCGACGTGGTGCAGCGGCTGATCCGCGCCGTGGGGGTGAAAACCCCGGACGCCGAGACCGCCGTCAGCACCCTGAGCGGCGGCAACCAGCAGAAGGTGGTGATCGCCCGCTGGCTCAACAACGACTGCAACATCCTGATCTTCGATGAACCGACGCGCGGCATCGACGTGGGCGCCAAGGCCGAGATCTACCAACTGATGCAGCAACTGACCCAGCAGGGCATCTCTATCATCATGATCTCCTCCGAACTGCCGGAGATCATCGGCGTGTGCGACCGCGTGCTGGTGTTTCGCGGCGGCCACATCGTCGCCGAGCTGACCGGCGACGACATCGAATCCAACCACATCATGCTTCACGCGACCGGGAGTGCCTTATGATCGGAATTGAACAACCCGCCGTGGCGCGCCGCGCCGCCGGCCCCAGCCTCGGCAAGCGCTGGGAAAAACTGCTGCATCACCCGGCGGTCTTGCCGTTTATCGGCTTCGTGATCTTGTTCGTATTGATGAGCCTGCTGAACGACAGCTTCCTCAGCGTCAACAACCTGACCAACGTGGCGCGCCAGGTGTCTATCAATGCCATCATCGCGGTGGGCATGACCTGCGCCATCCTGACCGGCGGCATCGATCTCTCGGTGGGGCCGGTGATGGCGCTGGCCGGTTCGGTCGCCGCCGGGCTGATGCTGGCGGCGGTGCCGATCCCGCTGGCGATGGTGGCGGCGCTGGCGGTCGGCGCGCTGTTCGGCCTGGCCAACGGCGCCTGCATCGCCTATCTGCGCATGCCGCCGATCATCGTCACCCTGGCGTCGATGGGCATCGCCCGCGGCCTGGCGCTGCTCTATACCGGCGGTTACCCGATCTCCGGCCTGCCCGACGTCTTCTCCTTCTTCGGCCGCGGCACGGTGCTGGGCATCCAGGTGCCGATCCTGATCATGCTCGGCGTGTACGTGCTGGCCTGGCTGATGCTCAACCAACTGCCGTTCGGCCGCTACGTCTATGCGATGGGCGGCAACGAAGAGGCGGCGCGGCTGAGCGGCATCCGCGTGCCGCGCTACAAGATGCTGGTGTACGTGATCAGCGGCCTGACCGCCGCGCTGGCCGGGCTGGTGCTGACCTCGCGCCTGATGAGCGGGCAGCCCAACGCCGGCGAAGGCTTCGAGCTGGACGCCATCGCCGCGGTGGTGCTGGGCGGGGCGGCGATCTCCGGCGGGCGCGGCGCCATCGTCGGCACGCTGGTGGGGGCGATGATGCTCGGGGTGCTCAACAACGGCCTCAATCTGATGAACGTGTCGCCGTATATCCAGAACGTGGTGAAGGGCGGCATCATTCTGGCCGCCATCTACCTCAGCTCCGTGCGGCGCAAATAGGGGGCGCGATGGCAGTCTTTCTTGGCATAGACGTCGGCGGCACGGTGATCAAGGCCGGGCTGTACCGGGCAAGCGGCGAAGAGCTGGCAGTCGCCGAGCGCGACGGCGCGGCGATTGCCGCCCAGCCGGGCTTCAGCGAACGCAATATGGACGCGCTGTGGGATGACGTTTGCGCAGCGATCCGCCAGACGCTGCACGCGGCGGGGCTGGATGCCGGGCAGGTGCGCGGCGTCAGCTTCTCGGCGCACGGCAAAGGGCTGTACGCCATCGACCGCCACGGCAAGCCGGTCGGCAACGGCATCCTCTCTTCGGACAACCGCGCGGCGGCCACGGCGGCTGAGCTGCGCCGCACCGGCGTGGGCGCGCAGACCTACCCGCGCAGCCTGCAGCCGCTGTGGCCCAGCCACCCGGCGCTGCTGCTGCGCTGGCTGAAGCATGAGCAACCGGCGCAGTACGCCGCCGTCGATCGCATCCTGATGGCGCACGACTACCTGCGCTTTCGCCTCACCGGCGAGGCGGCGGCCGAGGTGACCAACATCTCCGGCAGCAACCTGTTTAACCAGCACAGCGGCGCTTACGATCCGGCGCTGATGGCGGCCTTCGGCATCGAAGAGGCGCAGGAGAAAACCGCGCCGGTGATCGGCTCGGCGCAGCTGGCCGGGCGGGTGACGGCCGCGGCGGCGGCGCAATGCGGCCTGCGCGCGGGCACCGCGGTGTACGGCGGCCTGTTCGACGTGGTGGGCGCGGCGCTCAGCTCCGGCGTGGCCGACGATCGCACGCTCAGCGCGGTGGCGGGCACCTGGTCGATCGCCACCTGCGTGACCGAGCGCATCATTCCCGCCGATTACCCCTACGCCTGGGGGCGCTACTGCATCGACGGCCGCTATTTCGTGCACGAAGGCAGCCCGACCTCGGCCGGCAATTTGGCCTGGTTCCTGCGCCAGTTTTGCGCCGACGACCGGCAGCGCTACGCCCAGTTCAACGCCTGGGTGGCCGAGCGCCGCGAGCAGCCCAGTGGGCTGCTGTTCCTGCCTTATCTGTACGGCTCCAACCTCGGCGGCAACACGCCGGGCGGGCTGATCGGCCTGAGCGCCCACCACGAGATGGCGGACGTGGTGCAGGCGATCTACCAGGGCATCGTGTTCTCGCACCTGATCCATCAGGAGCGCATGGTGCAGCTGAACCCGCGCATCGAGCGGGTACGCATGACCGGCGGGCCGACGCAGTCCGAGGTGTGGATGCAGATGTACGCCGACGCCGGCAACCTGCCGCTCGAGGTGGTGGAAACGCGCCAGAGCGGCTGCCGCGCCGCCGCCCTGTGCGCCGCCGTCGGCGCCGGGGAGTATGCCGGGTTCGCCGAAGCGATCGCCGCCGCGCCGCCCAAATTGCGCTGTTATTATCCCGCGACCGCCGCCCATCGGCGCCTGCGCGCCCAGCAGGCGCGCTATCTGGCGGTCGCCCAGGCTTTGAGTGAGGTGACTGATGCAAACGACTAACGCCGCCTGTCTGGGGCTGTATGAAAAGGCGCTGCCCGCCGATCTGAGCTGGCCGCAGCGGCTGGCCACCGCCGCCGAGCTGGGCTTTGAGTTCGTGGAGATGTCGATCGACGAACAGCCGGCGCGCCAGCAGCGGCTGGACTGGGATCGCCGCCAGCGGCTGGCGTTTATCCAGGCGCGGCTCGACAGCGGGGTGACGGTGCCGAGCCTGTGCCTGTCGGCGCACCGGCGCGATCCGTTCGGCAGCGCCGACGCCGCCACCCGTGAGCGGGCGCGGGTGCTGATGAGCAAGGCGCTGGAACTGGCGACGGATCTCGGCATCCGCAACATCCAGCTGGCGGGCTACGACGTCTATTACGAACCCGCCGATCGCCACAGCCGCGAACGCTTTATCGAGGGTATGCAGTGGGCGGCGGCGCAGGCCGCCAGGGCGCAGGTGATGCTGTCGGTGGAGGTGATGGACACGCCGTTTATCAACAGCATCAGCAAATGGCGCGACATCGCCCGCCACGTTAACAGCCCGTGGTTCACGGTGTATCCCGATCTCGGCAACCTCAGCGCCTGGGGCAACGACGTCGCCGCCGAGCTGGCGCTGGGCATCGGCAGCATCACCGCCGTGCACCTCAAAGACACCGTCGCGGTGGGGCCGGGCAGCGCCGGGCAGTTTCGCGACGTGCCGTTCGGCGAGGGCTGCGTGGATTTCGCCCACGCCTTTGCCGTGCTCAACGCGCTCGGCTATCGCGGCCCCTACCTGCTGGAGATGTGGGCGCGCGAAGACGGGCAGGACAAGCAACGCATCGCCCAGGCCAAGGCCTGGATCGAACAACAAATGAATGATGGAGGCATCGCATGCTGAACGAACTCAAGCGGCAGGTGCTGGCCGCCAACCTCAGCCTGCCGGCATACGGGCTGGTGACCTTTACCTGGGGCAACGTCTCGGCGATCGACCGCCAGAGCGGGCTGGTGGTGATCAAGCCTTCGGGCATCGCCTACGAGGCGATGACGCTGGAGGATTTGGTGGTGGTGGATCTGGAGGGCAAGGTGCGCGAAGGGCACCGCAAACCCTCATCCGACACCGCCACTCACCTGGCGCTGTACCGCGCCTTCGCCGATATCGGCGGCGTGGTGCACACCCACAGCCGCAACGCCACCATCTGGGCGCAGGCCGGGCAGCCAATCCCGGCGCTGGGCACCACCCACGCCGACTACTTTTACGGCGATATTCCCTGCACCCGGCCGATGAGCGAGGCGGAGATCGCCGGCGACTACGAAGGGGAAACCGGCAAGGTGATTATCGAGACCTTCAATCAGGCGGGGCGCGATCCGCAGCAGGTGCCGGGAGTGCTGGTCTATTCCCACGGCCCGTTCGCCTGGGGCAAGGACGCGGCGGATGCGGTGCACAACGCGGTGGTGCTGGAAGAGGTGGCGATCATGGCGATGGCGACGCGCCAGCTGGCGCCGGCCATCGCCCCGATGCAGCCGGAGCTATTGGACAAACATTTCCTGCGCAAGCACGGCAAACACGCCTACTACGGGCAATAGCGCCCGTCAGCGATTCAACAGCGAGCCGGTGAAGAACTCTCTGCGCACCGGCAGCTCGCCGCGCGGGCTGTGAATGGCGCTGAACAGCAGCTCTGCGGCGATCTCCCCCAGTTTCTGCGTATCGTGATACACCCCCGGAATATGCAGGCCGTAAGCGCCGGCGCGCGGCGGTTCGTCTATTGAGAAGAACTTCACCTGCTCATAAAGCCCCATCTCGTGGCAGATGGCGATGGCGCCCAGCGTGATGATGCCGTTCAGGCCGATGATGTAATCCGGGCGGTTCTCCGGCTGCGCCAGATAGGCGCGCACCTCGCTCTCTTGCGAGGTGAAATCATAGTCGCCGTTGATGATATGGATCTCACGGCCGCTGCCCTGCAGCGCCGCGACGATGCCGGCGGTGCGCGTTAAGGTGATCTCCGAATCCGCCGGGCCGCCGATAATCAGCAGCTTCTTCTCCGGCTGTTCCGCCAGATAGCGCCCGGCCAGCACGCCGATCTCGCGGTTATCGAGGAACACGCCGCTCAGCTGCTGATCGTAAAGATCGCGGTCGATCAGGATCAGCGGCACGCCGTACACCTCGGCCAGCTCGAGATAGGCGGGGCGGTAGCGCTTGTCGTCGCGCACCGCCGACAGCAGGATGCCGCGCGCCTTATAGCCGAACAGCGCCTGAATGGCGCGCATTTCCGCCTCTTCGCTGCCGTCGGTGTCGAACAGCATGATCTGGTAGCCCTGCTGACGCGCAATGCGCGACACGGTCTTGATCAGGCCGGAATAGAACGGGTTGTACATGCTGCTGGTGACGATGCCGATAATCTGGCTGCTGCTGCTTTTCAGCCCCTGCGCGAAGGCGTTGGGCACATAGTTCAGCTCTTTGGCGATGGCGTGAATGCGCTCGCGGGTTTCCGGCTTGACCAGCTCGGGCTTATTGAAGGCGCGGGAAACGGTGATATTGGTCACCCTGGCGCGGCGGGCGATATCCACGATAGTGGCATTGGGATTGGCTTTCGACACCGTCTTTCCTTGCGTTATGCCTCAACAGATCCCTTATTGTAGGGAAAGGGCGGGGGCGGTGCTAGGGGGGAGTTGGGGGGGGGGCTGGAGTTGGGGAGGGAAAATAATGAAATGAAAATGGAGTTAATAATTTCATTTATTTATTAATCACGAGTCAAATCATTTTATGTGGCTGTATTTTTTTTGAGGAAAGGTTGGTAAGGTGTGTTTCATTGTTGAAGTTAGGTATCAATGGCTGCTTTGTACCAATTGCGGACTTTCCTAATAGTACGATTCGTTAATCATTATGGTGGAGGCAACATAATCTGTCGCATGCTTGCTAAGCATTGCTTAACTTGCTGAAAAGACTTATATTGTCTTTATAAATCTCGCTTGAGTTAACATTTAAAGTTAGTGACTTTGTTAATTAAGTTTTAAGTGAATCTACAAAATAAAAATTTATATTTTACTTCATTGGGCAGAATTACCATGAACTGGAAAGACAATAAAGAAATTGCTGCGTATTTTAATTTTTCGAATGTTATGGAAGGTGACTCAAGTGAATTACGCCAGGCAATAGTTAGAAAAATGGCATCAATACATCCAGACAATAGCAGTGGTGTTTTTATTGACGATGAATCAAAAAATCTTTGGCAACATCTTAATTCAGCAAAAGAATTTATTGATAATCAGTCTATTGAAAAATCTACGGTTGAAAATAATAAACAGTTGATACCCATGTCACAAGTAATGGATTTGGTTAAAGTGATTACTGCGACAGGAACTCAAACTGTTAGTCTGACTTCTTCATTAATAAAATCAGAAGTTCGGAGTGATACGCGAGCTCGTGCATTTCTTCCTCGATTGGGGTCAGGAGTATTTGCGACGATAAGCGCTTTCTTTTTTACGTTTCCCAATACGGCTAAAGATAACCCAATAATTGGCCCTTGGTTACAGCGCCCTGAATCGCAATATTATTTATTATGTGTGTCGTTATTATCAGGATGGTTATTTATTAGAACTTGGATTCAAGAAAAGAGAAAAGAAGAATTAATAGATTATTTATCATCTGATGAAGGACTTCGAGGAATTCTATCTAACATGTTCTATGGACATGTTGGACTTAATATTTCAGAACGAAAGTTTTCGCTTCCTAGTTTTACTCACGCCATTAAATTAGGGCATGGTAATTGGGAGCCTTTTATTGAAAAATTCATTAGGACATATAAATCACTATTATTGGGTTCGACGCCTAAGTTATCTCGATCTATCGTAGATAAAATAGCCTTAATGCAAATTGAAAAACTTATTCAACGGGGGTTGATTGTGGAGCTACCCCATTCCGGATTGGATCGAATTTTCGAACTCTCCGAGGCTGCGTATAATGATATTCGCCATAGGAATTATTAATATCCATACAGTGCAGATGCTATTTTTTATTCAGTCAGTGTTTGCACACTTTGGATCTTTTATGATATACACTATTATAGTGTTATTCGAAAAGTGAAGCTCTAACAATTAAGTCTATATTACTATCACGCGGGGTAGTAAAAATGCTTACCAATGAGTGGCTGCCTAGGTCTCAGCCCTATATGAAGTTTAAACTTCTAAAAACTCATGGATAATGGATAGCTTAGGCTGGTCGATATATCTATATGTGTTAAATCAACAGGGTGCAGAACTGGTGATCGGTTTCAATTAGATTAATAAAATATTCGTTAAGCTGTTTTCTGCGGCACGTAAAAAATGGATGACTACCGCTTATCGCTTATATTGGACCTTAGGCTTCGCAAGCTTGTCCGCTCAGTGTCAAAAGCAGTCATTGCTAACACTCGCTTTAGTCAATAAGTGAGCAGCAGTTCAGTCTTTTATGATATAAATTTATAGAGACTACCATTACCAACTAAAAGGATGTTGTATGTTATTACCCAATAAGCTTCAAAATAAAAAATATACCTTCTATTATGATGAATCTAACAACGTAAGAAAATTGGCTTTGTCAGATAAGATTGACGGGTACAATATTGAACATGACGAAGATAAGTATTCAAGTTTAAACTTTGTTTTAGGTGGAGTGGCACATTTAAATGACTCATCTACGGCTGATTTCGATGCGCTTAAAAAATCCATTATGCTTCAACCTACAGCGAAAGAGATCAAGAGAGACCATGTAGCCACTGGCGACTTCATCTTTATGCTTAATTCTCGAAAGCTTAAAGGGCTGTTTGAATGGCTGCTACAAAGCGATCTCTATGTTCAATATTTTAATCTCAACATGGAGTACTGGGCTTACCTTGATATTATTGAGGACTGTGTTCTATTCTGCCTTGAAAATAAACTTCTTAGCTTTAATTCATTAGAACATTGTCGGCACTACCAAGATGTTCACAAAGATGAATTATATAAAGTAGTCTCCTTTAATAGAGAAAAGTTCATAAGATTCCTTAAATTCTATGATTACCCATATTTTACAGGGAAAGAAAAAAACTTTCTTCAAGAGCTACATGACATAGTTCTTGATTACTACAACACCATTCTTTATAAGCCTCTTGTTACACAAGATGAAAAACTACACATGGATAGCCTCAGAGAGCTACTTGAAATGTGTATTGAAAACGAAATGGAGGATTTCACTCTTACCACAGACTTTAGATATGAAGCTAAAGAAGATAAATCTAAAGCCAGTGAAGATGAAGGTCAGGATGATAGCAGTGATAACTATTTAGTGGATGCCTTTGCTGTCTTCTATCGATATCGTGGCATGGATTTTCCTAACAGTAAGCACATTTTTGATGTTGAAGAGGTTGTAAAAGAGAACTTTGAATCTTCGCTCCCGCATGATGAAGAATTGGTAAGGCTTGACTATCAGTTTGATATTTCTCACGATAATTTATTTATTCAAGTGAGTGATGTTGTTGCCGGAGTTTTCCAGAAATACTTTGCCTATTTGAATGCCAATCGCATAGAAGACATAAAAAATGTTCGTGACAACCTCAACCCAATACAAAAAGCCAATCTTGAGCTTTTTAGAAAACTTATTAACAAGTCAGACAGTGAAAATAAACAGCTTTTGTTTTATGTAATGTCTATGCGTGAGCATGAAAAACATTATCAATTTACATTTGCTTGATAAAAAGGGGTGAAAACCCCTTCTTTCTTTACCTATACATATTATCTAATAACCCCTCCATTAATTTGATATTTCGGATATTCGCTTCTCGCTCTCAGCAGACATTTAGCTCAGTTAGCTTGTCTGTAAGTATCCCGCTTAGACGCACCATTCTCTTTTAGAGATCCTCTTGCATATGGATTATGTTACCTGAAAATGAACTTCCGCTCATCGCTCAAAACGACCCCTAATGCCATCATTCAACGCAACAGACCAGAGCCAACAGCGCTGGTGGTGAGGGGCTCTCATTGGGCAAAAACAGCAATCCCCGCTAAAGAACGCTCGAAAAAGCAACGCGGACGATGAGCTCTACGACCGTCTTCCGGTAACAACACCGCTAATCTAACAGCAACTTTTCACCCCCCAACTTTCCGCCACAACCCCGGCAACAGCGCCAGCGTCTCATCAATCAGCGCCCGCCGGTCATTGCCCGGCTTCCAGATGGTCACCATGGTTTGGCTGATCCCCTGGCTGCCCACTTCGGTGCGCAGCGTGTTGACGTTTTTCCACTGTTCGGCATGCATGTGCGTCGGCAAGAATCCCCAGCCGCAGCCCTGTTCGAGCAGGGCGCGCAGCATTTCCAGTTCGTTGGTGAAGATAGTGTGCCCTGAAATTTGCAGGCGTCGCGCCACGGGTTCGTCAGAATCCGGGTGCATGATCACCTGCGGCGCGAGCGAGAGTTCCAGCAGCGAGAGCGGCTGTTCCGCGCCGGGGAAAAGTGCTTTAGACGCGTAAAAATCCATCTCTATCGCCCCTAAGGCGCGCCACTCCATGGTGTCGCCCACGCTGCGGTTGCGCGCCTGGCAGATCCCCAGATCGGCCTGGCCGCTCACCAGCAGGCTTTCTGCCTCATCGCGCGAGGCGTTAATCAGGCTCAGGCGCGTGTTGCGTTGGGCCATGGCACCAATCAGCGCCTGCAGCAACGCGCGGGGCGTGAAGGGATCGTAGACCAGCGAGATTTCCTGCGCCGCGCTCTTCGGCACGTCTTTGGCAAACGCCTCAAACGCTTTTACCTGGCGCATCAGCAGGTGCGCCTGGCGCTGCAGCTGTTCGCCTTCCGGCGTCAGGTGCAGGCTGCGCCCCTCGCGCAGGAACAGCGCATAGCCCAGCCCATCCTCGAGAAAATCAATCAAATCGCGCAGCGTCGTGCGGTCTTTGCCCAGCTTGCGCGCGGCTTTCGCCAGGCTGCCGTGCTCGGCCACGGCGGTGAAGGCTTCCAGTTGGGCAAAGGAATAAATCAGGCTCGGCACGCGGTTCTCCCGTCGATTTTTCGGGGGATTTTCCCCCATCAGGCGTTTTTTATTATAGGCCGCGTTTTTTTAAGCTGAACGCCTTCCTGAGCTAAGCGAGAAAAAATATGAAAAGCAAAGTGTTTAACCGCAGCCTGCTGGCGGGCGTTGTCATCAGTCTCTGCAGCGGCCTGTGGGCGCCCGCCGCGCTGGCCGCCTGTGCGGGCACCGAACTCAGCGCCTGTCCCGCGCCTTTCGATGCGCAATTGCCGGACACGCACAAGATGCTCACCTGGAGCCAGAGCGACCGGGTGATCGGTTTTCGTAACGACTACCGCAACTATGCCGGGGATGTGTTCCACCACGGCAATGCCGCGCCGCTGCCGGCTGCCGCTAAGCAGCTAACGGACGCCAGTTATCGGGTGAATGGCAAAACCTACAGCCTGCAGGATTATCTGCAGCGCCAGAACGTTAGCGGCATGCTGGTATTGAAAGACGGCAAAATCGCCTGGAAATATCTGGGGCAGGGCAATACCGACGCCACCCTGTGGACGTCGCGCTCGGTGGGCAAATCCGTGGTCGCCACGCTGGTGGGCGTGGCGATTAAACAGGGCAAGATCCGCTCGCTCGACGATCTCATCACGCAATATGAACCCGATCTCAAAGGCACCGCGTGGGACGGCGTAACCCTCAGGCAACTGATCACCCACACCTCCGGCGTGGCGTGGAATGAGGATTACACTAACCCGAAATCGGACTTCGCGCAGCTGACCGAGTGTGAAGCCAGGCCCGGCACTTACGCCTGCGTGCGCAAGCTGGTGGCTGGTTTGCAGCGTGCGCATCCGGCCGGGCAGAACTGGTCTTACTCCTCCGGTGGCGCGTGGCTGCTGGGCGACGTGCTGGAGCGCGCCACCGGCATGCCGCTGGCGGCCTATCTGCAGCAAAGCATCTGGCAGCCCTACGGCATGGCGAGCGACGGCGTGTGGCATGCCTACGCCAAAGGCCAGCATGACGTGGGCGCGCACGGCTTCAACGCCACGCTGGAAGACTGGGGGCGCTTCGGCGAATTTATTCTGCATAACGGGACGTTGCCGAACGGCAAACAGATCTTGCCGGAAGATTGGGTAGCCCAGTCCTCCAACTGGACGCGGGCGGCGGGCTCGGTATCGGCGGCGCATCCTGACGGTATTTACGGCTACCAGTGGTGGAACAACGAAGTGCCGGTGAATGCGGCCAACGTTGAGCCTACTCCGCAGGCCTCCCTCAAGCATTCTCTGTGGGCGCTGGGGATCTTCGGCCAGATGATTATGGTCAATCAGGCGGAGAATCTGGTGATCGTCCAGTGGTCTACCTGGCCGCAGGCGGAGCCTTCTTTCAGCGCGCAACCGCTGGAGGCATCGCTGATGTTTAGCGCGATAGCGAAGGAACTGCGTTAACGTCGATAAGCCCATCTTTGCAGATGGGCTTATCTGAATGCTACTCGCTATCACCCTGTTTTGCTTACTCTTTACCCCCACCATTCAAAACTTTAAACTAAACACATTCCTGACTCATTTCTTAAAGCAGGGGAGAGTGAATGTCTGAATTATTGTAGTTGACCATAATGCCAACGTTCGCCAGTGAACCACTCATCAGGGTCATCACCGCCATGGTATTCAATGGCAACACCTAACTCTTGCACGCCATCAGGAAGAATAAGTCCCCATTCCTTAGCAAGGCTGCGTTCTTTTAAAATTATCGATGAACCATTGTCAGAACTGTCTTCTGAAATAAAACCCTGAAAGTACTCATCTGAATGGTACAAACAGATTTCGCTGGTAAACATGTCCGGGAGGCAGATGACGGCAGTAATTCGCGGGTTGTCGTCGCAATCTGCTGTTGCGAGCATCAAATTAGCACAGGCATTTATCAAGGCCTGCGCACAGTCAGCCTTAATTTTTTTGTTACTGTGCTTTCCTTCAACCAGGTTGATTTCTACAGGTATTTTGTAATTCCAGTAATGACTGTCCTCAGAAAAGTCAGCTCGTGCTGGATCATGGAAGGTTTCAGACCAACGCTTAAGTGCCTTCATACGGCGGGGAATGTTTCTTATTTTTGTGCGGTAATCTCTGTTTAAGCGTCTACTCATGTGCTGCAATATCCGTGTCTACTCATGAATTTACGCCATCGTCTCATACTTGGTGTGCTTCTGTTTTAGATTTCTTAACCCTATGTAGTTACACTGTTTTCAACCAGCCGCCCTGCTTAATGTCAGCTCAGGTCGCTTTATCTAGCTCCCAGGCTAACTAACCCCGCCGATCAAACCGATAAACCAGCACTAACGCCAGCGCCAGGATCAGCAGCGGCGGGGCGAGGGCGGTGAAGGGCGCGTTGAGGGCGAACAGCAACCCCAGGTTGAGGACGATCTGGTAAGCGATGTAGGTCAGCAGCCCGACGATCACGCCGAGCGCTAATCGGCTGCCCATGCCGGGGGCGCGCGGGGCGGTAAAGGTAAACGGGATGGCCAGCAAAATCATCGCCAGCACCAGCAGGGGCTGGCCGAGTTTTTTCCACAGCGCCAGGCGGTATTCGGTGCTGGGCTGCCCCGATCCTTGCAGGTAATCGATATAGCGTTCCAGCTGTTGCAGCGAGAAACTGCCCGCCGGCAGGGTCAGCTCTTTCAGGCTCGGCACGGTGAACAGCGATCGCCACGGCAGGCTGCTTTGCCGTTCAATCGTCTCCTTTCTGCCTTGCCAGCTTTTCTGCATCACGTTGTGCAGCAGCCAGCTGCCGTCGGCGGCGGTGCTGGCGCTGTCGGCGTAGATATAAGATTCGAGCGCGCGGTTGGCCTGATAACGGAAGATCTCAATGCCGTGGGGCTGGTCGTTCTCATCGACGGTTTTGACCGTCACAAACTCGTTGCCGCGCCGCGCCCACAGCGGGTTAACGGTGACGTCGTTATTGTTCGACTGCGCCAGGGCGTTGTTCTTCATCTGCAGCGCGCGTTGCTGCAGCGGCGAGGCCGCCCATTCATCGAGGGCGCCGAGCGACAGGTTCATCAGCAGCCCGGCGGCGAGCATCACCAGCGCGATGCGGAATATCGACATCCCGGCGGAGCGGATCGCGGTCAGCTCCAGGGTTTTCGACAGCTGCCCCAGCCCGACGATGCCGCCGAGCAGCGCGATAAACGGCCCCAGATCGACCAGGCTGCGCGGCAGGGTCATCACGGTCACCAGCAGCGCCTGCTGCCAGCGGTAGCCGCCCGGGGTCACGTCCTCCAGCTCGTTGATCAGCGTAAAGGTGGTGAACAGCGGGATGAGCAGCCCGGCCGCGGCGGCGAAGCCGATGAACACGTTGCGGATCAGGTAACGGCTAAAAATAGTCATCGGGAGGGTTTCCGCAGCAGGGATAAGTCGCGCGCCAGCAGCAGGGCGATGCCGGCAGCCATCGCCAGCGGCACCAGCCAAACGCCGGGGATCGTCGGCAGAGAGCCGTTGGCCACCAGCGTGCGGCAAATGTTGCCGCCATAGAAAATCACGGTAAACAGCACCGTCAGGGGCAGCAGCGCGGCATAGCGCCCCTGCCGCGGCTTGATGCGGCTAAAGGGGATCGCCAGCAGCACCATCAGCACGGTGGTCAGCCCGCGGCTTTCGCGCCATTGCAGTTCGGCGGCGTCACCCGGATCGGCGGAGCGCGCCAGCTCCGCCGGCGAGGCCGACTTGTGCCGGCTCTCGGCGCTGGGCACGAACGGCTTGAGCGCGATGTCGAAGTTGTCGTAATTCTGCCCGTTGTCGTCGGTGCCCTGGCGATCCAGCACATAGGCGGTGCCGGTTTTCAGCCGCACGGCGGGGCTGGCGGGGGAGGCGTCGAGCACCTCCACCGACTGCGCGCGGTACAGGTTGGTGTGATGGCCGCCGCGCACATAAATCAGGGCGTCCGTCAGGTGGTTGGCCGTTTTGTCGACGTGGTTGGCGAGGATCATGCGGCCGTTGCCGCTAACGTTGAATTTGTCGGCCTGCAGGTGGCTCACGTCCAGCACCGACTGCGACTCTTGCTGCAGCTGATAAATATTGGCGTACGCCCAGGGCCTGCCATACAGCGACAGCAGCGTGACCGCTATCGCCAGCGGCACGGCCAGTATCAGCACCGCCTTGTACAGCCGCAGCGGGCTGGCGCCGGCGGCCAGCATGGCGATGATCTCCGCATCGCTGTACAGCTGGCTCAGCGCCACCGCCACCGAAACATACAGCGCGACGGGCAATATCATCTCCAGCGCAATCAGCGATTTATAGAACACCACGTCGGCCACCACCCGCAGCGCCAGCGTGCCGTTGGCGGCGTCGGTCAGGTAGCGCTGGGCCGAGTAGCTGGCGAACATGAAGATCAGAAACCCGGCGATCATCATCACCAGGCGGCGGATCTCAACCGTGATATAGCGTTCAATTAAAGACATGCGTCATCGGCTCCCGGCGGTGTGCGCTTCATGGCGTCTCCCGGTCGATCAGCGCGCGCAGCAGGGCGATCACCTGATCAACTTCCTGCGGGGTGAGTGCGCCGTCCTTCGCCCACTGCACGCGCCCGGCCTTGTCCAGCACCACGATGGTGGAGCTCTCCTCCGGCAGCCGCCAGGCCATGCGCCCCAGCCCGTCGCTGTCGACGATGAACTGCGCCCAGGGGTAATTCCGCTTGTTTTTCTCGATCTTGCCGCGCACGAAAAAGCCGGAGCCCGGGATCGCGTCGTCGGTGTTGACGATGGTGGTGGGCTGGAAGCGATCGCCCGGCAGGTTCGCGTCCTTGACGGCGTTGATCAGCAGCGAGTTCTTCTTCTTGGCGGAGGTGCGCCCGGCGATGTATTGGATCACCCGCACTTTGCCCGCCAGTTTTGCGCTGTTCCACGGCCGGTAGCTGAAATCGCCGTTGCGCAGCAGCAGTTCGCCGCGATCGGCGATGGCGATTGGCGCCACCGGCCGGCCCAGCACGAAGTTATGCGCGGATGCCGCCAGCGGCGACAGCAGCAGCGTGAAGATCAGCAAGCGACGCAACGTCATCATGGCTCCTTGCAACGCGCTTATCTGCCCGCCGCGACGGCCGGCGGGGAAAACGACAGCGGAAAGCGCGCCAGCAGCAGCTCCAGGCGCTGGCGAATGTCGATATCCAGGATCGCCGGCCGATCGTAGATATCGCCGCCGGCCAGTTTGTCCGCCACCATCACGTCGTGCCGGTCGCCCATCAGGCCGTTAATCGCCGCTAGGAACCGCGAGATCTGCCGGGCCTCGCGGTTGTCGGGGTCGATCGATCTCAGCGTGTCGTAAAACGACACCTGGCGGCTGACGATTTTGCGCACGTTGTGGAACTGGTGCCCGGTCAGCGCCGGGCTGGCGATCAGCGTCTGCAGCTGGCGCATTTGCTCCTGGCGGTAGGTGATAAAGCCCTGTGCGCTTTCCAGCCGGGTGTGGCGCAGCGCATAGCGCACATATGACCATACCGGCTTGCTGAGCAGCAGCCGCAGCAGGCTGCCGTACAGCGTCAGGTTCTTCTGGTTGCCGTTGCGAAACGCGTCCTGAAAATGGCCGAGCACCACGGTGGTGGTGTGGAACAGGCGGTTGGCGCGGTGGGGCGCGCCGTACAGCTGCTGGGCGAAGCGCAGGTGCTTGTAGCGGGCGCGGATATATTTGTAGCGCATGCGGGTGGGCGCTGCCAACTGCGGGTCTTGCAGGAAACCGTTCACCAGTTGCAGCAGCTCGCGGCGGGAAAAGCCGTCTTCCCAAAACTGCAGGCACAGCGCGTAGTTGTCCCGGATGCTCTCGGGGGAGCATTCCAGATCGATCTGCTGCGGCAGGCTGATATTCGCCTCAACCAGGTCGTCTTCTTCCACCGCGACAAACAGCGCCTGGGTGGTTTCGGCGGAGAACTTCTTCCAATTATCGTTAGCGGTCATTGATTACTCTCTTTGGGCGCATTCAGCCCCAACATAAAGCGATTGCGGTAGGCGCCGATCGTCGGTATCAGGGATAACAGAACGTCTAAACATTGCCCCAGTAAATAAGCGAAGGCGGCACCCTGCACGCCGAAGGCATACGCCATCGACACCAGCAGCGCAATGTAGGCCGCCGAGGCCGTCGCCTGCGCGATCAGGAAAGCGCGCTGCTTGCCTGCCATAAACAGTAAGGACTCCTGCGGGAAGCCCATCATGGAGACGATGATCGCGCCCAGCATGATTTGAATCAGGTCATAGGCTTCCAGGTATTGCTGCCCGAACACCGCGGAAATGAGCGGTTTGCCCACCAGCAGCATCAACACCGCGACGGCGAGACCGATGCCGCCGGCCAGCAGCGAGGAACGCAGGCCCAGCAGCCACGGGGTCTTGGTGCGAGGATCCAGGCGCATGATCTCCGGATAGAAGCTTTTCTCCAGCAGCTTGGCCGGGGTGCCCGTCGCATCGAAGAAGGTCATGGCGATCTTGAACAGCCCGGCGGCGGCCGGTCCGAGCACCACGCCCACCAGCACGGTGGTGCAGGAGTTGCGCGCGGCCCAGATGGTGTGGGCGATGTTGGTGGTCCAGACGAAGTTCCAGGCGCCCTCGATGCGGCGCGCGACGTTGAACAGGCGCGGCCTCAGCGCGCCGTGGATATCGCGGCGGCGCAGCTCGCGCGCGGTGAACCACCAGAACAGCGTGCCGCCGATCAGGTTAGAGGCGTACCAGGTGACGATAAAGCCGGGGAATCCCAGATCGAAATAATAGGAGATGACGCTGCCCACCGCCTGCAGGAACGGCTTGATCGCCTGCTGAATGGCGATGAGATCGAAGCGGTTGAAGGCGCGCAGCACGCCGGTCGGCGTGGACGAGGTCATCGACGGGATCAGGGTGCAGTACAGCATGGCGAGCCAGAAGCTTTCGCTGTCCAGCCCCAGGGCATGGGACAAGAACGGCAGCATGATCATGCCGCCCAGCACGGCGATGACGCCGCTGGCGATATCCAGCCCGAAGGAGAAGGCGACGACGTCGCGGAAGCGCCCGGTGTTTTGATGCTCCAGCGCCGGGGTGCCGAATTGCACCACAAACTGCCAGGTCTGGAATTTGATGAAATCGCTGACCGCTTTGGTATAGGCCTGGATCACCACCAGCACGCCGAACATTTCAGGCGACATGCCTTTACCGGCGCAGGAGAGCGCCAGCAGGCCGAGCAGCGCGCTGGCCACGCTGCCGGAGCCTAAGTAGGCGGCATTACGTAAAATGGAGCGAAACGCGCCATCGGAAAACCACCGTTTCATAACCCAAACCAGCCGTTATCGTTGTTTTGCTGCATCTTGTGTTCCGCTGTCATGCGCTTGCCCTGTATGCGTTTAATAAACCTGAGTTTCTTCACCGGCGTTTTCGCCGGGTTGCCCGATGTCGCTCTGTGGGCGCTTCGCGGGGTTCACTACGGCGGAAATGGCGTTGAGCGCGTTGCTCAGCACCTCGTCGTAAGGCGCTCTGGCGTCCAGCTCGATGATGCGCGCGCCGTTGTACTGCAGGCGTACCATGGCGGAAATCTTGTCCTCCAGCTCTTCATAGCTGTGATCGGGCTTGCGGGAAAACGCCGTATCGACGTCGATATCGAGGCGAATGATCAGCTCAGGCCGATAGACGGCCATGCGTTGATATAAACGGCGTTCGCGCGCCGCCAGGCGGCTCAATAGCCAGCCTTTTGCGCGTTCCACGCCGATGCCGGGCCCGTCGTAGTAAAAACCTGAAATTTCCGCCTGCGGGTAACGGTCACTGATCACCAGCATGCCGCTCTGCGCCAGCCGCCGCACCTTGCGCAGGTTGGATGCGCGCCACAGCGAAAAGCCGTACATGATCAGCGCCGCCCACAGCGCCGGCGGCCTGTTGCTCATGCGCTGGGTTTTATCGGATTTGGCCGCCAGGCGCCGTTCCAGCCACACGCCGATGAACGGCAATTTCTTGATTTTGTCGCCGTCTTCGCCGGAGATCAGCCCCAAATAGCGCCGCTCCGTGGGGCGATGTTGCTGCAGGTTCTTGACCAGATCGGCGGTCAGCGTGGACTTGCCGGTGCCGTCGCTGCCCACCACGGCAATCAGCCCGGTGATGCAGGCGGAAGAGGTATTCTGTTCGGCGGTGAGTTTATTTTTTTTCATCTGTTTCGGTACGAAAAGGTTATTTGGCGGCTAGGCATTGGCGGCCCTCAGCGATATTTTAACGGCGCGCAGAGACTCGTCGAAAATACGATTGGCCGGTTCGCGGCCGTCTAAATCCAATATGTTAGCGCCGTTAAACGTCAGGTGCGGGATGACGGCGATCTTTTCACGCAACGCCGCCAGCGAGTGATCGGGTTTGCGTGAATAGGCCGTTTGTTCGTCAATATCCAGCCGAATTAATAATAAGGGCTGATAAGACGCCATCCATTGGTAGAGGTTTTGTTCGCGCTTTCTCAGCCAGCGGATCCAGCGATTGCCGCCGGCGGTTTTAGCCAGCTGTGGGCCATCGAAACGAAACCCCGCCACTTCGGCCTGCGGATAACGATCGGTGATCAGCAATGCGCCGCTGCGGCTTTTCTTCAGCATGCGACGGAATTTATAAACGCGCCAATAGGAAAGTAAAAAAATCACCAGCGCCGTGGCATTATCCGGCGGCGTGGAAGGGTGCTCATGCACGCGCTCCGACTTCTTCAATAAATAACGTCCGAAAGGGGCGCCAATAATCGGCAGCGAACTGATCCATTCGCCGATGCGCCCGGAAGACTGGCCGAGATAAAGCAGTTCGGCAGGTTCTTGCGGCGATAAGGCGTTGACCAGGCGGGCGGCTAACGTGGATTTTCCCGAGCCGTCACAGCCAGTTATCGCTATTACGCGCACGGGCGAGCGATCAGATGAAGGTCTTATCTGCTGACTCACAATAATTGATCCAATGCGAAAAAAACTATTGTATTCCAATACGCCTTGGGTTCAAGATATTTATTGTGCTTTGCCGCGATAAAATAATGAGATGGGTATTCCTGTTCGTTATTTGAATTGATATTTATAGCGTTCGTTCTTGTTATTTTGTGCTAATTGTTGGTGCGTGGGCCGGTTTCGCTTTTTATGTTAATTTCCGGCCGGGCTAACGGCGAAAAAAGAGCAGGGCTTTTCAATTTTCGCTTAATGTTTTGTGCTTTTTTGGCGTCGCGTTACGGAAAATTTTTTCCACGCGGCCACCACGGCAATGATAAGCGGTAGTTCGCTTCAAATATGGCACGCCGTTTCTGGTGTATTGAAAGAGAGTCTTATTATGAGTGCAAAATTTCCGCCGCTGATTGCGGTTATCGGCAGCGACGGATCGGGTAAGTCCACCGTTTGTGAACATCTGATCGCGTATATGAAACATTATGGCCCGGCGGTGCAGGTGCATCTGGGCAAACAGGCGGGCAACGTCGGCCGCGCGGCGGCGAAGTTGCCGCTGCTCGGGCGCTCGGTGGGTAAGGCTATCGAGAGCAATACCAAAAAAGTCAAAACGAAAAAATCCCGCATTGGCCTGCTGCCGTCGGCGGTGATCATCGCTTTCGTGGGGCGGCGGTTGCTGCGGTTTCGCCGCATGCTGGCGTATCGGCGGCAAGGGTTCATCGTGTTGACCGACCGTTTTCCGCAGGCGCAGATCCCCGGCGCTTACGACGGCACGGTTTTTCCCGTTGACGTTGAAGGGAGCCGTTTCGTCCGTTGGCTGGCGGCGCGCGAGCGGGCGGCGTTCCAATGGATGGCGGGGCAAAAACCGGATCTGGTGCTCAAGCTGAATGTCAGTCTGGCGGTGGCCTGCGCGCGCAAACCCGATCACCGCAAAGCGGCGCTGGAGAAGAAGATCGCCGTCACGCCGTTATTGACGTTCGAAGGCGCCGACATCGTGGATCTCGATGCCGATCGGCCGATCGAGGAGGTGCTTTCGGCGGCGGAAAAAGCCATCGCGGAATTTATGGCGGCGCAGGGTTATCGCTATTCCGCTGATGAAGTATCAACGGCTGCGCACTGAGGCGCGCATCGGTTCGGCAGGGCGGCGATGCCATTTTCGGCACCGCCGCCGCGGCCGAGAGGGAAAGGCCTTATTTTTTCAGCGCCGCAAAGGCGCGCACGATGGTGTCGATCTCTTCATCGCTGTGCGCGGCATTGACGCTGCAGCGCAGCAGGGTGACGCCCGCCGGCGCGGCCGGTGGCAGCACCAGGTTTACATACACGCCGTGGGCGATCAGCTCGCGCCAGAAACGTAGCCCTTCTTCCTTCGAACCGATCATCACCGGCACCACCGGGCTGATGCGCGGCCCCAGGGTATATCCCAGCTCGGCGAGGCCGTGGTACAGGCGGTGCGCGTTGCTCCACAGCTTTTCCCGCAGTTCGGGATGGCGCGCGATTTTTTGCAGCGCCGTGCGCACTGACGCGATGCTCGACGGCGACGGTGACGCGGTAAAGATATACGGCCGGCTGCTGTAGCGCAGCACGTCCATCCCCTTGCCGCCAACGGCGAAACCGCCGATCGAAGCCAGGCTTTTGCTGAAGGTGCCCAGGATGATATCCACGTCTTGCTCGACGCCTAGCGCTTCGGCCAGGCCGCGGCCGTGCTCGCCCATCACGCCGAAGGAGTGCGCTTCGTCGACCAGCAGATACCCGCCGAGCCGCCGCTTGATGTCGACGATTTCCACCAGCGGGGCGACGTCGCCCAGCATGCTGTAGATGCCTTCCACGATAATGATCGCCTCGCGCGCACGCTCGCCCAGGCGCAGCATGCGGCGCTCCAGATCGGCGGCGTCATTGTGGCGGAAGCGAATAATCTCCGCGCCGCCGAGGGCGCAGGCGTCGTAAATGCTTGCGTGGCTGTCCGCGTCGATCAATACCACGGCGCCCGGCCCTGCCAGCGTGCTGATGACGCCCAAGTTGGCGGTGTAGCCGGTGGAGAACACGATGGCGCTCGGGCGATCGAAGAATTCCGCCAGCTCCCGCTCCAGCGTCAGGTGCGATCCGTAGCTGCCGTTCGCCATGCGCGAGCCGGTGGTGCCGGTGCCGAGCGCGGCCAGGGCCGCCTGGCCGGCGGCGATCGCCTGCGCATCGAATGTCAGGCCAAGGTAATTATTGGTGCCGGCGAGGACAATCTTTTGATCGCCGATGCGGCCCTGGGTGGCGGAATAGACTTCGTCTATGCAGGTGCCGAACGGATTCAGACCGGACGTTTGAAATTGTTCACGGTCATTGGCGAGGCGCGCAAACTTATCATACAGTCCCATGGTTTTTCTCCAGATAAGGGCGCAGCGCGTCAAGCAGTTGCTCAGGCGTTCTGACATCAAGCAATATATTGATAGGAATGGAGATATCTAATTCATCTTCCAGCATCATCAGCAGATCCAGGACTCTGATGGATTCCAGGCCAAGATCATTGACGAGATCGCTATCAGGTTTTATTTCCACTCCGCCTTCGACGATACCTTGCAAACACGTCAGGATATAATCCATTACAGCATCGCGATTTAGCATAAGAACGTTGACACACCTCTATTTGGAATAATTAAAACAGCCCTTCGCGCAGCGCGCGCTCCAAACTTACCTGTGGAAACCAATTAATCTGTTGCGACAGCGCGTGATTACTGGCGGACCAGTCGTGATGGGTTAATTCGCGTATTTTGCTGCGCGTCAGCATCGGCTCCTGTTTTACCAGGCGGTTCCACACCACGCTGATATCCGCCAGGGCTTTCAGCAGCGGCAGCGGAATGCCCACCAGGCGCACCGGCCCGTGCCGCACGGCGGCGCCGATGTCCCGCAGGCGCAGCCAGTTATAGCCTTCGGCCACGCCGTCGCACAGTTCGTAAATATTCGGCTGCGCGGGTTCGGCCTGCACCCATTGGCTGACCGCCTTGGCCAAATCGCTCACGTGCAGAAAAGAGAGCCTGGCGTCAGGCGCGCCCAGCCGGGGCAGCACGCCGCGCAGCAGGCCGTTGAACAGCGGTTTCAGCTCTTTATCGCCGGGCCCGTAAACCGCCGTCGGGCGGAAAATCCCCAGCGCGATCTCGCCGGTGGCGGCGATGAGTTGCTGCTCGGCGGCCTGTTTTGAATGGGCGTACCAGGACAGCGCCGGATGGCGGGCCGCCAGCGACGACATGAACAGGAAGCGACGGCAGCGGCCGTTCTGTTTGGCCGCCTGCATCAGGTTCAGGCTGCCGGTGACGTTGCAGCGGGTGAACACCGCTTCCGCATGCCCGCGCACCTGGCCCGCACAGTGCACGACGCACTCCGCGCCGCGCACCAGCTCGGTGAGCGAGGGCCGATCCTCCAGCGCGCCGGGGATCCACTGCAGGTTGTCGGTGGCGGCTTTTCCCGCGCGGCGCGTCAGGGCGCGCACGTTAAACCCTTGCGCCAGCAGTTCCTGGACGATGTGCCGGCCGATAAAACCGGTCGCGCCCGTCACTGCCACCGTGCCGCTCATTGCGCGAAACCGGCCAGCTGCGGCATGTGCGGGTAGAGCGAGGCGCTCAGCCAGCGTTTTTTGGCCTCCGCGCGCGCGGGTTTGCCCGACGACGTGCGGGGAATGCTGTGCGGCGGCAGCAGCTCGATGTCCACCGCGATGCCGAACTCGCTTTGAATGCGCGCGCTCAGCGAACGCACGATTTGTTCCCGGCGTTCTTCCGAGCTGACTCGGCACTGGATTTGCAAAATGATCCTGGCCGCTTCGTCGTGCTCTTCGGTTACGAAGGCGATCGCATCGCCGGAACGGATTTCCGGTTCGGATTCCGCGACGTACTCGATATCCTGCGGCCAGATATTGCGGCCGCGAATGATGATCAAATCCTTCTTGCGGCCGGTGACGTACAGATAGCCGTCCAGCAGGTAGCCCAGATCGCCGGTATCCATCCAGCCGGTCACCTGAATTTGCTGCTGGGACTCGTCGTCGCAGAAATAACCGTTCATCAGGCTGGGGCCGGAGATCGTGATATGGCCGACCTGGCGTTCCGGCAGCGGTTGCCCGGTTTCGCTGCGGATCTCGATGCGGTGGCCGGGCAGCGCTCGGCCGCAGTTGACGAAGGTCGAGACGGCGCGGGTTTTCTTGCCGGGCGCGACCGCTTTACCCTCGTACTCCAAAATATCGCGGTCGACCGCGTTGGTTTGCGGGCCGGAGCAGGGATCGGAAAAACTCACCGCCAGGGTGTTCTCGGCCAGGCCGTAGCACGGCATGAAGGCTTTGCTGTCGAAGTTGATGCTGCTGAAGTGTTCGCCGAACTGGCCGAGCAGCTCGGCCGGGATCGGCTCGGCGCCCACGCCCGCAACCCGCCAGCTGGAAAGATCCAGATCGGCCAGCTCTTTGGCGTTGCTGCGGCGCAGGCACAGATCGTAGCCGAACGGCGGGGCGACGGACACCGTACCGCGATTCTTGGCAATCAGTTTCAGCCACTGCATCGGGCGCATGGCGAAATCTTGCGTGCGCAGATAATCGACGGACAGCTGGGTCGCCACCGGCGTCAGCAGGAAACCGACCAGGCCCATATCGTGATAGAAGGGCAGCCACGAAACGCAGCGGTCGCCCGCGCGCAGCTTGATCCCGTCGCGACTGATCGCGTTCAGGTTCGCCATCGCCGCCCGCTGGGTAATGATCACGCCGCGCGGAAAGCGGGTGCTGCCCGAGGTGTATTGGAGATAGGCGATATCGTCGGGCGAAGGCGCCGGCAAGGCGATCTCCGGCTCCGGCAAGGCGTTAAAGTCCGCGTCGCTGAGGATGTGCAGCGCCGAGGTGTTTTCCGTGGCCGACGCGATCAGCGGCGTCCACTCTTCGCTGCTGACGATCGCCGCGGGGTTGCAGCTGGCGATCAGCCCTTTCAGCTTGGCGGTGTAGGAGTCGCGCTGGCCCACGCCCATCGGGATCGCCAGCGGCACCGCCACCAGGCCGGCGTATTGGCAAGCGAAAAAGGCTTCGACGAATCCCGCGCTGGTTTCGGCGATCAGCGCCACGCGATCGCCTTTCTTGAGTTTCAGGGACAATAAACGCCGCGCGCCCGAGATCGCTTTTTGCTGCAGCGTGCGATATTCGAGAACGGTCACGAGTTGATTGCGACGGTCGTAAAAATTCATTCCCGTATTGCCCAGCGCCGCGTAATCCAACGCGTCCACTAAGGTGGGGAAGTCCGCATAGCGCATGGGAAGAGAATGAACGGAACTTGTTTCAGACATAGACAAACTTAGCCATAGATTAAAAATCACCAAAAGAGAAAATCACTCTTGGCGAGGTAATTGATGTTTTACTATGAATAGGTTTTGAATAAGTTTGTTATTCAACCATCTTCATTCCGCGAACAGCGTATATTGCCGTGCTTGAGGGCACGCCGGTTATTAACCGGTCAGAGCGTGAGTAGCCCGTGTTATCAGCCTTGAGCGGCACCCTGGCGATATACGTGAGACTATTGTAATATCCGGGCAGCGCCGTTCTTTAGCCTGTCTCTTTCGGGCAGGAAATAACTGTCGGCTCATAGATTATGACCTCATGCATGGCTATCTTGGAACTTAAACACTTCCTAAACAGTATGCCGCAAGAAATCCAAAAGTGAACGATTCATTTAAGGCTAATCTTAAAAAGAGCATTAAGTGGTAAAGATGGCGGCACACCTCCTGATTAAAGTCGGTACACTAAAAGCGGCGAGTTTCTTTTGCCGTAACAGCACGAAATAATAAAATAGCACCATTAGCGTAGCCTGGCTGCGCCGCTTTCTGTTTCCTTTTTTATCAATTACGGACATCACAGGGTGAATGTCGGGCGCAATAATGCGCTGATTCACAGGGGGTAATATTCGGTTTTTCTTATCATTGAACCGGAGGCAATACACAATCCAATAAATGAGAACAGCATAAAAAATGCTAAAGGCGTTGTCGCGCGCTTATTTAATTATTTTATTAAAACGTAAGGCTATTTATGATCCGTGTTGAGAAAGTTCTGAGTAAACGCGAACTTAAAGAATTTATTGCTTTCCCCTCGCAACTGTTTCGCGATGATCCGAACTGGATTGAGCCGCTGCATGTAGAGCGCGAAGAGCACCTGTCAAAGAAGAATCCCGGCACCGACCATATTGAATGGCAGGCATGGGTGGCCAAAAAACAGGGCAAAGTCGTTGGGCGCATCACGGCGCAAATCGATGCTCTGCACCGGGAGTTGCATGGCGAGGATACCGGCCATTTCGGCATGATTGACGCCGTTGACGATCCCGCTGTTTTCAGCACTTTATTCACGGTGGCGGAGGAGTGGCTGAGGTCGAAAGGCGCGCGCAAAATCACCGGGCCATTCAGCCTCAATATCAATCAGGAAAGCGGCCTGTTGGTCGAGGGGTTCGATACGCCGCCTTCCGCCCTGATGACACACGCGAAGCCCTACTATGCGGCGCAAATAGCGCAGCAGGGCTACAGCGAAGGGATTGATTTGCTTGCCTATTGGATGAAAAGAACCGACCTGCATTTTTCGCCGTCGTTAACCCGGATGATGGATCAGGTGCGCAAAAAGGTGACCGTTCGCCGCCTCAACCGCAAGCGCTTTCGCGAGGAGATGCAGGTGCTGCGCGAGGTGTTCAACTCCGGATGGCAGCATAACTGGGGGTTTGTTCCGTTCACCGAGCACGAGTTCGCCACCATGGGGGATCAGCTGAAGTTTCTGGTACCCGACGATATGATCCATATCGCCGAGGTGGATGGCGCCCCCTGCGCCTTTATCGTCGGTCTGCCGAACATCAACGAAGCGATTGCCGATCTGCAGGGGCGGTTATTGCCGCTTGGCTGGGCGAAGCTCTTGTGGCGGCTGAAAGTCAGCGGCGTGCGCACCGCGCGCGTGCCGTTGATGGGCGTGCGCCAGGAATATCAATTCAGCCGCATCGGGCCGATTATTGCGCTGCTGCTGATTGAGGCGCTGCGCGAGCCTTTCGCCAAGCGCAATATCGACGCGCTGGAAATGTCGTGGATCCTGGAAACCAATACCGGCATGCGGACGATTTTAGAACGCATCGGCGCGGTTCCCTATAAGCGCTACCGCTTATACGAGAAAACGCTTTAACCGGCTGATAACGCATCGCCTTTTCACGTTCTCAGAATAATAACCGCGCCGGGGCATTTTCGGGCGGTGCCGTTTCAGGGGCAGGGTGACGGCGCGTGAGTGCATGCATCGCCTCCGGGAAGAGAACGGTTAAGGCCTTTAATTAATAAACTCGAGATAAATTCACGCCGCGTGATTTATTCGCGAGTGATTGTGGCAGTATTGACGAGAGCTGATTGCATGCCTGTGGAAAAGAAAAAAGGAATAAGCCGATTAACCTACAGCATAAGGAATTCCTGGGCCGGATTTATTGACGCCGTGCTTACCGAAGATGCGTTTCGCCAATTATTGGTTATTAACGCCATTTTACTGGTTGTTACATTTGGTTTAGATATTACAAATATAGAACGGCTGTTATTAATCGCCTGCAGTTTTCTGCTATTGGTGGTTGAGCTGCTTAATACGGCGATTGAAACCGTGGTCGATCGCATTTCGCTGGAATTACATCCGTTATCCAAACGCGCTAAAGATCTGGGCGGCGCTGCGCAGCTGGTGGCGGTGGTGATGACTATCATTATTTGGGGAATGGTGCTGCTGGGGCGATAAGGGCTTGGGTGGCTCAATTGCCAGACCGGTTGCCGTGGCGCTCTAAGCGGTTATCATCGATGTTTTGCGTTCAGCAAGGAGAGTCGGCCGCTATGCCCGTGAATTTTGATCTCAACGATCTTTATGCCTTCCGCGCGCTGGTGGAGTACGGCAATTTTCGGCTGGCAGCAGAATCCATCTGCTTGTCGCAGTCGGCCTTGAGCCGCAGGATTGAGAAGCTGGAAAACGCGCTGGGCAGCAAACTGTTCGATCGCACCACCCGGCGCGTGACGCTGACGCTGTATGGGCAGGCTTTTGCCGAGCGTTCGGATCAGCTGCTGATGAATGTCGAAGCGGTGTTGGCCGATATCGATAAGGTCAGCCAGGAGCGTACCGGGCTGGTCACCGTCGCCACGGTGCCGTCGGCGGCCTACTATTTCATGCCCGACGTGATACGCCGTTTCCGGCTTCGCTATCCGCGCGTGCGCGTCAAGCTGATCGACGGTAGCGCGGGCAATGTGATTGAGGCGGTCACCGGCGGCCAGGCTGACTTCGGCATCTGCTTTGCCGGGCGGCTGCAGCCTAACCTTGAATTTGTGCCGTTGGTGGGGGACGTTTACGTGGCCGCTTGCCGGCGCGACCATCCGCTCGCCGCTAAAAAGAGCCTCACCTGGCGGGAATTTTATCAGCAGGATTACGTGTCGCTGGATAAAACCTCCGGCAATCGCAATCTGCTCGATCAGCGCCTGGAACACCTCGTGCCGGAGCGCCCCAGCGTGTGCGAAACTCGCCATGTGACGACCATGCTGGGCATGGTTGAGGCGGGCATCGGCATTGCCGCCGTGCCCGCCATGTCGATGCCCGCTTCAGAGCATTCGGTGTTGACGTCGGTGCCGCTGGTCGAGCCGGTGGTGAAACGCACCGTGGGCCTGATCCGGCGCGGCGGCCGCATGCAGTCTTTCGTCGCCGCCGAGTTGGAAAAGCTGATTACTGAACAGTATCACTCTGCCTGACCGGCGGCTGCGCCGGCACGCTTCGCATGCCGGTCGCGCGAATGGTCGGCTGTGCCTGAGAGGAGGCGAGGAACTCCAGCAGCGCTTTGCCTTCGCGGCGATGTTCCGCCTTGGCGATTACCGCGCCGGCGAAGCGGGTGATGTACTGCACGTTTTCCGGCAGTTCGCCGATAAAGGTGACGCCCGCCACGGGCAGCAATTCGCTGACCTGCTGGAAGCCCAACGCGTATTTCCCCTGCGCCACTTCAGAGGCCACCGGAATGCGCTCAACCATGTGCGCTTTTCCTTTCACCTGTTCCTCGATGCCCAGCTTTTTGAACAGTTGGCCGCTGACGTAGCGGCCGCTGGCGCTGTCGGAATAGGCGAAAGAGTCGGCTTGCAGCAAGGCATTGCGCAGCTCGGCATCCGTTTTTATCGCCGGCTTGGGCGCGCCCTGTTTCACCACCATGCCGATCGGCGAATCGGCCAGCTCCACGCGCGAACCCCGCTGGATCCAGCCGCCTTTGTCCAGTTGGGTCAGCGCGTCGCCCACCATGATCACCACATCGGCTTGCTCTCCGCGCGCCAGCCGCGCGGGGATCGCCTGCGGCGTTTTCCCCATGGAAGGGCCGGACACCAGAATGATTTCGTCGCCGCTTTGGGCTTCATATTCCGGGGCCAGTTTCTCCAGCGCGGCCTTGAAGCCGCCGGAGATCATCACGGTCACGTCTTTGGCCAGCGCCGCGGTGCTGAAGGAGGCGCACACCAGCGCGGCGAGGATCGAACGAGTGAGTTTTTGCATGGCATGATTCCTTATGGCGATGGCGCGTTAGCGTGCGGTTTGCAGCGGCATGGCGATGCGGCGATACAGATACAGCGTCGCCAGCAAGGCGCACAGCGCGGCGAAGCTCATCCAGTAGCCCGGTGAAGCCTTATCGCCGGTGTATTCGATCAACGCGGTGGAGATCACCGGCGTAAAGCCGCCGAACACCGCCGTTGCCAGGCTGTAGGCCAGCGAGAACCCGGCCACCCGCACTTCCGTTGGCATGATCTCGGTTAAGGCCGGGATCATGGCGCCGTTGTAGAGGCCGTAAATGAAGGACAGCCACAGCAGCACGGCCAGCATCATGCTGAAGCTGGGGGCGGCGGCGAGCAGGCTCAGCGCCGGGTAGGCGGTGGCCAGCGCCAGCAGCGTCATGGCGACCAGCACCGGCTTGCGGCCGAAGCGATCCGACAGCGCACCGCCGATGGGCAGCCAGATGAAGTTGGAAATCGCGACCAGTAAAGTGACCAGCAAGCTGTCGGAGGCGCTGAGCAACAGCACCTTTTTGCCGAAGGTCGGCGCATACACGGTGATCAGGTAAAACGCGGTGGTGGTCATGGCGACCATCAGCATGCCGGCCATTACCACCGGCCAGTTTTTCAGCAGGGTTTTAAACACGTCGCGCATCGCTAGGTGGTGACGGCGGGCGGTAAATTCCTGCGTCTCTTCCAGCTTGCGGCGCAGCAAGAAGATGAAGGGAACGATCAGGCAGCCGAACAGGAAAGGCAGGCGCCAGCCCCATTCGCGAATGGCGCTTTCTTCCAGCGCCGCATTGAGCGCGAAGCCCATGGCCGCCGCCACCATGATCGCCACCTGCTGGCTGCCGGACTGCCAACTGGTGTAGAAGCCCTTACGGCCCGGCGTGGCGATTTCGGCCAGATAGACGGACACGCCGCCCAGCTCCGCGCCCGCCGAGAAGCCTTGCAACAGGCGCCCGCACAGCACCAGCAGCGGCGCCCAAAGCCCGATGCTCTGGTAAGAGGGGATCAATACGATCAGGAAGGTGCCCGCGGCCATGATCGACAGGGTGACGATCAGCCCTTTGCGGCGGCCGACTTTATCGATGTAGGCGCCCAGCACGATAGCGCCAATGGGGCGCATCAGAAAACCGGCGCCGAATACCGCGAATGTCATCATCAGCGAGGCAAATTCGCTGCTGGCCGGGAAAAAGGTGTGTGCGATGTAGGTGGCGTAAAAGCCGAACAGAAAGAAGTCGAACTGTTCCAGAAAGTTGCCGGAGGTGACGCGCAGGATCGCGCCGGCTCGGGTCCGTGTGGTCATGGGTGAGGTAGAGGAATGCATCTTTATCTCCAGTTTGTTATGGGCGCCTGACGCCGCGCCTGTTGCTGAAGACTCGCTCAGGAAAATAAACTAAATAAGCGCAATAAACGCATGGCACGATGCGTTTGGCGCATCAATCGCCGTTAACAATGTTGTCTAACCTGATGTAACGTGGCGTTAACAAACTTATCGCTCGCCGCCCGCGGCGCAGAGCGCCGAAAACGTTATGCGCATTTTGTGACAGGGTTCATAAAGGGGCGGCGGGGAAACGCCCCGTGCCTCTGACCGATTGTCCGTTACCGCTCGTAAAAAGGTGAATGTCTCGCACTGCGTTTGCAAAAACGCCTGAATATGCGTTCAGCATTGCGGCAAGGGCTGGCCACCTATGTGTCCCTCTTTTATAGCTTTATATCTATATAGCCATTAGGCTATAGTGCAGAGCACCCCGTATGAGAAATAAAGCATCGAATGCGTTCGATAACGGGCTGAACACATTAAACGAGAAGGAGTGACGCGATGGGCAGAACGCTGGAACAGCTTATTGCGGATGAAAAGCCCGAGGTCGTGGCCAAAGCGCAAGCGCTGGCGGCTGACATCATGCTGAACATCCACCTTGCCGAGCTGCGCGAGAAGGTGCAGAAAACGCAGGTTGAAATGGCGCAGGCGCTGGGTATCCGGCAACCGACCGTTGCCGTGATGGAAAAACCGGGCCGCGATCTGAAACTGTCTTCGCTCAAACGCTATGTTGAGGCGGCCGGCGGCAAGCTGCGCCTGGATGTTGAACTGCCGGACGGCTCTCACTACGAATTTGTGCTGTAAGCGCTAACGGCAAAAATCCCGCTCGGGTTTCCCTGAGCGGGCTGTTCGCAATATGGCGCCTCCGATATCAGGAGGCAGCCGTGAAAGCAAAGAGGCTCAAGGCGTGCTGGCTGTATGGGCGCTGCCGTTTGAGCCAGATAGCGTTAACAAGTCACCCGCCGTACCTTCGCGATAAACCCTCCCCTGCTCAAAGCTGAAACGATACGACTTATGTTGACGAATCGCTCATTTAACGTGCAATACCTCAACGTGTTTCATTAAAACTGCGAACAAATTCGTATTTTTATTGCACTATTTATTCAAATATTCACCCGGTGAAGTTCATCACATTTCTTTAACCTGCTTAACAGTAGATTTTTCTCGTGAGTAAAAAATCGATTCAGCTAAAGGGGAAGGGAAATGAAGAAAACGTGGGTTATGGCGGTGTTTTCGGCTCTGATTTCAGGGCAGGCGGCGGCGCAGAGTTGGGTGCTGACCAGCGCTGAGGATGGCGTGGAGAAAGGAAACTGGAAGATTTCGAGTGAGGCGCTGAAGGTTAAGGATAAAACGTTCAGCATTGAGCAGAAAGTGTTGCACGGCGGCAAGCAAGAAGGCAGCAAAGTCGTGATTATCCGCAGCGAGGATGGCCTGACCATTACGCTGAGTCCCACGCGCGGCATGAACCTCCTGCGGGCGGAAGGATTTGGCGCGAAAATGGGGTGGGATTCTCCGGTCAAAGAGGTGGTCAACCCCGCCTTTATCAACCTGGAAAGCCGCAATGGGCTCGGCTGGCTGGAAGGTTTCAATGAGATGATGGTGCGCTGCGGCTATGAGTGGACCGGTCATCCGGTGACCGAAGGAGGGCAAATTTACACCTTGCACGGCAAAGCGGGCAATACGCCGGCCTCACTGGTTGAGGTTGAGGTAGCGGAGACGGCGCCGTATGAAATTCGTATTCGCGGCCTGATCAAAGAGAGCACATTCAAAAAAGCCGATCTGCAAACCCTGACCGAACTGCGCTACGTACCCGGCAGCAACAGTTTCAGCCTGCATGATGTGTTAACCAACCGGGCGGATTATCCCCACGACTACCAGATTATCTACCACAGCAATTTCGGCGCGCCGATTCTGGAAAATGGCGCCCGCTTCCTGGCGCCGATGGCCAGCATCAGCCCGTTTAACGACTATGCCAAAGCCGGGTTGAAGACCTGGGGAACCTATGCCGGCCCCACCAAAGGGTTCGATGAAATGGTCTTTAACATCAAGCCATTATCGGATCCGAATCATCAGACACTGGCGGCGCTGGTCAATCACGCGGGCGACAAAGGGGTGGCGATTCAGTTCGATACCCGCCAATTGCCCGTCCTGACGCTGTGGAAGAATACCGATACGTTAAAACAGGGATATGTGACGGGGATTGAGCCGGGCACCAGCTATGCCTACCCGGTCACCATCGAGCGCGAACAAAAACGCGTTAAGCAATTGCAGCCTGGCGCCAGTGCGCAGTTTGATCTGACCTATACCTTGCTGCACAGCAAAGCGCAGGTGGCGGATCTGGAGAAGAAGATTGCTGATATTCAGGGTAAGGTAAAAATTGATGAAAATGCCGCGCCGATAGCCAAAGAGTAACGTTGCCTGTCGACGCATTTAGCGTGAAAGCAAAAAGCCCGCTCGGGTTTCCCTGAGCGGGCTTTTCTAAATATGGCTCTTCTGATGTCGGTGTGCTGTCAGAGCGAATTCTGGCGGCAGAACGCAACTTCGGGGTTTATGTTCCATTAAACTTCAGCACATCAATGAGCAGGGAAAAGGCAGAGCCTGGGTGTTTGCGATGCGGGTAGTAAAGGTGATATCCCGGTAAATCCGGGGTGAACTTATCCAGCACGCGGACGAGCTTTTTTTCATCAATGGCGGCCTGTACCTGATCGTAGGGTAGGTAGGCCAGGCCGTGCCCGTCGATAGCGGCATCCAGGATCAGGTCGATGGTGTTTAACAAGAGTTGGCCTTCCATGCGAACCCGGACTTCACGCCCGCCGCGGATGAGTCTCCAGCGGTTGGCGGTGCCCGATGTGGGAAGATAGAGGTTAATTGCCTGATGATCGACCAGGTGCGCCACCGATGTCGGGGTGCCTCGTCGGGCAAGATAATCAGGCGCGCTAACGATCGCCATCGGAATGTCAGGCCCAATACGCACGGCAATCATATCTTTATCCATCTCTCCCCCCAGACGGACGCCGGCATCGAAACGCTCGGCGACCACATCGCTCAGGCCGTAATCGATGACGAGCTGTACGTCAATTTCAGGGTGGGATTTCAACAGCGTGCGCATGGCCGGCAGCAACAGCGTTTTTGCCGCATGTTCAACCGTGGTAATGCGTATCGTACCGGATGGCCGATCGCGCAGGTCGCCCAGCGAGGTCATGACCGCATCTAAATCATGCAGCATAGGGCCAAGGGTCGATAAGAGTTGCTCTCCGGCCTCGGTGGGGACCACGCTGCGCGTGGTGCGCGTCAGCAGACGAAACCCCAGCCGTTCTTCAATGCGCCGGACTATCTGGCTTAACGCCGACTGCGCCATGCCCAGGCGGGCGGCGGCCCGGGTGAAGCTGCGTTCCTCCGCGACCACGACGAATGCCACCAGATCGGCTATCTCATCACGTTTCATCTCTGTTTCACGCTCAGTTGATTAATCATTTAAATGATAGGTTCAATCATGATTTTGGGTCTAATCATCTGAATGTTCAATATCTATAGTGATAACACCAAACGTTGCAGTTAACCGATAGCCCCTACGAGGAACCGGATGATGAACCAGAAAATCAGCTTCACTAATAGCAATAACCCGATGATTGATCTCTCTGCCGTGCTCTACTTCCCGCCGGCATTCGACGCGAGCCGCCAGTATCCGGCCATCGTCGTTTCTCACCCGGGCGGCGGCGTGAAAGAACAAACCGCCGGCACCTACGCCGCAAAACTGGCAGAGCAGGGTTTTGTGACCGTAGCCTACGATGCCTCTTACCAGGGGGAAAGCGGCGGCGTCCCCCGTCAGTTGGAAAACCCCTATATCCGTACCGAAGACGTCAGCGCGGTGATTGACTACCTGACCACGTTGCCTTATGTCGATAATGCGCGCATTGGCGCAATGGGGATTTGCGCCGGCGCGGGCTATACCGCCAACGCCGCGATCCAGGATCGCCGCATTAAGGCGATCGGCACCGTCAGCGCCGTCAATATCGGCTCGATGTTTCGCAACGGGTGGGAAAACAATGTGAAGTCCATTGATGCGCTGCCGTATGTTGAGGCCGGCTCCAACGCCCGTACTGGCGATATCAACAGCGGTGAACATGCCACCATGCCGCTGGCGCCTATGAAAGAATCCGATGCGCCGAACGAAGAGCTGCGCCAGGCCTGGGAGTATTACCACACTCCGCGCGCGCAATATCCGACGGCGCCTGGCTATGCGACACTGCGCAGTCTCAACCAGATCATTACCTACGACGCCTACCACATGGCTGAAGTGTATCTGGCCCAGCCGATGCAGATCGTGGCGGGTAGCGTGGCGGGCAGTAAATGGATGAGCGATGACTTATACGATCGTGCATCAAGCAATGATAAGCGCTACCACATCGTCGAAGGCGCTAACCATATGGATCTGTATGACGGCAAAGCCTATGTCGCCGAAGCCGTTTCCGTCCTGGCACCGTTCTTTGAGGAGACGCTGTAATGAAAAACGTCCGCATCCAAAATGCAGATATGGCCTGGCACATCGCCGCCAACATTCAGCTGCCGCTGGGGTTTGATGAATCTAGACGTTACCCGACGGTGGTCAGCGTCCATCCTTTCGGCAGCTGTAAGGAACAGACCTCCGGCAATGTTTATGGCAAAGCGCTGGCGGAGCAGGGGTACGTCGTTATCGCCTATGACGCCAGTTTTCAGGGCGGATCCGGCGGAGCGCCGCGCTGGATAGAAGATCCGGCTCAGCGCGTAGAGGACATCAGCCGCGTCATCGACTACGCCGTCACCTTGCCGTATGTCGATGCGGATCGTATCGGCGTGCTGGGCATTTGCGGCGGTGGCGGCTATGCCGTCAATGCCACCCTGACGGAGAAACGCATCAAAGCCGTGGTGAGCATCACTGGCGTTAATATTGGGCGACTCTTCCGCGAGGGCTTCAGCAGTTACGATCCGCTAGCGGCGCTGGATGCGATGGCTGCGCAGCGCACCCTTGAAGCGCGCGGCGGTGAGCTCCAGGTGAACGAATTGCTGCCCGCCAGCCCGGAGGCGGCAACTGCCCACGGGCTCACAGAGCGCGATGTTTTTGAAGCGACGGACTATTACAAGACCGCGCGCGGTCAGCAGCCGGGCGGGGCAACGCGCATGCTGTTCTCGCACGCGCAAAAAACGCTGGCCTGGGATGCCTTCGCGTTTACCGAGGTGCTGCTGACTCAGCCGGTGATGGTGGTGGTGGGTGAGAAAGTCGGCGCCTTTGGCGCCTATCGCGATGGTATGGAAGTCTATGGACGCGCAACGGCTTCAGCACATCGCGAGCTGGTGTCGTTAGCGGACTTTTCACATTACGAGCTGTATGACAAACCGGAAGCCGTTCGCAAAGCGCTGGACAAGGTGTTGCCGTTTTTCGCCGCGCACCTGGGCGAATAATCGATGGAGAAGACCATGAAGAATGTCCTGATCCTTGGCGCAGGCGGTCAAATCGCCTGTCATGTTATCGAACGGTTGGCGGATGAACCGGCAGTCGTGCAAACGTTGTTCGCTCGCCGGCCGGAAAAAATCCATTCGCATCCGACCAACGCGCGGATCTTTATCGGCGATGTATTGAACCGATCCGCTTTGGAACAAGCGATACAGGGCCAGGATCTGGTGTATGCCAACCTGACTGGGGAGGATCTGGATGCGCAGGCTGAGGCGGTGATTGCCGCCATGCAGGCCTGCGGCGTCAAACGCCTGATCTTTGTTCTTTCGCTGGGGATTTACGATGAAGTCCCGGGAAAATTCGGTGAATGGAATCGTACGATTATTGGTGAACCCCTCAAGCCATTCCGGCGGGCGGCTGACGCCATTGAAGCCTCGGGGCTGAATTACACCATTCTGCGCCCGGCCTGGTTAACGGATGAAGACAAGGTTGATTATGAACTCACTACTCGCGATGAGCCGTTCAAAGGGACGATCGTATCGCGTAAGAGCGTCGCCGCTTTAATTGCCGACATTATTGATGAGCCTGAGAGACACATTGGCGAAAATATCGGTGTTAACCAGCCGGGTACTGACGGTGATAAACCGTACTTTATGTGATTTACTTTAAGAGGTTATGGTTGTGTGGCAATGTTCGGATAGCCGCTGGCATCTCCGCCATTGCCCGGAAAACCAAAAGCAAAAAGCCCGCTCGGGTTTCCCTGAGCGGGCTTTTCTAAATATGGCTCCTCTGACTGGACTCGAACCAGTGACATACGGATTAACAGTCCGCCGTTCTACCGACTGAACTACAGAGGAATCGTGTGAACGGGGCGAATAATAGCGGGGCGCCTGGGGTTTGTCAAAGCGCTAAACTGCAAAAAAAGCGCGTTTGCTGAGGGAATGAGCACCTTGCGCTGTTTTTCGGCATTTTTCATCGCTATGCGCTGATTTTTGCATCCCAAATCGTTTTGACATCGTTTGCACAAGCCGTTGCACGGCGATGGTGCAGGGTCACTCTCGCTATCCTGCACCTTCCCTCTTGGCCGTACGGCTTATCCCCCGTTAACCCCGTCAAACGCCGCGCCGCAACTGATATGTAGGATGAATAAGCAAATAATATGTATTCGTCGTCACAATGGCTGGATTTTTGCTTACCCATTTTTGGGGAATGCGACTGCGCTCTCAAGAAAATTATTTTCCCCGTCTACACATAAAGTGAAAGTTCCGCGCCCCAGGGCGTTCCGCTACACCAGTGCTGAGGAAGATAACAATGTCATCGAAATTGATAAAAAGTCCGCTCGCTGCTTTGCTCATCGGTTGTTTAGGTACGGCGTTTTCCGCGCAGGCCGATATCGTCATCGGCGTCGCCGGGCCGTTCTCCGGGCCTAACGCCACCTACGGCGATCAGTATTGGCGCGGCGCTTCTCAGGCGGCGGCGGACATCAACGCCGCCGGCGGTATCAAAGGGGAAAAAATCAAGCTGGTGCAGGGGGATGACGCCTGCGAACCGAAACAGGCGGTCGCGGTCGCCAACCGGCTGGTGGATCAGGAAAAGGTCTCGGCGGTGGTCGGCCACTTCTGCTCTTCTTCTACCATGCCCGCCTCCGAGGTGTATGACGAGGCCGGCATCATCGCCATCACCCCCGGCTCCACCAACCCGCAGATCACCGAGCGCGGCATGAAGACCATGTTCCGCATGTGCGGGCGCGACGATCAGCAGGGCGTGATCGCCACCAACTACATGCTGGACACCCTGAAGGCCAAGCGCATCGCGGTGATCCACGATAAAGACACCTATGGCCAGGGGCTGGCGGACGCGGCGAAGGCGGCGATGAACAAGCGCGGGGTCAAGGAAGTGCTGTATGAGGGGCTGTCGCGCGGCGAGAAAGACTTCAACGCGCTGGTGACCAAGATCGCCTCGGTCAAGCCGGACGTGGTCTACTTCGGCGGCTGCCATCCGGAAGCCGGGCCGCTGGTGCGCCAGATGCGCGAGCAGGGCGTGACCGCCAAGTTCTTCTCCGGCGACTGCGTGGTGACCGAAGAACTGGTGACCGCCGCCGGCGGGCCGCAGTACACCAACGGCGTGCTGATGACCTTCGGCAACGATCCGCGTCAGATCCCGGAAGGCAAGGCGGTGATCGCCAAGTTCCGCGCCAGCGGCTTTGAGCCGGAAGGGTACACCCTCTACTCCTACGCCTCGATACAGGCGATCGCCGCCGCCTTCAACGCCACCGGCGGCAAAGACAGCGCCAAGGCCGCCGAATGGCTGAAGTCGCACGATGTGGATACCGTGATGGGCAAAAAAGCCTGGGACCAGAAGGGCGACCTGAAGGTCTCGGACTACGTGGTCTACCAATGGGATGACAAGGGCAAATATCACCAGCTGTAAACGGCCGAACCTTGAAGTTGTAACCCTATGACCGACGGGCTCGCCGCTCTGGCGAGCCCGTTCCGCGATGACCTTTGGGCCGCGTCGGACTGCGTTGGCGGCCTTACCAGGCGAGACTGCTCATTATGGATGTATTCTTTCTGCAACAGCTGATCAACGGCCTGACCCTCGGTGCGGTGTATGGCCTGATCGCCATCGGCTACACCATGGTTTACGGCATCATCGGCATGATCAACTTCGCCCACGGCGAGGTGTACATGATCTCCGCCTACCTGTGCGCCATCGGCTTGGCGCTGCTGTCGTTCTTCGGGCTGCACTCGTTCCCGCTGCTGATCCTCGGCACGCTGGTGTTCACCATCGTCATCACCGGGGTGTACGGCTGGGTGATCGAGCGCATCGCCTACAAGCCGCTGCGCAACTCCACCCGCCTGGCGCCGCTGATCTCCGCCATCGGCATGTCGTTAATCCTGCAAAACTACGCGCAGATAAGCCAAGGGCCGCGCCAGCAGGGCATCCCAACGCTGCTGAGCGGCGTGTTCCGCCTGGAGTTCGACGGCGGCGTGGTGCAGATCACCTACACCAAGGTGTTTATTCTGGTGGCGTCGCTGCTCGGCATGGCGATCCTCACCTACATTATTCAGCGCACCCGGCTGGGGCGCATCTGCCGCGCCACCCAGCAGGATCGCAAAATGGCTTCGATTCTCGGCATCAATACCGATCGGGTGATCTCGCTGGTGTTCGTGATCGGCGCCGCCATGGCCGGGCTGGCCGGGGTGCTGATCACCATGAACTACGGCACCTTCGATTTTTACGTCGGCTTTATCATCGGCATCAAGGCCTTCACCGCCGCGGTGCTGGGCGGCATCGGCTCGCTGCCGGGTGCCATGCTGGGCGGATTGCTGCTCGGGGTGGCGGAGGCGCAGTTCGCCGGCATGGTGAACTCGGATTACAAGGACGTGTTCTCCTTCGGGTTGCTGGTGGCGATCCTGATCTTCCGTCCGCAGGGCCTGCTTGGCCGGCCGCTGATCGCCAAGGTTTAAGGAGAACGCCATGTCGCAATCCGTGATCCACGGCGGGCTGGACGTTAAACGCAGCCTGCTGGACGCCGTCTTGGCCGGGCTGATCGCCCTGATCGTGTTCGGGCCGATCGTCGGCATCGTGCTGAACGGCTACAGCTTTAACTTCGAACCGCACCGGCTGGTGTGGATTATCGTCGCGGTGATGGCCGGGCGGCTGCTGCTGAGCCTGTTCCTGCAAACCGCGCCGGGGCGCAGGGTGCTGGCGCGCTTCGACGGTGGCAACGACGGCGTTTACGTGCGGCCGCTGGGCTATAAATCCAACCTGCGCTGGCTCCTGCCGCTGATGGCGGCGATCGCGCTGCTGTTCCCGTTCGTCGCCACCAAATACCTGCTGACGGTGGCGATCCTCGGCCTGATCTACGTGCTGCTCGGCCTGGGGCTGAATATCGTGGTCGGGCTGGCGGGGCTGCTCGATCTGGGGTACGTGGCGTTTTACGCCATCGGCGCCTACGGGCTGGCGCTGGGCTATCAGTACCTCGGGCTGGGGTTTTGGGCGATGCTGCCGCTGGGGGCGCTGATGGCGGCGCTGGCCGGCGCGCTGCTGGGTTTCCCGGTGCTGCGCATGCACGGCGACTACCTGGCGATCGTCACGCTGGGGTTCGGTGAGATCATCCGGCTGGTGCTGAACAACTGGATGTCGCTCACCGGCGGGCCGAACGGCGTCTCGGTGCCGGCGCCGACGGTGTTCGGCCTGGAGTTCGGCCGGCGCGCCAAAGACGGCGGGGTGCCGATCCACGAGTTTCTCGGCATCGATTACAACCCCAACCTCAAGTTCATTTTCATCTATGCGGTGCTGTTTTTGGTGGTGCTGCTGGTGCTGTACATCAAGCACCGGCTGACGCGCATGCCGATCGGCCGCGCTTGGGAGGCGCTGCGCGAGGATGAGATCGCCTGCCGCTCTCTCGGGCTCAATCACGTGCTGGTGAAGCTGTCGGCCTTTATGCTGGGCGCCTCCACCGCCGGGCTGGCGGGGGTGTTTTTCGCCACCTATCAGGGCTTCGTCAACCCGACCTCGTTCACCTTCTTCGAGTCGGCGCTGATCCTGGCGATCGTGGTGCTGGGCGGCATGGGCTCCACCCTCGGCGTGGTGCTGGCGGCCTTCGTGCTGACGGTGGCGCCGGAGCTGCTGCGCAGCTTCGCCGAATACCGGGTGCTGCTGTTCGGCGTGCTGATGGTGGCGATGATGATCTGGCGGCCGCGCGGGCTGGTGCGCATCAGCCGCGCCAGCTTCGCCGAGCGCAAGGGGGTGGCGCCATGAGCGACGCCATTTTGCGGGTGGAGCACCTGATGATGCGCTTTGGCGGCATCAAGGCGCTGAACGACGTCAATCTGGAGGTGGAGCGCGGCTCCATCACCGCCCTGATCGGCCCCAACGGCGCCGGCAAGACCACGGTATTCAACTGCCTGACCGGCTTTTACCGCGCCAGCGGCGGCGCGATCCTGCTCAATACCCATAAGCGGCCGACCGACGTGATCCAGGTGCTGGGGCAGAAGTTTCGCGCCGGCGACTGGATACGCCCGAAGCGGCTCGGCTCGCGCCTCTATTACAAGATGTTCGGCGGCACTCATTTGGTCAACCGCGCCGGGCTGGCGCGCACCTTCCAGAATATCCGCCTGTTCCGCGAAATGTCGGTGGTGGAGAACCTGCTGGTGGCGCAGCACATGCAGAGCAACCGCAACCTGATCGCCGGGGTGCTGAATACGCCGGGCTACCGCCGGGCGGAGAGCGCCGCGCTGGATCACGCCTTCTACTGGCTGGAGGTGGTGGATCTGGTGGACTGCGCCAACCGGCTGGCGGGGGAGATGTCCTACGGCCAGCAGCGGCGGCTGGAGATCGCGCGCGCCATGTGCACCGCGCCGGAGATGATCTGCCTCGACGAGCCGGCCGCCGGGCTGAACCCGGTGGAAACGGCCACGCTGAGCCGCATCATCCGTTTCCTGCGCCAGCATCACGGCATCACGGTGCTGCTGATCGAGCATGACATGGGCATGGTGATGGAGATCTCCGATCGGGTGATCGTGCTCGATCACGGCGACGTGATCGCCCGCGGCACGCCGCAGGAGATCCAGTACAACGAGGCGGTGATCGCCGCCTACCTGGGCGCGGACGAAGAGGAGCTGGCGGGATGAGCGAAGCGATGCTGGAATTTCGCGAAGTGGACGTGTTTTACGGGCCGATCCAGGCGCTGCGCAAGGTGTCGCTGCAGGTCAACGCCGGGGAGACGGTGGCGCTGATCGGCGCCAACGGCGCGGGAAAATCCACGCTGTTGATGTCGATCTTCGGCCATCCGCGCATCGCCGGCGGGCAGATCCTGTTTGGCGGCGAGGACATCAGCCGCCGCTCCACGCACTACGTGGCGGCCGGCGGCATCGCGCAAGCGCCGGAAGGGCGGCGCATCTTTCCGGACATGAGCGTGGAGGAGAACCTGCTGATGGGTACCATCACCGTCGGCAACCGCTATCTGGCGGAGGATCTGCAGCGCATGTTCGAGCTGTTTCCGCGCCTCAAGGAACGGCGCAACCAGCGAGCGATGACCCTGTCCGGCGGCGAGCAGCAGATGCTGGCGATCGCCCGCGCGCTGATGAGCCGGCCGAAGCTGCTGCTGTTGGACGAGCCGAGTCTGGGGCTGGCGCCGATCGTGGTGCGGCAGATCTTCGGCGTGCTGCGCGAGCTGACCCGCAGCGGCATGACGCTGTTTCTGGTGGAGCAGAACGCCAACCACGCGCTGAAGCTATCCGATCGCGGTTATGTGATGGTCAACGGCCAGATCCGCCTCACCGGCAGCGGCCAGGAGCTGTTGAACGATCCGGAGGTGAGAAAGGCCTATCTGGGCGGCGGCTGAATGCCGCCCCAGGGGCAGGGAGGCCCGCTTCAGAACTGTTTCTGCATCCAGCGCACGTTCAGCCGCACCAGGGCGATGATGGCGCTGGAGAGCAGCCGCAGCCCGCCGGGCATGTCGCGGCGGCGGATGTCCAGCAGCAGCACGGTGCGCACCTGCGGGCTGTCGTTCCACACTTCGTGTTCGAAGGTGTCGTCCCACAGCATGAACTCCCCCTCGTGCAGCCGGTATTCGCGGCCGTCCACTTTCAGCACCGCCGCCGGCGCGCCGTCGGCGCGTTTGGGCATGTCCAGCACCAGATAGCCGCGCAGAATGCCGCGAAACGGTCCGCGGTGGGGCGGCACCTGCTTGCCGGGCGCCAGGAAGGAGAGCGAGGCGGACAGCACGTCCGGGGATGAAGCTATCAACGCCGCCAGCGTCGGGCAGCGCGCCAGGTTGCGGGCGATCGGCTGGCCGTAGGCCTTCATGATGAACATGCGCCAGTCGCGCGCGTCGTTGGCGGAAATCGACGCCTGCTGGATCATGATCTCGTGAAAGCGGGGAATATTGTGCAGATCGTGGGCGACGGTTAGCGCCTCTTCGCGGATCTGCCGCCATTGGGCGGTGAAACGTTCAGCGTCGGGGAACAGCGCGGCGCTGTCGAGCACCGGCTTGCCCTGAATGCGGCGATCGTAAACATTGCGCAATGCGAGCACGGACCAATCATAAATCGCGGACATAATGACCTCGCCTCAGAAAACGCCAAATGGACACTGCGCGCGGTTCTTCGGCGCGGCGCGTTGTCTGCGGCGGCCGGAGGGGAAGAGCGGCAGGAAAAATTGGTACGCTTCAATAGATTAGCACAGCATTTGTGCAACCGTGTGTCTGCGAATGTGTCGAAATGCGGCGAAAAAAACCACACAATTAAAGTGTGACGCGTATCGCATTTAGCGGGCCGATTGGTTAAAATATCGCTACTTGCCCGCACCTGTCCGGATTTTGTTTACCATGGAACACGCTGCCGTTTCGCGCTCAACCGCCTGGTTGCGCGTGGTTATCCTCGCCGTCTCGGCCTTTATCTTCAACACCACCGAATTTATTCCGGTCGGTCTGCTGAGCGACATCGCCGCCAGCTTCTCGATGCAAACCGAACAGGTCGGCCTGATCATCACCATCTACGCCTGGATCGTCGCCGCCGCCTCATTGGCGTGCATGCTGCTGACCAGCAAAATCGAGCGCCGCAAGCTGCTGATCGGCGTGTTCATGCTGTTTATCGCCAGCCACGTGCTGACCGCCGTGGCCTGGAACTTCACCACGCTGGTCATCTCGCGCGCCGGCGTGGCGCTGGCGCACTCGGTGTTCTGGTCGATCACCGCTTCGCTGGCGATCCGCGTGGCGCCGCCGGGCAAGAAAGCCCAGGCGCTGAGCCTGCTGGCGGGCGGTACCGCGCTGGCGATGGTGCTCGGGCTGCCGCTCGGGCGGGTGGTGGGGCAGTTGCTCGGCTGGCGCATGACTTTTATCGGCATCGCGGTGTGCGCCACCCTGGCGCTGGTGCTGCTGTGGCGCCTGCTGCCGGTGCTGAAAAGTGAGCACTCCGGTTCGCTGGCCAGCGTGCCGCTGCTGTTCAAACGCCCGGCGCTGCTGGCGCTGTACATGCTGACCGTCATCGTGGTGACGGCGCATTTCACCGCCTACAGCTACATCGAGCCGTTTATCCAGACCGTGGCCGGGCTGTCGGAGAACTTCACCACGCTGATGCTGCTGCTGTTCGGCGCCGCCGGCATCGTCGGCAGCCTGCTGTTCAGCCGCTACAGCGAGCGTTTTCCTTCCGGCTTCTTTATCGGCGCCATCGCGCTGCTGGCCTTGAGCCTGCTGCTGCTGTTGCCGGCCGCCGGCAGCGAAAGCCACCTGACGGTGCTGTGCATCTTCTGGGGCATGGCGATCATGGCCATCGGCCTGTCGATGCAGGCCAAAGTGTTGAGCCTGGCGCCGGACGCCACCGACGTGGCGATGGCGATCTTCTCCGGCCTGTACAACTTCGGCATCGGCAGCGGCGCGCTGCTGGGCAACCAGGTAAGCCTGCATCTGGGCATGGGCAACATCGGCTTCGTCGCCGCGCCGCTGGCGCTGATCGCCCTCGGCGGGTGCCTGCTGAGCTTCTACCGCAGCGAACGGCTGCAGCAGCACCCCAGCCGTTAAGCCACCGATTCGGGATGCCGCTGCGGCATCCCGCGTTGCATTTTCCTGCTATAAAACAGGCTGCTGCAGCGTTTTATGCTTAACTTTTTTTCATAGTCTGCTAATTAAAAATTTAACTCCGACGCCGCTTCGCTAGCATAGAAAGTCATCAAAAATGTTAATGCGAGGTTAACGGTGAGTGACTCTGTAGCGGCGTCGCCGATCCATGCGCGGGATCTGGCGGCCAGAATCGACGCCTTGCCCGCGTCGGCCGGCCTGTGGCGCTTTATCATTCTGCTGTCGCTGGGCGGCTTTTTCGAACTCTACGATCTGTTCCAGACCGGCTATATCAGCACCGGCCTTATCGCCGACGGCATTTTCCACACCGGCGCGCAGGGCGTCTTCGGCGTGTCGGACCAGGCGGCCTTCGCCTCCGCCACCTTTCTTGGCCTGTTCGTCGGCGCCAGCCTGCTGAGCCCGTACGCCGATCGCTTCGGCCGCCGCGCCACCTTTATGTTCGCCCTGATCTGGTATGGCGCCTTCTCGCTGCTGCTGGCGTTTCAACAGCAGGCGGAGTGGGTGATCTTTCTGCGCTTTCTGGTGGGCGTCGGGCTCGGCATTGAGCTGGTGACCATCGACACTTATCTGACGGAGTGGGTGCCTGCGCATCTGCGCACCCGGGCTTTCGCCTTCGCGTTCTTCGTGCAGTTCCTGTCGGTGCCGGCGGTGGCGTTGATGTCCTGGTGGCTGGTGCCGCAGACGATTTGGGGCCTGAGCGGCTGGCGCTACGTGGTGATCGCCGGCGCGCTGGCCTCGCTGGTGATCTGGCTGGTGCGCAAGGGGCTGCCTGAGTCGCCGCGCTGGCTGGTGCAGCAGCGGCGCTATGCGCAGGCCCGGCAGGTGATGCGGGATATGGAACGGCGTTGCGGCGTGATGGCCGTGGACTTCCCGTCGCGCCCGGTGGACGATGCCGAGGGGGCACCGCTGCGCGGCCGCTTTCGCGACATCTGGGCGCCGCAGTATCGCGATCGCACGCTGATGCTGGTGGTGATGAATTTCTTTCAGGCCATCGGTTTCTTCGGCTTCGGCAACTGGTTGCCGGCGCTGCTGTCGGGCAAGGGCGCATCGGTCACCCACAGCCTGCTGTACGCTTTCTTCATTACGCTGGCCTACCCGCTGGGCTCGCTGCTGTGCAGCTTCTACGCCGACAAGATGGAGAATAAGTGGCAGATCGTGTTGTCTTGCCTGGTGACGGTGGTCTTCGGCTCGCTGTTCGCGCTGCAGAACAACCCGCTGTGGCTGATCCTGTGCGGCTTCTTCATCACCTGGTCCAACGCCTGGCTGACCTACAGCTACCACTCGTATCAATCCGAGATCTTCCCGACCCATATTCGCGCCCGCGCCGTCGGTTTTTGCTACTCCTTCAGCCGCCTGTCGACGGTGTTCAGCAGCATTATCATCGGCATTATCCTGCAGTACGGCGGCTCGCTGGGGGTGATCGCGTTTATCGTCGCCAGCATGCTGATCGTGATGCTGGTGATCGGGCTGTTCGGCCCGAAAACGCGCGGTATCGATCTGGAAAACATCTGACGTTTTGCGCCGGCGGCGACGCCGGCCTCTTCAGCAAAAAAACTCGCGATCATGCGAAAATTATTCCGTTATCACTGCCTTTGCGCCTGCCGTACTGTTACCCGGTACAAAATCCAATTCAATACCGAGCGGGGAACACGTCATGAGCATCCTCACCGCGCCCGATGGCGCGCGCATTTTCTATAAGGATTGGGGCCGCGGCCAGCCGATCCTGTTCTCCCACGGTTGGCCGCTGTCCGCCGATGCCTGGGACAACCAGCTGCTGTTTTTCGGCCAGAGCGGGTTCCGGGTGATCGCCCACGATCGCCGCGGCCACGGCCGTTCGGATCAGACCTGGCACGGCAACGACATCAACCAATACGCCGACGATCTGGCTCTGCTGATCGAAACGCTGGATCTGCGCGATCTGATCCTGGTCGGCCACGCCATCGGCGGCGGCGAAGTGGCGCGCTACATCGGCCGCCACGGCAGCGATCGGGTGGCGAAAGTGGTGCTGGTGGGCGCCGTGCCGCCGCTGATGCTGCAAACGCCGGTCAACCCGGAAGGCACACCGATGGCGGCCTTCGACGGCATTCGCAGCGGCGTGGCGGGCAACCGCTCGCAGTTCTTCAAAGATCTGGCGGTGCCGTTCTACGGTCTCCACTGCGACGAGGTGGAGAGCAATGCGGGGCTGATCGACCACTTCTGGCTGATGGGCATGCAGGGCGGTATGAAAGGGCAGTACGACGGCGTGAGCGCGTTCTCCGAAGTGGACTTCACCGCCGATCTGCTGGCGATCGACAGGCCGACGCTGTTGGTACACGGCGACGCCGATCGGATCGTGCCGATCGGTGCCTCGGCGCTGAAAGCCGCTAAGCTTATGCAACAGGCGGAGCTGAACGTATACGCCGACGGCGCTCACGGCTTGGCGCAGGTCGATCCCGATCGCTTCAACGCCGATCTGCTGGCCTTTATCCAGAATTCGCCGTTTTAAGGGGGCGCGATGAACCTGACTGCTATCGCCGCCCGCTGCGCGCAGCGGCTGCATGCGCCCGCGGTGCGCTGGCTGCTGCTGCTCGCCATTTGCGCCGCCTACATTCAGGGCGGATTGGTCAAGGCGCTGAACGTCGAAGGCGCCATCGCCGAGATGACCCATTTCGGTCTGCAGCCGGCGGCGCTGTTCGCCGTGCTGGTGACGCTGCTGGAACTGGCGGCGTCGGCGCTGATCCTAAGCGGCTTTTATCGCTGGCTCGGCGCGTTGGCGCTGGCCGGTTTTACCCTGATGGCGACGCTGATGGCCAATCCGTTCTGGCAGTTCGACGGGGCGGAACGCGGCCAGATGATGAACGGATTTTTTGAACACCTTGGGCTGGCCGGCGCGCTGTTGCTGGTGGCATTTAACGATTTGAAGGAGCGAACGGATGGCTGAACAGACGGACAACAAGGCGGCGGCGGGCGGCTTCGCGCCGCTGAAAATCCCCTTATTTGCGGTGCTGTGGGGCGCCACGGTGCTCGGCAACGTCGGCAGCTTTATGCGCGACGTCGCCAGCTCGTGGCTGATTACCGATCTGTCGAGTAACCCTTCGGCGGTGGCGCTGATGCAGACCGCCGCCACGCTGCCGGTGTTCCTGCTGGCGATCCCGGCCGGGGTACTGTCGGACATCCTCGATCGACGGCGCTTTCTGATCTTCGTGCAAATTCTGCTGGCCAGCGTCAGCGGCAGCCTGTTGCTGCTGTCGCAGACCGGCGCGCTGACGGTGGAATACCTGCTGGCGCTGACCTTCGTCGGCGGCATCGGCGCGGCGCTGATGGGGCCGACCTGGCAGGCGATCGTGCCGGAGCTGGTGCCGCGCACCGAGCTGAAAAACGCCGTGGCGCTGAATTCGCTGGGCATCAACATCGCCCGCTCCATCGGCCCGGCGGCCGGTGGCCTGCTGCTGGCCAGCTTCGGCGCCGGCGCGGCCTACGGTGCGGACGTGATGAGCTATGTGCTGGTGATCGCGGCGCTGTTGTGGTGGAAGCGGCCGAAGGCCGAGGACAGCGGCCTGTCGGAACACTTCTTCGGCGCCTTCCGCGCCGGCCTGCGCTATGCCCGTTCCAGCCGCGAGCTGCACGTGGTGCTGCTGCGGGCGGCGGTGTTCTTCGCCTTCTCCAGCTCGGTTTGGGCGCTGCTGCCGCTGGTGGCGCGTCGCATGCTGGGCGGCAGCGCCGGTTTTTACGGCGTTCTGCTGGGGGCGGTAGGCGCCGGGGCGATCCTCGGGGCGATCGCGCTGCCGCGCCTGCGCCAGCGGCTGAATGCCGACGGGCTGGTGTTGCTGGCGGCGGTGCTGACCGCCGTGGTGATGGCGGCCCTGTCGCTGGCGCCGCCGCAGTGGCTGGCGGTGGTGCTGCTGTTGGTGCTGGGTGCCGGCTGGATTATCGCGCTGACCACGCTCAACGGCGCGGCGCAGGGCGTGCTGCCCAACTGGGTGCGCGGCCGCGGCCTGGCCATCTACCTGATGGTGTTCAACGGCGCGATGGCGGCGGGCAGCCTGTTGTGGGGGCTGGTGGCGCAGGAGCTGGGCGTGGCCGCCACGCTGCTGGTCGGCGGCGTCGGCCTGCTGGCGGCGGGGCTGCTGTTCCACCGCCTGCGGCTGCCGACCGGCGAGGCCGATCTGCAGCCGTCGAACCATTGGCCGGAGCCGCTGGTCAACACGCCGGTCGAGAACGATCGCGGCCCGGTGATGATTCAGGTGGAGTACCGCATCCGCGAACAGGATCGGCCGCAGTTCTTGCGCACGCTGCTGATGCTGGAGCGGGCACGCCGCCGCGACGGCGCTTACGCCTGGGGCATCACCGAGCACACCGGCGATCCGGAATGCATCATGGAGTGGTTCCTGGTGGAGTCCTGGGCGGAGCACCTGCGGCAGCACCAGCGGGTGTCGCACGCCGACGCCGATCTGCAGCAGTCGGCGCTGCGCTTCCATATCGGGCCGGAGAAACCGGTGGTGCATCACTTCCTGTCGCTCGACCGGCATCAGGTGAAGCATTAACTGCGCGGCCAGGCGGTGAGAAGGTGCTATGCTTTTGGTCGGTTCGGCGGCGCGGCCGCCGTAAGACGAATGTAGTCAGCACAGGGAGACACATTGATGACGGCACCTTCTGCTTTTGCCCGCGAGCTTGGGCTGCGCTATCCGATCGTTCAGGGGCCGATGAACGGCGCGTCGCCGCCGGCGTTGGCGGTGGCGGTGAGCAACGCCGGCGCGCTGGGCTCGTGCGCGGCGGCGCTGTTTTCACCGGCGGTGATCCTCGAACGCGTGCAGCAGATCCGCGCGCAGACCGCCGCGCCGTTCAACATCAACCTGTTTCTGCTCGATGAGCAGCACCCGGATCTTGCCGAGCTCAAGCGCGCCCAGCACCTGCTGCGGCCGTTCCGCGAAGCGCTGGGGCTGAGCGAGCCGCCGATCCCCACCCAATTCGCCGAAAACAACCGTGACCAGATCGCGGCCTTGCTGGAGGCGGCGCCGCCGGTGGCCAGCTTCACCTTCGGCGTGCTGCCGCGCGCCACGGTCACGCAGTTCAAGAAGGCCGGCTCGCGGGTGATCGGCACCGCCACCACGGTGGCGGAAGCCCGCGCCTGGGAAGAGGCGGGCGCCGACTTCGTTTGCGTCTCTGGCTCGGAGGCGGGCGGCCACCGCCCGACCTTCCTCGGCGATATCGAGCAATCCTGCGTCGGCCTGATGGCCCTGCTGCCGCAGGTGGTGGCGGCGGTGAAGATCCCGGTGATCGCCGCGGGCGGTATCATGAACGGGCGCGGCATCGCGGCTGCGCGCTTGCTGGGCGCGCAGGCGGCGCAGCTGGGCACCGCGTTTCTGTGCAGCCCGGAGTCGGGCATCGCCGAAGCCTGGCGGGCGGCGCTGAGCAACGCCAGTGATGACAGCACGCGCCTGACGCGCGCCTTCAGCGGCCGCCCGGCGCGCGGCATCGTCAATGATTTCATGCGCCAGATGCGCGCGGAAGAGGCGCAGATCCTGCCTTATCCGGTGCAGAACGCGCTCACCGGCGATATCCGCCAGGCGGCGGCCAAGGCCGGTCGTGGAGAGTTTATGTCGCTGTGGGCCGGGCAGGGCGTGGGCCTGGCGCGGCCGATGCCGGCGGCGGAGCTGGTCGCCACCCTGGCGGCGGAGCTGGAGGCGGTGTGAGCTCGTCTGCGCGATTTATTGCTCTGACAGTGTGGGGGCAGTGCAGAAAATCGCCAGGGTGATGCCTGAAAAGAGATAAACAGTCCGGCGTTCGCGCCGGACTGCGGATTTCTTGGCTAGACGAGAATATCGGCGGAAGCGTCGACCTGCCCAACGATTTTAACCAGGAAATCAGGCTGGTTATGGCCGGAGAGATTGATCGCCAGATCGGTGACATTCTGCTGCGAGTCATAATTCAGCGCCGCTTCATACAGCGAGCCGCTTAAATTATCGACGAAGTGCAACTCGCCCCCCTCGGCCTTAACCGTCTGGTTGAGCCACGACAGATCGATTTTATCCACCGCCGTTTGGAAATCACGGATCCAGTCCGGCGCGGCGGCCTGGCTGTCTTCGGCTGCGCTGAAGACGAAGGTGTCGGCGCCTGCATTGCCCCAGAGCTGATCGGCGCCGTCGGCACCGTAAATGATATCGTTGCCTGCGCCGCCTTTGAGCGTATTGTTCAGTGCGTTGCCCACTAAGATATCGGCGCCGCTGCCGCCGATGATATTTTCAATCTGCGCGCCATAGGCGATGGCGATATTCGCCTTCAATCCGCCCACATCTGAGAATGAGCCTTCGTTAATGTTGATGCGCTGATCTTGGCTGTAGCCTGAAAAATCCAGCGTGTCGTTGCCGCCGGCATCCCAGATAGCCGCCACGATTTTGTCCGTGGACGCCTTAACGCTCAAAAAGTCTCGATCCGTATTCGAGTTGAAACCATAAGTGGTATCACCGGTGCGCGTGGTGGTATTCGCGCCGTACAGCTTCTGAATGGCGGTAATATCATCCAGCTGCGGCCCCGAGGGCCATACGCCTTTATAGTCGGCGCCGGTGTTTTGTTCACTAAAATAGCTCATCAAAGAATATTGATGGTCGTCCTCATAATATTTCGCCGAGTTGGTGTAGGTGGGGTAAGTCGCGTTGGAGGCATCATAGTTTCCGGGGTGGGAGAGCCCGAGCGCATGCCCTATTTCGTGGGTCAGCGTATCCCTGGCATAGTTATTGGTCTGCGGATTCGAAGCGTCGTAGCCTTTGTTGCCGCTGATCCAGATGGTGCTTTTCAGGTCGTTTTGCGTACTTTCATAGGAGGTGTAATTGCCTCCGCTGGCCGCCTTATAAAAACCAAACTTTATATCAGCGCTTTTGGCATCGGTGCCTTTGACCTCGGTGAAGGTGATATTGGCCACGTCTGACCAGGACTGCAATGAAAGCTTGGTTTGGGCCTGTTGGGCGGCGGTAAGCTGTGCGGATCCTGGCTTATCGCTGTCGGTATACACGGGGAAAGAGTAGGTTATTGTTGCCGCATGGTCAGTCACGCCTTTGCCATTGGCGGAATAATGGCTCCTCAGCAACAGATCTGAAACGTCTTCCGTGGCGTATGAAGGCTTGCTGCTTCCCTCGCGATCGCCTCTTTCATAATCGGTTAAATAATCTGAGATTTTATCGGTAGCTAATGACATATCAAACTCCTTTGGACGTTGACAATATTGCACCTAACGCTCTATATGCTCGTACACAGGTTTGAAAATAGGGGGGGGGGTTATTGGGTTATCATTGGCTTGCCTCCTTGGTCTGGCTTGAATATCGCACTCAAGCGGGATATGTCCTTATCATTAATCACGGTGAGGAATTAATGGCGCGCAATGGTTGGCTGAAAGCAGTATAGGCATAATTATTTTATTAATGAGTTATTCTTATATGAATCTTTTACATAAGATATGTGTAAAAGGCGTACTTAAATAACCAGGTGGAATTAAATCTTTATTTAATATTACTCTGTAATTGGCTCGTGGAGTTTACCTAACTGATTTATCTTTTTGCTTTTCATTAATTTTCATCTGTAAATGGCGACGAGTAGCCACCATTGCCGCAATGCATATAGGCGGCTACACGCCGGCGAACGTCATTAATTGAGTAAGGGATTATTAAGGGCGCTCGCGTACACCGATTAACTTGCTTGATAATTAAAAGCTGTAGGTGCCCTGCGCCAGGACGAAGTTCATGTTTTTCAGCCCGGCATGCTGCTGCAGGCTGTGGCCGAGGTCGAAGTAGACATAGGCCACCTTGAACTGAAGATCGCTGCGCGGCGTCCAGATGGTTTCGACCTGATACTGATTGCCGATAAAGCGCGATCCTTGCGCGCTGCCCTTCACCGGGCGCATCGGCCCGAGGTAGAAGGCATCCTCGCGGCGTTGCCGCCACAATGCGTCCCAGCTGAAATCGATGGACAGGGTTTGCCACGGCGTAATCGTGACCGAAGGATGAATGGCGATCAGGTTAGCCGGCGCCACCAGCCCGTTTTCGGTCAGGTAGGGCAGCTTGGGGTACATGGCGTTAAAGGTATTGAGCTGCCCATCGTGACCGTTTTTATCGCCGCTGGCGATGCCAATCTTGCCGCCAAAGCGCGGCTGCCAGCGCCAGTCGCTCATCCTATACCCGGCGTGAGCCGACGCCGACCAGGCGCGGATGTCGCGCTGTTCTGCGCTGCCGAACTGCCAGGCGGCTTCATTATCCCAGTCGAACCCCTGCGCTGCGCCGAAAATGCGCGCGCCGACGGTATAGCGCCGTTCTTGCCCGCTGAGCTGCGCGTAGTGGGCGTCGTTATCCTCAAAGCCAAAGGTGTAGAGATCGAGCGAGGACGCCAGCGCTGCCAGCGGCGTGGTGCCGTACAGCCCCCACACCTTTTGGCTGTTGTCGGTATCGTCGTCGAAACTGCCGGTTTTGAGGGTGACGGGGTGGCCGATAAAGGCGTCTAGGCGGTTTTTATCCTTGGCCCAGCTGGCGCGGATGGCGTCGAAAGAACGACGCACGTTGGGGCCGTCGCGGGTGCCCATCAGGTGCAGCGAACCCAGCGCAATCTCCTGGCGGCCGACCCGCAGGGTGCCGAGGCCGTAGGCGGTGGGCAGTTTTAAGTCCACATAGCCCTGGCCGAGATAGGCATGATCTTCGTCGGTCGGCTTGCGCCCGCGATCGCGCGGCGTGGCCAGTGACGATCCCAACTGGACATAGGCGCCAAAGTCGTCGCCATAGTCGAGGCGCGCGCCAATCAGCAGGCGCTGCATGAAGGTGTCGTCGCGTCCGCCGCTCAGATCGCGTTGATCCGTCCATTCATAGCGCTCGCGCAGTGAACCGTCGAAAGACAGGGTGGCCGCATCGCCCAACGGGATGTTTTTCCAGGGGGAAGCGGCGGGTTCCGCCGCCAGGGCGGGGAGCGAGGAGAACAGCAACAGTGCGGGAAGCGTGCGTTTCATCATGGGTATCCGAAGAAAAAAGCGCGCCGCAGCGCGCCTTGGGTTTATTTAGCCGTCTGGTGGATTTCGGCGATGTAGCCGCCGGGGAAACGCACCAGCGCCGAGGCGCGGCGCTCCGCCGCCGTCGAACGCCACAGCACCTGCGCGCCGCTGGCCGTCGCTTTGGCCAGCGTGGCCGGCAGATCGTCGACGCCATAGCCGGTGCGCTCATGGCCGAACGGATAAGGCAGATGCCCGTCGGTGACGAAAATGCGCGTTTTGCCGAAGCGCGAGTCCAGTTCGATCTGGCGGATCTTGCCGTTGTCGCTGCGGCCGATCGCCGTATCGCTGACCTGTTCGTCGCTCACCACCGTGGCGTGCGAGAACGCCTGGTAGCTTTTCAGGAAATCGTCGACGCGGTAGGCGGAGAGATACAGGCGGTTTTCCGGCACGCTCAGCAGCGGCTTGTAGTTGGGCGCCTTGGTGTGCCAATAGAGCTGCATGTTGACGCCGCCGGGCCACTGGATCACCGCGTCGCGGCCAATCGGATCGTCGAAAGGCGCAACCTGCACATCGGCGCCGGCGGCTCTGGCCTGGCGGATGGCGGCGTCCATATCCCTGACCAGAAACCCGTTGCGCTCGGTGCCGAACGGGTGTGGGATCGGCGTTTTGAAATCGAACACCGAGAAGCTGCCGGCCGGCGTCAGTATCAGCTGGGAGTAGGTTTCGCTCGGCGTGGGCGTGACGTTGACCAGCACGCGTTCGGTGCTGGTACCGCCGAAGGTTTTCAGGATGCTGTCGACAAAGGCATCCATTTTGCCGCGTTCGACATAGACATGGGTGGTGTCATATTGCGGCCCCACGGCGAGAGACGCCGTATCGGCCGCCCATGATACGGCAGGGAGCAGCAGCGCAAGGGCTGATATCCTCAGCCGACGAGAAGAAATACCGATAATATGTTGCATGATGACCTCCAGGTAGCGGTTATTTTCCTGAGTGAAGCGTGATTTCCTATGAGCTTTCCCGTCGGCTGAAAAATAAAAACTAAAAACGCAATGCGCGTCGTGAAACATTAAATAAGGGCGAAATTCTGGCGCCTAAGCGAATATCGCGCAGGTACAGAACCTCTCTTTTTATTGGCATAAAAACGGTGGGGTGCCTTTGCCGGCTAAGCCCGCTGTCGCTAAGGAACGGCGAGGGTCATAAGGCCCGCCTCGCCGCGCGCTGAGGCGAATCGAGGATAATCCATAACGGTGTTCTCCTGGATGGGATATATCGCATTAGCCAGCTGAGTTTACGGTCTTCATTGCCGTCTAAATATAAATACAGCATTAAAAGAATTGCCGCCCATCAAATTTTTATATGACTTGTTGAGTAAATACGAATAAGCGGAAAATAAAATATAACGGCGCGTGCTAAGGCCGGCGTTGAGCGGAGGCGGTGTTGATCTCGGGAGGAAAAACGGCCTGCCGAAGCAGGCCGTTGCGGGGAGTTTACGCCAGATCGAAACGATCGAGGTTCATCACTTTGTTCCAGGCGGCGACGAAGTCGTGGGCGAACTTCTCCTGCGCGTCGGTGCTGCCGTAGACTTCGGCCAGCGCGCGCAGCTGCGCGTGTGAACCGAACACCAGATCGACGCGGGTGCCGGTCCATTTGACCGCGCCGCTGCGGCGATCGCGCCCTTCGAACAGGCCGTCCTCACCCACCGGGTGCCAGGTGGTGCCCATGTCGAGCAGGTTGACGAAGAAGTCGTTGGTCAGCGCCTGCGGCCGCTGGGTGAATACGCCGTGCGGCGTGCCGCCGACGTTGGCACCGAGTACCCGCAGCCCGCCGACCAGCACCGTCATTTCCGGCGCGGTCAGGGTCAGCAGCTGCGCCTTGTCGACCAGCAGCGTTTCGGCCGGCACGCGGTATTTGCCCTTCAGGAAGTTGCGGAATCCGTCGGCGAGCGGCTCCATCGCTTCGAAAGAGTCCACGTCGGTCTGCTCCTGCGAAGCGTCCATGCGGCCCGGCGCGAACGGCACCGTCAGGGCCAAACCGGCGTTCTTCGCCGCCTGTTCTACGCCTGCGGCGCCGGCCAGTACGATCAGATCCGCCAGCGAGACGCGCTTGCCGCCGGCCTGCGCATCATTGAAGGCGCGTTGGATACTCTCCAGCTTGGCCAGCGTCGCGGCGAGCTGCGCAGGTTGGTTGACCGCCCAGTCTTTTTGCGGCGCCAGGCGAATGCGCGCACCGTTGGCACCGCCGCGTTTGTCGGAACCGCGGAAGCTCGAAGCGGAAGCCCAGGCGGTGGAGACCAGCGCCGACACCGGCAGGCCGGAAGCCAGCACGGCGTTTTTCAGCGCGGCGATGTCCTGCTCGTCGATCAGCGGATGATCGACCGCCGGGATCGGATCCTGCCAAATCAGCTCTTCCTGCGGCACTTCCGGGCCGAGGTAGCGAGGGCGCGGCCCCATATCGCGGTGGGTCAGCTTGAACCAGGCGCGGGCGAAGGCGTCGGCCAACTCTTCCGGATGCTCATAGAAACGGCGCGAAATCTTCTCGTAGGCCGGATCGAAGCGCAGCGACAGGTCGGTGGTCAGCATGGTCGGGCGGCGTTTCTTGTTCGGATCGAAGGCGTCGGGAATGGTTTCACCGATGTCTTTCGCCACCCACTGGTGCGCGCCGGCCGGGCTTTGGCTCAGTTCCCATTCGTATTCGAACAGGTGGCGGAAGAAATCGTGGTTCCACTGGGTTGGGGTGGTGGTCCAGGTGACTTCCAGGCCGCTGGTGATGGCGTCTTTGCCGACGCCGGTGCCGAAGGTGCTGTGCCAGCCGAGGCCCTGCGACTCCAGCCCGGCCGCTTCCGGATCGGCGCCGACGTTAGACGCCGGGCCGGCGCCGTGGGTCTTGCCGAAGGTGTGGCCGCCGGCGATCAGCGCCACGGTTTCTTCGTCGTTCATCGCCATGCGGGCGAAGGTTTCACGGATGTCGCGCGCGGCGGCCACCGGATCGGGGTTGCCGTCCGGGCCTTCCGGGTTGACGTAGATCAGGCCCATCTGCACCGCCGCCAGCGGGTTCTCCAGGTCACGGTCGCCCGAGTAGCGGCTGTTTGGCCCGCCGCTCAGCTCCAGCCAGATCTTCTCCGAGCCCCAGTAGACGTCGTCCGGCTCCCAGGTGTCGGCACGGCCGCCGGCGTAGCCGAAGGTTTTGAAGCCCATCGATTCCAGCGCCACGTTGCCGGTCAGGATAATCAGGTCGGCCCAGGAGATGTTGCGGCCGTATTTCTGTTTGATTGGCCACAGCAGGCGGCGCGCTTTGTCGAGGCTGACGTTGTCCGGCCAGCTGTTGAGCGGGGCGAAGCGCTGCTGGCCTTCGCCCGCGCCGCCGCGGCCGTCGCCGATGCGGTAAGTGCCGGCGCTGTGCCAGGCCATGCGGATGAACAGGCCGCCGTAGTGGCCGAAGTCCGCCGGCCACCATTCCTGCGAGTCGGTCATCAGGGCGTGCAGATCCTGTTTGACCGCCGCCAGATCGAGACTGTTGAAGGCATCGGCGTAGTTGAAGTCTTTATCCATCGGATCGGACAGGGGGGAGTGCTGATGCAGCGGTTTCAGGCTGAGCTGATTGGGCCACCAATCCTGATTGGTGGGGCCGTTCTGCGGTGCGGGCTGTTTGCCGCCCGAAAACGGGCATTTGCTTTCAGTTGTCATAATGCGCTCTCTGCTTCCGTAAAGGTGCTCCAGCCGCCGGGCGTGGAGCGGTTAACAAGGCATGCGGGTAAGGCTTGCGTCGGGTGTTGCGCTAAATAACTGAACTCAATGGAATCACATCGCCCCGGCCGCTAACGGGCAAAGGGCGACTCATGGCTAAGCTTAGTCAGCGGCGGCGGAGAGATAAAATAGGAATGATTGAATACTGTGATAGCTTGCGGCGATTCATGGCTGTGTTATTGATAGTCAACGCGGCGCTCTATCGGCGCCGCAGCATCACCTTGAGTACCGCGTCCGCCAGCCTGCCGAACGGCGCGCGCAGCAGATCGGTGAAGCGCCAGCGGCTTTGGATAAAGACGCCCTTGGCATGGCTCAGCGCCCGAAATCCTTCGATGCCGTGACAGGCCCCCATGCCGCTGGGGCCGATGCCGCCGAACGGCAGATCGTCCTGGGCAAAGTGCAGCAGGGTGGCGTTGACGCTGACGTTGCCGGAGGTGGTGCGCGCCAGCAGCCTGTCCTGCAGCGTGCCGCCTGGGCCAAAGTAGTACAGCGCCAGCGGGTGCGGCCCGGCGTTGATAACGTCGATCGTTTCATCAAAGTCGGCGTAGGTGCGCACCGGCAGCAGCGGCCCGAAGATCTCCTCTTGCATGATCCGGCTGTCGTCGGGGGCGCCGACGATCAGCGTGGGGGCGAGGGTTTTCGGCCGTTCCACCGCCGAGTCCGGGCGGTGGCCCACCGGAACGATCCGCGCGCCCCGCGCCTGGGCGTCGGTGAGCAGATCCTGCAAACGGTGGTAGTGCCTGTCGTTGATGATGGCGCCGTAGTCATGGCTCGTCGGCCCGTCGGGGTAAAACGCTTTGACCGCCGCGTCGTAGAGCGCGATGAAGTTTTCCACATCGTCCTGATGGATCAACAGGTAATCGGGTGCGATGCAGGTTTGGCCCGCGTTCGACAGCTTGCCGAACGCCACGCTCTTGACGGTTCTGGCGTTAACCGCGCCGGGCGCCACCACGGCGGGGCTTTTGCCGCCCAGCTCGAGCGTCAAGGGCACCAGATTTTTACCGGCCGCCTGCATGACCTTACGGCCGATCGCCGTGCTGCCGGTGAACACCAGGTGATCGAATGCCAGCTCGCTGAACCCGGCCCCGACGTCCGGCCCGCCGGTCACCACGGCGACCTCATCGGCGGGAAACAGCGCCGCCAGCATCGTTTCGATAAGCTGGCTGGTGTGCGGCGTGAGCTCCGAAGGTTTCAGCATCACGCGGTTGCCGGCGGCCAGGGCGGTGGCCAGCGGGATGAAGGTCAACGAAAACGGGTAGTTCCACGGCGCCATGACGCCAATCACGCCCTTGGGTTGATACTGCACGTAGGCGCGCCCGGGCTGATACGGCAGGGCGACGTGGCGGCGTTCCGGCTGCATGAAGCGCTTCAGATTGCGCAGCAGGTAATCGATCGCCTGCACGGTGACCAGGATCTCCAGGATGTCGGTTTCGTAAGGCGAGCGGTGGCCGAAGTCTGCGCTGACGGCCGCCGTCAGCGCGTCGCGCTGGGCCAAAATGGCGCTCCGCAGGCGGCGCAGGGCGGCCTTGCGCTGAGCGATCGTCGGTGCGCCGTCGCGCAGGAAGGCATGACGTTGGGCGGCAAGCCGTTGCTCCATCGTCATGAGGATGTCATCTCCCTGCACTTGAATTCTCCTGATGCCGAGTGAAAGCGGGAATGCGGTTTGCCGAATCGTGTTTGACCTTAAAGTGAACGTTAAACCTATACTCGTTAAACGATCAACGCAAGATCGTCGGCCAACCGGGATGAGGGAGCCAGAGATCCCGGCGCCGCGCGCAGTATAAACCTTCTTTTTTAACCAAAGTGTAAATGGGAGAAACGACATGGGTTACGTAACGACCAGCGATGGCGTCGAGATTTTCTACAAGGATTGGGGCCCCAAAAACGGCAAGGTTATCTATTTTCACCACGGCTGGCCGCTGTCCAGCGATGACTGGGATGCCCAGATGCTGTTCTTCGTGAACAAAGGGTTCCGAGTGGTTGCGCACGATCGCCGCGGCCACGGCCGCTCCAGCCAGGTGTGGGAAGGGCACGACATGGACCACTACGCCGATGACGTCGCCGCGGTGGTAAAACACCTGGGCGTGCAGGGCGCGATGCACGTGGGCCACTCGACGGGCGGCGGCGAGGTGGTGCGCTATATCGTGCGCCACGGCGAGGACAAGGTGTCCAAAGCGGTGCTGATCAGCGCGGTGCCGCCGCTGATGGTAAAAACCGACGCCAATCCGCAGGGCACCCCCAAAGCGGTGTTCGATGATTTCCAGGCGCAGCTGGCCGCCAACCGGGCGCAGTTCTATTACGACGTGCCCGCCGGCCCGTTCTACGGCTATAACCGCCCGGGCGCCAAACCGTCGGAGGCGATTATCTGGAACTGGTGGCGCCAGGGCATGATGGGCGGCGCCAAGGCGCACTACGACGGCATCGTCGCCTTCTCGCAGACCGATTTCACCGAAGATCTCAAGAAGATTGCCATTCCGGTGCTGGTGATCCACGGCGACGACGATCAGGTAGTGCCTTATCAGGACTCCGGCGTGCTGTCGGCCAAGCTGGTGCAGAACGGCACGCTCAATACCTATAAGGGCGCGCCGCACGGCATCCCGACCACCCATGCCGATCAGGTCAACGCCGATCTGCTGGCGTTCGTGAACAGCTAAAGACTCAACGCGTCGCGAGCCTCGCCCTTCACCGGGCGGGGCTTTTTATTGGCTGCGGGAGAGCGGATCACCAATGATAGCTGATGCCCATATCGAGCTTGTCCGAGGCATCGACGCCGGGCATGTGCTGCGAAAGGTTATTGAATTCATAGTTAATAAACACCTGCATATTGCTGTTGAGTAACCAGGTGACCCCCAGCTCCTCATAGTTCAATAAGTCCATGTTCCGGCCTGCCCGGGTCTGTATCAAACGGGTATAGCCGATGTTGGGTTGGATGTGGTCCGTCAGCCGATATTTGGCGAGCGCTTCATAACTTGACGCCGAACCGCGGTTAGCGGTTTGTTGCGGGCTGATGGCGTTGTCGCTTTGGGTGAACACGGCCGCAAGATAGATTTTTTTCGACGCATAGAGAACCCCTTCGGCCAGCGTATCGATGCGCCGGCGATAGCCGGCGGCGCGTTGTTGCCGCTGCGTGGTTTGAGACGCCGAGGCGGCGGCGATGAGGCTGAGCGTCGGCGTCAGCGCATAACGGAAGGAGAGGCCGAATCCGTTGCCGTTTTGTTTGCCCGGCGTTTGCCGGTCGTCGCCGTCTTTGAACTGATATTGCAACGCGAGTGCGGCGCGCCGCTGAAACAGGCTGAAGGGGCGGCGGTAAGTGAGCAGGTTACGCGCCCGGCCGCGCATAAAATTGTCGATGTAGTTGTAGGCCATCTCTCTAAACAGCGGAGAGCGATCGGTCAGGGCGGTCACATCATAGAGCACGCCCCAATTGCGGCCGATATCGAGGCTGCCGAAGGTTGCGTTTTGCACCCCAATATAGGCGAGTCGGGTGCTGTTGCGAGTCGCGTCGGCGAAGCTGACGGTATATTCCCAGTGGGCGTAGGCCCGCCAGCGCGGCGCGATCTTTTTTTTGCCTATCAGGCCGAAATAGAGGTAGCTGCGGTCGCCGTCGTCGCGCGCGTTTTGGCCGCTGTAGCGTCTGGCGATAATCGTGCCGTAGAAATTCAGGCTGTTTTGCTGCGACCCCGTCAACGACACGGCGAAGGCGCCGCGTGGTAATAGGGCCAGCAGGGGGAAAAGCATGCCCGCCGAAAAATAACGCGGATTGCATTTTATCATGATGACACCGTCCCTGTGCGCGGCAAGCCCGTGAGCTTGCCGCTCCGGCGAAGCTTAAGCGTGCGTTTCGCGTTTAAAGTAACTGACGATCCCCTGAGCGATCGCCGTGGCAATTTTATTTCGGAATGCGGGGGTGCCGAGCAGTCTTTCTTCCTCAGGGTTGGTGATGAAAGAGGTTTCCACCAACACGGAAGGAATATACGGGGATTTTAAGACCACGAAGGCCGCCTGTTCGGTATTTTTGGCATGCAGATGATGAATGGGCGCAATATGTTGAATCAGGTGCGAGCCCAGCGTCAGGCTTTCTTTGATCGTTTCCGTCTGCTCCAAATCAAACAGTATCTTCTGCAAATAGCGGTCTTTCTTGATGACGTTAGGGCCGGCGAGATCGTCCGCCGCGTTTTCACTGTTCGATAAGTATTTCGCCATCGCGCTGCTGGCGCCTTTATTGGAAAGCGCAAAGACCGAAGCGCCGCAGGCGCTGGGGCAGGTAAAACCGTCGGCGTGGATAGACATGAAAAGATCCGCACCGTGCCGGTGCGCGATCTCCACCCGATCGTAAAGTGGAATAAAAACGTCGCTGTCGCGCGTCAGGCGGGCATCGATGCCGTGTCGGTCGAGCTGTGCACGCACATTTCTGGCGATCTCCAGAACGACATGTTTTTCCAGCGAACCGGTGTGGCCAATGGCGCCGGAGTCGATGCCGCCATGACCGGGATCCAACATGACCAGGAATCTTTTTCGCGCCCCGTGAGATTTGGGGCGCGGCAGGCCGTGGGCGTGAGCCAGCGGGGAAGCGGCGCCGTTCAACGCCAGGGCCGCCAGCCCTGCCAACATCATTCTGCGGCGAGATAACCGGGTGTTCAAAAGGTCCGTCTTAGCCATAAGGGTAACCAGCATAAAAGGAAAGGGTGTTTTTGTTATAACATAACAATTTCACGCACCAGCGGGGTTGTCTGTTAGCGGCTGTTACTTTTAATGTCATTCCTTAAATTCACTGGTTTTTTATACTGCATTTATTTTTTTTATTGAGTGTTCGTATTGATATTAATTTGTTTTGTATTTGTTAATTCTTATTTTGACACACTATTTAATCTAATATTTCAAATGAGATTTATTCTCCTCTTTAATTGATATGTTATAACGTAATTACTAAAACGGATAAAAAACGGGGTCTTTGCCGCCGGCATGAAGTCACTCACGTTTTTGGAGCGTTAACATGACTTTTAAACACCAGGAAAAAGAGACATTAAATATATTCGCCGTTCTCGCCGTCTCGTTAAGCACGGTTATCGCCATGCTCGACAGTACCATCGCCAACGTGGCGCTGCCGGTGATCGCCAAAGATTTCGGCGTTTCCGAATCGGCCTCCATCATGATTATTAATGCCTACCAGTTTGCCGTCGTCGCCTCTTTGATGCCCTTCGCGGCGCTGGGCCGCGCGGTGGGCAATAAAAAAATCTTTATGGCCGGGGTGGTGCTGTTCGCTTTTTCATCCTTGGGCTGCGCGCTGTCCACGACGCTGGAGATGCTGACGGCATTCAGGGTGATACAGGGCTTCGGCGCGGCGGCGGTGCTCAGCGTCAATGCGGCGCTGATCAAGGAGATATACCCGGCAAGGCTGCTTGGGCGCGGCCTGGGCATAAACGTGATGGTGGTGTCGGTTTCCGCCGCCGCCGGGCCATCCATCGCCTCGGCGATACTTTCTCAAACGAGCTGGAACTGGCTGTTTACCATTAATGTTCCCATCGCCTGCCTGTCGCTGCTGCTGAGCGTGATATTCCTGGGTTCCCGCGAGCGGCGCAGCGTTGGGTTCGACAGCGGGGGCGCCCTGTTGGTGTTTGTGCTGTTTATCGCTTTCTCGCTCAGCACCATGAGCATGACCACTCACCATCTGCCGGCGGCGGCGCTGAGCTTTGCGGTATTCGCCGGGCTGGCCGGGTTGCTGTACATCAATCAAAAAAGAAAGGCCGACGCCGCGCTGATCCCGATCGCGATGCTGCATAACCCGACGCTGTCATTGTCTTTGCTGATGTCGATGCTGTCCTACAGCACCCAGCTTTTGGCCTATGTTTCGCTGCCTTTTTATTTTCACAACGTTCTGCAAAGAAACGTGGTGGAAATCGGTCTGTTGCTGACCGCCTGGCCGCTGGCCACCATGGCGTCTTCGCTAATTTCCGGCGATTTGGCCAAGAAGTACGATCCCAATCTTGTTGCCCTCTCGGGCCTTGCCTGTCTGCTGGCAGGCATGCTGCTGATGGCCAATCTGCCGAGCGATCCGTCGAATGGGGCGATCGTATGGCGCGTGGCGCTGTGCGGCATCGGTTTCGGCCTGTTTCAATCACCGAACAACCTGTTGATCATGACGTCGGTCTCCCATGAAAACAGCAGCATCGCCAGCGGCCTGTTGGGCAGTTCCCGGCTGATTGGGCAAATCGTCGGTTCGGCGTTGGTGGCGATTTTCTTCAACATGCGGGGTGCGCAAGCGACGAACATCAGTTTAATGGCGGGGGCGGCATTCTCGTTCCTTTCTCTGGTCGTGAGCTATATGCGCTTCAAGTCCGCCGTTACGTTAAAAACCAGTAAATAGAAGCACGAGGTTTCCCATGCGATTTATCCCATTAGTACCGTTGGTTATCGGCATGGCGGCGTTTTCCCTTGCCGGCTGCACGACCTACCACGACGTGGCGTTGCAACAAAAAGAGACGGGGCTCAATAGCCAATATTACCTGCTGCAGCCGCCGGTCTATGTCGGCGACCGGTTGAAATATGGTCTGAAGGACGGCAGCGGCGGCGAGTTGACGGTGGCGAAGGTTGAACCGAAAGACCTGGTCGCCGACAGCGGAAAAATCATTCCCCTGTCGCAGCTCTCTTTCCTGCAACGAAAAGACCTTTCCACAGGAAAAACCGCCGCGTTGGTCGGCGGCGGCGCGGTCGCCACCACGGCAATCGTCTTTGTGGCCGGGATAACCATCATGGCCGCCGGCATCGCCGCGTCGGCCTAACGCAGCCCATCGCCGCACGCCGCCGAGCGTGCGCACAGGAGGCACCATGTGCGTCACAGTGAAATTTATCGCCACCGCGCTGCTGGCAATATTCGCCTTGCCGACGGCGCCTTGCGCCAGCGGCAGTCAGCCGGCGGCGGCCGAACGGCCGCAGAGCGCAGCGGTGCAAAAGTTGCCTGGCCACTATCAGCGGATCGTCATCACCGGCAACTGCCCCTTCGGCGTGATCCTGGCGAACGAGGCGGCCTACCGGCACGTCGTCGGCGTGGGCCCCTGGGCGTTCATGCATGCCGATATGCATGTGTTGAAGGACATGAAGCCTGACATCGGCAGGATCACCTCCGCCTTCATCAATAAGGACTACCGGGTCAACATGGAGTCGTTAATGAATCTACGGCCCGACATTATTTATTACTACGGCAAAAGCCAGGACGATCGGCTGGAAAGGGCGGGCGTGATGACCGTCGATCTGGATGCCGGCGGGAAGACAAAGTACCAACCGATGGTCACCCAGATGTATTGGGAAAATACCTTCGCCGACACGCTCGGCCTGCCGCGCACGCACAAATTCAAAGACGCCTGGGAAAAGACCCTGAAGCAGATCCGCCCCTATGCCGCAGCCATCCGCGCGCAGCACGTCAGGGCGTTGTATCTCGAAGAAAGCGACGGCAGGCAGCTGAAGGTGAGCGGCCCGCATACCTACGGCGACACCTACCTGAAAATGGCCGGCATGGACAACGTCGCCGGGGATTTGCCGGTGAAAGGGGATGCCGGCAGGTACATCAACGTTTCGATGGAGCAGATCATGGCCTGGGATCCGGATGTGATTTTCGTGGTTTTCGGCAGCGCCAAAGCGCTGCTGCACGGGGGGATCCCCGGCCAGGCCTGGGAGACGCTCAGGGCGGTAAAAAACGGCAAGGTTTTCTCGACGCCGGTGGGCATTCATAACTGGGGGGGCCTGTCGGCGGAAACGTCACTGCTGCCGCTGTTTATGATCAACCGCTATGCCCCTGAAGACATTAGCGACAAGACGCTGCGGGAGGAGACGCGCCGCTATTATCAGACGATGTTCTCCTATGCGATCCCGGACCGTTTGTTGGATGAGGTGCTGGCACAGCGCTAGCACCACGGTTGAATTGCGTTAGTGGGTTGGAGGAGCTTGGGGATGCCGGGCAGAGGAAAATATATGGCGATCATGGTAGGGCTGTTTTTAGCCTTGTGTGTGGTTGCCGTCGCATCACTGTTTGCCGGCCGTTACGCCTTGTCGGCCCATGACGTGCTGCAGATTTTATGGCAGGGGAACATGCCGGGGGAAAACCAGGCCCACTATTCGGTGATTTTTAACCTGCGTGCGCCGCGGGTGGTGGCGGTGATGCTGGTGGGCGGCGGGTTGGCGGTCGCCGGCGCGACCTTTCAGGCGGTGCTGAAAAACGCGTTAGCCAGCCCGGACGTGCTGGGCACGTCTTCCGCCTCCGCCTTTGGCGCCGCGCTGGGCATTTTATTGAGTTTGCCTTTTGCCCTGAGTTCCCTGCTGTCGTTTCTTTTCGGCGTGGTGAGTTTGTTGCTGGTGCTTGGCATTTGCCGCCTGAAACGCCGGCAGGATGCGCTGACGACGATCCTGTCCGGCATGATTATCGCGTCGGTGTTTATCGCGTTTGTCTCGGCCATCAAATATGTCGCCGATCCGCAGGATACCTTGCCTGCCATCGTCTTCTGGCTGATGGGCAGCTTCGCTTCGGTGGCGAAAGTGCAGGTCTATTGGTTGATCCCGCTGTTTGCGGCGTGTTACCTGACTATCTACCGGCTCAGGTGGAACATGAACATTCTCTCGCTGGGGGACGACGAGGCGCGCATTGCCGGCCTGAATCCGCCCCGGCTGAAGATCCTATTGCTGATCGCCGCCTCTCTGCTGGTTTCCGCCTCGGTGAGTTTGGCCGGCGTGGTGGGGTGGGTTGGCTTGGTGATCCCCCATTTGGTGCGAAGCGTGCTGGGATATAACCACGGCCGCCTGATCCCAGCATCGGCGCTCTGCGGCGCGTTGTTTTTGCTGGTTATCGACAATATTGCGAGAGGCGCCACCTATACGGAAATTCCAATCGGCATCCTGACCGCGCTGATCGGCGCGCCGCTTTTCGCGGTGCTTTTTATTCTGGGGAATCGATATGATCACCGCTAGCCGGCTAGCCTTTGGTTTCAAGGGGCGGGAGCCCATTTTCGACAACGTCAGCTTCGAGCTTAAGCGCGGCGAGATCCTCAGCGTGCTGGGCCCGAACGGCGCCGGCAAAACGACGCTGCTGAGAAATATTGCGGGCCTGTGTCGGCCCAGCGCCGGCAGGTGCGAGATCGGCCGCGTCGATAATCGAGAGGCGCGCCTGGCCTACGTGCCGCAGGCGAAGGCGCCACATTTTTCCTATGGCGTACTCGATTTTGTCACTTTCGGCTGCGCCCGCCAGGCGGGATGGTTCGCCGGGCCGCGGCGGCAAGATTTCACCAGGGCGCAGGCGGTGTTGCACGCGCTGGAGATCGCGCCGCTGGCGCAGAAAAATATCAACCAGATCAGCGGCGGTGAACTGCAGATGTGTTATTTCGCCAAGGCGCTGGTGGCAGATCCCGACGTCATGATCCTCGACGAACCGGAATCGAATCTGGATTTTTACAATCAGGCCAAAATGATCGAGATGCTGTGGCGCCTCGCCAAAGAGCGGCAGATGACGATCGTGCTGAATACGCATTTCCTCAATTACGCCGAACGCATCTCCGACAAGTGTTTACTGATGGCAAAACGGCAGTCGCTGTTTGGCGTTAAAAGCGCTGTGCTGCGGGAAGATATCCTGGAGCGCTATTTCCGGGTGCCGGTCAGAAAATGCCGCTATGAACACCAGGGCGCCAGCGAAGAAACCTTTATTATCGCTCTACGCAATCTCGCCTGAGTTTCGGCTGCAAGGATTGCTTGAGGGATATCCCTCATTGCGGCCCCGCCGGCGGTTATTTAAGCTGAAAGGGCAACGCAACGGTGAATATGGAGATAATCATGACTGATTCAGTGTCCAACGATCGTAATCCCACCCCGGATGTGGCGGAAGACAACGCGTTCTTCCCATCACCTTACTCCCTCAGCCAGTACACCTCGTCCAAAACCGACTTCGCGGGTGCCAGCTACCCGAACGCCTATCGCGGCGGCAAGTGGAAGGTGCTGATGATCGCCTCGCAGGAGCGCTACCTGCTGATGCAAAACGGCAAGTTCTTCTCCACCGGCAATCACCCGGTCGAGATGCTGTTGCCGATGCATCACCTGGATCTGGCCGGTTTCGAGATCGACATCGCCACGCCGTCCGGCGATCCGGTGAAGCTGGAGATGTGGGCGTTCCCGCAGGAAGACGACGCGGTCAAGGCCACCTACGAGAAGTACCGCAGCCAGCTCAAGCAGCCGAAAAAGCTGACGGAGGTGGTGAAGGATCTGGATGGCGGCAACTACCTCGGCGTTTTCATCCCCGGCGGCCACGGCGTGCTGAATGATATCCCGTTCAGCGAAGAGGTGAAAAAGACCCTGCACTGGGCGCACGACAACGATCGCTACGTGATTTCGCTGTGCCACGGGCCGGCCGGTTTGCTGGCGGCGGGCATCGACGAGAGCAAAGAGGATTTCCTCTATCGTGGCTATGAAATGTGCGTGTTCCCGGACTCGCTCGATACCGGCGCCAACATCGACATTGGCTACATCCCCGGCCCGATGCCCTGGCTGGTGGGCGAACGCCTGCGCGAGCGGGGCGTGAAGATCGTTAACGCCGACATCACCGGCAAGGTGCATAAAGATCGGCGCCTGCTGACCGGCGACAGCCCGCTGGCTTCCAACAACCTCGGCAAGCTGGCGGCAGAGACGCTGCTGGCCGACGTCGCCGCGCGATGAGCGACGAGATCGCGCAGCGCGCTTTCCAGACGGCGCTGGCGATGGACCACGAGCGAACCCTGTCCGCCATTCAGGGGCGGGTTCGCGCCTTCGCCGCGCCGTTCGGCTTCGATCGCTTTGTGCTGTTTTCCGCCTCCGCCGCGGCGGAGGCGGGGATCGAGCATATCTATTGGGTCGAGGGCGACTGGTTCGGCGACGGCGAGGCCGTCGATGCGCTGACCTACGTGCGGCACTGCCCGGTGACCCGGCATATGCTGCGGGTCAGCGAGCCGTTTTTCTGGACCAAGAACCGGGCGCAGCAGGGCGAGCGCTACCGGATTGTACGCACGCCGCGCGGCGCCGGCCTGCACGGCGTGCAGATCCCGGTGTTCGGCCCGGCCGGTTTGGAGGGCGCCGTCAGCCTGGGGGGCGAGCGCATCGACGCTTCGCCGCCGGCGCGGCTGGCGCTGTCGCTGGTGGGCACGGCGGCCTTTCAGGCGGCGCGGCGGCTGTTCGCACCGGCGGCCGGCGAGGGGGAGAGCAGGCTGTCGGCGCGCGAGCGCGAGGTGCTGAGCTGGACCGCCATCGGCCGGCGGCAGGCGGATATCGCTGCGATGCTCGGCCTGTCTGAACGCACGGTGGAAAACCACCTGCGGCGCATTCGCCAACGCCTTGGCGCCGCCACCACCGCGCAGGCCATCAGCGTGGCGATCCGCCTGGGGGAGATCGCCCCCGAGCGCCGTTAGCCTGCTGTCATTTGCCGCAGCAACCACTCGCGCAGCGCAATGATATCGGGGCGCTGCGCGGTCTCTTCGGTGGCTACCAGGTAATAGTTGGCGCCGGGTAACGACATCTCGAACGGCGCGGCCAGCACGCCGCGCTGCAACAAATCGCGCGCCAGCAGCCGGCTGGCGATCACCCCCCCCTGGCCCGCCACCGCCGCCTGCAGCGCATGCGTCTCGTCGCTGAAGGTCAGCCCGGCTTCCACGTTCAACCCTTCCGGCCCGTAGCGCCGCCGCCAGTTTTCCCAGGTCGGCGCGTCGGCGGGCACCTGCCGATGTTCCACGTGAAACAGCGTTACCCGCCGCAAATCCTCGCTGCGCTTCAGCGCCAGCGCCGGGCTGGCCACCACGATAAAGCGATCCTCATGCAGCAGGGTGCAGTGCAGATCGGTTTCCGGCGTTTCGCGGTAGCGGATGGCGACGTCTACGGTGCGCTGGTTGAGATCGACGCGCTCGACGCTGGTGTGCAGGCGCAGATCGATGGCGGGAAACTCCGCCTTGAAATCCGCCAGCCGCGGCACCAGCCAGTGGGTGAGAAAATTGGAGGTGGTGGTGACGGTCAGCGCCGGCGGCTGTTGGGCGCGGGTGATTTGGGCGACGGACTGCTCCAGCGCGGCAAAGGCGCGCTGGGTGCCGGCATACAGGATCTCGCCGGTCTCGGTCAGGCTGACGCCCTGCGCGCTGCGCTCGCACACCCGGCATGCCAGCACCGACTCCAGCAGCTTGATCTGATGGCTGACCGCCGTCGCGCTGACGCCCAGCTCCTCAGCGGCCAGTTTGAAGCTGCGGCAGCCGGCCACGGCGTGGAAGGCGCGCAGCGCGCCCAGCGGCGGCAAACGGGGTTTTCTCATGGCTGAGTTATTCTCATCTAAGGCTGAAAACTATGAGTTTGTCTGACCGATTATACAAGAGATAGGCTACTGACATGTGAACAGGGAAATGAATTTATTTCATCATTTCCACCATGTCGGGAGTTAACGATGAGCATATATGTCAACAACGGCGCCCTGGGCGCCATGGAACACACGGGAACGGCGGCGAGCGCCCTGGCGCTCAGCGTGCCGGTCGCGGCAGGCGCTTTGCTGCTGAAGACCGAAAGCCTGCTGGGCATCGGCGCAACGCTGATGCTGCTAACGGCATTGGCGCTGGCGTTTCTCGGCGGCGCCGCGCTGGCCCGCTGGCAGCCGCTGCGGAAGCGGCCTGCGCTGGCTATGCTCCGCTACGGTTTTTTGCTGGCGGCGGCGGGGTGGCTATTGACGCTGCTGATGCTGTTCGGCGGCCATGATTGGCCGGCCCTGCTGGCGGGCATCGCCCTCGGCGGCCTGGGGCAGGGCGTGGCCTACCGTACGGCGGTGGGGGAAAAAAGAGCGCTCGCCGTGGCGCGCAGGCTGACGACGGTGGTGACTATCGTGGCCGTAGTGATTGCCGCTTTGCTGGTGCAAACCTACGCCGCGCCGGGCGTGAGAGGAAGCTGTTTCGCGCTGGCGTTGCTGGTCGATCTGGCGCTGCTGGGAGCGTTGATGGCGCGGGTTGCGGAGCGGGATGGGGGTTGAGACATTGCGGAGGGACAAGGGCCTGCCTGGGGGCGGGGTGGGCTTTTTTGTTTTTGGGGGATTGTTGGAGCAGAGATTGCGATACCCAATTTATATCTTTAATGAATTCAGCATTTCTGTGCAATCATTCATTAGATTTTCCTTAATTGGGTAGTAGCCAAGCTCCGCTTCTCGCTCAGAACGGATGGCGTTAACATCATGTAAGTCGGATGAAAATGGGTACAGGTGACGACATTATTTGAACAACGCATTTAGTTCATTAGAAAAATCAATAAAGGTCGTACCCACCAGGAAGTTTCCTCTTTTTGCTCGATGTTCTTTAAATGAACCAACTGCCCGAAGTGAATACCGTTCAACGCCGCTGCTCATAACGATCTGAGCAATCACGCCTCCACTCATTCCAGCCAGCGATGGTGTAGCTGTTGTACAGCTGATCGGTTCAAAAGTGACATTTTTATTTTTCCCATCAGGGATAAAGTGAAAGAAGATATCCTCTGTTACCCGATCATAGTGAAAATTGTGAAAAGTTAGGGCGAAAGGCGTCAGCCCTCTCTCCGGCCGCAGTCTATGTAGTTTGTTGTGCTTTGCAGGGTAACCAATAATGACAAAAGAGGAGGTTTTAATCTCTCTGGTATTATCGATAGAAGTGAATAATCTGCTGTCAGGAATACCCATTGCAATCTTTTTCGGCAAAGGTATAACTGCATAATCTTGTTCATTATTAAAAAGTATTTCTAGATTTTCGAACAGGAATTTAACACCATCAATTGAGATAAAAGGTAAATCGCTTTTACGCATCTCGGTGATAACATGAGAAGCCGTCATAATGCATGGCACTTTACCATCAAGCAAGTAGAGAAAACCGCTGCCGACCAGTACAGCCTCCTGAGTGCTGAATTCTTTTTTGACGAAAAATGACACTAGTGCACTCCGCCAGTCCAAAACCAGGGTCGATGTTAAATTTTTTTCTATCCAGTTTGGAACAAAGACTCCAATAGGTAGATAGGGATAAATCATGGAGGCGTCAGTTAGCATGCTATTCCTTGCATATTGTCAGATGAAATACATCCCCTATCAAAACATCTATTGAAGGCGTGTTCAATTCAATGGGTAATAGCCATACGCCTTGTAGCAAGTTTTTAGGCAGTACTAACGTTCGCTCCTCTTGACTATTCTCCAGTCTGTCCGCTTCGCGCCAGAAGCGAACACTCCATACCCCAAGGCAGAGTTTGCCATACCTAATAAGCCTCAGTGCGACGAAACAAATACCGAGGCAGGCTGCGCGGGCGGAATGGCGAAGTTACGCTGCATGCGTTTTATCTCCTCTGCCGGTGGCAGGCCAAACAGACGTTTGAATTCGCGATTAAATTGCGATGGGCTTTCATAGCCAACGGCGTAACTCGCGGCGGCGGCGGTGATTTGTTGGCGCACCATCAGCATCCGTGCCTGGTGCAGGCGTACCGATTTCACATACTGCATCGGCGGCATCTTCGTTATCGCTTTGAAATGGCTATGAAAGGTCGGCACGCTCATGCCGGCCTTCATCGCCAGCTGCGTCAGCGTTAGCGGCTCCGCGTAAGCGGCATGGATGTGCTGCAACGCTTTGCCGATTTTGCCAAACTGGCCCTGCAAGGCCAGCGCGGCACGCATGGCGTTGCCCTGTGCGCCTGTCAGCACGCGGAAATAAAGCTCACGCAGCCGCGTCGGGCCGAGGATCGCCGCCTCTAGCGGGTCAGCCAGGGCTTCAAGTAAGCGAAGAACGGCCATTTTTACCCTGTCGTCCATGGGGCTCGACATCATGCTTTGCGGCGCGACGGGAGGGTGCGGGGCGCCATGCTGTTCAATCTGCAACATCAGTTCAGCGGCAAGCTGAAAATCCAGATGCATATAAATCGCCAGCAGCGGATGTGCTGCCGACGCATCGGTTTCCATCACAAACGGCACCGGCACCGAAACCGCCAGGTAGTGCTGCTCATCATATAAATAGGTCTGCTGGCCGAAATAGCCACGTTTGCTGCCCTGACAGACAATCACGATCCCCGGATCGTAAAGCACCGGCGTTCTGGCAAGCGGGCGATCGGATCGCAAAATTCGCACATCAGGTAGGGCAGTGAGGTTGTATCCCTCTTGCACCGCAAGTCTATTCATCAGGGCAATCATGTCGTACATCCCACCACCTCATAAAATCAGGCAAGAAAAAGAGAAGATACGGCCTAAAAATGCGGCAGTACAGAGAATACCATGCAACCTTCATGGTTCATGGGAGTTCTTTGTATGGCATCTGTAAAAACGATTTTAATCACCGGCGTCAGCAGTGGCTTTGGTCAGGCGCTGGCGCGGGAAGCCCTCGCCGTAGGGCATCGGGTTGTAGGGACGGTGCGCAACAGCGAAGCACTGCAGGCATTCGGCGCGCTCGATACGCAGCGGGCTTTTGGCTATCTGCTTGATGTCACGGACGTTGAACGTATTGATGAGGTGGTTGGAGAGATAGAGTCCGCCGTCGGCCCGATAGATGTGCTGGTGAACAATGCCGGTTACGGCCATGAAGGCATACTGGAAGAATCCCCGCTTGCAGAGCTGCGCCGCCAGTTTGACGTCAATGTGTTTGGCGCGGTGGCGATGATCAAAGCCGTGCTGCCGGGCATGCGCCAGCGCCGTCGCGGCCACATTATTAATATCACCTCAATGGGCAGTTTCATTACCTTACCTGGTATCAGCTATTACTGCGGCAGCAAATTTGCACTGGAAGGGATATCAGAAACGTTAAGCAAAGAGCTTGTCCCGTTCAACATACACGTGACCGCAGTAGCGCCCGGCTCGTTTCGGACGGACTGGGCCGGGCGTTCAATGGTACGCAGCCCTCGCTGTCTCCCGGACTATGACGCTTTATTTGAACCTGTTCGTCAGGCGCGTCAGGAAAAAAGCGGCAAGCAACTCGGCGATCCCGTGAAGGCGGCTCACGCCATGCTGGCATTGATCGAGAGCCGGAATCCACCCACGCATCTGTTGTTAGGCAGTGACGCATTAAGTTTGGTGCGGCAAAAGCTCGAGGCGTTAGGCAAGGAAATTGAACAATGGGAGCAACTTACCCGTTCAACGGATGGCTGAACGGTTTCGGGTAGGGAGAGTGCAGGGGATCATCGATGATGACCTTCCAACAGCAAAAAGCCCGCTCGGGTTTCCCTGAGCGGGCTTCTCTAAATATGGCTCCTCTGACTGGACTCGAACCAGTGACATACGGATTAACAGTCCGCCGTTCTACCGACTGAACTACAGAGGAATCGTGTGAACGGGGCGAATAATAGCGGGGCGGTTGCGGCTTGTAAAGCGTGAAAGCGCCCGACGCGCTCGTTTGCTGCAAGATTGCCCAACCTGCTGCTTTTTCTCGCTTTTATCGCTTATCCCGCGCGCAGCGCCGCCGGATTGCCCGTTGTTTGGCGCATTTGCCTGCCGATGGTGCAACGGCTGCCCTGCGCGGTGGCGCGCGCCGCCCGGCGAACGGCCGTTGACCGCCGTATATCCCGCTTCCGTGGCCGTTTACCGACTCTGGCCTGGATCTTGCTGTGGTTGCCTGACCGGATTTCGGCATTCTCAATTTAGCGGCTCGCTGGAGGCACTATGAATTTCAGACGTCTGAAGTACTTCGTGAAAATCGTCGATATCGGCAGCCTGACCCAGGCGGCGGAGGTGTTGCACATCGCCCAGCCGGCGCTCAGCCAGCAGCTGGCGACGCTGGAGGGGGAGCTGAAGCAACAGCTGCTGATCCGCACCAAGCGCGGCGTGCAGCCGACCGAGGCCGGCAACATTCTGTATGCCCACGCGCAAACCATTCTGCGCCAGTGCGAGCAGGCGCAGAGTGCGGTCAACAGCGCCGGGCAGGCGATGAGCGGCCAGGTGTCTCTCGGGCTGGCGTCGGGCAGCACCGCGGCGCAGCTGGCGTTGCCGCTGCTGCAGAGCCTGCGCGATCAGCAGCCGGGTATCCTGCTCAGCCTGCATGAAAACGGCGGCGCGGCGCTGGCCGGGCAGGTGGCTAACCAGACGCTGGACATGGCGATGGTCTACGGCGCCAAAATGCCCGCCGGGCTGCACGCCATCGCACTGATGCGAGAAGATCTTTATCTGGTGGCGACGCGCGCGGTGCCGCATCCTGGCAACAGCGTCGAGCTGCTGGACGTGGCGCGGCTAAACCTGTTCCTGCCGCGCGAGGGCGATGCGGTGCGCAATCAGCTGGAAGAGGCGATGGCGCTGCGCAAGCTGGCTGTCAACGTGGTGGGGGAGATCGAATCCTCGGGCGCACTGAGCGCCGCGATCGCCAGCGGGCTGGGGGCGACCGTGCTGCCGGAATCGGTGGCGCGCGCGATGATCGGCCCGGCCAAGGCCTGGATGGCGCGCATCAATGCGCCGACGATGTCGGTGCCGCTGTCGCTGTGCATGTCGGGCCAACAGGCGCTGTCCGCCCCGGCGCTGCTGGTCAAAGACCTGCTGCTGTCGATCGCCGGCGGCCGCAGCCAGGAGAAGCGCGCGCTGGCGTTGGTGCGTTAAGGAAAAAATGGCCCGCCGCAGCGGGCCTGACGTTACCGGAACGGCGGCTCGTTGAAGGTGCGCAGCTTGCGCGAGTGCAGGCGATCGCCCTCGGCGCGCAACAGATCGATGGCGCAGATGCCGATCTGCAGGTGCTCGGAGATCGCTCCTTCGTAGAAGCGGTTGGCCTGGCCCGGCAGTTTTATTTCGCCGTGCAACGGTTTGTCGGAGACGCACAGCAGCGTGCCGTACGGCACCCGGAAGCGGTAACCCTGGGCGGCGATGGTGGCGCTCTCCATGTCGACCGCCACCGCGCGGCTGAGGTTGAAGCGCCGCGCCGAAGCGGAATAGCGCAGCTCCCAGTTGCGATCGTCGGTGGTGACCACGGTGCCGGTGCGCAAACGCTGTTTGACCTCTTCGCCGGGCATGCCGCTGACCATCTTGGTGGCGTCGTACAGGGCGCGCTGCACCTCGGCGATGCTCGGGATCGGAATATCCGGCGGCAGCACCGCATCCAGCACGTGATCGTCGCGCAGATAGGCGTGGGCCAGCACATAATCGCCGATCTTCTGGCTTTCGCGCAGGCCGCCGCAGTGGCCGATCATCAGCCAGGCGCTCGGGCGCAGCACCGCCAGGTGATCGCAGATGGTTTTGGCGTTGGACGGGCCGACGCCGATGTTGATCAGCGTAATGCCCTGGCCGGTGCGCGAGATCAGGTGATAGGCCGGCATCTGGTGGTTTTTCCACGCCAGATCGGACACTGCCTGCTCCGGGGCGCGGGTTTCCGGCGTGATGTAGGTGCCGCCGGCGCTGGAGAGGGCGATGTAGGGGCTGGCCGGATCGGCGATCTGGGCGCAGGCCCAGCGCACGAACTCATCCACATAGCGGGTGTAGTTGGTGAACAGCACGAACGGCTGGAAGTGTTCCACCGGCGTGCCGGTGTAGTGCCGCAGCCGCGCCAGCGAGAAATCCGCGCGCAGCGCATCGAAATGCGACAGCGGGAAATGGCTGTCGGTGGCGTGGTACAGGCCGTCGGCGGTCTCGTCACCGATCTGCGCCAGCTCGGTGGTGGGGAAATGCTGCGCGATGCCGGCGCTCATCGAGCGATCGAGCGCCAGGCTGGAGCCGTCGATCACGTAAGGGAACGGGATCTCCTGCTGCGACGGCGCCACTTCGATATGGGCGGCATAATCGTGCTCCAGCATCGCCAGCTGTTCGGCCAGATAATGGCGGAACAGCTGCGGCCGGGTCACGGTGGTGCTGTAGCTGCCGGGATGGGTAAAGCGGCCGAAGGCGCGGGTTTTGTTCGGGCCGGATTGCTGCCCGTCCCAGCTGACGCGCAGCTCGGGATACACGAACAGCCCGGCGGCGCGCGCCTGCGCATCCGGCAGGGTGCCGTGGCTGATAAAGTCGCTGACCGCCTGACGCAGCGCGTCTACCGCGGCGTCATACAGGGCTTCCAGTTGATCGAGTGCCTGATCGGCGCTGAGGCCGCTGCGAGGTGGGGCATAGCTCATACTTTCTCCTTGGATGTCCCGGCTCTGTAGCGGGGTTGCGGCGTTTTACCGTCACAGGTTAGCCGAAGAAAGGCGTAAAAGCTTGGTCGAAATGACGGGCGCGGCAAGAAAATACTGCGCCCGTGAAGGCGTGGGGATCAGGAGGAGGGGGAGGCCGCCTCGACCTTCAGCGACACCAGGCCGATGCCCAGCTTTTTCGGCGTGAAGCCGCCGCTGGCGCTCTCTTTCGGCTCGGTCGGCGCCGGCGGGGTAATGCTGATCTTCTGCGCGCCGCGCGGGTTGTCGAAGCGCAGGGTGACGGTGCTGTCCTGTTCGCCGAGCGACACGAAACGCTCTTCGTCGCCGACGCGCACCGAAATCGGTTCGCCGACGTTATTGCCGTAGGCGCGGGCGCGCAGCACCAGATCGAAGCGCTTCGGCAGCGGATCGACGTAATCGATGTCGACCGCTGGCGCCAGGTTGGCGTCGGACCAGCGGCCCCACTCCTCGACGCCGGAAACGCCGGTGATGGCCTTCACCTGCTCCGGCAGGCCGGGCAGCATGAACTCGATGCTGTCCGCCCGGTACTTCATCGCCGCGTCGTCCACCTGCAGGCGAGCGACGGCGTTTTGGTAATCGGCGACGCTGTCCGCCGCCGGGGCGGTAAAGCTCACCTTGCCGCGGAAGCGATCGCCGCTGGCCTGCACGATCTGCGGCGGCGAGGCCAGGGTGCCGGAGGCCACGCAGATGTCGGTGCTCAACGCCAGTTTCGGCGCCCAGACCCGGCCGATCTCGTAGCATTTATCGACCCAGACGAATTTCTCCCCCGCGCCCAGCCCGGCCAGCTGCTTGCGCAGCGGGGTGGAAAGGTAGACGTTGAACATCGGTTCGATGCGGTTATCGCCCACCCGCAGAATGAACGGCACCTTGTAGGTGACGCCGGAGAAGCTGAAGTTGCGCTGACGCGTATCCACGCTGTAGTCGCTGATGCGGTTTGGCAGGCCCCACTGGTTGATCACCGCCGGTTTCCAGCCGTTGATTTTTTCTTCGATGTTCAGGAACACCGTAGACAGCGACGGCGCCGACAGGCTGCTGCGGCCGAGGCCGATGTAGTTGTCGCCGCCCATCACGTCCAGCACCGTGGCGCCGTTGTCCAGCGTGCTGCGCTTCTCGTTGCGCTGTTCCGCCAGCGGCCGGGTGCCGTCGATGATGAAGAACAGGTTGCGGCGCTTCTGTTTGGTCAGGATGTCGTAGGCGGTGTTGTTCATCGCCAGATGATCGGAGGACACCACGATCACGGTGTTGCTGAAATAGGGCGAGCGTTTGATCTTGTCGATCAGCGCGGCGATGTGTTGCTGGCTGCAGGCCACCGCGCTCAGCGAGCGGTTTTCCTTGTTCTGCCAGGCGTAACTTTTCTTACTGCAGCCGGCGGAGATAAAGCCGTCCGGGTGATGGGTATCGACGGTCAGGGTAAACAGCGAGAAGGGTTGGCGCTGTTTGGACAGCTCGACGAACTTGCCGTACACCACGTCCAGCACGCTGTCGTCGTACCAGCCCCAGTCGTTTTTGTAGCTCGGATCGGCGACCTGTTCGCGCAGCTCTTTGAAGCCGTAAACGTGGTCGAAGCCGTGGGATTTCAGGAAGGTGTCTTTACCGGCGAACGCCAGCTCGGCGCCCTGATAGAAATAGTTGCTGTAGCCGGCGGCCTTCAGCACGTCGCCCAGGCAGACGTTCTCCGGGTAGAAGGTGGAGACCGCGCTGGAGGCGTTGCCGTCGAAGGGCGCGAACAGCGGAATGCCGCACTGCGAGGCGACCATGCCGGCGATGGTATAGCCGGTGCCCGGCAGCTGCTGGGTGTTGCTGAAATCGATGCTGTCCGTGCGCAGGGCGTTCAGCTCGTCGGCCAGGCCGGGAAACAGCTCGGCGTCGAAGTAGGTGCGCTCCAGGCTCTCGGCATAGATGTACACCAGGTTTGGCCGCTTGCCCTGCACGGTCTTTTTCGGCGCCTTGTAATAGGTGGTGAAATCGGCGGTATCGCCGACGATCTGGCTCTTGACCAGCAGCGAGATGTCCTGAAACGCCGGGGTGGTGCCGACCGAAAATAGCGCCAGCAGCACGGCGACGATGCTGTAGGCCACGCTGCTGCCTTTGGCCTTGCGGCGCAGCAGGCTGCGAGCCAGCACCGCGAAGATAAGCCCCAGCGCCGCCAGCAGGCCGATAAACGGCAGCACGTATTTGCTGATGCCCGCGCCTTTGAGGCTGCTGGTGACGGTGTAAATCACCGCGTCGGTGATGCCGTCGCCGGTGAAGTAGTTGCTGGCGATCAGGATGACGTTCAGCACCAGATAGCTGCCGAGCAGCGTCAGCAGAATGGCGAACCACCAGCGGTTGGCGGCGGCCCGGGTGCGATAAATCAAAATCGACGCCAAAAAGAGAACAAACGAAACGACTGCTAAAACCATCCGCCAAACCCTGTCTGATTGAAATAAAACCGTTGCTGCCCTGGTCTGCGCCGCCGAGCGTGCCGCGGCGCGAAAAGTGAAGGGTATAGCCTATTGCCGGCGGCGGAACAACGCGCGATCTCCCGCTACGGCCGACGAACGGCGGCTATTGTACATTTTTATGACAATAGTGTGACGTTAATCACGCCGGCGGCGGCTTCGGCGGCGAAAGCTTGCTGGTCGGAGGTTTCGCTCTACGCTTAATGAGCGCCACGACGGCGCGCCCATCAGCCATTCAGGAGGAAGTATGCAGACGATTCCCGCCGCGGTACTCGACGATCTGGCCCCGCAAGGCGTGTTGCGCGCGGCGATCAACTATGGCAATCCGGTGCTGGCGCAGGCCGGAGCCGGCGGCAAACCGCAAGGCGCTTCGGTGGAGCTGGCCGCCGCGCTGGCCCAGGAGCTGGGCGTGGCGCTCGAGCTGGTGACCTATGATGCGGCGGGCAAGGTGTTCGCCGATCTGGACAGCGGCGCCTGGAACCTGGCGTTTATGGCCATCGAGCCGGTGCGCGCGGCGCAGATCGCCTTCAGCGAGCCGTACGTGATCATCGAGGGGACTTACCTGGTGGCGAACGACGCGCCTTACTTTGAGGTGGCGCAGCTCGACAGGCCGGAGGTGCGCATCGCGGTCGGCCAGGGGGCGGCGTACGATCTGTTTTTATCGCGCACGCTGCAGCAGGCGCAACTGGTGCGGGCGGCAACCTCTGCCGAGGCGATCGCGCTGTTTTTCGACCGGGGACTGGAGGCGGCGGCCGGCGTGCGCCAGCCGCTGCTGGCCGCTGCGGCCGCCCATCCCGGCTACCGGGTGCTGGAGGGGCATTTCACCGCTATCCGCCAGGCGCTGGCGGTGCCGCGGCAAAAAACGCAGGGCGCCGCCTACGTGAACGATTTTATCGAGCGCTGCAAGGCCAACGGGCTGGTGAAGGCGGCCTTGCAGCGCAGCGGCCAGGGTGAGGTGACGGTGGCGCCGCCGGCCGCCTCGGCTACCTGAAGGCGTCGGGATCGTTGCCGACGTTGAGGCCGCGATCCAGTGCGTTTATCGCCGACAGTTCGGATGTGGACAGGTTAAAGTCAAAGATATCAATATTTTCCCGTATTCTTTGCGGCGTACTGGATTTCGGCAGCGCAATGATTTGGTTTTCATACAGCCAGCGTAATACGATCTGGGCAGGGGTTTTATGCTGCTGTTCGGCAATTTTCAAGATGACGGGGTGGGTTAATATGTTTTGGTTGCCGTGGCCAAGCGGGCTCCAGGCCTGCGTGATGATCCCCTGAGTGCGCAGCCAATCAACCAACTCTCGTTGCTGATTAAAAGGGTGGATTTGCAGTTGATTGACTGCGGGCAGGACGCCGGTTTCAGCCTCCAGGCGGCGTATTTGCTCGATGGAAAAGTTGCTTACCCCGATATTTTTGACTCGCCCGCTGTCGCGGAGTTTTATCATGGCATCCCAGGCGGAAACGAACAGGTTTTGCCCGGATACCGGCCAGTGAATCAAATACAGATCGACATAGTCGCAACCGAGCTTGGTCAGGCTTTCGTTGAAGGCGTTCTCAACGTCGTCATGCCGGTCGTTCCATAGCTTGGTGGTGATGAATATATCTTCCCGGCACACGCCCGCAGTTTTTATTGCGCTGCCCACTTCAGATTCGTTGCCATAGATTGCGGCCGTATCGACGAGGCGATAGCCCGCATCAAGCGCGCATTGAACGGCGCCGATCAATTCATCTCCTCGCGACTGCCAGACGCCGAATCCGATGGCAGGCATCGCGTTGCCGTCATTGGTGAACCGGTGTTGTGAATTACGCATATTCTTTACCCAATATGGCTGATGAATTTTAAATGTTCGTGAGCAGGATTAATAAAGTGCACGTCAGAGGCTTCCCGACGAGGTGTATCGATAGATAAAAAATATACGGGCTTGCCGTTAAAAGGATTGATGCTGTGAACGGTGTTTCGTTTAAATATCACCATTTGGTTTTCGGCTAAAACTCTTTTGACATCGTTGCCGGCCTGAAACTCCAGCGCGCCTTCCACGACGATCAAGATTTCATCACATTGTTGGTGGTAGTGTGCGGGAACCTCGGCATAAACGCGAAACAGGCGGACGCTGCCCTGCGGCGTATCATCAAGGTACATATCGACGATCAGAGAGTCGGCGGTGTCAGGAAAGTGTTTTTTCCTTTCTTCCAGATCAAAATATAATGCGTTCATACTGCGCTCACTGTAAATGATGGGCGTGATTAACCGGTCACTGAAATAAAACATTCATGGCTCAAGCGACGGTGTCGCTATGTTTTATCTCAGGCTGGATAATATTGCGTGCGGACGAACACCCTTATTTCGACGTTCCCGCACATCACTGACAGAATACAATACAATGCGTTGAATGTTTTTTGACGAAGCGTTGAGCCGATATCAACCAGGGGAGCGATGCCGCGCTTTTATCAGCTCAATCAAAGGCCGCAATCCTGGTTGCAGCTGGCGGCGGCTGGGGTAGTACATCATAAAGGGGGCGCTGAGATGCGACCAATGGGGCATGACGCATTGCAATTCGCCAGTGCGCAAGTGTTCATCGATTTGCATTTCCAGACAGTAGGCCAACCCCAGCCCGGCGAGCGCCGCTTTGATAATCATTGAGGTTTCACTGAAAATATATTGTCCATTCACCGGCAACCGGCAAAACGCCTCATCGTTGCCCAATTCCCATTGATATACCGCGCCATCTCCCAATCTCATGTTGATGCAACTGTGATCTTTCAACTCCGACGGTGAGCCTGGCGCGCCATATTTTGCCAGATAGGCCGGAGCGGCGACGACGACCCATTTCAGACTGCCGGTCAGAGGAACGGCAATCATGTCTTTGGGGATGATCTCGCCATACCGGATGCCGGCGTCGAAGCCTTCTTTGATGATGTCTACCTGATGGTTATTGACGGCCACTTCCAGCGCTATTTTGGGATGTGTTTGGGCGTAGCTTTCCATGACGGGGGCGATGAGCAAATCGAGCGCATCATGCGGAATGTTCAGGCGAAGGTGGCCGATGGGTTCATCGCGATACGGTTCCAATGTCGAGAGGGCGGATTTGATGTAGTCGAATCCGCGATCGAGTTCGGTTACCAGGGCCACGCCTGCCGGTGTGGGAACGACCGAGCGGTTGGTTCTGTTCAACAGCTTTACGCCGAGGCGCTCTTCAAGCGAACGCATGGCGTGGCTGAGAGCCGATGTGCTGACGCCGAGCTCCACGGCCGCCAACCGGAAACTTTTCTTGCGGCAAATGATGGAGAACACATTAAGTTCGGCGAGTTCTGTGCGGCTGAGCGTGGCCATTTTCGTCCCACTGTTTCTTTCGACAGAGCGCGATGATAAGCCCGACGCATAGGGTATCGCAACCAAAGCGAACAGCCGCTGCACGCCTGCAGCAGCTGTTCCGCCTCGTTAATCCAGCTCCACCGCGTACTGTTCCACCGGGGTGATTTTCTTGATCAGCTTGTTGTCGAACAGGAACTGTTCGTAAGCCTGGTAGCAGGCGCGATCCAGCTTGGCCGGATCGCGCGCGAACAGCGGCAGGCTGGCTTGCCACGCCTGTTTGTTCAGCTCGGTATTCAGCTCTGGGCGCGCCTTGGCGAACGCCAGCCAGGTGTCCTGCGGGTGCGCGTGCAGGTAGTCGCTGCCTTGCTTCAGCGCGGCGAGGAACTTGCGGATTTTCGGCTCGTTTACCGCATCGCGGTGGGCGACGATGATCAGCTCGTCGTAGGCCGGCACGCCGTAATCTTCGACGTTGAACACCACCGGCGTCTTGCCCTGCAGCTTCAGCTCCAGCGCTTCGATGTTGCGGTAGCCGCCGATCACCGCATCGACCTGGCCCGCCAGCAGGGCGCTGGTCAGCTGGAAGTTGACGTTGATGAGCTTGATGTCCTGCGGCTTGAGGTGTTCGTGTTCGACCATGGTGGCCAGCGTCGCCTGTTCGATGCCGCTGACCGAGTAACCCACCGTCTTGCCCTTGAGATCCGCCGGCGACGTGATGCTTTTATCCAGCGCGATCACCGTATTCAGCGGCGTGTTGATCAGCGTGCCGACGCGCATCAGCGGCAGGCCCTGATCGGCGAAGAAATGCAGCTGCGGTTGGTAAGTGATGGCGAGGTCGGCCTGTTTGGCGGCCACCAGCCGCGGCGGCAGCGCCGGATCGGACGGCGGCACGATCTTGACGTCCAGCCCTTCGGCCTTGAAGGCGCCGATCTGCTCGGCCACCATAATCGGCGCGTGATCGGGGTTGATGTACCAGTCGAGCACCAGCGTCAGCTTTTCGGCCGCGCCGGCCTGGCCGGTGATGGCGGCGCCGAGCAGCAGTCCGCAAACGGTTTGTTTGATCATGGTCGTTCCTTTATCCCTGGTTATGGTTGCAATCATCAGTCGTTTTCCGGCGCCCAGGCGATCAGGCGCCGCAGCAGCGCATCCACCGCGGCCCATAGCAGCACGGTCATCAGCACCAAAATAAACAGCGCGGCGAAGCAGACGTCGGTCTGCATGCGCGCGTTGGCGTTCAGCATCACGTAGCCCAGCCCTTCGGCCGAGCCGACCCATTCGCCGATGATGGCGCCGATCGGCGCGACGGCGGCGGCCATGCGCAGGCCGGAGCCGAAGGCCGGCAGCGCCGCCATCAGCCGCACGTGCCGCAGCTGCGCCCAGCGCGAAGCGCGCATCGTGCGCGCCAGATCGAGATAGTCGTTGTTGACCCGGCGCAGCCCGTCGAAAAAGGCCGACACCACCGGGAAGAAGATCACCAGCACCGCCATCGCCACCTTGGCGCTCATGCCGAAGCCGAACCACAGCACCAGCAGCGGCGCCAGGGCGAACACCGGTATCGCCTGGCTGGTGAGCACCAGCGGCATCAGCCAGCGCTGCAGGCGCGGCGAGAAGATCATGCACAGCGCCAGCGCCGCGCCGAGCAGCACGCCCAGCGCCAGCCCGCTGACGATCTCCGAAGCGGTGATCAGCGTGTGCCAGGCGAGATAGCCGCGCCCGTCCCACAGCGCCTGCGCCACCGCGCCCGGCGTGGGCAGCAGAAAGGCCGGAATGCCGCTTTGCGCCGCCAGCCACCACAGCAGCAGCAGGCCGACGAACACCGTCAGCCCGCGCCGCAGGCGGGTGAGGCCGCGCTCTTTGGCGATATTCATTGCGCGGCCCTCACCATCTGCTGCAGCAGCTCGGCCTGGCTTTTCAGCAGGCCGGCGTCATCCGGTGCGCGCGGCGGCCGCCCGCTGATGCGGTGGCTATCATCGAGGCCCAGCGGCCAGGGCGACAGCACCAGCAGCCGGTGGCTCAGGCGGCAGGCTTCCATCGGGTCGTGGGTGATCAGCAGCACGGTGTTTTGCGCCAGCAGTTCGGCGGCCAGGCTCTGGATCTCGGCGCGGGTGATGGCGTCCAGCGCCGAAAAGGGTTCATCCATCAGCACGATCGGCTGGCGTTCATAGAGCGTGCGGGCGATGGCGGCGCGCTGGCGCATGCCGCCGGACAGCGCGGCGGGCAGGCTGCGGCCGTGAGCGGCCAGGCCCACGCGCTCCAGCAGGTGCGCCGCCCACGCCCGATCCGGCGTTTCGCCGCGCAGCCGCGCGCCGAGGGCGACGTTTTCTTCGACGGTCAGCCACGGGTAGAGCAGGTCTTTTTGCCCCATGTAGGCGATGCGCCCGGCGATCGGCAGGCCGTCGCTGCCGGTCACCGTGCCTGAGGTGGCCTGCGCCAGGCCGGCGATGATCTTCAGCAGGCTGGTTTTGCCGGCGCCGCTGGCGCCGAGCAGGGCGACGAAGCTGCCGCCGGCGATGTCGAAGCTCAGCCGCTCAAAGACCGTCTGTTGACCGAAGCGCAGAGTGAGATCCCGCACCTGGATGCCGGGCGGGAGACGCGGGGAGGTCATGAGGCGTTCAGCCCCATTTGCCAAAATGCCGATTCCAGCTGGGTGGCGGTGGTGAAAATCTGCGCCAGCTCGGGGAAGCGGCCTGGTGCGCCGCGCTGGTGGCCGACGGTTTCCAGCAGCTCGATGGCGGCGCGCACGCCGGCCAGATAGCCCTCGTCGCCGTAGTTGCGGATCCAGGAGGCGTAAGGATTGCCCTCCATTTGGGTGGCGGGATCGTGCAGCAGCCGCAGGCCGATTTCGGCATAGCCGGCCACGCAGGGCAGCAGGCCGGCCAGCAGATCGAGGGCGTCGCCGGCATGGCCGATATCCAGCACGTAGCGGGTATAGTTCATGGTTTCCGCCGCTTCCGGCTGGGCGGCGATCTGCGCTTCGCTCAGCCCCCATTCGGCGCAGTAGGCCACGTGCAGCGGCAGTTCGGCGACGATACCGTTGAGCGAGGCGGTGGCGGCGCGCATCTCCGGCAGGGTGCGCAGCTTGCTGACCAGCAGCGCGTAGGCGCGGGCGAAGTGCAGCAGGAACAGATAGTCCTGGGTCAGGTAGCGGCGAAAAGCGCGTTCAGGCAAGGTGCCGGCGGCCAGCTGCTGCAGAAACGAGTGATCGACGTAGTCTTGCCAGTGGCTGCCGGCATGTTGGCGCAGCCGGCCGTAAAGACCGCTTTCGAACAGGGTGGTGATGGACATGGGACCTCCTTGAGTCAGTGGAGATCCGGGCACGCTGGGGTATGAACAGGCAACGGGTGAGAGCGTTGTTGCCTAACCGTCCCTTCGCTGGCATGACCCAGATCAGGTTCAAAGGGTTCGGCTTGCGCCATCTCAGCCCGTAACAGGACACCCCTCGGAGCTGCTTGTTATACGACATTTGTTTTTTGATTACAATCGCCGGGCGGCGCGGCGGCAATCGGTTCGTTTAGTGCGATCGGGGGCGATTTTGCTGGCGCAGGGCGCGCGGTTTTTGTCACTGTAGGCCGATGATTTGCCTTTGAGGATGATGCCCGATGAAAAAGATTGGTTTTCTCTCGTTTGGCCACTGGTCGCCTTCCGCCCAGTCCGGCACCCGTTCCGCGGCGGATGCGCTGCTGCAGTCCATCGATCTGGCGGTCGCCGCCGAAGATCTGGGGGCGGATGGCGCCTATTTTCGCGTACACCACTTCGCACGCCAGCTGGGGTCGCCGTTCCCGCTGCTGGCCGCCATCGGCGCCAAAACCCAACGCATCGAGATCGGCACCGGCGTGATCGACATGCGTTATGAAAATCCGCTGTACATGGTGGAAGACGCCGGCGCGGCGGATCTGATCGCCGGCGGGCGGCTGCAGCTCGGCATCAGCCGCGGCTCGCCGGAGCAGGTGATCGACGGCTGGCGCTATTTCGGCTATGCCCCAGCCGACGGCGAGAGCGACGCGGACATGGCTCGCCGCCACACCGAAGTGTTCCTGGAAGCGCTGCGCGGCGAAGGGTTCGCCGAGCCCAATCCACAGCCGATGTTCCCGAATCCGCCCGGGCTGCTGCGGCCGGAGCCGTTTTCCGCCGGGCTGCGCGACCGCATCTGGTGGGGCGCCGGTTCGAACGCCACCGCCGTCTGGGCGGCGAAGCTGGGCATGAACCTGCAAAGCTCGACGCTCAAAAACGACGAAACCGGCGAACCCTTCCATATCCAGCAGGCCAAGCAGATCCGCGCCTACCGCGCCGCCTGGCAAGAGGCGGGCCATGCGCGCGAGCCGCGGGTTTCCGTCAGCCGCAGCATCTTCGCGCTGGTGGATCAGCGGGATCGCAACTACTTCGGCGGCGGCGGCAAGGAGGGCGATCAACTGGGGTATATCGACGCGCAGACCCGGGCGATCTTCGGCCGCAGCTATGCCGCCGAGCCGGACGAGCTGATCAAGCAGCTGGCGCAGGACGAGGCCATCGCCGAAGCGGATACGCTGCTGCTGACCGTGCCTAACCAGCTGGGCGTGGATTACAACGCCCACGTCATCGAATCGATTTTAACCCATGTCGCGCCGGCGCTCGGCTGGCGCTAAACGGAGGAGTGGCATGTCACGCATTTTCATTACCGGTTCGGTAGACGGGCTGGGCCGCGCCGCCGCGCAAACGCTGTTGGACGAAGGGCATCAGGTAATTCTACATGCGCGTGAGCCCGGCCGTTTGGACGCGGTGCGCGATCTGCTGGATCGAGGGGCGCAGGCGGCGATCGGCGATCTGTCCGATGTGCAGCAGATCCGGCAGCTTGCCGAGCAGGTCAACCGCCTCGGCCGCCCGGACGCGGTGATCCACAACGCCGGTATGTTTACCGGGCCGCAGGTGATGCCGGTGAACGTCGTTGCGCCCTACCTGCTGACGGCCCTGATCGAACGCCCCAAGCGTATCGTCTATCTGAGCAGCAGCATGCACTTTGACGGCGTGGAGGAACTGAGCGGCGTGGACTGGCTTGGCGGCGCAGCCGGCTCCTATTCGGACAGCAAACTGTTCGTCACCGCGCTGGCCGCCGCCGTGGCGCGCCTGTGGCCTGACGTGATCAGCAGCGCGGTCGATCCCGGCTGGGTGCCGACCAAAATGGGCGGCGCGGAAGCGCCCGACGATCTGGCGCTGGGGCATGTGACGCAGGCGTGGCTGGTGAGCAGCGATGAGCCGCAGGCCCTGGCGTCCGGCGGCTATTGGCACCATCAGCAGCGCCTCGCCCCCCACGCGGCGGTGCACGACGAGGCGTTTCAAACGGCGCTGCTGGCGCAGTTGGCGCGCGCCGGCGGGGTGAACCTGCCGCAGGCTTGAGGGCAGTGCTTTGTTGGCCCGTCGGCGCTTGCCTGCGGGCTTTTTTATGCCCGCATGGTGAACCGGCGAGGGTTTTCTTATACAGTAGCTGTCTGACCTGTTTTGCTTGTTCTTCCTATTATCACCATGCATACATTCCTGATTATCGTCCCTGAAGGGGGCATGCTGTTCGAAGCGGCGGGCATCGCCGATATCCTGATGCAGGCTAACCGTCTGAGCCCTGCCGAGGCGCCGCTGTATCAGATCGCGGTCGCCACCACGCAATCCCATCGGGTGGTACATGGCCTGTCCGGGCTGAGCCTGTTGGCCGACCACCGCCTGGCGGATCTCGATCCGGCCCTGCCGCGCGATACCGTCATTGTCGCCGGCAAGGGGGCGACCGAAGAAGAGGGCGCCCTGGTGGCGGATTGGCTGCGCCGCGCGGCCCCGCAGGCGCGCCGTATTGCCTCCGTTTGCGGCGGGGCTCTGCTGCTGGCCGAAGCCGGATTGCTGGACGGGCGGCGGGCGACTACCCACTGGCGGCTGGCGGAAACGCTGCAGGCGCGCTTCCCGCGGGTGCAGGTCGAGAACGGCCCGATCTACGTGCAGGACGGGCCGATCTGGACCTCCGGCGGCGTCAGTTCCGGCTTCGATCTGACGCTGGCGCTGGTGGAGGACGACTACGGCTTCGTGCAGGCGCGCGAAGTGGCGCAGGATCTGGTGATGTTTCTGCGCCGCCCCGGCGGGCAGGCGCAGTTCAGCCGCTACCCGCTCAACCAGGCCAAATCGCCTGGCCCGATCCGCGACCTGCAGTCCTGGATCCTGGAAAACCTCGCCGACGATCTCAGCGTCGATCGGTTGGCCGAACGCGTGGCGATGAGCCCGCGCAACTTTACCCGCGTGTTCACCCGCGAGACGGGCATTTCTCCCGCCAAATTCGTCGAAGAAGGGCGGTTGCATACCGCCAGGCAGCGCCTCGAGCAAAGCGCGGAGGGCATCGAACAGATCGCGCTGGCCACCGGCTTTGGCAACGGCCTTAACCTGCGGCGGGTGTTTGAGCGCAAACTGCAGCTGACCCCGAGCGAATACCGAGAACGCTTCCACGCGCGCAATTTGGCGTAAATTGATCGTTAAACGTCATTTACGCCGCCTCGGGGCAGGGCTAGATTTGAGGCAAAGCCCAAACGAGGAGAGCATCATGGTGAAAGTAGGCATTAACGGCTTCGGCAGGATCGGGCGCAACGTGCTGCGCGCGGCGCTGGGGCGCAGCGATTTTGAAGTGGTGGCGATCAACGATCTGACGGACAGCAAGACGCTGGCGCACCTGCTGAAATACGACACGCTTTCCGGCACGCTGGCGGCCAAAGTGGAAGCCGGTGACAACCAGCTGCTGCTGGACGGCCGGCCGATCCAGGTGTTTTCGCAGCGCGATCCCGCCGAGATCCCCTGGCGCAGCGTGGGCGTGGACGTGGTGATCGAAGCGACGGGCTTCTTTACCGATAAAGCCAAGGCGGAAGTGCACATCACGCACGGCGGCGCCAAGCGGGTGATTATCTCGGCGCCGGCCAAGAACGACGACATCACCATCGTCATGGGGGTTAACGAGCAGCTCTACGATCCGGCGCGGCATAAAGTGGTCAGCAACGGCAGCTGTACCACCAACGGGCTGGCGCCCGCCGCGCAGGTGTTGCATCAGGCGTTCGGCATCGAATACGGGCTGATGAACACCACTCACGCCTATACCAACAGCCAGGCGCTGCACGATCAGCCGGAAAAAGATCTGCGCGGCGCGCGGGCGGCGGCGGAGTCGATCGTGCCTTACTCCAGCGGCGCGGCCAAGGCGCTCGGCAAGGTGATCCCGGATCTCGACGGCAGGTTGACCGGTTATTCGCTGCGGGTGCCGGTGCCGGTCGTCTCGATCGTCGATCTGACGGTGACGCTGAAACGCCCGGCGACGGTGGAGGAGATCAACGCCGCTTTCCGCGCGGCGGCGGCGTCCGGCCCGCTGAAAGGGATCCTGGGGTACAGCGATGAACCGCTGGTGTCGAGCGACTATCGGGGCGATGCGCGCTCGTCGATCATCGACGGCCTGTCCACGCTGGTCATCGGCGGCAATCTGGTGAAGGTGCTCGCCTGGTATGACAACGAGTGGGGCTTCTCCAACCGCTTGGTCGATCTGGCGCTGCTGATGGAAAAACGCGGGCTGTAAACGCCCAACAGCAAAAAGCCCGCTTAAGTTTCCTTAAGCGGGCTTCTCTAAATATGGCTCCTCTGACTGGACTCGAACCAGTGACATACGGATTAACAGTCCGCCGTTCTACCGACTGAACTACAGAGGAATCGTGTGAACGGGGCGCATCATATCCAGCGGCCCCGGGTGTGTCAACGCTAAATTGCCTTGAGTGGTGCGACTGCTCGGTATCTGAGCAATGCGCCCGTCAATCAGCCCATTGCGCGTCGTTTTCCGCCTGGGCGCGCAGCAGGCGCGCCAGCGGATCCTGGCGGTAGAAGCGGCAAAAGTGCTGGTACAGCGCCGGGAAGCGTTCGGCCAGCAGTTCAGGGGCGCTGAAGAAATACTCCGACAGCACGGCGAAGCACTCGGCCGCATCGGTGGCGGCGTAGGCGTCCATGCTGGCGGCCTCTTCGCCGACCATGTCGATTTCATCCTGCAGGCTTTCCATCGCGGCGTGCAGATCGTGCTCCCAGGCAGCCACTTCGCGCAGCGGGATCGGCGGCACGCCGGTAGCGACGCCGCCGTTGCGCATATCCAGCTTGTGCACCGCTTCGTGGATCACCAGATTGAAACCGGAGAGATCGAAAGAGTCCTGCACGTCTTGCCAGTTGAGCACGATCGGCCCCTGTTCCCAGCTTTGGCCGGACTGCACCACCGGCCCCGAGTGCACCAGGCCGATTTCGTCCTGCCATTCGTCTTCCACCACGAACGGGGTGGGGTAGAGCAGGATTTCGTTGAAGCCGTCGAGGCACTCCGCGCCGAGCTCCAGCACCGGCAGGGCGAACAGCAGGGCGATGCGCGCCTGCATTTGTGAGGTGAGCTGCAGCCCCTGCAGCGGCACGATGCGCTTTTGCTGCAAGATCTGCCCGGCAACGGCCACCAGCCGCTGCCGCTCCTGCTCATTCAGCGGCGAGAGCAGCGGGATCGCCAGCGCGTCCTGCCACTGGGCCTCGATGTCTGCCTGGGATTGAGAGGGTTGAGTCGCTTTCCACGGCCATTTAATCATCAGGTTGCTCGTAAACTCATCACTTGAACGTTCAGCGGTATGCTAATGCTGTAAAAATGCCGCAAAAGCGGGCATGATAGCAAGCGTTGTCAGGAGAGATGCCGGAGCGGCTGAACGGACCAGTCTCGAAAACTGGAGTAGGGGCAACTCTACCGGGGGTTCAAATCCCCCTCTCTCCGCCACTATTCAATCACTTACGAATAAATCTTTCAACGATCCCCATCACAGTAAAACCACCGTTCTTATCGGCTGTCGTTCTTATTTTCCTGTCCCGACCCTTTGCCGACGTTATCAAACTGTCTTTTCGTCTTACCGTTTGTCATGTTGTGAACGATAGGGCGGGTTTGACACCGCCCGTTGCCGATGGGATTGACTCACTCTGTAAACCCGATGCGCCTTGATATTTCTCGTGCGAGATTACTTGTCCGGCAGCGCATAGGCGATAATGTAGTCGCCGCGCATCGGTGATTGGCGTGCGCCCCCCGCATTGATGACAATGTACTGTTTGCCGGTTTTCGGCGAAAGGTAAGTCATCGGGCCGGATTGGCTCCCGACCGGCAAGCGCGATTTCCAAATCTCTTTACCGTTGGCGGTATCAAAGGCGCGTAAATAGAAGTCCTGCGTGCCGGCGAAAAACAGAAGACCCGACTGCGTCGTCAGCGGCGCGCCCAGCGTTGGCATGCCGATAGGGATCGGCATATGCATGCTGATGCCGAGCGGCCCGGTATCCTCGACTGTCCCGACAGGGACCTGCCACACCAATTTGCCGGTAGTCAGGTCCACGGCGGACATCGTGCCGAACGGCGGTTTCTGGCAGGGGATCCCCAGCGGGGAGAGGAACCGTTCTCGCAGGGCCCCGAACGGGGTGCCCTCCATCGGGACTATCCCCATTTCAATACCGCTGGCGTTGGTCGGCACCTTATCCCTCGGCACCAGATAATGCGCCAATCCCAGACGCATGTCGTTAACGAACATCAGGTTATTGTGGGGATCCACGGCGACGCTGCCCCAGTTCATTCCTCCCAGGGAGCCTGGGTATTGCAGGGCGCGGTCTTCACCCGGCGGGGTGAAAATGCCTTGATAGCGCATTTCTTTAAACTGAATGCGGCATAACAGCAGGTCAATCGGCGTTGCGCCCCACATATCCGACTCTTTCAGTTGTTCATTGCCAATCATCGGCATCCCCACTGAGTACGGCTGGGTGGGGGAATAGCGTTCACCCTTGATAGCTCCCGTTGGCACCGGGCGTTCTTCAACTTGCGCGACGGGCTCGCCGGTCACGCGGTTGAGCATGAAAATCATGCCTTGCTTGCTGGTTTGCACCAGAACCGGCGTAATGCCGCCTTTGCCGTCGGGCAAATCGAACAACAGTGGCTGTGAGGGCAGATCGAAGTCCCACAAATCGTGGTGGGTCGTCTGATAGTGCCAGCGAACTTTGCCGGTAGCGGCGTCTACGGCGACGACGGCGGAGCTGTATTTGTCGTCCAGCGCGCTGCGAGTGCCGCCGAAAAAGTCTGGCGTCGCGTTGCCTGTGGGTAAATAGATGAGGTTCAACCGCTTGTCATAGGACATGGCTGACCAGACATTCGGCGTGCCGCGAGTATAGGTTTGCCCCTGCGGCGGCAGGCCGCTCAGTTCAGGGTTGCCCGGATCCCAGGCCCACACGAGGTTGCCGGAGTGAACATCATAAGCTCGAACAACGCCGGGAGGCTCATCGGTGGAAAAGTTGTCCGCTACGCGTCCCCCCACGACGACGATTTCTCCGGCCACCAGCGGCGTGGAGGTTTGTTGATAATAGCCCGGTTTGATTTCGCCCATGCCGCTGCCGAGATCGACGGTACCGCGATCGCCAAAGGCGTCGCACAATTTCCCCGTGTCGGCATCAAGGGCGATGAGTCTGGCGTCAATTGTGGGCAGGAACAAACGACGCGAACAGATCGCGGGTGGGCGACTCGAGCCTGTTGCTGCAGGAGCGGCGTGATCCTCGTAGTAACCCAGGCCCCGGCAGCGCTGCCAGTTCGGCGAGGCGGCTTGCGGATCGAAACGCCATTTTTCTTTCCCGCTATCCACATCTAAAGCCAGCACTTTACTGTACGGGGTGCAGACATAAAGCGTGTCGCCGACCTGCAAAGGCGTATTCTGATCTTCCGCGCCCGAGCCTTTGCTCACGGGAAGATCGCCGGTATGGGCAGTCCAGGCCACCTGCAAGCGGGAAACGTTCTGCTTGTTTATTTGATCAAGTGCGGCGAAGCGATCGCCGTGCGGGGTATTTCCCCAGTGCTCCCAATTCTTTTGTTGCTCGCCGGCGGCTACTGGAAATACGGGGATGGCTTTCGTCGCGCTGACCAGCGGTTGGGATCTGAACATCCACCCGAAGCTGACCCCCAGCCCGATGGCCAGGATCGCCGCTAAGCCGAAAGCCGGGCGTTTTTTGGCCGAATGGCCTGGCATCAATGGCCAGGCGATAGCGCAAAGAAATGCTAAAACGCCGAGGGTGAAAAGGCGCGAGAACAGCGGCCAGTAATGCCAGCCGGCATCGGCGACGGCCCAAAACAGGGAGGCGACGAAGGCGATCGCGTACAGGATAATGCCGCTGCGACGGCGCCGGGCAATCAGTACGGCGGCGATAATCATCGCCAGACCCATCGCCACGAAATAAAACGTTCCGCCGACGAAGGCCAATCTGGCGCCGAGAAGGCAGATTGCCAGGCCGATAATGAACATCAATCCGGCAAGAAACCACAGGAGGTACTTCTTCCCGTCCCGCGTCCTGTGCGCTTTTTGCATATGAGCTCCTTAGTGATTTTTCTCTGAGGCGGTTAAAAAGGGGAATGAGGTGGCGGTGCGCCTTCCGGCTCAGGCGTCGCGTGTTTGCAGCCGGAAGGCGTCTGTACCGAAGAAAGGAAGGGAGGGAATGTCATTCCCGCTATCCTGTCGTCGCTGTTCAAACGGGGGCTACTCCGCGCGTTCAGCGCATGTCATTTGAACGTGCGTCAAGGTAAGCCGTATACCCATGCCCTGCCGCTTGGCGAACTTGATGGCGCCCTTTGGCGACGATCATCGCCACCGTCAATAGCGCCGGCAGCGCCAGCACGGTGAAAATGGTGCTTAAGCTCCAACCGAGCGCCAGCATTTCAGCGCCGGCCAGCGCGCTCAATATGGCGCCCAAACGACCGATGCCGTGCATCCAGCTGGAGCCGGTAGCCCGGGCTTCGGTGGGATAAAAACTGGCCGACAGGGCATTCATGCCGGTGTTGGCTCCTCCGATGCAGAATCCGATCGCCATCGCGCAGCCTCCCATCAGGACGGGGTAGCCCATCGCCGGCCCCATAAGCAGGGTGAACAGCGCCCCCATCCCATAAATGGACGCCAAAGCGCGATGCGGTTCGGACCTGTCCATCAGCCAGCCGGAAAACAGTGAGCCCAGCGTGCCGCCCGTCTGAAACAGGGCGGTGATGATCGCCGCTTGCGTGACGTTGAAGCCGCCGTCTTTAATCAGCAACGGCAGCCAGCTGCCCAACGTATAGAACAGAAACAGCGCGGAAAAATACGATCCCCACAGCATTAAACTGCCGAAGCGATACTGCGAGCTCACCACTAATTTGATGGGGTGCGCGCAGGCCTGGTTTGGCGGGGGCAATATGATGGTGCTGTGCCGAAGATCGAGGTCGGGCGCCAGTTTCGCCAAAATCCGCTGAATTCCGTCGTTCTTCGCCCGTTTCTCCACCAGGAAACACACCGATTCGGGTAACGCCGCCATCAGCACGGGCGCGAACAGCAGGGGCAAGATCCCGCCGAGCAGCAGCACGGAATGCCAGCCGAAGCGTGGCATCAGCCAGGAGGCGGCGAATCCGCCCAAGGCGGCGCCAAAGGTGAAGCCGCAGAAGACCACGGTAATCAAGAAAGCGCGGCGCCGGGCAGGCGCGAATTCCGCCACCAGGGTGCCGACATTCGGCATGGCGGCGCCCAGCCCCAAGCCGGTGAGCAGGCGAAATAACATCATCTGCTCCATATTTTGAGAAAACGCCGTCACCAGCGTCCAAACGCCAAAAAAGAATACGCTGTTGATGATGACCACTTTGCGGCCGAACCTGTCTGACAATGGCCCGGAAAGCATCGCGCCCAGCGACAGGCCAATCAGCGCCGCGCTGATCACCAGCCCCAGCTCGCGATTAGTGATTTGCCAATCGGCCTTAAGCTCTGGCGCAATAAATCCCATGATAACGATATCGAATCCATCCAGAGCAATGATGCAAAAGCCGAGCAGCACGACCATCTTTTGCCATTTCCCTAAGGGGCGGCTGTCGATCAGCGCCCGAACATTGATTGCGTTGTTTCCCGACATGGGGGGCTCCCGGTGCAGTAGTTGAGTGTCATCACTATAAGCAGCCGTTGGTGGGGCAATAAATGTCGATTATCGAAATAATGTGCGTTTATCGGACGATGAGGTGAGAGGGAAGTGAGGGTGGAATGTTAACCTTATGTTATGAAAAGGGATTGCCGTGGGAATGGCTGAGCCGGAAGCGGTTGAGAGTGTGAGCGCGATCATTAACCTTTTCAGTAAGATGAAAGAATGAGCGGGCCTTGATGGCCCGCACGGTTAACGCATGGCGGTGAGCCGAACCGGGGCGTTGGCGGCCCCGAAGCCGCGGTAGCCGCCCCGACGTTCCAATAACTCGAAGAAGAAGCGCCCTTTCTCGTAGGCGACGGTATAGACGTGCAGTAATTCTCCACCTTGCTCGTCTCGATCGTAGAGCACATTGAACGCTTGTAGCTGCGAAAGGAAAACGGGATCAAGATCGAAACGCGCTCTGAGGTCTTGATAGTAGTTATCGGGGATGCTCAGCGTTTTTAATCCACGCTGCTGAGCCGCTTTCACTACGCTGAACAAATCATTACAGCCAAAGGCGACATGCTGTAATCCCGCGCCCTGATAGGTGGTTAATGCCTGAGCGATTTGGGTTTCCCGGCTCACCGACATATTCAGCGGCAGCCGGATGGCGTCGTTGGGGCTGCGCAACACGCGGCTGCGCACCAAACCCAACGGATCGGGCAATTCCCACTCGTTGTCCTGCACAAAACCCGGCACGCTGCGCAGGAACATGATCCAGTTGCCGCAAGATTCGTCCGTCAGCGCTATCGCGAGGTGATCGATGCTCTGCAGTGCAGGCGGCGGCGCGCTGCGATGAGTCAGATGAAAATCGGTGTGATAAATATCGTTCTTGGGATCTTCGTCCGCCTCGACCAGATAAATCAGGCTGCCGTCCGGTGCGCACAGGGCGGGAATTTGCCGCTCGTTGGGGCCGGTTTCTCCTTGCCAGAGGGCGTAACCGTAGTCTTGCGCCCGTTGCAGTAAACGCGCTACGCCGCGAACCCGCCACGCCACGGCGCAAAGAGAAATGCCGTGCAAGTGATAATAGCCGCTGGCCTGACTTTCCGGCTGGGCATTCAGAATGACATTCACTTTGCCGTTGCGATAGAGCGCGACGCTTTTGGAGCGGTGTTCGCCGGCGTGAACCAATCCCAACTGCGTCAGCCATTGGCCCATCGCCAGCCCATCGCTGTGCGAGACGGCAAATTCGATAAACTCCAGCGCCAGCAAGGGGGGATGCGCTTCTGAATGAAATAATGAATGTTCTATGAGCGAGGCCATGGCGTTGGGCAGCAGAGGCTGTTTGGCCAACCAGTCATAGGTTTGTTCCTCCAGCCACAACAACGATCGGAAACCGTCCTGAGCCGTGGGAAGCACCGGCGAGGCGCGGAAACCATCGTTAAATATCTCCAGCGACCAGGCGCCGCGATAGCCATGCGCGGAAAGTTGAGTCATGAATTGAGCCAGGTTCAGCTCCCCTTGGCCGGGGAAACAGCGGAAATGGCGGCTCCAGGCGAGCACGTCCATCTTCAGCAGCGGGGCGTCCGCCAGTTGTACAAACACAATTTTTTCGGGCGGGACTTCATCAAGGCCGTCAAGATTATCGCCGCGCGACAGGATATGAAAACTATCGAGAATGATCCCCAGCGCCGGATGGTCTACGGCCTTAACCCGCGCCCAGGCGTCGCGCCACAGGTTCACGTGACGCCCCCATGCCAGCGCTTCATAACCGACAGTAATATCATACTCGGCGGCCAACTCCGCCAACGCGCGCAAATCGCTCACTTGCGTGGCCAGGTCTTCGCTGCTGTCGGGCGAGACATTACTGCAGAGCAGCATGCGCGAGCAGCCCAATTGCTGCATGACGTCGAACTTGCGCGCTGCGCGTGAAAGGTTCTGCGCCAGGCTTTCGCGCGGGCCACCTTCGAAGTCTCGAAACGGCTGGAACAGCAAAATTTCCAGGCCCAGCTCGGCGCACAGATCACGAATTTGCGCCGGTGAACCGGGGTAATAGACCAGATCGTTATCGAAAATTTCGACGCCATCAAAGCCTGCGGCGGCGATAGCCCGCAGTTTTTCCGGCAGCGAGCCCGATACCGAGACCGTCGCGATAGAACGTTTCATCATTGCCTCCAGTTAAGCGGTCATGGATGACCTGAAAGCGACCATTCAGTAGCGAGGCGGACCACCGACGGGAATTGAAACCTGTTATGGACCAAATGAAATGTTTCGTCAATTCAGAACATTCCATGACTTTTAGTTATATAAAGCGATCGGTTTTCTCACTTTACTTTTACATATTGCGCTTCCTACACTCTGTCGACATGTACCCTCAAATAATAAGGATACCGGGATGAAAAGTGATTGGATGGCGCGAGAACTGGTGCATCGCGATTACAGCCATCACCCGCCTGCGCTGGCGCCGCTGTATAAAACCAGCGTGCTGCGATCGCCGCGCAATGCATTAATTTCATTGCAAAACTCGCTGTCTGAACTGACCGCACCCGTGTTCACGCCAACGGATATCGGCCCGATTGATCACGATCTGATTCTGAACTACGCCAAAGACGGCTTACCGATCGGCGAGCGGATCATCGTGCATGGATATGTGCGCGATGCCTTCGGGGCGCCGGTGCGCAACGCGCTGGTCGAGGTATGGCAGGCCAATGCGGGAGGGCGCTATCGTCACAAGAAGGATCAGTATCTGGCGCCTATCGATCCCAATTTTGGCGGCTGCGGCAGGATGCTGACCGACGACAACGGGTATTACTGTTTTCGCACCATCAAGCCGGGCCCGTACCCCTGGCGCAATCAGGTCAGCGACTGGCGTCCGGCGCATATTCACTTCTCGCTCTCCGGCGAGGCGTTCGCGCAGCGGTTGATCACGCAGATGTATTTCGAAGGCGATCCGTTGCTTGTTCGTTGCCCCATCTTGCAGTCGGTAGGCAGCGACGATGCGATGCGCACGCTGATTGCCGAGCTGGATATGCACGCCGCCGTGCCGCTGGACAGCCTGGCCTACCGCTTCGATCTGGTGCTGCGCGGCCATCGGGCCACGTGGTTTGAGAACCGTACACAGGGAGCCGCGTGATGAAAAAGTATTTGTCTGAAACGGCCTCGCAAACCGCCGGCCCTTATGTGCACATCGGTTTGGCGCCGCATGCCGCCGGTTTTGACATTTTTGAGCGTAATTTCACCCATGTGTTGACGCAACCGGAAACGCGCGGGGAACGCATCGTGGTGGAAGGGCATGTTTATGACGGTACCGGCACGCCGGTGCGAGACGCGCTGGTTGAAGTCTGGCAGGCCAACGCCGCCGGGCGATATCAGCATCCCGCCGACGGCCAACGAGATAAACCCGACGACCCCGCTTTTCGCGGCTGGGGGCGAACCTGTTCGGATTTCACCAGCGGCCTGTGGCAATTTGAGACGATTAAACCGGGCAGAGTGATGGGGCGCGACGGCCGGCTGATGGCGCCTCATCTCAATTTATGGATCGTGGCCCGCGGCATCAACATCGGGTTGAACACGCGTCTTTACTTCGCCGACGAGCAGGCGGCGAACGCTGAAGATCCGGTGTTGAACCTCATTGAATGGGAGAAACGGCGCGGCACGTTATTGGCGCAAAGGCGGCAGCGCGGTGATCAGACGGTATACCATTTCGATATCTGGCTACAGGGCGAGAACGAGACCGTTTTTTTTGATATTTGACCTCCGTTTGCCCTGTGAATGAGCTTGCCGCGTCGGCGGCAAGTTAATACTATAAATCATGAACATGACTTCTCGCTTTAGCCAACGCATCCGCCTGCGTCATCTGCACGCCTTTGTCGCTACCGCGCAGCAGGGGACGCTGGTGCGCGCCGCACAGCAATTGGGCATCACGCAGCCCGCCCTCTCCAAAACGCTCAATGAACTGGAAAGCCTGGCCGGCGAGCGCCTGTTTTCGCGCAGCCGGCAGGGGGCAGAGCTGACCGCCGCCGGGGCGCGTTTCCTGCAGGATGCGGGGCGCGTTTTGGATGCGCTGAATGTGTTGGGGCGTACGGTCGCATCGGACAGCGAGGCGCTGCCGGCGCCGCTGCATATCGGGGCGCTGCCCACCACGCTGGTGAGTTTGGTCGCGCCGGTCGTGGTGGGGTTGCAGCAGCAATCGCCAGGTTGGCGCATGCAGGTTTCGACGCTGGCCAACGATGCGCTGATGATGGCGGTGAGATCCGGGCAATTAACCTTAGGGATAGGGCGTATGTCAGACCCCTCTCGCATGGAGGGGCTCAATTTCGAGCTGCTGTATCATGAAACGCTGCGGCTGGTGGTTTCCCCCCATCATCCGCTGCTGCATGCGGATGTCACGCTGGCGGAGGCTCTGAGTTGGCCATTGGTGCTCTCACCGCGTGGGACCGTACCGCGCCAGAATGCGGAGGCGCTCATTGTCAGCCACGGTCTGGCCGTGCCGGAAGGCTGCGTCGAGACCTTGTCGGTCACGCTGGCGCGCTGCCTGACGTTGCAGTATGGCTATGTTTGGCTGGTGCCTTACGGCGCGGTGCGCGACGATCTGTTCGGCAATCACCTGCGTGCGCTGCCGTTGCCTACTCAGGGAATGGCAGAACCGTTGGGCATCATTACCCGGCAAGAGGTGTTCACGCTCCCTGAGCAGCAGCGCCTGGTCGCAGCGCTGCGTCAGAGAGTACTGGATGTGCCGGTATAAACGGCTGTTCTATTCGACCGGCGGCTGCCCGGCATCGTGTTCGGCAAAGACGGATTGCGCCAAATGAAAGGCGGCGTTCGAGGCGGGCAGGCCGCAGTAAAGCGCCGCATGCATCAGGACTTCTTTGAGCTCTTCGCGCGTGACGCCGTTGTTGAAGGCGGCTCGTATATGCATTTTCAGTTCAGCTTCGCGATTCAAGGCGATCAACATCGCGATGGTGATCAGGCTGCGGGTATGGCGCGACAGACCCGGACGCGTCCACATTTCCCCCCAGGCGTAGCGAGTGATGAAATGTTGAAATTCCTCGTTGAACGGCGACAGCGCCGCGAGGGTATTATCGACATGTTCATCGCCCAATACGGCTCTGCGCACCGTCATGCCTTGCTGATAGCGTTGCCGCTGCGTGAGCTGTTCATCCAAAAAGGCCCGGAAAGTGCGATTGAATGCCCGCCAGGCCTCGACGCTGGAAAGGTGAGAGGCGGGCAAGATGACGCATTGAGCGCCGGGAATGCCCGCCACTAACGCTTTGGCATCATCGACGGTGGTTACCGCGTCGTCATGTCCGGCGATAATCAGCGTCGGCACGAGGATCCCTTCCAACTCGGCGCGTAAATCGGCGTTCGCCAATGCTTCGCAGCAAGCGGCATAGCTGTTGGGATCGCAGGCGGTAAGCTGTTTCAATAATGCTTGCACCCTGGCGGGGGCGGATTGGCAAAATGCCGGCGTGAACCAGCGTGATGCTGCGCCATCGCTGACGGCGGACATCCCCGACTGACGCACTTGCGCGGCGCGTTGTCGCCAATTCGCCGCCGTTCCAATTTTTGCTGCGCTATTGGCGATGGTCAACGTCAGCAAGCGCTCGGGATGAAAACGCGCCAGCCATAATCCCGTTAACCCCCCCATGGAGATACCGCAAAAATGGACGCGCTCAATCGCCAGAGCGTCCAGCAATGACAGCACCTGTCTGCCCAGCAGCGCCAGCGATCCGAGTTGTTCACCGGGCGGCGATGCGCCGTGGCCGGCAACGTCGTAGCGCAGAATGCGATAGTGGGAGATGAGCGCGTCGCGCTGCGGTTGCCACATTGCCAATGACGTCCCCAGCGAGTTGCTGAACAGAATGACCGGGGCGTTTTCGGGCCCTTCCAGCACATAATTCAACATCATTGCTCCTTTTCGGCCGATGCCAGAACTTGTTGAATGAAACGCTGTGCGCTGCCTGTGGCATTGGCCGGATCGAGCAACGTCTCCAGAGCTTCCCGGCTGAGTCGGGAAGAGACTTCCGCATCGGCGCACAGCAGGGTTAACAGGGATTGCTGCGTTGCCTGAGCCTGGCGGCAACATTGCGCGATATGCTGGTGCGCCTGCTGGCTGCCGAGAAGCGGGGCTAAGGCCAGGGAAACCGATTCAGCCATGATCTGCCCCTGCGTCAGCGCCAGATTGCGCCGCATCGCCGCTTCATGCACCTCCAGGCCGTTAACGAGGTCAAGGCTTTGCGCCATTGCCGCTCCGCTCAGCACCAGGAGCTGCGGCAGGCTTTGCCACTCGGCCTGCCAGCCTCCCAGCGCGCGTTCGTGCTCCTGCACCTGGCCGGCATACAATCCCGCCATCAGCGCAGGCAAGCGGTTAGCCGCGCTGAGGATGGCGGCGCAGAGTACCGGATTACGCTTATGCGGCATGGTGGAGGAGCCGCCGCGACCCGGAGCCGAAGGTTCGCTGATTTCAGCGACCTCGGTTTGCATCAACAGCGACATGTCACGCGCCAGCTTGCCGAGCGTGCCCGTGAGTCCGGCATACCAGCCGGCCAGTTCCAGCAACCGGTCGCGTTGGGTATGCCACGGCGTGGCGCTGCGCGGCAGCGCCAGCGCTTCCGCCAGCGCCTGCTCGACGCGTTCTCCCTGCTCGCCGAATGAGGCGAGCGTGCCGGCGGCACCGCCGAATTGCAGCGCCAGCACGCGTGGCCGCATTTCAGCCAGACGAACCCGAAAGCGCAGCAAGGCGTCCAGCGTGCCGGCCAACTTCAGCCCCAGCGTCGTGGGTAACGCGTGTTGCAGCCAGGTGCGGCCGACCATTAACGTTGCGCTATGGCGCCGACATTGCGCCGTCAGCGCCGCAATCAACTGATTGAGCAGCGTGTCGGTTTGGTTGAGCGCGCTGCGCAGTTGCAGCACCAGCCCGCTGTCAATCGCATCCTGACTGGTTGCCCCCCAGTGAACGAAGCGCGCCGCGTCCGGCGAGCGTTGAGCCACCAGCGCCGTCAACTGTTTGACGAGCGGAATCGCTAAGTTGCCCGCCAATCCGGCGGACTGCGCCAGCGCGGCGGCGTCGAGTTTTTCCGCCCGGCAGTGGCTGCGTATGATTTGAGCCGACTCGTCATCGATAATCCCTGCAGATGCCAGGGCTTGTGCCAGGCCGGCTTCGAAATCGAGCATGCCCTGTAGCAGGGCCGTATCGCTGAAGCAGGGCGTTAATGGCGACGTCATAAACATTGCGCTATAGAGTGACATTGGTTATATCCGTTCCAGAATCAAGGCGACGCCCTGCCCAACACCTACGCACATGGTGCACAGGGCAAAGCGCCCGCCGGTGCGACGCAGCTGATAAGCGGCGGTCATGGCCAGCCTGCCGCCGGATGCGCCCAGAGGATGGCCCAGCGCGATGGCGCCGCCGTTAGGGTTGACCTGTTCCGCATCATCCGGTAACCCCAGGGCGCGCATCACGGCCAGCGCCTGGGCGGCAAAGGCCTCATTCAACTCGATGACGTCCATTTGCGCCAGGCTCAAACCGGTTTGCGCCAGTACCTTGCGAACCGCGGGAACCGGCCCGTAACCCATGATGCGCGGCTCTACGCCGCAGGCGGACATGGCGACCACCCGCGCCAGCGGGGCGAGTCCATACTGCACCGCCGCGCGTTCGCTGGCAATGAGCAGGGCGCTGGCCCCGTCGTTGATGCCCGAGGCGTTGCCGGCGGTGACGCTCCCCTCGGCGTGTACGACGCCCTTCAGTGCGGACAGCGCGGCCAAAGAGGTGCTGCGGGGATGTTCGTCGCGAACCAAGTTGAGCGGTTCGCCTTTGCGTTGCGGAATGCTGACGGCGATCAGTTCCTCATCAAACAGGCCCAGCTCCTGAGCGCGGGCGGTGCGTTGTTGGCTGCGCAATGCAAAGGCGTCTTGATCGGCGCGGCTGACGGCGAATTCGCGAGCCACATTTTCGGCGGTTTCAGGCATGGTTTCGACACCGAACTGAGCGCGCATTTGCGGGTTGATAAAGCGCCATCCCATCGTCGTATCTTCCATTTTCAGCGATCGGCTGAAGGCGCTGTCCGCTTTGCCGGTGACAAAGGGCGCGCGCGACATGCTTTCCACGCCGCCCGCGATGATGACCTCCGCTTCGCCGCATTTAATGGCGCGCGCCGCCATCCCTACCGCGTCCAATCCCGAACCGCACAGGCGATTGTGGGTGGTGCCCGGCACGGAGTGCGGCAATCCGGCCAGCAGCAGCGCCATTCGCGCCACGTTGCGGTTGTCTTCACCGGCCTGGTTGGCGCACCCCAGAATAACGTCATCAATGGCCTGGGGATCCAGCTGCGGCAGTCTGGCAAGCAGCGCCTTCAGGGGCAGAGCGGCCAAATCGTCGGCGCGCAGCGCGGATAATGCGCCGCCGTAACGGCCAAAGGGCGTACGAACGGCATCGCAGATTAAAGCCTGTTGCATGGCGATTTCCTCAAGCGGGGATCAGGTCAGATTGCAGTAAACGTATCGGGGTTAACGCTTGCAGCACGTCAAAGGTGAGCCCCGGACACAGCTCCAGTACCTGCGGGCCGTCCGGGGTGATATCAATGATTGCCATATCCGAATAGATGCGGCTGACGCAGGCCAACCCGGTCAACGGGTAGCTGCACTGTTCCACCAGCTTGCATTCGCCGGTCTTGGTCAGGTAGTCCATCATCACATAGACTTTGCGCGCGCCGATGGCCAGATCCATGGCGCCGCCCACCGCCGGGATCGCGTCTTCGGCGCCGGTGCTCCAGTTGGCCAGATCGCCGGCAGCCGAGACCTGATACGCCCCCATCACGCAGATATCGAGATGGCCGCCGCGCATCATGGTAAAAGAGTCGGCGTGATGGAAATAACTGCCGCCGGGCAGCAAGGTCACCAGCTCTTTGCCGGCGTTGATGAGTTCCGGATCTTCTTCGCCCGGCGCGGGTGACGGCCCCATGCCGAGCAGGCCGTTTTCGCTGTGCAGAATCACTTCTTTGTCGGCGGGCAGGTAGTTAGCGATGCGGGTCGGCAGCCCTATTCCGAGGTTGACGTAGGCGCCTTCCGGAATATCGCGCGCCACCCGTTGGGCTAATTGGTCGCGGGTTAATTTTTGCATGTTCTACTCCTCAGGCAGAGAGGGAAAAGGTCGCGGGGCGCGCCACCGCCACCAGGCGTTGGACGAAGATGCCCGGCGTTATCACGTTTTCCGGATCCAGTGCGCCCAACGGCACCAATTCAGCGACCTGCGCTATCGTCGTGGCGGCGGCCATCGCCATCACCGGGCCAAAATTACGCGCCGCTTTGCGGTAAACCAGATTGCCCCAGCGGTCACCCCGATGGGCCTTTATCAAGGCGAAATCCGCCTTTAAGGGCGTTTCAAACACGTAATGACGCCCGTCGATTTCACGCGTTTCTTTGCCTTGCGCCAGCGGCGTGCCAAAGGCGGTTGGGGTGAAAATGCCGCCCAACCCGCTGCCGGCGGCCTGCATGCGGGCCGCCAGGTTGCCCTGCGGCACCAGTTCCAGTTCGATCGCGCCGCGGCGATAAAGATCGTCGAAGACCCACGAATCGGCCTGGCGCGGGAAGGAGCAAATCATCTTTCGCACACAGCCGGTCTTGAGCAGCGCCGCGAGGCCGCTGTCGCCGTTGCCGGCGTTATTGCTGATTACCGTCAGCTCGCGGGCACCGCGTTCAATCAGCGCATCGATCAGTTCCAGCGGCTGTCCCGCGGGGCCAAAGCCGCCAATCATGATGCTCGCGCCGTCCGGAATGATGGACACGGCATCTTCCAGGGTGGCCACACTTTTATCGATCATCTGTTGTTCCTTTTGTTCGATGCCCGCCGGGGGAGTGTCTATCGTCAATGGGAAAAGTAGATCGTCCCTTTCAGGCAAACAATACCGATTATCGAAAAAGTGTGCGATTATCGGCTATTGTTTAACAAAGGTTCGCAGGCTGTGATCGTCGGCACACCGAAATTTCAGGCAGACAGCGGGGTAACGAGAATGGAAAAAGGACAGGAAATTACGCGCAGCAGCACCGATCCCTGGAAGGGGGATCCCGACTTTATGGCCTCTTTGGCGCGAGGATTGGAAGTTCTGCAGGCTTTTACGCCGCAGCGGCGGCTGATGTCGGTATCGCAGATTAGCCAGCGTACCGGCATTCCGCGCGCGGCGGTGCGCCGCTGCCTTTACACCCTGAGTAAGCTGGGCTTTGTGTACGCGGAAGACGGCAAGAATTATGAGCTGCGCCCGCGCGTCTTGTCGCTGGGCCATAACTGGCTGGCGGCTTCGCCGTTGGCCAACGCCGCGCAACCGGTGTTGAGGCAACTCAGCCAGACGCTCAATGAGTCCTGTTCCATGGCCATATTGGACGGTGATGACATTCTTTATATCGCCCGCGCATCGACTTCGCGGATCATGACCATCGATTTGCACGTCGGCAGTCGCTTACCTGCCAGCACGACGTCGATGGGGCGGGTTCTGCTGAGCGGGCTCGCCAATGAGCCGTTGAATGACTATTTGGCGCGGCTGACGCAACTGCGTTACACCAGCCATACCCTGGTGAGCGTTAGCGCATTGCGGGAAGAGCTGGCGCGCGTGCGTCAGCAGGGATATGCCATCAACGATCAGGAACTGGAGATTGGCCTGCGTTCACTGGCGGTGCCGCTCACCACGCCGGACGGCCGTATCGCCGCGGCGTTGAACGTCGGTGTGCATGCCAGCCAGGTTTCCGCAGAGCGTTTGTATCAGCACCACTTGCCTTTATTGCGCTCGGCCGCCGAAGAGATATCGCTGCTGTTGCACGACTAATCTTGAACTTTGGGTACCTGCCGGAGTTAACGCCGGTTTTTTACCGCGCCAGGTGAGTCATGCGGTGTTGTACTGTTGCCTGCGGGTAAGGTAATTTGCTGTTGGCAAAGATGACTGACGCGGGGGCCAACGGACATGAACGAGAAAATCGACTATCACATCGAGAAATACCATTTCGCGCCGCTGGATGAGGCCCCGCGGCTTGCGCACCAGTGGCGTGAGGTGCTGAACGAGTGCCGCGAGACGCAGGCCGGGGCGGAAGAGCGTCTGCGCATTGCGCTGCTCAACGTGGACTATGTGACCAGTTTCGAATTGCCGTTTCGCTTATTGCTGGTGCGGGCGCCGCAGCTGATCGCCGGCCTGCGCGATGAGCTGTCGATAAGTCAAAAAAATGTGGTGTTCAACGGCAAGCGTTTCGGCTGTGTCTACAGCCTGAAAAGCGATTTGAGCGGCGTGCCGGAGGCCTTTCAGTACAGCCTGTCGACCCGTATTCATCGAACCTCGGCGTCGGGCGTGGACGCGCTGCCTTACCGGGAAATCGCCAAGGCGCTCAAAGCGCCGCGTGAGCGGCTCAAGCTGGCGCTGGAGCAGGGGCTGCCGGTAACGGCGCTGGATGGATTGTTCTGGTTCGGCATCCAGCGCATTGCCGCCGAGGTGCGCAGGCTAAGAAAAACCGGCATGGCGATCGTGACGGCGGAAACCGAGATCTTCGACACCCTGACCGGCACGACGCGCAAGGTCCCGGTGTACCGCCTGGCCGAGAGTTAATGGCCGATAGCCGGCGGTTTATATTATGAGGCTTGATTCCCGCCGGTCTCCGCCTGGCTCTTCTACGATCCTTTTTTTACCCGCATCTCCTCGCCGTTCGGCAAGAAAACCGACGCGACGTATTCCTCAAACCTGACTCAGCGTTCGTTCTGCAGCGGCACAACACAGACGGCGGGCCATCGTCGATAGCCGGTGTCACGATGGTGTTTCCGGTGGTCGGCGCCGTTTGCCGCCCACCTTTGGCTAACATCGACGAGGGTTTGAAGGAGAAGAGTATGCTGAAACGTTTTGCACTGCTGTGCTGGTGCCTGATCGGCGCCAACGCTCTGGCGGCTGGCCCCAACGCCAATATCAAGTATTACGGCTATGACTGGCTGGACTTTTATGAAACTGCCACGCCGTCTTTCAGCGCCACAGAGGCGCTTAAGGCGATTACCGGCACCGGCTTCAGTATGACCAATCTGAACGTGGTGCACACGTTGGCAAGCCTCAATCTGCCCGTTTGCGCCGGTGGCACCTGCGCCGTGAACATTCAGGCTGGTTCGGGTGCGGTCTCGGGATCGCCGTTTATCGATATCTGCCCTGGCGCAGACTCGAACGGCAGTTGTCAGGCCGCGGGTTCCTGGAACGCCATTTGGACGGCGGTGAAAAAGATCGCCGAAGCCAAACATAAGCCCGGCGCCATTTATTTTATCGATGAGCCGTTCGACGTTCCCGCGTTACAGACCGCGGGGAAATACGACGCTTACCAATATTCAAGCTATGTTTGCACCCTGCGGCAGGCCATGCAGCAGTATGGCGTCGCGATCCCCATCTACACCATCTTGTCCTACCGGCATGCCAACAACGCCGAATGGATCCGTGAAATACAGCAGGGCGCGCCTGCGACCGCGTGTCCGGCCAACGTAAAAAGCACGCCCGATTGGGTTGGGGTGGATAACTACAACTGGTCGGTGGCGGATATGTGGAGTACCTACAACCGCCTGGCGCCGATAAGCGCAGCCGGACAAAAGTGGGTGTTGGTACCGCCTTCCACGGCATCGTTAGGAATGAACGACCAGCAACTGCACGCGCAAATTCAACTGTATTGGGATTTTATTAACCAATATCCCAATGCGCCTGTGGTTTACATCATGAACTGGCGGTTTGATCGCGAGGTTACCGAGAACCGTGCAGCCTACCCTCAATCGACCGCCTTACTGTCTTTCATGGCGAACACGCTGCTTGCCAAACCTTAGGCATGCAAAAAGGAGGTTCGAATCAGGAACCTCCTTTACAGTGCCGCTTACCGATAGGCTTCATTGCGCGCGATCGCGTATTTCCCGCTGCCCAGCAGCAGGATGACGACCCCACCCATAAAGAACACCAGTTCGTTTTCAATGCCCCAGGCGCCGACGTCGGTGACGGTAAACACCTTGCCGGTGCCCACCATCAGAAACGCCACCACCAGCGTGAGGGCGTAAACCAGCGCGGCGGGGCGGGTGAACAGCCCCAAAACGATCAGTATCGGCGCCAGGATCTCCCCTACATACACGCCATAGGCGATGAAGGCGGGCAGCCCCTGTTGTTGTAACGCATCGGCGATCCAGCCGACGCCATGCTGAATTTTCGCCACGCCGTGAAACAGCATCAGCCCGCCGAAGGTCAGTCTGAGCGCCAACTTACCGGCGTCCGGGCGATCAAAAAGGCGCGTGAATGCCGCATTCAGTGACTTAACCATGACCCTTCCTCCTGAATAGGAATGATTTTCAATCAATATATCAGCAAGGTGAATGCGAAAGATGTTCTGGATCAGTAAAACGGCGGGCTTTACGCCGAATCAGCGGGCGAGGTTCGGCGGGCATTGCGCACGGCAACGCAGGCTGTCCCCGCGACCCAAATCGCGGTAAAATGCAGCAGTTCACCCTATCGCATTCCATCAGGCCGTCGAACCCGCTATGAAAACGCGCAAACCGCGCCGTCCGCCCGGGCGGTGGATCTATTACATCCTGCATGAAGACATGCTGTGGCCCTGCCCGGTCAAATGGGAGTGGGAGAGCGGCTATAACGCCTGGCTGCCGTTTTACTATTCCCCCACGCTGGAGTTCGTCGCCGGCAACCCCGCCCGCGCCACCAAGGTCAGCAGCGGCCGGCGCTAAGCGTGTAGCCCGCCTTGCCGCCCGGCATTCGCTCACCTAAGATCATTGCATCACCCACAGGTTTCCGGGAGCGCCCATGTCTACTCTGTTTCGCACTTCTCTTTGCGGCGCGGTGGCGTTGCTGCTTGCGGGTTGTCAGCAGACGGCGCATAAACCGGCGCCGCCGCTGCAGGCGCAGTTGGATCACATCGCTCTGATGCTGGCCGGCGGGCATTTCCTGCGCGTGGCGTGCGGGCGCAGCGAAGTGCCGGACGATGTGAAATTGCAGCGCACCGCGATGCGTACGGCGCAGCACCGCGGCTGGGACACGCATGCGGCAGGGTATCGGCAGCTGCCAGCGCTCACCCAGGCGCGCTATCTGGCTCTGCAACAGGATAATCAGCTGCTGACGGATAAATGCGCCACGCTCAGCCGCAGCACCGCGCGCTTTATCGCGGCGGCGCAGGCCGATCAGGAAGACTACATGGAGTAGCGTTGCGGCAAGCCTGTCGGGTGCTCGTCACGGGCGCCCAAAAATTCTTTGCAGGATAACGATTTATCGATCATCATTTGAAATGATGTTTCACTTTTATCCACCGAGCCCACCTTGAACCTGTATGCCGCCCTGCGTCAGCGCGTGGAAAATACGCCCTGGTACGCCAAACGGAAAAGCTACCGCGTGCTGTTCTGGCGCGAGATCACGCCGCTGGCGGTGCCGATCTTCCTGGAGAACGCCTGCGTGCTGCTGATGGGGGTGCTGAGCACCTTTCTGGTGAGCTGGCTCGGCAAAGAGGCGATGGCCGGGGTGGGGCTGGCGGACAGCTTCAACATGGTGATCATCGCCTTTTTTGCCGCGGTGGATCTCGGCACCACCGTGGTGGTGGCCTTCAGCCTCGGCAAGCGGGATCGCAGGCGCGCGCGGGCGGCGGCGCGTCAGTCGTTGGTCTTGATGACCGGCGTGGCGCTGCTGTTGGCGGCGGGCATTCATCTGGCGGGCGAACCGATCATCAATGTGATCGCCGGCGCGGCCTCGCCGGAAGTGAAAGCGCTGGCGCTCTCTTACCTGCAGACCACGGTGTGGAGCTACCCGGCGGCGGCGATTGCGCTGATCGGCAGCGGCGCCCTGCGCGGCGCGGGCAACACCAAGATCCCGCTGCTGATCAATGGCGGCATGAATATCCTCAATATCATCATCAGCAGCATCCTGATTTACGGCATGCTGGGTTGGCACGGGCTGGGCTTCGTCGGCGCCGGGCTGGGGCTGACGATTTCCCGCTATATCGGCGCCATCGCCATTCTCTATGTGCTGGCGATCGGTTTTAACCCGGCGCTGCACATCACGCTGAAAAGCTATTTCACGCCGCTGAAGATGAGCATCCTGTGGGAAGTGCTGGGGATCGGCATTCCCGCCAGCGTTGAATCGGTATTGTTCAACGGCGGCAAGCTGTTGACGCAGATGTTCGTCGCCGGCATGGGCACCAACGTGATCGCCGGTAACTTCATCGCCTTCTCCATCGCTTCGTTGATCAACTTGCCGGGCAACGCGTTGGGATCGGCCTCGACCATCATCGTCGGCCGGCGGCTCGGCAAAGGCGAGATCGGCCAGGCGGAGCGGCAGCTGCGTCATATTTTCTGGCTGTCTACCCTTGGGCTAACCGCCATCGCCTGGGGCACGGCGCCGCTGGCCGGGGTATTCGCCGCGTTTTATACCTCGCAGGATGACGTGAAATCGGTGGTGAAAACCCTGATTTGGCTCAACGCCGCCTTTATGCCGATCTGGGCCGCTTCCTGGGTGTTGCCTGCCGGGCTGAAAGGCGCGCGCGATGCCCGCTTTGCCATGTGGGTGACGATGCTGGGCATGTGGGGCTGCCGCGTGGTGGCGGGCTACGCGCTGGGCATTGAACTGGGCATGGGCGTGGTGGGCGTCTGGTTGGGGATGTTCCTCGATTGGGCGGTACGCGGCGCCTTGTTCTATTGGCGCATGGTCAGCGGGCGCTGGCTGTGGAAATATCCGCGGATGAGGCGAGAGAGGAAAGGTTAACCGTGTATTATCGGGGAACTGCCGGCGCCGATTGAACGGCTGCCGGCAAGAAAATGGCGTCGTCAGGAGTGGTGAGTCGAAGGATACCAGCGCAGTGAGTTATTGACAGGGCCTTGGGTGACCAGCACTTTTCCCTTGCCCGCCAGGCTCAGTAGCAAATTGCGCGCCTGATAAATCGTCAAGTCGTTGGACTCGGCCAATTGGCGCGTGGTGGGCCATTCGCCGGGCGGCGGCGGCGGCGTTTCCATGGCTGAAGGGCATAGATTGTGTAGCGTCGTGAGTAAATGTTGCTGCAGGTTCTGCAATTCTTGTTGTTTTGAGATGCGTTTTGCCATGTAAGCCTCCCTTAAACTTCAGGTGAGTTTTGATATAGCGGTAAAAGATGGGGCAGAGAATAGTGCCGGTTGCCGACAAGACGCTCCTGAGCTATTCCCGGACGGCCGTCTGAACCTGATATTTTCGCCGCTATAACCCGGCGGCGTGCAAGGGGCAGGATGGAGAATGCCGTTGCCGGGGGCCCGGCCGGCTGTGTGTATTGGCTGTATTTCATTGTTTTGCTCCATGGTGTACTTCCGAGCCTGGTTTTCACCTGTTCGGATCGTTAAGTATTCCTTCTCTTTGTCGGCGCATTATAACGCAAATAGCAAAATGGCGATCGTTAATGTCGTGGAAAATATGTTTTTCGATACAATTGACTGGTGTTATTGCTTTTACGATCTGTTGTCTCGCAAAAATATATTCGTCTCGTGGTTTTTGGGCTTATATTTTGTATTTATTGGTTTTGATTAAAATGGCTTTCCAAGGTGTGAGTGTTTTTGTAAGAATAACCAGGCCAAAATGAGCGGGTAAGACGGAACTTATTTTAAATATCTCTGAAGGGTAAGTCTTTAGACGATCTTTATTTAAGCGTGTTTTTCTTTTTGCCTGTTTAGCTATTCGTTTATAACCCTAATTGGGTGGTAATGAATTGACAGTCGCGATTTCACAATTGCGACGTCTTTCTTTTTGGCGAAGAGTAATACCGTTATTCATTCTGGAATGTATAAATGGCTGTTAAAGGAACGGGAGCAATCCTGCGCTTTTTACACAATATTAAAGGAATAAGTGAATTATGAAACTGAACAAAATCATGCTGGCAACTGTTCTGGCGTTTGGCGTGTCTTCTCTGGCGAATGCCGCCGATCAGGGTCATGGCAAAGTGACTTTTACCGGTTCTATTATTGATGCTCCTTGCTCCATTGCGCCTGAATCGGCCGATCAAACTGTGGAAATGGGGCAGATTTCCAATGTCGCGCTGAAAAATGGCGGCAAATCAGCGCCGCGTCAGTTCGATATTAAACTGGAACAGTGCGACACCTCCACCCTGAAAACCGTCACCACCACTTTTGACGGCAAGGCTGCTGCCGCGAACCCTGATCTGCTGGGCATCATCGGTACCGCCAGCGGCGCCAGCATCGCCATTACCGACATGGCGAGCAATCCGATCAAACTGGGCACCGCAACGGCTCCTCAGACGTTGAACGACGGCAACAACACGCTGCGCTTCGCGGCTTACCTGCAGGGTGACGGCGCTTCCGCCACCGTGGTTCCAGGTGATTTCACCGCCGTAGCCGATTTCAAACTGGCTTACCAATAAGTCTCATCGCCATTGGCGTGACGTCTTTTATGCATGCGGGATATCCCGCATGCATTTTCCCAGGATGAAGGGTATTTGTCAGGGGTATTCAATGAACCGGTTTATTTACCATTTAGTGTCTCCTTGCATATTGATGACCATGCTAGTTATTCCGGCCACTCAGGCTGCTCCCAAGGTTCAGGGATGGGGGCGAGTGAATATGCAAGGAGCCATTATCGATACCGCTTGCGCCATTGCCGCCGGCAGTCGCGATCAGACTATCGATATGGATGTGTTGCCGCTGGGAAATATTGCGCGCGATGGACAGGGCAATACGCGCCCATTCACCATCGAATTAATCAACTGCACGTTTGAACGGCCAAAGCCCAATTTGCCGAACTGGAAGCAATTCCAGGTTGTTTTTGACGGCGATGCCGATGGCGAGTTATTCGGCGTGCGCGGAGACGCGAAGGGTGTGGCGCTGCAAATATCCGATGGCCAAGGGAATATCGCGGCGCCCGGTGTGCCTTTGCCGCGTGGCGATATTTCACCAGGAAGCATGTCGCTCAACTATTCCATCAAGCTGGTTGCCAATAAGCAACCGCTGCATGCCGGAAGCTATTTTTCTGCGGTGCGCTTCAAGCTGGATTATTACTGAAGTTTTTATTACGGCTTACGGTGGGCCGCAACGACGGAAATATACGATAAAGGTTAGGGATATGATGTTATCACCTGCTGGGAAGCTATTTCGATTTCAGGTTTTGGGGTTATGTATCACGCTGGCACTGGGAAGTTCATCAACGCGTGTTTACGCTGAAGACGGTATTCAATTTAATACCGACATTCTGGATGTTAACGATCGGAAAAATATCGACCTAAGCCAATTTTCCCGCAGCGGCTACATTATGCCGGGGAGTTACAGCATGGTGGTTCATATCAATAAAAACGAACTGCCGGAGCAAAAAATATCGTTTTATCCGCCGGACAGCGATCCGGACGGCAGCCGGGCCTGCATCACCAAAGCGTTGGTCGAACAATTGGGGCTGAAGCAAGAGATGATGCGATCGCTCAGCTGGTGGCATCAGGGTGAGTGTCTGGACGAATCCAGCCTGAAGGGCATGGCGTCGCGCGGCGATCTTGCGACGGCTGCGCTCTATCTGAGCGTGCCGCAGGCTTATATGGAGTACAGCTCGGAAGACTGGGATCCGCCGTCGCGCTGGGATGAGGGCATTCCGGGGTTGTTGTTCGACTATAACCTCAATGCTCAAAGCCGGCATCAGCAAAAGGAGGGCACTCGCGAGTATAGCGTCAGCGGCAACGGTACCGCCGGCGCCAATCTCGGCGCCTGGCGTCTGCGCGCCGACTGGCAGGGGCAGCTTAACCATCAAACCGGTGTCGGGCAGCCTACCGATAAGAAGTTGGAGTGGAGCCGCTATTACGCCTACCGCGCCATCCCCGCGCTGCGTTCGCGCCTGACGCTGGGTGAAGACTATTTGGATTCGGGCATTTTCGAGAGCTTCCGTTTTTCAGGCGCGAGTCTGGTCTCCGACGACAATATGCTGCCGCCCAACCTGCGCGGCTATGCGCCAGAGGTGGTCGGCGTGGCCAAAACCAACGCCAAGGTGACCATCAGTCAGCAGGGGCGGGTCATTTATGAAACCCAGGTGGCGGCGGGGCCGTTCCGTATTCAGGACATCAATGACGCCATCTCCGGCGAGTTGGATGTGCGGGTGGAAGAACAGGACGGCAGCGTACAGGCGTTCAAGATGAACACCGCCAGCATTCCGTATCTGACCCGCCCGGGCTCGTGGCGTTTCAAACTGGCGGCGGGCAAGCCGTCCGACTGGCAACACCACGCTCGCGGGCCGCTGTTTGGCACCGGCGAATTCTCATGGGGCATCAGCAACGGCTGGTCGTTGTATGGCGGCGCGTTGGCGGGCGGCGATTATAACGCCCTTTCGCTGGGCGTGGGGCGCGATCTGATGATGTTCGGCGCGCTGTCGTTCGACGCCACCCAATCGCGGGCGCGCCTGCCGCAGCAGGAAAAAACGCTGAGCGGCGGTTCTTACCGGGTGAGCTATTCGAAAACCTTCGATGAGTTGGACAGCCAGGTCACCTTCGCCGGCTACCGTTTCTCGCAAGAAGACTACATGAGCATGAGCGAATACCTCGACGCGCGTTATTACGGTAATCGGGTCGGCAACAACAAGGAGATGTACACCATCACCTTTAACAAGCAGTTCCGCGACTGGGGGTTGAGCACCTACCTCAACTACAACCATCAGACTTATTGGGATCGCCCGGCCAATGACCGTTACAGCCTGACGGCGTCGCGCTATTTCGACATCGGCGACTTCAAAAACCTGAGCCTGTCGTTGTCGGCTTATCGCAACCGTTACAACGAGACCAACGACGACGGCATGTATCTGTCGCTGTCAATGCCGTGGGGCAATGGTGCCACTCTCAGCTACAACACCACGGTGAATCGCAACGACAACACTCATCGCGTGGGGTACTACAACCGCGTCGACGAACACAACAACTATCAGGTGAGCGCCGGCAGCGCGCGTAGCGGCGCCAATTTGAACGGCTACTACAACCACGAGGGCGACGTGGCGCGTCTGAGCGCCAACGCCAGCTATCAGGCCGGGCGCTACAGCGCCGTTGGCCTGTCCGCGCAGGGAGGGATGACCGTCACGCAGGAAGGCGGCGCGCTGCATCGCTCTACCGTTATGGGCGGTACGCGCCTGTTGCTGGACACCAACGGCGTAGCCGGGGTACCGGTGCGCGGCTACGGCAGCACCGTGAGCACCAACCGCTTCGGCAAGGCGGTGGTGGCGGACGTCAACAGCTATTACCGCAACAAGGCCAGCATCGATCTGAACAAGCTGGGAGACAACGCCGAGGCCACCCGATCGGTGGTGCAGGCCACCCTGACGGAAGGGGCGATTGGCTACCGCAAGTTCGATGTGATCGCCGGTGAGAAGGCAATGGCGATCGTCAAACTGGCGGACGGCAGTACGCCGCCGTTCGGCGCTACGGTGCTGAACGCCCGCAAACAGGAAACCGGCATCGTCAACGACGGCGGCAGCGTCTACCTGAGCGGCATCAACGCCGGTGAAACCATGACGGTCCACTGGAATGGCGCCGCACAGTGCCAAATACAGCTGCCGTCTTCGCTGCCGGCCGACATGCTGATGCGCACATTGTTGCTGCCTTGCCGGCCGCTCGCCCCGGCTGAATAAATTCATCATTCTGAATCTGGAGTAATCGACAACATGCAGAACATTTCCCTGAAGACCGCGGCGGCGATCGCCCTGTTGAGCACAGCGATGTCGCAGCAGGCATCGGCGGCGATCGCGCTCGATCGCACCCGGGTGATCTTTGACGGCGGCCAGAGCTCGGTCAGCCTGAACCTCAGCAACCAGAACAAACAGCTGCCGTATCTGGCGCAGGGTTGGCTGGAGGACGAGCAGGGCAACAAGATTCAGAGCCCGCTGGTGGTGCTGCCGCCGGTGCAGCGCATCGAGCCGGGCAAACCGAGCCAGATAAAGATTCAGGCGCTGCCGGCGGCCAAACAGCTGCCGCAGGATCGCGAGAGCCTGTACTACTTCAATTTGCGCGAGATCCCGCCGAAGAGCGACAAACCGAACACGCTGCAGATCGCGCTGCAAACGCGCATCAAGCTGTTTTACCGGCCGACGGCGATCGTGCCGAGCCGCGCCGACATGGCGACGCCGTGGCAAGAGCAACTGACACTGACGCGGCAGGGAGACGGCTATCAGGTCAATAACCCGACCCCTTATTACATCACCATTGTCGATGCCGGGAGCAAAAAGCACGGCGAAGGCGCGCAGGGTTTCGAGCCCTTCATGATCGCGCCCAAGAGCAATGCGCGGCTGACCGTGAGCGCGGCGGCCCTGGGCGGCAGCCCGGTGCTGACCTATATCAACGACTACGGCGGCCGGCCGCAGCTCAGTTTCAGCTGCAGCGGCGGCAGTTGCAAAGTGGTGCCGGAAAAGAAACCGGCTTCATAACCCTCTGTTCAGGCCGTTATCGACGGGAGAGTGACTCAGGTGCAAAGGATGAAACGAAAACTGAAAAAGGACAGCCTGCCGCAGCGCTGCGAATGGCGCTATTACGCCGCGATGGGCGGCCTGGCGCTGATGTTGCCGCTGCTATTGCCGAAAGCCGTCGCGGCCGACAACTGGCAGGTGGAAGGCGCCAACGGCGTGTTGCAGGTACGCGGCGCGCTGACGGAGAGTGCCTGTCGGTTGGAGATGACCAGCGCGCGGCAGGATATTTGGCTGGGGGAAACCGGCACCGCACGCTTGCGGCAGGCCGGCGATCGCGGGCTGCCGGTGGCGTTCGAGCTGCGTCTGCAAGATTGTCTGCGCGCCTCGACCAGCCAGCGCGATGCGCGCACCGGCGCGCTGACCTGGGCGCCGAACCAACCGGCGGTGACGGTCAGCTTCGGCGCGCCGGCGGATATGGACAACCCACAGTTGGTGAAAGCGCAGGGCGTGTCTGGTCTGGGGCTGCGCCTGCTGGACGGCCGCGGCCGCGACGTTCGCCTGGGCAGCCGCGGTGAGCCGCTGATGCTGACGCCGGGGCAGAATACCTTGAGCTACACCGTCGCGCCGGAGCGAACCGCGGCGCCGTTGATGGCCGGCGCTTATCGGGCGGCGGTGGATTTTAGGCTGAGTTATGACTGAGGCGGCGAGATGGCGCAGATGATGAAACGAAGCCGAACGGCGCTCTGGCTGGCGGGGCTGTTGGCGCTGGTTCAACTGTCGGCTGAGGCGAACACCCTGGTGAACGTGCGGGTCACCGTGCTTTCCCCTCCCTGCGTTATCAACGGTGGGCAGCCTATCGAGGTGAATTTCGGCGATGAAGTGATGACCACCCGGATCGACGGCAGCAACTATCGGCGGCCGGTGAACTATACGCTGACGTGCAACGGGCAGAGCAGCAACGCTCTCAAACTGCAGGTTCAGGGGGCGGCGGCCGGTTTCGACGGTCAATTGTTGCGCACCAGCCAGGACGGACTGGGCATCGCGCTGCTTCACGGGGGCGGCCGCTGGCCGATCAATCAGTGGTTGAGTTTTACCTATCCCGTCACGCCGACGCTTGAGGCGGTGCCGGTGAAATCGGCCACTGCCAAACTGACAGCGGGCGAATTCACCGCCGGCGCGACGATGAAAGTGGACTATCAGTAACGCAGGAGCTAGAGCATGAAACAGCGTTTAACGGCGAGCGTGCTGCTGTGCGCCGGCGTGGTGTGCCACTTCGCCTGGGCGGAAAAAACGGTCGATATGCAGTTCCGCGGCACGCTGATCGAGCCGCCGCCCTGCACCATCAACGATGATGGCGTGATCGATGTGGATTTCGGCGATCGCGTCGGTATCAATAAGGTCGACGGCGTGAATTACCGGCAAACCATCGGCTATCGCATTACCTGCGAGCCGGGGATCGGCAAGTGGGACATGATGTTGAGCCTGAACGGCACGGCGACCTCTTTCGATGAGGCGGCGGTGCAAACCAACCACCGTTATCTGGGCATTCGCATTTACCAAAATGCCGCGCCATTCAAAGTGGGCAGTTCGCTGCCCATCGATCCGCTCAAGCCGCCGGTGCTGGAAGCAGTGCCGGTCAGCAAGGCGGGGGAAACCTTGACGGAAGGGGCGTTCGACGCCACGGCGACTCTGCAGGCTGACTACCAGTGAAGGAGGGAACACGTATGAAAATGACGCCAAGACGCCGCTGGGCGACGGCGGGGCTGTTGCTGTTTTCACTGGGCGCGAGCGGAATGGTGCGAGCGGCGGACAATCTCTATATGCACGGCGCGCTGGTGGCGGAGCCCTGTGTCATTCAGCCGGGCGACGAAGATATCCAACTGGATTTCGGCACCGTGGTCGACAAATACCTGTACCTGAATCAGCGCACGTTGAGCCAACCGTTCGAGCTGCGGCTGTCCGAATGCGATCTGAGCCTGGGAAAAACGGTGTCGATCACCTTCAAGGGCGAGGAAAACCCGCAGTTGCCGGGGTTGTTGGCGCTGGCGGCGAGCAGCGAGGCCAGCGGGATCGCCATCGGCATGGAAACCGCGCAAGGGCGGCCATTGCCGCTCAACAGCGCCGGCGGCAAATACCCGTTGCAGAACGGCAGTACGGTGATCGCCGTGCAGGCTTATGTGCGGGGCGAACCGGAGGCGCTGGCGAAGAAGACCATCGGTCGCGGCGCGTTCAACGCCATTGCGACTTTCAACCTGGACTATCAATAAACGCCGGGCCGGCCCGGTATTCGGCAAAACAGAATAAGGACCTGACGCGATGCAGCGTGCTCACTTCAGATGGATGTCTCTACTGCTTGGCCTGGCGCCGGGGCTGTGCTCGGCACAAATCTATTCGTACGTCACCCAAAGCACCGGCTCTCCCTCCAACGCTAGCTATAAGTTCGTGCTTGAAAGCTGGGATATGGACGACCTGTCGCCCAATCCCTGCTATCAGCAGGCAAATTGCGCTATCGGCATTAACCACCGGCATACCAGCACCAACACCGGGGGCACATCTTCGGTGTCACCGTCTGCCTACGTTGTCGGCTCGACGCGTTATCCGCAAATTACTCAATTGGCGACGATGGGCGAGCTCAGCCGTTTTTATCAAAGCATCTATCCGTTGCCGATACAGGGGAGCACTTCGCACGTGGGGGAGTCGATCACTCAGGAGTGCGTCGGGTTGTTTTACAACACGCGCTCCGGTTCCGCGGTAACGGGGAGCAATGCGCGCCTGATGCCCAGCAGCGTCTGCGGCATCGCGCCGCCGCCGGTCGGGGTGTGCGGCATTGATGAGCAGCAGCTCGATTTGAACCATGGCGTGCTGCAGGACACTGAACTGGCGGGTAATACCGCGCGCGGCAGTCTGCGGGTGGTGTGTTCGCAGAAGATGAATATCGTCATGTATATCCGCACCGGCAGCAGCGGCCGTTTGGATCTGGGCAACAACTCGGGCGTCTACAGCACGCTGTGCATCAATGGCGTGTTGGGCAATCAGGGGTATCCGTTCACTGCCGACACGAGCGGCATCACGTTGCCGGTCACTTCAACGCTCGGCGTGACCGGAACAGTCAAAGCTGGTGATTACTCTGGGCAGTCGGTCGCCATTCTGGCGCTGCCGTAGCCGCTTGGTCGCGCTTAAGGCCGCGTATCGCCGCAAAGCCGTCATCGGTCTTGTTAGCGCTGATAAGCGGAAAGGATGACGTGCATCTGGGTGCGAAAAGGGAGATTTCATGGAGAAGGTACCGATGGGAAATAGTCTGTCCCTGGCGTTCATCGATAACGACCGCTTTTTTATTGAAGGGCTGCAGCGGGTGCTGCTGCCTTATTTTGCCCGCAGGGCGATTCCGGTTCGATTGCTGGATCCCGCCGCGGCGGCGCAGGCGGATATGGTGTTCCAGTCCGTGGAAAGGGATTGGCAGGCGCGATTCTGCCTGCGTGCCGCGGAGGGCGGTAAACAGATTAATTTTTCTCTGCGTGCGCCGGATGACACCCGTTGGCGCGACAAGCCGCGCTGCATCAGCGAATCGGGTGTGATCTTTCGCAACGATACGATCGGCCTCGTGCTGAGCCGGGTGGAACAGGCGCTGGCGTTGCAGACGTCTGATAGCGAAGCGCGCCGCTGTTATTGGTGCGAGCGGCAGCGCATTACCCGCCGCGAACAGGATGTGATGCGCTATCTGGCCTGGGAAATGCCGCCGACGGCGATAGCGCGTTATTTGGCGTTGAGCGTGAAGACCGTCAGTAACCACAAGCAGGCAGCGATGAGAAAACTGGGGTTTAAACGCAACGTCGATTTATACCACTGGCTGCGGCAAGGGGGCCTGAAAACCGTAGAGCGTTCGCGAGGAGAGGGGTGCGGTTCAGGTGCGCGGCTTGGCGCCGGAACCGCTGCGGCGTCAATACAGCAGCGTCATCGCGCTGAAGAACAGTAGCGTCAACACGATGATGATGACGTTTTGTGTGGCTTTGCGCACCAGTTTGCTGGCGCTCAGCCGGCTGTCGATGATGTAGAGCAGCGGCACCATCAACAGCACGTAGGCGAACATCAGCATGGCGGTAAAGGGCTGCAGGTTCATTCATGCTCCTCTTGTGCGTCATCATGGCCGACCAGGTGCACCAGCACGGCCTCCGTCTGATGGGGCAAACCAATAAAATGCGCAGTGGCGGGGGAGTTCGCCGCGAGCGGCAGAGCGGCGCGCCGCGTCTTCACCGCCGCTTGCAGAATTTTCTTCCGATGCTTCCGAGTATGGTCGACCATGCGCCTCCGATTAAAGCCGCCCGCAGGCGGCCGATCGTTGTATTGCCCATTAAGCTGGAGAAGGATTTCGGGCCGCTGCCGGGGCCACGCACTCATAATATTGCGAATGATAACCATTATCAATATTGAGAGTAAAAAATTAAGGGTATTACGAGGGGCTGTCGGCGGGGCGGGAAAAGAAAAAGCACGCCTTGCGGCGTGCTTTGCGCGGTATTAACTGCAGCGGTTACTTCTGGTCGGGCAGGGCGTAAGCGACCAGATAGTCACCCAGCTTGGTGCCGAAGGAACCGTGGCCGCCGGCGAAGATCAGCACGTACTGCTTGCCGTTGACCTCATAGGTCATCGGCGTCGCCTGGCCGCCGGCCGGCAAGCGCGCTTCCCACAGTTTTTCACCGTTGGTCACGCTGAAGGCGCGCAGGTAGTTGTCTGCGGTGGCGCCGATGAAGAACACGTTACCGGCGGTGGTCACCGGGCCGCCCAGCATCGGCATGCCCATTTTGAACGGCAGCGGCAGCGGGGAGCTGTCGCGCACGGTGCCGATGCGTTTTTTCCACACGATGTCGTTGGTTTTCAGATCCACGGCGGAAATGTAACCCCAGGCCGGCTGTTTGCACGGCAGACCGAACGGTGACAGGAACGGGTTCAGGGTCACGCCGAACGGCACGCCATACTGCGGCTGTACGCCGGATTCGGTGCCGCTGCCGCCCTTGTCGCCTTCCGGCGGTTCAATCGGGTTGCCTGGGCCGCGTGGGATCAGCTTGGACACGAACGGCAGCGCGATCGGGTTGGCGATGGCGATTTCGCGATCGGTATCGACGGCCAGGCCGCCCCACTCGAACATGCCGAGGTTACCCGGGAACACCAGGGTGCCCTGCTCGGACGGCGGGGTGAAGGTGCCTTCGTAACGCAGGCTGTGGAACATCACGCGGCAGACCAGCTGGTCATAGATGGTCGCGCCCCACATGTCCGCACCGGTCAGCTTCTTCTCAGGACGGAAGGTCAGCTCGGAGAACGGCTGGGTCGGCGACAGGCGGTCGCCTTTGGCCGGGCCCTGCGGTACCGGTTTCTCCGGCGCCGGCACCACCAACTCGCCGTTGGTGCGGTTCAGCACGAAGATGTTGCCGGTTTTGGTCGGCACGTAGATGACCGGCACTTTTTTACCGCTCTTGTCGGTAATGTCCGCCAGGGTCGGCTGCGCCGGCACGTCCATATCCCACAGGTCGTGGTGTACCGTCTGATAGAACCAGGCCAGCTTGCCGGTGGAGGCGTTCAGCGCCAACAGGCCGCTGGCGTAGCGCTCCATTTCCGGGGTGCGATCGCCGCCCCAGATGTCCGGCGTGGAAACGCCCATCGGCAGATAGACGATATCCAGCTTGGCGTCATAGGCGGCCGGCGCCCAGGAGTTCGGCGAGTTCGGCACGAAGTGATGCTCGTCCGCCGGGATGGCGTTCGGATCTTTCGCGCCCGGATCGAAGGCCCACAGCAGCTTGCCGCTGTTGACGTCGAAGCCGCGAATGACGCCGGAAGGCTCGCGGTTGGAGTAGTTGTCGGTCACGGCGCCGGCGATGACGATCACTTTATCGGTGATCACCGGCGGCGAAGTCGGCTCGTAGTGGCCCGGCGTCGCATACGGCATGTTGCTCTGCAGGTTCAGCTCGCCGTTGTTGGCGAAGTCCGGGCAGGGTTTGCCGGTGTCGGCGTCCAGCGCGAACAGGCGGCCGTCGTTGACCGGCAGAATGATGCGGCGCGAGCACATCGCCGGTGCGGCATCGCCGGCGGCGCCCGCGGCTGCAGCGGTTTCGTGGTAAGACACGCCGCGGCAGGTGATGTGCTGGAAGGTCGGGTTGTACTTCAGCTGCGGATCAAATTTCCACTTTTCTTTACCGGTGGCGGCATCCAGCGCGAACAGCTTCTGGTGCGGCGTACACATGTAAAGGGTATCGCGGATCTTGATCGGCGTGACTTCGTTGGTGATCTCACCCGGATCGTTGGCGGTCTTCAGATCGCCGGTCTGGAAACGCCAAACCTCTTGCAGCTGGCCAACGTTTTTGTCGTTGATCTGGCTCAGCGGCGAGTAACGGGTGCCTTCCTGGGTGCGGCCATAGGCCGGCCAGTCGGCGCCGGTGGCGTCTTTCGGCTGCACCTGCGCGGCGTCGAGAGTGCCGTTGATCTCTTGCGGATCGTTGAATACGGCATAGGCCAGCGCGATGACGGTGATGACCAGCGCCGCGCTCAGCGCACCGTAGGCGAACTTGCCGTTGGCGACCAGCTTACGGTAGATAAACGGCAGCACCAGCCACAGGCCGAAGAAGAAGGTGACGTCCAGGCGCGGCGTCAGCGCCCAGAAGTCCGGGCCGACTTCCCACAGGGCCCAAACGGTGGTGCCCAGCAGGAACACCGCGTACAGCAGCAGCGCGGTGGCGCGGCGGCGGAACAGCAGCCAAGAGGTCGCCAGCAGCACCAGCCCGGCGATGATGTAATACAGCGAACCGCCCAACTTGGCCAGCCAAATGCCGCCGCCGAGCAGATAAAGCCCGCTCAAGGCGGCAAATAGCGCCGTTATGACGATAAGCGGCGATAGTGACGCTTTATTTTGCATAGCAATACCCTTACCAAAAATGAAAGTCCCCGATTTAGAGATTAAGCCAAATCGGAAAAAACACGCGGTTTCTCCCTAATATTTCAGCGGGAAGCCGCTAGGGTGACGTAAAACCCATCCCGTCTTTTAACCTTAAGGTGCTTTGCCTTATTCAAAGCGGTAAGACAAGGTGGCGCCGCCACCCCAGTTGCGACCCGGCGCCGGCTCGAAATAGCGGCCGTTGCCTTCGTTGACGATCACCGAACCGACGTAACGGCGATCGAACACATTGTCTACCCGGCTGAACACGTCCAGCGCCCAGCGGTTCCAGGTAAAGCGATAACCGGCGTTTACGCCGGCCACGGTGTAAGAGGGCGCCTGCGCGCTGTTGGCGTCGTTGGCCTGAATGTCGCTCATGTAGCGCAGCTCCGCGCCGGCGTGCCAGCCTTCCGGCGGCGCCCAGGCCAGCGAGGCGTAGCCCATATTGCGCGCGATGCCCGGCAGGCGATTGCCGGCGGGGGTACAGCCGGATTTACCGCACATATCGCTGCGGTAGGTGGCGTCCAGCAGCGTCCAGGCCATATTCAGGCGCCAGTCCAGCGCAAACTCCTGATCCAGCGCCAGCTCGAGGCCGCGCCGCCGGGTTTTACCGGCGTTGGCATAGCTGGTGCGCCCGCCGCTGCTTTCCGCCACCACCAGTTCGTTTTCGGTCTCGGTCTGGAACAGGGCGGCGCTCACCAGGCCGTTGCCGAGGCGCAGCTTGCTGCCCAGCTCGACGGTGTCACTGGTAGACGGCTGCAGGCCGATGTTGAGGCCCGCCTGGCCGTCGGGGCGGTATGAGAGCTCGTTGATGGTGGGGGTTTCAAAGCCGCGGCCGGCGGAGAGATAAACGTTCCACGCCGGATTGATCTTGTAGTTGAGCGAGCCCATCGGCAGCCACTGGTGGTAGCGCTTGCTGCCGCTGTCGTCGCCGTTGCGCGGCGTGATGTAATAGTCGGTCGAGTCGAAGCTGACCGTGCTGTAACGCAGGCCGGCATCCAGCGTCCAGTGCGGCGTCAGTTGCCAGGAGGTTTGCAGGTAAGGATCCAGGTTCCAGATGCGGTTCTTCTCGTTGCGCCGCTGGTCGCCTTTCTCGCCGTAGTCCACTGTGCCGTCTCGCAGAATAAAGTTTTCGAACCCCTGCCGGCGTTCGGTCATGGTTTCATAATCCAGACCGCCGATCAGTGTTACCGGTAACGATGCGAGAGTATCCTCATGCTTCCAGCGAGTGTCAATGCCCTGATATTTTCTTTCCAGCACGATCACCCCGCCGGCGTGGGTGGGGTTGAGCTGCGGCCCCATCGGGATCGATTGGTACTGCGTGGTGTGGCGCTCGCCGTGGTAGGCGGTCAGGGTCAGTTCGTCGCGCTCGCTCATCTGGCGCTGATAGCGCAGGCCGGCCTGGGTCTGGTCGAGCGATTTGCGGGTGTTGTATTGATCCGCGCGCGGCGCCTGGCGCGGGTTTTCCTTCCATTCCGCCTCGGTCAGGCCGCCCGGATCGCCGGCGTCAATCGAGACGCTGTTGAACATCAGCGTCAGGGTGCTGACGTCGTCCAGCCGCACGCCGAGCTTGCCGTTGCCGAGGTTTTTCCGCGCGGCGCTGTGATCGCGGTAGCCCTGGGTGGTAAAGCGGGTGCCGGAGATGGCGTAGTTGACGTCGCCGGCCTGGGTGCCGTCGCCGGTGGCGCCGGTCGCTTTCACCCCGTAGCGCCAGGTGTTGTCGCTGCCGAAATAGCCGCCGGCTTCCAGCGTCGGCGGCTGGGTGCCGGTAATAGTGTCAACATTGATGACCCCGCCCGAGGCGTTGCCGTACAGCGCGGAATAGGGGCCGCGCAGCACCTCGATACGTTCGACGGAATTGATGTCGATATTGGAGGTTTGCCCCTGGCCGTCGGGCATGGTGGCGGGAATGCCGTCGACATACATGCGCACCCCGCGCACGCCGAACATCGAGCGGCTACCGAACCCGCGTATCGACAGCTGCAGATCCTGCGCATAGTTTTGCCGGTTTTGGATCTGCAGGCCTGGCACGCTGCCGAGGTTTTCCGACAGGTTAATCTGCGGCGCGGCGTTGCGCAGGTCTTCGCCGTCGATCACGCTGACGGAGACCGGCGACCCCAGCTCCGTCAATCCGGTGGGTTGCGCCATCACCACCAGGGTGTCGCTGTCTTTTTGCTCCGCCGCCAGGGCCGAACCGATACAGATCGGCTGCAGCAATAACAGGGTTGCCGGGGTCAAGACGGGACGTTTTTTATTCATCAGATAATTCTGCCAATAATGCTGAAAGAGTTGCCCGCAAGGGGGCGAAAATAGCCATTTTTGACTCCCTGTACCGGCATTCAAGGGGAAGGAAACTGCATCCTGCAAAGAGTATAGGATATTCCGATATCGTATGTTTTGGAATAGCGCAGCCGAAAGAGGCGTGTTTTCAATTAAGAAAATTCTCTATTCAATAGCGATGTGCTGGGCGTTTTTAAATTACCATGGTTTATCTTAAATATAATCTTATTTGTTTTTTTAATTTGTTTCTTTCATTTATTTTATTAATGAATGCAATGTGGTTAATCCATTGACAGAAAATCAAAATCGATTCTATCTAATTGGTTTTTATGATGTTTATTTATTTGTATTTTTGTGGCTTTATTTTTTATAAAAATAAAATAATATTCCCTCTTATGTTTTTTAGGTTTTCAGTTAACAGCTCAATCGTATAACGCTTACGGTATTTATGTCATGCATAAATATCTATTTATATATTTACGGAATATATTAAAAGGGAATTGATTTATGGATGCGCTCATCGCTTCACCCTATACCCACACATTTTGGAATGAGTACATGCTCAATCCACACTCCTGCGAGTACAACCTGGTGCTGGATCAGACGATTGAGGGAGAATTGGACGTCGGCCGACTGCGCGCGGCGATCGACGGGGTTTGCCGTGACTATATTCTGTTTCACCACGTTCTGGATGACAGCGCCTCGCAATTACGCTGGGTAAGGTCGGCGAAAAAAATTGCGCTGGAAACGCTCGATGCCGATTGCGATGTCGGTAAGTTAATCAATGCGCCGTTCGATCTCCGGGAAGGCCCGCTGTGCCGCTTCTACCTGATTGAGCTGGCTCCGCAGCGCTATAACCTGATCATTGTCGTTCATCACATCCTGATCGACGGCCTGTCCGGACAGGAGTTCTACAGCGCCGTTTCTGCCTATTACAATCGCGGCACGGCGGTGACGCCGCCGCAGGCGGATGAAACGGACATCAGCACATTGTACCGGCGCTATGAGGCGGATATCGCGGCGTTGAAACACGAGTTCGGTTCCGCGTCATTCTGGGGCGACATGCTGGCCGAATGCGCCCCGCGCGTGGCGTTGCCTTATCTCCCCGGCGCAGCGGCCGAAGCGCCCGGCGCCGGCGAAGTGCGCTTTGCGTTGCCGTTCGCTGAGTGGCAAGCGCTGAAATCCGGCGTCAGGTATGCCAATCCTTTCCTGATCTTCAAAACGCTGTGGGCGCTGCTGATCGCCCGACAATCTGCGCAGGAAACGGTGCATATCGGTTATCCCATCGCGCCGGAGGGCGGCGAGGCGCTGTTCTTCGGCGCACAGGTCAACACCGCGGTGTTTCCCTTGACCCTCGCCCCGGGAGCCACGTTCAATCAGCTGTACCGCGCGACGCTGGCCTACAGCAAAGCGCTCAAGGTGGCTGGCAAGCTGCGGCACAGCCAATTACCGGTTTATGACATGCTGAGCCTCAGTCCGGTGCGTCAGCTGAACGTCAACTTTACCCAGGCTTACCTGAAAGATGCGCCGCTGGCGCTCCAGGGGTGTCGCATTGGCGTCAATCACCGGTTCAATGTCGATCTGGCCGGTTCGGAACTGCTGCTGGAGTATCAGCCCAGCGAGCAGGCCTTTGAGTTTCGCCTGCGCTACCGCCCCGATCTGTTCGACGCGACCCAGATGGCGGAGATGGCGGAGCAGTATCTCTGGCTATTGCAGCGCGCATTAACCGAACCGGATGCGCCGATTGCCGCTTGGCCGCAGCTGACGGCGCAACAGGTTTTGCGCTGCCGCGACGCCTGGGAGAGCGGGCCTGCAACGGCCGACGCGGAAGCGACGCTGCTCGACGGCTTGGCCCGCCAGGCGCGCCGTCACCCGGAACGCATCGCCGTGACCGACGCCAAAGGATCGCTCAGCTACCGCCAGCTGGCGCAGCGCAGCGATCGTTTGGCGCTGCGGCTGCGGGCGGAGTATCAACGGCTCCGCGGCGTGGCCATGCCGCCGGAGACGCTGATCCCGCTGTATCTGCAGCGCAGCGCGGAGGCGGTGGTGGCGATGCTGGCCATCATGAAGGCGGGCGGCGCCTATGTGCCGCTGGATCCCGCCGCGCCGGCGCAGCGGCTGGATTATATCCTGCAAGAGGTGAACAGCCCGATCGTCCTGACTGAAAGCGCGTTGCAGGCCGCGGCGCAGCGATTGGCGCCGGGCGATCTTTGCCTGTCGGCGGATGAACCGCTCGCCGACGCGGACGCCGCGAGCTTGCCGCGTGTGGACGCCCGGCAGTTGGCCTACGTGATTTACACCTCCGGCACCAGCGGGCGGCCGAAGGGCACGCTGTGTGAACACCGGGGCGCGGCCAACATGGTGCTTGGCCATACGCAGCGTTTGTTGCGCAATGAGCCGGATGCGCTCAACTGCCTGCAGTTCGCCTCGCTGGCGTTTGACGCGCACGTCTTTGAGGTGTTCATGGCCCTGGGCAACGGCCACCGGCTGTTCATCGCGAGCGAAGCGCAGCGACGAGATCCGGCGTTGTTGTGCGAACAGATGGCGGCCTGGTGCATCGAGGCCTGCTTCCTGCCGCCGGCGCTGCTTGGCACCTTCCCTGAATTGCCGGCTTCGGTGCGCTATCTCGCGACCGGCGGCGAGGCGAGCGCGCAGGAAGCGCTCGACCATTACCTGGCCCGCGGCATGCAGGTCGCCAACATGTATGGCCCGACCGAAGCTTCGGTCAGCGCCAGCCTGAATATTTATCGCCGCAACGGCGCGCGCAATATCGGCCACGCCATCGCCAACATGCGTTGCTATGTGGTTGACGAGCACGATAACTTGCTGCCGCTGGGGGCGGAAGGCGAGCTGTGCCTGGCCGGTGTCGGCCTGGCGCGCGGATACCTGAACCTGCCGACGTTGACGGAGGCCGCGTTCACCGCCAATCCTTTTGAACTGCGTGAACCGTACCGGCGCCTGTACCGCACCGGCGACAGAGTGCGGCGCTTGGCCGACGGCAGTCTGGAGTACCTCGGACGGCACGATCAGCAAATCAAGATCAACGGCTATCGCATCGAATTGGGCGAGATAGAAATGCAGCTGCGCGCGCTGCCTGGGGTGGCCGAGGCGGTGGTGAGCCTGCGTCCCGGCACTACGGACCAGCTGGCGGCCTGGTATGTGCCGCAACCTGGCGCGGAGCCGGAGGCCGGCGACATCTTGCAACGGCTGGCGGCGCAGCTGCCGCACTACATGTTGCCCTCGGCGATGCGGGCGCTGGCGGCGCTGCCGCTGACGGTGAGCCGCAAGGTCGATTACCGGGCATTGCCGGAACCGTTGCCGATCGAGCCGCAAACGGCGTTTCGCCGGCCGTGTTCGCCGCTGGAGATTCGCCTGTCGGCACTGTTCAATCGGCTGCTGGGGGGCGATGTCGGCGTGGATGACAACTTCTTCCGCCTCGGCGGCAACTCCATGATGGCGATCAGGCTGTGCCACGAAGTGAATAAACTGCCGGGGGCGAAGATCTCGGTGCTAACGTTGAATCAGCACCCGACGGTGGCCGCGCTGAGCGAGCACATCACTGCCCAGCGTCAGGCGCCGCCGGACGAGCTGCCGATCCTCCCCGGCGGGCTGCGGGAGGCGCCGCTGTCGCTTCAGCAGTCGCGGCTGTGGTTTGTTCAGCAACTGTCGGTGAACGCCACGCATTATCTGTCGCCGGTGCTGCTGCGGCTGTCGCCGGATATCGATGACGAACGTTTTGCGGAGTGCCTGCAGGCGATCGTCGAGCGCCACCAGATCTTGCGCAGCCTGATTCGCCAGAATGATCGGGGCGAAGCCAGCCAGTGGGTCAGCGACACCGCGTTGCCGGTGCCTGTGCTAACGCTGAGCGCCGATGAATTTGACGCCGCGCTGACGCAAGCCTGCAGCCAGCCGATGGATTTGACGCGCGAGCTGCCGCTGCGCGCCACACGCTACCGTTACCGCGATGCGGCGGAGCGGGAAACGACCGTTTGCCTGTTGGTGTTCCATCACATCGTCTTTGACGGCTGGTCGCTTGAGGTGCTGCTGCAGGAATTGGACGCGCGCTATCGGGGAACGTGGCGTGAGGCGACAGAGCCGGCGTTGCAATACCTCGACTATGCGTGCTGGCAACAAGCGCCGGAAAATGTGCAGCGCCGGGCGGAAGAATTGGCCTTTTGGCGGCAAGCGCTGGCGGGCTGCCAGCAACTCTCGCTGCCGTTGGACTTTTTGCGGCCGGCGGTCTTCGACGAGCGCGGCGACAACAGCGAAGTGCCGTTGCCGGCGGCGCTGGTGAAGGCGCTGGATGCGCTGGCGCGCAGAGAGGGGGTGACGCTGCATGCGGTGATGCTGGCGGGGTTCATGTTGCTGCTGTCCCGCTACAGCGGCCAGAACGATGTCATGGTCGGCACGCCGTTGGCCAACCGCAGCCGCCCTGAACTGGAGAATCTGATCGGGTTCTTCGTCAATACGCTGCCTTTGCGCCGGCAGATCGACCCGCGCCATCGTGTCGTGGAGTTTGTGCGGCAGGTCGCGGCCACGACGCTGCAGGCGCAGCAGCATCAGACGCTGTCGCTGGAAGCGCTGGTGGACGACCTGGCGCTGCCGCGCGATTTTTCGCGCCATCCGCTGTTCCAGGTCATGTTCGCGTTGGAGAGCGAGGGCGGCGCGCAGGCGCGCCCGGACTGGCTGTCGGTGGTCGATCTGAGCGCTTATGAACGCACCGCCAAGTTTGATCTTACGCTCACGCTGACGCCGCAGGGGGAGCAGATGCGCGCGCGCTTCAACTTTGCTTCGGCGCTGTTCAGCAAAGCGTCGATGGATCGGCTGGCCGGCTACTATCTCGCCGTGTTGCAGCAGATGGCGCACCACGACGACTGGCCGCTGGAAAATATCCGTCTGCAACCGCAGGGCCAGGCGCTGCCGGCGTCGCCCGCCTTCGGCTATGCGTTTGAACGCAGCCTGCAACAGGACTTCGTGCAGCATGCGCGGCGCAATCCGCAGGCCGTGGCGGTTGTCGACGAGCAGGGCGAAATGACTTACGGCGAGCTGCACGCGGCGGCGCTGACGCTTGCCACTCAGCTGCGCGTGCAAGGGCGGATGACCGGTGACGCCATCGCCGTCATTGCCGACAAGGGGCGCCGGCAACCGGTAGCCCTGCTGGCGGCGCTGATGTGCGGCAAGGCGTTTTTGCCGATGGAGGCGGCATGGCCGCCGCAGCGGCGGCTGAACGTGATGGCGCAGGCCGGCATCAATACGCTGCTCAGCGATACGCCCTGGGCCTGCGACGAGATCAATCTGATCGAACTGAATGCCGCAGGGCTGGCGGCGCAGCTGCCGCTGCCGGAACAGCGCCTGCCGGCGCTGGATGCTGGGCCCGACAGCCTGGCCTATATCATTTTCACCTCGGGATCGACCGGCACACCGAAAGGCGTGGCGATCGAACATCGCAGCGCGGTGAATATGCTGGAAGGCGTGCGGCGGTATTTCGGCCTCAACGAGCGGGATCGCAGCCTGGCCCTCAGCGCGTTGAGCTTCGATCTGGCGATCTTCGACATTTTCAGCCCGTTGAGCGCCGGCGGCGCGGTCGTAATGCCGGCCGAGCGGGATCGGACCAATCCGCAGGCCTGGTATCAGCTGATGATGACCCATCGGGTGACGCAATGGCTGAGCGCACCGGCGCTGATGGAGCTGTTGCTGGATTATGTAAACGGCGCGGGGTTGACGGCCGGGCCGGCACCGGCGCTGCGGGCGGTGATGGTGGGGGGCGACTGGATCGCCACCTCGCTGCCGGAACGCTGCCTGGCCTGGGCGCCGCACGGCCGTTTTTGCAGCGCCGGCGGCGCTACGGAGGCGGCGATCTTCACCATGCTGTACGAGGTGCCGCGCGGTCAGAAAATTCGGTCGGTCAGCATTCCTTACGGCAAACCGTTGCCGCACCAGCGTTGCTATATCCTGGATGCCGGGCGGCGGCCCGCCGCGCCGGGTGTCCGAGGCGAAATCTATCTGGCGGGGGAAGGCCTGGCGCGCGGGTATTACGGCGATCCGCAACGCACCGCCGAGAGTTTCTTCTGGCATGACGAGCTGCAGGAGCGGGTGTATCGCACCGGCGATGCGGGCCGATGGCTGGAGGATGGCAACGTGGAGTTTATGGGGCGCCTCGATCAGCAGATCAAACTGAACGGCTATCGCATCGAACTGGGGGAGATAGAACATGCCGCGCTCGCCTATCCGGGCGTGACCGCCTGTTGCTGCGTGCTCGTCACGCAACCGCAGCCCTGCCTGGCCGCGTATTACGTTGCCGATGAGGCGATCGCCCCTCAGGCGCTGGCTCAGCATTTGAGCCGCCAACTGCCTCCTTACATGGTGCCGCAGGCGCTGATGCAGCTGGCGCAGCTGCCGCTGACCGAAAACGGCAAGATAGCGCGACAGGCGTTGCCGCAGCCGGAAAGGGCGGCGCGTGAGTTCGTCGCGGCGCAGAGCGAATGGGAGAACGCTTGTCTGGCGGTGTGGCGCGATCTGCTGCAGCGACAGGATATCGGCGTGGAGGACAATTTCTTCTCGCTGGGGGGCAACTCTCTTCTGGCTATCCAGGCCTGCTATCAGATCGGCCGGCGGCTGGCGCGCGAGGTCACGCTGAGCGAGCTGGGGCGCTTCCCGACGATCCGCTCGCTGTGCCGCGCGTTGTCGCAACAGGAGCAGGGCGCCGCGCCGGTGTCGATCCCGCCGCTGCGGCAGCGCGAGTATCCGCTCTCTTCTTCACAGCTGCAGCTGTGGTTTATCGAGAATTTGAACGGCGGCGGCAATCTCTACCACGTGCCGATGCTGTTCCGTCTCGGTGACGAGGTGTGCCTGGCGGCTTACGAGCGCAGTTTGCAGGCGGTGGTCGCCCGGCATCAGGTCTTGCACAGCCTGATTGTCCAGATGCCATCCCAAAGCGCCGTCGCCCGTGCCTGTGAACTGACGCTTTCGCTGGAGCGCGTGACGCTGGAGGCGGCGCACTGGCCGGACAGGCTGCGGCAGGATATCGACCGGCCGTTCGCGCTGGGGGCGGAATTGCCGATCAGGGCGGCCGTTTACCGGGTGGCGCAGCCGGATGGCGGGTGGGTGACTTACAGCCTGATTCTGGTGCATCACCTGGCGTTTGACGGCTGGTCGCAGCCGGTGCTGTTGCAGGAGCTGAACGTGCTGTATCAGGCGCAGCGGCAAGGGCAAGAGGCCGGGCTGGCGGCGTTGCCGTTGCACTATGGCGACTATGCCGTCTGGCAGCGGCGCTGGCTGGAATCCGCTCAGGCGGATGAGGCGAAGGCGTATTGGCGACAAGCGCTGGATGGGTGGCAGGCGCTGGAAATGCCGCTCGATTTCGTGCGGCCGGCCCGCTTCGATCATCGCGGCGCCAACCACGTCATCGCGCTGCCGGAGGCGCTGGTGGCGCAGGCGGCGCAGTTCGCCCGGCGCCAGGGCGTCACGCCGTTTGCGCTGTATCTCGCGGCCTTTAACCTGCTGCTCGGTTACTTCAGCGGCCAGCAAGATATTCTGGTCGGCACGCCGGTCGCCAACCGGCCGCTGGCGGAGACCCGCTCGGCGATCGGGTTCTTCGTCAATACGCTGCCGCTGCGTTCGCAGATCGACGATGCGGCGTCGCTGAACGACTATGTAAACCGGGTCTTTGACGGCGTGCTGCAGGCGCAACGGCATCAGAATTTGCCGTTGGATCAGCTGATCGAGCTGCTGCAGGTGCCGCGCGATCTGTCGCGCCATCCGCTGTTCCAGGCGCTGTTCGCGCTGGAGGAAGTGGGGGATGCGCCGGCCTGGCTGGCGCCGCAGGATCTGCTGGCGCACTACCAGGCGGCCAAATTCGATTTGACGCTGAGCATACAGCCGGCGCCGCAGGGCGGCAGGGCGATCTTCAACTATGCCACCGCATTGTTCTCACCGGCCACGCTGGCGCTGTTGGGCGAGTATTATCTGACCATCCTCACGCAGATCGTCAATCACGGGGAGCAGCGCGTCAGCCAGTTGGCGCTGGTCTCGGAGAGCGAAATGGCGCGGCAACGCGCCTTCCATCAATCCTGTCCGCCGGCCTACGATTTTGAGCGCGCCATCCATCATGATTTCATCCGTCAGGCCGAGCGCCATCCGCAACGGCTGGCGATCGTCGATGAATGGGGCGAACTGAGCTACGGTGAGCTGTATCGGCGCGCGCTGACGCTGTCGCTGCAGCTGCGTCAGCACGCGGACATGCGCGCCGATACCATCGCGGTGATGGTGGACAAAGGGCGGGCGCAAATCATTGCGGTGCTGGCGATTCTGATGGCCGGCAAGGCTTATTTGCCGCTGGACGGCGCCTGGCCGGAACGCCGCCGCCTGGATATCGTCGCGCAGTCGCAGACCCGAATTATCCTCAGCAGCCGGGAGTGGGCGACCAGCGGCGAGGCCAGGCTGTTGACCATCGATCCGCAGGGGGCCGTCACGGCGTTACCGCCGGCGGCGCCGGGAGAGCCTGTCTTGCCGGCGCCTTCCGCGCTGGCCTATGTCATTTTCACCTCCGGCTCTACCGGAGCGCCGAAAGGGGTGGCGATAGAACATCGCGGCGCGGTGAACAGCATCATCGATACCTTGCGCCAGCTGGAACTCGGCGCGGACGATCGCGGGTTGGCGCTCAGCGCGCTGAGTTTCGACATTTCGGTGTTCGATATTTTCGGCCTGCTGTCGGTGGGCGGCGCTATCGTGATGCCGTCCGAAACCGAACGCTATCAGCCTGAGGCCTGGCATCGGCTGTTGATGACTCAGGGCGTGACCTTCTGGAACTCCGCGCCTTCGGTGATGACGCTGTTGGTAGAGCAGTTGGAATCCGCCGCGTCGCAGGCGCAGTGGCCGCAGCTGCGCAACGTGGTGCTGGTGGGCGAGGTGATCTCCCGCCAACTGCCGGCGCGCATTCGTCAATGGCGGCCGGGGTGCCGAGTCGTCAGCGCCGGGGGCGCGACCGAGAGCTCCATTTGGTCGATCCTGTACGACATCCCGGAGACGCCGATCCTGGCGCCCAGCGTGCCTTACGGTCAGGCGATGGCCCATCAGCGTTTTTACGTGCTGGATCGTCATCTGCGCGTGCTGCCGCCCTGCTTGCCGGGGGAGCAATACATCGGTGGGATCGGCGTGGCGCGCGGTTATTACCGCAATCCGTCGCTGACCGAAGAGAAATTCATCTACCATCCGGAGCTGGGGGAGCGGCTTTATCGCACCGGCGACGCCGGCCGCTATTTGCCGGACGGCAACCTGGAGTTCCTCGGCCGTATGGATTTTCAGGTGAAAATCAACGGCTACCGCGTTGAACTGGGCGAGGTCGAGCAATGTGCGCTGGCGTTCGGCGCGATCAAATCCTGTTGCGCCGTCGTGCTGTCGGAGGCGCATCGGCAGCGCCTGGCGCTGTATTACGTCAGCGAGGCGCCGCTGGATGAATCGGCGCTGTTGGCCTTTATGAGCGGGCAATTGCCGTTGTACATGCTGCCTGCGGCGCTGATGCGGCTGGAAGCGTTGCCGCACAACTCCAGCGGCAAGCTGGATCGCAAGGCGTTGCCTACGCCTGCGGCGAGCGAACCGCAGGTTTATGTCGCTCCCGCGAACGAGCTGGAACAGCAGCTGTGTGCGCTGTGGCAGGCGGCGCTGCAGTGCGGGCAGGTCGGCATGACGGACGATTTCTTCCTGCTGGGCGGCACCTCGATCAAGGCCATTTCCCTGTGTGTCGGCATGGGCGAATTGATGGCCGCGCCGGTGCCGGTGGTGCAGCTGTTGCAAAGTCGCACGCTGAAAAACCTGTTGGCCGCCAACGAACGCCGCCTGGTCTTGCCGCTTAACCGCTGGGCAGAGGGCGCGCCCGTCGTATGGATGATCCATCCGGCGCTGGTAGGGGCGGAGGCATTCCACGCTTTCGCCCAGCCGCTGCAGGGGCGATTCAACTGCTATGGCGTCGATAACCATAACCTTTACCATCAACCCGCTATCGACTCGCTCGGCGATCTGGCCGAACGGTATCTGAACGAGATGATCGCCGCCGGTCTGCTGCAAGGCGCCGGGCCGGTGCGCATTCTCGGTTGGTCGCTGGGGGGCATTATCGCGTTGGAGATTGCCGCCCGCCTGGAGGCGCGTGGCTGCCGTAACGTGCAACTGTATCTGCTGGACAGCTTCTACCGGCAGGCTACGGCGGAGTTGCCCTTGGATCAGCTGCTGCCGGTGCTGGGCATCGAAGGCGAGGCGGCTACACGCGCCATGGCCGCAGGGCAGGCGGAGCGACGGCTGTCTGAGGGGAGTCTGAGCCGCAGGCTGCAGACCACCAAGGTGACGCTGTTTAAGGCGACGGAGAGGAACCCGCAGTTGCCGGAGGCGGTCACGGCGCCGCTGCTGGCGGTGGCGGATAATGGGCTAGGCGCGGTCTGTGAGCGGCTGAGGGTCATCCCGCTGGCTTGTCATCACCATAACATCCTGCTGTGTGAGGGGGCGATCGGCCAAGCGCTCAACGATGACGTTTGATTCATGAGCCTGGCTCATAAGCCCAAGCGTATTTCTCCCCATAGTCATGGTGCCAACCGTGTTTTACAGTCATCACACCGGAGCGGCGCCGCGTCAGGCGGCGCCGGTATCAATCAGCGGGAGAGTGAAGATGCAAACACGCAAATTGGGGCGCGAAGGGCTGGAAGTCTCGGCGTTGGGGTTGGGCTGCATGGGGCTGAGTTTTGGCTATGGCCCGGCCACCGACAAACGACAGGCGATCGAGCTGATCCGTGCCGCGGTCGACGAAGGCGTGACGTTCTTCGATACCGCCGAGATTTATGGTCCTTTCACGAACGAGGAATTGTTGGGCGAAGCGCTGGCGCCGGTGCGCGATCGGGTCGTTATCGCCACCAAGTTTGGTTTCGATCTGTCGCAGCCGGCGGGGCAACAGGTGTTGAACAGCCGTCCGGAGCATATTCGCCGGGCGGTGGACGGTTCGCTGAAACGCCTGCGGGTAGAGGCCATCGATCTGCTGTATCAACATCGCGTCGATCCCGAGGTGCCTATCGAGGAGGTGGCCGGTACGGTGCAGCAACTGATTCGCGAAGGGAAAGTGAAGTACTTCGGCCTGTCGGAAGCCGGAGCGCAAACCATTCGGCGTGCCCACGCAGTGCAGCCGGTCACGGCGCTGCAAAGCGAATATTCGCTGTGGTGGCGCGAGCCGGAGCGTGAAATCTTGCCGACGCTGGCGGAACTGGGCATCGGTCTGGTGCCGTTCAGCCCGCTCGGCAAGGGCTTTCTCACCGGCGCCATCACCGAGGACACCACCTTCGACAGCGGCGATTTTCGCAACCAGGTGCCACGCTTCAGCGCCGAGGCGCGCCGAGCCAACCAGGCGCTGGTGGATGTGCTGGGGCAGATAGCGCAGTGCAAGGGCGCGACGCCGGCGCAGATCGCTCTGGCCTGGCTGCTGGCGCAGCAGCCGTGGATCGTGCCGATCCCGGGAACCACCAAGCGCCATCGTCTGCAAGAAAACCTCGCGGCGGCGGCGGTCGCGTTGGCAGCGGACGAGCTGGGCGAGATTGAGCGCGCGCTTTCCGCTATCGACGTGATCGGCGATCGCTACCCGGCGCATCTGCAGAAAAACGTCGGGCGTTAAGCCCCGCGCCGCAGCGCCTCAATCAGCAGCGCAAAGGCGGTGGTGTGCTGCCTGCGGCTCGGATAATAGAGGTAATAGCCGGGAAACGGCGGGCACCAGTCGTCCAGCGCCATCTGCAACCGCCCGTCGGCCAGCGGCTCGGCGACGGTATCTTCCGGCACAAAGGCGATGCCGAGGCCGAGCTGCGCGGCGTCGATCCGCTGGCGCAGGCTGTTGAAGGTCAGTTGCCCCTCCACCCGCACTTTGATCTCCCGGCCATCGCGGGCAAATTCCCAGGCGTACAGCCCGCCGAGGGTGGGCAGGCGCATGTTGATGCAGCGATGGTTTTGCAGCGCTTGCGGCGTGGCTGGGCGGCCGTAACGGGCGAAATAGGCGGGGGAGGCGACGGGCACCATGCGCATGTCCGGCCCGACGCGCACCGCCACCATATCCTTCGCCACCTGTTCCCCCAGCCGAATGCCGGCGTCGAATCGCCCGGCGACGATGTCGGTCAGGCTGTTGTCGACGGTGATTTCCACGTTGATATCCGGGTAATCGACGAGAAAAGTGCGCAGCACCGGCCACAGCACCGCATCCACCGCGTGTTCGCCGGCGGTGATGCGGATGTTGCCGGCGGGTCGATCGCGCATTTCACCCAGCGCGTTCAGCTCGCTTTCAATCTCCGCAAAGCGCGGGCCGATGCTGTTGAGCAGCCGTTCACCGGCCTCGGTGGGGGCGACGCTGCGGGTGGTGCGGGTGAGCAAGCGCAGCGCCAGGCGTTCTTCCAGCCCGCGAATAGCGTGGCTGAGCGCCGATTGGGAAACCCCAAGCTGCGCCGCCGCTTTGGTGAAGCTGCGCTCCCTGGCCACCATCAGGAAAGCGATCAGATCGTTAAAGTTTTCTTTCAACATATCGGCACCGAAGAGGAAGGTGAGCGCACTGTCGCGCAGCTTTATGAATTTAGCTCATAGCTCCTTGCGCATTTTACCCGCTAGTCGCCGGAAAAGCATGGCGCTATCTTGGCATCACTCACTCATGACGATCAGCGCCGGCGGTGAGAGCCGGCGCGGAGGACACGACAGATGAAAATACAACGCAGCGGTTCGATCCCATCACAGCGCGGTTCAGCGGATTATTTTACCGGGCAGGTACGCATCGACGCGCCGTTCGCCGGTGACGCGCCGGCCAGGGTGGGTGGCGCGACCGTCACCTTCGAACCCGGCGCCCGCACGGCCTGGCATACGCATCCGCTCGGCCAGACGCTGATCGTGACTCAGGGGCGCGGTTGGATCCAGATGTGGGGCGAGACCACGCAGGAAATGCACTCCGGCGATATCGTCTGGATCCCGGCAGGCGTCAAACACTGGCACGGCGCGACGCCGGACACCGCCATGACCCATATCGCCATCGCCGAAGCGGTGGACGGCAGCCCGGTGACCTGGCTGGAGCCGGTCAGCGAGGCGGAGTACCGCCAATAAGGCCGCTCAGGCTTCGTGGCTCTGCTCGCAAAACCGCAGGCGGTTGCCGAACGGATCGGTGAGATTCAGCTCCTTGCCCCAGTCGACAACCTCCACCCCCGGCCGGGCATAGCGGTAGTTTTTGGCCGTGAGCTCCCGGTGCAGCGCGTCGATATCGTGCACCGGGATGAAAAGGGCGGCGCCGGGCGTGCTGTCGCCATGGTGTTCGCTCAGGTGCAGCGTCAATCCGGCGCGGCTCACCTGCATGTACAGCGGCAGATCCTCGCTGAAACGATGCTCCCACGCCAGCGTGAAACCGAGAAAATCCAGATAAAACTCTTTGGCCTTGTCGACCGAAAAGATGCGCAGGATCGGAATGGCGGGGAAGAAGGTGGTCATCGTTGATCTCACTGTTACGGAGGCAGTGCCTTTTAACCGCTGAAAAGAGGCCTAAAGGTAGCAAAGACTCTCCAAAACCGCCAGGCAGGGCCCCCGCAGGCGCGGGAGCCCATCGCATCAGGCGCCCAAACCGCCAAGGCACAGGTATTTGATTTCGAGATAGTCTTCGATGCCGTATTTTGAGCCTTCGCGCCCCAAACCTGAGTGCTTCATGCCGCCGAACGGCGCCACCTCGGTGGAGATCAGCCCTTCGTTGATGCCGACGATGCCGTACTCCAGCGCTTCGGCCACGCGCATCACCCGGCCGATGTCGCGGCTGTAGAAGTAAGCGGCCAGGCCGAACGGCGTGTCGTTGGCCAGTTCGACGGCGTCGGCCTCGTGGTTGAAGCGGATCAGGGGCGCCACCGGGCCGAACGTCTCCTCGCGGAAGATTTTCGCCGTGCGCGGCACGTCGGTCAGGATGGTCGGGGTGAAGAAATTGCCGCCCAGCGCGTCAGGCTTGCCGCCCAGCAGCACCGATGCGCCGTGCTCGACGGCGTCGGCGATATGCTCGCGCACTTTCTCCACCGCGTCCGGGTTAATTAAGGGGCCGATGGTGACGCCCTCATCCAGCCCGTTGCCGACTTTCAGCTTGGCGACGGCGGCTTTCAGTTTGGCAGCGAAGGCGTCGTATACGCCGTCCTGCACCAGAAAACGATTGGTGCAGACGCAGGTCTGGCCGGCGTTGCGGTATTTCGAGGCGACCGCGCCGGCCACGGCGGCGTCCAGATCGGCGTCGTCGAACACGATAAACGGCGCGTTGCCGCCCAGCTCCATGCTGGTTTTCTTGATGGTGGGCGCGCACTGGGCCAGCAGCTGCGCGCCGACTTCGGTGCTGCCGGTGAAGGAGAGTTTACGCACATCCGGGTTGGCGGTGAGTTCGCCGCCGATGCCCTTGCTGGGGCCGGTGATCACGTTGCACACCCCGGCGGGCAGCCCGGCGCGCTCCGCCAGCACTGCGATCGCCAGCGCCGAGAACGGCGTCTGGCTGGCGGGGCGGATCACCCCGGTACAGCCGGCGGCCCAGCCGGGGCCGGCTTTGCGGGTGATCATCGCCGCCGGGAAGTTCCACGGGGTGATGGCGGCGAACACGCCGATCGGCTCTTTCTGCACGATAATGCGGCGACCGGCCTGCGGCTGCGGAATAGTGTCGCCGTAGACCCGCTTGCCTTCCTCGGCGAACCATTCGATAAAGGAGGCGGCATAGGCGATCTCACCGCGGCTTTCAGCCAGCGGTTTACCCTGTTCCGCCGTCATGATGCGTGCCAGATCGTCCTGATTTTCCATCATTAGTTCAAACAGCCGCCGCAGCTTGCCGGCGCGCTCTTTGGCGGTCAGCGCACGCCAGGCGGGCAGCGCTTTTTTGGCGGCGGCGATGGCGCGCGCGGTTTCTTCTGCGCCGAAGGCCGGCACGTGGCCGACCAGCTCGCCGTTGGCGGGGTTATGAATGGCGATCGCGTGGCCTGCTTTGGCCGGCAACCATTGCCCGTCGATGTAATTGGCCTCGCGGAACAGCGTGGGATCCTTGAGGGTAGCGCTAATGCTGGTGCTCATTGTTCTCTTCCTTTGCTGAGTTCAACAGAATGGTCTATCCCATACGGCTACCCTTTACCCTAGCAAACTTTGCCGCCGCCGTTTGCCAGCGTGGCGACAAGATGAGCGTTTTCTTCATGCGCACCTTCTGTACAAAAAATATCCGCCGCCGGGCCGATACTGAAAGAGCAGGCATATGACCCTTTTCGATGTGATTAAAAGGAGTGTGCGAATGATGAAATCAGTGGACAGACATCTCGCGGCCTACGGCAGCGAAATGGATTTTTTGGCGTCGAGCATCGCCCTGATGGAATGGCAAGGGCGGCAGATTGACGCCGGGCAGGTGGCCGGCAATATGTCGGAACAGCAAAGCCGCCTGTTCTTTGCGCGGTTGCGTTATTTTCGTCAGCTTTATCAGGCCGCATCGGCGGCCGAACACAGCCTGTAAACTTCCGATTCAGCCCCGCCGCAGCGGGGCTTTTCATTTCAGCGGCGCCACACCCCGGTCGCCAGCGTCGCCGGCGAATATTCCAGATCGCGTCCCCGCCACGGCAGCGCCGCCGCAAAGCGCCAGGCGCGGTGAACGTCAAACCGCCAATAGCGTTCCGCCCCTTCAACGCCGGGATGTCCTTCCGCCTGCCAGAGGATCTGCGTTTTTCCCTGCAGATGCAGCACGTCGCCGCGCTCAAAATCGATGAACAGCAGCGCCGCCCGCGGTTCGGCCAGCAGGTTGCCCAACGTATTCATATAGCGGTTGCCGCGAAAGTCCGGCATCCACAGCGTGTCGCCTGCCAGATGGATAAAGCCGGGGCGGCCGCCGCGATGGGAAATATCGACGCCGCCCTGCGCCAGTTCCAGGTGCGCGCCGCTGGCGACGAAGCTGGTGTCCGCGGTGCGGATCAGCGCCTGCGCCGCCGCATCGAGCGAAGCTAAATGCTCAACCGGCTGTGGCCGGCTCTCCACCGGGTAGAGTTCGCGGCGCTGAATGTACTGCGGGCAGTTGCCGAAGCTTTGGTGAACGACGATCTCCACCCGGTTTTTGTCGGTGCGGCCGACGGTGCCGTTGGCGCGGTTGCGCCGCCGGTTACTGAAGTCGAGCCCGAGCGCGCCGACCGGTTTACCGGGCAGCAACAGCGCCTGGGCGGGATCGTCGCTGCGGCGCGGCGCTCTGATGCGCAGGTGCGTGTCGTCCGGCGTGCGTAAAAACCCGGGCGGGCCGCTGAACAGGGTGGCGATGGGCCAGCCCTGTTCGTCCAGCGTGGCGACGAACAGGTAGGGCAACGCGGCGAAAAAAGCGCGGTGCTGATCCGGCATCGCGGGGTAGATGCCGCCGCCCACGCGATCGAAACCGGCCAGCGTTTGCGCGCGCAGCTCATCGGGGTGGAACCGTTGCGGGATCATGGCGTCAGCTCGCCGCCGGTTCCGGCAGAGCCGGCATGGCGAAGAAGCCGGGAAGCGCCGCGATGCTCGCCACCCAGCGGCGTATGGCGGGGTAAGGCGCCAGCGAAATGCCGCCTTCGGCCGCGACCGCCACATAGCTATAGCAGGCCAGATCGGCGATGGTCGCCTGTTCGCCGGCCAGATAGTCGCGCTCGCTCAGGTGCTGCTCCATCTGCGGCAGAAAACGATCGCTGATTGCCCGCGCCGCCTGATAATCCTCCGGCACCGCGAACTGGGCGATCAATCGGCAGGAGGCCGGGCCGTAGCGCACTTCACCGGCGGCTTTGGAAAGCCAGGCCTGCACTCGCGCCGCCGCCGCCGGCTGTTCCGGCAGCCAGTGGCTGTTCGGCGCATAGCGCTTCACCAGATAGACCAGAATGGCGTTGCTGTCGGCCAGCGTCAGATCGCCGTCCTGCAAGACCGGGATCTGGCCGAACGGGTTGAGCCGGCGAAAGGCCGCGCTCTGGCGTACTTCCGCCGAGGCTTCTACCCATTCATAGGGCAGCGCCAGCATGCGCAGCAGCAACGCCACGCGGTGAACGTGGCCGGAAAGCGGGGTGCCGTAGAGGGTGATGGTGGACATGGCGTTTCTCCTCACTGTTTTTTTTCAGCATACTCTTGCGGCGAATGAGCGGAATCCGGCAATGTGGAAATTGATAATTTCATTTTTCGGAAGAGTCTATGGATCGGTTAGACGAGTTGGCCATCTTCGTGGCGGTGGTGCAGCAGGGCAGTCTGGCGGCGGCCGGGCGCAAACTGCGGCGCTCGGCGCCAGCGATCACCCGGGCGATCGCCGCGCTGGAACAGCGGTTCGGCACCCGACTGGTGGAACGCACCACCCGGCGGCTGGCGCCTACCGAGGCGGGCGTGCGGCTGCTGGAGCGCGCGCAACAGCTGCTGCAGGATTATCAGGCGGTGGTGCAGGATACCGCTGAAGCGCAGCTGAGCGGCTTGCTGCGCGTCACCTCGCCGGTGCAGTTCGGCCGCCGCTACGTGGCGCCGGTGGTGATGGCGTTTCTCGATGATTACCCACAGATGCAGATCGAAATGGTGTTGAACGATCGCAATCTCGATCTGATTGACGAAGGATTGGATATCGCGGTGCGCATCGGTCATCTGCAGGACTCTTCCCGCGTGGCGCGGCGGCTGGGGCAGGTCAGCCGGGTGACGGTCGCCAGCCCGGCTTACCTGGCGCGCTGCGGCGAGCCGCGCTCGCCGGCGCAACTGGCGGAGCACGCCACCATCGTTGGCACCCAGCGGCCGTCGCTGCGCGAATGGCGCTTCGGCCCGCAGGAAAACGGCGAGCGCGTGCGCTTGGCTCCCCGGCTGTTGCTCAACGACGTGGAGGCGCAGCTGCTGGCGGTGCGCGCCGGCAAGGGCATCGCCCGGCTGCTCTCGTATCAGGTAGCGGACGATCTGGCCGCCGGCACGCTGGTACGGCTGCTGGCGGACCATGAACCGTTGCCGATGCCGGTACAGCTGGTGGCGCAGCAGGCGCAGCGCATGCCGCTGAAGGTGCGCGCCTTTTGGGATTATGCGTTTGAACGGCTCAGCGCATTGCCGCAAATTCAGCCGGACGGGCGGGGAAAATAAGCGCGAAAAGTTTCATGGGTTAAACTTTTTCGCCGCCTGTCTCATTTTATTTTACCGGGCGCGCATTGCTGATGCGCCCATCTTGACAATAATGTTGCCGGTGCTAATAGTTAATTCATATCTTAAATAATAAACGAAGTTTAATATATGAAACAACTTGCGGGGAGCTATGACAACGGCGCCACGGTGGATAATGAAGACGCTATTTTGACTTCATTTCAAACTCGCAGCGCGGCTATTTATCATCAGGCGAAGCATGAAAAGAATATTGCGTATGGCGAAAGCGAACGCGAGACGATTGATTGGCTTTATTCTGCAAAGCAGCACCAGGGCACGTTAATTTTTATTCACGGCGGCTATTGGCAATGCTGCGATAAGGCGGATTTCGCCTTTATCGCCGCCGGGCCGTTGGCGTTGGGTTTTGACGTGGTGCTGGTGGAATATGCGCTGGCGCCGGCGGTTAATCTTGACGCCATTTGTCGCCAGGTGGGGGCGGCGCTTGATGCCATTCAGCGTCGTCTGCCGCCGCACTATGCCCATCCGGTGCATTTGTGCGGCCATTCCGCCGGCGGGCATCTGGCGGCGTTTTGGCAGCGGCATGCGTTGGTGGATGCGGTCTTTCCCGTCAGCGGCCTGTTCGAACTGGCGCCGCTGCAAGAGAGCTATGTCAACCGGGCGCTGCAGCTGACCGCGCGGCAGATTGAAACGCTCAGCCCGGCGCGCCGGCTGCCGGCGCGCAGTAAGCCGCTCACGTTGTATTACGGCGCTGATGAGCTGCCGGAACTGATCGGCCAGTCGCAGCACTATCACGCGGCGCTGCGCCAAGGCGGGCTACCGGCCGATCTGGTCGCGGTGCCCGGCGCCAATCATTTCACCATTCTGGATGCGTTGTTCGCCGCCGACGGCGCGCTGCTTCGCCAACTTGACCACCACGGGAACCACTGACATGCGCGAAATCGTAGCGACCGGACTGCCGGAGATCGGCCAGCCTTTTTCCTGGGCTACCCGGGGCGGCGGCATGCTGTTTACCGCCCACGGCCCGGTGCGGGCGGACGGCAGCATCGAGACCGGCGCGCCGGAGCGACAGATTGCGTTAACCTTCGACAACCTGGCCCAGACGCTGAAGGCGGCGGGCAGCCACAGCGATAAGGTGCTGCAGGTAATGGTTTATCTCACCGACGTTAACGACGTTAAATTGCTCGATGATATTTACCGGAAATACTTTAATTATCCTTATCCCAATCGCTCCACGGTTATTGTCGAAAAATTGGTGGTGCCGGGAATGAAAATAGAAATTACCGTCAGCGCCATCGCCTGATTTAATTTCTCATTAAGTCCGTCTTCATATTAATTCAATAACGAGTTAAGGATGCGTCATGTTTAAACAGATTGCACCTTCCGCGGCCGATTCTGTTCCATCGCTGATGGGAGTCTATTTGCAGGATCCCAATCCGCAAAAAGTGAATTTAGGCATTGGCCTCTATTACGACCGGCAGCATGATTTTCGCCCGGCCGCATGTGCTTGCCGGGGCTAAACCCCGGCAATATCGACTACGTGACCGCCGCCATTCTCGACGTCACCCGTACCGTCTAACTTCGCCCGGGAACCCAGCCATGCCACAGATGAATGATTTTGAGCATATTGCCCGCCGTCAGGGCGGGTTGAACAAGCATCTTACCGCCGGGCAGATGTCGATGCTGGCGATCGGCGGCGCCATCGGCACCGGGCTGTTTCTCGGCAGCGCCTACGCCATTCAGATGGCGGGGCCGGCGGTATTGCTGAGCTACCTGATCGGCGGCGTTATTGCGCTGCTGTTGATGGGCAGCCTGGCGGAAATGACCTCCGAACACCCGACGCCCGGCTCGTTCGGCGACTATGCCGAATTCTACCTCGGCCCGCTGTTCGGTTTTCTGGTGCGTTATTCCTACTGGTCTTGCGTGGTGCTGGCGGTGGGCACCGAAGTTACCGCCATCGGCATGTACATGCAGTTCTGGTTCCCGGCGACGCCGACCTGGCCGTGGGTGCTGCTGTTCTCGGCGGCGGTGATCGTCGTCAATGTGATCGGCGTGAAGTCGTTCGGCCAGGTGGAATACGCGCTGTCCACCGTCAAAGTGACGGCGATCGTGGCGTTCATTCTGATCGGTCTCGGCATGCTGGCGTTCTCGGGCAACCCGGCCTACGGCCTGCGCAACCTGACCGCCGGCGGCTTCATGCCGTTTGGCGTCAAGGGCATGTGGTTCGCAACGATCGTGTCCATCTTCAGCTACCTGAGCATTGAAATGATCGCGGTGGCCGCCGGCGAGGCGAAAAATCCGGTGATTGCGGTGAAGGCGGCGTTCAAGGGCACCCTCGTGCGGCTGTTCATCTTCTACATGCTGTCGATCGCTCTGATGCTGGCCATCGTGCCCTGGCGCCAGTCCGGCACCGGTGAAAGCCCGTTCCTGATGGCGATGAACGTCATCCATCTGCCCGCCGCCGCCGGTATTTTCAACTTTATCGTGCTGGTGGCGGCGCTGTCGGCGATGAACAGCCAGCTGTATATCACCACCCGCATGATGTTCTCGCTGTCGCGCGCCGGGCAGGCGCCGGCGGCGTTGGGGCGCGTTAGCCGGCGCGGCATTCCGGTCAATGCGCTGGCGATGTCGTGCATCGGCATCGTGGTGTCTATCGTGCTGAGCCTGGTGGCGCCGGAAACCTCGTTCGCCGCCATGATGTCTATTTCGGTGTATGGCGCCTGCTTTACCTGGCTGATGATTTTCGTCACCCACCTGTTCTTCCGCCGCCGGCATCGGCAGACCCACCTGAAATTCCGCATGTGGGGGTTCCCCTATACCACCTTGCTGGGCGCCGGGCTGATGGCGGCGCTGATGATCTCGACCGCGTTTACCGAATTCTTCCGCATGACGCTGTGGTTCGGTATTCCGTTCACCTTGCTGCTGGTGGCGGCCTACCGCTTCCAAAGCCGCCGCGCGGCGGCGCCGTCGCCGTTCAAGGCGCCAGAGGTGGAGTAATGCGGGAGAGGGGCTGAGGCGCGCCTCAGCCCCGGGGATTACAGCTGGCTTTTCGGGATCAGGTGGTCGCCGAAGCTCAGGCGCTGGCGGCCCGGTTCGATTTCGGTCAGCGGCGCCACTTCGCGCAGCGAGGATTTGCAGCGCTGAACCAGATCCTGATATTCGCGGGTGCCGGCGATCTTCCAGGCCAGTTCTTGCTCGGTCAGATCGCGCAACACGCGCGCCGGGCTGCCGACCACCAGCTTGTTGGCTTCGAGAGTCGCCGCGGCTTTGACGAACGCCATCGCGCCGACGATGGTGTTCTCGCCGATCTCCGCACCGTCCATCACCACCGCATTCATGCCCACCATCGCATTGCGGCGAATGCGGCAGCCGTGCAGGATGGCGCCGTGGCCGATATGGCCGTCTTCTTCCACCACCGTGTCCTGCTGCGGGAAGCCGTGCATCACGCAGTTGTCCTGAATGTTGGCGCCGTCGCAGATCACCAGGCGGCCAAAATCGCCGCGCAGGCTGGCGTTCGGGCCGATGTACACGTGTTTGCCGACGATCACGTCGCCGATCAGCACCGCCGTCGGGTGCACGTAACTGCTGGGGTCAACGACCGGCGTCAGGCCGTCAATCTTATACACAGGCATAGCGTGAGTTCCTTAATATGTAGGGTCGCGCGGCAGGCCGCCGAAGCGCCGATAGTAGCCGGCGGCCGGCGCGGGCAGGGCGCCGATGGTGGTTTCCGCCAGCGCGCTGACGTACTCCGTCGCGGCGCGATCGACCTGCTGATAAAGATTGATGCACAGGTTGCGGGCGATCTGGCCCTCCCACTGCGCGGGCAGCAGCGCGTCCGGCAGCAGCGGATCTTTCAACACCACGCGACGGAAGAAGTGAATCAATAATAGCTTAATCTGGAAACAGCGCAGCGGCGTCAGCGCCGCCGGATCGACTTCGCGCAGCAGCGCCATCAGCGGCCGGAAGGAGACGATAAACTCGTGATAGCCGGCCGCCACCTCGCTTAGCGACCAGCAGTCGGCCACCAATTTCTGCAGGGTTTGCTCGGAGCGGTTGTAGGGATAATCGGCGCGGAAATAAATTACCTGCTCGCTGGCGTTCAGCTCGCCGAGCAGCGCCGTCACGTCGGTTTGCGCATGGGTGGGAGCGGCCATCAGGTTGCTGGCGATTTGCCCGAACCCGAGCCAGCCCAGCTCTTTTTTCAGCCGCGCACGCGCGTTTTTTTCGGCGCTTTCCAGCAGCAACAGCTCCCACTTGCCGTCCCAGGCGGGCTGCTCGCGCAAATAGATTTTCGATTCGGCGTGGCGGAACTGGCGCATTCCCTGCTCGGTCACGCGGTAGAAGCTGCGGCGGCCTATTTTCTCCACCGCCAGCCACCCTTCTTTTTGCAGGCGGAACACCGAGGTGCGCACGAAGCGATCGCCGAAGCCGAAGGCCTCCAGCAGCGCGCTCAGGCTGCCGAGCCACACTTCGCCGCCGCGGTGGCTGAGCGCGTCGCCGTACAGCGAAATGATCAGCGAGGTGCCGCTGATCGGCTGCGCGTCGACGGCATGGCGAATGAACTCATCCAGTTTATGTTCCATATTTTTCCATGGGTTAGCCTTCGATGAGCCATAACATTACGCCTAATTTGGGGCGGCGTCATCCGTGACGCCGTGCGCTTCAGCGCGGCCGCAAATCGACCACGCGCTGCGCTTTGCCTTCCGATCGCGGAATATCGCCGCAGTTGGCGATGCTGACGTCGGTGCTGACGCCCACGATCGATTTGATGTGGTGGCGCAGCTGGTGGCAGATGTCGCAGCGCTGCTGGTGGCTGAGGCTGAGCGCCGATTCTTTCAGCTCGACGCGCACCGCCAGCGTGTCCAGGTGCCCGCTGCGGCTGACCTGCAGCTGATAGTGCGGCGACAGCTGCTCGAACTGCATGATCTGCTCTTCCACCTGCGACGGGAAGACGTTGACGCCGCGGATGATCAGCATGTCGTCGGAGCGGCCGGTGATTTTGCCCATGCGGCGCATCTGGCGTGCGTCGCCCGGCAGCAGCCGGGTGAGATCGCGGGTGCGGTAGCGGATCACCGGCAGCGCCTCTTTGGTCAGGGTGGTGAACACCAGTTCGCCGTGCTCGCCGTCCGGCAGGGCGACGCCGGTTTCCGGGCAGATGATCTCCGGCAGGAAGTGGTCTTCCCAAATGGTGGGGCCGCCGCCGCTTTCCAGGCACTCCATCGCCACGCCCGGCCCCATCACTTCCGACAGGCCGTAAATGTCCAGCGCCTTGATGCCCATGCGGGTTTCGATTTCGTGGCGCAGGGCTTCGGTCCAGGGTTCGGCGCCGAACACGCCGAGCCGCAGCGAGCAGCCGCGCGCGTCGCCGCCCATCTTGCGTTCCAGCTCGTCGATCAGCGTCAGGCAATAGGACGGCGTCACCATGATGATGTCGGGTTTGAAATCGAGGATCAGCTGCGCCTGGCGTTCCGTCTGGCCGCCGGACATCGGGATCACCGTCGCGCCGAGCCGCTCCGCGCCGTAGTGCGCGCCAAGGCCGCCGGTGAACAGGCCGTAACCGTAGGCGACGTGCACCTTGTCTTTGGCGGTGGCGCCGCCGGCGCGCAGGCAGCGGGCGACGATATCGGCCCAGTTATCGATGTCGCGCTGGGTATAACCCACTACCGTCGGGCGGCCGGTGGTCCCCGAGGAGGCGTGGATGCGCACCACCTGTTCCATCGGCACCGCGAAGGTGTCGAACGGGTAGTTGTCGCGCAGATCCTGCTTGGTGGTGTAGGGGAAGCGCGCCAGATCGCTCAGCTGCTTAAGATCGTCGGGGTGTACGCCGGCCTGGTCGAATTTGCGCTTGTACATCGGCACATTGTCGTAGGCGTGGTGCAGCGTCCACTTCAGACGCGCCAACTGCAACGCTTCAATCTCATCGCGCGAGGCGAATTCGATCGTTTCGAGGGGCTGTGGATTTATTGTCATGGTTAGCCTCAGGGGTCAGACACGCTCAATGATCATGGCGATGCCCTGGCCGACGCCGATGCACATGGTGCAAAGCGCGTAGCGGCCGGCTCGCCGTTCCAGTTCAAACAGGGCGGCCAGCGCCAGGCGCGCGCCGCTCATGCCCAGCGGATGCCCCAGAGCGATCGCGCCGCCGTTGGGGTTGACCTGCGGGGCATCGTCCGGCAGGCCAAGCTGGCGCATCACCGCCAACGCCTGGGCGGCGAACGCTTCGTTCAGTTCGATAACGTCCATCTGCGCCAGGCTCAGCCCGGCGATTTCCAGCACCTTGCGGGTGGCCGGCAGCGGGCCGATGCCCATCAGCCGCGGCTCCACGCCGCAGGTGGCGGTGGCAACGATGCGCGCGCGCGGCGTCAGCCCCTGGCGCGCCGCCATCGCTTCGGAGGCGACGATCAGGGCCGCCGCACCGTCGTTCAGGCCCGAGGCGTTGCCGGCGGTGACGCTGCCGGGCTGACGGAACGGGGTTTTCAGCGCCTGCAGCTGCTCGAAGGTGGTGTCGGCACGCGGGTGTTCATCCTGGCTAAACAGCGTCACCGCGCCTTTTTTACCGGTGAGGCTGACGGGCGCTATCTCCTGCGCCAGGTGGCCCAGCGCCTGCGCCCGGGCGGCGCGCTGCTGGCTGCGCAGCGCAAAGGCATCCTGATCGGCGCGGCTGATGTTGAACTGCGCCGCGACGTTTTCGGCGGTCTCCGGCATCGAATCGGTGCCGAACTCGGCCTGCATCCGCGGATTGACGAAGCGCCAGCCGAGGGTGGTGTCGTACAGCTGCGCCTGGCGGCTGAAGGCGCTGTCGGCCTTGCCCATCACCAGCGGCGCGCGGGTCATCGATTCCGCGCCGCCCGCCAGCAGCAGCCCGGCGTCACCGGCTTTGATGCTGCGCGCCGCCATCGCCAGCGCATCCAGGCCTGAACCGCACAGGCGGTTCACCGTGGTGCCGGAAACGCCGACCGGCACTCCGGCCAGCAGCAGCGCCATACGCGCCAGGTTGCGGTTGTCTTCCCCGGCCTGGTTGGCGCAGCCGAGGATCACGTCGTCCAGCTGCGCCCAATCCACCTGCGGATGGCGTTCCAACAGCACGCGCAGCGGCAGGGCGGCGAGGTCGTCGGCGCGCACCTGAGCCAGCGCGCCGCCATAGCGGCCGATCGGGGTGCGCACGCCGTCGCAGATAAATGCCTGATTCATGCCTGATCTCCTAAAATGCTGTGGCCGAGGCGGTGTGCGCGGCCGCGGAACCAGGCGACGGTTTTGCCCAGTTGGTTAACGATCTCGACGTCATACAGCCCGGTGGCTTTGCCCTGATGGCGCATCTCCGCGCTGGCGGTGAGGCGGTCGCCGGCCAGCGCCGGGCGGACGAAGTCGATGCTGCAGCCGGAGGCCACCGCCGCCAGCCCCTGGCTGTTGCAGGCGTAGGCGAAAGCGGTGTCCGCCAGGCTGAACAGCTGGCCGCCGTGGCAGGTCTGGTGGCCGTTGAGCATCTGCGGGCCGACGGTCATGCTGACCTGTGCGTATCCGGCGTCGACGGCGTCGATGTGCATTCCCATCGCCTGAGCGCAGGTATCTTGCTGGAACATCTGTTCGGCGCAGCGCTGAGCCAGCGCGCGCGGCGTATTGGCGTTCATCGTTCGGCTCCTGGGAAAGAGGCGGGGGAAGCGTAGCGGCGCAGCAGCGGCATCGGGCGATAGCGCGCTTCGCCGTAATAGCGTTGCAGGTTTTCCAGCGTCGCCAGAATGTGGCGCCAGCCGAGCGCGGCGCCCCAGGCCAGCGGGCCGCGCGGATAGTTGACGCCGCGCAGCATCGCCAGATCGGTATCTTCGGCGCTGGCGACGCCTTTGCTCACCACGTCGAGCGCTTCGTTGGCCAGCATGGCCAGGGTGCGCATCGTCAGCAGGCCGGGGTAATCCGGCAGTTGAATGACCTGCTTGCCAAGGGACTGCAGCAGGCGAATCGCTTTGGCATTGTGTTGCGCATCGTTTTGCGCCGCGCAGCTGATGGCGATGGCGGAGGCGTGCGCATAGTCGGCACAGAGATCGAACAGCACCACGGGCGTTCCACGTTCGTCGGCCAGCTGGCCGGCGGTTTTACCATTGGTTAACATCAGTGTAACGTCGTCGATCGTGACGTGCGGGCTGGTCTGGCCGGGTTGTTTGATCGCCCCCGCATTTTCGATCAACAGTTCCGCCAAATCGGCCAGCGAAGACCAGTCGCCGTGCAGCGTAACGCGTTGCGGCAATGCGGCCTGCGCCAGAGGCGCAAAGGCGATCGCGGCGGCGGATCGCGGTGCGTCGTAGCGGTAGAAACCGCGGCCGGACTTGCGGCCGAGGCGCCCGGCCACCACCAGCTCCTGTTGCACCAGTGAGGGCGTGAAGCGCGGATCCTGATAGAAGGCCTGATACACCGATTCGGTCACGGCGTAATTGACGTCCTGGCCGATCAGATCGGTCAACTGCAGCGGGCCCATGGCGAAACCGCCGGCGTCGCGCAATACCGCGTCCAGCGTGGCGGCGTCGGCCACCCGTTCCTCCAGCGCGCGCAGGGTTTCGGCATAGAACGGCCGCGCCACGCGGTTGACGATAAATCCGGGCGTCGAGCGGCACACGACGCTTTGCTTACCCCAGCGCTGCGCCAGGGCCTGCAGCGCGGCGAGGGTATCGGTACCGGTCTCCAGACCGCTGACGATCTCCACCAGTTTCATCAGCGGCGCTGGGTTGAAGAAGTGCAGCCCGGCCATGCGCTGCGGGTGTTGCAGTGCGCCGGCGATGGCGGTGATCGACAGCGAAGAGGTATTGCTTACGAACAGCGTCGTGGGCGAGCAGATCGCCTCCAGATCGCGGAACAGGCTCTGCTTAATCGCCAAATTTTCCGCCACCGCTTCAATCACCAGCGTGCAGTCGGCCAGCTGCTTGAGCGAGTCGGCGCGTTCGAGGCGCGCCAGCAGCGCTTCGGTGGGCGCGGCGTCGGCCTTGCCGCCGTCTACCCGCTGGCGCAGGCGGCGAGCGAGATCGTCGATCGCGCGCTGGGCGGCGGCGGGCGCGATATCGAACAGCCGCACCGGGTGGCCGGCGGCGGCGGCCACCTGGGCGATGCCGATGCCCATGGTGCCGGCGCCGATCACCGCCACCTGGCCGTTAAGAAGGGGCGCATTCATGGCTATTTCCCGCTGAAGTTGGGCGTGCGTTTGGCAAAGAACGCGCTGACGCCTTCGCGATAGTCGTCGCTGCGGCCGCCCAGACGTTGCAGATCGCGCTCCAGATCGAGCTGCTGATCGAGGCTGTTGGTGGCCGAACTGTAGATGGCTTTCTTGATCAGCCCCAGACCGTAGGTCGGCTGGGTGGCCAGATGGCGCGCCAGCGTTTGCGTGCGGTCGGCCAATTCATCCGCCGGCACCACCTGCCAGATCATGCCCCACGCCAGCGCCTGTTGGGCGCTGATTTTGTCACCCAGCAGGGCCATGCCCATCGCGCGGGCGTGGCCGGCCAGCCGCGGCAGGAACCAGCTGCCGCCGGAGTCAGGGACTAATCCCAGACGGCAGAACGACTGAATGAAGCTGGCATTGTCGGCGGCGATGACGATATCGCACGCCAGGGCCAGCGCAGCGCCGGCGCCGGCCGCCACGCCGTTGACCGCGCACACCACCGGCTTCGGCAGGGCGGTCAGGCGACGGATCAGGGGGTTGTAGAAACGTTCGACCGATAGGCCGAGATCCGGCGCCTGTTGATCGGCGCTGACGTTGCGATCGTTGAGATCCTGCCCGGCGCAGAAACCGCGCCCAGCGCCGGCGATCAGCAGGCAGCGCACGCTGTCGTCGCGCTCGGCTTGCGTCAGCGCTTCGCTCAGTTGGCGATGCATCTCATCGTTAAAGCTGTTGAGCCGATCCGGCCGGTTGAGGGTCAGCGTCAACACGCCGGCGTCGAGATGGCTGAGAATCAATGCGTTATCCATAAATCAGCGCCCCTGATAGTTTGGCGTACGTTTTTCGAAAAAGGCGGCGATGCCTTCGCGGCGATCGTCGGTGGCGGCCAGGGTGACGAACTGCTGACGCTCCATCGCCAGCCCCTGGCTGAGGCCGGTTTCCTCGGCCTGTTTCAGCGCCTGTTTGGCGGCGCGCAGCGCCAGCGGCGCCTGACGGCTGATGCGATCGGCAATCTGCTGCGTGCGTTCCAGCGTCAGGGCATCGACGCACACTTCGCTGATAAGACCGGCCTGCAGCGCGGTGCGGGCATCGATGGGCTCACCGGTCAGCACCATCTGGCTGGCGCGCGACTTGCCGACGCAGCGGATCAGGCGCTGGGTGCCTCCGGCGCCCGGCATCAGGCCGAGGGTGATCTCCGGCAGGCCGAAGCGGGCGCTTTCGCCGCCGATGACGATGTCGCAGGCCAGCGCCAGCTCGCAGCCGGCGCCCAGGGCATAACCATTCACCGCCGCCAGCAGCGGCTTGCTGAACTGCGCCAGACGCTGCCACAGCTGCGGACGGCGATCCGCCAGCGCGGCCGGCAGATCCTGCTGTTGCAATTCGCGCAGATCGGCGCCGGCGGCGAAGAAGCGCGCCGCACCGGCGATCACCACGGCGCCCACGCCGCTGTCGGCGTCGGCCTGCTCCAGCCGTGCAACCAGCTGTTCCAGGCACGGCGTGCTCAGGGCGTTGCGCGCCTCCGGGCGATGCAGCGTCAGCGTGACCACGCGGTGCTGCTGCTGATGCAAAATAAAGGGGGTGTCCATCGCGGCTCCTAGACGTCGAAGTCCAATACCACGCCGTCGCCTTTCGGCCACGACTGGCAGCTCAATACGTAGCCCGCAGCCAGCTGATCCGGCTCCAGGCTATAGTTGACGCCCATCTCCACCTGGCCGGCCTTCAGACGGCATTTGCAGGTGGCGCAGACGCCGCCTTTGCAGGCGTAGGGCAGGTCGGCGCCCTGGCGCAGCGCGGCGTCGAGAATGCTGTCGTCCTGTTCGCCGATCTCGATATCCAACCGGCGGCCGTCGAGCAGGATCGCCACCCGGGTGGCGTTGCGATCGCCGCTGTGGCGCGGGCGGGCGGCCAAACCGCTGGTGTTGAAGCGCTCGCTGTGGATGTGGTTGGCCGGGACGCCGGCCTGTTCCAGCACGGTTTGCGCGTCGTTCATCATCGATTCCGGCCCGCAGATAAAGGCGTGGTCATAGTCGCGGAAATCCAGCAGCGCGCCGCCGATCGCCGTCAGGCGTTCGCGGTCGATACGGCCGCTGAGCAGCGGGCTGTCGAGACTTTCCTGGCTGAACAGGTACAGCGGCTGAAAACGCTGCGGGTAGCGGTTTTTCAGATCCGACAGCGCCTCTTTGAACATCATCGAACGGCTGTTGCGGTTGCCGTAGATCAGGGTGAAGCTGCTGCCCGGTTCGAGCAGCAGCGTCGCCTTGATGATCGACAGCATCGGCGTGATGCCGGAGCCGGCGGCGATCGCCAGGTAGTTGCCGTGGCGCTCTGCCTGCGGCTGGTAGCCGAAGCGCCCCTGCGGCACCATCACCTCCAGCGCGTCGCCGACTTTCAGCATGCGGTTGACGAAGCCGGAGAAACGGCCCTGATCAATCGCCTTCACGCCGATCTGCAGCAGGCCTTCCTGCGGTGAACTGCAGATGGAATAGCAACGCCGCAACTCTTCGCCGTTGACCAACGCCTTGAGCGTCAGGTGCTGGCCGGGGGTATAGCGGTATTGGTTTTGCAGCTCTTCGGGCACCCGCAGGGTGATGGCTACGGCGTCCGGCGTTTCGCGCTCGATGGCGGCGACGTTCAGGCGATGAAAGACCGTCATGGTGTCAGCGCTCCTATATGCATTTGAAATAATCGAACGGTTCCCGGCAGTCGCAGCAGCGGTACAGCGCTTTACAGGCGGTGGAGCCGAACTCGCTGATCTTCTCGCTGTGGGTGCTGCCGCAGCGCGGGCAGGCTACCGGGCCGTGGGCGTGCGGCCGATCGCAGGTGTGGCCCTGCGGGGGCGCTACGCCGTATTGCCGCAGCCGCTCGCGGGCGTCGGCGTTCATCCAGTCGGTGGTCCAGGCCGGGCTGAGGCGAATGTCCACCTGCACCGGGCTGAAGCCGGCGGCCGCCAGCCGCTGCTCGATGGCGTTGAGCAGAAATTCGGTGGCCGGGCAGCCGGAGTACGTCGGGGTGAAGGTCACGCGCCAGCCAGCGCCGTCGCGCGCCACGTCGCGCACCATGCCCAAATCGGTGATCGACAGCACCGGCAGCTCGGGATCGCTGATCTGCTGCAGGCAGTGCCAAATCTGCGGAATTTCGGCGGGTTGCAAACGGGTGACGTTCATCGCTGCCTCCTACCATTGCCCGTTTGGATAGGCGCGCTGCAGGAACTGCATCTCCGCCAGCAGCGGGCCGAGGTGTTCGCTGTGCCGGCCTTGCTTGCCGCCGTGTCGGAACGCCTGCTCGGCAGGCAGCGCCAGCGTCGCCTGGCGCAGCGTCTCTTCCACCTGCGCTTGCCAGGGGGCCTGCAGTTCGCGGGGATCGACGGCGATGCCTTGTTCCGCCAGTTCCAGCTCCAGCGCGTCGGCGTGGAACAGCTCGGCGGTGAAGCGCCACAGGTTATCCAGCGATTGCTGGATCTTGCGGTGGCTGACGTCGTTGCCGTCGCCGAGGCGGATCATCCAGCCGTGGCTGAAGCGCAGGTGATAATCGGCCTCCTTCAACGACTTGGCGGCGATGGCGGCGATCTGCGCGTCGCGGCTGCGGCTCAGCGCCTGGTGCAGCTGTACGTGGTAGGCATCAAGCAGGAACTGACGCACCAGCGTGTCGTTGAAACCGCCGTTCGGCTGCTCCGCCAACAGCAGGTTATGAAACTGGCGCTCGTCGCGCCCGAAGGCCAAGCTGTCTTCGCTGCAGGGCGGGCCGGCCAGTTCGGCGGCGTAGCCCAGGAAGTTGCGCGCCTGGCCGAGCAGATCGAGCCCGATGTTGGCCAGCGCCAGATCGATTTCCAGCTCGGGCGCGTGGCCGCACCAGGCGCACAGGCGCTGGGCGAGGATCAGTGGCGTGTCGCCCTGGCGGAGTAAATAGCTGATGCGCGGATCGTTAACCGTCATGGTCGCCTCTACATGTTCTTGATGCCGTCGGGAATGGTGTAAAACGTCGGATGACGGTAGATCTTGTCTTCGGACGGATCGAAGAACGCGCCGCGATCTTCCGGCTGCGAGGCGATCAGATGGCGCGATTGCACCACCCAGATCGAGCAGCCTTCGTTGCGGCGCGTGTAGGCGTCGCGGGCGTTTTCCAGCGCCATTTGGTCGTCGGCGGCGTGCAGGCTGCCGACGTGGCGATGCGCCAGCCCTTGTTTGCTGCGGATAAACACTTCATACAGCGGCCATTCAACGTGGCTCATGATCTCGGTTCCTTATGTTGGCTATGCGGCGGAGGCGGCGTTTTTCGCGGCGTGGGCCATGGCGCCGTCGCGCACCCAGGCGCCGTCTTCCCAGGCGCGGCGTTTGGCCTGCAGGCGTTCGTGGTTGCATTGGCCGCGCCCTTTGATCACCTCATGCAGCTCGCTCCAGTCGATTTCGCCGAAACGATAGTGGCCCGCGGCGGCGTCCCAGCGCAGCTCCGGATCCGGCGCCGTCATGCCCAGCGCTTCAAGCTGCGGCACGGTGTTGTCGACGAACTTCTGCCGCAGCTCATCGTTGCTGTGGCGTTTGATCTTCCACGCCATGCTCTGGGCGCTGTGGGGGGAGTCGGCGTCGCTCGGGCCAAACATCATCAGCACCGGCCACCAGAAGCGATCGATGGCGTCCTGCAGCATGGCGCGCTGCGTGTCGCTGCCGTTGGCCATCGCCATTACCGCCTCGTAGCCCTGGCGCTGATGGAAGCTTTCCTCTTTGCAGATCTTCACCATCGCCCGCGCATAGGGGCCGTAGGACGCGCGGCACAGCGCCACCTGGTTGACGATGGCGGCGCCGTCGACCAGCCAGCCGATCACGCCGATATCCGCCCAGTTGAGCGTGGGGTAATTGAAGATAGAGGAGTATTTCATCTTGCCGTCGAGCATCTTTTGGTAGATGTCCTGGCGCGAACAGCCGAGGGTTTCGGCGGCGCTGTAGAGGTACAGACCGTGGCCGGCCTCATCTTGCACTTTGGCCAGCAGCACCGCTTTGCGGCGCAGCGTGGGGGCGCGCGTCAGCCAGTTGGCTTCCGGCAGCATGCCGATGACTTCCGAGTGGGCGTGTTGGCCGATCTGCCGAATCAGGTTCTGACGATAGGCGTCCGGCATCCAGTCTTTAGCCTCAATGGCGATATCCGCCGCGATCTTGTCGTCGAAATGCTGCTGATACTGTGCGTCAGTTGTCATGCTTGCCTCTTGGTGATTCGTATTTTTCACATTAAACATAAAAATGTGAATCACTTTAACTAACCATAAGGCTACAAACTGATAACAAAAAGATCAAACGCAATTAATGTGGTTTTGCGAGGTTACTCACAATTGGTTTTGTTATTTATTTGATTTTATTTGATAAATAAAGTGATTGATTCCTTGTTTATGGCAGATTAAGCGGTCTGAAAACGCCTTTTGTTCTCTTTTTGTTAAAATTTGATTTGGCCTCGACTGGCATTTATATGATACGTAATTAAGCTATATGGTGAAAATTTATGAATTCCGGAGGGCACATGCAGCAGTTACACAGTTATCTTTCTGGCGCCTGGGTGTACGGGCAGGGAGAGGCGCGCGAGATCCGTCACGCCGTAACCGGCGAAGCGCTGTACCAGGTTTGCTCCGACGGCCTGCCGTTAGCGGCGAGCCTGAGCTATGCCCGCAGCCACGGCGGCCCGGCGCTGGCGCACATGACATTCCAGCAGCGCGCCCAGATGCTGAAAGCGGTGGCGAAACACCTGCTGGCGCATAAAGAGGCGCTGTATCAGATTTCCTATCAAACCGGGGCGACGCGCAGCGACGGCTGGGTCGATATCGAAGGCGGCATCGCCACGCTGTTCGCCTATGCCGGCATGGCCGGCCGCGATCTGCCGGACGATACGCTGTGGCCGGAAGATGAGCTGATCCCGCTGTCGAAGCAGGCGCAGTTCGCCGCCCGCCACGTATTGACCTCGCGCCCCGGCGTGGCGCTGCATATCAACGCCTTCAACTTCCCTTGCTGGGGCATGCTGGAAAAACTGGCGCCGACCTGGCTGGCGGGCATGCCGGCCATCATCAAGCCGGCCACCGCCACCGCGCAGCTGACGCAGGCGATGGTCAGGCTGATCGTCGACAGCGGGCTGGTGCCGGAAGGCGCGCTGCAGTTGGTATGCGGCGGCGTCGGCGACATGTTTGCGCACCTGGATTATCAGGATGCGGTAACGTTCACCGGTTCGGCGCAGACCGGCCAGCGGCTGCGGGCGCATCCGCGCCTGTTGGAAAAATCGATCGCGTTCACCATGGAGGCGGATTCGCTCAACTGCTGCGTGCTGGCGGAAGACGTGACGCCGGAGATGCCGGAATTTGCGCTGTTTATCAAAGAGGTGTGCCGTGAAATGACCGCCAAGGCGGGGCAGAAGTGCACCGCGATCCGCCGCATCATCGTGCCGGCGGCGCAGGTGGCGGCGGTGCGTCAGGCCTTGTTGCAGCGTCTGGCGGGGGTGACGGTGGGCGACCCGCAGCTGGAGCAGGTGCGCATGGGGGCGCTGGTCAGCCACGAGCAGCGTGATGATGTGCAAAGCAAGGTGGAGTTCCTGCTGCGCAACGGCTGCGAACCGCTGTGCGGCGCGTCGTTGGATAAGCTGGAAGTGATGGGCGACGGCGCGCGCGGTGGGGCGTTTTATCCGCCGACCCTGCTGTATTGCGCCGATCCGTTCACCCATCAGGCGGTGCACGGCACTGAGGCCTTCGGCCCGGTGGCGACGCTGATGCCGTATGCGGATACCGAGCAGGCGATCGCGTTGGCGTTGCTGGGGCAGGGCAGCCTGGCGGGCTCGCTGGTGACCGCCGATCCGGCATTGGCCACGCGCTTCATTCGTGCGGCGGCCTGCGCCCACGGCCGCATGTTGATTTTGGATGAGCGGGCGGCGGCGGAGTCCACCGGCCACGGTTCGCCGCTGCCGATGCTGGTACACGGCGGCCCGGGGCGCGCCGGCGGCGGTGAAGAGCTGGGCGGGCTGCGCGCGGTGAAACACTATATGCAGCGCACGGCGATCCAGGGCAGCCCGGCGATGCTGGCGGCCATCGGCGGCGAATGGGTGCGCGGCGCGCCGGTCGCCGAGCATCCGGTGCATCCGTTCCGGAAATACTTCGAGCAGCTGCAGCTGGGCGATAGCCTGTTGACCGCGCGCCGCACCGTGACCGAAGCGGATATCGTCAACTTCGCCTGCCTGAGCGGCGATCATTTCTACGCGCACATGGACAAGATCGGCGCCGCCGACTCGCTGTTCGGCGAGCGGGTGGCGCACGGTTACTTTGTGGTGTCCGCCGCGGCCGGGCTGTTTGTCGACGCCGCCGTCGGGCCGGTGATCGCCAACTACGGCATGGAAAATCTGCGCTTTATCGAGCCGGTGAAGATCGGCGATACCATTCAGGTGCGGTTGACCTGCAAAAAGAAAATCCGCAAGCCGCAGAAAACCGCCGAAGATCGCCCGCACGGCGTGGTGGTGTGGGATGTGCAGGTGTTGAATCAGCAACAGCAGCCGGTGGCGCTGTACAGCATTCTGACGCTGGTGGCGCGCCAACAGGGGGACTTCGAAGCGTGATGCGCGTTTGCCGCCGCCGGCCCCCGGCGGCGGCAAATCATTCAGATCAGCGGCTGACCGCGCAGCTGTTCAAGCACTTTCAGCGGTGAACGCTGCGGATCCTGCATCTTATTCACCGGCAGCAGGAAGGTCTGTTCCAGCATAAACTGGCCGCCCATCGCGGCATGCGGCGTTTGATCAGAGAAGCAAATCCAGCTGCTGCCCGGCGGGAACGTCAGCGCCAGCTGAGGCCCCCGTTGCTGATAATCGCCGTCGGCCTTCATGGCGTCATGCAACTGCAGCATCAGGTGGTCATAATGGCTGCGGCGGGTTTTGGTGATGCGCACCTGGTGCTGCAGCCAACTGCCGAAGGCGGAGTAGCGAGCGAGACGCGGCATAAAGCGTGCCGCCAGCTCAGGGAACGGCTCGCCGACCCGCCATTGGCGATGCTCGCCGTGCGGGTTGATGTTGGTGAAAATGCGCAGAATGCGTTCGCCGTAGTTCGGGCGTGACGGGAAGGCGTCAACGTGCAGCCGGCTGTCGTCTTTGCGCCAGGAACTGGCCGCCCGCCAGGCGGAAACCGGATGTAAACGCAGGCTGCCGGTCGGGTGGTGCAGCGCCTCCTGATATTCGGGCAACAGCCCGGCGATCAGCTGGCGGCTGGATTGGTAATAGCGTTCCAGCAATTGCTGAACCTGCTGCCGGCGTTCCGCGGCGGCGACGCCGCTCAGCTTGCCGAACAGCGGCTGGTAGCTGATGTTTTTGCGCTTCGGGTCGACCAATGTCGGATCCAGCAGCGGCATTTCCTGTTCAGACAGGGTGAAGGCCAGTTCGGGCAGAAACAGCACCTTGCCCTGTTCCAGTTCGCTGACCGCGCTGGATGCTTCCGCTGCCGCCCATTGTCGTAACGGCAGCGTCAGGACGGCCTGTTCGTGCATAATATCGCCAGTAGGCATGAGATCTCCTTGCAAATCTATATCGCTTTATTCCTGCCTCTCAGGTTGCCGCGTGATTGGCTGCACTGGCTTGCGCAGTGGCTGGCTGGAGCGGCGTCAGCAGGCCGCCCAATGGCAACGTGAAATTTGTGGGTTCTATTATGGCTGTATCAGCAGGGCGCAATGCGCCGAAGCGTGCGATGGCTTCCTGATAGATAGAATAATCCTGATAAGGGTATCACCGGCAATGCCAATGAAAAGTAAACGGGGTATAAACGAGGCGAGGTATAGGCACGAATAATCAAAAAAGGCACAAATTGCCTGCTGAATGGCGAATTTTATCTTATTGAATTGTAATGAAAATAAATATACTGCTTATTATTGCCGTTATTTTATTCAGAGTGCGGGGTAAACCGGTGAAATAATGTTTCGCGAGGGAACTACTTCATTTTTCCGGCGAATAAATCGGGCCGCCAAATTTTGGTGGCCCGATTATTTGTTAAGCGCCGTAAATGCAGTTTTTGCCTTTTTTCTTGGCCTGATACAACGCACTGTCCGCCTCATTGATAAAGCTGATCGGCGTATCGTTATACATATGCGGCACTTTGGCGCAGATGCCAATGCTGATGGTAACGATGCCGTGCGGGTTGCCCAGATGCGGAATTTTCAGATCGCGCACCGCGTTGATAACGCGCTCGGCGAAAATCAGTGCGCCTTGCACGTCGGTATCCGGCAGGATAATCCCCATCTCTTCGCCGCCGTAGCGCGCCAGGACGTCGTTGCTGCGGCAGGCCAACCCTTTGAGCGTTTGGCCGATCTGCTGCAGGCACTGGTCACCGGCGACGTGGCCGTAGCTGTCGTTGTACTGTTTGAAATAGTCGATATCCAGCATCAGCAGCGCCACGCTGCGGTAGTTGCGCGAAGCCCGCGCCAGCTCGTTCTTCAGCGCGATATCAAACTGGCGGCGGTTGGCCAGCCCGGTCAGGCCGTCCAGCAGCGCCAGCTCTTCGAGCATCTGGTTGATGCTGGTCAACTGATCGCGGGTGCGCATCAGCTCGGCTTCGGTTTGCATGCTGTGCTTGATTTGCCGCAGTAGCACCATGCCCATCGCCAACAGGATCATCAGCAGCGAGAGGCCGCCCGCGGCGAACAGACCGGCGTCGGTGCGCCAGTCCGCCAGCGCGTCGCGTTTCGACAACCCGGCGGCGATCACCAGCGGAAAGCGGTTGACCCGCGAATAGCCGTAGATGCGCTCCACTTTGTCGTACAGCGAGGTGATGGTGGCGTTGCCGAACTCCGAATGCGGTAAAATTTCGCTGAACAACACGCCCTTGGCGATGTTTTTACCGATCGACGCCGCCGAGTAAGGGCGGCGGTAAAGGATGGTGCCGTCCGCCAGCAGCAGGTTCAGTGAGGCGTCGGTATTGAGGGCGAAGCTGTCGTAAAACTGGCGGAAATAATCGACGTACAGCGTCGCCAGCACCACGCCGCCAAAGCTGCCGTCCGGGTTGTTGAAACGCCGCGAAACGGGAATGATCAGATCGCCGGTGGTGCGGCTGCGGATCACCTTGCCGATGTACAGGCCGCCGCCGTCGCGGTTTTGATGGTATTTGAAGTAATCGCGATCGGCGTTGTTGGCGTTCTTGATGAATTTGCCCGAGGAGGTCGCCAGCCAGCGGCCGCGCGCATCGTAGAGAAACAGCCCGTGCAGCTGCGGCAGGTTGCCGACCTGCGTCTGCATGACGCGCTGCAGCCGCGTCAGCTGCGCTGGGCCCAACCCGTCGGTCTGGAGACGTTCGGTCAGATCGAGCAGGTTGCCGTCCACCTGCATGAAAGTATCGTCGGCATGCTGTGCCAGCGAGCGGGCGAGGTTGGCGGACTCATGCTCGGCGCTGCGCAGATCGCGCTGATGCGCGTTCCAGATTTGCCAGCTGTTAAAGAGGATCAGCGTGGCGGCAACGATGATGACAAACACGCCGGCCTGAAATAATAATGGGGAGCTTTTAACGCTGCGCGCCGGCACGGCATCCTGTATGGGTTGCTGCTGAGTCATGTCACCCTTGTTGTTTGATTACTATTCAATTTGAGTTAAGAGCAATCTTATATTTTATGCATAAATGCGCCAGACCTCTAGCCCCTAACGTGGCGATAGCGAGAAAGGGCGTTTGCACCCCGTATCAGCGGCGGGGTGGACACTGCGGAGTGAAAGAGCCATGTCGGATTACATCATAATCACTTTACTGACGCTGGCGGTGTATTACCCCCTTACGCTGGGGACGCTGGCGGTGATGATGTACTTCGCCTGGCGGCGGCGCCGGTCGCCCTATTGGCGGTTGGGATTGGCGCTGTTGGCGCTGCTGTTCGTGCTGTTCGCCAAGGCGGCGTATGACTGGCACCGCTATGGCTAGCGGCGCCATGACGGGTTATTCGACGTTGATCATCCAGTTGACGCCGAATTTGTCGGTCAGCATGCCAAAGCCTTTGGCCCAAAAGGTGGCTTGGTAAGGCATCGTCACCTGGCCGCCCTGCGCCAGATTGTCGAACAGTTTGCGTCCTTGCTCCGCATCGCTGGGGTTCAGCGACAGCGAGAAGCCTTTATGAGAAGCGCCGCCGCCGTCATCTTGCGGGCAGCCGTCGGAGGCCATCAGTACGCCGTCGCCGATCAGCAGGCGCGCATGCATGATCGCCTCCGGATTGACGTCCTGCGGCCCGTCTTGCCGGGCTTCTTCGGGCATGTCTTTATAGCGCATGACCATTTCAATTTTGGCATTCAACTGCTGTTCGTAGAAGTTAATCGCTTGCTCACAGTTACCGCTGAAAAACAGATAGGGTTGTACCAGCATGACATTGACCTCGGTTGTGGCTCGACAGGCAACGACCGGCCCTCGGGCAGGAAGAAATGGTTGCTGGCGGCAATAATTGCCGTCGGTGACTTATTAGTGTAGTTCCCCTGGCGCAGAATGCTTGTGCGAGGTGAGTGCGCCTTCGCCGCCGGCATGACGGGCGAAGGCGCAAGGGCGGTCAATACAGCGACGGCTCGCCGGCTGGGCGGGTTTTAAAGCGGCGGTGCAGCCACATGTACTGATCGGGGGCCAGCAGCACCTGTTCTTCCACCACGCGGTTCATCTTGGCCGCCGCGCGCGTTTCATCATCCAGCGGGAAGTCCGTCAACGGCGGCTGCACGATCAGCTCATAGCCCTGAGCATCTGGCAGGCGGCGCGGCACGAAAGGCACGATCGACGGCCGCCCCATGCGCGCCAGGATAAAGGTTCCGGTGGTCGTGGCGGCGTTTTCCACGGCGAAGAGCGGCGCGAACACGCTGCTTTGTGGCCCATAATCGTGATCCGGCGCGTACCACAGGATTTCGCCCTGTTTCAGGTTGCGGATCATGCCTTTGATATCTTTACGGTCGAGCATGAATTTATTCGAGCGCAGCCGGCCGCGGGTTTGTACCCACTCCATCAGCCTGTTGTTGTGCGGGCGATGCACGCCGATGCCGGGGTTTTGCATGCCGAAAATGCGCGCGCCCAGTTCCAGCGTCAGAAAATGCAGACCGATCAGCAGAACGCCTTTGCCGCCCTGACGCGCCAGCCGCATGTTTTCCATGCCGCTCACCTTGAACCAGCGGGCGATGCGCCAGTCGGGCCAGAACCAGGCCATGCCGACTTCGAATAGGCCCATACCGACGGACTCAAAATTTTTGACGATCAGCGCCTCGCGCTCGGCGGCGGGCATTGCGGGGAAGCAGAGCTCTAAATTGCGGCGCGCTATTTTTACCCGGCGTTTCATCAGGCGCATGGCTATTCTGCCAAGGCCGTGTCCGAGTCGATAAATGAGCGGGTAGGGCAGTAATACCAAGAGATAGAGTATTCCCAGCCCTATCCACAGCAACCAATAACGAGGGCGCAAGAATTCGCGCTCAAAGCGTTGGTTAGAAAGCATTTTTCCTGTTATTCCTTGTCTTTTCCAATGGGACCTTAACCCAAATTTTCATAGGGCGAATGGTAGAACATTCTGAGCTAAATAGGATTTTCCATTAATGCTTTTTTACGCTTTAGTTAAGCGCAGGCGAAAAACGGGGAGAGATAGGATTTTTACCGAGGGAATGGCAGATATTTTCCGCTATTTCAAACGACTGGCGAAATTGAAAAATAAAGACACAATTAAGCGCATCGCAAAAGTGACAACTGCTATGTAACCTTAATGAAACAATAACGCGGCGGAACCGTCCCAAACGGCGGCCAGTGCGTACAGTAGCGCGAGAATCAGGACAAAAGGGGCATTGAACATCGGCGTTTCCTCCAGGAGGATTTGTTTAAAGTTTAGCCTCGCGAGATGACAGCAGGATGAAATTAGATCGTTTTTTGTACGGTGAAATTCAGACGGACGGAAATGGGTAAACCGCTGATTTTTTACTATAGTCATAGTGTGAAGTTATGCGTTTGTCGCCGTACGCCTCTGCATTGAGCGGCAGCGGGCAGGTTGCCCATAGCAAGATCGTGGAGCGGACGGCGCCTGGCGCGAAACATGTGACGAGATTCTCAGAGGGTTGGTCTGTAAGGATTTGACATGTCATATGAAAATGACGATCTAAACGGTGTTGAGCAACCGAGCGACTACGTGAAAACCACCGCCTGCGAAGTGCGCAGCGGCGTAAAGGCAGCGCTCGAGCAATCATGTGCCTGCATCAAGGATAACCCTTGGGCGGGGATAGGCGCCGGCGCCGTCGTGGGCCTGGTAATAGGATTTCTGTTAGGCAAAAGGTAATAGGGAGAGTAAAGATGGGCATCATTTCCTGGATCATTTTTGGTTTAATCGCCGGTATCCTGGCCAAGTGGATTATGCCGGGCAAAGACGGCGGCGGCTTTATTGTGACCGTTATATTGGGGGTCGTGGGCGCCGTAGTCGGCGGCTATATCAGCACCTTCTTCGGTATGGGCCGCGTTGACGGTTTTAACCTGGGCAGCTTTGTGGTGGCAGTAATCGGCGCCCTGGTGGTGCTTTTTGTCTACAGGAAGATCAAAGGCTAAGCAGCCATTGCTCAACAGGGTCGCCGCGGCGGCCCTTTTTCGTGAAATCAATCCGGCGGCGCGGCGCAGTCCGCATTTGCTGAAAGGGGAATATCATGGGTCTGTTCGATAGCGTATTGGGTAACATTCTGGGCGGCGGCGCCAACGGCAAAGGCATCGACTACATCGCCATTATGCAGTGGGTCGAGCAACAAGGCGGCCTGCAGGCCATTTTGGACAAATTCCGTCAGGGGCAGTTCGGCGATATCGTCGGTTCCTGGCTCGGCAATGGCGAAAATCAGCCGATTACCGGCGATCACGTACAGCAGGCGTTGGGTAGCGACGCCATCAACCAACTGGCTGAAAAGCTGGGTATCGATCCGGCTCAGGCGTCCAGCACCATTGCACAGTTCTTGCCAACGGTCACCGATGCCGCCTCGCCAAACGGTGAAGTGCAGCAAGACAGCAACGAGCTGGGCGACATGGTCGGTAAACTGTTCAAATAATGATTAGGCTCCCGGCGTCTGGCCGGGGGCATTCACTCCGCTGATCCCCTCGATCTTCGTCAACGCCTGCTGCAGATGCGCCACCCAGGCGCGCACTTTCTCCGGAATAAAACGCAAGGCGGGATAGACCGCGTGCAGCGCCATGGGCGGATAGCGGTATTCCGGCAAAACGGGCACCAGCGCCCCTGTCGCCAGCTGTTCGGCGATTAAAGGCCGTTGAGCGCCGCCGATGCCGGCCCCAGCCTCAATGGCGGCCAGCAGGGATAGCGTATTGTTGGCGCGGAACGTGGGCCGCAGAGCAACCGTCTCGGGGCCGTGCGGGCCGAACAGGGTGAGCGTATCGCCGTCGTTCAGGCCGCTGTAACGAATGTGCGTATGTTTCGCCAACTCCGCCGGGGAACGCGGCGTGCCATGCCTGGCCAGATAGGCCGGTGACGCCACCAGCAGGCGTTGCAGCTCGCCCAAACGTTTCGCCACCATGCCGGGCGCATGCAGTTCACCGAAACGCAGCGCCACGTCGATGCCTTCGCCGATCACGTCGGCGAGGCGATCGTCCAGCAGCAGCTCGATGGCGAGGTCCGGATGGCGCTGCTGGAAAGCGATGGCCAGCGGTGTGACGTGCAACTGCCCGAACCCGGTCGGGGCGTGAATGCGCAGATTGCCCTGCAACTGGTGGCGCTGGCCGTGCAACGCCTCTTCCGCTTCGTCGACCGCCGCCAGAATCGGTTTGAGGCGCTGATAATAACCGCTGCCGGCATCGGTCAGGGTGACCGCCCGGGTGCTGCGAAACAGCAGCTGGGCTCCCAGTCGCTGCTCCAGGGCAGCGATTTGCTGACTGACCGCCGGCTGCGTCAAACGCAGATCGCGAGCGGCGGCCGACAGGCTGCCCAGCTCCGCCACCCGCATAAAGGTTTTCATTGCGTTCAGTTTATCCATGTCGATCTTGCCTATAGATTTTTCTTATAAGTGTTAGTGCTAATACTGCTCTACCGCAAGCATCGCTAATCAATAACACTCAGGGCATCAACAACCCGAGGAGTGGCAAGATGAATGCAAAGCGACAGGCATTGGTGATCGGCGCCAATGGCGTGATTGGGCGCCGATTGATTGAGGAGCTGACCGGCCAGGGCTGGCAAGTGGTGGGCGTCTCGCGCCGGGGTGGGCAACCGGCGCCGGGGGTGCGCCACCTGCAGGTTGATCTGCTGGATGCGGCGACGACGCGCGACGCGCTGCGGCCGCTGAGCGCGATTAGCCACGTTTTCTATGCCGCCTATCAGGACGCGCCGGACTGGGCGGGGCTGGTGGCGCCGAACCTGCAGATGTTGCAACACGTTGTCGAGGGGCTGGAGCCGGCCGCACCGGCGTTGGAGCACATCAGTCTGATGCAGGGCTATAAGGTGTATGGCGCGCATTTGGGGCCGTTTAAAACGCCGGCGCGCGAAAGCGACGCAGGGCATATGCCGCCGGAGTTTAACGTGGCGCAGCAACAGTATCTGGCGCAGCGGCAGGTCGGCAAGCGCTGGCGCTGGAGCGCCATTCGCCCGAGCGTGGTGGGGGGCTTCTCCCTCGGCAATCCGATGAATCTGGCGTTAAGCATCGCGGTTTACGCGTCGATCAGCAAAGCGCTCGGGTTGCCGCTGCGCTTCCCCGGTAAACCGGGCACTTACCACAGCCTGCTGGAAATGACCGACGCCGGGCTGTTGGCGCGCGCCACGCTGTGGGCGGCGACCGAGCCGGCGGCGGCCAATCAGGCGTTTAATATCAACAACGGCGATCTGTTTCGCTGGAGCGAGATGTGGCCGAAAATCGCCGCTTACTTTGGGCTGGAATGTGCGCCGCCGCTGCCGATGCCGCTGGAGAGCATGATGGCGGACAAAGCGCCGCTGTGGCGCGAGCTGGTGCAGCGGCACCAATTGGCCGAACCGGACTATCGCGCGGTGGCCGGCTGGCGCTTCGCCGATTTCGTCTTTTCCTGGGACTATGACATGTTCGCGGACGGCAGCAAGGCGCGGCGCTTCGGTTTCCATCAGTTCGTCGAAACCGAAGCCATGTTTTTCTCGCTGTTCGATGAGTTCCGCCGTCGCGGCATCATCCCCTGAGCGTGGCATCGGTTTCCCCGCAGCACCGGCCGCGGGGAATGGGGTCAGAACGTCAGCATGATCTTGCCGATGTGCTCGCTGGACTCCATCAGCGCATGCGCGGCGGCGGCCTGCTCAAGCGGGAAGGTTTTAAAAATTTGCGGCTTCAGCACGCCGCGCTCCAGCAGCGGCCAAACCTTCTCGCGCAGCTCGGCGGCGATCTGCGCTTTGTCCGCCACGCTGCGCGAACGCAGCGTCGAACCGGTATGGGTCAGGCGTTTCAACAGCAGCGGCATCAGATTGAGCTCTTTCACCACGCCGTTTTGCGTGCCGATTTGCACGATGCGGCCTTCCATCGCCGCGGCCTGATAGTTTTTGGCTACATAATCGCCGGCGATCAGGTCGACGATCACGTCGGCGCCTTTACCGTTGGTGGCGTCTTTGGTGCGTGCGACAAAGTCTTCGCTGCGGTAATTAATCGCCACGTCGGCGCCCAGCGCCAGGCTGGCCTGTCGTTTCTCTTCGGAGCCGACGGTGGTGATCACCTGGGCGCAGAAGGCCTTCGCCAGCATGGTGGCGACCGTGCCGATGCCGGAGGTGCCGCCATGGATCAACACGGTCTCGCCGGCCTTGAGGTGGCCGCGCTGGAACACGTTGACCCAGACGGTAAAAAAGGTTTCCGGCAGCGCGGCGGCCTCGGTCAGGCTCAGGCCCGCCGGAACGGGCAGCGCATTGCTTTCATGCACGGTGCAGTATTCGGCATAGCCGCCGCCGGCGATGAGGGCGCAAACCCGATCGCCGGGCGCGAAGCGGGTCACGCCTTCCCCAGTGGCCACCACTTCGCCGGCAATTTCCAGGCCGGGGATATCCGAGGCGCCGGGCGGCGGCGCATAGTTCCCCTGGCGCTGCAGCACGTCGGGGCGGTTAACGCCGGCGGCGGCCATTTTCACCAGAAGTTGGCCCGCTTGCGGAACCGGCACCGGGCGTTCAGCGACGACCAGAACCTCGGGGGCGCCCGGCTGGCTGATTTCAATCGCTTTCATCGTGCCGGGCAGCGCTGCATTTGTTGACATGGTCACTCTCCTCATCGTGGCGGACGTGACTATCGGGCGAAACGTCCGCAATAAAGTCTGCTGTTAGCTTAGCGAAATCGAATGAGGCGCGCGTGGTCGAATAGAGCGGTTTTGCGAGGAAGGGGCGAAGCCGCCGCGATGGGCGGCAGGGCATCAATCGTTAGGGGGGATGCGGAACCCTTTCAACGAGACGATGAAGTGGTCTTTTCCTTTGGAGATCTTGGCGCCTTTATCGCACCACAGGCTGGCAAGCTGGAAGAAGTCGTCGCTGCCGATATCGTAGGCCAGTTCGATTTTCTTGGCGGTGCCGGCGCGGATGAGTTTTTCTGCTTCCTGATGGTTTGCAGCTTTAATTATGGTCATGGGCGAAATCCTTGGTGTTAAGCCAGAGCGGATAAACGCTAATAATCATATGGCCATAGTGTGACAATTTTGTGATGAAAGCATGACAGCCCGCGAAGGCGCGGCGTGCGTTGTGCCGGGCCTTCGCGGTGAAAGCGTGTTGTCGGTTACCGATCGTACGGGCGGATGAGTGTGCTTTTTTTCTGAGATTTTAAATGTTTATAGAGGGCGAAGCCCGCAATGCCGGCCAAGACGGCCAGGAGGGCAAGGGATCCTGTGGCCATGAACGTTACCTCCGAATAAGAATGGCAAGGAGGCGTATTTGTGACATTGATCACTCTGCGGGGCAATGAGAGCAATCTGTAATCGGGAAGATGCTGTGAGGGCGAGGCAAAAAAAAAGCGCCTATAGGGAGGCGCATAAAGATTTGCAACACAGCTTGTTGTGTTCAACACCAGGAGGAGTGGTGAACTGACGCTATTCTATGCAGCGGCAAAGGCGGCTGATATAGGTATTACTCCGAAAGCGCCGCTACCACTCATAGCCCAACTGAATGTTGTAATCGGGATCCTGATTGGTGGAATAAGGATCGGACTGGCGGCGGCGATCGGTTTTCTTCACCGGGCCTTCATACGCGGGATAAGGTTTGGCGCGTGGTTTGCTGCAGCCTGGATGATCGCACTCGATATCGACGCGAAAACCGCTTTTATCTCTCGCCTCTGCCCAGGCAATCGGCGGTTTTTCCGCTTTGGGGGCCGGCCCCGGCTCCGGCGCAGTTTTGGGGGCGGGGGTGATGCTGGGTTCAGGCGGATGATAATTCAGCTCCAGCGCGCCCAACGGGGCGCTGCAAGCGGCAAAGGCCAGCAGAATGGCACTGGCGGCCGGCAATGTAAGCCATCTCGGCATGGTGACTCTCCCTGAATGATTTCGTCAGGCAACTATAAAACAGCAGAACGAGAATTACTATCATTTGCCTTGGGCGTTACGGGCGAGCCAGGCGGCGATTCCATCGGCAGACGGGGGTCAAATCCTGTGCGTTTAGCCGAGATTAGCGCCCCATCGCGGCGAAAAAGGTTGCTATTGCCGCGCGCTCGTGAGTTAATGATGTCGGCCTGTGGTACAGACCTATTTATGCACGACATTTTGAGTAAAGTAGTTCAAATTTAAAGCGTTATCCCGGATAGCCCTTCTCTGACGAATTTCCTTTCCAGTGCCTCCATAAGTAACTGATGACCGGCTACCTCGCCCATGGCGGCTTACATTTATTATTGAAGGAATTAGACATGTCTAACATGATCAAAGGTCAAGTGAAGTGGTTCAACGAAGCTAAAGGTTTTGGTTTCATCACCCCAGCAGACGGCAGCAAAGACGTATTCGTACACTTCTCTGCTATCCAGGATCAAGGCTTCAAGACCCTGGCTGAAGGCCAGAACGTACAGTTCTCTATCGAGAACGGTGCGAAAGGTCCATCTGCGGCTAACGTTACCGCTATCTAATTGGCGCCTGGCGCTGATTGAAAAAAACCCGCTGCGGCGGGTTTTTTTGTGTCTGAAATTCGGCGGTGCGAAAAAAAAGCCCGCAAGTCTGCGGGCAAAAGTTCCTTGTTACTTCTTCATTTGCGAGCGCTTCTCTGGGGGGGAAACGCCTGAAGACAGGCTACGCGAGACCGGCTTAAGATTCTGCGGCCAAACCGTTAAGAAAGTGAAAATCCAGGCGGCTGCTACGCTGATAGCAGAGGCCGGCAGGGCTAGGGCGGTGTCCATCGCCCTCGGTTTTGTAATACACTGACGGCAATCGCAAATAATGGGGAATGGTATGCAGGTTAACGATCGAGTGACGGTAAAAACAGACGGCGGCCCGCGGCGTGAAGGCATCATTTTGGCCGTAGAGGTGTTCAACGAAGGCACCATGTATCTGGTTTCTCTTGACGACTACCCGGCGGGCGTATGGTTTTTTAATGAAATCGACAGCCGTGACGGCACGTTTGTGGAGCCCTGTCGCGAGCATGGGCAGTAACTTCGGCTAATCTCATTAATTTGCTAATGAAATTGTCCGTTTTGAGATTATTTCATAGCGGTAAGATTCTTTTTATCGATGACAAAAAAATACCCGTTGCGCTAGCGGGGGATAACGCAGCAGGTATTCTTTTAAGGGCGCCAGCATCTGATATCCAGATGACATTATCACCAGGTATTTAACGGCTGGCAAAACAGAGTGGGGGCCTTCTCTGTGGTTTAACGGCTATTGACAAATATTCCACTGGTCAAGGTATCGGTCAAACGAACAACGTGGTAAATGATCTGCTTGTTGTGCGTCTTTATTTTCCGCTTGATGTTTCCTTTGTGGGAAGAGACCGTTTTGGCCTTTATTTGCATCTGGTCTGATATCTGGATGGTGCCTTGACCGGACATCCACATGCGTAACATGTTCGATTCGGTCTGGCTCAGCGTTACCGGCGTTTGATCCAGAGAGGATTTCTCCGCCCGTAGGGACGTTCTCTCGAGATAGTGACTAAGTAGCTGATTCATAGTCTCTGGTTTGATGGATTTTGACGATATGATGACGTTCTTGCGAACATATAAATAATCGTCGAAATGTACGTTGGTAATGGCCATGAAGATGAAGAATAACGTATCCGGGTGCAGTGAAATCACCCGTTTTATTCGCTCGGTGGCGTTCGCTTCGTGGATGAAGCAGTCCTCGTTAATAAACACCAGGCTGGGATTCAACTTGCTGCATTTTTCGTGCAGGCTGTCAATGTCCTCGATGGCATTAATATGGCGTTTCTTCACGCCATGCGAAGTCAGATAGTCGGTTAATCCCAATCTGGTATAGCTACATGAATCCATGATGATCGTTGGCATATCGCACCCCCACTTAAATCCGTTTTACTGCGGTAATATGAGAAAAAGCCTAAAAAGCCGAAAGGCAAAATGGAGCAATAATTCAGTGTAGCGAGTGTTCTATCAATAAACACGACGTCACTCAATGATATTTTCATACTAAACTTATTAATTGCATGAATCTATAAGTTTGGCTTAAGTCAGAGCGATCTGCTGTTCGTCCAGCTTCGGCATGTTGAGCCTGATTTGCGCTTGGCGCCCGAGCCTGTCTGCATTGCTTGCCGTGAATCTGTTCATCATGTCACGAAACAAAATTTTAGTTTGCTAGGAAAAGTCTTAAAAAAAATTCATGTGTCGTTTTTTTGAGGTCTTTCAGTGTGTTTCTTGAGCGGTGAAAAAACACTCGCCCTGAATGCTTTGGTTTTTTACATATAAAAATCATTACCTTGCGGTATTTTTTGCTTTTCGCGCAAATGATAAGCACGCCTTTTTTTATCATAACAACAAACAGAAGTTAACATTCTGGCTGGAATGTGTAGCTTAATTGTTGCTATAAATCACCGTTTTACAATGAGTTATCTGGATATTTATTTCACATGAAATAGTTTTCGTGAATGTTTAACGGTGATTGAGTGATTTTTCTAAACTATCATCCTGCTGCCCGATCCCCGGGGAGGAATGGCAGGTCGGAGTTGTCTCTGGCCCGCGTTGGTTTTAACTTGCCTCTCCACCTTTCAAAAAACAGGATGCCGCGGTGAGACGGAATCAGTATGGGCAGCCGATAGGTGAAGCCCTCCCTCATTGGCAGCCGGCAGGCATGCCCGGCCACACGCCACTGCAAGGGCGGTTTTGCCGCCTGGAACCGCTTAACCTCGAGCGCTGGGGGGATGCGCTTTATCAGGCTTATCGAACCGCCGAGGACGATCGCGACTGGACCTATCTGTTTTGGGAACGCCCGCAGTCGCGCGCAGATTTCCAACGTTATCTCCAGGCGCAGGCGTCCAGCGCAGACAGAAATACGATGGTGGTGATCGATCGGGCGAACGGGCGTGCGGTAGGAACCTGCGCTTTTTTGCGCATCGATCCCGCCAACGGCGTGGCCGAACTGGGCACCATCAACTGGTCGCCGCTGATGAAGCGCAGTGCGCTGGGCAGCGAGGCGATCTTCCTGATGCTGCGGCACCTGTTCGACGATCTTGGTTACCGGCGTTGCGAATGGAAGTGCGATAGCCTCAATCTGCCTTCACGCCAGGCCGCCGAGCGCCTGGGGTTCCGCTATGAAGGCACGTTCCGCCAGGCCGTCGTCGTCAAAGGACGCACGCGCGACACCGACTGGCTGTCGATCGTCGACGGGGAATGGCCGGCGCGGCGCGCGGCGTTTGCCGCCTGGCTATCGCCGGATAACATCGGCGATGACGGGCGGCAAGCACGGCAATTGCAGGCCTTCCGACGCGAGTAATGCGCCGCGTGCATTAGGCCGCTTCCGCCAGGCAATGGCGCAGCGAGTCCAGCGCCAGTCTGATGTCCTGTTCCTCTGTCATCCAGTTGACCAGCGCGGCGCGGATCCCCGGCTGATGGTGATAGCTCGTTGGGGTGCAACGCACCACGCCGTGCCGGTTAAGGCGATCGAGAAAGCGATCGCGCGCCGCTTCGCTGTCGCCCTGCGGGTGACTGAGCGCGAAGCACACCACGTTCAAATTCACCGGCGCCAGCAGATGGAAGCCGTCGTCGGCCGCTAACGCCGCGCCCAGCGCCTGCGCCAATCGGACGTTGCGCTCGACGATATCCCGTATGCCGCTGCGGCCATAGGCTTTCAGCGTCAGCCAAAGCGGCAGGGCGCGGAAGCGGCGCGAATTTTCCGGCGTCAGGTGCAGATAGTTGTCCGGCCGCGGCGTCGGCGCTTCCAGGTAAGCCGAATGGTTCTGAAATACCTGCATCTGCAGATCCAGGTGGCGGGTAAATTGGATCGCGCTGTCATAAGGCACGTTCAGCCATTTGTGCGCATCGACGGTGATGGAATCGGCATGCTGCCAGCCCTCGAGCCTTGGGGCGTATAGCGGCGAGCAGGCCGCCACGCCGCCGAATGCCGCATCGACATGCAGCCAGAACGGGTAGCGCTCCCGCAGCGCCAGCAGACGCGGCAGATCGTCGAAAGCGACGGTGTTGACCGTGCCGGCGCTGGCCAGCACCAGCGTTGGCTGGCCAGCGCCGGCGGCGAGCTGTCGCTCCAGCGCCGCCATATCCATGGCTTCTGAGTCCGGCAGGCTGGCGACGGTCGTCAGCGCGTCGCGGCCGATGCCGAGCATGCTGAGCGCCTTCACGCTGCTGGAATGCGGGTTGGCTGCCAGCACCCGGACGGGGCCGAGCGCCGCCAGGCCCTGTTGGGCGATATCCACGCCGTGCTGTTGCCCCAGCCACTGCCGGCCAATGGCCAGCCCGGCGAAATTGGCCATGGTGGCGCCGCTGACCAGGCTGCCGCTGAACGCTTCCGGCAGGCCCAGCAGGGATTTCAACTGCGTCACCGCGGCCAGCTCGATCGCCGCGGCGATCGTATCATGGCTGAGTTGGCTATTTTGGTCTGTCACGCTAACCAGCCAGTCTGCCGCGACCGCCGCCGGCGTGCCCCCGCCGGTGACGAAGCCAAAATAACGCGGGCCGGCGCTGGCGGAAATGCCCGCCTGATAACGTTGCCAAAAGTCATCCAGCGCCGCCAGGGCACCTTCGCCGTTTTCCGCCAGCCGATCGTCACCGGGTTGCAGCTGCTGTTGCGCGAGCGGTGGGCAGACTGAGCGTTGCTGCAGCCCGGCCAGAAAATCTTCCGCCAACTGGCGGGTGTGATCGAGGATCTGCGGAAACTGTGCAAGATCCTGTTGTAAACGTGGGTGCATGGCGGCTCCGAAAGCGTCAGGGATGATGGGGTAAACATAGAACATTTGCCTGCGGGCCAAAATCGATGAAAAATAGCCTTTTTGGCTAGCCTGGTTAACCAATGATGAATGAACGTCTCCCGCTGCATGTCTTGCCGACCTTTGCTATCGCCGCTAGGTTGGAGAATTTGCGCGCCACGGCGCAGCAGGTGCATTTGACGCATGGCGCGGTCAGTCAGCAAATTCAGTTGCTGGAGCAGGCGGTGGGCTACCCGCTGTTTGAACGGCGCGGGCGCGGTGTGCGCCTGAATGCCGCCGGGAAAGAGTTGCTGGCGGCGGTAGAGCCGGCGCTGCAGGCGCTGCAGCAGGGCGTCGCCCGCGCCCGGCGCTCGGCGGCGAGCCAGACGCTGCGCATCAGCGTGCTGCCGTCTTTTGCCCATTACTGGCTGTTGCCGCGGTTGCCGGCATTTCATGCAGCCTGCGCCGATATTGCGCTGGATATCGATGCCTCGCTGGCGTTGCAGGATCTGTCGCAGCGCGGCTTCGATGCGGCGATCCGCATCGGCAGCGGCCAGTGGGCGGGGCTGCAGGCGCAGCGCATCGCGTCGGGCGACGTGCTGCCGGTCGCCTCGCCGGATATGGCGCGTCAGTGGGGAACGGCATTCGAGAACGGCGGCGACGTTCCCTTGCTGGAGCACGACGTCAGCCCGTGGCGCGACTGGTTCAATGCGCAAGGGCGCTCGCGGTGCGGGCGGCAACAGGCGGTGTTCAACGATGCCGGGTTGTTGATTCGCGCCGCGGAGCAGGGGTTCGGCATCGCGCTGGCGAAAAAGCTGCTGGTGCAGGATGCGATCGACGCGGGGCGGCTGGTGGCGCTGGCTGCGCCCTGTCGCCTGAGCGAGGACGACGTTTATCTGGTGTGGCCGCAGACCGCCGGGCTGACGCCGGCGGTCACACGCTTGCTGCAATGGCTGCAGCAACAGTTGGCGGCGGTTTAACGGCGCAGCCACTCCGGCTGTGAGGTGCCGAGCGTGGTCGCCGGCAACGCCCATTGCAGCGCCGTGCCCTGCAGGCTTAACGGGGCGCGCAGGCGTTGCGCGGCGCCCCAGTAAGTCAGTTCCGTTTCCGGGTTCTCGTCGGCGGTTCCGGCCGGCGCCAGCGGCTCCGGCCGATAATCTGCCGAACAGGGATGCGCCAGCAGCAGTTGCGCCGTGCGCGCCAGCGACAGCCGCGCGTGGTAGCCGGTGCCGCGGCTTAGGCGCTGCGCCATACCGGTCAGCACCGCCGCCGCCATCAAATAGCCGGTGGCGTGGTCCAGCGCCTGTACCGGCAGCGGCACCGGCAAACTGGCGCTGCGCCAAACCATGCCCGCCTCCGCCAGCCCGCAGCTCATCTGCACCAGGCTGTCGAAACCGCGCCGGGTGCGCCACGGTCCGCTCCAGCCGTAGGCATTCAGGCAGACGTCTATCAGACCCGGCGCCAGCGCGCGCCTTTCCTCCGCGCCATAGCCCAACTTCTCCAGCGCACCGGCACGGTAGCCGTGCACGATCACGTCGGCGTTCCTCAGCAGATGTTCAAACGTGTGGCGATCGTGCGCATTGGTCAGGTTGAGGCGCGCGCTGCGTTTGCCCAGCATTACCTCGTGCTCGACGCCGGGCTCATCCCAACCGTAGGGATCGATGCGCAGCACGTCGGCGCCCAAACCGGCGAGAAAACGGGTGGCGATCGGCCCGGCGAGAATGCGCGTCAGATCCAGCACCCGCACGCCGTGCAGCGGCCGGGCGACGGGCAACGTCCAGCCCGGCGGCGGTGCTTCCGGCTGCAGCGAGGCGTGGATCAGCGGTTCGAGCGCCACGCTCTTGCCCTGAATATGTTGTCGCCACGCGGCCGCCGAGCGCATTTGGGCCGCGCAGCCGCCGGCCTCGATCACCGCTTCCTCCAGCTCGCTTTTTTTCCAGCCCAGCACGCGTTCCGCCAGCGCGCCTTTGTCCGATGCCGGGCCCAGCACCTGTTCCACCGCCCGCCGATGGTGGGGTGCATTGGTGTGCAGGCGTATCCAGCCGTCCGCCGTCGCGTAGTCGCCGGCCAGGGCGTCCCAGGCGGCAGGCAGCGTCCAACCCAGCGGGCGCAGCGTCCAGCCGAACCAGAGCGAGGCCAGGCGTTGATCGATCCAGACCTGCGGCGCATCGGCAGCCTCGCGGCGAAGCAACTCGGCGCAGGCCAAACCGGCGGCGCTCCAGGCGGCGGTCGCCAATTCGGTCACGGGAAAAGCCGAAGGCAATGCGCCGGTACCGCTTACGGTTAACCGGTCGCAGGGCGCGGGGCGTTGCCCCAGGCTTTGCCAAATCTCGTCGAGCAGAGTGTGGATCAGAGGCGTCATCAGCCACTCCTTGCGGGTCGTCGGAAATATAGCCTAGCGTAGCCCATCGCCGGCGACCTTGCTAAGGCGCAACGTCGAACGTGCGGCCGTCGGCCAGTTTGGCGCGCAGGCTGTGGGCCGCTACGCCGGCGAACGGCTGCGCGCTGAAGTTGGCGGTCAGCGTCGAACCGTCGCTGAAGGTCGTCTGCTGCACCCAGCCGTCCCGATCGAGCCAGCGGAAGTCGGTCAGCGCTTTGTCCCAGAGAGCCTGATGCAACGGCCGGAAGGCGGCGTCGGCGCGTTTGATCGCCGGCAGGCGGGCCGCCAGGGTGGCGCGGCTCAGATGGAACATCGGCGCGGTGTTGTACAGCTGGCTGAGCAGACTGCGGGTGGTCTGAACGTCGCTGAACTTCAGATTGTCGTAATTCCAGTGGTGGCTGCTGACGATCGCATCGTGGAAAACAGCCTGGTACAGCGGCAGGCGATAGCGCGGATCGAATTCGACGGTGCGGTAGGGCTGCTTCACCTTGGCGGGGCGGAAGAAAAACGCCGGTTGGGCGTTGGGCCACCAGGCGCCGAGATAATAGGGCGAGGATTTATCCTGATTCATCTGCTTGTCGCCCCAGCCGAATCCCCAGGTTTCCATGCCGTGGGCGAACATCAGGCTGCGGGCGGTCACCGCATTGCCGTCCTCCGAGCCGAGCGGCAGCTTAAGGGTGGCGCTGAACCAGGCCAGCCGGGCGTTGCGCGCCTCGGCCATCTGCGCCGCGCCGGTCGGGTGGCCGGGCTGATAGTCGTCGGAGACCATGCCGGTGCCGTCCACGTCGAGGAACAGGCTGTTCAACCCGGCCAGTTGCACCAGCTCGCGCATGCGCCGTTGAGAATAGGGCAGGACGCAGCCCGGGTTGAGGTAGTAACCCTGTTTGCCGAAGCCGGGTTTCTTGCTGCCGTCGGCGCGCACGATGGCGCAACTTTCCCGCAGCGCCGTCGGCAGTTGCGCAGTGAGCCAGCTGTCGTTCACGCCGCGCGCAATGGCGGTATCGTAGGAGTCGTAGCTGGCGATCAGATAGCCGGCCGCTTTGGCGGCGCCCACCGCCTGCGGGTGCAGGAAGGCGGCGGTCCAGTTATCGGTGCCTAACCACAGGCGCGGCAAGCCGGCCTGGCGCAGCGCGTCGATCACCGGTTCGGCCAGCCCTTGCCCCCAACGGTCCGCCGGGGTTAGCCAGCGCCCCAGCTCTCGCTGCGCCCGCTCCCGCACCGCAGCGGCCTGGCGCTGCTGCGCCTGCAGAAAGTCGGCGTCATCCGGCGTGGCACCCAGCGGAATTTGCGCCCTCAACGCCTGGTTGATGCCGTCGATCAGGGGCTGTTGCTGCCAGCCCTCCGGCGTTTTGCCCGCCAGCTGCAGCAGGAGCTTTCTGCTCTCGGCATCCATCCGCTGCCGCAGCGCTTCGGCGGCGGGAGAGGCGAGGTAGTGCAGCAACCCCGGCCAATCTTTGACATCTTCCGCCGCCAGCAGTTTGTCCCCCCACAGGTAGACATGGGTGGCGCCGATCAGCTTTTCGCCTTCGGGCGCCTGCTTTATCTTCTCGCGCAGGCTGCTGAACTGGCCGTTCTGTTGCAAATAGTCGCGATAGCGGCGGGCGCCGGACAGCGGCGTGTCACCGACGTGCAGCAGCACCTCGAATGCCTGTTGCTGATTGAAGCGGTTGAACTGATGCCCGGCGCGCATCTCCAGCTTTTCCTGCGCCGAGGCGAAGGTGACCCGGTTGCTGAACGGCGTCAACATCAGCCAGCTGTAGACCTTGCCCTGGTATTGCTGGCTCCACAGCGGCAGCTTCAGATCCCAGTTGGTATCCAGCGGCGTCATTTCCGCCGTCAGGTAATGGCGCCAGACGGCGTTGTCGAGCGGAATGCGGCTGCCTTCGCCGATCGGCAACAGCAGCGTTTCTGTTTGTGGCGGCAGGCGATACCAGTTCAGAAGCTGTGGCCGGTCGCTGCTGAAGCTCAGGCGCAGATCGCCGCCTTCCAGGCGGGCGCTAACCTTGACCGCGCTCTGCGGCCAGCGCCAACTGGCGCGTTGTGGCGACGCGGTGAGATCTTCCACCTGTTGCGCGGGCTGCGCCAGATTGACCGGCACAGCGCCGGCGGCAATGCGCAGCGTGGCGGGATCGAGTTCAAACTGCGCGTCGCCTTGCTGCAGCAGCAGGGCATCGGCGGGATAGCTGACGAGCAGCGCGAGCGCGAGCGGGGAAAGCCGGTGTTTCATCGGGGGCGTCCTTGAAAGATGAAGGGGAGCAGTTTACCGATAAGCGCACTGCCGCCCAACGCTGTCGCTGCCGATTTGTGACATCGAAATATCATCGCGGTATTTCAGTTTATTTTTCGTTTAATAAATTAGCCTTTACTTCATTACCCGACGTCACTATACTCAGCCAAAATTTCAGTGGAGAAACCCAATTGGACAGTTGTAGTTGTAATAAAACAAATAAGGCAAGCTGACCAATTCTCTTCTGATTTGTTGCTTGCCGTTATCGGCGGGCAGCACCCCTCTCCAGTTATTCCTGAGCTGTGCATACCCGAATATAAAACGTTTCCTGAGGCCTGATGGTTTCAGGTGAATTGAGTTGGACGTTATTATGGTATTCTGCAGCCACAGCCTTTTCCCTCCAGGCACAGTACGCTGATTCGCTGATTTATTTTCGGCGCGATTTTGCGTGTGCTAAACAGCACATGATTTTATCTCCTGAGGTTAATTAAGGGGACAGTCATGGCTATGACTCCTTTCGTTTTAAATTTATTGCTGGCGATGTGCCTGGGCGCGGTAATTGGCGCCGAGCGCCAGTGGCGCCAACGCATGGCCGGCCTGCGCACCAATGCGCTGGTGGCGACCGGCGCGGCGGTCTTTATTCTCAGCTCCATGTCCACCGATCCGGCCAGCGCCGGCCGCGTGGCTGCGCAGATCGTATCCGGTATCGGCTTCCTCGGCGCCGGGGTTATCATGCGTGAAGGGCTGAACATTCGCGGCCTCAACACCGCCGCCACGCTGTGGTGTTCGGCGGGGATCGGCGTCCTGTGCGGCCTGGGCCAGCATTGGGATGCGGTGGTCGCCACGCTGGTGATCCTGTGCGCCAATATCCTGCTGCGCGAGGCCGCCCAGCGCATCAATCTGCAGCCACACCAGCAGGCGACCGATCTGGAACTGTGCTATCGCATTCAGGTGACCTGTGGCGAGCAGGATGAAATTCTGGTGCGTACCCTCATTCTGCAGGCGCTGAACGGCGTCGCCTTGCGGCTGCAATCTTTGCGCAGCGCCGATATTTCCAGCCCGGGGCAATTGGAAGTGTGCGCGGAAATTACCGCCACGCCGGCCGCACAAAAAGAAATTGAGGGTATTGTCTGCCGCGTCAGCCTGGAAAAAAGCGTGAGCGCCGTTCGCTGGCGCGTTGCGTCCGAATTACCGGTCTGAGTAATGATATAAATATTTATTAACTTGATTATATGTTCGTGTTTATTCAGGTAGGCCTGAATAACGCGGGCATTAAGGAGGCGTTATGGATGATGACCCCGGAAGGGAAATGATTCTTGCGTGGCTGACAGGGTAATCACGCTATTCAGCCACGCTAATTAAAAAATTCCACTCTGCGCAGAGTCACCTGTTTATCGGGCGGGATATCCCTGTGCGCAGAACGAAAATAAGAGAATAGCGTTATGACTCAGATTAATGAAAGAACGCGTCGCCGTGATAAAGACGCGGTGACCTACGCCATTGCGGAAGAAGCGACCAACAGCATCGCCCAAACGCTGGCGAACCTGAAGTGCAACCGCAACGGTTTGACTCAGGACGACGCCGATGAGCGGCTGGAGCAGTTCGGCGCCAATCAGGTCGCCCACGACAAGGCGCCGCATGCCTTGATCCAGCTGATCAAGGCTTTCAACAACCCGTTTATCTTCGTGCTGATGGTGCTGGCTGCGATCAGTTTCTTTACCGATTATTGGCTGCCGCGCCAGAGCGGTGAAGAAACTGAACTCACCGGCGTCATTATCATTCTCATCATGGTCACGCTGAGCGGGCTGCTGCGTTTCTGGCAGGAATACCGCACCAACAAAGCGGCGGAAGCGCTGAAGTCGATGGTGCGCACCACCGCCACGGTGCTGCGCCGCAGCAGCTACAGCGCGCATCCGCTGACGCTGGAAGTGCCGATCCGCGAACTGGTGCCGGGGGATATCATTCAGCTCTCCGCCGGCGACATGGTGCCGGCCGACGTGCGCCTTATCGCCTCGCGCGATCTGTTCATCAGCCAAGCGATATTGACCGGCGAAGCGATCCCTATCGAAAAATACGATGCCATGGGCAGCGTGGCGCAGAAGTCGAGCGAAGGGGAAGTGTCCAGCGAGAACGCGCTGCTTGAGCTCTCCAACGTCTGCCTGATGGGCACCAACGTCGCCAGCGGCACCGCCACGGCGGTGGTGGTGGCGACCGGCGGGCGCACCTACTTCGGCTCGTTGGCCAAGTCCATCGTCGGTTCGCGGGCGCAAACCGCGTTCGATCGCGGGGTGAACAGCGTCAGCTGGCTGCTGATTCGCTTCATGCTGGTGATGGTGCCGGTGGTGTTGCTGATCAACGGTTTCACCAAAGGCGACTGGAGCGAGGCGGCGCTGTTCGCACTGGCGGTGGCGGTCGGCCTGACGCCGGAAATGCTGCCGATGATCGTCAGCTCCAACCTGGCGAAAGGGGCGATCGCCATGTCGCGCCGCAAGGTGGTGGTGAAGCGCCTGAACGCCATTCAGAACTTCGGCGCCATGGACGTGCTCTGCACCGACAAGACCGGCACGCTGACCCAGGACCGCATCATTCTCGAGCACCATATCGACGTCAACGGCGCCAGGGATAACGAGGTGCTGCACCTGGCCTGGCTGAACAGCTTCCATCAGAGCGGCATGAAGAACCTGATGGATCAGGCGGTGATCCGCTTCGGGCGCGGCAAACCGGGGATCGAAGCCCTGGGGCGTTTCAGCAAGGTGGATGAGCTGCCGTTCGATTTCGTGCGCCGCCGCTTGTCGATCGTGGTGGCGGACGAAAATGGCAAGCAGCAGCTGATCTGTAAGGGCGCGGTAGAGGAGATGCTGGAGATCGCCACTCACGTGCGTGAAGGCGACAAGACGCTGGAACTGGACGACGCGCGCCGTGCGGCGCTGCAGGCGCTGGCCCGCGAGTATAACGAAGACGGTTTCCGCGTGCTGGTGCTGGCGACGCGCGAGCTGGATGCGCAACGCCCGGCCGACCCGCTGAGCGTGGCCGACGAGCGCGACATGGTGGTGCAAGGGTTGCTGACCTTCCTCGATCCGCCGAAGGAGAGCGCGCAGCAGGCGATCGCCGCACTGCAGGAAAACGGCGTGACGGTGAAGGTGCTGACCGGCGACAACCCGGTGATCACCTGCAAGATTTGCCGCGACGTCGGGCTGGAGCCGGGTGAACCGCTCTCCGGGCTGCAGATTGAACAGATGGATGACGAAACGCTGGCGCGTGAAGTGGAGCAGCGCACGGTCTTCACCAAGCTGACGCCGCTGCAAAAATCGCGGGTGCTGAAAATGCTGCAGGCCAACGGCCATACCGTCGGCTTCCTCGGCGACGGCATCAACGATGCGCCGGCGCTGCGCGATGCTGACGTCGGCATTTCGGTCGACACCGGCACCGACATCGCCAAGGAGTCGGCGGACATCATCCTGTTGGAAAAGAACCTGATGGTGCTGGAAGAGGGGGTGATCAAAGGGCGCGAGACCTTCGGCAATATCATCAAGTACCTGAACATGACCGCCAGCTCCAACTTCGGCAACGTGTTCTCGGTACTGGTGGCCAGCGCCTTCATTCCGTTCCTGCCGATGCTGGCGATCCACCTGTTGATTCAAAACCTGATGTACGATATTTCCCAGCTGTCGCTGCCGTGGGACAAGATGGACAAAGAGTTCCTGCGCAAGCCGCGCAAGTGGGACTCCAAAAACATCGGGCGCTTTATGCTGTGGATTGGGCCGACCTCGTCAATCTTCGATATCACGACGTATGCGCTGATGTGGTACGTGTTCGCCGCCAACAGCGTGGAACACCAGGCGCTGTTCCAGTCCGGCTGGTTCATTGAGGGGCTGCTGTCGCAAACGCTGGTGGTGCATATGCTGCGCACCCAGAAGATCCCGTTCATTCAGAGCACCGCGGCGCTGCCGGTGTTGCTGACCACCGGGTTGGTGATGGCGCTCGGGATCTACATTCCGTTCTCGCCACTCGGCGCCCTGGTTGGCCTGCAGCCGCTGCCGTGGGAATACTTCCCGTGGTTGGCCGCTACGCTGGTCAGCTACTGCGTGGTCGCGCAGTTGATGAAGCGTTTCTACATCCGCCGCTTCGGCGAGTGGCTGTAAGCCGCTTCGGCACTCACTTCGGGGGCGAAATTCTTCGCCCCCGCTCCGCTACAGCAGTTTGTTGACCAGCAGGCCGAGCATGATGGTCAGCGTGAAGGAAAACAGCGTGCCGAGCAGCACATACTCGGTGCGCATCTTATCGTCGCTCTGGCGCAGATCGCCGAAACGGAAGATAGATTTAGCCGCCAGCAAAAAGCCGATCGCCGGGATTTGCCCCAGCAGCACAAAGGTCAGGATCAGCGTTCTCTCCAGATAGCCAATCTGTTTGCCCGCGCGCAGCAGCGAGTCGTTGTCGGCCTTGGCCGAAGGCGGCATTTGCGGCGTCCAGTGCGCCAGCAGTTGCCCGATCAGCAGGCTCATCGGCAGATAAATCAGGCTGTAGGCCACCAGCACCAGGCCGGTTTGCCAACGCCCCAGTTGCCGCCCCAGCGCGGCGAGCAGTTCACCGGCATTCGGCGTCAGCCCCAGCCACAGCAAGGCGATTACCGCCAGATGCAATCCCTGATCGAGCAGGAAACTGCGGGCCGGGCTCAGGCGGTTCATCGTGGTGACCTTCAGTAAATCGATCAGGTAGTGGCTGACGGCGATGATCAGCAGGCTGGCCAGCACCTGAAGTGAAGAAAGCCCGCCGTGCAGCAGGCCGAAACCGGCCACCACCCAGGCGGCCAGCACCCCGTGCAGCAACGCGTGCAACACCAGAAAACGTGAACGCGCGCGATGCTGGATTTTATCTTCCACCCAACTCAGCGGCTGCAGCGGAAAATCCGCCAGCAGATGGACGAGCAACAGCCAGGCCAGCAAAGGCGCATAGGTCAGATCCATAGTCAGACGATCCTGTTAATGGCGTGAATAAACCGCATGATTTCCTCGTAGGCCGCGCGTTTCAGCGCGGCAGAGACCGTGGAGGCGGCTTTTTGCAGCTGATCCGCCACGGCGGTGCCGCTGTCGGCGAACATTCTCGCCTGGACGATGCGCGCTTCGGTCTGCGACAGGCGGCCAATCACATGATCTAACATCGGCAGCAGATCGCTGACAATGGCGTTTGTCCGATCGTTGTCGGTTTTCAGAGCCAGCCGGCAATTTTTCGCCATGGCGTCCAACGCGCTGCCGGAGTTGATAAAGGCGCTACCGTAGCCGGCGGCGTCGGGCCGTTGGCTGCCCAGCCCGACGGCGACGCGCGCATCCCAGTGCGCGGCGCCCGTCGCCCGCAGCGCGAGGCGAATATACACCGCCAGCAGCAGCCCGTCCTCCGGGGCGGCCTGCGCCTGGAAGGCGTCGCCGCGAAAGATTTCCACCTGATGCAGCCGCCCGTCGCGCCGCAGCCGATCGAGCAGGCTGTGCAGCTCATTGAGGTAGTTGACGGTGTCTGATCGGCGGGAATCGACCAGATCGCCGCTGATTACGCTGATTGGCGTCGGCATGACATGTTCCGATGTTTATAGAAGGATGACTATAAATTCGCATCTGGATGCGAATATGTCAATAATTCGCCTTTTGGGGCGAATTTCTCGGATTTTCGCCTGTGAGGACGAATTGAGGCAGGGTGAGGAGGGGAATGAATGGCCGGGAATGCGCGGGCCTGCAGGCTCGCCACCGGCGGCGTAGACGGAAAGTGGCCGGCAACCGGCCGTTCAGAAGCTTTTAACCAGCACGTCACGCGGCATTTCGCTGCCGTGTTTCAGCAGGTGCTCAAACGATCGCTCGCTGCTTTTCAGCTGCTGCAAAAATTCCTGCGGCGACAGATCGTGTTTTTTGCCGCTCATGTAAGCCAGCGCCAGTTCTTTTGCCTGATAGCGGGAGAAGTTGTACATGGTGTCCTCGATACGATGAATGTCAGTGCTCACGATTGTAGCGAAAGAGCACATAATGAACAGCGGCTTTGGCGTATGGAATCGATAGCCGAAACTTAACTTGCCGGTTGCAACAGCTCATCGCACAGGCGCTTGATCACCTGAGCCTGCGGCAGGCCGTTGTGCAACATCTGGCGGATATGCTCCGAATCGCTGATGCCCTGGCGGACATGGTGCTCGATCGCCTGTAGCACGGCCCGATCCTCCCGTCGCTCGGCGAAACCGCTCAGCGCGTCGAGAGTGTGCAGGATATGGGCGGTCAGGCTGCTGCGGCGCAGCGTCGCGGGATCGACGTATTCGGCGGCGAAACCGCTGCGATAGGCGTTGATCTTGTTGTAATTGGTGAAGGCATCGTATTCCGGCGCGATCGGCGTGCGGTGTTGCAACAGAAAATCAGCCAGCAGACGGCAGTAACCGACCAGCAGCACGGCATGCGCGAGGCGCAGCGGCGTATCGCAGATGCGGATCTCCACCGTGCCCAGCTCCGGTTTGGGCCGCGCATCCCAGTAAATATCCTTGATGCTTTCAATCACGCCGGCGGCGTTCAGCCGTTCGTAGTAGGCATTGAATTCGCGCCAGCTGTAGATGTGTTCCAGGCATCCGTAGTTGGGGAAGGAATTCTGCGCGCTGAAACGGGAGCTGGCAAAGCGCGTATCGACGCCCTGGTACAGCGGTGACGATGCGCTGAGCGCGATCAGCTGCGGAAAGTAGGGCGTCAGCGCATGGCACAGGTACATCGCTTCGTCCCCGTCGTTGACGCCGAGGTGGATGTGTTGGCCGAACACGCAGGCCAGCTTGGAAAGATAGCCAAAGCGGCTGGCCAGCTGCCTGTAGCGCGCGTTGTCGCTGATGACCTGCTTGCGCCAGTCGTTGCTCAGATGGCGGCCGCCGCCGCAGACGTCACAGCCCAGGCGCTGCGCGCTGCGCCGGACGGTATGGGTCAGGGCGCGCAGCTCGGCGTGCAGCTCCTCGAGATCGCGGTGCACCGAGCTGTTCAGCTCCACCATCGATTTGGTGAGCTCATGCTTGACGCGCCGGCGGTCGCCGACCGCGCTGACCACCCGGTCGGCCCGATCCGTAAGATCGTAGTGCTTGTCATCGACCAGCTGCAGCTCTATTTCGGTGCCGATGGAGAGCCTTTCCGAACGTTTGAATGTGAGCGGCATGGTGCCTCCCCTCAATACGCAACGTTAATTCAGTATAAGTCGCGGGGGGAGGCTTTGCCGCAGAAGGGAGGGTTAATGCAGTTCGGCGCCGCTGCGATCGGCCAGCGCTTCCAGCAGCGGGGCGGACGGCACGAAGAACAGGGTGCCGGTCACCGCGTGGCTAAAATCGAGCAGCCGATCGTAGTTGCCGGCCGGGCGGCCGATAAACATGTTTTCCAGCATCTGCTCGATTGGCTGCGGAGAGCGCGCATAGCCGATAAAGTAGGTGCCGAATTCGCGCAGGCCGGGGCGGCCGAACGGCATGTTGTCGCGCAGAATTTTCACCTCGTTGCCTTGCTCGTCGGTGATGGTGGTCAGCGAACTGTGCGATGACGACGGTTTGACCGCTTCATCCAGTTCGATGTTGGACTGCTTATGGCGGCCGATGATCTTCTCCTGCGTTTCCACGCTGAGCGAATTCCAGCCCTGCATATCGTGCAGGTATTTTTGCACCAGCACATAGCTGCCGCCGCTGAACGCCGCGTCTTCGTCGCCGATCACCGTGTAGTCGAAGGCTTCGTGCCCCTCCGGGTTCTCCGTGCCGTCGACGAAGCCGATCATGGCGCGCTGATCGAAGTAACGGAAGCCGTGCACCTCTTCGACCACCGTCACGGCGTCGCCGAGCTTGCCGACCAGCTGCGAGGCCAGTTCGAAACACAGATCCATTTCATCGGCGCGGATATGCAGCAGGATATCGCCGGGCGTGGCGACGGCGACGCGTTCCCCGCTGCCGATCGGGCTGAACGGATGCAGCTGGCGAGGGCGCGGGGCGCCAAACAGCGTATCCCAGGCTTCGGAGCCGAAGCCGCAAACGCAGGTGAGGTTGCCCGCCGGCGCGCGTTTGCCGACCGAACGCACCACGGCGGCGATGTCGCCGCACCAGGCGCGCACCGCCGCCAGATGGGCGGGAACGGGCGACAGGGTGGCGACAATGAAGATGGCATGGCGCGTTACCGGCGTGAATACGGCTTGCGGCGGGTTGTTATTTGCATTCATTGCATTCGGCTCCAGTGTGTTCGGGTGAAATCGATCAGATCAAATTAAAGTGCTCGTCGGGTTTCATCGGCGGCGGCAGCGGGCTTTGGTCGTTCATTTCCAGCAGGTTGCGCTCGATGGTGTTGCAGATGGCGTTTAACGGCAGATGGTTGGCCGACACGCCGAACGGATCTTCCAGCTCTTCGGCCAGTGAGTCCCAGGATAAGAAGGTATAGGAAATGAACACCGAAACAAACGGTGTCATGTAATGCAGATCGGTCACCAGGGCAAAAGGCAACAGGCTGCAGAACAGGTAAACGGTGCGCTGCAGTATCAGGGTATAGGCGAACGGCACCGGCGTGCTGGCGAGCCGTTCACAGCCGCCGAGGGCGTGGGACAGCTCGCTCAGCTTGTTGTCGAGTAGCTCGAAGGTGATGTCGCTCAGCAGCCCCCGTCGGCGCAGCTTGCCGATCTCCTGGCCCAGCATCAGCAGGATGCGGTTGGTCGGCATCGGGCTGGCGATCACTTCGGCCAGCTCTTTGCTGCTGAGGTTGTGGTACAGATCGGCGGTCGGATCGGTGGCGCGCAGCTGATGCTTCAGGCTCCAGCTGAAGGCGATCAGCAGCTTGGCGACCTTCTGGTGCACCGCCGGTTCGTCCGGCAGCAGGCTTTTGATCTGGCGCAGCAGGGAGCGCTCGGTAATCAGCAGCGAGCCCCACAGGTTGCGCGCTTCGACAAAGCGGCTGTAGCCGGCGTTATTGCGAAAGCCGAGAAAAATCGCGATGGCGATGCCCAGCAGGCTGAACGGCGCGATGGTCAAATGCACGCCGAGCTGTTCGTACCATTGATAGCTGATCACCGCCACTATCGACATCAGCACGTTCAGCGACAGGCGAAAGGTGATCTTTGACAGCACGGAACCGTGCCAGGCGAACAGGCGAAAAAACCAGTTCTGGTTCGGGCGAATTATCATGACGTGGGTGCTTCCTGGTGTCCTGCTATTGAGAATAGTCGATTCTTATCCGGCGGCGTTAGGCCACCGTCGTCGATTGCCAGAGCCGCTGCGGGTGCGTATAGACGGTGGCGCGCCCTGGCTTGCTGAAGCCCACCAGCGTCAGGTTGCTGCGCTCGGCCACCTCGACCGCCAGGCGGGTGGCGGCGGAAACGGCGAACAGGATCTCGACGCCGCACATGGCGGATTTTTGCACCATTTCATAGCTGGCGCGGCTCGACACCAGCGCCGCCCCTTGCAGCCACGCCTGTTGGCTGCGGTAGCCCAGCAGCTTGTCGAGCGCCACGTGGCGGCCGACGTCTTCACACCCGCCGCTGAGCGCGCCATCTGGCTGGATCCAGGCCGCCGCGTGGGTGCAGCCGGTCAGTTTCCCCACCGTTTGCACCTCCTGCAGCTGCGCCAACGCCCGGTCGAGCAGGGCCAAATCGAAGCGTTGCGTGAAGGGCAGCGGCGCGATGGGCTGGGCGACCTCCTGCAGCTGCTCCACCCCGCAGACACCGCAGCCGGTGCGGCCGGCCAGGCTGCGGCGCTTCTCTTTCAGCTGCATAAAACGGCGGCTCGAGAGTTCCACATGCACTTCAATGCCGTTGCAGGCCGGCTGTTGGCGGATGTCGTAGATATCGTCGGGGGAGGCGATGATGCCTTCGGACAGCGAAAAACCGATGGCGAAGGCCGCCAGATCTTTCGGCGTCGCCATCATCACCACGTGGGAAATGCCGTTGTACACCAGGGCGACCGGCACTTCTTCCGCCAGCCAATCCTGTTGCGCCTGGGCCAGATCGTTGCGCTGCCAGACCGCGTGGCGCGACAGGCATTCCTGTTTGATATCGTCGGTTTCTGCGAGGAGCAGGTGCTTGTTCATAACGTTCTCGTGACCGTCGGTGACGAGGCGCCGACGGGGATGAATTCTTATTAGCAGGTGTGGGGATTATACAGGATTCTGATCCCGCTCGCGCAGGGAATGACGTCTGCCGGCGCCCCCTGCAGGTTATCCACAGTTTTAGTGGATAACGTGTGTGCAAGGGGCGGTGAAACGCTTAGCAGGCGTAAAAAAAAATCGCTCAGAAAATTATTATATTACGCGGGAAAGCGCGATCTGCAGGGGGATTGGGGGTTGCACGCGTTCGCGTTTTGTTTATGTTTTACTGTATAAATATACAGTTTGGTCATGATTATGCTGAGCAATTCAAGGTTGTATGCTTTTTCACCAGGTGAACCCCTGACGTTACCGCTGTTTGCCGATCGCGTGGCCTGCGGCTTTCCTTCCCCGGCGCAGGACTATGTCGAGAGCAGGCTGGACATCGGCAAGCTGCTGGTGCGGCACCCCAACGCCACCTACTTCGTACGCGCCAGCGGCGAGATAGAGCGTGCAGGATGGATCAGGCACTACCGACAGATTAAGAAACTGAGCATCCGAGAAACAGCAGACGCGACAGGCTACAGTACTTCCCAAGTTTGTCGCATTCAGGCCTTCTATAAAGAAGTTGAGACTGATTAAAAAGCAGCCTTAATGTACAATAATTTTCGATATCCAAACTGACCCATGAAAATCAATGAGTAGAGGTGAAAGATGATTTCATACAAAAAAACCATACCTGCTCTTGTCATATTCGCTTTATCTAATGCTGTGGCATATGCGAATGATTTCGACAAATCAAATGAAGCGATGGCAATTTCAGCAATAGGTTTTTCTGGCTCAAATGCTCGTGTTGCACATGATGTTTGTGGGGCAACCAATGAGAAAATTGATAAATATAAAAAACAAATAAAAGACTCATTAACTAGAACATTAAAGTATGAACAGTCAGGATTCGATACGCATTGGGATAATGGTTGGAAAAATGCTGATTTTTTGGTTAAGTCATTAAGTAATGATGAAGCCTATAAAAAAGAATATTGCCGAGAGGTTTTAGATGGAATTAATAATCCTGAAATGAATTAAGGATTATTCCTTATTCGGGGTTCTACGCCGGAACCCCAGATTTTTCCGTCCGCTAAAATTATCCCCGGTTGAGCAGCTTTATACCGTCAGCTCGCAGTGGACCATCAGGGGAAATGTGGCGGTACAGCGTTTGTCGGGTTATCCCAAGCTCCTGGCATAACGTACTGACTTTCGTCTCTGGCCGTCCCATTGATGCCATTGCCAGTCGCAATTTTATTGGCGTCATTTTGTAAGGCCGTCCGCCGTTCCTCCCGTGAGGCAAGGCCTGCCGCTGTTCTTTGCGGCGCTGTACGCAGCAGAGACCGACGGCCGCGCGCGACACCCGCTTAGTCCCGCCCTCTGGTCAAATGCAGGCTGACGTGTACAGCCTGCAGGCAGAGGGTTTCGTCTGGCAACCGGTATCGCCCGCCGTCGGCGCCGTTCGCAATGACAATCCCTCACTCATCCTGCCCATCGATACGCCAACGGTCTGAGGGCCGCATTATCCACAGTTTTGGTGGGTATCATGTGTGTAAACACACGCGAAGAACGCCAAAAGCTGCAGGAAAAATCACTCAGAAAATTATTATATTACGCGGGAAAGCGCGATCCGCAGGGGGATTGGGGGTTGCACGCGTTCGCGTTTTGTTTATGCTTAACTGTATAAATATACAGTTTGGTTATGATTATGCTGAGCAATTCAAGGTTGTATGCTTTTTCACCAGGTGAACCCCTAACGTTACCGCTGTTTGCCGATCGCGTGGCCTGCGGCTTTCCTTCCCCGGCGCAGGACTATGTCGAGAGCAGGCTGGACATCGGCAAGCTGCTGGTGCGGCACCCCAACGCCACTTACTTCGTGCGCGCCAGCGGCGAGTCGATGATCGACGGCAATATCCAGGATGGCGATCTGCTGATCGTCGACAGCGCCCTGACGCCGGAGCACGGCAATATCGTGATCGCCGCGGTGGACGGTGAATTCACCGTCAAAAAGCTGCAGCGCCACCCCGACGTGCGGCTGTTGCCGATGAATCCCGCCTATGCGCCGATCGTGTTCGACGACGAGGCGCAGCTGGAGATCTTCGGCGTGGTGACCTTTATCGTCTACGCGGCGCGGTAACTTCGGCCCTTTTTTTCATTTTTTCTGCCCGATCTTTTCGTTGGCGTGACCTCTCTACTGAGTTTCCAGTTCAATACACTCAGGGGAATCCTTCATGGCCATAAAAAACAAGAACGGCGCAGGGCGTACGTTCACATCAGCCAAACGCATTACCGGGAAGCGCGTCGCTATCGGGATAGGATGCGCACTATCGGGCATGCTCACCTCCGCGATGGCGGCACCCGGTGCGTCGGCACCACCCTCGGCGGTCGAACAGCCCGCTATCCTTTCCTTCGCCATTCCCGCCGGTGATCTGGCGCCCGCCTTGCAGACGGCGGCCGCTAAGGCCGGCGTGATAGTGATTTTCACGCCCGAACAGACGCGTGGAAAAAGCACCGCGGGCCTGCAGGGACATTATCGCCTCACCGACGCGTTCAATACGCTGTTGGCGGGCAGCGGATTGCGCGCTCAGCAAACCGCACAGGGATATCGGTTGGTCGACGCCGGGCCGGTTCAGCCTTTGACGATACCGGAACTGTCGGTGGTCAGCGGTTTGTCCGACAGCGTCGCCGCCGGCCGTTCGGTACTGGATAAAGAAGACATCGAACGCGTACAGGCCGATAACATCGCCAGTTTGCTTGATCGCTTGCCCGGCGTAGGGATGGCGGGATCGCCGCGCCCGGGCGGCCAAAGCCTGAATATCTGGGGCATGGGCGACATGGAAGATGTGAAGGTGGTGCTGGACGGCGCGCCGAAGGGATTTGAGAAATATCGGCAGGGTTCGGTATTCATCGAACCCGAACTGCTGAAAAAGGTTGAGGTCGATAAGGGGCCGCACAATCTGTTGAACGGCAATGGCGGCTTTGGCGGAACCATTACGCTGGAGACCAAAGATGCCGGGGATATGCTGCTGCCGGGCGAAGATTTTGGCGGCTTGCTGAAATACAGCTACCACACCAACGATCGCCAGGGCATTTACAGCGGTGCGTTGTACGGCCGTACGCCGGAAGGATTTGCCGACGGTTTGATCTACATGAGCAAGCGTGACGGCGGCAACCTGAAGCGGCCGGACGGCACGCGCTTTGCCTATTCCGCCAACGATCAGGCTTCCTACCTGTTAAAAACCAATATTTATCTGAGCGAGGCGCAAACGCTGACGCTATCGGCGATGCGCTCCGATTCCGATGGCTGGCAGCCTTTTGCCGCCAAGCGGGACGATATCGCCGCGCCCAGCCAGGCGGATATCGATAAATATGGCCGGGAAGAAGCGTGGCGCCGCATTCTGGTGTATCGCGACCAGACGGACACCAATTACTCGGTGAAATGGAATCTGGCGCCGGAAGCGCAGCCGTTGCTGAATCTGACGCTGTCTTATGCCTATTCGAAGACAGAACAGCATGACAAGCGGCCGGATTCCGCGTCAAAGTTCAGCTATCTCGGTACGTTGGGCAATGAAAGCTGGGTGAACTATACCGATCGGCAGTTTGACGTCAGCAATGAAAGCCGTTTCGCCAGCGGGCCGCTGGAGCACAAGCTGTTGCTCGGCGCGCGGTGGCATAAACATCAGCGCGATACCCTGATGTATTACCCCTCGCAGGTGAAAAACGCCAGTTACAACTACGGCTATTTCCAGCCGTATTACATGCCGGCGGGCGAACAGGAAACCCGCAGCGTTTATCTGCAGGATGCGGTCAGCTTCGGCAGCCTGACCGTGACGCCGGGCGTGCGTTACGATCATGTGACCAATACCGGGCAACCGAACCGGGCGCCGCGCTATAACGACAGCGATCCGCTCGTGGGCCATGATTACAGCAGCGTGACCTATACCGGCTGGTCGCCGCATTTGGGCGTGATGTGGAAAGCGACGTCGAATCTGTCCCTGTTTGCCGACGTTAGCCGCACCTGGCGCGCCCCGGTGATCGACGAACAGTACGAAGTGCAATATGCCGCTTCCAGCGTGCCCGGCACCAGCCGCGGCCTGCAGGTGGAACGCATGACGGGCGTGCGCCTTGGCGCGGTGCTGGACTTCAACGATGTGTTGATGGCGCGAGACAGCCTGCAGATCCGCACTACGCTGTTCCGCAATCGCGGCAAGGACGAGATTTTCTATCGTCGCGGCGTAGTGTGCGACGCCGCACGGCATGGGGGCCAATGTGGGCAACCGTTGTCGAACTATCGCAACTTGCCGGGCTATACCATTGAGGGCGTGGAGCTCGAATCGTTTTATGACAGCGAAAGCCTGTTCGGCAGCCTGTCGTTCTCCTCGATTCGCGGCAAACGCGACGCTTCACCGCGCGATCCGTGGGGCAACGAAACCTGGATTGCCGAAATTCCACCCGTTACGGCACACGCGATGCTGGGCATGAAAGTGCCGCAGTGGGACATGGCCTTCGGCTGGACCGGCGATTTTGTGCGTAAACAGGATCGTTCACCGGCCGACGGCGATCCGATGGCCGTTGTCTGGGCGCTGCCGAAAACGTCGGGTTATGCATTGCACGGCCTGTTCGCCTCGTGGCAGCCCAGCGGTTTGCAGGGCTTCGAAGCTCGCGTCGCGGTGGACAACCTGTTCAACCGCGATTATTACCCTTACCTGGGCGAATCGGTGTCCGGCGTAGGGCGCAACATCAAGTTTAGCGTTAGCCAACGTTTCTGAATATCCTGCTAACAGGGGCCATTTTGGCCCCTTTTCACGTTTTCTCTCCCGTATTTCCCTACTTTTTCGCCGTTTATAAATCATCAGCAATCGCTTGACACAGAAGTTACAATTTTAAAATAATAATAATTATCATTTTCAATCTCATTATCAATTGGTGTCACCGAATGGCAAGGAAAGAGGCCGCGGCAGCCAACGGGTTTGCTCAACAGCTTTACCTTGAGCACCACAGTTGGCTATGCCATTGGCTGAGACAGAAGGTCGGGTGCGCGCATCACGCCGAAGACCTGGCGCAGGATACGTTCATCAGTATTTTACTGAGTCCGCAGTTGCTTGCCATTCGGCAACCACGCCCCTTCCTGGCGACCGTGGCGCGCCGGCTGGTGGCGAATTATTACCGGCGTAAAACAATCGAAGAGAGCTATCTGCAGGCCTTGAGCGAGCTGCCGGCGATCGAGGTGCCCTCGCCGGAGGTCCGTCAACAAACCCTCGAAATGCTCGAACAGTTGGATCAGGCGTTGGACGGATTGCCGGCGCACGTCCGCGAGGCTTTCCTGTTGGCGCACCTGCAGGGCATGCGTTATTGCGACATCGCTGAACGTTTGCGGGTGTCGACCAGTTCGGTAAAGCAATATCTGCAGCGCGCCAATTTGCACTGTTTCTTTGCATTGGCGGCGTAACGGCAGGTGCGGAACCCATGATGGAATCGGATATCGATCGGCAGAGCGCGCGTGAGGCCGCCGCCTGGTTAACCCAGCTGATGTCGGAAGAGGCAAGCGACGCGGATAGGGAAAACTGGCGGCGTTGGTATCAGGCGAAACCGGAAAATGAACGCGCCTGGCGGCATATCGCCGCGTTTTCATCCCGTTTTTCTCTGCTTAACGGGGCGGCGGCGCAGCGTAGTCTGTCGCAGTTGCCAAACCCGCAACGCCGCCGGTTGCTGAGAAGCCTGGCGGCCATCGGCGTGGTAGGGTCGGTTGGCATCGGTTCTGGCGCGCTGCCATGGCGCCCCTGGCTGGCGGATTACCGCACGGCGGTGGGGGAGCAGCAAACCGTCGCGTTGGCGGATGGCGCGCAGTTGATGCTGAACACGCAAACGGCGGTCAACGTCAGCCTTCAGCAGGCCGCATTGCTGGAAGGTGAAATGATGGTGAATCTGCCGCCGGAAAGCGGCGCGTTGACGGTGAGGCTGCCGCAGGGCGAGATCGTGGCGCAGGCTGCTCGCTTCAGCGTTCGCCTGTGGGAAACCTACAGTGATATCGCCGTTTATCTTGGCCGGGTCACAATCCTTTCGCCGGCGCATCGGAACGCGGTGCTCAACGCCGGTCAGGGCGGCAGATTAAGACGGCAAGGCATTGGCGATCCGTACCGCGTGACGCAAGAGCCCGGTTGGCGGCAAGGCATGCTGTTGGCCGACAACATGCGGCTGGACGACTTCCTGATGGAGCTGGGGCGTTATCGTCAGGGCGTTATTCGCTGCCGGCCGGAGGTAGCCGGCCTGCGGCTCTCCGGTGCGTTCCCGCTGGCTGACCCCGAGCGCGTCATTGCGGCTCTGCCCGGTGCGCTGCCGGTTAGGGTAAATATGCTGTCAAAATACTTCATTACCGTGTCCTAAAGTTTTTTACTCTGCCATTAGGGTATTTCCTTTTCGTTTGGCCTGTTCTTTCTCGTTCCCTGCCCGGTGCCGCGTGCCTAAACGACCTTTCTGACATACCCCGACCGCCGTTGACCGCTGCGTACGTTGGTCTGTTTCACGCTTAACCTGAGTATCGTTTTCCATGTTGAATCACAACGTATTACCTGCCGATTTATCTTTACCGCCTACAGGCGGGCGATTGCGCTGGGCTACCGCCAATGTGTTGGCGTTGGGTCTGCATGGTGCGTTGTTGTTTGGCCTTGGTTATCACCTGGTGCCACCGTTGCTGCCCGCGGCGCAACCGATGGTGTTGATGATGGTTGCCGAGCAGGCGGAATCGATCCCCAACGCAGAGCCGATGCCAACCGGTGTGCGCCAGGTGCAGGCGGTGGCGCAACGGCAGGCCAACCGGGAACCGGAGGCGGCGATGCCTCCGCTGATTCATGCGCCGCGTGCGACGGAGCAGCAGAGCAAGGCCAAAGGGCAACGGAACGACCCCATCAGACCGAAGACGGAACCGCCGCGCCCAAGGCAAAAGGAACAGGAAAAAATAGCGTCTGCAAGCTCAATAGCATCAAGCACCAGCGCGCCGCCGTCTCTGGATGGAAAGCGTGTTGCCGCGCCGCAAACCAGCGTGGCGTCGCAGCCGAGCCAGGATGCCTCGGTCTGGAGCGGCCTGCTGTTGGCGCATTTGAGCCGTTTCAAACGCTACCCGGCCCTGGCGGTACGCCAGCAGCGCCAGGGCATTGTTCAGGTTGCCGTGACGTTGGATCGGCAGGGGAACGTGCTGGGCGTGAAGCTATTGCGATCGAGTGGGGTTGCTTCGCTCGACCGGGAGGCGCTTCAGTTACCGCAGCGCGCTTCTCCACTGCCCGCGCCCGGCAACGAGATCGCAGCGGGGCAGGCGGAATTCAGCGTGAACATTCCGATTCGTTTCGATCTGCGTGAAGTTCGCCGTTAATGAAAAACCTGGCTCCAGGTAAACGGAGGCTGAGTTAAAAGCCAATGCGCATCAAACGGATAGCAGCGATGGGGTGGTTTCTACTTGATCGTCACCAGAAAAATACAAATACTGTATACATGAACAGTAATTTGGTGCCGTTATGAATAACAACCCACTGACGATGAAAGGTCGGTAACCATGTTCGCCCTGGTAGACGTCAACAGCTTCTACGCTTCCTGCGAGACCATCTTTCGGCCCGATCTGCGCGGGCGGCCGGTGATCGTGCTGTCCAACAACGACGGCTGCGTGATCGCCCGCAGCGCCGAGGCGAAGGCGCTGGGCGTGCCGATGGGCGCGCCTTATTTCAAAATTAAAGAGGAGATGCACCGCCGCAACGTCGCGGTGTTTTCCTCCAACTACGCGCTGTACGCCGACATGTCCCGCCGGGTGATGGACACGCTGGAAGAGATGGCGCCGGCGGTGGAGATCTACTCGCTGGACGAAGCCTTTCTGCGGCTGGACGGCGTGGCGCATTGCGAAGCGCTGGAGCAGTTCGGCCGGCGGGTGCGCGATCGCATCCGGCGCGAGCTGCATTTAACGGTCGGGGTCGGCATTGCGCCGAGCAAAACGCTGGCCAAACTGGCCAACTTCGCCGCCAAGAAATGGCGCGGCACCGGCGGCGTGGTGGATTTATCCGATCCGGCGCGCCAGCGCAAGCTGCTGGCGCTGATCCCGGTGGAAGAGGTATGGGGCGTGGGGCGCCGCCTGACTCGCCAGCTGCAGGCGATGGGTATTCACACCGCGCTGCAACTGGCGGACTGCGATACCCGGCTGGCGCGTAAAACCTTCAGCGTGGTGCTGGAGCGCACGATACGCGAGCTGCGCGGGGAGTCGTGCCTGCAATGGGAAGATGAGGCGGCGGCGAAAGAACAGATCATCTGCTCCCGCTCGTTCGGCCAGCGGTTGACGCACTACCCGCACATGCGCGAGGCGATCTGCAGCTACGCCGAACGCGCCGCCGAAAAGCTGCGGCAGGAAAAGCGCTACTGCCGCAACGTGTCGGTGTTTATCAAAACCAGCCCGCATTCGGCGGGCGAAGGGTATTACAGCAATATGGGCACCGCCCGGCTGCAAACCCCGAGCAACGACAGCCGCGACATCATCGCCATGGCGGTGCGCGCGCTGGAAAGCATCTGGCAGGAAGGGCGACGTTACCTGAAGGGCGGCGTGGTGCTGGGGGATTTCAGCGCCGCCGCCATGGCGCAAATCGATCTGTTCGACGACTGCCCGCCGCGCCGCAACAGCGAGCGGTTGATGGCGACCCTCGATCGCCTGAATCAGGAAGGGCGCGGGCGCGTGTGGTTCGCCGGGCAGGGGATCGTCAAGCCGTGGCAAATGAAGCGCGAAATGCTGTCGCCGGCCTACACCACCCGGCTGGCGGATATTCCGGTGGTGCGGCTGTCGCCGCGAAACTCGCGCCGGTAGCGCGAGGGCGAGGTGTTCAGTTGCTTAAGAAAGTGGCGCCGCAATGAGGTGGTAGAGGGAAAGCCGACCTTTTCCGCGATGGTTTCCACCGAGCAGTCGCTTTTTTCCAGCAAACGCTGTGCGGCGATGAGGCGCTGATTCAGCAGCCAAAGCGAAAAGCGGGTGCCGGTGGTTTGCTGAAACCGGCGGGTAAAGCTGCGGCGGCTCATGCAGGCTTTCTGCGCGAGACTATCCAACGACAGCGTCTGATGCAGGTTTTCCATCGCCCAGGCCAGCGCCAAGGAAAAGTTATCCCCCTGGCGGGTATTTTGCACCGGCAGCGCGACATACTGCGATTGTCCGCCTTGCCGGTGAGGGGGCACCACCAGGTGGCGCGCCGCCTGCGCCGCCATGTCAGCCCCCCAGCGTTTTCTCACCAGGTGCAGGCAGCAATCGATGCCGGCGGCGGTGCCGGCCGACGTCACGACATCCCCTTCATCGAGATACAGCACGTCATTTTCGACGAGCACCGCCGGATAACGTTGCTGAAAGTCCGGCAGCCAGCGCCAGTGGGTAGTGGCCCGGCGATGATTCAGCAGGCCCGCCGCCGCCAGCACGAATGCGCCCATGCAAAGGCCGACGACGGTGGCGCCGGCAGCATGGGCATGGCACAGCGCATCCAGCAGTGCGGGTTCCGGCTGGCGGGCCGGATTGTCCCAACTGGGCACGATCACCATGTCCATGCCGCTCAGCGCGCCGAGCCCAAGGTTGACCACAATGGAAAAACCGGCATTGGTTTTCAGCTCGCCAGGCTCGGCGGCGCACAGGGTCAGTTCGCACAGTGGCGCGCCTGAAGGCGCCAGCACTTTTTCAAACACCGCAAAAGGCACCGAAAGGTGAAAGGGAATGATGCCGTCGAAAACTACAATGCCTATTTTCATCCGCGATAACGCCTCTTGCAGTGCGCGCCGCCGGGGAGCGGCGCGCTGAACTTATTTGGTCACCGGCAGCGCCAGGATGCCCTCGGTAGTTTTGATTTCCGCAAACACGTCCGCCACCGCGGCCAGCGCCGCCCGCTGCAACACGCGGTGATCGACCACGCCACCCGCGCCGTCGTCCAGATCGCGCGTCGCCGTCGCGTCTTGCGGGATCAACACATCATAGCCGAGCGGCACCGCGTCGCGTGCGGTAGAAGAGATGCACATGTGCGTCATCAAACCGGCCACAATCAGCGTTTTGATGCCCTGCTTCTTCAGCTGCGCATCCAGATCGGTGCCGACGAACGCGCTCGGCGTCGCTTTGGTGATCACCACATCCCCTTTAGCGGGTTGCAGCGCCTGATGGAATTCGGCGTATACCGAGCCTTCGGCAAACAGCGGGCCGTTGGCCGGCCCCAGATGCCGCACGAAATAGACCGGCATGCCGTTTTTGCGGGCGAACTCAACCAGCTTTTTACTGTTATCCAACACCTTCTGGCCATCCGGGATAACCATCTTGCCGCGGAAGTTATTGCCTGCATAATATTCATTCTGGATATCTACCACGATCAGCGCCGTTTTGGCGGCGGACAGGTTAGTGGTGGCGGGGGCGCCCGACATGGCCCTGATGGTTTTGGTATTCACGTTTACGGTCTCCTGAGCCAATGCATTGAAGGAAGCGGCGCCCATCATGGCGGCCAGCAAGGTGGCATGAACCAAAGCTTTCATTTGCACTCTCCTGTTAACGATAAGTTCGGGAGCCATTATTTGCCATCCGCTCATCGTGCAAGAGTAGGGCAGGTGACCACATTCGGTACTTTTGGGCCAAATTTTTCACGGTAATGCATTAACGATAGGTGACGTGGGCAATTGCCAGCGTCTTTTCGTTATCCAGGTATTCCAGCTCGGCGTGGCTAACCACGGCGTCGCTATTCACCGGGCGATCGCTGCGTGCCGAGCAATCAATATTGAGTCGATCCACTTTATGATTAACCCAGCAAGCGGGTTCGACAATCGCGCCGCTAAAATGGATTGTGCCGGACATAGTGGCATGTACTGGCAGGGAGGAAATAAGCAGGAGGCCAGCGATTATCATTAAATAAGGTAACGTGTTTCTTTTCATTGTCGGTATCCTTTAATCTTTCGCAAAGAGTGAATGACGAAAGCCCTAAAAATAAGATGTCAGGAGGATAGGTGAATTCGGTGTTGCTTTATATCAGGGATGGATGTTTTTGTTGTAGGGGGAGGATTACAACAGATGATTCTTGCCAAGTTGAGAAAATTAGTAGAGTTGAATTTATTTATGAGGTTATTATTATCCTATCTGTTCAGTTATAATACTTGCTGCTCGGGGATGAGTTTAACTGATATGATGACTTAAAATTATATTTTATTCTTCCTGGCTCAGATTATCTTCATGTTACATAGGCATATGTCGGACCAACAGGGAAAACCAACATATGCCTGATTGATTAATTATAATTCACAACGATGAAAGAAGATCCGTTGAGAGAACCCGATGTTGTCGGTATTCCTGTTAATCGTGAGCCCACAACGTGTGATGAGGTACCGGCAGGAAGGGTCATAGTTCCGCCAACGCTCCTTCCATCGAGAGTCAGAGTTGAAGTGACTCCTAAACCAAGGGATATAGTAGGCGCGTAGTCGATCCGCACTGAAGTACTGCGGTTGCACGAGATGACAACATTATCCGATGCGGTTGAGCCATTCACTTCAGAGGGGGTCATCGCACCATGGTTGATGACCGCGGAACTCCTAAACTCGCAAGAGGTTACTACCGGAGGAGTAGTTATACAACCCGGAGTTGGCGACACCTGAATCTCTCCTCTTCCGTTAACGGCCATCAGACACACTCGTGCGGGGACACCTCCACTATCAGTTGCCGGGACGTAGGCGCGGCCTGACCCGCTGGTACCATGAACACGCTTGATCGCCTGTACAGCGGCATTCCATGAAGAACCATTAGCAACAGAGATGGAGCCAACGATATATCGGGAATCAGACCACCAACGGTTTACCGACCTCCCATACAACGTAATACCAAACCCGACGGTGCAGGTAGACCAGCCATTGCAGTTAACGGTTCCTGAAGTAGTACCCTCACCGATGACGAAAGAAACATTCCCTTCTGCGCAGGTAAGCGGATTAGGGTTACCAACAAAATAGCATGTCTGGTAATAAACGGTATCATTGGATACGAAAGAGATTTCAGCGTTTGCAGGGGTTGCAGACTGAAATGCCCAGGCGAATAACAGCAAAAGGAAATATAAATTTTTCATAGTGTTTATGCTTAATTAAGTTATGTGGATTTCATGCGCAGTTACTATCGGATAGTTTTTGCCTTAGTTGTAAGTTTATTCACTTGGTTTTTTTGAATGGGATGGGCTATCCTTTCAGAAAAAACCACGCTAACTAAATATAATCCAACACAAAAATTGCCGTCGCCCTAAATGGTCCGTAGGCAATTTTACGGTTATTTAGTGCAGCAGGCTCTCCCTGTATATAAGCCTGGAATCCCAGCACTGTATTCCCGGTTTGTAATGCCGTTGTCGGCCCCTCGACATTAATGGGAAGGGTCCTACCTGTATTACTTTCCATACCTATCGCAATCCCCTGGGCCATACTGCCGGCGTCCAGCGCCAGCAGGCCGGGCAGCTGGCTATTTTCCGTGCCCTGAAAGGTGACTCTCACATTCTTAAACACGCTGACCTCACAGCCTTCGAGATGCAATTCAAACGGCTTGCTGGGCGTTCTGCCGTAGCGATAGAGGAACTTATCAATGACATCGCCAAAATCCAGCACCAGATTTTCATCGCCGGGGCGTAATAAGCAGGGCGCATCAACCAGCGTGCCGCGCATGATCAAATTCTCCGCCGCCGTTGCGGATGACGAAAACAAGGCCCCGCCGCTTAAGGCGATAAGGCCGCCAAGTAACAGACTCAATCGATTCATCGCTCTTCCTATTGGTAGTCGGCCACTATCGTGGCGCGTGCAACGAAGGTGCCCGCCACCGGCGGAGAGGCCGGGTTGGCGACCGGCACTGCGGTCAGTGTGGGTGGTGTCGTCAGATCGATCGGTATCGGCTGATTGAGGCGCATCGGCGTACCGTTTTGTTCAATGCGGATGCCCAACCCGGTTTTGTCGGTCACCACAGCCGTGTTGTCGAAGCCTACGGCAGTGCCCTGCACGCTAAGTCGTACGCTCCCCAGGCCGGTACAGGTAATCAGGTAAGGCACCGCTTGCCGATATTGCACGCCGTCTATGCCACGGATGATGACATTGTCGAAATCCACCTCAATCAGCCCGCCGTTGTTGACCTCACAGGGGATGGACTCCACCAGTTGCCCCCTGAAATTCACATCCACGGCCTGAGCCGGAGGCAACGAACCGAATGATCCGGCGGCTATACAGGTCAAAACGCTGAGGGCAAAAACACCTTTATTCATTTCCCGTTCCTTATTGGTAATCGACCAACAGCGTGGAGGTGGCGGTAAAGGCGCCGCCGGTCAGTGTGCCGCCGCTGTTTTTAACCAAGACAGCACTTAACGCAGGTCGGGCGGGGTCGGTAAAGTTCTCCCAACTGTTGACAGGCAGTTTGCTGCGATTACTTCTCAGCTCAATGCCCAGATCGGCTTTGCTGGTACCCAATACTGTCGAGTCAAAAGTTGCGCCCGCGCCTTTCAGCTGCAGCTTTAACGTTTTGGCCGTAGCGGCTGAGCAGTCGAGCGTATAGGGGATCGGCTGCTCATAGGCATTGCCGTCAATGCGGCCAATCAAGATATCATTGCCAAAATTGACGTTAATCGGCGCATTACCATTGATCACGCAGGGCGGATCGATCACCGTGCCGCTGACCGTTACATTCAGGGTAAAGGCGTACGCTACGGTGCCATATAGGATCAACATCACTCCGGTGGCGAACCCGAGTCCCAAACGCGTTTTTACTTTGGTTGTTGAGGTATTATTCATAGCTCAGCCTAAAGTTGATATTGGCGTTATAGGCCCCGGCGCGTAATGCCGCGCGGGTGCGTTCCGGCGCGATGTAATAGGTCACCAGATTGCTGCTCGGGGTCAGTAACAGCGGTTTGCCTTTCTGCCCCAGGATCACATTTTGGCGCTCGCTGTCTTTGAGCCGCAGCCCCATGCCGCTCACCCCTTGGGCTGCAATCAATTGCGGGTTGGCCGGATCCTGCACGCCGGTGAAGGTGAACGAGACCGCCGGCTGGCCGGCGCTCCAGGTAAGGTTGCCCTGCGCGTCGCGGTTGGCTGACGAGGTGCGCAGGCAATCATGCAGGCGCAACTCCACCGGCACCAGCGCACCGCGATCGCCCGGCACCTTCAGGTTGCCGGTGCTGACGTTGCCCAGGTTCACCGACTGATCCGCAGAGGCCATTTCCAGCCGGCAGGCGCCTTCGGTCAGCGTGCCGTATACGCGCAGCACGCCGTAGTTGCCGTCTACCAGGCCGTCGTTAAACCCGGCGTACGTCACCGGCGGGAACAGCGCGAGCGAGGCCAGCGCGCACAATCCCGCCGCCGCCGTTGCCCATGTCGCCCCTGTGTGGAATCGGGATATGTGATGCATGTTTTTCTCCTTACCGCCGCTGCTTTAATAGGAACGCTGGATTAGCGCTGGTTATCGCGTTTGCTCGCGTCTACGCTGCAGGTCGCCCCGGCGCAGCGGAAGGTCAGCGCCGGCTGGCCGCCGTAATCGTTGACATAAACCAGCACCGGCGCGCTGCCCAGCGCCGCCGCGCTGCCGCCCAGGGTGGCGTTGCCTTGTGGTGGCACCATCATCGCCTCGAAGCCTTTCACCACCTCGCCGCCTTTTTTCGCGCTGGCGCCAATCAGGGTCACGTAGTAGGGCGTCGGGTTATTCACCTGGTATTTGTCGCCGTTTTTGCTCAGCGTCAGCTGCTCCTGGAAGGGCACCGCCTGCTGTGCAGCCGCCGCCTCGGCCAGCGCGGCAGGTCGATAGAACAGCTTGATGCGCGTCTGCAGCGCGATTTGCAGCACGTTCGGCTTGTCGCTCTTCGGCGGGATCTCGCGCAGGTTGAAATAGAACAGCGATTCGCGATCCTGCGGCAGCCGCTTAAAAGCCTCGGAGGCGGCCAGCGCCTGGATCTTTACCTGGCTCTCCGCCTTAGGCTCAATGCGCTGTACCGGTGGCACTACCGCCAGCGGGCTGCTGTTGTCCAGCTTTTCGCCCCGTTCGTTTTCCAGCCAACCCTGTGCCAGATAAGGCAGTTCCGGGTTCTGGTTTTTCACCGTCAGGCTCACGGACTTTTCCGAGCCGGGGAAAATCACGCGCGTTCTGTCCAGCGAAATCGCCGCCGAGGCGGAGTGGCTCAGGGTGACGGTGAGGGCCAGCGTCAGCGCGCTAAGTCGTGTTTTGTTATTCATCTTCAACTCACTTATTCAATTTTGTCGCGGGGTGCCTATTCACCCCGCAAGGTTTTATTCAGGCCGTGGTGATTTCACGCACGGCAATAACAGATTGGTGGTCATGCCGGCGGCGAGATTGTCCGGGAAGGTAATCTGGCACTGTGGGGCATTCCCCCAATGCACCGTCATCTTGTCCCCGGCGTTAATGCCGCTCAGGTAAACGTTGCCGTCGTCATTGACGATGCCGGTTTCCTGCTGCTTGGCATTCAATACCGTGGCGCCGAACGGCGGCGCAGAGCCGTCGGCCAGGCGGATCACCGCCAGGGCTTTTTCGCCGGAAATGACCTTGAAGCTGCGGTAGCCGATGGCACCTTCTGTCAGCGTGCCTTGCTGTACCGACTGCGCGGCCTCCACGTTATCCGCCAGCTTGTCGACGTTGATGCGCACGCTGTTGCGGTAGTAGCTGGTAAGATCGGTGATCACCGCCTTACCGAAACGGTTGCTCGCCACCGAGCTGCCGTAACTGCCGACCGGCACGCCGGACACGCCATCGGTGTCGATCAGCATGCGCGTGCCGCCCAACATGCCGCTGCGGTGCAGCGCGCCGCCTTCCGGCGTCAGGGTGGCGCCGCCTTGCAGCGACAGGCCGAGGGCACTGTATTGCCCTTCGCGGTAGCTGGCCGAAGTGTTGACCTGCGCCAGCGTCCCTTTGTGGGTGTAATAGCCGCTCAGATCCGCACCGCTGCGCGCCACGCCGGCGTTCAGCTGGTAGGTGTCGCTGTCGCCGCGGCGATCGTAATAACCCACGCTGTTGCGGGTATCGCCGGCGGCGTAGGAGCCGTTGTAGCTGACCGTGCCGGACTCGCCCCACGGCATCGACAGCGACAGGTACATGCCGTCGTCATTGGTGCCGTTGAACTTGTTGCGGTACGCCGTCAGCGACAGGCTGACGTTTCTGAAACGCCCGATGTCGAAATAGCGCGCCAGCGACAGGTCGTAACGGTCGTTGTCCGCCTGGTTCCAGTAGGTTTGATGGTTGTAGTTCACGTAAGCCGTCAAACCGATCGACTCGAACTGCTGGTTCAGGGAGACGGTGTACATCTCTTTGCTGCGCCCGGCATTGATGCCGCCGTCCAGCGAGTCGAGATACTCACTCATCGATCTAAAACCGCTGTCGGAGAAGCGGTAGCCGGCGAAAGTCACCTGGCTGCCGGTCTCGTCGAAACGTTTGGAGTAGCTCAGGCGGTACGAACCCCCGCGCTGGGTCTCCTGCCGCGGCACCTTCGCCTGCGAGTGCGTGACGTCGAACGACAGCGCGCCCAGCGCCATCAGATCGCGCCCAACCCCCGCCGACAGCGCGTTGTAGTCGCCGCCGCCGATGCCGCCGCCGTACAGCGACCAGCCGTTGCTGACCCCCCAGGAGAACTCGCCGGAGGCGAACAGCGGGCCGTTCATGTGGTGCTGCCAGTCCGAAGGCTTGCCCAGCGCGGCCTTGTAACGCACCTGGCCCGGCCGCGTGAGATACGGGATGGTGGCGGTATTTACCTGGTATTGCTGAACGCTGCCGTCCTGTTCCTCCACCCGCACGTCCAGATTGCCGGAGACGGCGCTGTCCAGATCCTGAATGCGATAAGGGCCGGGGGCGACCTGCACCTCTTTGATAATGCGGCCCTGCTGGCTGATGATGACCTTGGCGTTGCCTTTGGCGACGCCGCTCACTTCAGGCGCATAGCCGCGCAGGTTCGGCGGCAGCATATTGTCGTCGGTCACCAGGCTGGCGCCAGTGAAGCGGAAGCTGTCGAAGATCGCCGAGTTGAAATAGTCTTCCCCCAGGCTCAGCTTGGCGCCCAGGCTGCCCAGCGCGCGATACGCGTAGTAACGGCTCCAGTCCCAGCTGCGGTTGCCCGCGTCGTGGTTGTTGCCGCTGCGGCGATCGTAACGCGCCTGCCAATCGGCCCGCAGGCGCCAGGCGCCGAGGTTGGCCCCGGTCGTGCCGTTGCCGGACAGATCGGTGCCGCTGCCACCCCCGCTGCCGTTCTGCTGCTGGCTTTGCAGGTTCAGGTTGTAATCGAAAAGCAGGCCGGGCAGGCCGTCTTCCCAGCGTGAGGGCGGATCCCAGTTCGGTGCGCTGTACTCCAGATAGGCCTGCGGAATGCTGATGGCCAGGGTGGATTTGCCCAGATCGCCGTGTGCTTCCATACCCTTCAGGCTGTCGAGATCCAGACATTGCCCGTCGCGCCACCAGGTGAGTTGAGCCAACGCTTTTTCGGTCAGGCCCAGCTGTTCCACCAGCTCGGGCGTCAGGCAGGCGAGCGTCTCATGCTCATCATGCTCGGCGGCATAAAAGTTAATCGGTCTTTCCGGCAGCGTGTTGGCGTTTAAATTCACTGCCAGCGTGTAGGTGCCGGGCAGAATATATCCTTTGCGTGAAAATTGGCTGAGATCGATATTTTCCCGATCTTTAATATCAAGAATATCGGTGTTGAATTGTACGTCCTCAGCCGCTGAGGCGATATTCAACGCGCCGAGAAAAACAGATGCACCTAAACTTGCCTGGCAAAATATCGCAATCGCAGAACGCGGAAAATAACGCAACATGAACATGAGCCTCTTTAATTATAATCCAGCCTGAAGCGAATCGTTGTTCGGTAATCTCCGGCTCGTAAGTTCGCTTTATTGCCCACCAGGTTGAGCGTGTAGCGCAAATGCATATCGCCGGGGGTCAGGTTGCCCGTCGGCAAGGCGGCGCCGGGCGTGGCGATATTGCCCTGGCCATCGCGGATCATCATCGCGATGCCGCTGGCTTCGCCCAACGTTTTGAAATGGCCGTTGTCGGCGTCGCCGTCAAAGGTCACCTGAAACGTTTTCCAGCCGGGGCGCAGCGGGTTAATCGCCGCCAGCGTGCAGTCGAACAGGCGGATGGCGAAGGTTTTCTCTGGCCCGCGCCCGTCGCGGAGGATTTGGCTGATTGGCACCGTGCCCATCAGCAGCGTTTGATCGCGGTCCCCCACGTCAATCGCGCAAGGCGTTTCCACGATAGCGCCTTTCATATTGACCCGGCCGAAGGCGTCTGAAGCGGCGATAGCCGGGGTTAGCGCCCCCAGCGCGCTGCCTGCCAATAGCAAAGGGGCCATGTACAACCTAAAGGGATACGTGCGGCGCATACGGCGTGCTCCAAATCGTCTCTGGAAAAAACCTGCGGCGGGTGCCGCAGGTCGATACAACGGTTTGGTCGATCAGTTGTAATCCAGCACGAAGTTGGCCGGCACCTGGAAGGTTCCCGGAACGATGGTGGCCGCTGCGCCGCCGCCTTTCAGGTTGGCGGCGAAGGTCAGGGTGTTGTTGCCGTTGATCACAGTCTGGCCGGAAGTGGCGGTGTTCAGCTTCACCTTGGTGCCGTCCGCTTCGGTCAACTGAATATAGGCACCTTGAGCGCTGCCGATCAGGCCCAGGCTCTCGGTATCATAAGAAGACGGTGCCCCGGTGAAGGTCACGGTCACTTTGTCCTTAGTGCCGGCGGTAGCGATCACGCAGTCTTCCAGCTCGATGCTGAAGTTTTTCGCGGAAGAAGCGCCGGTGTTGCCGCCGGCGGCCAGCGCCACGTTGGAGATGGCGCCCAGGCTGACGGTCTGGTCAATGGAGCCTGGTGCGATGGAGCAAGGCGCATCGATAATGGAGCCGGTAAAGGTGACTTTACCGTTGCCGCCCGCCGCATGTGCGGAAGAAACGGCGGCCAGACCCAGCATAGATAAAACAATCAGACTTTTTTTCATTTCATTGATTCCATTTTTAAAAGAATGTAGCCCCAAACATTTTCTTAAAAAGAAATTGCCGGGTATTCACTGGTGTTTTCAGACGCGCAATACGGTTAATTAACCGTAATTTATTGTCATCCAATCCCCACTTTATTTGCGCCATTGCGGGCGCGGTTATTTACGCGAGAATCTTCTCGCATAAAAATACGGTATTTATTGATGTGTTCAGCCCACATTCAGGCCGCTCTTGACCAATTCCGGTTTTAAGCAGGCGAGGATCTCATTCAGGCTTTTAACGCCGGCCCGTTTTAAGCCGCTGCGTTTATAGCGGCTCACCGTGCGGTAAGAGATCCCCATCGTGTCGGCGATGTCATTGGGGCTTTCACCTTTTAACAGCGCCATCAACACGTCTCGCTCTTGCGGCAGGTAGCGCAGCTGCTGCCGGTTCTTTACGTACATCTTTCTTTGGAAATAGATGCTGTACTCAAATATCTCCGTTAACTCCACCAGCGAGGCCTGCTTGCTGAAAACCGCGTTGAATCCGGCGGTTAAAAACGTTTTGTACAAGATAGGCGAGGGCTTGTCGGTTAGTAAAATCGTGCAGCCCACCCGATATCTCGGTACGTTGAGTAATTGCGATACACCTTCCGACTGCGCGCTCATGCCGCATATTAATAAGTCTATGGTGTGGCTTTTTGCCAGTGCCGCCAATTCTTGCGGCGTCTTCGCCACGGCAATCACCCGCCAGTTTGGATGTTGATGACAGAGCAAAAGCAAACCTTTTACGGTATATTGGCAGCTGTCTGCGATGGCGACCGTTTTATTTAATTGGCTATCTGTTATTGTCATTGATTGTGCGTATTAAACCTTGCCGTGCCTCAATGGTTGCCATTATGACCAACGGGATGATTAATGAATATCAGGTAAGGATGTAATATTTGTAGTCCTTTAATGGATCTATTGTCAGGTAAAGACTACAAATTATCTTATTGCAGACTTTCCGCGCTGTTATTAAACTGTTCCCTATTAAAAGCACGGGCAGGCCTGCCGGATCAGATTAAACAGGATGATAAAATGAAGAGCGTATTGATAGTGGACGATCACCCTGTCGCCCGTCTTGCCGTGAGAATGCTGTTGGAAAAGGACGGCATGATCGTCGCCGGTGAAACCGACGACGGTCTGGAGGCGGTGCAGCAAGCGCGCAAACTGTTGCCGGATCTGATTGTGGTCGATATCGATATTCCTTCCTTGAACGGCATCGACGTCGTGCAGCGCCTGCGTAAGAACGAGTACCGCGGCGGCATCCTGGTGCTGACCGGCAAAGATGACGACCACTATATTAAACGCTGCGCCGCCGCCGGCGCGGACGGCTTTATCAGCAAGCGCAATAACCTGACGGAATTGCATGATGCGATCCGGGCGATCCGAGGCGGCTACGGTTATTTCCCGCTCAACCGGGCGCGCCTCGACGCGGCGCACAGCCAACCGCTGGACGATAAAAGCCTGGTAGGTTCGCTTTCCGCCAAGGAATTGCAGGTGCTGGGGTTTCTCGCCAAGGGCATTAAAGTGATCGACATCGCCCAGCAGATGCAAATCAGCGATAAGACGGTCAGCACCTATAAACGTCGCCTGATGCAAAAACTCGAATTGAAAAACATGGTTGAATTGTACGACTTCACACAACGCAACAATTTGGATTGAGCCTGCCACTATGCCTAAAGCGCTGCTCTGCCTGTGCCTGTTTTTGTGTCCACTCTTCTGCGTCTCTTATGCCGACCAACCTCAGACCATGCGGTTATTCAGCCGGGAAACCGTGACGCCGCTCAAATTCACGCTCAGCGATAGCGACTGGCGCTGGCTGGGGGAGAAACGCGAGGTCAACATCGGCACCTACGCGCCGGAAAACCCACCGTTCAGCCTGATCCCCGAGCCGGGTACCTTTGAAGGGGTGTCCGCTGACTATTCTCTGCTGGTATTGCGCTATTTGGGGCTGCGTTTCCACGTGTTCCACTACCCCAGCCGCAGAGCGGCGCTCGAAGGGGTGAGAGCGGGGAAAATCGATATTTTGCTCGATGACGTCGGCGGCACGGCACCGCCTCAGGAGGGCCTGATCGGCAGCGTTCCTTATATGCCGGACCATCCCGCGCTGGTCTCGCGCGAAACGGCGATGTCAAAACCGTTGCCGCTGACGCCGGAGCCGCGCATCGCGCTGGTGCGCGGCTACCTGAGCGACGAGTGGGTAGCCAATCAATATCCCAATGCCAGGATCACCCGTTACGTCTCGCCGCAAAGCGCATTGTCTTCCGTTGCCTTTGGCGAGAACGATTATTTTATCGGCAACCTGACGACGGCCAGCTTTTTGATCGAACGTAACTATGCCACCACGTTGTCCATCGCCGATATCTTCCCACAGGAGGAGACGGGTCCGCGCTTTACCTTGCGTGCGCAGGATACGGCGCTGCTGAGCTCGATTAACGCCGTGCTACAGGCCATCACACCTGCCCAGCATAAGGTGATCTTTCGCCACTGGAGCCAGGGGCCGAACCTGTGGCTTTTCCAGTCGCATCTGCCGCTAACGGAAAGAGAGCAGCGCTGGCTGGCGCAGCACAATGAGCTGCGCGTGGTGATCAATCCGCTCTATGCACCTTTTACGCTGTTTAATACAGAAAAGCAGTTCCATGGCATCGCCGCCGATATTCTGCGCCTTATTCATCTGCGCACCGGGCTGAACTTCAAGGCGGTTGAAGCGGATTCCGTTACCGATATGTTCGACAGGGTGAAAGATCATCGCGGGGATTTTATCGCTTCGATGAGCTATAGCCCGTCACGCGATAGACAACTGCTGTTCACGCGCCCTTATGTGCTACCGCCGTTTGTGTTGGTGGTGCGGGATCGGATGACGGCGCCCAGCACGCTGGCCGATAATATGAAGATCGCCGTCACGCCGGATAATGCGCTGCGCGGCTGGCTAAAACAGCAATACCCGTCGCTGACGTTAATCGACGCCGAAAACGCCAGCGTCGCCATGCAAATGGTGAATGAGGGCACAGCAGATGGGGCGGTGAACAACCTGATCGGCGCCCGCTATCTGATCGACCGCTATTTTCGCGGCGAGCTGAAAGTGGCGACGCGTTTGGGGGAGGAACCCGCGCGCATCGGCTTTGCCGTCGGGCGCGATCAGCCGGAACTGTACAGCATTCTTAACAAAGCACTGGCCGATATTCCGCCGCGTGATATTTCTATGATCGCCAATAAATGGCAGGGGACGCCAGATGTTCGGCTGGATACCTGGACCGTCTACCGTACCCAGTTTTACTGGCTGGCGGGGATCTTTGCCGTGCTGGTGATTACCTCACTGATTTGGAACTACTACCTGCACCGCGAAATTCGCCTGCGTAAAGAGGCGCAGGCCAAGCTACAGGAGCAGGCCGGTTTCCGGGAAACGCTGTTTAACGGCACGCCGGTGCCGGTGTACGTGGTTGATGTACAGGGTAATTTGATCAACTACAACCCCGCTTGGGCGATGTTCTTTACCCAGGAAGGGGAAAAGCTGAGCCGGCAGCCGCTCAGTTCACCGCTGCATCCGTTGGCGGCGATTTTCAACGATATCATGCCGCTGTTTGCCGGCACTGAGGGCACGATGTCTTCGCCACGGCACTATCAGGTCTCTAACGGCGTTGAGCCGCGCACGATCGTGCATCAGGCGGTGCCTTATACCGATCACACTGGGGCGGTGGCAGGGGTGATTGGCAGCTGGCAGGACATCACCGAGCATGAGCAACTGCTGGGGGCGCTGTCGGTCGCGCGCGAGCGGGCGGAACAGGCTAACAGAACCAAGAGCACCTTCCTGGCGACCATGAGCCATGAAATTCGCACGCCGATCAGTGCGATTATCGGGCTGCTGGAGCTGGCGGTGACCACGCCGGGCGTACAACGCAGCGAAGCGGAAAAAGACTCGATTCGCGTGGCGTACGAGTCCGCGCTGTCGCTGATGGGGCTGATTGGCGACATTTTGGATTTGGCTAAAATAGAATCCGGCAAACTGGAGTTGACCCCGGAATGGATCCCGGTGGAAACGCTGGCCTTGCCGGTGGTGCAAGTTTTCGACGGCCTTGCCAGGCAGAAGGGGCTGGCGCTCGATTGCCGCGTAGAGCCTTTGCATCCCGATGAGATCTATCTGGATCCGATGCGCTTGCGGCAAGTGTTGTCGAACCTGGTGAGCAACGCCATCAAGTTTACCGAACAGGGCGCGGTGAATATTCAGGTCCAATGTTTGCAACGCGGCGAGACGCAAGCGCTGTTGACGCTGACCGTCACCGACACCGGCGTGGGCATCGCGGATGAGGAGCAAGCCGATATCTTTATGCCGTATGTCCAGTCGGAATCGGGCAAGCATCAGCGCGGCACAGGATTGGGGCTGGCTATCTGTTCGCAACTGACCGCGATGATGCGCGGAACGATCGAACTGCACAGCCAGGTCGGGCGGGGCACCCGCATTACGGTGAAGATCCCGGTCGAGCACCGTCAGCATCACCCTGCGTCGCAACCCATATCGCCGGAATACCTGAGCGCCGATCGGCCGCTGCGTATTCTGGCGGTTGACGATCACCCGGTGAACCGCCTGTTGCTCAACCGCCAGTTGACCCGGTTGGGACATGAGGTCATCGAGGCCGAGAACGGCGAACAGGCGCTGCAGCTGTGGCAGGAACAGGACGTCGATCTGGTGATTACGGACTGCAGCATGCCGGTGATGGACGGCCTGGCGCTGACCCGGCAGCTGAGGAAAATGCAAAGAAAACCGCTGACCATTCTGGGTTTAACGGCCAACGCGCAGCCGGAAGAACGCATACGCTGCATGGCTGCGGGCATGGATGATTGCTTGTTTAAACCGCTGCGCTTGTCCCAGTTGGACATGTTGCTGCGGCGCATACCGCGGCAACAGGCACTGCGGGAGGAAAAAAACGCGGCGCCTTTAGCGGCATTGGTCAACCTGCCTGCGCTGCAAGCGCTGGCTCAGCAAGATAGGAAACTGTTGGTGATGTTGCTACAAACCACGCGGGAGGAGAATACGCGCGATATGCAGCATTGCCGTCAACTGTTGGCACAGGCGGCGTGGCCGGCGCTGACCTCCTGTCTGCATCGTTTGGCGGGCGCGGCGCAAATTATCGGTGCCACGCAGGCCGAAATCTGCTGCCGCGAGCTGGAAACTTACTGCGAGACCACCGCTGCGCCCGATAAAGAACGGGTAGAGTGTGAGTTGACGCAAGCGCTGGGTGAACTGGAAAAACTGAATCGCGCGATTGAAACCTTCATCAATGAATAAATACCTTCCCCGACCGATGAGACCGGGGAGGGTAGGTCGGAATGCCATCATTTAGCGAGTTATCTCCCCGCAGTATATTCATCTATCAGAAAACCCTGACAAAACTCTCATCCTTCCCTTACGGCATATTCAGGGAACGATGATATTTATCGCCAAATGAAATGAATATAGTTTAATTCGCTGTCAACGTGGCAGCGTTTTATTTTCTGCGGTTTACAGGAGTCCCCATGTTAAAGCAGATGCTATATGAATTGCCTTGTGGCGTTCTATTGGCGCTGATGGCGCTATTTTCTCTTCTGCTAATTGGCGGCGTAGCTTATCTCCTGTTTGCCGATTTTTAAATACAGAGGTGAATGCATATGAAATACCGCTTTGCACCGTTTATTTTGCTGGCCGGAATGGCGGCGTCAGCTGGTGCGGCAACGCTATCGCAATCTTCGCTGTCTCTTGCGCAGGCCACTCGATTGGCCGATGCGGCGGTGCAGGCATGCAGCGCCAAAGGCTATAACGTCAGCGTCACGGTGGTCGATGCCGCCGGTTTAACGCGTGCCGTGCAGCGAATGGATAAGGCTGGGCCGCATACGCTGGAAGCGAGCTATCGCAAAGCTTATACCGCCGTCTCGAGTGGGCAAACGAGCGGAAAATTGCTGGAAAACGCACAAAAATATCCGGCTGCGCAAAAGCTGTCTGATATTCCCGGTTTCTTGCTGTTGGCGGGCGGTGTGCCGGTTAAAGAACAGAACGCGGTCATCGGTGCTATCGGTATCGGCGGCGCGCCGAGCGGCGACATTGATGAAGCTTGTGCGCTGGAGGCGATCAAGTCGTCGATGTAACAGCGCCAACGCCAGGGCTAAAAAATAACTATTTCGCAGGAAATTCTCTTTCATTTAAAAGGATATAACGATGCAATATTTACCGCGCGTATTTTTGCTCTCTTTAATCGCTTTAGGCGCGTCATCTGCGGCAATGGCGGCGGATAATGGCAAAGAAGGCTATTACGGTGCGCTCAACCTGATAAATACTTACCAGCAGGCGAACAATATGGCGTTGAGCGAACGCCCCGGCATCGGTTCGTTCGTTGCCGGCACGGAGAAACATCGCTTCCTGAATGGCTCTGTGGCGGCGGGCTATCAATATGGCAACGGATGGCGTACCGAAGGTGAGTACGTGTTCAAAAGGGACAAAGAATACACCAGTGGGTCATCCACCTTCGCGACCAGCTTCAATCATATGAAAACCGATTCGCAGCGTGTGATGCTGAATGTTTATCGGGACTATCAGCTTGCCGATAAGTTCGCTGTCTATGCGACGGCCGGGATCGGATTGGCCAAGGTGACGGCGGGCGGCTGGCAAGGTAATGATTCGCGCCATTTCGCGGACAATACGCAAACCAATTTTGCCTACTCTGTTGGAGCGGGGGTTTCCTATGAGGTCGTGGATAACCTGGCGGTCTATGCCGGCTATCGCTACGTCGATATGGGTAACGTGGAGAGCGGGCGCAATACCTTTGTGAACGCACGTGGTCTGCAAGATGAGAATCTGCGCGCACGCCTGGTGAATAACGAATATTTGATTGGCGCGCGCTATGTTTTCTAAATAAAGCGGCAGAGGGATATTGCCCTTAGCGCTTGAACGTTTTCGGTTAAACAACGAGTGGGTTGGTTTTGAATGCCCGTAATGGAAATCGCCATTTTATTTTTTCTGGCGTTGCTGAGTGCTTTTGCTTTTATTCAGCATATCAAAATGGTTAGGGGGAAGCGATTTTCCGCGAGGCGATTTAATCGTCGCGGGCTCACGAAAAAATCGCTTTATTAAGCGTTGTTAAATTAAAGTCCTTATGCTGTGTCTATCACCAAGCGCCTGTGCATACCAGGCGCTTTCTTTGTCGCTCAAGAGAGCATTATATTCGAAAATAAAAGGGAGCACTGGGTGAGATTAAAACGAACCTTATTGATTGGCGCAATCACGATGCCAATGTGGATCTCTTCCGCTTTTGCCGACATGACGGGGTGCAGCGAAAAGAAAACGGCAATCCGCACGCAGATTGAAGACGCCCGTATTCATGGCAATATCCACCGTGTTTCGGGGTTAGAAAAAGCCTTGATGGAAGTGAATGCGCACTGTGATGAGAGCGAATTGGCGCAGCAGAAACGGCAAAAAGTCGAAGAGAAAATCCATAAGGTAGAGCAGCGGCAGCGGGAGTACGACGCCGCGAAACGCAGTGGGCAAGCCGATAAAATACGCAAGAAGTTGCAAAAGCTGGATGAGGCCAAAGAAGAGTTGGCAGAGGCTAATGCCGCGCTGCATCTCTCGCAGGGTGAGGAATAAAAACACCTTCGCCGATGGGCGTGGAGAAAAATCATGACGATGAAAATGGGGTTTGCCGGCTTGATGCTCGGCGCGCTTTCTATGCAGGCACAGGCAATGAAGAATCCGCTGAGCGTGCACGTATTGAACCAGCAAACCGGTCTGCCCTCGCAGCAGATGGGCGTTACGCTGGAGAAAAAGGTGGGAGGTAAGTGGGTGCGGCTTGCCGCCCGGCAGACCGATGCCCAGGGCCGAATCGGTGGGCTTTATCCTGAGGCGGAAAAATTTACCCAGGGAGATTATCGAATCACGTTTGAAACCGGTGAGTATTTCTCGCGCGATAATCAGGCGACATTCTATCCGCAGGTGCCGGTAATCATTCGGGTGGAAAACGTGAATGAACACTACCATGTGCCGCTGTTAATCAGCCAATATGGGTTCTCCACTTATCGCGGCAGCTGAGGCTAGCGCGTCAAATAGCCGGTGTGCTGCACCGGCTCGTCTTGGCAATTCTGACGAATCCCCATCTATTCTCACCCCCCCGGCGCCACCGTCAGCAGCAGGTTGGCGAAGCGGCGCTGCTCGCCGGAGGCGATCACCAGCAGCGTCCGATCCGATTTGACCGCGGCGTAAAACGCCTCGCGCGGCAGGTGTTCGACCGGGCACTGCGCCGGCAGCAGCTGTCGGTATTCGGCTTCGATGGTGTTGGTGAAGTCCGGCGGGCAGGCCATCAGCGCCGCGCTTTCCACGTTGATGCAGGCCAGCAGTTTTTCCAGGATCGGCGGGGCGGCGAGCGTGCCGGGCGCCAGGTTCAGATAGACCACGGTGGCGTCTTTCGGCGCGTGGGTCATGCAGGCGTAGTTGCCGTCGGCGATCAGTACCTGGGTTTTATGCCCGCATTGCGCCAGCGCGGCGAGCAACGGCGGGTGGGTGATGGCGGATTTGATCATAAAGCGATTCCTGAATGAGAGGGCGGCAGCCATGCCGCCCGCGGTTTAATTACATGCGGTAGATGCCGCCGTTGATGTCGAGGGTGGCGCCGGAGATGAAGCCGTCGTATTCCGCCGCCAGGAAGGTAATGGCGCGCGCCACGTCGTCCGGCGTGCCTGCACGGCCCAGCGGGATGGCGCGAACGGTTTCCTCCGCCGATGCCTGGGTGGTGTGGCGATTATGGAAGCGGGTGCCGAGGATCAGGCCGGGCGCCACAGCGTTCACCCGGATGCCGTATTCGCCCAGCTCCGCTGCCAGCGAGCGCGTCCAGGTGAGCACCGCACCCTTGGTGGCGGAATAGACCAGCGAGCCGGAGTGCCCGCCGGCGCGGCCGGCTTGCGAGGCCAGGTTGACGATGCTGGCGCCGTTTGCCGCCTTCAGGAACGGCAGTGCGCTTTGCGTGACGTTCAGCATGGTGGTCATGTTCACGTCGATCACGGTTTGCCAGAAGGCGCGGTCGATCTCGCCCAGCCATTTTCGCCCGACGATGCCGCCGACGTTATTGACCAGAATGTCGATACCGCCGAGAAACTCGGCGCCGGCCGAAACGCAGCGCCGCGTTTCGTCGCTATCGATGAGATCGGCGTAGCCGTAAGCGGCCTTTTGCCCCAATGAATGGGCCAGCGCCACCAGCGCTTTGGGGCCGCTTTCGTCGCTGTGATAGTGAAAATAGATGTCGCAACCGGCCTTGATCAGCCGCTCTGCGGTGGCGCGGCCGATGCCCTGTTCCGCCCCGGTGATAAACACCTTTTTGCCCGCAAGATCGCCCATGATTGACTCCTTATTGGTTCGTTAAGCATTGATGACGCCTTCACGCTGTTTCGCGCAGTAGAAAATGCAGATCAACCCGGTGGCCAACAGGCACGAGGCCAGGAAAAACAGCCCCGGCGCGCTGCTGCCGGTCAGATCGTTCAACACGCCCACCGCATAAGGCGCGACGAAGCCGCCGATATTGCCGATGCAGCTGACCACCGCCAGCCCGGCTGCCGCGGCCGCGCCGGTGGAAATGTTGGCGGGCATGGATAAAAACGGCGGCACGGCGGTGTAGATGCCGATGGCGGCGATGCACAGGAACGACAGCGCGACGAGCGGATCGTATTTAAAAAATGTCACCGCCCCCATCAGGCCGATAGCGGCGACCACCATGCTGAGGCCGGCGAATACGCCGAGCTTTTTTGTTTTGCTGGCCCACAGGCTCCACGGGTACACCAGCAGCGCGGCCAGGCCGTAGGGAATGAGCGCCAGCAGGCTGACGCGGAAGATATCGCCGCCGGAGAGGGCGGTAATGATCGACGGCAGCCAGGTGCCGAAGCCGTAAATGCCGCACACCATGCCGAAGTTGAGCAGCGCGTAGAGCAGGTATTTCTTGTTTTTCATCCCTTTCAGGAAGTCGCCCAGCGTGATTTTAGAGCCGGATTTGGAGCGGCCGGCGTTGCTCATCAGCCAGGCCTTTTCCTCCACGTTCAGATAGCCGACGTCCTTGGGCGAGTTCTTGATCAGGAACGGGATCAGCAGGCCGATGACGATCGGCGGCAACCCTTCGAGGATAAACAGCAGCTGCCAGGGAGCGAACCCGAACCAGTCATGCTGAATATTGAGAATAAAGCCGGAAATCGGCGAGCCGACGGCGTTGGACAGCGGCTGGACGATGATGAACATGCCGAGAATTTTGGTGCGGTATTTTTCCGGAAAGAACACCGTGAAGTAATACACTACCGAGGGAAAGAATCCGGCTTCGCATACGCCCAGCATAAAACGGCAGATATACAGCTCCAGCGGCGTGCGCACAAAGCCGAGCAGGGTCGCGAAGATGCCCCAGGAAATTAATATTCTGGCGAACCAGATGCGCGGGCCGAATTTAATGGTGCCGGCGTTGCTGGGTATTTCAAACAGGAAATAGCCGATAAAGAAAATCCCGGAGGCGAAGCCGAAGGCCGAGGCGGTCAGGCCCAGGTTATCTTCCAGCGCTTTGGCGGCGTAGGCCATGTTATTGCGATCGAGAAACGCCAGGAAATACAATAAAATCATGAGGGGGACAATATGCAGCGTCAATTTCCTGATAGCGCTGCGTTCAATATCCTGCGGCTTGCTTATTTTCATTTTGATATTTCCAATGTGGTTAATCGGAATAATAGAGGCCCGGCCCATAACCCTGAGCTGAACGTTAAATAACGGCACGACGCTGATTCATTGAGACGCGGGCATCCCTTAAGCCCGACGGCCTGTTCCTTTGTTTTGGCTGACACCGATCCGGACGATGCCGCGGCGCATCGCCTGGGGAAGACGCTGTTATTTCAGTTAGCCGGCGGCTTTGACCGAGCGCCGGCTGATGACCGTCGGCGGGAAGAGAAACTCGCCGGGCGGTTGTGCATCATCGTTGATGCGGCCGATCAGGCGCTCGACCATCAGCTGCGCCATCTCCGCCAGCGGCGGCCTGACGGACGTTAGCCCCGGTTCGGCCAGGCCGGCCAGCGCGATATTGTCGATGCCGATCACCGAGATGTCTGCGGGCACCTGGACGCCGGCGGCGCGCAGCCCCACCATCAGCCCGATGCCCAGCGCATCGTTAATCGCCACGATACCGTCCGGGCGCGGCGTCAGCGCGAGCACGCGCGGCGCCAGCGTCAGCCCTAATTCGAACATTTCCGTGTCGCCGTAGGCGCTGTTGGCTTTGCCTTCGATCACCCGTTGGCGTTCGCTCAGGCTGTGCCCCAGCGCACTTAGAAAACCGTCGATCTTGTGGCTGCGCCCGACGGTCAGCGTCGCTTCGGTGGCGAACACAATGTGTCGGCAGCCGCGTTCGAGCAGGTGCTGCGCGGCCAGGCGCCCGGCGGCGATATTGTCCATCGACACGCTGTCGAACAGCCGGGCATCGGTGGCCATCGGCTCGGCGAACGGGCTGTCGTAGCTGACGATCTTCATGCCTCTCTCGGCCGCCCGGACAAAATGGGTCTGGCGAATGTCGCTCGCCGCCACGATGATGCCGCGCACGCCATGCAGGAACATATCGTCGATAAACGCGGCCTCTTCCTGTTCCTGGCGGTAGGCGTTGCCGAGCAAGACGCGGTAGCGATAAGCCCGCGCCGCGCCGTCGACCGCATGCGCCAGCGCTGAAAAGCTCGGGTTGACGATCGACGGCAGCAGCAGGCCGATGATCTTCGCCTGCGGCGCGGGCACCGCCGCCGTTCGGGCCGGCCGGTATCCCAGGGTCGCCATCGCTTGTTCGATGCGCTCACGGGTCTGCGCGCTCATCTGGTGGCTGCGGTTATTCAGCAGGTTCGACACGCTGCTGATGGACACGCCGGCCAACCGCGCGACGTCTCGAATATTTGCCATTTGCCGATACCTTGCTGCCTGCCGTTAGCCTGCAATCTATAAGGGAAGACAGGCGCAGGCAAGCCGCAACCGGGGCGAAACCCGCATGGGATCGCGCATTTGTGAGAGTTGTCAGGCGGCGGCCGAGTTGTTTACTAAACAGTAAGGCGGGGTGGGAGGTTACGCCGGGATCGGGCAAGCGTCCGGCGGCGCATCGGCGGCCTGCTGGCGGAATTTTCCCGGCGTCAGGCCGAAGTGACGGGTGAAGGCTTTGTGCAGCGCCACCTCCGACGAATAGCCGGCCTGTTCGGCGATACGGCTCAGCGGCAACGCCTGGCGCGCCAGCAGCCGGGCCGCCAGCTGCATGCGGATGGCGGTAAGGGCCTGCAGCGGCGTTTGCTGCGTGACCTGACGAAAGACGCGGGCGAAGTTGGCGCGCGACATATGGGCCTGTTTGCTCAGTTCAACCAGCGTCCAGGGATGTTGCGGGCGGCGCAGCATCTGTTCAACCACGTTGCCCAACTGCGGATGCAGCAACGCGGCGACCAGATTGCCGCTCTGATTTGGCTGGGCCAGCCAGGCGCGGATCGCCAGCGCGAACAGCAGCGCCATGGTCTGGCTGACAATGGCGTTGTGCCCCTGGCCCTGTTGGCTGAACTCATCGCTCAGCAGCTGGCCGGTCGCCTGCAGCAGCGCCAGCCGCCCCTGTTGGCGGCTGTTGAACAGCAAACATTCCGGCAGGCTCGCCAGCAGCGGCGACGCGCTGTGCGGCAAGATTTGCACGCCGCACAGCAGGTGCGTGGCGCTGTCGGCCCTCTCCGGCAGCAGGCGGTGGGCGGAGTTGTGCGGCAAGAACAGCAGGCTGCCTTGCTCCAGCGGTACCGGCCGGCCGCCGGGGATCTCCAGCCGACAGCTGCCCGCTAGCACCATGTGCCAGCGGATCTGACTCCACTCCCCGGCGGCATGCGGCGAGCGCCACTCGCCGCTGAAATGGCAATCGCGCGCCACATAACCGCGCATGTCGTTAAGCATCAACAGTTGGCTGAGCGGATCCATTTTGAGACTCCTGGCTAAGAAGCTGATTGTTTCGGCAATGGGCCGGCGTAATGCGAAGCACTAAGATCGGTTCGATAGTGCAGCGATGCGGAGGGCGCCGCTGCGATGCATGAGTTATCAATGACATGGAGCCGGTAATGAAAATACTATTCTTTCTGAGCAAGGGCGACAAGCTGGGATTAACGCTGATTCGCCTCAGCATCGCCATCGTTTTCTTATGGATTGGCCTGCTCAAATTCATCCCTTACGAAGCGGACAGCATCACGCCGTTCGTCGCCAACAGCCCGCTGATGTCGTTTTTCTATGACATGCCGCAGGACTATCAGGCGCACCTGACGCACGAAGGCGAACTGAACCTCGCCGCCCGCGCCTGGCAGCAGGCCAACAATACCTATGGCTTCTCCAACGGCCTGGGCGTGGTGGAGGTGGCGATCGCGCTGCTGGTGCTGGCCAACCCGTTCTCCAAATGGCTGGGGCTATTGGGCGGCATACTCTCCTTTTGCACGCCGCTGGTGACGCTGACCTTTTTGATCACCACCCCGGAGGCCTGGGTGCCCGCGCTGGGCGATGCGCATCACGGTTTCCCTTATCTCTCCGGCGCCGGGCGCCTGGTGCTGAAGGACACCCTGATGTTGGCGGGCGCGGTGATGATCATGGCGGATTCGGCGCGCAGTTTGCTCGAGAAACAGTGGCGGGGGAAGGTCGCATGAACGTCATGAACCGGGCCGTGGCCGGCAGCCTGATGATGCTGGCCTGTTCTGCCGTGGCGGAGGGGACGATGGGGCAAGAAACCCGAACGGTAGAGAGCGCCTACGCTTATCAGCAAACGCGTCAGCGCATTATCAGCACGGCCGAGCAGAAGGGCGTGACGCTGTTCGCCGAGTTCGATCACGCGAAAGCGGCGCGTGAGCATCATCTGACGATGCCGCCCACCACGGTGCTGGTGCTGGGCAACCCGCTGGCGGGCACGCCGCTGATGCTGGCGCGGCCGGCGTTGGCGCTGGATCTGCCGTTCAGGGTGCTGATTGCGCAAGACGAACGGGGCAAAACGCAGGTCAGCTACCACCCGGCGGAAAGTCTGAAGCGGAGCGCTGGGGCCGACGAACGACAGATCGCGGCGCTGAGGCCGCTGGAGCGGTTAGTTGAGGCCGCAATACGCTGATTGACCGGCGATGAACATCATGAGACGAGGCGACACAATGTACGATTATCAGGCGATTATCATCGGTTTTGGCAAGGCCGGCAAAACGCTGGCGGCCTTTCTGGCCGGGCAGGGATGGCGCGTGGCGATGGTGGAGGCGTCGGCGCAGATGTATGGCGGCACCTGCATCAACATCGGCTGTATCCCGACCAAAACGCTGGTGCACGATGCCGAGCTTCACGGGCCGGGCGAACAGGCGTTCAGCCAGGCGATGGCGCGCAAGCGGCAGGTGACCGGCCTGCTGCGGGAGAAAAACTATCAAAACCTGGCGGGGCTTGAACAGGTTACGGTGATCGACGGACGGGCGGAGTTTATCGATCCGCATCGCATCAGCGTGCAGGGCGCGGCGGGAACGCAGGTGCTGAGCGGCGAGCGCATCTTCATCAACACCGGGGCCGTCAGCCGCTGGCCGGCGATCGACGGGTTGGATCGCTCGCAGCGGAGTTACGACAGCACCGGCCTGCTGCAGTTGACGCAGCGGCCCGCGCGGTTGGGCATTATTGGCGGCGGTTATATCGGGCTGGAGTTCGCTTCGATGTTCGCGCAGTTCGGCAGCGCCGTGACGGTATTCGAAGAGGCGGATGCGTTGCTCGGCCGGGAAGACCACGATATGGCGCAGGCGATACAGCAAATCCTGAGCGACGCCGGGGTCAGCTTCACGTTTAACGCCGGCGTGAAGCAGGTGCGCGATGTGGAAGGGGGCGTTGAGGTGGTGCATCAGGGCGGCGTGCAGTCGTTCGATGCGCTGCTGGTGGCGGCCGGGCGCGCGCCGAACACCGCAGGTTTGCAGCTGGCGCGCGCCGGCGTTGAGGCGGATGAGCGCGGCGCCGTGCGGGTGGACGCGCAACTGCGCAGCAGCGTGCCGCATATTTGGGCGCTGGGGGACGTCAACGGCGGGCCGCAGTTTACCTATATCTCGCTGGACGATTTCCGCATTGTGCGCGACAGCCTGTTCGGCGCGGGTAAACGCAGCACGGCCGATCGCGGCGCGGTGCCTTACTCGGTGTTCATCACCCCCAGCTTCTCGCGTATCGGCCTCAGCGAAGATCAGGCCCGGCAGCAGGGGCGCGACATTAAGGTCGCCACTCTGCCGGCGGCGGCGATCCCGCGCGCCCGCGTGCTGGGCGACACGCGCGGCCTGCTGAAGGCGGTGGTCGATGCGCAGACCGGCCAGATCCTCGGCGTGGCGCTGCTGTGCCGCGATGCTCATGAGATGATCAACATCGTCAAAACGGCGATGGACGCCGGGCTGCCCTATACCCGGCTGCGCGATCAGCTGTTCACCCATCCGACCATGAGCGAGTCGCTCAACGACCTGTTTGGGCTGATAGGGTAAAGCGGGGCGAGAGGGGCGGCGCAGATGAGTGAGATCTGCGAAGCACCTCTCGTTTATCGCCCTTCGGGGCGGCGGGTTCTGTACTATTGTTTTCTCTTTGCGGCACGTTCCAGGCCGATGGGGCGCTGGGCGCAACGGAGATCACAGATGAACAAACGGGAATTAGAAAGCGCGATTGTCACCGATTTTTCCAAACGCATGAGCTACGGCGACTACCTGTGCCTGGACCAACTGCTGGACTGCCAGCACCCGCTCTCCAACCCGCCGCATCATGATGAAATGCTGTTCGTGATACAGCACCAAACCTCCGAGCTGTGGATGAAGCTGATGCTGCATGAGCTGCAGGCGGCGCTGCGGCTGGTGCAGCAGGACAAACTCAGCCACTGCTTCAAAATCCTGGCGCGCGTCAAACAGATCCAGCGGCTGCTGTTCGAACAGTGGGCGGTGCTGGAAACGCTGACGCCGTCGGAGTACGTCGAGTTTCGCGACGTGCTGGGCAGCTCGTCGGGCTTCCAGTCGCACCAATATCGCTCGATCGAGTTCCTGCTCGGCAACAAGAATGCGGCGATGCTGGCGGTGTTCAGCAGCGACGCGGAAAAACACGCCGCGTTGAAGGCGATCCTCGAAGCGCCAAGCCTGTACGACGAATACTTGCTGTACCTGGCGCGCCACGGCCTGCCGATCCCGCAGGAGTGCCTCGAGCGCGACTGGACGCAGCCCTACCAGCGCAACCCGGATCTGCTGCCGGCGTTCAAAGTGATCTACGACAACCCGCAAACCTACTGGGAAGCTTATGAAATGGCGGAGAAGCTGGTGGATATCGAAGAGAGCTTCCATCTGTGGCGCTTCCGTCATATGAAAACGGTGGAGCGGATTATCGGCTTTAAGTCGGGCACCGGCGGTTCCAGCGGCGTCAGCTTCCTGAAAAAGGCGTTGGATCTGACCTTTTTCCCCGAGCTGCTGGACGTACGTACCGAAATCGGCGCCTGAGACAATGTGGGGGGGGGGGAAGGGCGATGAGCGTGAGGATTATCGATAAGGCGGCGGAGAAGGTGGTGGGGGTGAGAGTCGTGGGGCCGTATCCGCAGACGATTCCACAGGGCTCGCAGCAACTGCTGGCATGGCGGCAGCGCCACGGCGTGCCGTTCGGCAAATGGCTGGTGCTGTATTGGGACGATCCGGCGGAAGTGGCGCCGGAAAAGCTGCGTGCCGACGTGGTGATGAGCGTGGCGGACGATTTCGCGCTGCCGGCGGGCAGCGAGGGCGTTACCGTGCAGACGCTGCCCGCCGGGCAGTACGCGGTCTACCACGTGCGCATCAGCGATGGCGACTTCGAGCGGGTGTGGGGCGAGTTCTACCAGAAGCTGTTGCCGGCCAGCGGCTATCAGCCGGTTGAGGGGGTAAGCTATGAGCACTATCTCAACGACTGCGAAGCCGACGGCTATTTCGACCTCGATATTTACCAGACGGTGAAGAAGTGGTGAGGGGGCGTTGATGATAAGGAAGGCTGAAGCGATGAACGGGACAGCTTCAGCCCGTTGTTTTGGCTAAACGTCGGTGACCTTGCCGCCAGCGCAGTCATCTCCTTGCCAAAAGGGGTTACAGCGGCAGCCGGTTTTGCCGGCGCCGCCGCCCGAAAGCCGACGTTAACCGGCTTTCCCTGCGTGCCACTTGGCTACTCTTTAGGGAACAGCTGATCGACGGCGCTCTGGATCGCCGCCTGATGGCCGCCGCCCGGCGCGGCGGTGCGCGCGGCGCCGCCGGGCTGGTTGAGATCCAGCTGGCCGCCGGTATTGATCTCCCCGTCCTCTTTCACCGTGATATTGAAGCTGGTGCCGGTGATGTTGATTTGGCCGTTCGCCAGCAGCTCGATCACGCTTTCGCCGCACTCCAGCCGCAGCGATTCGCCGGAGCCGAGGGTAAAGGCGTTGACCACGGCGTCGCTGCGCGTTTTGCCGGTCAGCGCCGAGGCCTCGCCTTTGACGCCGCTGGCCTGATTGAGCACCACCCGTTTGATCTGGTTGCCGCCCACCAGGTGGGTGTGGTCGTTAGCGATGCTGTGGCTCTCATCGTTTTTGACCTGGGTGTCCATGTTGCGTTCTGCCTGGATCCACACCTGTTCGGCGCCGGCCTTGTCTTCGAAACGCAGGGCGTTGGCGTTGTCGGCGGTGCCGTCCTTGGAACGGCTCATAAAGCCCATTTGGGTGGCGGCGGCCGGCAGCGCCCACGGCGGCATGCTGGCTTCGTTATAAACGCGCCCGGTGACGATCGGCCGATCCGGATCGCCGTTGATAAAGTCCACCACCACTTCGTCGTTGACGCGCGGGATCTGCACGCCGCCGTAGCCCTGGCCGGCCCAGGCGCTGGAGACGCGCACCCAGCAGGAGCTGCCGTCGTCCTTCGGCCCGAAGCGGTCCCAGTGGAATTTCACCTTGATGCGGCCGTATTTGTCGGTCCAGATTGATTCGCCGGCCGGGCCGACCACCCGGGCGGTCTGCGGCCCGTGGGTTTTCGGCCAGGTGGCCTGCTGCGGCGGGTGCCAGGGCACGTCCGCCGGCAGCACGGTGAAGTCGATACGGTGTTCGCTGCTCTGATCGTCGCCGCTGGCGTAGCGGTTCTCTTTCAGATGGTAGTTGGCCTGCAGCGTCAGGTACTCGCGGTTGTCGTCGGCGTGCGGGGCGTTATACAGCGTAAAGGTGCTGCCGGGAGCGATGCCCATCGCGGTGGCGGTGCCCCGGATCTGCTGATGTTCGGCCTGCCAGGCCTCCTGGCGCACGCGGGCGTAGAACTCCCCCTGCTGATGCTCGGTGTAGCGGCCCGGCCAGTCGTAGACATCGATCTGCCCCGGCGTCGGCGAGACCGGGTTTTGCCGCGCCTGGAACAGCCAGGCGTTCGGCTTGCGGAAATCGTAGTCGTCCAGGCTGTAGATGCCCGGCGTGACGCGATCGGACAACGTCCACTGGCTGATGCCTTCCTCGCTGGTGCTGCCGCCGGACGGCGTCAGGTGGTAGGGGATCATCTCGTAGCCGGGATAGGGCTGGTGGTGGTGGGGCGCATCCCCGAGCACCAGCGTGTGTTTGCCCATCTCGTGTTTGAAATAGTAATAGATGCCCTCCAACTCCATCAGGCGGCTGATGAAGTTGAAGCTGCTTTCGTTGTACTGCACGCAGTAGCCCCACAGGCGATAGTCGCCGGTCAGCTGATCTTCCAACTGCACGTTGTGCTCCGCCAGCAGAGTCTTGACGATCTGCGGCACCGTTTGTTCCTGGAAGATGCGGAAGTTGCGATCCTTGGTCATCGGCCACAGATCCGGCTGCACGTGCAGGTTATACACCGCGTAGCGCGTGCCGCCGATCTCTTCGCTGCTGACGGCGATGGCGGTGATCTTGCCATTCAGGTAGCGCGGGGCGCTGAGAAAGCCCTGAGTCGGGATCTCCAACGTCAGCGGTTGGCCGAGCAGCGCTTTGCGATCGAGCCGCGCGTCGGTGCTCAGCAATTCAATAGAGAAGTCGAAAGGGGTGGAAAGCGCCTCGATACCGTCCAGCGAGCGGAACAGCAGCTGCTCCTGGCCCAGCGGCGTGTGCGCAATAATGCGATCCAACATGAGAACATCCTCTGTGATTGACGTCGTGCCCTGCATACCCCGACGTTGCAGCGGCCTTGCCGCGCGGCCAATGATGGTGGGCAGTGGTGCGTCAGTCTCATGAAAAAGGGGAACCCCCGCGGCGGCGGGGGGCAGAACGGGATTAACCGGCGGTGGCCGGATTGACCAGCCAGGTGCCGGCGTTGTCGATGCTGAGTTGCTGCTGGCGGAGCCGATCGTTGTGGCGGATCTCCAACTGATAACGACCCGGCGCCAGATTCAGACTGGCGAAGCCGTTTTCGCCCGGCGTCACCTGCTGCGGCTTGCCGTCGAGGCTGACCTGTTCGCCCGGCTGCAGTTTGAAGTACACCAGCGCCACCGGCTGCGGTGGCGGCGCCGCCTTTTGCGGTTCCACCGGCGCAGATGGCGCGATTTGCGGCGCGCTCGGCTGCTCCGTCAGGGTTTTCTGCGCCGGTGACGTCTCGGTGTTTTGCGCTACGGCCGGGGTATCATCCTCGCCGCCGCTCAGCCAGGCGACGGCGCCGATCGCCAGCAGCGCCGCGACGCCGGCGCCGGCCATCATCGGCCGCGAGAATTGGGTGCTGCGCGCGGTAACGGCGCCGGCGGCCGCGGCGGCAGCAGCCGGGTTGGCGGCCACCAGCAGGTTCTCCGGCGCGGCGGCCGGGGTGCTGATGATTTCATTTTCATCGGCGATCGGCAGATGCAACAGCTCGGCCATTTCATCGATGGTCTGCGGGCGGTCTTCCGGTTTCAGCGCCAGCGCGCGGTCGACGGTGCGCAGCAGCTCCGGCGAGTAGCCGGCGGGACGGCGCTCGGCCAGCGGCTGATAGCTGTCTTCGATGCTGCGCACCACGCTGACCGGCGGCGGCGAACCGACGATCAGCGTGTGCAGCACGGCGCCCAGCGCATAAATATCGGTCCAGGGCCCCTGTTCGCCGTCGCTGTTCTCGGTGTACTGCTCGATCGGCGCGAAACCCGGTTTCAGCATGATCTCCGTTTCGTCCGACAGGTTGCCGATCTCTTTGCGCGCCGACCCGAAGTCCAGCAGCACCGGCAGCTGGCTCTCCTGAATTTGGATGTTATCCAGCGAGATGTCGCGGTGCAGGTAGCCTTCCTGATGGATGGTGTTGATGGCGCTGAACAGCGGCGGCAGCAGCCGCCGGATCCACGCCTCGTCGATTTTCTCCGGCTGCTGTGCCTGCAGGTTCTTCAGCGTGGTGCCGCTGTAAAACTGGGTGCCCATGTAGGCGGTGCCGTTCTCTTCCCAGAAGCGCAGCACGTGCAGCAGGCCGGGGTGCGAGAAGCGCGCCAGCAGGCGCGCCTCCTGAATAAAGCTGTTCAGCCCGGCTTGGAAGGTTTTGCCGAAGCGCTCGCCGCGCAGCCCGATGCTGAGATCGTCGTTGCGTTTCGCCAGCGAGGTCGGCATGTACTCCTTGATGGCGATGGTGCGTTCCAGTTGGTGATCGTAGGCGCGGTAGACGATGCCGAAGCCGCCTTCGCCGATCGCTTCCTGGATCTCGAATTCGTTGAATCGATAGCCGCTCGGCAGGCTGTTCGAATTCGGTTTGGTTATCCCGGTTCCCGACATAGTGATGACTCTCTGTGTTCAAAGGGCCGCCGTCTCGGCGGCCGCGGCGTTATGCCTGAAATTGACAAATGAATTCGTTGTTCTGCAGCGCGATATGCAGCTGGCGATAGCGCTGGTCGTTGGCGCTGCCGGTCAGCAGGGTGTGGCTGATCTGCGGCAGCAGGGTGTTGGTCAGGATGGCGTCGACCATGCGGCCGCCGGACTCCACCTCGGTGCAGCGGCTGACGATCTGCTCGATGACCGCGTCGTCGAAGGTGCAGACGATGTCGTGATTCTCCGCCAGGCGACGCTGGATGCGGCCCAGCTGCAGGCGCACGATGTTGCCCAGCGTAGCGTCGGTCAGCGGGTAATACGGCACCACCAGCAGGCGGCCGAGCAAGGCGGCCGGGAACACCGACAGCAGCGGCTGGCGCAGCGCGCCGCTCAGCGCATCCGGCTCCGGCAGCAGCTCCGGATCGCTGCACAGTCCGGCGATCAGATCGGTGCCGACGTTGGAGGTCAGGATGATGATGGTGTTGCGGAAATCGATATGGCGGCCTTCGCCGTCCTCCATCCAGCCCTTGTCGAACACCTGGAAGAAGATTTCATGCACGTCCGGGTGCGCCTTTTCGATTTCGTCCAGCAGCACCACGCTGTAAGGGCGGCGGCGCACCGCCTCGGTCAGCACGCCGCCTTCGCCGTAGCCGACATAGCCGGGGGGCGCGCCTTTCAGCGTCGAAACGGTGTGCGACTCCTGGAATTCGCTCATGTTGATGGTGATGACGTTCTGCTCGCCGCCGTACAGGGTTTCCGCCAGCGCCAGCGCGGTTTCGGTCTTGCCGACGCCGGACGGCCCGGCCAGCAGGAACACCCCGACCGGCTTGTTCGGATCGTCCAGCCGCGCCCGCGAAGTGCGCACCCGGCGGGCGATCAGATCCAACGCATGGCGTTGGCCGATCACGCGCTGGTTCAGGGTGTCGGAGAGTTGCAGCACCGCCTCAATCTCGTTTTTCACCATGCGGCCCAGCGGGATGCCGGTCCAGTCGGCCACTACCGCCGCCACGATGTTGGCGTCGACGGCGGCGAAGATCAGCGGCGCTTCGCCCTGCAGCGCGCTCAACTGCTGCTGCAGTTCGCCCAACTGGGCACGCAGCGCGTCGGCGTCAGGGCCAGCCTGCGTCTCTTCGTCGGCAGGCTCCGCTTCCTGTTGGTGCAGCTGTGCGCGCAGTGTGATGATCTCTTGGATCAGCGCCAGCTCCTGCTGCCAGCGGTCGGTCAGCTGTTCCAATTCCTGGCGCAGCGCGGTCAGCTGGGCTTCAATCTCCTGCGGGCGCAGGGGATCGCCGATGCCGACCTTGGCCTCGCGGCGGGCGATATCCAACTCTATCTGCAGCGCATCGATGCGGTGGCGGCAGTCTTCGACCTGAGCAGGCTCGGCATGTTGGCTGACCGCCACGCGCGCACAGGCGGTATCCAGCAGCGCCACCGCCTTGTCCGGCAACTGGCGGGCAGGAATATAGCGATGCGACAGCCGCACCGCGGCGTCCACCGCTTCATCCAGCAGCAGCACGCGGTGGTGTTGCTCCAGCGGGCTGACGGTGCTGCGCAGCATCAGCAGCGCTTTGTCTTCGCTCGGTTCATGCACCTGCACCACCTGGAAACGGCGGGTGAGCGCCGGATCCTTCTCGATGTATTTCTTGTATTCCGACCAGGTGGTGGCGCCGAGGGTGCGCAGCTGGCCGCGCGCCAGCGCCGGTTTCAGCAGGTTGGCGGCGTCACCGGTGCCCTGGGCGCCGCCGGCGCCGATCAGGGTGTGAATTTCGTCGATAAACAGGATGATCGGCGTCGGGCTGGACTGCACTTCGTCGATCACCGCCTGCAGCCGTTTTTCAAACTCGCCTTTGACGCCGGCGCCGGCCTGCAGCATGCCGATGTCCAGCAGGCACAGTTTCACGTCGCGCAGCTGCGGCGGCACGTCGCCGGCCACGATGCGCAGCGCCAGGCCTTCCACCACCGCGGTTTTCCCGACGCCGGCCTCGCCGGTGAGCAGCGGGTTGTTCTGGCGGCGGCGCATCAGGATATCGATGATTTGCCGGATCTCCTCATCGCGGCCGGCCACCGGGTCGATCTCGCCGTTGCGCGCTCTGGCGGTCAGATCCTGGGCATACTGCGCCAGAACGCTTTCACCGCTGCGCGCCGCGCCGGATACGTTCTCGGCGCTGCTTTCCGCCGGCGCATCCTGGGCGTTTTCCGCCGAGTGAGCGGTGATGGCGGCGAACTGCTCCATCAACAGATCGGCGTTGATGCGCTCGAACTGCGGGGAAATGGCCTTCAGCAGATGGCGCAGGCTGTAGGTTTTCAGGATGCCGAGCAGCAGGTGGCCGCCGCGGATGCGCGCCGCGCCGAATTTCAATGAGCCATAGACCCAGGCGCGTTCCACCGCGCTGTCGATGTGCTCGGACAGATCGGAGATGGCGCTGGCGCCGCGGGGCAGGCGATCGAGCGCCTCGACGATATCGCGCGCCAGCTGCGCCTCGTCCAGCGCGAAGTGGCGGACGATCTGCTGCAGATCGCCGTCCGGCGATTGCATCAGCTGATGCAGCCAGTGCGCCAGTTCGACGTAGGGGTTACCGCGCAGCTTGCAAAACGCCGTCGCACTTTCCAGAGAGGTGAATAACAGGCTATCCAGTTTGCCAAATAATACCGAGCGGCTGATTTCAGACATGGTTTTCCTCAGGTCTCAGAGTGGCCTGGCGCCGCAGGGCGCCGGCCGAAATAGGGTCAGAACGGATTTTCCAGCGGTTCAGGGCTGAAGATCAGATCGTCGAGATCGCGTTGCCGCCGATCGTCGGCCAGCCAGCTGCTCAGGCCCAGTCGCTGCGCGCCGCCGAGCTGGATGCCGTGCGCCTGTTCCTTCGCCAGGATCAGGCGCACTTCCCAGACGAACTCGATGCCCAGATATTGGCGCACCCAGTCGCGCAGCTGCCGGCACAGGTCGGCGCCGGGCAGGAAGCGGTCATAGTCTTGCTGCGGCATCGGCCCCAGCTCGATGCGGAATTTGTGCTGAATATCGCGCACCGCGATGCCGAGAAAGGCCGACTCGCCGAGCCGCGGCGCGCCGCGCCCGGCCTTGAGCCGAGCTTGCTCGCGCGGTTCGACCCGCAGCCAGTGCGGCACGTTTTCGACGATGCGCACCGGCACCTTGAAATACTGCTGCAAAATCTTGCTCAGGCCTTCCGGATCGCGGCTGTGGCGAATCAGATGACCGGCCATAAAATGTTTGGCGTGGGCGTTGATGCTGTCGCGTTCCTGCTGCGCCGGCTGGCCGATGCCGATCAGGCTCGACAGGTATTCGTCGAAGCGCCGGTTGTCCGGGCGATCCAGCGACACCGTCGGCTGCGCGTCGGCCCAGGCGCGGTAAAACAGCAGCGTCAGCCGGTGATGGAACAGGTTGGTGAACGCCAGCAGGCTGGTGTCCTGGTGGTGGTACACCCGTTCGCGCACGTATTCGGTCAGGTGCAGCGGCAGCGGCCCGTTGGGGCCGAATAGGCCGAAGCTGAAGATCGAGACGTCGTGCAGCGGGCTGTTGGCGCGCGGCGCCACCTGCGCCAGCGTGGAGGGCGCGAACGACAGCGACGGCTCCTGGCCCAGGCGCAGCATCTCGTGGCGCGGCAGCGGCGCGCGCCCCAGCAGGTAAGGCTGGCCGCCCTGGGCGTCGATGCGGCGCAGCAGCTGAAACAGATCGTGCTTGTAAGGCGCGCTGCGCAGCCGCGGCCAGAAGTCGTCCGGCAGGCGATACAGCGCGTTGATCTGCGGCGGCGCCAGTTCGGTGGCAATCATCTCCGCGCTCATATCAGCGTCCTTTTGCCCATGCGCGCCTGCCAGTGGGCGATTTCGCCGCGCTGCTGGCTGGAGAGTGTCATCTCGGTGAAGGTGTTCATCGCCACCAGGCGCGAGAACAGGCGCTCCAGCACGCTGCCGAGCAGATAAGGGCTGTTGCCGGAGAACGCCTGCTCATCGACCGTCAGATCGATGGCGATGCCGCGCGCGAACACGATGGGGCCCGGCTCCGGCACTCGCCGATAAACCGGCCGCAGGTTGCAATGGCGCACGCCCTGGATCTGTTTGGCGATCGCCGGCTCGCTCAGGTTGCCGTACAGCCCCAGCAGCTGGCGCAGGCTGGCGGCGCCCTGTTCCGGATCGCCGTCCATCATGCTGAGATAGTTCAGCTGCAGCTGGCTGATCAGCCGCCAGGTGATCATGCCTTCGGCCAGCGCCGGGCGCGGCGGAGTGGGGCCTTTGCGCAGCGAGACCTGCTTGATCGGGATCGAATCGGGCATCACGAAGTTACCCTGATCCTGTTGCAGCAGCATCAACGGCAGGTCGCGGCTGGTGCACAGCACGTCGGCGGTGAGGTATTTCAGATCGCTGTGCCACGGCGATTGCCGCTCGTCCACCAGCGACACGAACACTTCCGAACCGGCATAGCCGGTGCGGGTGCCGTAGCGGCGGGCGTGCTCCGACAGCGTGCGCTGTTCGCGCCGCAGCGAGAAGTAGGCGCCATAGTTGCCGTCGTCCGCGCTCAGGGTGCTGTAAAACGGCCGAAACTCTTGCTCGTAGCGTTTTTCGCTGGCGCTGCCGCCGAGCCGCTGTACCGAGAACACTTCGTAATCCAGCGGCCGGATATTGTCGACCACCAGATGGTATTCGTGGTTTTTTTCGTTGATCGCGATGCGTTCGGCGACCTTCGGAAACAGGTTGATCACCGGCGTGCAGTGCAGCGCCAAATGGGCGGCGTCGACCACCCGTTCCAGCGCGGCGTCGTGCCGATCCAGCAGCACCACGATTTCGAACTGGCGCAGCGCCTTTTTCCCTCCGCGCACGCTCTGCAGCAGCGGGCGCAGGCCGTTGACGCTGAAGAACTGGAAGCGCGCCGGGAAGGCGAAGTACTCCTGCAGCAGCCGGTAGCCTTCGAAGTTGCGCAGATCGTTGGGCAGCAGCGCCTGTTCGGCGGCGAAGCCCTCCTGCCGCAGCCCATCCAGCGCCAGCGCCCGCCGCTGCGGCTGCGCCTCCACCGTTTGGCAAACAAGCCCGACGCTGTGCTGCATCAGCAGTTCCAGCAGCTGCTGCGCCTGCATGTCCGGCCCGGCCAGGTAAAACATCAGCTGATCCAGCTGCAGGTTGTTGAGCGTCACGCTTTCGTAGCACTCGAGACGAATGCGCAGCGCGCTGACGCAGCCGCTGTGCTGCAGCCCCAGCGAGGCCAACGGGATATCGGCCGGAATGCCGCCCAGCTCGACGGCGGCGATGCGCACCGGCTGCAGCGTGACGTCATGGGCGGTGGCGTAGCTGCAGGTGATGCCGCTTTTCTTCAGCGTCTGGCTGTCCATCATGGTGCCGCGCGGCACCACGAAACCGTTGCTGATGTCGCCTTTGCTGCTGTCCGGCTGCAGTTCGGCGATCGCCATCGACGGCGTCGGCGACAGGTAGTTGGGGTAGATGATCTCCAGCAAGCGCTGAGAAAAGCGCGGAAACTCGGCGTCCATTTTCAGCTGCACGCGCGAGGTGAGGAAGGCGAAGCCTTCCATCAGGCGCTCGATATAGGGATCCGCCACGTCGATGCCGCGCATGCCAAGACGGCTCGCGACCTTCGGGTACTGTTCGGCGAACTCGGCGCCCATCTCGCGCAGATAGGCCAGCTCGCGGTTGTAATAGTCTAAAAGTTTACTGTCCATCGCCTTACCCTATGTCTTTCAGATCGAAGTGGCCGTTTTCCAGATCCACGTCGGTACGGAACAGAAACTCCAGCGGATAGGGCACGCACCACAGGCGGCCCTTGATTTCGATCGACAACACGTTGTGCAGCTCCAGTGAGCCGGTGTCCGAGATGCAGCGCACCTGCAGCCCCTCAGGCAAAATGCGCGGCTCGAAATGGAGAATGGACTCGGTCAGCGCGCGCTGAATGTCGAGCCATTCGATGTCCGACATGCGCTTGCCCGCCAGCGAGGCGATGCCGTAATTCAGGGTGGAGCGCCGCACCTGCGGAAAATCGCCGAGATCCAGATTGGATTCGCTGTTGACGCAGTTGAACAGCCACTGCAGATCGCGCAGCACCCGGCGGCGCAGTTCGCTGTGCGACACCAGGTTGCGCACCTGCGCCTCCTGTTTTTTCTGCGGCTCGTCGTCGGTCAGCATGTCGAGCAGCACCGGCTGCATTTTGTCGCGTGACGTCAGGCGCTCGCTGTCCTGACGATAGCGATAGCCCTGGCGGTGCAGATCGCCGCCGTCGTAGTGGGGGGGGCGCTTGTCGTTCATGGTCAGGCGCTCGCGTCGAAGCTCAGCTGCCGCAGGCTGTGCAGCGGGAATTCGTCGCTTTCGCTGAGCCAGGTCTTCAAGCCCAGCCCCGCATAGTGGGTGCCGTCGCCCAGCGGTTGCCATTCGGTGCGTTTGCCGAGCAGCAGCGCGTCGTCGCTGTCTTCGGCCAGCGGGTAGCGGGCGGGCAGTTGGCACACCTGTTCGCGGCCGTCGGTCAGGCGCACCAGCGCATGGCTCCACACCAGATCGATGGCGCTCTGCGGCGCCTGGAACTGGATCGCGGCGATGTCGGCGAACGGCAGCCAGTAGTAAACGCCGTTCAGCGCCAGCTCGCATACCGGGCCGAGGCGGCCGTCACCGTCGGTCAGCCAGTCGAAACGCAGTTGCCGTTCTTGGTCGCCTTCGGCCAGCGTTAACCGCCCGGCGCCGGCCGGGGCGGCCTCCAGCGCTTCATCGCGCAACGCCTGGGCCTGTTCGGCCGCCCCTTGCGCATCCTGATGCAGCGCCTGCACCATCAGTTTCAGCCAGGGCTGATCCTGCCGCAGCAGCGCCGGCGCGGCCGTGCCGGCAAACACCGCCTGGCGTTGCAGCTCGGCGTTGACCGACTGCATCAGCAGCAGCGTGGTCGGTTGAGCGATCGGTTTCAACGCCTGCCAGGATTTCAGCTGCGCGTTGGCGCGCGTCCAGTTGCCGCTCAGGCACAGCAGTTGCACCAGCGCGGCGCGCAGGTCGGCATCCGCCGGTTTCGCCTTGATATCGTTTTCGACGGCGGTGATGGCCGCGCCGATCGACTGGCCTTGCAGCATGCTTGCTAATGATTTCACAGGCTTTCCTTATAATCAGTGAGTGGCGCCGTTAACCGACAGGTAGCTGCCGCTGGCGGGATCGACCCGGTCTGCGGCCAGCTTTTCCACCAGCTTGAAGGTCAGCGGAGCGGGGGCGCTCAGCAGCGGTTGCCAGGCGGTTTGCGCCTGCTGCAGGCGCTGTTTGATCTTGTTCTCGTCTGCGGCGTCGACGCGCGGCATTTCAACGATCGCTTCGCCGTTGAACGCCCACGCGTGCAGCTTCGGTTCGAAGCTCAGCAGCAGGAAGCTGCCCGGCGCCTGCGGGTTGCCGCCCAGAACCAGCCGCTGGGCGTTGGCGCTGACGACGGTCAGCGCGCGATCGCCGCCGTTGATCTGCGCCAGCGGATAGCCTTGCAGGAACCACAGCGTCGGCGAGAGGGTTTGCCCGCCCTGTTGCAGCGTGACCGCGCCGCTGCCCTGCAGCCAGCCGTCCTCGCCGCAGCGCAGCGCGTCGCCGGCGGGAATGAACAGCGCGCCGCCGTTGGCTTCGTCACGCCAGAAGGTGCGGAAGTGGCAGCCCTGCGGCAGGCTGAAACGCTGAGCCGGCGCGGTGTCCGCCTGCGGAGAGGTCACGGCTACCGCCGCAGGGATCGCCGGCTGCGGCGGGGTCTGCGGCTGCTCGACGGCCTCCTGTTTGACCACCGGTTTCCAGCCGCGCGCTTTGGCGGCCTCGCCGCTGGCCAGCTTCTCACCGCGCTTGTCGGTCAGCGTCCAGGGCAGGTGGCCGGTTTTCGGGCACTGCTTTTCCAGCAGATTGCCGACGCGCGGCAGGAAGTCGTTCAGCACCGCCGGATCCTGGCTTTGCGCCGAGACGATGCGCAGCGGGATGCTTTTGCCGCACCAGCTTGCCGGATTGCTGTTTTTGACGTCATCGATAAACACTTCCAGCTTCTGGCTGGGGGAGTAAACCAGGCGATAGTTCATCGCCTGCGCGGTCGGCACCGCCATCAGGGCGACGAGCCCCGGCATCCAATATTTCATAGTGAACCTTGCTGTGAATGTGCGCTGCTCAGTCGCGGCTCAGAAACCGCTCCGCATCCGCCAGCGAATGCAGCAGGGTGGTTTCCTGCGGTGAGCCAATCCAGACGGCGATAGCGCTGTAGTTATCGCTGTTATTGTTTTTCTTCCATGCCTGCTGCATCAGGGCGATCCACTCGCTGGGGGAGTTGACCATGTGCAGCGACTGTTCCAGTTCGGCCTGGCTGAAGCTGTGCCAGAAGCCGTCGGTGCACAGCAGGAAAACGTCGCCGTCTTCCAGCTGCAGGACGTCGCTGTAGGTGGCGTCGCGCTCTTCATTGAGCCCCAGCGCGAAATACAGCAGGTTGCTGTTGATGCCGTTGGTCTGATAACCGGCGTCCTGCATCTGTTGGATCAGGCTATGGTCGGTGGTAACGGCATGCAGGTAGCCGCGGCGGAAGAGATACAGGCGGCTGTCGCCGGCGTGCGCCCAGTAGGCCAGCTGATAATCGCGATCGATAAACAGGCTGACCAGCGTGGTGCCCATCTTGCTGTATTCGTCCGACTGTCGCTGCTGCTGGTGGATGGCGGCGTTGGCGCGCGTAATGTGCTGGCGAATGCTCTGGGCG